>BNJT01000443.1_pt1 | contig 678486 bp, 1054 predicted proteins | sample 8540491 | NCBI WGS metagenome assembly BNJT01 (sample SAMD00202455, study PRJDB9452) | human saliva metagenome | host: Homo sapiens | reverse complement strand
TTTCTTAACTCTATAACTTAACCGTTTTGAATTTTAAATTTTCAGTATATTTATAATGAATTCTAATTGCATTTTTCTCAAAAATATTGTTATAATATTTGTATAATAAAATACTATATAAATAATTGGAGGTAATAATATGGGAATGTGTGCAATATATCAAGAAGTTAAAAAGAAGATTTTAAAAATTATTAGAAAGTGATGACTTCTTTGAAACTATTGAAGAACTTAGAAGAAAAAGATGGAACAGAATTATGTGATATAGATAAAATGTGGGATGCTCTTCATTTTTTTACTTAATGGACTTTCTGCAATCCACGGTGCTCCTGAAGATAATATACTAAGTGAATTTATTATAGGTAGTGAAAGTTTTGATGAAGAATCTGAAGATTTTACAAGATATATTCCAACAGAAAAGAGTAATAGAAATTGCTAAAAAGCTTAATGAAATAAATTTTTGAAGATTATTTAAAAAGATTTTTGATATGAATAAATTTGCTGAAAATGGTATTTATCCAGATATTTGGGAGCTATGATGAAGAAAAAGAAGAAATAATGGAAGAACTTTCTGAACATTTTGAAAATTTAAAAAGAATTCTATAATAAAGTTGCTGAAAAATAAGAATATAGTTGTTGTTACTATTTGTTAATTTATTCATACTAACAAAAAAATAAAGGGGATGTTGCAAAATTAAAATTTCAAACCTAAAGTAAAAAAATAAGTGAGTTACGAATGGAAATTTTTAGATAAAAAAATCAAATAGAATGAGCCGAGCAAATTCAGGAGTGTCTGAACGAAGTGAGTTTCCTGATTTGCAGCGAATTCTTGATTTTTATCGTTAAGAAATTTACTCAGTAACGAACTATTTTTTTACTTTTTGTTAATTTGTAACATCCCCTTTTATTCTTCCATCAAAAATTCCAAGCTCTTTTAGTTTATCTTCAACTTCCTTAAAAAAATATTCTCATTTTCAGCTATTATAGTGTGATAATGACAATTATCTGTAAGATTTTTTTAGAGGTTTACTCAATTTAGAATTGATATTTTCTACTAATAAATCAACATCTCTCCTTGATTTTATATCTAATTTTACCCTTATTTCCCCGTAAGTTTTATGGATAACAAAAAAACATCTTCAACACTTGCTCCAAGGTCTACAATAGCATTTAATTCATTTCTAATTTCTGCATCATCATGTTTAACCTTAATAACTTTTTTTATTCCTTTTGATAGTAATCTATAACCTCTATTAGTTGAAATAATATCTATATTTTTTTAGCTTTTTAATATTGCTATATCCTGTACTATAACCTGTCTTGAAACATCAAAAAAATTCTGCAAGATATGTCCCACTAACAAGAGTTTCACTATCTCTTAATATCTCAAGTATTTTTCTTTTTCTCTCTTCTCTTTCAATCATCTACATACCTCAAATTTTTTTCAAACTTAAATCTAAAAATTTTAGCTGAATGTGTTATAGCTCCACTTGAAATATAGTCAATTTCCAATCCTTTTAAAAACGGTTTATATTGTTTATATCTACATTTCCAGAACACTCTATTATAGCCTTTTTATTTATAATTTTTTTATAGCCTCTTTTTGTAGTTTCTATATCCATATTATCTAGCATAATTATATCTGCTCCAGCTTTAACAGCTTCCTCTACTCCTTTTTAAATCTTCAACCTCTATTTCTATTTTTTTAATAAAAAGGAGAATATTCTCTTGCAAGTTTTATTGCTTCTGTTATAGAGCCAGCAGCATCTATATGATTATCTTTTAACATTATAGCATCTGAAAGATTATATCTGTGATTATATCCTCCACCAACTCTTAACTGAGTATTTTTTTCAAATATTCTCATATTTGGAGTAGTTTTTCTAGTATCTAGTAACTTTATATTTTTCATCATCAAGTGCTTCTACCATTTTTTTTGAGTATAAGTTGCAATTCCACTCATTCTTTGTAAATAGTTCAAAGCTGTTCTTTCAGCAGATAATATTGTTTTTTTACATCAGCTTTAATTTTTAATATTAAATCTTTATTTAAAAAGCTTTATCTCCATCTGACTTATATTCTATAAATTTCAACATTATCATCTAACAACTCAAAAAAACTCTTTTAAATACATCTATTCCTGCTAAAATTCCTTCTTCTTTTTGAATAAAGTGAAATTTCTGCCAATCTACTATTTTTTTATAAATTGCATTTGTACTTATGTCTTCAGAAGTAATATCTTCCTTTAATGCTAATCTAATTGATTCATCCATTTGAAATTTATCTATTTTTTTCTCAAATTCATCTTCTTTTATCCTTTTTTTCTATGATATTTTTTTATTTTTCTTTTTCATCAATTACTATTATTTTATCTGCTATATTTTTCAAAAAAATATCATCCTTTTATTTCATTATAAACAGAAATATTATTTTCATCAATAATTGAATATGCAGCTCTTTTTCCAAATACAACACTTTCTAACAATGAATTACTTGCTAGTCTATTTTTTTCCCATGAACACCTGTACAAGCAACTTCACCAATAGCATATAAATTTTTTTCATTGAAGTTTTGGAATCCATATCTACTTTAATTCCACCCATTGTATAGTGTTGAGCAGGAACTACTGGAACTTTATCTTTAAGAGGATCTATATTATTTTTCCATTAAATTTCTATAAATATTAGGAAATCTTTCTTTTACATCTAGTTTTATTGTACTAAAAATCTAACCACTCATACTCTGACTTATCTTTTTTTCATTTCTTCTAAAATTGCCTTTTGTTACTTTATCACGTGGTTTTTAATTCATCTGTAAATCTTTCTAATTTTTTTGATTTAAAAAGTATTGCACCTTCTCCTCTTACTGACTCAGAAATTAAAAAAATTTCCTTTTTATTTTCTTTTGCTATACAATGTTGTTGGATGTATCTGTATATATGAAATATCCTTTAATTCTATATTATGTCTTATAGCTACTGCAACTCCCATCTCCTTTAATATGGGAAAAAAATTTGTAGTATTTTTTTATATTCCACCTAAAGCCACCTGTTGCTAGAACTGTAAATTTAGATTTTATAGCAAATATTTCATCTTTTTGCCAATATTCCCAAAACAAGTATTTTTCTTTCTCAATAATATCTAAAAAAACTCACAATCTTCAATTATTTTCTATATTATCTCTTTCTAAAATTTTTTCTATAAGACTTTCCATTATATATTTACCTGTTTGGTCCTCGCAATATAGAATTCTAAATTTTCTGTGTCCTCCCTCTCTTGTATAGAATAAGCCCTTTTTATCTCCTGTAAATTTAACTCCATTTTTCAATTAAAGTATTTACTGCTTCTTCTGATTCATCTACTAATATTTCAACTGCTATTTTTATCATTTTTATAGTGACCTGCTATTAAAGTATCTTCAATATATTCTTCTCTATCTTCTTTTTCCTCTACAAACTGATATTCCTCCCTGTGCCAGATAAGAGTTACTATCTTGAAGTTTTTTTTCTTTGTTAATAATATTATTTTAAATTTCTTAGATAAAGTCAAAGCACAAATTAAACCTGCAACTCCAGAACCAACTATAACTACATCTGAATTTTTCAATTTTTCATTTTTAATCGCCTGCCAACTCTAACATTCTTTCTAAAGGAATTAAAAGCTTTTTTTAGCTATTTCATCATCAACTTCTAATTCATCCCCACCGTTTAATAAAAATATTTTCTATTTTTTTCTAAAGTATTTTTTTCATACTTTTTACATATTAATGTATCTGCAAAATGAAGTTTTTTTTATTAGGGAGCTTTTTTTCATATATTTTATATTGTATTCCTCTTTCAGTTACAACTATGAATTCATCTCCATCTTTTTAAAAGCCTCTTCAATTATTCCACTTGTACTACCTATATAATCAGCTAAATTTAAAAATTTCTTCTTTACATTCAGGATGTGCTAAAAACCTTTGCATTAGGATATTCTTTTTTTAATTTTTATTACATTCTCTAAATGCACTAAATTATGTACACAGCAATAACCTTCATTTAAAAATAATATTTTTTTGTTTTTTTATTTGTTTTTGCTATATATGCAGCTAAATTTCCATCAGGAACTATGAATATATTTTTTTCTTTTTAATTTGCTTACAATCTTAAGTGCATTAGATGAAGTTATACATACATCACAATATGCTTTAATTTCAGCTGTTGAGTTTATATAACAAACCACTGCTAAATCATCATATTTTCTCTCATTTCTTTTTATTTTTTTTATAGTTATCATATGTGCCATAGGGACAATCAGCATAAACATCAACCATATGTACTAGTTTTATCTGGATTTAAAAATTTTTATACTTTCTCCCATAAAAATATACTCCTGCCATTATTATTGTCTTATTTTTTTAATTTTTGTTGCTGTCTTTGCCAAATAAAAAAAGAATCTCCAACATAATCAGCAATCTTTTGAACTTCTCCATCTACATAATAATGTGCTAAAATTGCAACATCTTTTTTTCCTTCTGTAATTTTTTTTATTCTGTCTTTCATTAGTCCTCCCAAAAATACTTTTATAGTAAAAATTTTCTGAGACAATTATAACACTAAAGTTTTTTTTATTGACAAGACAATAAAGTTTACAATAAGAATTTTTTTAAAAAAATTTATAGTAAATTTTTAATTTTTTTCAATAAAAAAAGACTGTACTTTTTTTCAATAAAAAATTTACAAAAAGTAAAAAAATAGTTCGTTACTGAGTAAATTTCTTAACGATAAAAATTTCCATTCGTAACTCACTTATTTTTTTACTTTAGGTTTGAAATTTTAATTTTTTTAGCTATATGAAATTTTAATTTTGCTATAGTCCCTTAATATAATATTTATCCTTTTAACATTTTATAAAAAAACTTAATAATAATTTTATTCCATAGAAAATTATTATAGCTCCACAAACTATATTTATAACTCTCAAAAACTTTTATCATTAATTTTATCTCTAAAGAATGAAACAAACAGAGTAACTCCTGTAAACCAAGCAAAAAGAGGCTGAAACTACACCTAGAATGAAAATAAGTTGCATCACTTGCAGCTAAATTAACTCTGAATGCTCCCTAACATCATAGTTCCATCTATAATTGCTTGTGGGTTAAACCAAGTTACAACACAGGCAGTTGTTATTACCTTAGCCAATGAAATATTTGTATCTGTTTCTTTAAATGAACTTTTACTTCTAATAAGTCCTTGACCAATATAGATAACAATAAGGCTTCCTATTAACAGAATTATTAATTTTAACCATTCCAACTTATCTATTAATAGACCTATTCCGAAGAAACAAGCAAAAGGCTAGAGTAATATCAAAAAAATACTACAATTAAAGCTATCAACAATGCTCTTCCTCTTTTTTTTGACTAATTGCTGAATTAATAACAAACAAATTTTGAACTCCTATGGGTGCAACATAGGCCAATCCCATTAAGAAACCTTGTAAATACACATCCATTTTATCCCTCCATAATTATTTATCATTCATATGAGCAATAATAAGTGTTATATCATTTGAGGTAACTCCACTGATTCTTGTAGCTTCTCCAATAGAAAGAGGTCTGACTTCATTAAGTCCAGCTCTAGCAATATTAGAGATTCCCTTTTATATCATCATAGTTTATATTTTTTTGTCTATATACATATGTTCTAACTTTTTTTAAATTTTTTTCTATTTGTTTATTTTCTCTTTCTATAAAAAAATTTCATATTTAATCATAGTTTCAATTTGATTTTTTTACAAAATCTTCATAGTCATTTAAGTTTAGAAAAAGCCTTTAAATCATCATAATTTACATCTTTTATCTTTAAAAATTTCTGAGGCTTTAACACCTTTTTACAAATTTTTTTCTTCTACTCCTAAACTTTCTAAAAAAAGTTATTTGCATCATTCATACTAACAGAAATATTTTTCAAATTATTAATCTCCGTATACACATTATTGATAGAATTTTCTAAAAAAATTCTATTTTATCTTTTATCTACAATTCCAACTTCTTTAATCTTATCAAAAAGTCTCATGAAAAGCATTATCGTATCTTAAAGTAAGTCTGTATTCAGCTCTTGATGGCAATACTCTATATGGTTCTGGAGTTTTCTTATGTATTAAATCATCTATAAGAACTCCAATATACGCTTCACTTCTATCTATAATTATAGGCTCTTCTCCCTTTATTTTCTTAGCTGCATTCACTCCTGCAATAAATCCTTGAGCTGCTGCTTCTTCATATCCAGAAGTTCCATTTATTTGTCCTGAAAAGAATAGACCTGAAATCTTTCTTATTTTCTAAACTTGGATAAAGTTGACTTGCAGGTGCATAGTCATACTCAACTGCATATCCATGTCTCATTATTTTAGCATTTTCTAGTCCCTTAATAGTTCTTAAAATCTTTTCTTGAACAAAGGCTGGCATAGCTGTTGTAAGCCCATTTACATATATTTCATCTGAATTTTCAGATTCCATTTCCAAAAATATTTGATGTTTTGCTTTTTCTGGAAAAATTTAAAAACTTTTTCTATCTATAGATGGACAGTGTCTAGGGTCCATGAGTATTTACCATTCCACTAACTATTGGTGAGTACTTCATCATTTCTCTAACAACTTCAATAGTTTCTTCTGAAGTGTATGTAAGCCAAGTAGGCACTGTATTATTCTTTTCTTTCTTAGTAAAAATTGAGAAATATCTTGGATGTTCTTCACCTTTTTAACTCTTCTAATTGAGAAAAAAATCAATAGTTTTTCTTATCTAATCTTGGAGGTGTTGCTGTCTGATATCTTTCTATTTTTTTATCCCTAATTCTCTTAAACTATCAGATAATTTTTCAGCTGATGTCTCTCCCTGTCTACCTGCTGAATAAGTTACATCTCCTATAACTATTTTTCCTTTTAAAAAAGTTCCTGTTGCTAAAACTATAGCCTTAGTATTGTAGATTAAGCCTAATCTTGTTTTAACTCCTATAACTTTCTTTTTCATAAGATAAATTTTGTCTATCTTTAATATCTTCAACAAGAATTTCTTCTACACAATCTTGAATTAAACTAATATTTTCAGTTTTTTTCAAGCTTTTTCTCATTTTTTTCTATATTTATATTTATCAGCCTGCCCTCTTGTAATTCTTGCAGCAGGTCCTTTACTTGTATTTAAATCTTTTTAATTGAAGATTAAATTCATCTATATGTCTTCCCATTTCTCCACCAAGAACATCTATTTCTGTTACAAGGTTACTCTTTTTCCTGGTCCTCCTATTGAGGGATTACAAGACATCATTGAAATTGTATCTAAATATAGAGTTATAAGAGCTACTTTATTTCCAAGTCTTGCACTTGCTAGTGCTGCTTCCACTCCAGCATGCCCTGCTCCTACAACTATAACATCATAATCCTTATCCATTATCTTCATCTTCCTTCTATTCATCATCCATATTTTCTCAATTAAAAAAAGTAGTTAAATATAAATTTTTAAATGCAAAAAAATAATTGAATTATTATATTTTTTTTATAGGACTACTGCGACGTCCATTATTGTTGAGAGAGCCTTTGTGGAGCTCTCGAAAACACTAATGGCAGACAAGTAGTCCCTAATTAGATTTCTTTTTTTAATTCTTTATTTTCCTACGCAGAAATTACTAAAAAAATATGATCTAATAAATCTTCACTTGAAATTTCCCCTGTAACTTCTGATAAAGAATCTAAAGCATCTTTTTATATCTACAGCCATTAAATCCATAGGTAATCCCATATCAATAGTTTCAATAATATTTAAAAAGTGCTTCATTTGTTTTTTTCAAGTGCTGACTTATGTCTAACATTGGTAATAACTAATTTTTTTGTGAACTATCTTCCACATTTTCATTCATAATATATTTATAGATTTCATCTTCTAAATTATCAATTCCTATCTTTGAAAGTGCTGATATTTCTATCCACTTATCAATTTTAGGAAATTTAGATAAATCTATTTCTTTTTTTGATATCAATTTTATTTAAAAATTCCTATAACTTTATCAGTGTTGATAATATCATAAATTCTAAAATCTTCTTCATCTATTTCTCTTGAAGTATCTATTACATATAAAAATCAAATCAGCACTATTGATAAGTTCTTTTTGATTTTTCTACTCCAATATTTTCAACTATATCATCTGTATTCCTTATTCCAGCTGTATCCACAAGTAATAGTGGAATTCCATTTATATTGATAACTTCCTCTATTATATCTCTTGTTGTCCCTGGAATATGAGTTACTATGGCTCTATCTTCTCTCAATAAAGAATTTAATATACTTGATTTTCCTACATTTGGCTTACCTATAATAGCAGTTTTTATTCCATCCTTTTATAATTTTCCCCTTGTCATAAGATGAAATCAAATCTTTTATCTCAGCTGAGGCTTTCTTAAGATTATCAACTAAATTTTCTGGAACAGGATCATCTATTCCTTCTTCAGGATAATCTAGTACTACATTGATGTGTGCAGCTAAATCTAAAACTGATTTTTTTATTGTTGCTATCTTATCTCTTAAGTCTCCTCTAAGCTGATTTAAAGATAAAGACAGAGATTTCTCTGTCTTTCCGTGGATAACATCTATTACGGCTTCGGCCTGTGTTAAGTCTATTCTTCCGTTTAAAAAAGCTCTTTTAGTGAATTCCCCAATTTCAGCAATTCTTGCTCCGTTCTTCAGTACAACTTGTAAGACTTGCTCAGTTACAAGAAATCCCCCATGACAGTTTATTTCAACAATGTCTTCTCTTGTATAAGTGTTAGGTGCTTTCATAATACTAACTAAAACTTCATCTACTATATGTTCATTATCAATAATATGACCATAATTTATAGAATAGTTTTTTAATTCACTAACTTTTTTACTTTTGGCTCTGAAGATCTTTTCAAGTATATTAAGAGAATCTTGACCAGACATTCTAACTATACTAATTCCACCCTCTCCCCTAGGAGTAGAAATAGCAGCAATAGTATCTAATAACATACTCTTAACCTCACTTTTCTATCTTTTCTTTTTTTATAACTATATATCTCTTTGGATCTCTTCCCTCACTGAAAGTGTCCAAATCAGGATATTTGTTAACAACTTCATGTATAACTTTTTCTTTCTCTTGGTGGCATAGCATTAAGTCTTACAGTCTTTCCTGTTTTTTTGAAACTTTTTTTCTGCCATTCTTTTTGCTAATACTCTTAGAGTATCATTTCTTTTTTTCTTTAAACTTTTCAACATCTATTTCAATTTTACAATTTTTTTATCATTGAATTTAAAAGATATTCAAAAACTATTTAAAGTTTTACCTTTTTGACCTATTATTAAAGCATTATCTTTACCAAAGAATTCTACAACATAAACTCTTTCTTTAACTCTTTTTGATTTTTATATTTTATGTCTAGCTTCATTTTTTTCAACAAAAAAAGCAACTTTTTTTCTGAAATTTCTTTCTCTTGTTCACTATGATCGACTTTCTCTGTTTTTTTCTACTTTTTCAGCTTTCTCAGGCTTTTTCAAGCTTTTCATTTTTACATGCTTCTCTGTTTTTTTCTTTTTTTCATATTTATGTACATGTGGTTTTATGCTCTTTATGTTCTTTAATTTCTTTACTTTCTTCTCTTCTTGTTTAGTCTTAATTGAAACTTTCATATATTCCTGGTTCAGTTCCTAATAGACCAAAAGAATTTTTTTACGTGGGGCAACTTTTTCTACTATATCAACCGTTTCATTATCAGTAAGTTCTACCCCTAAAAATATTTAATGCTCTTTTTAAGGGCTTTTTTTCTTTATCAATAGCTTTAATTTCTATTGTTTTTTTCCATACTAAGCTCCTTTTTTTCATTATAAAAGTATTGTTGAACAACAGCTAAAATACTTGATGTTAACCAATATAATTGTAATCCTGATGGCATTTTTATATGAAATACATTATCATCATTATTGGAAAAAAATATACATCATATTTTTTTCATTTGAGGATTACTATCTGCAGATCCCATTAATTTTTTTGTTGAAAGAAATGATACAGCTCCATTTTAAAAACTGGTAATACATAAAAATGGATCTGGCACAGATAATTTTAACCATAAAGAAATGAAGAATCTGCTGGGATAATTCCATTTCTTAAAACTCCAAATAAAAGCAAATAATATAGGAAGTTGAAGTAATAGTGGTAAACATCCTCCTAATGGATTTACTTTTGTGTTCTTTGTATAGTTCCATAGTTTTTATATTTAACATCTGTTTATCATTTAGCATATTTTTTTCTTTTTAATTTTTTTCTAACTCAGGTTGAAGTTTTTTTCATTTCTTTCATTGACTTTATCTTGCTTTTCAATGTTAAAGGTAATAAAGCATATTTTAATCAATATTGTTACTATTATTATTGAAACTCCAAAAATTTCCTACATACTTTATCAGTAGTATTTAATAAAAAAAGTGCTAAAAAATTGTCTTTAATAAATTATAAAGATAGCTCATTCTTTCTCTTTTTCCCTCCGAATCTTCTATTTTTTTCTTTTTTTGGTACTGGATCATAACCACCTTCATGGAAAGGGGATGGCATCTTAATATTCTTTTTATTCCTAAATATGTTCCTTTTATCGCTCCATATTCTTGAATTGCCTCTAAAGTGTATTGAGAACAAGTTGGATAATATCTGCATTTGGCTGGGAATAATGGAGATATAAATTTTTGATAAAAATCTTTATAAACAATATAAATATTTTTTTCATTATTCTTCCTAAATAATTTTTGAATTTTTTTAAAAATTCTATTTAAGTCTTTTTCTATATCTTGATATTTTAATAGTTTCTATAATTTCTCCAGCTTTTTTTTCTTAGCTACTATAATTATATCATAGTTAGCATTTAATTTTTCTATATTTAATCTTATATACTCTCTAAATAGTCTTTTGATTCTATTTCTACAAAAAGGCTTTTTCCTATTTTTTTGCTTGCAACAAAACCGAAATCTTGAATAATCTAACTTATTTTTTTATTAAAAAAATAAGAGAGTAATTACCAAAAATATTTATTTCCAAGCTTGTATATATTTTTGAAACTCTCCATTCTTTTTTTAAAGTATTCATCATTTCTCCAAAAAAATAAAATCTAGGTAAAAAAACCCAGTGTTTTTAATCACTGGGCTTTATGCTGATAGTTTAGCTCTTCCTCTAACTCTTCTTCTTTTTTTAAAAACTTTTCTTCCATTTTTTTAGTTGACATTCTAGCTCTAAAACCATGATCTTTTTTTCTTTTTTTCTTTGATTTGGTTGAAATGTTCTTTTCATATATATTCACCTCCAAAAAAATCTACTGTATTCAGTTTAGAATTTTACAAGTTATTTATGAATTTGTCAAGTATTTATTTAATATTTAATTCGAAAATTTTAAATTTTTAGTTATGTAATTAGTAATTTATGTTATATGTAGTGAAGTAAAAAAATTATGACGAGATTAAAATTTAGAATTTATGAAGAGAAAAAAAGCACAAAAAATTTAAGATTATTTTTTTATCCATATACAAAAACTTTAAAAATCATTATTTCTTTATATTTTTTTAAAAAGAGAAAAAAATATTTAAATTGAAATTAAAAAGAAAAATTAATTTTATAAAACTATTACTGTTAATATACATGTAAATTTTTTTATTATATTTCAAAGTTAAAAAAATTTATAAAAAAATTTCTACGATAGATTATAAGTTAAATAAAAATTATTATTATATATATACATATAATAATTTTATTTATTTTTCAAAAGTCATATTTATATATAAAATTTTTAAAATCTCACAAAAATTTCGACAAAGAAAAAAATTAAAAAAATATTATTATTGAATATATACAAAAAAATATGTTAAAAATTTCTTTGTGATATTTTTTTATTTTTTTGATTATATACATTTTTTTAAAAAAATATTGCAAGAATATATTGGATGGAGATTTTAATATGAAAAAAAGAAAAAAAGTAGAACAAGATGAAAAAAAGAAGTTGTTGAAGTTATAGAAACAGAAAATTTTTGAAGTTTCTAAGACAGGTTCTCTTGCTGATGATTTAATGAAGTTTGAGAATGTAAAAGATATAAAAATAGAAAATAAAGAAGTTCCTGATATCGAAGTACAAGAAATTTACATAAGAGAGACAGGGAATTATTTAAATTTACAGGAAAAATTTTATCAATATACCAATTGAGATGATATATTTTCCTTTTTTTACCCCACAGAAACAAAAATAAAAGAATAAACTTTAAGTATACTTTTTGAAGATTTGGGAGTAACTATGTATAGTACACTTATTCCTAAAGATAAAAAAAGATAAAGTTTTTTTCAACCTTCTATATTTGAAGAGAAAAATCTATACTTTTTTTAATTTCTATGTATCAAGAGAAAAAGTCCTCAACAAGATGAAAATGAAGAAGTTGCTATAGAATTTGAAATTTCAGACTTCATAGTAAATTTCTTAGGTAACAAGATGAATAGAACTTATTACTCTAAGGTTGAGCAGGCTCTTAAAAAAATTTAAAGAATACTATTTATCAATTTGAAATTTCTAATCACACTAAGTTTGGAAAAAAATAAATTTGAGGATAGTTCTTTCCAACTTTTAAATTATCAAAAAAATGAAAGTAGGAAAGAAAAATTTTCTATAGGGTTGTGTTGAATAAAAAAATATTGTAAATAAGATAAAAAAAGTAAAAAGATATATAAAATACAACACAAAAAAATTTACTTGAAATTATGGTAAAAAGATCCTATAGCTTCAAGAATATATAAAGTATATAAGTAAGATAAGATATAAAAAAACAATAAAGGGTGAAATTAATGTTAGAACTCTAGCAGCTATTATTCCATTAAAAAAATGGAACAAAGAGTTGAAAAAGATTATAAAAGAAATGGGGTTAAAGAATATTATTTAAATAGAATGAAGCCAGTTTTAACAAGAATTCTTAAGGCTTTTTGATGTTCTTTTTAGAATTAAAATACATAGTAAGTTTTGAGGAAATATATAACAAAGATGAAAAAAACTTACTATATAGCCTATGTTTTTTTAATAAAGAAAGAGATGGCGACTGCCATATGTCTGAATTTATTAAGAAAAAAACGAAAAAGAATATAGTCAAAGAAAAATATAGATGGGGTTGAGGAAGTAATAGACCTTAATGCTGATATTGATTATCAAGATAATATAGAATATTTAATAAATAAAGCTAAAGAAAAATCCAAAAAAATTTGCTCCTAAATGGAATGCTTGGGTAGATAAGAAAATAAAGAAGATTTTAGCTGAAGATGGAGAAGAAATGTTAAAAAGAGTTTTTAAACATTCTTATTCATATGGACAAAAAAATATAGAAATAGGTTTACCTAATTATATCAGTGGAATATTAAAGAATATTGGTGGAAAAGGTAGCAAAAAAAGCTAACAATATCAATATGACTATTTTTTTGAAAAATGTCAGCAAAGGGTAAAGGATTAAAAAAAGTAAAAAAATCAAATAAAAACAAGCTAGAAAAAAAGGAATGGAAAAAAATTTCAAACATTAAAGAGATAATGATTGAAAAATAATTTCCTTGAAGATAAAGCTTGAAGATAAAACTTTCATTGCTTGAAAAAAAGGCAGAAGTAAAAAAATGAAAAAGCTTGACAACGTAGATGAAAAAAATATACAATATAGAAGAAAGTAATTTAGAAAAAAACTACTATCTTTTTTTGATGAAGAAACTAGAAATACTATAGAAGAAAAAGGCTTTAGAAAAATATAAAAAAAGAAATTGATAATAGCAACATAGATGTTATATTAAATGTAAAAAAATTTAGCAAAACTATGTACTATAAAATGATAGGTGCATCTATAATGAAAAATTTTAAAGTCAGAGTATTCGGAAGTTTTGGAAAAATATAAACAAAAATGACAAATAGCAAAAAAATATGGTAAACTATAAGACAGGCTAAAAAAATAAGGAAGTGGATTATGAAAAAAATATAGAAAAAGTTAAAAATTTCAACTGAATTTATTAAACTTGATCAATTTTTTTAAAAATGGCTTGCTGTCGTAGATAGTGGTTCAGAAGCTAAAGAAATTATTTTAGATGGAAAAGTAAAAAGTAAATGATGAAGTAGAAACAAGAAGAGGTAGAAAAAAATTTATCCTGAATACAAGGTTGAAATATTTGATAAAAACATATATAGTGGAATAATTGAGGTGCTGTCTTGAAAATATCTAATATCAGTTACCTTAATTTTAGAAATTTAGAAAAATACTTCAATAGAGCTATCAGATAAAATCAATGTTTTCTATGGTAAAGAAATGCTCAGGGGAAAAACAAGTCTATTGGAAGCAATATACTATAGTTCGACAGGTATAAGTTTCAAAACTAAGAAAACTGCGGAGATGATAAAAATATAATTTTGATGAGTTCATCTCCTCAATTTCATATAGTGATTATATTGCTAATAATAAGATTTCAGTGAGATTTAAAAAAATATACCTGGAGCTAAAAAAAGAGTTTTTTTCTTCAATAAGAAAAAGAATAAGCCAGACAGATTTTTATGGGAAAAATTAATATTATTGCTTATATACCTGAAGATATAATTCTTATCAATGGTTCACCTAAAAAAATAGAAGAGATTTCTTTCGATATTGAGATTTCTCAGATAGATAAGGAATACCTAAGCAATCTAAAGAATTATGATAAACTTTTAAAAAAATTAGAAATAAATATCTGAAAGAAAATAAAAAGAAACACTGAAGAATTTGCTATTTATGAGAAAGAATTTATTAAATATGCTTCCTATATTATTTTTTTACAAGGCTAGAGTATGTGAAAAGTCTCTCTATTATATTGAATTTACAATATAGAAAAACTTTTTAACATAGAGCAAGAGTTAAATTTAAAAATATGAAACAAACCTAGATAAAACTGGAAAAAGTAACTGTTGAGATGATACAGGAAAGTTTACAAAAAGAGATTTTTACAAAAAGAAACATCAGGAAGATAGATATAAATTTTTCTCTTGTAGGTCCACATAAAGATGATTATAAATTTCTTTTAAATGGCTATGAAGCAAAAATTTCAGCCTCACAAGGTGAGAAAAATCTATAATATTTTCTTTAAAAACTCTCAGAAATTGAGATAATAAAGAAAAAAATAGAAAAAGAAAAATCCTGTCGTTATTATTGATGATATAACTTCATATTTTGATGAAGATAGAAGAAAGTCAATATTAGAATTTTTTTCAATAAAAAGAGACATACAGGTTTTTAATAAGTTCAACAGATAAATTAGATATAGAAGCTAAAAAAATTTCTATGTTGAAAAAGGGATTATAGAAGATGAAAAATAATGTCAATAAGTGATATAGCAATATCTGCAATCGAAAAATGAAGATAAGATAAAACTTATGATTTTTAAGAGAAAAGTGGAAAGAACTATTTTTCAGAATTAGCTGAAATTAGTACTGTTATTGATTTTTAATGAAAAAGATTATTTATATTAAAAAAGCTATGATTCTGTATTAAAAGCATTATATTTTTTTGCAAATAAACAAAAAAATTAATAAATGAAAATAATGGAAAGTTTGGAAATAAAGTTTGAAATAGAAGATATAAAAAAATAAAAAAAGTTAAAGGGAATTTCTTAACTTTTTATTAATGGAGGAAAAAAATGAGTTATGAAGCACAGAATATAACAGTTCTGGAAGGTCTAGAAGCTGTTAGAAAAAGGCCAGGTATGTATATAGGTACAACATCAGAAAGAGGTCTACATCATTTGGTGTGGGAAATAGTTGATAACTCTGTAGATGAGGCTTTAGCTGGTTATTGTAATAAAAATAGATGTGAAAATTCTTCCAGACAACATAATAGAAGTTGTTGATAATGGTAGAGGAATTCCAACAGATATCCACCCAAAATATGGAAAAATCAGCATTAGAAATAGTTTTAACAGTTCTACATGCGGGTGGAAAAATTTGAAAAATGATAACTATAAGGTTTCAGGAGGTCTACATGGAGTTGGAGTTTCTGTAGTTAATGCACTTTCTGAATGGTTAGAAGTTGAAGTTAGAAAAAGAAGGAAATGTATATTATCAAAAAAATACCACAGAGGAAAAACCTGAAGAAGATGTTAAAATAATAGGTTCTTGTGAAGCAGTGAACATGGGTACAACAGTAAGATTTAAAGCTGATGGAGATATCTTTTGAAACATTGGTATATAACTATTTTACTCTTTCAAATAGATTAAAAAGAATTAGCTTATTTAAATAGAGGGATTAACTATAACTCTATCAGATTTAAGAAAAGAAGAAAAGAAAGAAGAAACTTTATAAATTTGATGGAGGAATTTTTAGATTTCTTAAATGAAATTGTAAAAAGAAGAAGCAACTATTATAGATAAACCATTTTCTATGTTTCAGTCAGAACAAGATAATGTGGGAGTAGATGTAACATTTACTTATACTACTTCACAAAATGAAACTATCTATTCTTTTGTTAATAATATTAACACTCATGAAGGTGGAACACACGTTCAAGGATTTTAGAACCGCTTTAACAAAAGTTATAAATGATGTAGGTAAGGCTCAAGGTTTACTAAAAGACAAAGATGGTAAACTTATGGGAAATGATATAAGAGAAGGGGTTGTGGCAATAGTATCAACAAAAATACCTCAACCACAATTTGAAGGACAAACTAAAGGAAAATTAGGAAACTCTGAAGTTTCAGGAATAGTAAATTCTATTGTTTCAAGTAGTTTAAAAATATTCTTAGAAGATAATCCTGCTATAACCAAAAATAGTGGTTGAAAAGATATTAAATTCTAAGAAAGCTAGAGAAGCAGCTCAAAAAGCAAGAGAATTAGTTTTAAGAAAATCAGTTTTAGAAGTTGGATCTCTTCCAGGAAAACTAGCAGATTGTACTTCTAAAAAAGCTGAAGAATGTGAAATTTTTATAGTCGAAGGAGATTCAGCTGGAGGTTCTGCAAAACAAGGTAGAGATAGATATAATCAAGCTATTTTACCACTTAGAGGAAAGATAATAAATGTTGAAAAAAAGCTGGATTACACAAATCTTTAGAAAGTTCAGAAATAAGAGCTATGGTAACAGCTTTTGGAACAAGTATAGGAGATACATTTGATATATCAAAATTAAGATATGGAAAAATAATTCTTATGACTGATGCCGATGTCGATGGTGCACATATAAGAACATTGATTTTGACATTCTTGTATAGATATATGAGAGAGTTAATAAATGAAGGAAATATATATATTGCTTGTCCTCCACTATATAAAGTATCATCAGGTAAACAAATTATATATGCTTACAATGATTTAGAGCTAAAAAAATGTCTTAGCACAAATGAATCAAGACAATAAAAAATATACTATACAAAGATATAAAGGGCTGGGAGAAATGAACCCTGAACAACTTTGGGAAACAACAATGAACCCTGATGGAAGATTACTTTCTAAAAAGTTTCAGTAGATAATGCTAGAGAAGCTGATATGCTATTTGATAAACTTATGGGAGATAAAGTTGAACCAAGAAGAGAATTTATAGAAGAACATGCAGAATATGTAAAAAAATATTGATATATAATAAAAATATTGGGATAAAAAAATTATAAAATAAACGAACTACTGAATGACGAATTTTTATCGTGAAAATGCTATGCTAGTGAGCGTTAAGAAAAAGCAAGTGTCTGAGTTGATTTATCAACGAGTCTTTGCTTTTTCTGAACGACTACTAGCATTTTCAGATTAAAAAAATTCAGTCTCAGTAGGAGTTATTTTATAATTTCTATATGATTTTTTATTAATGGAGGATAGAATAAATGTCAAATGTTGATAATAGATACATTGAAGAAGAGTTAAAAGAATCTTACTTGGATTACTCTATGAGTGTTATAGTAAGTAGAGCATTACCAGATGTAAGAGATGGTCTGAAGCCTGTTCATAGAAGAATACTATTTGCTATGAACGAAATGGGAATGACTAATGATAAACCATTTAAGAAATCTGCCAGAATCGTTGGGGAAGTTTTAGGTAAGTATCACCCTCATGGAGATTCAGCTGTTTATGGAACAATGGTAAGAATGGCACAAGATTTCAACTATAGATATCTTTTAGTTGAAGGTCATGGAAACTTTGGGTCTATAGATGGAGACTCAGCAGCAGCAATGAGATATACTGAAGCAAGAATGGAAAAAATAACTGCTGAACTGTTAGAAGATATCGATAAGGACACTATAGATTGGAGAAAGAACTTTGATGACTCCTTAGATGAACCTACAGTATTACCAGCAAAATTACCTAACTTACTTCTTAATGGAGCAATAGGAATAGCAGTTGGTATGGCAACTAACATACCTCCTCATAACTTAGGAGAGTTAGTTGATGGTATTCTTGCTTTGATAGATAATAAAGATATAGAAATTTTAGAACTTATGAACTTTATAAAAGGACCTGATTTTCCAACAGGAGCTATAATAGATGGTAGAGCTGGAATTATAGAAGCCTATAAAAACAGGTAGAGGTAAGATAAAAGTAAGAGGAAAAAGTAGATATAGAAGAGCAAAAAGAATGGGAAAAGCTAACATAATAGTAAGTGAAATTCCATATCAATTAAATAAAGCTAAATCTAATCGAAAAAAATAGCGAAATTTAGTTAAAGAAAAGAAAAATAACTGAAATTTCAGACTTAAGAGATGAGTCAAACAGAGAAGGAATAAGAATAGTAATTGAAGTTAAAAAAAGGTGAAGAGCCTGAACTTGTTCTAAATAAGCTATATAAATATACAGATTTACAAAACTACATTTGGTGTTATAATGCTATCTCTAGTAAATAATGTACCTAGAGTTTTAAATCTAAAAGAGATGTTGAATGAATACATCAAACATAGATTTGATGTTATTACAAGAAGAACAGCATTTGACTTAGATAAAAGCAGAAAAAGAGCTCATATTTTTAAAAAGGGTATCAAATTGCTTTTAGAAAAATATCGATAGAATAATTGAACTTATCAGAGCATCTTCTGATGGTACAGTTGCAAGAGAACAATTAATTGAAAAAAATATGGATTTACAGATATTCAAGCTAGATCAATACTTGATATGAAATTACAAAAGATTGACAGGTTTGGAAAGAGAAAAAAATCGATAATGAATATAGAGAAATTGAAGCTTTAATAAAGGAATTAAGAGAAGTTTTTAGCTGATAATTCTAAGATTTATGAAATAATGAAAAAAAGAATTATTAGAACTTAAAGAAAAAAATATAATGATAAGAGAAGAACTCAAATTGAAGAAGAAAGAATGGAAATTCTTCCTGAAGATTTAATTAAAAGATGAAGAAATCATCATCACATATACTAATAAAGGATATGTAAAGAGAATAGAAGCAAGTAAGTATAAGGCACAAAGAAGAGGTGGAAGAGGAGTATCAGCTCTTAACACTATTGAAGATGACTATGCTGAAAAGATAATCTACAGCTTCAACTCTTGATACTATGATGATATTTCACTGATAAAGGAAAGGTATATAATATAAGAGCTTATGAAATACCTGATTTATCTAAACAATCAAGAGGAAGATTATTAAGCAATATAATAAATCTTTCAGAAGGTGAAAAAAGTAAGTGACACTATAGTAATAAAAAGAATTCCTTCCAGAAAAAAAGAAATTGTCTTTATAACTAAAAAAATGGTTTAATAAAAGAAAAACTTCTTTAGGAGAATTTAAAAAAATATCAATAATTCAGGTTTAATAGCTATAAAAGATTAAAGAAGATGACGATATAATCTTTGTTGGTCTAATAGAAGATGTAACTAAAGAAGAAATATTGATAGCTACTCATGATGGATATTGTACAAGATTCTTAACTGATACAATAAGACCAACAGGAAGAAGTACTCAAGGGAGTTAAGGCTATAACTCTGAGAGAAGGGAGATGCAGTTGTGTCAGCTATGCTTATTAAAAAAATCCTGAAACAGATATTTTAACTATAACTGAAAAATGGTTATGGTAAGAGAACTAGTCTTGATGAATATCCTCAATATAATAGAGGTGGAAAAGGAGTTATAAACTTAAAAAGTTAGTGAAAAAAACTGGTAAGATCGTTTCAGTGCTTGAAGTCAATGAAGATGAAGAGCTTATGTGTTTAACTTCTAATGGAATAGTTATCAGAACTTCTATAAGTGAAATATCTCGTATTGGAAGAGCAACACAAGGTGTTAGAATAATGAAGGTTGCAGATGAAGAAAAAAAGTTGCAGCAATCACAAAAAAATTAAAAAAAGAAGAAGAAGAATTAGAAGATTAGATTGGAGAAAAAAATGAAGAGAATTCTAGTCTTATCGGATTCACATTCATATTTTGATAAGGCTTTAAAAATTTTTGAAAAAGAAAAACCTGATATAGTTATAGCTGCTGGTGATGGGATAGGGGACATAGATGATCTTAGCTATGTCCACCCAGAAGCTACTTACTATATGGTAAAGGGAAATTGTGATTTTTTTTGAAAGAAGTCATAGTGAAGAGAAATATTTTTTTGAGATAGAAGGAAAAAAAGTTTTTTTCTAACTCATGGGCATCTTTATGATGTAAAAAGAAGTCTAAGTTCTATAAAAGAAATGACTAAAAAATTAAAAGCTAATCTTGTTATCTTTGGTCACACTCATAAACCATATATAGAATATTATGAAGATGAGATACTTTTTAATCCAGGAGCGACAGAAGATGGAAGATATGGACTTATTATTTTTAAAAAGATGGTAATATACAATTGTTTCACAAAGCAATTACAGTTATAAACGGAGGAAAGTGGTAAAAATGAAAGAAGAAATTCTAAAAGTTAAGGAAGAAATACAAAAAAACATATAGAAGAATCTAAAACTCTTCAAAAAAACTTGAAGAAATTAGAGTAAACTATATGGGAAAAAAGGAATCTTTACAGACTTATCTAAGAAAATGAAAGACCTTACAGCAGAAGAAAGGCCTAAGATTGGACAAATAATAAATGAAGTTAAAGAAAAAAATAAGTACTTTATTAGATGAAAAAAATAAGGCTTTAAAAAGAAAAAAAGAATTAAATGAAAGATTAGAAAGTGAAATAATTGATATAAGTTTACCTGGAACAAAAATATAACTACGGTACAATACATCCTATCAATGAAACTATGGAGCTTATGAAAAAAATATCTTTTTCAAAAAAATGGGCTTTGATATAGTTGATGGACCAGAAATAGAAACTGTTGAATACAATTTTGATGCTTTGAATATTCCTAAAACTCACCCATCAAGAGATTTAACAGACACATTCTATTTAAATGATTCTATTGTGTTGAGAACACAAACATCACCAGTTCAAATAAGATATATGCTTGAACATGGTACTCCATTTAGAATGATTTGTCCTGGTAAGGTATACAGACCAGATTATGATATATCTCATACACCTATGTTCCATCAAATGGAAGGTTTAGTTGTTGGAAAAAGATATATCTTTTCGCAGACTTAAAAAGGAATATTAACTCACTTTGTAAAAGAAGTTTTTGGAGATAGAAAAGTAAGATTTAGACCTCATTTCTTCCCATTCACAGAGCCTAGTGCTGAAATGGACGTTGAATGTATGATTTGTCATGGAGAAGGTTGCAGACTATGTAAAGATAGTGGTTGGATAGAAATAATGGGTTGTGGAATGGTAGACCCAGAAGTTCTAAAATATGTAGGACTTAATCCAGATGAAGTGAATGGTTTTGCCTTTGGGGTAGGTATAGAACGTGTAACTATGCTTAGACACGGTATTGGAGATTTGAGAGCATTTTTTTGAAAATGATATGAGGTTCTTAAAAACAATTTAAGTAAAAATATATAAAAAAATATCTCATTACTATTATAATTGTGAAAAAATGAAAAAAATAAGTGAATCTGCATTCTAAATTTTATTTTATCGTTAAGAAATTTAGCTAGCAATGAACTATTTTTCATTATTCATATCATTTAAAAAATTGGAGGGAATATATAATGTTAATATCATTAAATTGGTTAAAACAATATGTGGATATAAAAAGAAAGTGTGGAAGAAATAGCTAATGCCTTAACTATGATAGGACAAGAAGTTGAAGCTATAGATATCCAAGGAAAAGATTTAGGAAATGTTGTAATAGGGCAAATAGTTGAGTTTGATAAACATCCAAATTCTGATAGATTAACTCTATTAAAAGTAAATGTGGGAGAAGAAGCTCCTTTACAAATAATCTGTGGTGCAACAAATCACAAATTAAATGACAAGGTAGTTGTTGCTAAAATAGGAGCAGTTTTACCTGGAAACTTTAAAATAAAAAAGAGCAAAATAAGAGATGTAGAGTCATTTGGAATGTTATGTTCAGATGCAGAGTTAGGTCTTGCAAAAGAAAGTGAAGGAATAATAATACTTCCTGAAGATGCTCCTATAGGAAAAGAATATAGAGAGTATGCAGGATTAAATGATGTAATATTTGAACTTGAAATCACACCTAATAGACCAGATTGTCTATCTCATATAGGTATAGCAAGAGAAGTTGCTGCTTACTATAATAGAAAGGTTAAATACCCTGTTATAGAAATAGCTGAAACTATTGAATCTATAAATACAGTAATAAAAAGTAAATATAGAAGATAAAGAAAGATGTAAAAGATATTTGGGTAGAGTAATAAAAGAATGTTAAAAATTAAAGAATCACCTGAATGGTTAAAAGACTAGAATCAGAGCTATGGGATTAAATCCTATAAATAACGTAGTTGACGTTACAAACTTTGTAATGTTTGAATATAACCAACCTATGCATGCTTTTGACTTAGATAAGGTAGAAGGAAATATCACAATAAGAGCTGCTAAAGAAAATGAAGAAATAACAACTCTTGATGGAGTTGAAAGAGTTCTTAAAAATGGAGAACTTGTAATAGCTGATGATGAAAAAGCTATAGCAATTGGAGGAGTAATAGGAGGACAAAATACTCAAATAGATAGTGATACTAAAAATATCTTTGTTGAAGTAGCCTATTTCACACCTGAAAACATCAGAAGAGAATCAAGAGATTTAGGAATTTTTACAGATTCTGCATATAGAAATGAAAGAGGAATGGATGTAGAAAATCTAGCTGTTGTTATGAATAGAGCAGTTTCTCTATTAGCTGAAGTTGCTGAAGGAGAAGTTCTCTCAGAAGTTATAGACAAATATGTAGAAAAACCTAAGAGAGCAGAAATATCATTGAAATTTAGAAAAAAATTAAATAAATTCATAGGAAAAAAACTTTAACATATGAAGAAGTTGGAAAAAAATATTAACTCATCTAGATATCGAGTTGAAACCACTAGGAGATGGAACTATGCTTTTAATTCCACCTAGCTATAGAGCAGATTTAACAAGACCTGCAGATATTTATGAAGAAGTTATCAGAATGTATGGATTTTGACAATATAGAAGCTAAAATGCCTGTAATGTCAATAGAATCTGGAGAAGAAAAATACTAACTTTCAAAAATCTCAAGAATAGTTAGAGAAATTCTAAAAGAATTAGGGTTTAAATGAAGTTATAAACTATAGTTTCATACCTAAATTCACAAAAAGAATTATTTAACTTTTGGTGAAGAAGTTATAGAAATAAAAAAATCCTTTAAGTGAAGATATGGCTGTAATGAGACCAACTTTACTATATAGTTTAATAGCTAATGTTAGAGATAACATAAATAGAAATCAAACAGATTTAAAACTATTTGAAATAAGTAAAACATTTAAAAAAAGCTAGGAGAAGGACAAAAATGGTCTAGCTATTGAAGATTTAAAAAAATAGCTTTAATCCTATCTGGTAGAGAAGAAAAAAATCTATGGAACCAATCTAAATCAGACTACAGTTTCTATGATTTAAAAAGGATATTTAGAATTCCTATTAGAAAGATTAAATGTTACAAAAATATTCTTTAAATTAGATTGACTAATAATAAAAACTTCCATCCCAGGAGCAAGTGCTGAAATAAAAAAATAGGTGAAGATGTTATAGGAGTTTTAGGAGAACTTCATCCTAACTTAGTAAATTACTTTGGAATAAAAAGAGAAAAAAAGTATTCTTCGCAGAACTTAATTTAACAAGTTTACTAAAATACATTAAGATAAAAAGTAAACTATGAAACAATAAGTAAATATCCAGAAGTATTAAGAGACTTTAGCTATAACTTTAGATAGATCTGTCTTTAGTTGGAGAAATGGTAAAAAGAAATCAAAGAAAGAAAGTTAATCTTATTGAAAAAAATAGATATCTTTGATGTATATTCAGGAGATAAAATCGATAAAGATAAGAAATCTGTTGCTATGAGTATAGTTTTAAGAGATAAAAAAATAGAACTCTTACAGATGAAGACATAGATAAAGCTATGACTGCTATTTTAGAACTAATCAAAGATAAATATAATGGAGAAATAAGAAAATAGGAGGTCTAATGAAAAAAATATTAGCAAGTTTATTTATATTACTTTCAATTACAGTATTTTCAGCAGAAAAAAAGTTGCAGTAGAAAAGAATTGAAGTTAAAGAAGAAAAAGTATATCTTAAAGGGTCAACAAACACCATTTACAGGTGTAGTTGAGAAGAAATATGCAAATGGAAGAGTAGAAGCTACATTTAGATAGTTGAAAGATGGAAAATTAAATGGAAAGACATATATATATTATGAGAATGGAATTGTAAAAAAAGAAGAAAAACTATATAAATGGTCTTATGGAAGGTGTAGAAAAGAGCCTATTATCCAAATGGAAAAATTAGAGTTTGAAGTAACTAATAAAAAAATGATTTAAGAAATGGTATTGAAAGACATTATTCAGAAGAAGGAAAATTAATCATAGAAGTACCATATCAAAAATAATGTTGTTACTGGTTTAGTAAAACAATATACTAAAGATGGAAAGTTAGAGTACGAAACAAATTATGTTAATAATAAAAGAGAAGGACTTTCTAAAGAAAATATTATCCAAGTGGAAGACTATTAAGCCAAGTAACTTTTCAAAAAATGATAAGGAAGAAGGATTAATGAAAGGTTACTCTGAAGAAGGTAAATTAGAAATAGAAATACCATATCTACATGGTTCAGTAGAAGGGCTTGTTAAAAGATATGATGAAAATGGAAAAGTTGTAGAACAAGCAATGTATAAAAAAATAATCAAGAAGTAAAAAAATCAAAATAATTAAAGTCATTAATAATTGTACTAGATAAAAAAACTTCAAAGACGAAATTTTTGAAATAAAAAAAAGAGAATTCTCTTTACTTTATTTAAAACTAAATCTCATTTTTGCTATTAATTTAGTTAGTTTAATAGAATACTTTTTTTAATGAATATACGCTATTTTCTTTTATATATTTTAATTAAAAATTAATAAAAAATAATCCTTTAAAAATGAATATAAAAATGAAAAAAAGAAATATTTAATTTTTTTTGTTGACAAAAGTTTGAAAAAAAGATGTTAAGATAGTCGATGTCAATGAGACAAGAACATTAGCAACAGAATAGAGAAAAGACAAAAGCAACCATAAATTTGGTGTTAAATTAAAATAGCAAAATGAGCTATTAAAAAGATTGAACGAAGAGTTTGATCCTGGCTCAGGATGAACGCTGACAGAATGCTTAACACATGCAAGTCTACTTGAACTTCGGTTTGGGTGGCGGACGGGTGAGTAACGCGTAAAGAACTTGCCTCACAGTTAGGGACAACATTTGGAAACGAATGCTAATACCTGATATTATGATTTTAGGGCATCCTAAGATTATGAAAGCTATATGCGCTGTGAGAGAGCTTTGCGTCCCATTAGCTAGTTGGAGAGGTAACGGCTCACCAAGGCGATGATGGGTAGCCGGCCTGAGAGGGTGAACGGCCACAAGGGGACTGAGACACGGCCCTTACTCCTACGGGAGGCAGCAGTGGGGAATATTGGACAATGGACCAAAAAGTCTGATCCAGCAATTCTGTGTGCACGATGACGTTTTTTTCGGAATGTAAAGTGCTTTCAGTTGGGAAGAAAAAAATGACGGTACCAACAGAAGAAGTGACGGCTAAATACGTGCCAGCAGCCGCGGTAATACGTATGTCACAAGCGTTATCCGGATTTATTGGGCGTAAAGCGCGTCTAGGTGGTTATGTAAGTCTGATGTGAAAATGCAGGGCTCAACTCTGTATTGCGTTGGAAACTGCATGACTAGAGTACTGGAGAGGTAAGCGGAACTACAAGTGTAGAGGTGAAATTCGTAGATATTTGTAGGAATGCCGATGGGGAAGCCAGCTTACTGGACAGATACTGACGCTAAAGCGCGAAAGCGTGGGTAGCAAACAGGATTAGATACCCTGGTAGTCCACGCCGTAAACGATGATTACTAGGTGTTGGGGGTCGAACCTCAGCGCCCAAGCTAACGCGATAAGTAATCCGCCTGGGGAGTACGTACGCAAGTATGAAACTCAAAGGAATTGACGGGGACCCGCACAAGCGGTGGAGCATGTGGTTTAATTCGACGCAACGCGAGGAACCTTACCAGCGTTTGACATCTTAGGAATGAGACAGAGATGTTTCAGTGTCCCTTCGGGGAAACCTAAAGACAGGTGGTGCATGGCTGTCGTCAGCTCGTGTCGTGAGATGTTGGGTTAAGTCCCGCAACGAGCGCAACCCCTTTCGTATGTTACCATCATTAAGTTGGGGACTCATGCGATACTGCCTGCGATGAGCAGGAGGAAGGTGGGGATGACGTCAAGTCATCATGCCCCTTATACGCTGGGCTCACACGTGCTACAATGGGTAGTACAGAGAGTCGCAAAGCCGCGAGGTGGAGCTAATCTCAGAAAACTATTCTTAGTTCGGATTGTACTCTGCAACTCGAGTACATGAAGTTGGAATCGCTAGTAATCGCGAATCAGCAATGTCGCGGTGAATACGTTCTCGGGTCTTGTACACACCGCCCGTCACACCACGAGAGTTGGTTGCACCTGAAGTAGCAGGCCTAACCGTAAGGAGGGATGCTCCGAGGGTGTGATTAGCGATTGGGGTGAAGTCGTAACAAGGTATCCGTACGGGAACGTGCGGATGGATCACCTCCTTTCTAAGGAGTATATGTCTTTCTCTATTCTATTGGTAATGTTCTTCAGCGCAATGCTGTTGGGATTACTTCTGAACATTGGAAACTATATAGTAGAACAAACAAGAAAACAAAAAAATTAACTCTAACAATTTCTTAGAGTTAGCTGTCAAAAAAATAGGTTAAAAATAATTAAGGGCACACAAAGGATGCCTAGGTAGTAAGAGCCGATGAAGGACGTGGTAAGCTGCGATAAGCCTAGATAAGTTGCAATCGAACGTAAGAGTCTAGGATTTTCCGAATGGAGCAATCTATTAAGATGGAGTCTTAATACGAAAGAGGGAACCGCGTGAACTGAAACATCTAAGTAACGCGAGGAAAAGAAAGTAAAAAAACGATACCCAAAGTAGCGGCGAGCGAAATGGGTCAAGCCTAAACCTTAAATATGTCAAGGATACAGCCGTTGTATTTAGGGGGTTGAGGGACAGAGTAGTGAAGAACTGTAAGATATTCAATATAGTGTATTGATGAATTGGAATTGTCTGGAAAGGCGAACCGTAGAAGGTGAAAGTCCTGTACAAGTAAATCCTTACACATATAACTCTGCTCCCAAGTAACATGGAACACGAGGAATTCTGTGTGAATCTGTGAGGACCATATCTCATAAGGCTAAATACTCTTACTAACCGATAGCGCATAGTACCGTGAGGGAAAGGTGAAAAAGAACCCCTGGAGGGAGTGAAATAGAACCTGAAATTGTGTGCTTACAAGCGGTCAGAGCCAGTGATGGTGATGGCGTGCCTTTTGGAGAATGATCCTGCGAGTTACGTTAAACGGCGAGGTTAAGTATAACGGAGCCGAAGGGAAACCAAGTCTTAATAGGGCGATTTAGTCGTTTGGCGTAGACGCGAAACCTGGTGATCTAAACCTGTCCAGGATGAAGCTGTGGTAAGACACAGTGGAGGTCCTAACCCACCGCCGTTGAAAAGTTGGGGGATGAGGTAGGTTTAGGGGTGAAAAGCCAATCGAACCAGGAGATAGCTCGTTCTCTCCGAAATGCATCTAGGTGCAGCCTTGAGTGTTCAATTATGGGGGTAGAGCACTGAATGATCTAGGGGGCGTATTGCTTACTGAAATCAATCAAACTCCGAATACCATAATTTAGAGCTCAGGAGTGAGACTATGGGAGTTAACTTCCATTGTCGAAAGGGAAACAACCCAGACCACCAGCTAAGGTCCCTAATTATAACTAAGTGGGAAAGGAGGTGGAGATTCACAAACAACTAGGAGGTTGGCTTAGAAGCAGCCATACCTTTAAAGAGTGCGTAATAGCTCACTAGTCGAGAGTCTCTGCGCCGACAATGTAACGGGGCTAAGTTATAAACCGAAGCTGTGGAATCCGTAAGGATTGGTAGGAGAGCGTTCTGTAGGCCGTTGAAGGAGAAGGGTAACCGACTCTGGAGGTATCAGAAGTGAGAATGCAGGAATAAGTAGCGAGAAAGGGGGCGAGAATCCCCTCGCCGGAAGACCAAGGTTTTTCAGGGTAAAAGCTTGTCTTCCCTGAGTAAGCCAGGGACCCTAAGCCCAGGCTATAATGCGTAGGCGAATGGAAAACAGATTAATATTTCTGTGCCAGTCATATATTGTGATGGAGGGACGCAGAAGGGTATGCGCGCGGACGAACGGAAGTGTCCGTAGAAGTATGTAGGGATGACTTGATAGGAAAAAATCCATTGAGTTATATCTGAGGTATGATATACAGTCGTAAGATGAATGCGCAAATCCCACGCTGCCAAGAAAAAGCTTCTAACGTTAATATTTGACTGCCCGTACTGCAAACCGACACAGGTGGTCAGGATGAGAAATCTAAGGCGGACAGGCTAACTCTCGTTAAGGAACTCTGCAAAAATAACCTCGTAACTTCGGGAGAAGAGGAGCCCTTGAGGGTCAGTATCCACGCGATACAAAGCGCTCGAGGGTCGCAGTGAAGAGGCTCAAGCAACTGTTTAACAAAAAAACACAGGTCTATGCTAAGCTGGAAGGCGATGTATATGGGCTGACACCTGCCCAGTGCTGGAAGGTTAAGAGGAGGAGTGAGAGCTCCGAATTGAAGCCCCAGTGAACGGCGGCCGTAACTATAACGGTCCTAAGGTAGCGAAATTCCTTGTCGGGTAAGTTCCGACCTGCACGAATGGTGTAATGATTTGAGCGCTGTCTTGACGGGAGGCCTGGTGAAATTGTATTACCGGTGAAGATACCGGTTACCTACAGTAGGGACGGAAAGACCCCATGGAGCTTTACTGTAGCTTGGTATTGGGTTTTGGCATTGCATGTATAGGATAGTTGGGAGACTGAGATGATATGGCGCTAGCTGTATCAGAGTCATCGGTGGAATACCAACCATTCAATGCTGAAATTCTAATCTGTGGTTTGTAGCCACGGAGACAGTGCTAGGTGGGCAGTTTGACTGGGGCGGTCGCCTCCGAAAAGAGTAACGGAGGCGTTCAAAGGTTCTCTCAGGTTGGATGGAAATCAACCATAGAGTGCAATGGCATAAGAGAGCTTGACTGCAAGACTGACGGGTCGAGCAGATGCGAAAGCAGGACATAGTGATCCGGCGATTCCGAATGGAAGGGTCGTCGCTCAACGGATAAAAAGCTACCCTGGGGATAACAGGCTGATCCTACCCGAGAGTCCATATCGACGGTAGGGTTTGGCACCTCGATGTCGGCTCATCGCATCCTGGGGCTGGAGAAGGTCCCAAGGGTTGGGCTGTTCGCCCATTAAAGCGGTACGTGAGCTGGGTTCAGAACGTCGTGAGACAGTTCGGTCCCCTATCCACTGTAGGCGTTAGAATATTGAGAAGACCTGTCCTTAGTACGAGAGGACCGGGATGGACAAACCTCTGATGTACCAGTTGTCACGCCAGTGGCACAGCTGGAGTAGTCACGTTTGGAATAGATAACCGCTGAAAGCATCTAAGCGGGAAACTAACTTCAAGATAAGTATTCTTTAAGATACCTTCGAGCCTAGGAGGTTGATAGGTTGGGGGTGTAAGTGCAGCAATGCATTTAGCTGACCAATACTAATTATCGAAGTTTTAATCTAAGTTTGTTTTTACTATATAGTTTCAAGTGTTCAGACTTGCGCATAACAAGATTATGTGATACAATATATATGCTTGGTGAGTATAGCTATGGGGGTACACCTAGTTACATTCCGAACCTAGAAGTTAAGCCCATATACGCTGATGGTACTTGGCTGGAAGCGGCCTGGGAGAGTATGGATTTGCCAAGCTCAAACAAGAGAGAAACTAGTGTTTCTCTCTCTTTTTTGTTTTTGAGCAAAAGTATAAAAATATGTATGTTATTTCTCTATTATGTGATATAATTAAAAGAATGAATAAAAAGGAAGTGAATAATGGAACAATTAGAAAAATTAAAAGAATTTAAGGAATTAGGGCTTGGTGAAAAGGTATTAAAGGTATTATCAAAAAAGGGATATGAATCTCCTACACCTATACAAAGATTAACAATACCAGCACTGTTAAAAAATGATAAAGATATAATAGGACAAGCACAGACTGGAACAGGTAAAACTGCTGCTTTTTCTTTACCTATAATAGAAAACTTTGAAACTTCAGATCATCATATACAAGCAATAGTTTTAACTCCAACAAGAGAATTAGCTTTACAAGTAGCTGAGGAAATGAATAGTTTAAGTACAAGTAAAAAAATGAAGGTAATCCCTGTTTATGGTGGACAATCTATAGACATACAAAGAAAACTTATAAAAACTGGAGTAGATGTTGTTGTTGGAACTCCAGGAAGAGTTATAGATTTAATTGAAAGAAAGCTATTAAAGCTAAACTCATTAAAGTATTTCGTTTTAGATGAAGCAGATGAAATGCTTAATATGGGATTTATTGAAGATATTGAAAAGATCTTAACATTTACAAATGATGATAAGAGAATGTTATTTTTCTCTGCAACTATGCCACCAGAAATAATGAAAATTGCAAAAACTCATATGAAAGAATATGAAGTGTTAGCAGTAAAGAGTAGAGAATTAACAACAGACTTAACAGAACAAATATATTTTGAAGTTAATGAAAGAGACAAATTTGAAGCTCTATGTAGAATAATAGACTTAACAAAGGAATTCTATGGAATAATTTTCTGTAGAACTAAAACAGATGTAAATGAAATAGTAGGAAGATTAAATGACAGAGGTTATGATGCTGAAGGTCTACATGGAGATATAGGACAAAATTACAGAGAAGTAACTTTAAAAAGATTTAAAACTAAGAAAATAAATATTCTTGTTGCAACTGATGTTGCTGCTAGAGGAATAGATATAAATGATCTAAGCCATGTTATAAACTATGCTGTACCTCAAGAAGTTGAAAGCTATGTTCATAGAATAGGAAGAACAGGTCGTGCTGGAAAAAGAAGGTACTGCTATAACTTTTATAACTCCTCAAGAATATAGAAGACTTTTACAAATACAAAAGGCTGTTAAAAAAGAAATTAGAAAAGAAAGCTTACCAGATGTAAAAGATGTTATTCAAGCTAAGAAGTTTAGAATAATAGATGATATAGGGCAAATTTTAATAGATAATGACTATGATAAATTTAAAAAAATTAGCTAAAGATTTATTAAAGATGGAAGAAGCAGAAAATATAGTTGCCTCTTTATTAAAAATTAACATATAGTGATGTTTTTAGATGAAAGTAATTACAATGAAATATCTCCAGTTAAGATGGAAGATACAGGTAAAAACAAGACTTTTCATTGCTATGGGTAGAAAAAGATGGAATGACTCCAAAAAAATTAGTTGATTTCATAGTTAAAAAAAGCTAAAGTAAAACAAACATATATAAAAAAATGCAGAAGTTTATGATGCCTTTTCTTTCGTTTCAGTTGCATTTAAAGAAGCTGAAATAATAGTTGAAGCTTTTGCTGAAATTAGAAAAGGTAAAAAAACCATTGATAGAAAAAGCAAAAATCTAAGAAATAATTTAGACGAAGAAACTGAATTAAAAAGAAAAAAATACTCTAAGAAGTAGGGAGGCTTAAATGAAAAAAATTACTAGCTATAGTATCAATAGTAATTATAATTTTTAGCAGGTACAACTGCTTACCAACTTAGCAAAAAAAGATAAATATAATTTAGTTTTTAGAAATAGATAAGGATAAACCATTAAAGGAATCTTTATCAACTTTACCTGTTTCTAATAATCCATTTTTTTAAACTTTATTTAAAGTTTAGAAACAGTGGTAGAAATATAAAGGCAGGTAGCTATGAATTAAGAGGAAAAATACAATATAATAGAGCTTATATCTATGCTTGAAAGTGGTAAAATCTAAGGTATTTAAGTTTACCATTATAGAAGGAAGTACAGTAAAAAAATGTTATAGATAAATTAGTTGCCAATGGAAAGGGAACTAGAGAAAAACTATATGAAAGCATTTAAAGAAATAGACTTCCCTTATCCAACTCCTGAGGGAAATTTTTGAAGGATATTTATATCCTGAAACATACTTTTATACCAGAATCTTATGATGAAAAAAAGCAGTACTGAATATTTTTTTAAAGGAATTTTTAAAGAGATTCCCTGTGGAAAAATATGCTGATAAAGAAGAATTTTATCAAAAATTGATAATGGCTTCTATACTTGAAAGAGAAGCAGCCTTAGATAGTGAAAAACCTCTAATGGCTTCAGTTTTTCTATAATAGAATAGCTAAGAATATGACTTTATCAGCAGACTCAACTGTAAACTTTGTATTTAATTATGAAAAAGAAAAAGAATATATTATAAAGATTTAGAAGTGCAATCTCCATATAATACATATAAAAATAAAGGCTTACCACCTGGACCTATCTGTAACCCAACTGTAAGCTCAGTAGATGCAGCTTATAATCCAGCTGATACTGAATTTTTATTCTTTGTTACAAAAGGGTGGAGGAGCACACTTCTTTAGTAAAAACTTATAAAGAACACTTAGATTTTCAAAAAAATAATAAATAGATTTATTTTTAGAAAGTTAATATAGTAAAAAAACAGTTCATTGCTAGCTAAATTTCTTAACGATAAAAAAATCAAGAATTCGCTGTAATTTCAGCAAAACTTGCCAACAAGTTGGCTTCAAACACGCCGACAATTACTCGGCTCATTCTATTTGATTTTTTTATCTAAAAATTTAGATGCAAGTTCACTTGTTTTTACTAATATATAAATATCTAACTTACTTGTTTTTTTGAAAATCAATAGAATAAAAGAGGGGCTATGGAATTATTTGAGAAATATTAAAAACTTAACGAAGAATATAATCTAATTGAAAATAACGATACTATAGTAGTAGGTTTTTTTCAGGAGGGACCTGACTCTGTTTTTTTAGTAGAAATGTTAAAAGAAATTACAAGATTTTTTTAAATTTAAAATTTATCTAGTGCATATAAATCATCTTTTTAAGAGGGGAAGATGCTGATGCAGATGAAAGTTTTTTTCTTATGACTATGCTAAGAGAAATAACTTAGAAATTTTTTTGTAAAAAGAATTCCAGTCAAAAGAAATTGCTAAGAAAAACAGGAAAAACTCTTGAAGAGGTTGGTAGAGAAGAAAGATATAATTTTTTTCTCTGAAATATATAATAAAGTTGGAGCTAATAAGATAGCAACAGCTCACAATAAAGATGACCAAATAGAGACTTTTCTATTTAGATTAGTAAGAGGAACATCTTTACAAGGCTTAGAGGGATTAAGTTAAAGTATAACAATATTATAAGACCCTATTTCAGAAATATAAAAAAAGATATACTTGAATACTTGAATAAAAAAATGAAATTCAATATAAAAATAGACAAGACGAACTTTGAAAAATGAATTTACTAGAAATAGTATAAGGTTGGATTTAATTCCTTTTTATTGAAAAAAAGATATAACATCAAATTTAAAGATAAACTTTTTTTCTTTAATTGAAGAAATAAGAGAAAAATAACAAAAAAATTTTTTTAGATTTAGATGAAATATGTAGATGAAGAAAAATAGATTAACTTTAGAAAAAAATAAAGACTTTATCTCTTTTTGAAAGAAAAAAATTTGCTAGTTCATTTTTGAATAAAAAAATATAAAAAAATAAATAGAAACAAAATAGATGAGATAAACAGTCTAATAAAAAAAGTGATGGTACATAGATTTGGACTTAAATTTTAGAATTGTAAAAGACTATCATCATTTATATATAGAAAAAAAGGAAGAAGAAACTGTTTCTTGTTTAAATGAAATTCTTCAATTAAAAAAATTCCAAGTGAAACTTATTTTCGATAAGTATAAAAATAAAGGTAGAATTCGTTGAAAAATAAAGAGAAAAACAAAGTATAAAAATCAGTACTTACTATATGCTATGAATAATGATATAATAGAGATTAGGTATAGAAAGGAAGGAGATAGAATTCTTTTAGATGAGAATCATTCTAAAAAAAGCTAAAAAGAAGTTTTAATAAATCAGAAAGTTCCTAGAGATGTAAGGGATAGAATTCCTATATTTCTATATAAGAATAATATATTTTTGGATATATGGGATAAAAAAAGCATATATTCCTAAAGAAAACAAAAAAATACAAGTGAACTTAGACAAGTTTTTAATCACAGTGGAGGAGGTAATGAATGAAAGATAATCAGTTTGAAGATGAAGATTTAAAAAAATGACTCACAAATTCCTGAAAAATCAAGAAAAATCAAGAAGAATAAAATAAATGAAGAAGTAAAGCAAGAAGAAGAGAAGAAAGAAGATAAAAAGGAAGAAGAGCCAAAAACAGGAAGAACCAAAAACCTGAAGAAAATTCTGAAAAAGAAGAAGAAAAAAACAAGAGAAATAAACAAGAAGAAGATAAAAAGGAAGAAAAAAAGATATAACAGAAGAGAAGAAGAAAGAAAAAGAGTAGTTGGAAAGGGCTGTAAAAGTAAACTTTAACCTAAAAAGGTTTATTAATGTTAGTCTTTATTATAACTCTTTTTGCTGTTGCTCCAAAAATAATGGAAGAAAGCAAAACTCAAGATTATGTTGATATATCTTATTCAGATTTTATAAAAAAATATTGAAAGTAAAAAGATAGGTGTAGTTGAAGAAAAAAAGATGGCTATGTATATGGTTACAAGGCAAATGAAAGCAAAAATATCTTGATAATAAATCAAATAATAGCCTAAAAATCAAAAATTAGGTTTTGATAATAAAACTGGAGTTCAAGGGCTTAAAGCTAGACTTATAACAAACAGACTAGGTGAAGATAGTAACTTAATATCTGTTATAAATGAAAAATGGAGCTCTTATACAATCTACTGAGCCACCTCAACCATCATTATTACTTAGTATAGTTCTTTCACTTTTACCTTATGTGATAATGATAGGACTACTAGTATTCATGATGAATAGAATGGGTAAAGGTAGCGGTAGTGGTGGAGGACCACAAATATTCAATATGGGTAAATCAAAGGCAAAAGAAAATGGAGAAAATATTTCTGATGTAACTTTTGCTGATGTTGCAGGTATTGAAGAAGCAAAACAAGAATTAAAAGAAGTTGTAGATTTCTTAAAAGAACCTGAAAAATTTAAGAAAATTGGAGCAAAAATTCCTAAAGGAGTTCTTCTTTTAGGGGAACCAGGAACAGGTAAAACTTTACTTGCAAAGGCAGTAGCCGGAGAAGCTAAAGTTCCATTCTTTAGTATGTCTGGATCTGAGTTCGTAGAAATGTTCGTCGGAGTTGGAGCTTCAAGAGTTAGAGACTTATTTGGAAAAGCTAGAAAAAATGCACCTTGTATAGTATTTATAGATGAAATAGATGCTGTTGGTAGAAAAAGAGGAAGTGGACAAGGTGGAGGAAATGATGAAAGAGAACAAACTCTAAACCAACTTCTTGTTGAAATGGATGGGTTTGGTACTGATGAAACTATAATAGTTTTAGCGGCAACAAATAGAGCAGATGTACTAGATAAGGCCTTAAAAAGACCTGGAAGATTTGACAGACAGGTTGTTGTTGAGATGCCTGATGTAAGAGGTAGAGAAGAAATATTAAAAGTTCATGCTAAAAATAAAAAGTTTGCTCCAGATGTAGATTTTAAAATTATAGCTAAAAAGACAGTTGGAATGGCAGGAGCAGATTTAGCAAATATTTTAAATGAAGGTGCTATACTTGCTGCAAGAGCAGGAAGAACTGAAATAACTATGGCAGACTTAGAAGAAGCATCTGAAAAAGTTAAAATGGGACCTGAAAGAAAATCAAAACTTGTTCCAGAAGATGAAAAAAGGGTGGTAGCTTATCATGAAGTTGGACATGGTATTGTAGGATATATAATTGGTGGAGGAGACAGGGTTCATAAAATTACTATGATTCCAAGAGGGCCTGCAGGAGGATATACATTATCACTTCCAGAAGAAGAAAAAAGTTTTTCATTCTAAAAAAATATATGTTAAATGAGAATTGCTAGATATTTTTGGTGGAAGAGCAGCAGAAGAAATTATTTTTTTGGTAAAGAAAATATTACTGATGGTGCAGGTAGTGATATTTATTATGCAACTTCTATTGCTAAAAGATATTGTTACAAAATATGGAATGACAGAAAAAAATTTGGACCTGTATTTTTTTAGAGGCAACAGAAGAAGATTACATGCTTCAAAGAAAATATTATTCTGAACAAACAGGAAAAAGAAGTTGATGATGAAATAAGAAAAAAATTATCACTGAGCAATATTTGAGAGCTAAAAAAATATTTTTATTAGAAAAATAGAGATAAATTAGAAGAAGTTACAAGAATATTATTAGAAAAAAAGAAACTATTATGGGACCTGAATTTGAAGCCATAATGAGAAAACGAACATATTTAAAAATATTGACATATTTAAATATTTTTTTGTTAGAATAGTCAGGTAATTTAAGCTCGGTTTTACAACTAGCCTATGTATTACTTAGCTTAGATATTAAATATTAGGAGGAATGAAATGAGAACAAAAGGCAGAAATTATTAAAGAATTTGGAAAAATCAGAAGCAGATACTGGATCTACTGAGGTTCAAATAGCTCTACTTACTGAAAAAAATTAATCACTTAACAGAACACTTAAGAGTGCACAAGAAAGATTTTTCACTCAAGATTAGGATTACTTAAAAATGGTTGGGCAAAGAAAAAGATTACTTGCTTACCTAACTAAGAAAGATCTTGAAGGATACAGAGCTTTAATAGCTAAATTAGGTATCAGAAAATAGTACTATTAATAAGGGGGATAAGAAATTTATCCCTCTATTTTTATTTTAATTAATAAGAAAAAATGAGAATGTTGAAAATTAAATTTCAATCTAAAGTAAAAAATAAGTGAGTTACGAATGTAGATTTTAGATAAAAAATTAAAGCAAGTGAGCCGAGTAAATGTCGACATGTCTGAGCGTAGCGATCTTAGAAACACTTAATGAATTTGTTCATTTAGAGTTTCTTACAGATGTCGAATTTCTTAGAAGCACTTAGCAATTTATTGCTAGAGCTTCTTATGATGCAGAACGTTAATTTTTTTATCGTTAAGAAATCTACTCAGTAACGAACTATTTTTTTACTTCTATAATTTACAACAGTCTCATTGCTTATAAGAGGGTGAAATTTATGAAAAAAAGTTTTTTTGTACTTATAATATTTTTTTACTGAGTTCAGTTTTAATCTTTGCAGAAGGTACTAAGGAAGAATATTTATCTGGAAAAAAATTATAGAACTTGTATCTGAAGAGAAAATCAGATGAAGAGGGATAGCAAAAATTACAAAAAGTTTAATGTAAAACTTTTTAGAAGGTGATAATAAAGGGAGAAGTTGTAGAAATAGATTTTCCTATATATATAGCCAAAGAATATAATATAGATGTTAAGGTTGGAGATAGAGTTGTAGTTTTCAAAACTTTTGATGACTATGGAAATGATGAAATGCAAATGCAGTACTATATTTCTGATGTGGATAAGAGAATGGAAATCTATATTATGGGAATAATTTTTGTAGCACTTGTTCTTGTGATTGCAAGGAAAAATGGTTTAAAAGCACTTTTTGCCTTAATAGTAACTGTGGCTTTTATCGTAAAAATATTTATACCAGCTGTATTCAATGGATATAGTCCCATACTTTTTGCTGTTATAACTGCTATATTCTCATCTTTAGTGACAATATATTACACTGTGGGTATGAATAAAAAGTTTTTTGTGTCTCTTTTTGGAGTTATAGGAGGAGTATTAGTAGCAGGAATACTTTCATATATATTCACATATAGAATGCGTCTTAATGGCTATTTAGACCCTGAACTTTTAGCTTCAGCAAGCATTTTAAAGAATATAAATCTAAAAGAAGTAATACCAGCAGGAGTAATAATAGGAAGTTTAGGAGCTGTAATGGACGTGGCTGTATCTATAGCTTCATCTATAAATGAATTGCATGAAACAGATCCAAATATGTCACAAAAATCTATGTTTAAGTCTGTTATAAATATAGGTACTGATATAATAGGAACTATGATTAATACTTTAATTTTAGCCTACATTGCAAGCTCAGTATTTACTTTACTTCTTGTATATGCACAAGCAGGAGAATATCCAATGGCTAGACTTTTAAATTTCCAAGATATAGCAGTGGAGATTATGAGATCTGTTTGTGGAAGTATAGGAATCTTAATTTCTGTCCCTTTAACTGCATATATAGGGACTCTTATTTACAAACAAAAAAATAGTGATAAAATTGTAAAAATAAAATTGCTTTATAAGAATAAATATGATATAATAAGTTAACAAGTAAGAAGCTACTAAGGAGTGGAGAAAGACCACTCCTTATTTTTGTAGAAAAAGGAGAAGTTTTTATGGAAGATAATAGTCAAATTATAGAAAAAAATTACCAAAAATTGTTAATCCTTTTTGTAGAAGAAATGAACTTATCTCTTGTAGATGTTGAGTACTTACAAGATGGAGGTTATTGGTATGTTAGAATTTTTCATTGAAAAATTTAAATGGAGAATTGAGCATAGAGGATTGTAGCAAACTAAGTTCTAAAAATAGAAGACAGAGTTGAAGAGCTAATAGAACATAAATTTTTTTCCTTGAAGTATCTTCACCTGGTCTAGAAAGAGCATTAAAGAAATTAGAAGATTATATCAGATTTACTGGAGAAAAAAATAACTTTACATTTAAAAGCATAAATTAAATGATAAAAAAACAATTTAAAAGCAGTTATTAAAGAAGTAAAAGGCGATAATATAGTATTTTTTTAATAGATAAAAAAAGAAGTTGAAATAGAATTTAAAAGAAATAAGAAAAAGCTAATATCTTATTTGAATTTAATGATTTTTAAAAATAATAATGGAGGTCGAGAATAACTATGAAGGCTAAGGATTCTAAAATTTTCTTAGAAGCTTTGGATGAGCTTGAAAAAGAAAAAGGAATTAGCAAAGAAAGTGTGCTGGAAGCTATAGAGTTAGCACTTTTAGCAGCATACAAAAAAAATTATGGTGAAGATGAAAATGTGGAAGTTATAGTGGATAGAGAGAGTGGAGAAATAAAAAGTTCTAGCTAGCAAAAACTGTTGTTGATGCTGATGACCTTTTAGATCCAAATGAAGAAATTTCACTAGAAGACGCTAAAGAAATCAAGAAAAGAGCGAAAATTGGAGATGTTCTAAAATTTGAAGTAAGCTGTGATAATTTTAGAAGAAATGCTGTCCAAAATGGAAAACAAATAGTTATCCAAAAGGTCAGAGAAGCTGAGAGAGAACATATCTATGAAAAGTTCAAAGAAAGAGAAAAATGATATAGTTAGTGGTATAATAAGAAGAATTGACAATAAAAAAAGAATATTTTTTTATTGAAATTGATGGAATAGAATTGATACTACCTCCAGCAGAACAATCTTATTCTGATGTCTATAGAGTAGGGGAAAGAATAAAAGTATTTGTATACAATGTTGAAAAGACAAATAAATTCCCTAAAATATTAATCTCAAGAAAGAACGAAGGGCTTTTAAAGAAATTATTTGAAATCGAAATACCTGAAATATCAGCAGGTATTATAGAAATAAAATCTGTAGCTAGAGAAGCAGGATCAAGAGCTAAGGTTGCAGTATATTCTCAAGTGCCAAATATCGATACTGTAGGAGCTTGTATAGGACAAAAGGGTACAAGAATAAAAAATATAGTTGATGAATTAAATGGTGAAAGAATAGACATAGTTGAATGGAAAGAATCAATGGAACAATTTGTTTCAGCTGTACTTAGTCCAGCAGTTGTTTCAAGTGTTGAAATCTTAGAAGATGGAACAGCAAAAGTTCTAGTAGAACCATCTCAACTATCATTAGCTATAGGAAAGAATGGACAAAATGCAAGACTTGCTGCTAGATTGACAGGAACAAGAGTTGATATCAAAGTTCTAGAAAAGGAAGAAGATGATGAGTAATACTCATATTCCAGAAAGAACTTGTGTACTTTGTAGAGCTAAGAAAGATAAATCAAAATTATTTAGATTGGCAAAAGTCAAAGAAGGATTCTATGAGTTCGATAAGGAACAAAAGAAACAAACAAGAGCAGTGTATGTTTGCAAGTCTTTAACTTGTTTAGGAAGACTGGCTAAACATAATAAAAGTAAAGTTAGATAGCCAAGATTTAATGGCTATGCTAAGCATTATAAATAAAGCTAATAAAAAAATTATTTAAATATCTTAAATTCAATGAAAAAAATTCAGGAGAATTGGTTTTTGGAATAAACTTACTTTTTGAAAATATAGAGCATGTGCACTTTATAGTTCTAGCACAGGATATTTCTAAAAAAGAATGAGGAAAAAGATACTGAGAAGAATAAATGAGTTAAAAAAATACCATATGTTACAGCAGGAACTATGGAAGAATTAGGAAAAAAATATTTAATAAAGAAGAAATAACTGTCATTGGAATAAAAAGATAAGAAGATGGCAAGAGGATTGATAGAAGATTAAGGAGGGTGATAAAAATGAAAGTTAGAGTTCATGAATTAGCTAAAAAAATACGAGCTTAAGAATAAAGAATTCTTAGAAATACTAAAAAAGACATAGGCGTAAGCGTAACATCTCACCTATCTAATTTAGATGAAGATCAAGTTAAAAAAATTGATGATTATTTTTGCAAAAAAATGAATATGTTAAAAAGTAGAAACAGTGGAACCAGTAAAGATGTATAAAGAGAAAAAAAGAAGAAAAAAACCAATTAGAAAAAAATAATAGACGAAGATGATGAAAGTTGAAGAAGGGCAAAAAGAATAATAAAAAAAGCCTAAAATTCAACAAAAAAATAAAGAAAAAAATAATAACATTACTTTTTGATGAGGATGGAAATAGCCATAAGAACAAAAGTAAAAAAGAAAAAAAGGTAGAAGAACAGACTTTGTTTTAAAAGACTGTTGAAAGCAACTCAGATGTAGTTGAAGAAGATGGAATAAAAAAATCATTAAGTTTAGAGGGAATTAACACTTGGTGATTTTGCTGAAAAAAATTAGGGGGTAAATAGTGGAGAAATCATTAAAAAAAGTTATTTTTAAAAGGACAAATGCTTACTATAAACAGCCCTATCACTTTAGAAATGGCAGAAGAATTAGCTGGAGAATATGATGCTCTAGTTGAAGAAGAACAAGAAGTAGAATTAGATTTCGGAGAAAAATTTGCCTTAGAAATAGAAGACAGAGAAGCAGATTTAAAAGAAAGACCACCTGTTATAACAATAATGGGACACGTTGACCATGGGAAAACTTCCCTTCTTGATGCTATCAGAACTACAAATGTTGTAGAAGGAGAAGCTGGAGGAATAACTCAAAAAATTGGAGCTTACCAAGTTGTAAAAGATGGAAAAAGAATAACTTTCATAGATACTCCTGGACACGAAGCTTTCACAGACATGAGAGCCAGAGGAGCACAAGTAACAGACATAGCTATACTAGTTGTTGCAGCAGATGATGGTGTAATGCCTCAAACAGTTGAAGCAATATCGCATGCTAAGGTTGCAAAAGTACCTATAATTGTTGCAGTAAACAAGATAGATAAACCTGAAGCAAACCCTATGAAAGTTAAACAAGAGCTTATGGAACATGGAATAGTTTCTGTTGAATGGGGTGGAGATGTTGAGTTTGTTGAAGTTTCAGCAAAGAAAAAAATCAACCTTGATGGTCTTTTAGACACTATCCTTATAACATCAGAAATCCTTGAATTAAAAGGAAATGTTAAAAAGAGAGCTAAAGGAGTAGTTTTAGAATCAAGACTAGATCCTAAGATAGGACCAATAGCAGATATACTTGTTCAAGAAGGAACATTAAAAATTGGTGACGTTATAGTTGCTGGTGAAGTTCAAGGTAAGGTAAAGGCTCTTTTAAACGATAAGGGAGAAAGAGTAAATACAGCAATAGTATCACAACCTGTGGAAGTCATTGGATTTAATAATGTACCAGATGCTGGAGATACTATGTATGTTATTCAAAAATGAACAACATGCTAAGAGAATAGTTGAAGAAGTTAGAAAAGAAAGAAAAAAATTCAAGAAACTACTAAGAAAACTATATCTCTAGAAAGCTTATCTGACCAATTGAAACACGAAGATCTAAAAGAATTAAATCTTATTTTAAGAGCAGATTCTAAAGGTTCTGTTGATGCTTTAAGAGATTCATTATTAAAATTATCTAATGATGAAGTTGCAGTAAATATTATCCAAGCAGCTTCTGGAGCTATAACTGAAAGTGACATAAAAACTTGCAGAAGCAGCAGGAGCAATCATAATAGGATTTAATGTAAGACCTACAACTAAAAGCTTTAAAAAGAAGCTGAAACTAATAAGGTAGAAATTAGAACTTCTGGTATAATTTACCATATTATAGAAGATATAGAAAAAGGCACTTGCAGGAATGTTAGATCCAGAATTTAAAGAAGAATATCAAGGAAGAATAGAAATCAAAAAGGTATTTAAAGTTTCTAAAGTCGGAAATGTTGCTGGTTGTGTCGTTATAGATGGAAAAAGTTAAAAAAATGATTCAAACATCAGAATACTTAGAGATAACGTAGTTATATATGAAGGAAACTAGCTTCATTAAAGAGATTCAAAAGATGATGCTAAAGAAGTTGTTGCAGGTCAAGAATGTGGACTTGGAGTAGAAAACTTCAATGATATTAAAAGAGGAGATGTAGTTGAAGCGTTTGAAATGGTAGAAATAAAGAGAACACTGAAATAAGAGAGGTGATTTAGATGAAGAAACAAAGACTTGAAGGAATAGGAAAAAGAAATGATGAGGGTAATCTCTAAAGTTCTTCTTGAAGAAGTAAAAAAATCCTAAGATAAAAGGTTTAGTCTCAGTTACAGAAGTGAATGTTACAGAAGATTTAAAGTTTGCTGATACATATTTTTAGTATTTTACCACCTTTAAATGATGAAGAAAAAAACAATATGATCATGAAGAAATTTTTAGAAGCCTTAAATGAAATAAAAAGGTTTTCTAAGAAAGAGAGTTGCAGAAGAAGTAGACATAAGATTTACACCTGAAATAAGAGTGAAACTTGATAACTCAATGGAAAAATGCTATGAAAAATCACTAAACTTTTTAAATGACTTGAAAGCTTAGTGGTAGTATGCTAGATGAGAAAAGTACAGAAGAGTTAATCAAGGATCTCTTAGAGAAGAGAGGGCAAGAAAGTCAACATCAAATAGAGAAATTTATGAATCCTGAATACAAGGACTTCAAAAAATCCTTTTTGATTTTGAAAATATGGAAAAAAATAGTAAATAGAATAATCTCAGCAAGAGAAAAATAAAGAAAAAAATATTTATCTATGGAGATTATGATGTAGATGGTATAAGTGGAACAGCTTTTTTTAACTAGATTTTTTTCAATGAGATAGGCATAGACACAAACTATTATATTCCTAGTAGAAATGAAACAGACTATGGAGTATCTAAAAAGAGTATAGACTACTTTCATAAAAGACAAGGAAAGTTAGTTATAACAGTAGATACAGGCTATAATACTATAGAAGATGTGAGATATGCAAAAAAAGTCTAGGTATGGAAGTGATAGTCACAGACCATCATAAAACAGTGAAAAGAAAAAGTTTGACGATGAGATATTGTATTTAAATCCAAAAATTGAGTAAAAACCTATAAATTTCAATATCTTTCTGGGGCGGGAGTAGCATTTAAATTGGCACAAGGGCTGTGTATGAGTTTAGGCTTAGACATGGAAATTATCTATAAATATTTGGATATAGTTATGATAGGAACTATAGCAGATGTTGTGCCTATGATAGATGAAAATAGACTGATTATAAAAAAAGGTCTAAAGATTATAAAGAATACTAAGGTGAAAGGACTTTCATATTTACTTAATTACTTAAGATTAAATAAAAAGACTTTAACTACAACAGATGTTAGTTACTATATTTCACCTTTGATAAATTCTTTAGGAAGAGTTGGAATCTCAAGAATGGGAGCAGACTTCTTTTTAAAGGAAGATGAATTTGATCTTTATAATATAATCGAAGAGATGAAGGAACAAAACAGGCAAAGAAGAACATTAGAAAAATATATCTATGATGATGCAATGAGAAAGATTAAGAACCTAAAGTTACCACTTGATAAACTTTCAGTTATCTTTCTTTCATCATCTAAATGGCACCCTGGAGTTATTGGGGTAGTATCATCAAGATTGACTATAAAGTTCAATGTACCAGTTATATTGGTTGCCATAGATGGAGATTATGGAAAGGCTTCTTGTAGAAGTGTTGGAAATATAAGTATATTCAATCTTTTATCGAATGTAAAACATCTTCTAGAAAGATATGGTGGACATGATTTAGCAGCAGGTTTTGTTGTACACAAAGAAAAATTAAATGAACTTAGGGAATACTTCATAAGAACTATACCTAGGTTAAAAGAAGAAGACAATAAGGCTAAAAAAAGATTATGAAAAAGAGTTTCGATTTTTGAATTATCTGTGAAAGACTTAGGAGAAAAAAAGCTTTTTGATTTTATGGAAAAAAATGGGACCTTTTGGTTCTAATAATCCACATCCTTTATTCTTTGATAGTGATTTAAAAACTAGATAATATAAAAAGATTTGGGGTAGACTTTAGACATTTTAATGGTATTATATACAAGGACAATGTAAGCTATAATGCTGTTGGCTTTGAATTAGCCGATGAAATTCAAGAAGACTATATTAATAAGACATATAATATAGTATACTATCCTGAGAAAATCATTTTAAACAATGAGGAAGTTACACAAATTATATTAAAAAGTATTAAAGAAAATAAATAACTTTTAGGAGGAAAAAATGAAATACGAAGTAAAAAAACTAGAAAAATCAGCAGTTGAAGTGAAATTACACCTAGATGCTGTAGAAGTGAGCCCTTTAGTAGACAAAGTGCTTAAACATGTAGGGGAACATGCAGAAGTAGCAGGGTTCAGAAAAGGACATGCACCAAAAGAAGCTCTTATGGCTAACTACAAAGACCATATAGAAAGTGATGTTGCAAATGATGCTATAAACGCTCATTTCCCAGAAATAGTTGAAAAAGAAAAAAAGTTAGAACCAGTTAGCTATGTAAGATTAAAAGAAATAGCTTTAAAAAGATGAATTAGATTTAACATTTCGATATAGATGTTTTATCCTGAATTTACATTAGGAAACTACAAAGGTTTAGAAGCTGAAAAGAAAACTTTTGAAATGACTGATGATTTATTAAATACTGAATTAGAAATGATGCAAAGAAACCACTCTAAACTTGTAGAAGTTGAAGATGCTTCATATAAAAGCTCAATTAGAAGATACAGTAGATTTAGCATTTGAAGGATTCATGGATGGAGTTCCATTCCCAGGAGGAAAAGCTGAATCTCACCTATTAAAAATTAGGAAGCAAAAAGCTTTATAGATAACTTCGAAGATCAATTAGTAGGATATACTAAAGGGCAAGAAGGAGAAATCACTGTTAAATTCCCTGAAGAATATCATGCTCCAGAATTAGCAGGAAAAACCAGCTCAATTCAAAGTAAAAAAATTAATGCTATAAAAACAATTAAAAAGAACCTGAATTAAATGATGAATTTGCAAAAGAATTAGGATATGAATCTCTTGAAGATTTAAAAAAATAAAAACTAAAGAAGAAACAATCAAAAGAGAAAACGATAGAATAGAAAAATGAATATATTGGAGCTCTTTTAGATAAATTAATGGAAACAACTACTATAGATGTTCCAGTTTCTATGGTTCAAGCTGAAATCCAAAAAATAGATTAAAAGAATTAGAATATCAACTTTATCTATGCAAGGATTCAAAATGGATGACTACTTAAAAAAATGATGGGAGGAAATATTGATACATTCGCAGCTCAATTAGCTCCTGCAGCTGAAAAAGAAAGTAAAAAGTAGATTTAATCCTAGATAAAAATAGCTAGAGAAAACAAATTTGAAGCTTCTGAAGAAGAATTAAAAAGAAAGAATGGAAGAAGTTGCAAAAAAATGTATGGAATGGACGTTCCTACATTAGAAGGAGAATTAAAGAAAAAAATAATAATTTAGATAACTTTAAAAGCTTCTGTAAAAATATGATATCGTTATGAAAAAAAGCTATCGATGAAGTTGTAAAAAAACGCAAAAATAATTAATTAAAATATTTATCCGAAATGAAAATTTCGGATAAGTATTAAAAGCACTTAAGATATATGAATATTTTTGAGTGTTTTAGTACTTAAAAATATAAAAAAATAGTTGAATGTGTATAAAGTTGTAATGAGGGAGGTATTAAAATGTATAATCCAACAGTGATAGATAATAATGGAAAATCGGAAAGAGCTTATGATATATACTCAAGACTTTTTAAAAAGATAGAATAATATTTGTGGGGACGGCAATAGATGAAAAATGTTGCAAACTCAATAATAGCACAATTATTGTACCTTGAATCAGAAGATCCTGAAAAAGATATAATAATGTATATCAATAGCCCAGGTGGAAGTGTAACTGATGGAATGGCAATCTATGATACAATGAACTATATAAAACCTGATGTTCAAACTGTTTGTGTAGGACAGGCAGCAAGTATGGGAGCATTTTTACTGTCTTCAGGTGCTAAAGGTAAAAGATTTGCCTTAGAAAATTCAAGAATAATGATACATCAACCACTTATATCTGGTGGATTAAAAGGTCAAGCTACTGATATTTCAATTCATGCTAATGAACTTTTAAAAATAAAGGATAGATTAGCAGAATTACTAGCTAGAAATACAGGAAAAACAAAAGAACAAATATTAAATGATACTGAAAGAGATAATTATCTAAGTTCAGAAGAAGCTGTAAGATATGGTTTAATTGATAGTGTATTTAGAAGATAGGTGATAAAAAATGTCAAAGAAATTAGATAAATGCTCATTCTGTGGAAGATCAGAAAGAGAGGTTGCACAATTATTTCAAGGTCCAGGTGACGTATTCATCTGTGATAATTGTGTTGAAAGTTGCCATAATTTATTAAGGGAAGATATGTATTCTCTAGCGAGAGAATATGATATGTTGAAAGATGGAAAGTCTTCAACAAAAGGGCATAAAGATAAGATAGAACTATTAAAACCTATTGAAATAAAAAGCGAAAATTAGATGAATATGTAGTTGGTCAAGATGAAGCTAAAAAAGTTTTATCTGTTGCCGTTTACAACCACTATAAGAGAATTTTAAATGGTGGTCAAGATGAAGATGGAGTGGAACTACAAAAGTCTAATGTACTTCTAATAGGACCTACAGGTTCTGGAAAAAAACTTTACTTGCTCAAACTCTTGCAAGAATTTTTAAATGTACCATTTGCAATAGCAGATGCAACAACTTTAACAGAAGCAGGATATGTTGGAGATGACGTTGAAAAACGTTTTAGTAAGACTTATACAAGCTTGTAACTATGATATACCGAATGCAGAAAGAGGAATAATCTATATAGATGAGTTTGATAAGATAGCAAGAAAAATCTGAAAATGTATCTATAACGAGAGATGTTTCTGGAGAAGGAGTACAACAAGCCTTACTTAAAAATAATTGAAGGAACAAAAATCTCAAGTTCCGCCTGAAGGTGGAAGAAAGCATCCTAACCAAGAGTTGATAGAAATAGACACTAAAAAAACATTCTTTTTCATAGTTGGAGGAGCTTTTTGAAGGACTTGAAAAAAAGTTATAAAAATCAAGAACTAATAAAAAGGTTATAGGTTTTTGGAGCAGAAGTTCAAAAAAACAAGAAATGGCAGGAGCAGAAGGAGAATTTTTTTCAAAAAAAGTTCTACCTGAAGATTTAGTTAAACAAGGGATTATTCCTGAATTAGTAGGAAGATTACCTGTAATAACTACTCTTGATAACTTAGATGAACAAACTCTAATAAACATTTTAACAAAGCCTAAAAAAATGCAATAGTAAAAGCAATATCAAAAAAATTATGTAGATTAGAAGGAGCAAAAACTAGAATTTACAGAAGAAGCTCTTACAGAAATTGCAAGAAGAGCTTTAAAAAAAGAAAGATGGGAGCAAGAGGTTTAAGAGCAATCATAGAACATACTATGCTTGATATAATGTTTGAATTACCATCTAACAACAAAAATAAAAAGAAATAACAATAACTAAAAGATGCAATAGATAACTATAAGGAAGCAAAAAAATAGAGTATAAAAGCAGAAGAACAAATTACTAATTAGATTTTTAATAGACTACTTGCCTGCCATTAGTGTTTTTAGGATTTCAGATGGCTTCTAAAACAATAATGGACGTCGCAGTAGTCTAAATCTAAATAATTTGTTTTCTGCTAGTGTGTAAAATGAAAGAAATAAGGAGGAGCAATGTCAAAAGCACCATTTCTACCAATAAGAGATTTAGTAATATTTCCAAATGTTGTAACACCTATATATGTTGGTAGAGCTAATAGTATAGCAACATTAGAAAAAAAGCCATAGCAAAGTAAAAACAAAAATTAGTGCTAGGTTTACAAAAAGACGCAAGTGAAGAAAAACCCAACTTTTGATGGAGACATCTATGAAGTTGGAGTTATAGCAAATATAGTACAAATAATTAGAATGCCTAATAACAACATAAAAAGTTTTAGTTGAGGCAGAATCTAGAGTTAAAATTAAAGATATAGAAACAGAAGATAAAGGAATATTTTTGCTACATATACAGTAATCAAAGAAACTTTAAAAAGATAGTAAAGAAACAGAAGCTATCTATAGAAAAGTTTTTTTACAAGATTTGAAAAAAATACATTAGTATGATAGGAAAAATTCTCTTCTGAATTAATTTTAAATCTAAAGAAGATAGAAGATTATTCAAACGGTTTAGATATTATGGCATCAAACTTAAATATCTCGGCTGAAAAAGAAACAAGAAATCTTAGAAATAAGTAATGTAAAAAGATAGAGGTTATAAAATTTTTAGACGATATCGTTGCTGAAATGGAAATAGCTTCACTTGAAAAAAACTATAGATGAAAAAGTAAAAAAACTAAGATGAATGAAGCACAAAGAGCATATTATCTTAAAGAAAAAAATTTCTGTAATGAAAGAAGAATTAGGAGATTTTTTTCACAAGATGATGATGTTATTGAAATTGTGGATAGAGTAAAAAGATGCTGATATTCCAAAAGAAGTTAGAGAAAAAAATTGGAAGCTGAAATTAAGAAATTAACTAAGATGCAACCTTTCTCAGCTGAATCATCAGTTATCAGAAACTATATTGAAGCAGTTTTAGATTTACCTTGGAATAAAGAAACAAAAGATGTTTTAAATCTAAAGAAGGCAAGTCAAATCTTAGAAAGAGATCACTATGGACTAAAAGATGCTAAAGAAAAAGTTTTAGATTACTTAGCAGTTAAAACATTAAATCCATCTATGAATGGAGCAATTTTATGTCTTTCAGGACCACCTGGAATAGGTAAAACATCTCTAGTTAAATCTATAGCTGAATCAATGGGAAGAAAATTTGTCAGAGTTTCATTAGGTGGAGTAAGAGATGAAGCTGAAATCAGAGGACATAGAAGAACTTATGTAGGTTCTATGCCAGGAAAAATAATGAAGGCTATGAAAGAAGCTGGAACAAAGAACCCAGTTATACTTTTAGATGAAATTGATAAGATGTCAAATGACTATAAGGGAGACCCTGCTTCTGCAATGCTTGAAGTTCTAGATCCTGAACAAAACAAGAGTTTTGAAGATCATTATATAGATATGCCATTTGATTTATCAAAGGTTTTCTTTGTAGCGACAGCAAATGATTTAAGAACTGTATCTGCACCTTTAAGAGATAGAATGGATATCTTACAACTGTCTTCTTATACAGAATTTGAAAAAAATTACATATAGCACAAAAATTTCTTGTTGAAACAAGCACAAAAAGAAAAATGGACTTGCTGATGTGGAAATAAAAATACCTGATAAAGTTATGTTCAAACTAATAGATGAATATACAAGAGAAGCAGGAGTTAGAAATCTAAAAAGAGAAATTATAAATATCTGTAGAAAAATAGCAAGAGAAGTTGTAGAAAAAGATATAAAGAAATTTAATCTAAAAGCTAGTGACTTAGAAAAATATTTAGGTAAGGCTAAATTCAGACCTGAAAAAAATCAAGAAAAAGCAGATGGAAAAAGTTGGAGTGGTGAATGGTCTAGCTTGGACAGCAGTTGGAGGAGTAACTCTTGATGTTCAAGGAGTTGATACAGCAGGTAAAGGAGATGTAACATTGACTGGAACTTTAGGAAATGTTATGAAAGAATCTGCCTCTGTTGCTATGACTTATGTAAAAAGCAAACTTGAAAAAAATATCCACCAAAAGATGAAAAATTTCTTTCAAGGATAGAGCTATACACTTACACTTTCCAGAAGGAGCAACTCCAAAAAGATGGACCTTCTGCAGGAATAACTATAACAACTGCAATAGTATCTGTATTAACTAATAGAAAAGTTAGACAAGATATAGCAATGACAGGAGAAATTACAATAACAGGAGATGTTTTTAGCTATAGGTGGAGTAAGAGAAAAAAAGTTATAGGAGCACATAGAGCTGGAATAAAAGAAGTTATCCTACCTGAAGATAACAGAGTGGATACTGATGAAATTCCTGATGAATTAAAATCAACTATGAAAAATACACTTTGCTAAAAACTTATGATGATGTAAGTAAATTAGTTTTTTTGTAAAAATAAATTAGAGGTAAATTATGAAAAATAAAAAAAGGCTGACTTTGTAAAATCAGCAGTATATGAAAAAAAGATTACCCAGAACAATTAGATAAAAATGGAATTTGCTTTCGTTGGAAGATCTAATGTTGGAAAATCTTCTTTGATTAAAAATATGGTCGCACACTTGTGACTCTAAGCACTCATAGGGTGTCAGTCATGAGTTAGACCATTAAGTATAGTCAGCATATATAGAAATATGTATGTAGAGGTAGCAACTTTAAAAAAAGCTATCCAATACTACTCGAATTGCTGGAAACCCCTAAAGCTAGTATAACTACAACATAGTACCTAAATAATATGGTACAAGTGTGAAAGTGGCGAAAGCAGAAAAAATATACTAGATGACATAAGGTTAAATCCTAAGTGTTAAGATAATGGGCAATCAGCAGCCAAGACCGAAAGGTAAGGTTCAACGACTATTCCTCCTGAGGGAAGTACACCAAAAGCTGGTGGAAGTGGGTAGACCCAAACAGATAAAGCTGTGGGATAAGATATAGTCTGTGCTTAATAGAAATATTAAGAAGTTCATAAGAGAACTGCATAAGTGGTAGCGTACTTATGTGAACGACAACCTCTAAAAACGACTGAGTCAGTTTTAGGTTCATATATTTAGAAAAAAATTTTTACTTTTTCATTTACTTATAGTATAAAAAAAGTAGTATACTATATATAGGTAAATGGAGGTGAAATCGCATGGAAAAAAAGCATATAAGTTTAGATTTTTATCCAACTAAAACTCAAATAACAATATTAAATTGTACTTTTTGGTTGTGTAAGATATGTCTATAATCATTTTTTTAGGTTTAAAAACAAGAACTATATAACAAAGAGAAAAAAATCTATTTCATACAGTGAGTGTAGTAAAGAATTAACAGTTTTAAAACAAGAGAAAGAATGGTTAAAAAGATGTAGATAAATTTTCTTTACAAAAATTCTTTAAAAAGATTTAGATAAAGCCTATAAGAACTTCTTTAGTGGAAGTGGCTATCCTAAGTTTAAATCTAAGAAAGATAATAGAAAAATCATACAGAACCAATTATACAAACAATAATATAGAGTTTTTTTAGATAAATGGATAAAAAGTACCTAAGTTAGGAAAAACTAAAAAAATAAGAGATAAAAATGAAACCACAAGGAAGAATAATAAATGCAACAATAACACAAGTACCTAGTGGAAAAATATTATATATCTCTGTGTTGTACTGATGTAGAAGTAGAAAAAGTTAGAAAGTACAAAATAAAAAAATGTTGGAATAGATTTAGGTATAAAGGACTTTTGCGATTACCAGTGATGAAATTTCAATAGAAAAATCCAAAAATATTTACAAAAAAATCTTTGAATAAACTAGCGATATTACAAAGAAAAACTATCACGAAAAACCAAAGGGTAGTTCAAATAGGAATAAAGCTAGAATAAAAAGTGGCAAGATTATTTGAAAAGATATCAAATCAAAGAGAAGATTTTTTTGCAAAAAAATTATCAACAATGCTAATAAAAAGAATATGATATTATTTGTACGGAAGACTTACAAGTAAAAAAATATGGTAAAAAAATCATAAATTAGCAAGAAATATTGTAGATGTATCATGGAGTGAATTTAATAGAATACTAAGTTATAAAAGCGAAATGGTATGGAAGAACAATAGTAAGAGTAGATAAATTTTTTTGCAAGTAGTCAAATATGTAATTGTTGTGGATATAGAAATGAAGAAGTAAAAGATTTAAGTGTGAGAGAATGGACTTGTCCAGTATGTGGAGCTGTACATAATAGAGATATAAATGCAGCCAAAAACATATTAAAAGAAGGACTAAAGATATTAGGCATAAGTGCTTAAATATATAAATATATGAACCGTAGGAACTATGGGGATAGCTTGGTAAATTTAGTTGGCTAACAGAAGCAACTACTACCCAAGAACCCTGCGACTCTAGCACTCGTAGGGTGTCAGTCGTGGGAGGTTCAGAAATAGTTTAACATCGAGATTGAAATTAGCAAGAACAAGTAAAACACCTGGTAGAACACAATTAATAAATTATTTCTTAATAAATGATGAGTTCTATATAGTGGATTTACCAGGTTATGGATTTGCAAAAGTTCCTAAGGAAATGAAAAAACAATGGGGACAAACAATGGAGAGATATATTGCAAGTAAAAGAAAAAAATTAGTTTTTGTTTTACTTGATATAAGAAGAGTTCCAAGTGATGAAGACATAGAAATGCTTGAATGGCTTGAATATAATGAGATGGATTACAAAAATTATATTTACAAAAGATAGATAAATTATCGAAATAACGAAAAGAGCTAAACAATTGAAAGCAATCAAAAACAAGACTTGTTTTTGAAAAAGAAGATGTATTCTTCCATTCGTCTTTAACAAATAAAGGTAGAGATGAAATTCTAACTTTTATGGAAGAAAAAAATTAAATAATTAAAAAAATTAAGAGGCTGTTGCAAAAATAATAAAAAAAGTAAAAAAATAGTTTGTTACTGAGTAGATTTTAGGAAATTTTTCTTTGAGAGATTTTTAATAAATTTTAATTATATATAGCGATTACTTGCCAGCCTATAATGTTTGCTAGAGCTCCACAAAGGCTCTCTCAACATTATAGGACGTCGCAGTAATCTTATTAAAAACTATTACTTATTTACTCAAAGAAAATTTCTAATGATAAATTATAATGTAACTCACTTATTTTTTTACTTTTTTTTATCTTTTTAGCATTTTAGTTGCAAGTTCTAGCATTTGAATTGCTAAGCCACTGCTAGTAGTCATCATGTCATAGATACTATCTTCTGTTAAAAACACCAGCAGCTTCAACATCTGGCAATAGATCCTTTTCAAAAATCTTCCTTATCCTTTGCCCAATTTCTACTATAATAATATTTCACAAGTTCATTATAGTTCTTAGAATCCTTATCCAATTTATTTAAAAATTTCTTCTAATTCTTCAAGTAATTTTGTTGAATTATTAAGTATTTTTTTCCATTTTATCTATTCTTTCTTTTTTTGGTTCATAATCTTACCTCACTTATTTTTTTCTCTATTATATATTATTTTTCTTTTAAAAATATAGAAAAAAATTTTCCTAGCTGAACTGATGCTATCGGAAGGTATTTTTTTATAAAAATAAATAAAAATTCTTTTTAAATTATTTTTGAAATATGTTATAATTTATAACAAAAATTAAAAAAATTTTTATAAAAAAAGGAGGGAATTTTTTTATGTTTACATATTTAAAATTAAAAAAACTATAAGTCTTTAATAAACTTTGAAGTAGATTTAACTAAAAAAAGAAAAATAGTCCTAAAAAAATTAATTTCTATTTATGGAGAAAACAGGGATTGGTAAGTCAAATTTTTGTAGATAGTTTTTACACGTTAAAAAAAGAATTGTAAGTACAAGAACTATAAATGAAAAAAATTAGAATTTTAACTGAGAAACAAAAAGAGTTACAAACCGATGATTTTGATAAAGCATTATATTTTTTTGGACAATTAGGAAGTATTATAAAAAAATGGATTTTTTTCAAATTCTATAGATATTATCAATGAATGTAAAAACAATTGATTCAAAAGATAATATGGTTATAGAAGTTGGATTTAAAATTAAATCAAAGACTGGAATTTATTGTATAGAAACTGATGATGCAGATATTATATCAGAAAAAAATTAGACTTTTACATTAAATAAAAAAATAAAGTTAATTTTTTTTGAAATGACAAAAAAAGAAAAAAATATCTAAATGAAAGTGTGTTTATTGACCATGAGTACAAAAAGAAATTCTTTCTATTATAGAAAAAAATACTGGGGAAAAACACTCTTTATTATCTTTAATAGCATATGAAATTGAAGATAAAAAGAAAAACTATGTAAAGAAAAAAATTTTTTTAATGGGATGTTTGAAGTAATAAACTTTTTTTCTTCTTTATCTATTCTTTCAAGAAATAAAATGGAAGTATTTAAAGATATTGAAGAAGAAAAAAATTATTTTTATGGGACTTTAGCTCTTAATGAAGAAAAAAAGACTTATAAACATTGAAAATGTTATAAATACTTTTTACAGCTTTATTTTTCTGATATAAAAACAAGCATACTATAAGAAAAATTGACAATGATAAAATCAATTATGTCTTATGTTTTAAGAAAAAAATATTTATAATAAATTAATTGATATAGAATATAATAGAGAATCAACTGGAACTAAAAAAATATTTTTGAAAAATTTTACCTTATTTAATTTCTGCAGCAAAAAGGAAAAAAACAGTCATTATAGATGAAATTGATAATGGAGTTCATGATTTATTAATGTTAAAAAAATTTTTGGAAAAACCTTTCAGAAAAATTTAAAAAGGACAACTTATTATAACAACTCATAATACTTTATTATTAGAAGAAGAATTTATCAAAGATTCAATCTATATCTTTAAAGTAGATGAGAATGCAAATAAAAAAACTTTTAGCATTAAATAAATTTGAAGGAAGAGTTCATCCTAATTTAAGTATTAGAAAGAGATATTTAAAAAGGTTTGTATGGCGGAATACCGTTTCCTATGGATATAGATTTTAATGAATTAATTGAAGGTGTGTGATTATAATGTCAAAAATCTTCTTATTCGTATTCGTTTTTTTGAAAGGAATAGTTATTTGTCATGGAAAATCTGAAAAAAATTAATATGTGAATTTATAAGATCTAATCTTAGGATACAAATAGAGGTTGATAGTGATAAAAAAAGGTAAAAAAATCAATTCAAATAACTAGTATAATGAAATTTTTTTAAGTGGAGAAATATATAGAAATATAGCTTCCTTTAAAAAATAAATTTGATGATATAGAACCAATTGAAAAATATTAAGAAATTACCTAGTTATTTTTAAAGTTTTTTTATAATAATGGATACAGATGATTGTAATGAAAGTCAAAAAAAGTCTTTTAAGAATAAGTCTATGTTTAAAGAACATTGGTTATATGATTATATTGTTCCTATTTATAATGACAGTAATTTAGAAGAAGTTCTAGTAGATGCTGGAATAAAAATTTCAAAAAAAGTGGAAATGAAAGAAAAAAACTGAATATCCAAAAAGTTTTTTTCCAATGAATGGAATATCAGATGTAGAGGGTATTAAAAAAATTTGGAAAAAGCTTTTAGGGAATAGCAAAAAAACAAATATGGAAGAATTTATAAATTTTTTTGTCTAGAACTTATAGAAAAAAATAGTTATGTAAAAGGTTGAATCTATTAATTATGGATTCAATCTTTTTATAATAAGAATTCTAATAATATGATTAAGCTTGTGTATAAAAAAATATTTGCAAAAATAAAGAGTGCTATAATATACTTCACAAATAAATATGGGGACGCAAAGGTTTCGACGGGGTTATGAGGTTATAGGTAGCAAGTCAGGCTTGTCGCTGTGAGAGACTAAATACATCGTTTAGATGGAAACAAAGAATACGCTTTAGCTGCTTAGTTCAGCTACACCTTGGATAACTTATTCTATACGGGTTTTTCAAAGGTGTCGACTAGTATAGATTACCATAAATGATTTCTCTAAGTTTATGGGACATTTTAGAGGATAGTTTTAGTTAGCCCTGTTTACGGGAGTAATTATTACGAAATTAAATAGTAAACTAAACTTGTAGAAGCTTATAGTCGTTGTGATTTCGGACACGAGTTCGACTCTCGTCGTCTCCACCAAAAATGTATATCCAAGTCTTTGGAAAAAGTTCCTTAGACTTTTTTTATAAGATTTTTTTAACTAAAATGGAGGAACAGAATGTCAACAATTGCTGTTTTAATAACTGCCTTAGCACTGGCTATGGATGCTATGTCTCTTTCTATCTATCAGGGAATAGCATCTACAGAAAAATCAGAAAAAAACAAAAATTTCATGAAAAATTATATTAACATTTGGAATTTTTTTCAGTTTGCTATGGCATTAGTGGGATCATTGTCAGGAAGTTTATTTGTCCACTATATCTCATTATATTCAAAGTATATTTCTTTTTGCAATCTTCTTATTTCTGGGACTTATGATGTTGAAAGAAGCTTTGAAAAAAAGAAGAGATGGAATATGATGAGAAATACTTAGATATTAAAAACTTTAATTATAATGGGAGTGGCTACAAGTCTAGATGCACTCTTGGTTGGTTTGACATATTCAATACTTCCTTTCCATAAAGTTTTAGTATATACAGTTGAAATTGGGATTATAACAGCTATAATATCTGGATTAGGTTTCATAGCTGGAAATAAATTTGGAGACATATTGGGACAAAAAAATCTCATTTTTTTAGGAGCAGCACTTTTTAATATTTATATCAATAAATGCGTTAATATAATAAAAAAAGGCATATATAATTATGCCTTTTTTTGTTTTTACTAGATAAATAATAGATTTGAAAAATATTATTATTAAATGCTAAAAATATAAAGATAATATAGGAATTGGAGGTAAAAAAAGGAATTGGAAAAAAAGATATAAAAAAATAGTTAATGTAAACAAAAAGTTTTGACGGAGTTCAAATTTTTAAAAAGATATTAACTTGACAATAGAACAAGGGGAGTTTTTTTCTATTATAGGACCGTCAGGGTTGTGGTAAAAACCACCTTATTAAGAATGATAGCTGGATTTATTTCGCCTGATAGTGGAGCTATATACCTTGGTGACGAGAATATAGTTGACCTACCACCAAATCTTAGAAATGTAAATACAATATTTCAAAAAAATATGCTCTTTTTTTCCTCATTTGAATGTTTTTTTGAAAATGTTGCTTTTCCTTTAAGGATAAAGAAGACAGATGAAAAAAACAATAAATGAAGAAGTTATGAAATATTTGAAACTTGTTGGACTAGATGAACATAGCACAAAAAAAGTTAGTCAATTATCAGGAGGGACAACAACAAAGAGTTTCAATAGCAAGAGCTTTTAATAAATAAGCCAGGGGGTTTTATTACTAGATGAACCTCTATCAGCACTTGATGCAAAAATTAAGACAAAAATCTTTTGATAGAACTAGATTTAATTCATGATGAAGTTGGAATTACTTTTATCTTCATAACTCATGATCAACAAGAAGCTCTATCAATATCAGATAGAATAGCAGTTATGAATGCTGGAAAAAAATTCTACAAGTAGGAACACCTGCTGAAGTTTATGAAGCACCAGCTGATACTTTTTGTTGCTGATTTCTTAGGAGAAAACAATTTCTTCAGTGGAAAGGTAACAGGAATAATAAATGAAGAATTAGCGAAAATAGACTTAGAAGGTATAGGAGAAATAATAATAGAGCAAGATAAAGAAAGGTTCAGATTGGAGATAGGGTTACTGTTTCTCTAAGACCTGAAAAAAATTAGACTTTCTAAGAATGAAATAACTAAGTCTAAAAAAATTGTATAAACAGTGTGGCTGTTTATGTTGATGAATATATATATTCAGGTTTCCAAAAGTAAATATTATGTTCATCTAAAAAAATAATAAGGACTTAAAATTTAAGATCTTCTTACAACATGCTGCCTTTTTTTCGATGATAATGATGAAAAAAAGCAATATGGTGGGACGAAGATGCATACATCACATGGGATGCCTTTTGATGGCTATCTAGTGGAGGTGGAAAGTGAAAAAATAGTAAATTAGGATTAGGTTATTCTTTACCAATAAATATTTGGTTGACTTTATTTTTTTCTTATTCCTATTTTAATTATTCTTTCTTATTCTTTTTTTGAAAAAGAAGCACCTATGGTGGAGTGGAGTTTAAATTATCATTTGAAACATTTAATATATTTACAGATAAGGTATTCTTAACTATACTTGTAAATACTATATACATTTCAATATTAATAACTATTTTTACTGTCTTAATAGCTATACCAATCTCATATTATATAGCTAGATCAAGACATAAACAGGAACTTCTGTTCTTAATAATTATACCTTTTTTTGGACAAATTTTTTTAGTTAGAATTTATTCTTGGATAGCTCTTTTTGGGTAACAATGGTTTTTATTAATCACTTTCTTATGAAATTTCATCTGATTAATGAGCCTATAAAAGATGCTATACAATGTTCCAGCTGTTGTGGTAATCTCAGTGTATACAAGTCTACCTTTTGCAATTTTACCTCTGTATGCAGTGGTAGAAAAGTTTGACTTTCTCACTTTTTAGATGCAGCAAGAGATTTAGGGAGCAACTAACTTCCAAGCTTTTTAGAAAGGTATTTCTTCCTAATATTAAAGCAGGAATAATAACTTCAACTATTTTTCACTTTGATACCAGCTTTAGGGTTCTTATGCAGTACCTAAATTGGTGGGAGGAACAAATTCACTAATGCTAGGAAACGTTATAGCACAACATTTAACAGTTACAAGAAACTGGCCTTTAGCCTCGACTATTTCAGGAGCTTTAATAGTTCTAACAAGTATAGTCCTTTGGGCATTTTCAAAATATGAAGAAAAAGAAAACAAAGTAGGTGAAAAAAATGTCAAATAAATTAGATAGAAGAAAAAAACATCTTTTGTAATTTTTTTGTTTTGACTATGATATTCTTTTACTTACCACTTGCAGTTCTGGTTATTTATTCTTTCAATAATGGAAAGGGCATGGCTTGGCAAGGATTTTCTTTAAGATGGTATAAAGAATTGTTTAGACACTCAAGCAATATATGGAAAGCTTTTTATTATAGTATATTTATTGCTTTGATTTCATCATTTGTTTCAACAGTTATAGGGACATTTGGAGCCATAGCTTTAAAATGGTTTGATTTCAAAGGTAAGAAATATTTAAAAAAATATAAGTGTTCTACCTCTTGTTGTACCAGATATAATAATAGGGGTATCACTTCTTATAATGTTTGCAACAGTAAAAATTTAAACTAGGGATTACAACAATATTTATAGCACATACAACTTTTTAATATCCCTTATGTTTTATTTATTATACTTTCAAGACTTGACGAATTTGATTATTCAGTTGTAGAAGCGGCCTATGATTTAGGAGCAACAAATAGACAGACTTTAACAAAGGTTATTATTCCTATGTTATTGCCAGCTATAGTATCAGCATTTTTTTAATGGCATTAACATTATCTTTTGATGATTTCGTGATAACTTTCTTTGTTTCAGGACCAGGGCTCTTCAACTCTACCACTTAGAATATATTCTATGATAAGACTTTAGGAGTTTCTCCAGTGGTAAATGCTCTATCAGTTTTACTGATAGCTATCTCTATTTTATTGACATTATCTACAAAAAAATTACAAAAAGAATTTCATTAAGTAGTTTTTTTGATTAAAAATATAGTATAATAATTATGACTAAGGTAAGTTTAGGAGGTTTTTAATGAAAAAAATATTTAAACTATTGAGCATTATAGGGCTATCTCTTATGTTTTTAGTAAGCTGTAGTTCTATAAAATCTACAATGAAGTCTATGGCTAGTATATTTAAGAGCCCAGTTAAGTACAACAATGTAACAGCAACTTTTGTTACTACTCAAGGTGAGATAACATTTTATCTTTACCCAGAAGCAGCTCCTATAACAGTTGCTAACTTTATCAACCTTGCAAAAAGAGGTTTCTATGACAATACTAAGTTTAATCGTTCAGTTGAAAACTTCATGGTACAAGGTGGAGACCCTACTGGAACAGGAATGGGTGGACCAGGTTATGTTATACCTGATGAATTTGTTGAATGGTTAGATTTCTATCAACCAGGAATGCTTGCTATGGCGAATGCTGGACCTAACACAGGTGGATCTCAATTCTTTATGACATTTGCACCAGCTGATTGGCTAAATGGAGTGCACACTATTTTTTTGGTGAAGTTCGTTCAGAAGGAGACGCTATAAAAAGTTAGAAAAATTGGAGATGGGTGACGTTATAAAAGAAGTTAGAATTTCTGATAATGGAGATTTTATCTTAGGATTATTTAAACCTCAAGTAGAAGAATGGAATAGAATCTTAGACAGAGAATATCCTAATTTAAAGAAATATCCTATAAGAGATGTAACAGCTCAAGAAGTTGAAGCATACAAAGAAGAATTAGAAAAACTTATACACTAAGAAAGAAAAAGAAAAAAACCAAGATACTTTTGAATATCCAATAACTAAATTTATTAGAGGGCGTATTTAATAAAAGCAGGAGGATATACTCCAAGAGAACCTGTAATTAGTAACTAAGATTAAAAAAATTAAAAAAATAGACTATTGTAAACTGATGATTTTATTGTAACTTACAGTAGTCTTTTTTTAATTTTATCTAAAGCTTTTATTTTTTTAATAAATTAAGCTAATCAAAGTAAAAATAAAAAATTTTTAAAAATTTTATAAAAAAATAATTACTTTCTATTTCAAAAATTTAAGAAAGTATGATACTATATATAAGAATAATTACGATTAACTAATTTCAAAAATGAGGTGATAAAAAAATTAACACTTATGTAGTAAAAACCACTTAGCTCAAAGAAGGAGAATATCTTCCTTATTTTAGCTTTTTGTTGTCCTGATCCTTTTTAGCAGGTATAGCTTTAAAAAAATTAGACATAGAACAGACTATGAAATTGATTTAAAAGAGAATGAAATAATTTCCTATGAAGTTTTTAGATAACATAGAATTAGGTCTATACTCTGATATAAAAAAATTCTTTAGTAGATATTGCTCAATTAAAAAGAAGAAAATGGAGCTTTACCTGATGTAGAAGTCTTGGCAGAAGAAGAAATTCCACCTTACTACAAGGATGTAACTTGGGGAACAAAGGGGAGCAATGGAATGGAAAAAAATTAAGCACGACAATGAAGATTACTATGTTGGTATAGGAAATGAAAGAATAGGAACTTTTCTTGTAAAGTTCAATGATGCGAAATATAGATGAAAGCGATATTTTTCTATATGAAAGATAAAGTTAGTTTTGAAGATATAGAAAAAAACTTTGAGAAATACGAACATATAATGAAAAAAATAGTTCCCTATACAGGTAATGACGAAAGACAAAAAGTACATTGCCAAATAGGAGGCAAAAATGAAAAAAATAATAGTTTTAATGTTTTTGGTATTAAATGTTTTAGCAATGGCAGGAGAAAAAATGAAAATAGGTATAACTTTGCTACCTTACTATAGTTTTGTTGCAAATATAGTAAAGGATAGAGCAGAAGTTATCCCCATAGTAAAGGCAGAAGGCTTTGACTCTCATACTTATCAACCTAAGGTTGAAGATATAGAAAGAGCTTCAAAAGTAGATGCCATTGTTGTAAATGGTGTAGGACATGATGAATTTGTATATAAAATCATAGATGCAGTTGATAAAAAGGATAAACCTGTTATTATCAATGCTAATAAAGATGTTTCACTTATGCCAGTTGCAGGTACATTAGGTAATGAAAAGATTATGGATTCACATACTTTCATATCTATAACAGCTGCAATTCAACAAGTACATAATATAACAAAGGAATTAATAAAATTAGATCCTAAGAATAAAGATTTCTATCTTGCTAATTCAAGAGAATATGTAAAAAAATTAAGAAAAATTAAAAAAACAGATGCTTTAAAAAGAAGTTCAAGATGTAAATGGGACAGATGTTAGAGTTGCCACTTTCTTAGGGTGGATATAACTATCTCTTATCTGAGTTTGGAATAGATGTTAAGGCAGTTTTAGAACCAACTCATGGTTCACAAATAAGTATGTCATCACTTCAAAAAAATGATAGAAAAAAATAAAAGAAAGAAAAAGATAGATATAATCTTTGGAGAAAAAGAATTATAGTGATGAATATGTATCTATAATTAAAAAAATGAAACAGGGATAGAAGTTAGAAAGTTAGAACACTTAACAACAGGTGCCTATAGAGCTGATAGCTTTGAAAAAAAGTTTATCAAAGTTGACCTAGATGAAGTTGTAAGTGCTATTAAATATGTCAAGAACAAAAAAATAAAAAAATAGAACTAAGAAATAATGGAGGTATCAAATGTACAAAAAAAGTTATTGGCGATTTTAATGTTAATTTTTTTAGTTTTTTTCAGTTATGGCTAAGGATAAATTAAAAAAATAGGTGTTACTTTACAACCTTACTACAGTTTTGTAGCTAATACAGTAAAAGATAAGGCGGAAGTTATACCAGTTGTAAGACTAGATAAATATGATTCTCATAGCTATCAACCAAAACCAGAAGATATCAAAGAGAATTAATGAATTAGATGTCCTTGTAGTAAATGGTGTAGGACATGATGAATTTATCTTTCGATATTTTAAATGCAGCAGATAGAAAGAAAGAAATAAAAAGTTATTTATGCAAATAAAAAAATGTTTCTTTGATGCCTATAGCAGGTTCAATCAGAGGAGAAAAAAAGTTATGAACCCTCATACTTTTTATCTCTATAACAACTTCAATTCAACAAGTGTATAATATAGCTAAAGAATTAGGGAGAAATAGATCCAGCTAACAAAAGAATTTTACTTGAAAGAATTCAAGAGAATATGCTAAAAAAATTAAGAAAAATTAAAAAGCAGATGCTCTAAATGAAGTTAAAAAAATTAGGAAATATTGATATAAGAGTTGCAACTTTACACGGTGGATATGACTATCTATTATCTGAATTTGGTATAGATGTTAAAAGCAGTTATAGAACCATCTCATGGATGCTCAACCAAGTGCAGCAGACTTAGAAAAAAAGTTATCAAAAATAATTAAAAAAATGAAAAAGATAGATATAATCTTTTTCGGTGAAAAGAACTTTAATAATAAATTCGTAGATACTATTCATAAAAGAAACAGGTGTTGAAGTTAGATCTCTATCTCATATGACAAACGGTGCTTATGAGTTAGATAGTTTTGAAAAAAAGTTTATTAAAGTTGACTTAGATGAAGTTGTAAAAAGCAATTAAAGACGTAGCAGCTAAAAAAAGGAAAAGAAATAATGAATGGACTTGAAATTCAAATAAAAGATTTAAATTTAGTACTATCAGGAAATGAGATTTTAGAGAATATTAATTTGACTGTTAAGGCTGGAGAAGTTCATTGTCTTGTAGGGTCCCTAATGGTGGAGGAAAAAAACTTCACTTTTGAGATGTATACTAGGGCAAATGCCTTTTTACAGGTCAGCATAGAAATGAAATTATGAAAAAAAGATAGAGTGATTGGATATGTTCCTCAAGTTTTTAGATTTTGAAAGAACTTTACCTATTACTGTTGAAGATTTTCATAGCTATGACTAATCAAACTAGACCTTGTTTCCTTGGTATATCTAAAAAAATATAAAGAGACAGTTGATAATCTTCTAAAAAAATTAGGAGTTTATGAAAAAGAAAAAAGATTATTGGGAAATTTATCAGGTGGAGAAAAGACAAAAGAGTGCTATTAGCTCAGGCTCTTTTCCCAAGACCTAATCTTTTAATTTCTAGATGAGCCTTTGACAGGGGATAGATAAGGCTGGAGAAGATTATTTCAAAGAAATAATAAAGGAATTAAAAAGAAGAAGGTATAACAATTCTTTGGATACACCATAATCTAGCTCAGGTAAAAAGAGTTAGCAGACACTGTTACTTGTATAAAGAAAGAGAATGATATTCAGTGGAGATCCAAAAAGAAGAATTAAAAGAAGATAAAATTATGAGAATATTTGAATAGAGTATTTATAAAAAAATAGTTCGTTACTAGCTAAATTTCTTAACGATAAAAAAATTAACGTTTCGCTGTAAATTCGGCAAACTTGCCAACAAGTTGGCTTCAAACACGCCGACATTTACTCGGCTCACTTGCTTTAATTTTTTTATCTAAAATTTAGAATGTAACTCACTTATTTTTATAATACTATCACAGAGTAAAGAAAAAAAGGTAATATAGGAGAGAAAATGTTAGAAACTTTTTAGAAATTTCTTAATAAATTTAGCTGAGCAAGGTAGTATTCCAGCTTCTTTTAAGTATGGTTTCGTTATCAATGCTATGATATGTGCATTGCTTATAGGACCAATACTTGGAGGAATAGGAACTATGGTAGTTACAAAGAAAATGGCTTTCTTCTCAGAAGCAGTAGGACATGCTGCTATGACAGGAATAGCTATAGGGTGTACTATTAGGAGAACCTTTTTTTCAGCACCATATATTTCACTTTTTTTACTTATTGTATATTATTTGGATTGATTATCAATTACACAAAGAATAGAACAAAGATGTCCTCAGATACTCTGATAGGAGTTTTCCTAGCAATTTCAATAGCTTTAGGAGGATCACTTCTTATCTATGTATCAGCTAAGGTAAATTCACATGCCTTAGAAAGTATATTATTTGGTTCTATACTTACAGTAAGTGATACTGATATATACATATTAGTTGTATCAGCAATTATAATTGGTTTTGTGCTAGTACCATATCTAAATAGAATGTTACTTGCAAGTTTCAATCCAAATCTAGCAATAGTAAGAGGAGTAAATGTAAAAATTAATAGAATATTTTTTTATTATAATTGTTACAGTTATTACAATAGCCTCAGTAAAAAAATAGTAGGATCTATACTTGTTGAAGCCTTGTTATTGATACCAGCAGCAGCAGCAAAGAACTTATCAAAGTCTATAAAAGGTTTTTGTAAGCTACTCAGTAGTTTTTTTGCTCTTATTAGCTGTCTGTTAGGAGTGTATTTACCAATACATTTTGATATATCAATTCCATCAGGTGGAGCAATAATAATGATTTCATCGGCTATCTTTATTATTACAGTTATTATTAGAATGTTATTTAGAAACTTTGCAGAAGGAGAATAGAATGAAAAAAAGATATTACTATTTATTTTTAATGTTAGTCTTAGGTACAGTTAGTTTTGCTGAAAAACATAGTAATCACATCTATACAACCTCTATATTCTTTGACTAGTTACTTAACTAAGGGAACAGATATAAAAGTTTATACTCCCTTTGGTTCAGATACATCTATGACTATGTCAAAAAGAAGCTATAAGAGAAGAAGGTTTTGACCTATCAGTTGCTAAAAAAAGCTCAAGCTGTTGTAGATATAGCAAAAAGTTTGGTCTGAAGATGTAATCTATGGAAAAGCAAGAATGAATAAAAATAAATATTGTTGAGATAGATGCAAGCTATCCTTATGATGAAAAAGATGACAACAATATTCTTTAGTGATTATTCAAATGGAAATGTAAACCCATATATTTGGACAGGTAGTAAAAAAATCTAGTTAGAATGGTAAACATCATATCTAGAGATTTAATAAGATTATATCCCTCAAAATAAAAGCTAAGATAGAAAAGAATGTAAATAAATTTACTAATGATTTATTGAAAAATTGAAAATGAAGCTAATGAAAAAAATTACTTTCAGTTGACAATACTTCAGTTATATCTTTAAGTGAAAATTTACAATATTTCTTAAATGATATGAATATATATGCAGAATATGTTGACTATGACAGTGTAACTGCAGAAAAATATCGCTAACTTAGTGAGAGATAAGGGAATAAAAAGTTGTTATCTCTGATAGATGGTTAAAGAAAAAAATGTTATAAAAAGCATTGAAAGATGCAGGGTGGAGAGTTTGTTATTATAAATACTTTAGATATACCTATGGATAAAGATGGAAAAAAATGGATCCAGAAGCTATATTAAAAAGCATTTAAAGAAAATACAGATAACTTTAATAGAAGCACTAAAAGAAATAATAGGAGGACAAAAATGAAAAAAAGTTTTTTTAGTTTTAGTTATTGGAGTTTTAATGTCAGTTATTGCATTTGCACATGCACCATTAATTTCTGTTGATGATAATGGAGATGGAACAGTGTATATTGAGGGTGGTTTCTCAAATGGAGCTTCAGGTAGAAGGTGTTGAAATAATAATCGTTAAAGATAAGGCATACAATGGTCCTGAAGAAACTTTCAAAGGGAAAAGAAATTATCTATAAAGGGAAAATTAGATGCTAAAGGAAGCATAACTATGCCAAAACCTGCAACTGAAAAAAATATGAAGTATATTTCAATGCTGGAGAAGGACATGTTGCTAGTAAAAAAAGGACCTGCTTTAACAGCTGGTGAAAAAAAGCTAACTGGGATAAAAGCAACTGCAAGCTTTGACTTTGGAGAATGGAAAAGAATTAATGTTAGAAAAAAATAATAAAGTTTTTTTATTATAAAAACTATAAATTAAGGTTGGGATGATATAAAAAAATAATATTCGGAGGTATCTCAGTATGAAAAAAAGTTTAGTTTTAATCGGTAGTATCTTATTAGCAGCAAATCTATTTGCACATGATCATTTTCTTTACACATCTAATTTAGATGCAACTAATCAAAAAGAAGTTAAAATGAAAGCTATTTTAGGGTCACCCTGCAGAAGGACCAGAAGCAGAACCTATAAGTATTGCAACTGTTGATGGTAAAACTTCTTTACCTAAAGCATTCTTCGTTGTTCATGATGGAGTAAAAAAACAGATTTATTATCTAAAGTTAAAGTTGGAACTATAAAAGACAGCTAAAGGACAATATGTAGCACTTGATGCTATTTACACAGCTGAAGATGGATTAAAAAGGTGGAGGAAGCTGGGTATTTGTAATGGATAGTGGAAATACAAAAAGATTCAGGATTTATGTTTAATCCAGTTGAAAAAAATTAATAATTACAAAAGATTCAGCTGGTTCAGACTATAATCAAAAGAGTAGCTCCTGGATATAATGAAATAGTTCCATTAGTAAATCCAGTTAATGCTTGGAAAGAAAAATGTATTCAGAGCAAAAATTTGTTGACAAAGATGGAAAACCTATAAAGAACGCAAGAATAGATGTAGACTTTATAAATGGTAAGTTGGATATGACTAATAATACATGGGCAGCTAATAAAGAAGCTCCTAAAACAAGTTTAAGAGTATTCACTGATGACAATGGAGTATTTGCATTTGTTCCATCAAGAGCTGGACAATGGGTTATAAGAGCCGTAGCTTCTATGGATAGACAAAAATAAAGTTGTTCACGATGCTTCATTAGTTGTTCAATTTGAATAAGATTAAAATTAAAATTTAGCCTGACATAAAGGTTATTTGTCAAATAGTGTTGATAAAAAAAGTTTAGACTATGACCTGATATAATTAAGAGAATTTTTTTGAGTATAAAAAGCTTGGGAATTCTCTTTTTTTGTTATAGAAATTTTGCAAATAAAATATAGCTAATATATAATAGGAAAAAAAGGAGCTAAAAAAATAATATGAGGTGGAGAGATGAATAAGACTAGTTTAAAAACTTTTTGTAATAGAAGCCAGAAATGAATTAATGGAAAAAAATGAGAACAAGGCTTGATATTCTTGGAATAACTAAAAAAGGGAATAGAAAAAAAGCTAAAGTTGTAGGAAGAGAAGTAGAAATAAATGGCTCTCTTTACCCTAAGGAAAGTTACAATAGCTTTAGTAAGAAAAATATAAACAAATAGGCTATGAAGAACTTGTTGAAGAAAGCGCATATACTTGGTTTAACAGACTAACAGCTCTAGCATTTATGGAAGCAAATGAATATATAGAAGAAAAAAATGATATTCAATAATGGTCTTAAAAAAATGAGCCTGGAATAATTGATAACTATTATGATTTTGAATTCTTTAAAAAAATTTAGATGCTGATTTACAAAGAGAACTACATGATTTAAGAGATGAAAAATACAGCAAATTCAATAGAAAAAAACTGTATTCTATTTTAGTTGAAGAGAAATGTGAAGAATTATCAGCTATTATGCCATTTATGTTTTAAGAAAAAAAGGAACTTATTCAGATATATTATTTCCAACAGGTTTACTATTAGAAAACTCTCTATTAGTAAGAATCAGAGAAGAAATAGGAAAAGAAGCTCCAATAGAATTAATAGGTTGGCTTTATCAATTCTATAACTCAGAAAAAGAAAGACGAAATTTTTTTCAAAAAAAGAAAAGAATATCAAAAGAGAATGTACCTGCAGTAACACAATTATTTACTCCAGATTGGATAGTAAAATATATGGTAGAAAACTCATTAGGAAAAACTCGCTCTAGAGTCAACTGGAATAAATGAAAAGCCTAAAAGACTAATTGGAAATACTATATAGAATCAGAATTAGATGAAAGTTCAGAGAAAAATAAAGATAGAAGATGTAAAGATATTGGATCCAGCAATGGGTAGTGGACATATCTTAGTTTATGCTTTTGACTTACTATTTGAAATGTATGAAAATCTTGGTTGGAGTACAAAAGATAGTGTGCTATCAATATTAAAAAAATAATTTATATGGTTTAGAAATAGATGAAAGAGCAGGACAACTAGCATCATTTGCGCTTATGATGAAAAGCAAGAGAAAAATTCTCAAGACTATTCTCAGTATTGAAAAGAGAAGAAACTTTTAAATTGAATACTTTAATAATTGAAGAGAGTAATAATTTATCTGAAAAAAATTAAAAAAATAAGATAAAAGATAATAACTTAAATAATCTTAATAAAATAATAGAAGATTTTTGAAGATGCAAAAAGAATATGGAAGTATCTTAAAATTAGAAACTATAGATAAAGAAACATTAGAAAAAAAGAATTTAATCTATTAAAAAGAAAGCTTAAATAATAATGAACAAGAAACATTGGTATTTAATGAAGATAAATTAGATATCAATATAGAAGAGGACTTAGAACTAATTGAAAGTTTAATAGTGCAACATATAGCACTAACAAATAAATATGAAGCAGTAGATAACTAATCCTCCATATATGGGTGGGAAAAGGTTTTAGTCCAAAAACTTAAAAGCTTATGTTGAAAAAGAACTATAAGGATAGTAAAGAGTGATCTATTTGCAGTCTTTATCGAAAGATGTAATGAATTTACAAAGAAAAAAATTGCTACACTTCTATGATAACTATGCAATCATGGATGTTCTTATCATCTTTTGAAAATTTAAGAAAGAATATTATAGAAAAAGACTGAAATCAAAGCTTTGAATCATTTAGGTGCAAGAGCTTTTTTTCAGAAAATAGGTGGAGAAGTTGTATCTACAGTTGCTTGGATAAGCCAAAAGAAAAGTCAAAAGAATGATGGAATATATCTAAGATTGAGTTGATTACAATAATGCTGATATTAAAGGAAAGAAGAAATATTCTTATAATAAAAAAGCAAATTATATTTTTTCAAAGCTAAACAAAAAGATTTTTGAAAAAGATCCCAGGAAGCCCAATAGCTTATTGGGTAAGTGATAAAAGTAAGAGAGATATTTGAAAAAAATCAAAAAAGTTAGGAGAGTTTACAGAATCTGGAGGAAGAATAAAGATTTTCACATAATGATGAGGAAACTATCTACAGTGTCTATTATGGGAAATCAAAAAAAAGTATAGACTTCAATAGAAAAGATATGGTTTTTTTATGCAATAGAGGTGGAGAATTTAGAAAATGGTATGGAAATCAAGAAAGTACTATTAATTGGGAGAAATGAAGCTAAAGAGAATATAAAATCTCATAGAGGGGTATGTACAATTTAAAATTATTATGAAAAATAAAAATAGGGATAACTTGGGGAAATGTAACTTCTTTACTTCCTTCATACAGAATTACAAAGAAAAGATTTCAAAAATATAATTCAGGAGCTCAACTATATTTCTTCAAAAATGAAAAAAAGTTGATCTAGAGTATTTACTTGCATTTTTAAATACTAAATTTTTCTATATTTTTGTATAAATTTAATAAATCCTACTTTAAATAGTCCAGTAGGAGAGATACTAAAAAGTTTACCTATAATTTTTTTCCTGATACTATTGAAAATAAGAAAAAAATATTAATAGTTTACTTCAACAAAAATATCTCTATCTCAAAAGAAGAATGGGATTCTAGAGAAACTTCTTGGGATTTTGAAAAATTATCTTTGGTTGATGGAAAAGATTTAAAGAGCGCTTATGAAAAATTATTGTTCTCATTGGAGAGATAATTTTGTTCAATTACATAAAAAAACGAAGAAGAGTTAAATAGACTCTTTCATAGAAATTTATGAATTACAAGATGAAATGGATGAAAAAAAGTTTCTTTTGATGATATTACTATTTTAAAGAAAGAAGCTAAAATTGTTGAGATAGATAATAGTAAGGCTAGAGAATTTTTCTAGTGAATCAGAAAAGATATCTATATGATAGAGGAGTTTGTTTAGAATTCAACAAAGATGAACTTGTAAAACAATTCTTATCGTATGCTATTGGATGCATTATGGGAAGATATTCGACAGATAAGCCAGGGACTAATTATTGCAAATAGTGATGATGTATTAGAACTATCTTCAAATAAATTCCTTGTTAAAAGATGGTACTGGAGATATAAGACAAGAAGTTGAAAACTAAGTTTCCTACCTGACGAATTTGGAATTCTACCAATAACAGCTGAAAAAAAGATTTCTCAAATGATATAGTTGAAAGAGTAAAAGAGTTTGTAAAATTTGTTTATGGAGAGGAAAGTCTAAAAGATAACCTTAACTTTTCATAGCTAGAAGCGCTAGGGAATAAGGATAATAAAAAAATCCCTGAAGAGATCATTAGAGCATACTTTATTAAAGATTTCTATGCAGATCATTTACAAAGATATCAAAAAGAGACCTATCTATTGGTTGACAAATAGTGGTAAGAAAAAAATGCTCTTTCTTGTTTATTCTATATACATAGATATGAGCCTTTAACTAGTTGCAAGAGTGAGAGCTGATTATTTGATCCCTTATCAAGAAATGCTAGACAACAAGAGAAAGTTCATAGAAAGACAACTGTCTGATGAAAATATATCAGCTAATGATAAGAAAAAAAGTTGAAAAAAAGAATTAAAAAGATTTGGATATACTATTAAAAAGAATTAAGAGAATATGCTAATGAGGTAAAAGCATATTGCTGAACAAAAAGATTGTATTGGATTTAGATGATGGAGTTAATGTAAACTATGAAAAAAGTTAGAAGCTATTCTTAAAAAGAGATAATATTACTGAGCTATTGCAAATAATTTGTGATAGTTCTTTTTGTAAAAAAATAATACTGATGAAATTTCTTCCACCAGCTACCATTTTTTTGACAAATATTTAATATTTTATCAAAGAAGTTTGTTAATATTCCAGCAAATACAACTGAACCTAAAGAGTTACAGTAGTAAATCCTCCAACTAGCATAGTTGGAACCATTGTATTAGTTAAGAAATCTTTTTCTTCTTCTGTTTTTAGCCAATACGTTTATAGCTTCGTTAGTTAATAGGAAGTTTACAGGGAAACCTATTAAACAGTTTAGAGCTATAGCAAAAGACATTTGCCATGTAAGTTTTAATAGTTTTCCAACTATTATTCCACCTATAGCCATTCCTATAATTCCTAAGAATATTAAAAACAACTAGAGGTACGATTAATTTTAATATTTCTTCCATTGAACTATTTACTAGTCCACCCATAACTCCAACTACAGATGCTACAACGAAGAAACCAAAAACAGTTAGCTTTTTTTGTAATGATTTTCTTTCTAATAATCCTATTTCTCCAGCTACGATACCGAATAATAATGCAAATATTGTAGGAGAAATTTTTAAATGCTACTCCAAAAGCTATTAAAGATTTTTTTCCTGATAGAGTTGAAGATAGTATAGCTATCATTCCAACAAGTCCTAAAAAGGAATAAATAAGTAGATGTATCCATATTTTTTTCAGGTATAGCTGGGATAAGTCTCTTTTTATTTTCTTCTTCTTCAGCTGAAACAGCTTTTAAGTTCACCTTTTCTAAATAAATCTAATCTTCTTAAAGTTTCAGATCTTAATAAACCTGGTAAGATGAAGTAAACTGGAAATTCTTGTAAAAGCTAGTAAAAGTAAAGCTATTGTTGATAAATGAGGTAAGCCTTTTTGCAAGAGATGTCTTAGACATTTCAAATGCAGCAACGAAACCTCTAGCTATTGGTGGTGCAGCAACAACTGATTTCCATCTGTTAATTTTTAATCTCAGTTGTCGACAAATTGTCGACAACTGACTTTTCTCCTCATCTGTCATTCTTTTTTACTCTATACCAATAATCTCTAGGATTACTACTATCTGTTAATACTTTAATTACATCTATGATAGAGAAATAGTATTCTTCTTTTTCATTATCCCAACTAGAACGAATTTTATTTCCTTCAAATAGTTTTTATTTCATTATTAATATTTTCAGCCATACTCTAACTCCTTTCTAAATGTATTCTATATTGTATACTTATTATAATGCAAATTTTTAATAGGAGTATAGATAAAAAAATAAAAAAAGGATTAAATTCCATTCAATACAGAATTCAATCCTTATTCTAAATTTATTTTGATAAAAAAATATTTCCAAATCTTTTCTTACAGTTTCTCTTATTTCAATAGCAATCTTTTTCAGCCTTCTTTTTTTATCCAAACCAATCTTTTTCAGCAACTTTTTAATATATCATTTAAACTAGGATTTACTCCATTTCCATTGATTGTTGTTGCATGTTCTCCGTTTATTGAATAACTATAAGTTAAGTCATAAGCTGGTGAAAGTTCCCATTTGTTTAGATCTTCATTGTAAATAAATGAAAAAAATTTTTTTAGAATGGTCATCTCTATTATGAGAAAAAAACATTGAAGCACATCAACCTAAATAGCTTTTTCCACTTCTTCAAAAACTTTTAGTAAGATTTAAAAGTAAGTTGCATTAAATCATTATAGTCAAGATTAGGGAATTCTATGAGAAGTTTCTAGTAATCCACTCACAGAAATCATATGTAGTTTTCTAATTGTCCCCCGTTGATAATTTTTTTCCTGTCAAATCTTTTTTTATCCCAAAAATAACCTGATGATATTTTTAGAAGGGAAAAGTTTTTGTTTTCAGGTATATCAATCTTACATTTTTTTAGCACAGACAGAATATAGATACTCTAATTCCCTATATTATTATCATCTAATGAAGAAGGAAACTTTATAATCCAATCTTCATTGTCAATTTTTTTGTTAGAATTTTTAGGTCTTGCTCCTCCAGATGAACCTCCTAATCTAAAAAAAGATTATCTAAGTCAGCTGAGTGTTCTGTATTTAGAATTTTTTTACAAGATAAAGCTAGATTATCATAATCTTCTTGATAATCTTTATCTTCTAAAAAGATTATATTCTGGCTTATATGATAAAGCTCCCATTCCTGTTTCACCAACTATAGCTAGTCTATCTATTTGGCTAATCTCTCTTGGGTTTATATTTTTGAGAATTTAACATTCTATCAACAAGCAATCTTCCCCAACCATCAGGAAGACTATCAGAAAAAAACTCCATATAGACCATCAAAAGGATCAATCTTGGGAATAAAAAAACTTGTTTTTTTAGAGGAAGCTAAATGGACTTATTGAAAAAAACCATTATTTATCCATTCATTATCATACTCAAAAAGCCACAATATTATTTTTTTCATTAAAGCTAATGTTCCAACCTTTTTTTCATTATAGAAAACTTGTAGAGACTTAATCTTGTTCATTTATTATCTCCTCAATAGAACTATATTGTTTTTTTGTTGAAATAAGTTTAAAAAAATTCATCTTCACAACCTAAAACAATAGCAATTTTTTTATAAGAGAAAAAGAGAAATTTCCCCAGTATTTTCAAAAACGTTTTATTGAACCAAAAACTCACCCCTGACTTTTTTTGAAAAATTCTTCCTGTGTTAATTTTAATTCTTTTCTTCTTTTTTTCTAATATTTTTGCTATTTCTAATTGTATTTCTTTTTGGTGTTTTCATATTTAAAAAAATTTATATTCATATATAATATATTATCTAAAATGTATAAAAAAAGTCAATATTTAGATAATATATTATCTAAATTATTAAAAGTAAGAATGTTACAATAACAATAAAACTATAAAACAAATATCCTACAACTGCTGAAATATGTTGTAGATAATAAATAATGATAGAAACTAAGGCTATCACAAAAAAATTTCATCTAGCATTTTTTTCCTAGCCTCTAAACTTAAATTTTATTTTATGGATAAAAAAATGTAAAGAAGATTTCAATTAGTAGAAAAAGTCGATACTAATATTATTTTTTTGTTGAATAGAAGAATAGAGGTTCTTTACAGATATAAAAAGTTAATATTATTAGGTTAGTTAAAGGAAAAATACTTTTTTTAACTTGTATCTTGTTATAGCTTTGAATTTAAAGAAATCTTTTAGTTAATAGAAGAATATTATAGAAAAATTAATAGAATAACATAAAAATACTTCTATATAGATAAAAAAATATTTGATAAATTTCCTATACTTAATGTTAATTTGTCATTTAAAAAAATACATAGATGTTACTTAATATTATTATGATTGCAGCTACGATAGCTGTTTCATTATAAGGATTGTAGTATCTTTTAGTCATAGATAAGCACTCTCTTTTTCACTTATATCTTTTTCAGAAGTTTTCTGAACCTCATTGGTATTTTTTTATCGGTAAAAAGCATAGTTTCTCACTTTTTTTGCAAAAGTAAGAGCGGCAGTAAAGATAAAAAAAGGAAAAACTAAAAAGGAACATCATACTTTTTACTTTTTTTATTATTTTCATAGTTGGTCTCCTTAATTTCACATAAAGCAAAAAAATCGTTATATCCCTTTAATTATAACATAGTTATTGACTTTTTTAGTTAAAAAGTTATAATTAAACTAGATATAGAAGTATATCATAAATGGCAAAAGAAAAAAATCAGGGATTACAAAAACACCATTAACGGCAATTAATGGTGTTTTTTTCTTTTTATTTTAATATTTTAAACGTCTTCTGGTATCTTTTTATCTCTGAACATCTTATCAGCAAGGTAAATAAATGGTGTGTCACAGATAGCAACTATAAATTTAATTATATATGTTGATAAGAAGATATTAAACATAACATCTATTGGATATACTCCATAGAAAGCGATAGTTGTAAACACTAAGTTATCTATAAGTTGGCTTAGCATTGTACTTCCATTATTTCTAATCCAAATGAATTTTTTTAGCAGGAAATTTCTCTCTAATTTTTTTCATATAACCAAACATCATGGAATTGAGAAATTAAATATGCAATAAGTGAAGCTATAGCTAATCTTGGTAATAACGAGAATATACTTTTTTTACACTTTCAAATATAGCTAAACCTTCAGGAACATTAAGAGGTTTAAAAGTGTATAGCACATTGCATTATTAAAGTTGTTGCAACAAGTGAGAAAAAAATCCAATTTTTACAGCTGTATTTGCAGCTTTTTTTACCATAGTTTTCACTTAAAAATATCAGTGATTAAGAAACCTCCAGCATATAGGATATTTCCAAGAGTTGCCTCCATACCAAAAAGATTAACCAAGATAACAACTTGTATATTTGCTAAAATTGTTGAGATAGGTACCCAAATATAAAGCCCTATTTTTACCAAACTTTCTGTAAGCAAAAAAGTATACAAGAAAAAAATTAATTACTAACATTAAAAAAACCAAAGAAAAAAATATTGTGCATCATTGTTCGTAAACCCCCAAATCTTTATTATCTATTAAAAATTTCTACTCTATCATTATCAAAAAGATGTTTCATATCTTGTACAAACCATTTAACAAGCTCAGCATCTCTTTTTTTACCACAGTTCCATTGTCTACAAAAAAACATTTATTGTTATAGCTTTAAAAGTATTTTTAAACCCATTTCAATATCGTTTTTTTATCATTTCTTTTTGTCTGTCCTTGAGTTGCAATTAAAAGACAGACTGAATATATTTTCTCAGATAATTCTTTTTATTTTCTTTTCATCTAAGAGAATATTTTTTTCTTGTAAACATTTCTTCTAAAAATCGTTGTCAAAACTTTTCTATCCCCGTTCTAAATCTAATTTCAACTTTTTTTCTTTTCATTGAAATAGTTAATGATTTCATCTAAACGAGAAAGATAAGAATAGAAAAATCTCAAAAATACAAGATCTTAATATCTTTTTCATAAACGACTTCTCTAATTTTTTTTCTAAAGTTTTTCTTAGGGATTTCAAACACAGAACCAGAATTTATAACTTCTAAAAATTCCAAATTCTCCAGTTATTTCCTTTAAAAACTTCCAAATTAACTTCATTAATTTCTTCCTCATTGTTTGAGTTATCTTCTATGTAGTTACAGAAACTACATTTTCCATAAAGCACAAGGAAAAGATTTTTAAGAGCACTATCTCTCTTTGAAATTTTCCTTCTATCTTACTATACCTTATACCCATTTTCCTCCCATACCTATAGCTGATTAATTTAAAAATATTATATAAAAAGTCTATTAAATAAACTTTAAACGAAACTACTGCGCCATCCATAAATATTTGGAGAGCCTTTATGGAGCTCGAAAAAAATATTTATGGCTAGCAATAGTTGAGATAAAAAAACTGAAAATTAAGAAAGTCCTTTTTTTATAATATTTTTCAAATAAAAAAGGGACTTGCACCCCAAGTCTAGTTTTTTTAAGATGGTTTTGCTAGTACATCTACTATGTAATTTTTTTATTATAAATACTAAAAAGTAACTGTCTCTTACTTGTAAAAATACTTAAAAGAAATAAATGAGGACGAATGATATCCTCAAAAGTAACTGTCTCTGACTGAGACTGAATTTTTTTAATCTAAAGTGCTAATCGTTCACTAAAAAGCAAAACTTGCTGATAAATCAGCTTCAAACACTTGCTTTTTTTGACGCTCACTAGCATAGCACTTAATGATAAAATTCGTCATTCGTCTTCGCCAGTTATCTTTTTATATATTCATTTTCTTCAGTATATCATTAGAATTTTTTTAAGTAATTCTCTGTATTGCTTTTGTTAAAGTTTTAACAGTGAATTTTCTGATAAATTGATACCAGAAGAATTGCATTTTTTTCCATTCCTCTTACAGAATCTTGTAGCATTCTCTTAACGAAATCTTGTTCTTCATAGCTCATTTTTAATTTCAGTACTTTTCCTTTTTTTAGAAGCAACATCAGTAATATAATTTAGAAAATTATATACTCCTGCATATTGACTGTTAGAAGCTGTATCAGAAAATTGTTTCTTAGCCTCATTAATGAATCTAACAAGAAGTTTTTTTTATCGTTTTTTTATCTAATTGTATTGTATATTTTCTTTTTACCTTTACCTATTTTTTTTGAATAGAGTTCATCATTCCCATCATAGAAGACATATTATTCATTTCCATAGGACTTAAGGCAGTTGGATTAACTCTTGTACCCTTCATTTTTATCACCTCACTCTCCCTATTATTTTTGTAATTTCATCTGTAGATATTGCACCATTTCTAAGTATTTTAGGAACATCAGAAGTCAGGTCAATTATAGTTGAGGCTTCACCGAGTTTACATTCGCCACCATCCACTAAAAATATCAACTCTTGATTTTTATAGCTTCTGACAATTCATTATATGATTTAGGGAGTGGCCTCCCTGAGATATTAGCACTGGTTGTGGCTAAAAATACCACCAGCTAAATCAATAATTTTAATAGCTAAATCTAAGTTAGGAATTCTCACACCTATGGTATCTCCACCAGAGACCATAATACTTGGAATATGCTTTTTTCTTTTAAGTATAACAGTCAAAGCACCTGGCCAAAAAGCGTGAGCTAACTTTTCTAAGATTTCTCTATTTTCATCAGAGATAGTAGCAACTTCTTCAACTTTATCAACAGAGACTTAAAAAGTGCAATAAGAGGAGAAGTAAAACTCCTACTCTTTGCAAGATATATATTATTAATACTTTGTTCATTAGTAACAATAGAAGCTAGACCATAGACAGTGTCAGTTGGATAGATAATAAGTGAACCTTTTTTTAATTCACTCGCTAGTTCAGTCCACTTATCATCACTAATATCAGATATATTATCTATCTTAAGATATTTTTTTCCATTATTCAAATAATTCTGAAACTGATTTATTGTTAGTTATTCTGTCTATTGCAGCAGCAAGTACAGAGTCTACTGATATTACTTTTAACTTTGTCTATTTTCTTTCTTTCAGGTAATGCTATTGAGTCTGTTACAACTACTTCTTTTTAAAAGCAGATTTTTTTCTAGTCTTTCTATTGCTGGATCTGAGAAAAACAGCATGAGAACAACAAGCATAAACTTCTTTAGCTCCTCTTGCTGCTATTGCATCAGCACCATTAGTTATAGTTCCTGCTGTGTCTATCATGTCATCTATAAATATAGCGATTTTTTTCCTTCAACTTCTCCAATTAGGTTCATAACTTCAGCAATATTAGGTTTAGGTCTTCTTTTTGTCAATGATAGCTATTTTACAATCTAATTTTTTTCAGCTAATTTTCTAGCTCTTTTAACTCCACCAACATCTGGAGAAACAACAACTATACCATCTCCGTAGAAACCTTTTTTTCTTTAAAGTATTTTGCCATTAATGGTAATCCTTGCATATGATCAACAGGGATATCAAAGAATCCTTGAATTTGATCAGCATGTAAATCCATTGTTATAACTCTATTAACCCCAGCTGTTGTTAATAAGTTAGCAACAAGTTTAGATGTGATTGGTTCTCTTGGTTTTAGACTTTCTATCTTGTCTAGCATAACCATAGTAAGGAATAATAACATTTATTGTCTTAGCTGAGGGCTCTTCTTAGTGCATCAACAAATATTAAAAAGTTCCATAAGATTTTTCATTTACAGGTTCTGAAGTAGATTGAACAACAAAGACATCTCTACCTCTTACAGTTTCTTCAATTTCAATATAGACTTCTCCATCTTTAAATCTTTGAATTTCTGCCTTTCCTAGTTGTAAACCTATTTTTTTCAGCAATTCTAGTTGCCAACTCCAAATTTGAACTTCCAGAGAAAAATTTTTAACATTATTAAAATTTATCATCTTATTTTTTTCCACCCTTCCTTTTATTATTTGTTTACTTCTTTTCAACACTAAGAGAGTCACTTGGAACATCCTTAGTTATAACCGAACCAGCACCGATAAGGGAATTATCCCCAATACTTACAGGAGCAACAAGCATAGTGTCACTTCCTATAAAAAAACTTCTTTACCAATTTCTGTTTTTAAATTTATTTTTTTACCATCATAGTTACAAGTTATAGTACCTGCACCTATGTTAGTTTTTTTCACCAACATGAGCATCTCCCAAGTATGTTAAATGCCCAGCTTTTACTCCTTTTTTTCAAGGGTAGATTTTTTTAGTTTCAACAAAGTTACCTATGTGAACATTTTCTTTTAAATGAGATTTAGGGTCTTAAATGTGCATAAGGACCAATAGTTACTCCGTTTTTCTACTATACTTTCTTCGATAACAGAGCTTTCTATTCTAACATTATCATATACCTTACTATCTATAATTCTAGTACCTGATAATATTTCACAGTTTTTCACCGATTTCTGTATTTCCTTGTAAAAGTAACATTAGGGTAGATAGTAGTATCTCTACCTATTTTTACTTCATCTTCTATATATGTATTAGCAGGGGTCTATTAAGATAACCCCTTCTTCCATAAGAGCAGTATTTTTTTCTTTCTCTTAGCACTTTTTGAAACAAGTGCTAGCTCAACTTTTGAGTTTACTCCTTGAATTTCCATACTATCTTCTAGAGAATATGAAATAACTTTCTTATTATCATTTGATAGAATTTCTATAACATCAGTTATATAATATTCACCTTTTTTTCATTGTTATTATTGATTTGTGCTAAAGGCCTTAACTAAGTCTTGTGACTTAAAGATGTAGACACCAGCATTGATTTCTTTTTATCTTTTTGTTCTTCATTAGCTTCTTTTTTTCTTCAACAATCTTTAAAACTTTGTTTCCATCTTTTAAAAACTCTTCCATAACTGAAAGGATTTTTCAAAGACAGCCGATAAAAATTATAGCATCAGCATTTTTCCTTTTTTTGTATTCGTTGTAGAAATCTATTAAAGTTTCCTTTCTAATTAAAGGGATATCTCCATTAATTATAAGAACATCACCTTGATAGTTTTTCTAGTTTAGGTACAGCTTGTTTAACAGCATGACCTGTTCCTAATTGTTCTTCTTGTACAACATAACTCACATCAGGTCCTAAAACTTCCAAAACCTTTTCTTTTTTTATGTCCTAGTATCAATACATTTTCTTCTGTATTAAGAGCATTTAGAGCATCTATGATTCTGATAATCATAGGTTTTAGAATGAGCAAGATGAACAACTTTAGGTAAGTCAGATTTCATTCTTGTACCCTTTCCAGCAGCCATAATAATCGCTTTCATTTTATCCTCCATTAATATTAATTAGATTTTTTTAGATTTTCATAAGCTTCGTTTATTTCTTTCATTTTACTTTTCATGGTATTTCTTTTCAGTATCAGACGCATTTGCAAACTTATCTGGGTGATGTTCTTTTGCAAGTTGACGATAAGCCTTTTTAATCTCTTCTTGACTCGCTCCATCTTTAAGTCCCAAAAATACGATAATATCTACTTCTATTACTTGTATAAGTACCTGTTCTTTGATAGCTACCACCTTGTCTATAGCCACCAGAAGAGTTACCATAGGTGCTACCGCCAAAAGCCACCACCAAAGGCATTTCTAATAAACTCTTCAAACTCTTCTTGAGTACGAAAATGTCCATAATATCTTGTATCACTATAAGTATTGTTTTCTCTTGTTCCATTTGAATTGTTATTACTACTAGTATTATTTCTATACCCACCAAAGAAATCATCATTTTGAGTTCTAGTTCTTCTGTAAGTATTAGAAGACGATGAGTTACTGCTTTTTAATAACTTAGAAATAAAAGTAAACAGGTATAATTATCCAAAAAGTATTTGAAAAAAAGCCAACCAAAAAAATAAATAAAAAAATTCCTGTAATAATTAATGGGAAGATTACTTTAGAAGCTTTGTCTGCTCCAAGAGCTATAACCAATATAAAAAAATATAATTAGTATAGGTACTAATACAGCTTCCATTGAATCACCTCTTTATTTATAATACTACTACTAGCAATTATACCATATATAGTCTTTATTTTTACAAAGTTTTTTTAACAGAAAAAAATAATTTTACTTTTAAAAATTAGATAAAAAAATATAATGTTTAATTTTAGTTTTTTTAATAAAAAAATAATTGACAAATAGAATTTTTGATAATATATAATTAATATCATGTTGCTTCATTTTTGTGTGAGCTAAAAAAATAGATCAGGAAACAATTTGAGTCCCAGCAAAAATCACAGGGGAGAGGTTCTGTGTTTTTGTGCGGGCTTTTTCTTATAAGGAGGTTGAGAAAATGAAAATTACAAAAAGTAAAATTAGGAATCATTTCAGTTCCTTTAAGAGTACCATTTAAAAACAGCTCTACGTACTGTAAATAGTGTTGAAGATGTTATTGTGGAAATTCATACAGATACAGGAAATATAGGTTATGGTGAAGCACCTCCAACAGGAGCAATAACTGGAGATACTACAGGAGCAATAATAGGAGCTTTAAAAGATCATATTATAAAAAAACTATAGTTGGTAGAGATGTTGATGATTTTTGAAAAATCTTATGAAAGATTTAAATTCCTGTATAGTAAAAAAATACTAGTGCTAAGGCAGCAGTGGATATAGCACTTTGGGACTTATATGGACAACTTCATAAAATTCCTGTACATAAGTTGCTAGGTGGAAGTCGTAAAAAAATTAATAACAGATATAACTATTAGTGTTAATCCTCCTGAAGAAATGGCAAGAGATGCAATAAATGCTATAAAAAGAGGATATGATACTTTAAAAAGTAAAGGTTGGTATAGATCCAACATTAGATGTAGCAAGACTTAGTGCTATTCGTGAAGCTATAGGTAAGGATTATAGAATTCGTATAGATGCCAATCAAGCTTGGACACCAAAAACAAGCTATAAAAGCTTTTTAAATCAAATGCAAGATAAAGGTTTAGATATAGAATTGGTAGAGCAACCTGTAAAAGCACATGACTTTGAAGGTTTTAGCTTATGTTACTAAATACGCAAATGTACCAGTTCTTGCAGATGAAAGTGTATTTTCTCCTGAAGATGCATTTAAAATATTAGAGATGAAAGCAGCAGACCTAATCAATATCAAGCTTATGAAATGTGGTGGAATTTATAATGCCTTAAAAAAATTATAAGTATGGCAGAAGTATTAGGTGTAGAATGTATGATTGGTTGCATGTTAGAAGCAAAGGTGAGTGTGAATGCAGCAGTGCATTTAGCTTGTGCTAAACAAATTATAACAAAGATAGATTTAGATGGACCTGTTCTTTGTTCTGAAGATCCAGTTGTAGGAGGAGCTATTTTTTTAATGAAAAAAAGAAATAATAGTTTCTGATGACTATGGTCTTGGAATTAAAGCTATAAATGGAATAAAAATACATAGATTAGAAAAAGTAAAAGGAGGTTACATATGGTTATTACTAATGGTTTTACTTATATTGCTTTTTTTATTTTCTTGAAATTGTTTCAAAAAAATATGATATAATTAAATCAGTTAAAAGTAATAAAAAAATGAATATTTTTTTGGAGTAGAAGTTTTACAGTCTTGAGTGTTGGTGGAGCAAGTAAGGAGGAGGAAATGAAGATAGTTAAAAAAAGCATATAAATTCAGAATATATCCCACCTTAGAACAAGTAATCTTTTTCTTAAAAAAACTTTGGTTGTGTTAGAAAAAGTTTATAACCTTATGTTAGATGATAGGAAGAAAGTTTATGAAGAATATAAATCAACAGGAATTAAAACTAAATATCCTACTCCTGCTAAATATAAAGAAGAATATCCTTATTTAAAAAGAAGTTGATAGCTTAGCTCTTGCTAATGCACAATTAAATTTAGAAAAAAAGCTTTTAAGAATTTTCTTAAAAAAATAAAGATTTTGGGTTTTCCTAAATATAAGTGTAAATCCAATCCAGTCCAAAAGCTATACTACAAATAATCAAAAACACAATATATATTAAAGATAGCTACATAAAACTGCCTAAATTAAAAATCACTAGTTAAAAATTAGACTACATAAAGAAATAAAAGGTATAATTAAATCAGTAACAATAAGTAAAAAAATAGTCTTGCTCATTATTTTGTTTCAATATTATGTGAAGAAGAAATAGACGAATTACCAAAAAAACTAATAAAAAAATATTGGAATAGATTTAGGAATAAAAAGAATTTTGCAACAATGAGTGATTGTACAAAAGTAGAAAATTTAAAAGCTAACAAAAGAATATGAGAAAAAAACTGAAAAGAGAACAAAGAAAACTATCAAAGAGATGTAAACTTGCTAAAAGATAGCGCCAAAAAAACTATCAGATAGTAAGAACTATCAAAAAAACAAAAAGAAAAAAAGTAGCAAAAAAATACATAATAAAATTAGAAATAAAAAGAAAAAGACTTTGTAAATAAGTTGAGTACAAAAAAATTATCAATAACCACGATATAATCTGTATAGAAGACTTAAATATAAAGGGAATGTTAAAAAAATCACAAATTAGCAAAAAAAGTATATCAGATGTAAGTTGGAGTGAATTTGTAAGACAACTAGAATATAAAAGCAAATTGGTATAGAAGAAAGATTATAAAAGGTACCTGCATTTTATCCAAGTAGTAAGACTTGTTCTAGTTGTGGTAATATAAAAGAAACACTAAAAATTATCAGAAAAGAATATATCATTGTGAATGTTGTGGACTAGAAATAGATAGAGATTACAATGCAAGTATAAATATATTAAGAAAAGGTTTAGAAATATTAAAAAGAAGAAAAAAAGTAAGTTAGAAAAAAATATATCAGGGTAGGGGACTACCCAAAGAGCTTAGTAAATATATGTGGCTAACAAAAAGTACATACTTCCCAAGAAGCTCCCACTTCTATAAGTGGGAGTAGTTCACTACAATATTAAGGGGGTTGTTACAAGACATAATCTTAATTTAAAAAGTAAAAAAATAAGTGAGTTACGAATGGAAATTTTTAGATAAAAAAATTTACTCAGTAACGAACTATTTTTACTTTTTATTATAAATCTATTAAGTTTACATATGCATAGCTTTTCTAAATTAGTTAGAAATTCCTCATTTATTCTAACTTTAAAAAAACAATTTTTTTCTAAAAAAATGATTTATCTATAACCTCAGCTTCATAATCTTTTAATAGCTTTTCTATTTCTCCTAATTTTTTTCATAAGGAATTTCAAAAAGTAAGTCAACTTTATTAACAAAATCAATAATTTCTGCCTCAGTTATTCCAAGTTTAGCAGTCTTAGCATAATTTCTAACCAAACCACCAGCTCCTAATTTAATTCCACCAAAAATATCTAGTAGCAATAACAACTAAATTAGTTACTTCCATATAGTTTATGATATCGCCCATAGGTTTACCAGCTGTTCCACTTGGCTCACCATCATCATCAACCTTAAAAAAATTCTAAAGCCTTTATTATTTATTTTATAAGCAGAACAATTATGAGTTGCATTTGGGTGGAGACTCTTAATATAATTTATATATTCCTCTGCTTCTTCTTTTTGAAAAAAACAGGTTTGACAGAGGCAATAAATTTTTGATTTTTTTTCTTCAAATTCTACAGAGCATTCTCTTTTTTTATAGTTTTTAATTTTTTTCCATATCCTCTCACATCTTTTTTTCTTTTTAGTTCTATTATATATTATGTTTCAAAGAGAAACAAAGAGAAATTTTCTTTGATTTTTTTGTTTATTTATAATTCAAAAATAGAATATTTTTGAATCAAATCTATAAAAAAATCACAAAAAGATATTGACTTTAAATATAATATGATATAATTAGTTTATAATCGTTTTTAAAAATAAAAGGAGGAGAGTTTATGTTTAGTTATTTGCAAAAAAATAGGTAAAAGCACTTATGGTTCCAGTTGCCGTTTTACCAGCAGCAGCAATAATGCTAGGATTAGGTTACTGGATAGATCCAACTGGATGGGGGCAAACAGTCAATTAGCAGCTTTCTTAATAAAAGCAGGAGCAGCAGTAATAGATAATATGCCAATACTATTTGCAGTTGGGGTTGCTTATGGTATTTCGAAGGATAAAGATGGAGCAGCAGCACTTGCTGGATTGGTAGCCTTTGAAATTGTAACAACATTGTTATCTAAAGGTGCAGTTGCACAAATAATGGGAATAGATCCTGAACAAGTGCATGCAGCTTTTTGGAAAGGTAAATAACCAATTTATTGGAATACTTTGTGGGGTTATATCAGGGGAATTATATAATAAGTTCCATAAGATTGAACTTCCTAAGTTCTTAGCTTTCTTTAGTGGAAAGAGATTTGTTCCAATTATAACATCAGTTGTTATGATAATAGTATCTTTTTATCTTAACTTACATATGGCCAGTTATATTTGGAGCTTTAGTAAGCTTTTGGTACAAGTATTGCTAAATTAGGACCAATTGGAGCAGGTATCTATGGATTCCTTAACAGATTATTAATTCCTGTAGGATTACACCATGCAGTAAACTCAGTTTTTCTGGTTTAATGTTGCAGGAATAAACGATATAGGAAGATTCTGGGGAGCACCAGAAATGGCTTATGCAGACTTACCAGAAATATTACAAGGAACATATCATGTTGGAATGTATCAAGCAGGATTCTTCCCAATAATGATGTTTGGACTTTTTAGGAGCTTGTCTAGCATTTATTCAAACTTCTAAACCTGAAAAATAGAGCTAAAAATAGTTTCAATAATGGTAGCAGCTGGATTTACAAGTTTCTTAACAGGAGTTACTGAACCAATAGAATTCGCATTCATGTTCGTTGCACCAGTTTTATATCTAGTGCATGCATTATTAACAGGGCTTGCTCTATTCTTAGCAGCTTCATTTTAACTGGATGGCAGGATTCAGTTTCTCAGGAGGATTTATTGACTTCTTCCTATCTTTAAAAAAATCCTAATGCTCAAAGTCCATTTATGCTAGTAGTTTTAGGTTTAGTTTTTCTTTGTAATTTACTACTTTGTTTTCTTATTTGTTATAAAAGCTTTCAATTTAAAAAAACTCCAGGTAGAGAAGAAAGTGAAGAAGAAAAAAAGAAGAAGCTGTAAGAGTAAATACATCTAATACTGCATTAGCAGAAAGCCTAGCAACTTACTTAGGTGGAGCAGACAACGTAGTTGAAGTTGACAACTGTACAACAAGACTTAGATTAAAAGTTAAAGATAGTGACAAAATTCAAGATTCTGAAATAAAGAAATTAGTTCAGGTCTTTTAAAAACGCTTCAAAAGAAGCAGTACAAGTTATAATAGGACCACATGTTGAATTTGTTGCAACAGAATTAAAAAGAATATTAAATAAATAAGAATAAAAAAACAAAAGGACTACATTGTAGTCCTTTTTCTATTTTAATAAAAAAAGAAGCTGTTGCAAATTCATAAAAAAAGTAAAAAAATAGTTCGTTACTGAGTAAATTTCTTAACGATAAAAACGAGAATTCGCTGCAAATCAGGAAACTCGTTACACTCAAACACTCCTGCATTTGCTCGGCTCATTCTATTTGATTTTTTTTATCTAAAAATTTCCATTCGTAACTCACTTATTTTTTTACTTTCAATTTTAACTTAACTATAGTCCTTTTCTATTTCCATAATTCCAAACATTCTTTTTCTTCTTTTTCCAAAAATAGCCTGAAAAAAATTTAATTCTTTTTAATAGATTTAGATAAGAAACAACTAATGTTTTTAATTTTCTCATTAGCATTTTTTTACTCTTTCTTTATCAGATAAAAAAAGAATGTTAAATAGTCTAGTCGTTCATTATCCTCAAACTTTTCAAGACCATATCTGATGCAAGCAGGAAGAATAAAGAAATATGCTTCATCACTTAAATAGTAAAAAAATCTAGTCCATTTAAAAAAATTGACAATAGTTTCTTCATCTAATTCTTTCCATAGTTTATTTGAAAAAAAGTTTTTTTATTAAATACTGACTTTTGAGAAATATCTTCATCTTTATATAGTTCATTCACTATGGAATTTTTTTATCCAAGATATTTTTTTATTATCAAATTCTTGAAAAAAATATTTTGATAAAGATTTTTTTCTTCAATAAGCCAATTTATTTCGTTAATTCCTCTTTCAACTTCCTCACCATAGATATCTAAATCTTCCTTTTTTTAGATTTATCTTTAATAAGTTTAAGAATGTCTAAAAATATCTTCTAAATCTTCTTTCTTCAAGTCTGTTAGCTTGAAAAAAACTTTTGAGATATATTTTCATTCAAATACATAAATTCTATCATATCTTTTTGTGTTTTGAGAAAATTTAGCAAAAGATATCTAAGAAATTAATTAGCTTTATGTTATTTGAGGAAATATCATTTATAATTTCAAATTTATCTATTTTCATACTTTCACTTCTTTCTTATTTTTTTCAAATATTAAGGGTATATCTGAGTTATCACACATAACTTCCCTTGTAAAATGTTCGTACTTATCAGCATATTTTTCTATATGCTATGTTTAAAAAGTAAGGATATCCAAGGACTATGAGTAAATGGAGCCAACCTTTTTAAAAAAATATTCTTCATACTATATGTTTCTCTCCAAGCCCAAGCAGTACCTTTTTCTAATTCCTCAACTGTCATTTTCTTAGGAGTAAATACACAGTGTTCCACATCATACATAGCCCAATTCTTTTCAAATATTCTGTTTTCTGCTTCAAGTTGAGCATAGAATTGTGTTTTAGGGAAAGGAGTTAGAATACTGTATCTAGGTAAGTCAATCTTAGCTTTAACGACAGCTTCAACAGTTCTTTCAAATACAGAAGTATCTTCTTCATCACTTCCAAAGGCGAAACAACCTTGTACTAAAATTCCATAGTCATGAAGTTTTTTCATAAGTTCAGCATAATCAGCAACCTTGTTTATACCCTTATTGATATAACTTTGAGATTCCTGAGTGATAGATTCAAAACCTATTAACAAACCTTTACAACCACTATCTGCAAAAGTCTTAATCATATTTTCATCTATACCCACAGAAGAAGTTACAAGTCCCATCAATATTTATTTAAAGATTTCATTTCTTTAAAAAGTCTCATTGCATATTCTCTATCAGCGATTAAATTTACATCAGGGAAAAGGATAATCTTTTCAGAGAACATTTCAATCTCAGACAATACTTCCTTTATAGGTCTCTTATATATTTTTCTTCCAAAGGCAGTTGGATAGGCACAGAAAGTGCAAGGTAGTGAACAACCTCTAACAACTTCAACAGTCGCAGTTGTGATATATTTATCTTTTTGTAAAAGCTCTCTTCTAGGAATTACCTTATTATCTAAATTAAACTCCTTGTCTTGAATATACATTCTTTTTTTAATCTTCCATTTTTAAAAATCTAAAAAGCATTTGTGGAAAAGTTTGTTCAGCAAATCCCACCATTACAACATCTGCATGTTGAGAGGCTTCTTCTGGCATAAGTGATGGATGAACTCCACCTAAAAACAACAGTGATACCTCTTTGTCTAAAATAATCTGCATAGGCATAGCATCTTTGAGATGTTCCTGTGATAGAAGTCATAACAATAATATCAGCTTCTAAATCCAAAGGAATTTTTTCAATAGTTTCATCATAAATTTTTGCCTCAGCATTTAAACTTTCAGGAATTAATGCTGCCAAAGTTGTTAATGTTAATGGTGCATAATGGAGACTTTTTTTCCAAAATTTCCATTAAAACGGTGCATTGCACCAGCAGGTGCTAAAAAAAGCTATCTTCATTTGTCCTCACTTTCTTGAAAATATCCATTGAAGATATTCTCCCAGCCACTTTCTTTTGAAAGTGCTGTCATTTTGATATTTCCTAATTTTTGATTTTTATTTTGACAAGCCTCTATATATTCTTTTTCAGGCTGACCAGTTAATGTAAACATTTTTTTATTGCTTTTTAATTGCCCTAATTTTCTGCAATAATCATAGTGAAAAATTTTCTCTTAATTTATTTTTCTAAATCTTGAACATCTATTTTTTTCTATCAGTTTTTTTATAAAAAAAGTATATAGTGATTTTTTTATTAGGTGCAAACATATAGAAATCTATTTTTTTGTTTGTAAGTTTCCATTATATTTTTTTCAAAAAAACTTTCCTCTAGTTTCTCACCAAACAAATCGGATACTGCCCCTTTTTCTTCCAGCGAATTTTTATGTGAGGGACATTATTTTTCTATAGAAATAACTTCTATGATATCTCCTATACAATATCTATATAAACCTCCAGAAGTTGTAATAATAAGTTCATATTTTTTTATTGGCTTCAATTTCTGAAATATTATAAATTTTATTATCATCTAAAGATAGAAATTCAAAGAAATGTGAATAAAAAAACTTAGTTTAGAAAGATTTTTCTCAGTATCAGGAAATGAAATAAATCCTTCCAGTTGCAAGTAAACCTTTTTCTTGAATTACTGTATTAGGAAAGATTCCTTGTATCTTTTTTTAGATATTCAGTTGAATTCATATCTCCCCAACAACTTATAAGAATTAGATTCTTCCAAATTTTATGATATTCTTTGTTTTCTATATTTTTCTCACTTCTTGTTTTTCTCTTTTTCTTTGAGAGTTTTTAAAAATTTTTTTCAGAATTCTTTTCTAAATATTCTATTAACAAAAGTAGTAAACTAGGACTCCAAAAGGAAAAAAAGTCTAATATTTTCTTCTGCAACAAGTGTTGAAAGAGTTTTGAAGTAAAAATCTATCCATATCTTTTTCATTTTTAATATCTTTAGGATTTACAAAGATAGAGTCTATCAGATGTTTTTCAAAATTCCCAAAAATACTCACTATCTTCTTCAAAGCCTATGGGAATAACAGATTTTTTTCTTTATGTTGAAAAATCTATTTTTAGGAGTGATACTCAATAACTTTTTCCAAATTTTTAAGCTAGGATATTTTTTTATATAGTGAATACAACCAAACTTTTATACCAGTTTGAAACTCTTTTTAAACTATCAGTGTAAGGTATTAATTTACTTGCAGAAGTTGAACCACTTGTTAATTCAAACATCTTAACGCTTCTCATAAGTTAGGATATGTTCTTCACCATTTTTATTTTTTTCTATATAGGGTAGATAATCTTCATATGTTGTAAGTGGAACTTCTCTTTGAAAAATCTTCAATAGTTTTTTTATCTCATTGAAATTATATTTTTTTCCCATAAAGAGAATTCTTGTTGTTTTCTAAAATCTCTTTTAATTTATTTTCTTGTATCTCTAAAATATTTCTACTATTCATATATTTTCTATACTCTTTTTTTGTAGAAAAGTAAAAATATACTATGAACAATATAAAGATAAAGTTTTAATAACATAAATTTCCTTCCCATTTGAATGATTTCATTGAAAAAAATAGTTAAGATTGCATTTTAAGTTTTTTTAAAACTGCTGCGATGTCCATTATTGTTGAGTGAGCATTTCGGAGCTCACGAGACACTAATAGCTATCAGGCAGTTTATATATAAAAATCTGGCTAGTAACGAACTATTTTTTTCAATAGATTAGTTGAATAAAATTTTTTTAATGTCTTTTTCTTTTAGATTTTCAATTTTTAAAGAAGTTATGCAAACTAAATCGTTCCCTTTTTTTCATAATTAGGATTACTTTCTAAAAAAAGAATTGAACATTTTTATCTTTCAACTCTTTCTCAGTTATGTCGGCAACTCCTTTTTTTCAAAGAGTCTTTTTATTCCTTTGTACTCTATTACTCTATTTTCTTTGTTATACTCATTTGGATATTTAATTTCACCAAATAAATCCATTATATTTTTTTAAATTTCTCAGGAGTTTCAGCCTTATAATTGGGATAAAAATTCTTTAAAAGAAAGTCGGAAGAAATTTATAAGTCTTATAGCCTTTCACTATTAAAAAAACCAATAGAAATTCTTGTATTTTTTTCTCCAAATGGAAAGAAAAAAATTAGCAAAGACTTTAAATAGAGTTAAGTTTCCCCAATTTTTCTTTATCTATTATTGTATCACCTGAAAATACTCCATATATTTCTTCATTTCCTAAAAGTAAAGTTCATTATCTTTTTGAGTTGAAAAAAACCTTTCACTTTATTTTTTTATCATCTTTCAAAATAATACAATAATCTTTTTTTCTTTTAAATCTTTTTAAAAAAATACATCTTTTTCAACATCATTGTAAAAACTCGGTCATTAAAATATACATTTCTTCTATTTCACTCTGTGAAATTTCATTGATTTTAACTATATCGCCCTTTAGTTCCATTTAATTTCACCTCTTTTTACAAGTTCCAAAAATTTGAATCTTATATCTTTTCCCTTATTTTTTTATCTTCTCCATAATATACTTTATAGAGTTTACTTTTTATATTTAAAAGATTTAATTTTCTTTAGTTGTATATCTAGTGATGAATTTTCATAAGTACCTATCATAAAAGAAATCACAAGAACAACCCATACTTTGTAAATATTTTTATAGCTTCCAAAAGTATTACTATAGTCATCATCTTTTGCAATTATATCGACATATAGAAATTTCATTTCAGTATTTTTTTCTTTGGTAGTTCAGGATAACCAAAGAAAGAGATAACCTTTCTCATCTTATACAAAAAAATTTATATATGCCTTTGTAATCTTCAACAAAATATTTTTTTATTTGGCTTATTTTTTTAATTTCTATTCTAAAATTCTTATATTCTGTTATATGTAAATCATCTATAACTAGAGTATTTTTTTCTTAATATTTTTTTATGCTATAGAAAGTTATATTTTTATAGAACTCATAGATTGGCATATTTCTTCTTTGCTTTTGTAAGTATTTCCTTTGCCATCTTATTATCATCTAAAATAGTTGTGATAATTGTATCTATCCACTTCTTTTTTTCTAATTCTTCTATAATTTTTATAGCCATTTCCAAAAATTTACCTTGTTTCTATATTCTGTCCTTATTCTAAAAAGAATTTAAGTAAGCAATATTATCTTCAAATATGGTACAAGCACCTAAACCAACCATTCTATTATTTGTAGTATCTATTCCAGGGACAATAAGTGGTTCTCTTACTCCATCTAATTTCAACGATTCAAAGAGATTAGGATATTTTATATATTTAATTTGTATGGGAACTTTCCATATCTTCTTCATTTAAGATTTCACTTATTTCTTCGCTTCTTTCGTTTCCTCTTATAATTTTAAATTCTATCTTATTCATATTTCTCCAATTTTTTTGATTAAATTTTTCTCTTAAGATATAGCTTTTTAGAAGTAGCAGGATAAAACCTAGAGTAGCCTCTTTCTATGGCTTTTTTTCCAAGAACTTATCAATTCTTCAATATCATCTCCGAAAAAGAGGTATCAGGGGATATTTAAAGCATAGATTTTGAACCATATCTCCACAAGACAAGTAATCATCATTGTAGACAAGAGAAATCGAATCCTTTGAATGTCCTGGAGTGTAGATTAATTTTTAAATTCTCAAAAACCATATTTATTTAAAAGAAAAATTCTGTATGATCTTTAAAATCTAAAAATTTTACATATTTAAAGTATTCTTCTGTCAAGTTTTCAAAAGCCTTTTTGAAAAATTTCCTGATGACTTAGCTTTTTAATTTTTTTAGAAATATATTTTGAAAATTTGTAGAAACCATTGGGAATTACTTTTTCTCCTGTAAGCATAATATTCTTAGAATTGTTATGTGCTATTACAACTTTATCTTCTCTTTTTTTATTTTATCTAATAATAATTTTTAAATTTCCAATATGGTCAGAATGAGAGTGAGTAATTACTATTACTTTAATTTTATTGTAGTCACCAATAACTTTATTGATTTCATCTAAAATTAAATCTTCTTTTGCAAGGCAAAAAGCAGTATCAAGTAATAAGTAATCATCATTATTATTTTTTTAAAATAAATATAGATTGTTTATTCCTAATTTTACTTTATTTATCATATTCTCCTCTTTATGTTATAATAATTCCATAAACTTTTAATTTAAATTCTCAATTAAAAAAATAGAGAGTTACACTGGATATATTATTAAAAAAACAAGTGAATCTGCATTCTAAATTTTAGATAAAAATCAAACAGAGTGAGCCGAGTAATTCTCAGCGTGTTTGAAGCTGACTTGTCAGCAATCTTAGAAAAGTCTTAATGAACTTGTTCATTTAGAGTTTCTTACAGATGCTGAAATTACAGCGAACTCTTGATTTTTTTATCGTTAAAAAAATTTAGCTAGCAGTGAACTGTTTTTTTACTATGCTGTCTGGCTAGTAACGAACTATTTTTTTAATGATATTAAGGTTGTGATAATATTGAAACTAATATTTGATTTTATAATCTATCTTATATTTTTTTAATATTTATATCTATTTTTTTAAAAATCTTACCTAGCAAAAATCAAATTAAAAATTTTCTGAATTTCTAGGTTTATTTTTATATTATTTAATTCCAAAAGGTAGAAAGCTATCGTTAAGAAATCTAAATTTAATCTTAAACGAACAATATAACTATAATTTAACAGACAAGCAAATTAAAGATATAGCTATTAAATCCTATAGAAATACTATGAAGTCTTTCTTGTTACCTTTTTGGATTTATGAATATGCTGAGAAGTATCCACCTATCATTCACAATATAGAACTACTTAAAAAAATTAAAAAGAAACAAATAATAGAATAGTTTTTAGCAACATTACATTATGGCTTCTTTCATATGAGTATGTATCCCATCATAGATGAACAGATGTTTATAATAATAAGACCTGTTCCCAATAGATTTATCGAAGACTATATGAATAAAAATTAGATTTAAGAAAAAAATATGCTTTCTTTCACAAGAACATAATATTAAATTACTTTTTAAGCATAAGAAAGCTAAAGGTTTCTTTATTATGTTAAATGATGTTAGAAAACCCAATGGAGAAAAAGTAAACTTTTTAATTTACCAACAACAGCTTCAGGTTTTACAGCATTCTTTTTCTATGAGAGAAACTACCTATTATAGTTATTCATAATGAAGTGGACAGCAATAATATCTGTAATATCTATATTGATGAAATTATCCACTCTGAAAACTATACTAATGAAAGTGATTTAACAGATAGGCTTCTAAAAAGTTTATGAGAAGATTATCTTAAATAAACCAAGACAATGGTATTGGTTTCAAGATAGATGGATAAATAAAAAAATAGAGTATCATTTGCTGTGTGTGTTACTCAAGTTAATGGAGGGACTCAAAGTCTTTCCTCCCACTTTCAATAATAAAGTAGGAATAACTTTTTGAACAGCAAAACCTCTAATTTTTCTTATTTTATCATAAATTTTATTTTTTTCACAAGAATAAATTAAAGGTAATTACTTAGAATATCAGCAAGAGCTAAGTTATTTTTTTATTATCCACTTTTTCAAAAAAATGACATCTGCTTCTTTTTTTATCTTTTTGTTAAAACTCCTCTAACATCAGCATTTAATTTTAATAAGTCATACATAGTAACATATTGTTTTCTTGAGAAATATCTTAGTAAATCATTTTAAATAAGGTATTTCTTCATTATAAAAAGCATTTCCATACATAACACCTAACATATAGCTGGCCATATTTGTATCTAACCAAATATATTCAAATTTTTCTAAATCAACTAAAAATTGTATTAGTTGTTCTCTCAGAAGATACAATTTGAAAAGCGCTTCTGTAATTGCAGTGCTATACATATTTTTCTTTTTCTTTAGCTTCTTTAGAAGTTAACTCCATTACACCAGCATAGACAGTATTTATTTCTTTGAATGTATAGCCATTATATGAACGAATTTCTATTAAGACATATCTATCTCCTTTTTTTCTTTAGCTTTTCTAAATCTAAAATATCAATGTATTCTAATGCTCCCTCTGGTGCATCAGTAATATCTCCACTAAAAAGCAAAATATGATTTCTTTTTGATTATAGTAGGCTACTACATCATTAAATTCTAAGTTTGCATCAAAAAGTAAGAGCTGATAAATCTACATCTACTCTATCAGAATAAGCATTTAATTCTTTTTAAAGTTTTTCTCATCTAAATTTTTCCAAGCAACAAAAAATCTTAAAAACTTCTGTATTGGGATTAAATTTTATTCTTGAACCTCTTGTCATAGGTCTTAAACTTACATTGCTATCTTTTTTTCACTTGTAGTCAACATAATATTTTTATAACTTTTGTCGATATAGACTTTTCCAAGACTTTCCTTTTCTTTTAATTGTGTTTTTATTCCATCTTCTACAATTTGTAGAACTCTATTTAATAATTCATCAGACAGATTAATATTTTCTTTTAGTATTCTCCATTTTCCTTTACTATTTACTAGACGAGGAACGGTTTTTATTATTAGCTTTTTAAATTTATAATTCTATCATACAGTTGAAATAATATTCTTGTATTAACCTTAGTTACACAATTTTTCTAAACCTAGCAACAATTTTTCATATTGATTTTTCATTAGCTTTATTCAGTAAAGATAAAATTTCTCTTATATAGTCTCCGTAGAAAACTGTATATTCTTTAACAAAAATTATCTAATTCTTCTTCTGACATAGTAGGAAGTCTGTTAATTTGTTCGTTGATTTTTTTCCTCTTTCAGTCATATATGAAATATCTCCAAATAGCATATCTACAGCTTTCCTTACCTTAGGGTATTTATTAAAAGTTAATTTTTTTAGCATAAAGCTTAAAGAAACTATGCCAAGGCTTAGAATATCTTTTTAATATCTGGCATAATATTTTTTTAAGTTTTCAAGTTTATTCATTAGTTGACTTAATACAGTTCTTGAAAAAAATATTCAAAAATGTATATGCTTATTACTTAATTCAACTCCAGATATCTTTGCTATCAATCTCAAAATATCTGTTGCTGTTTTAAAAATCTCCTATTAAAAACTCCTTCTTTTTGCAATATATAGTTTGAAACAGTTGTAAGAGTTTTCTTTCATTTGGATATATTCCATATATTTTTTTCTAATTCTTTAATTGATTTATTATTAGTTAAAAACACAAACATCATCTAAATATTGCTCTGAAAGAGTTACGTTACTTGATAATAAGTCAATAAATAGTTTTTTTCTATCATTTCATCATCAACTAAATTTGAATTCTCTTGCTTTAACTAACTTAGAGGACTCAACCTCTCCCTTTGTGATATTTTTCATTGTTGCTTGGTAAATATCCAAACCAATAGTGAAGAATCTGATTTATATATAGTTCTGTTTCAGTCATATTTATAACTTCATCAGGAAAAATTTTTTTGTAGAATACAGTGTAATTTTTATCTGATTTAAAATCTTCAATTACTTCTATAACAGCTTTCAATTTATCAATTATTATATTTCTTTCTTCTTTTTGAAATAGCAATAGCAAGTTCTTTACTGAAAAATATAGCCATAACGCTTCAAATTTTTATTAGAGTCGCAAGCTCAGCCATACTCAATGTCTCATTGATATTATTATCCGTATTTTTTTAGCTATGTATATTCCATTTAAATGTCTAAGAGCTATACTATTTATTGAGTTATTCATTATATCTCCTTTCATATGATAATGCTATTTTGGCATTTCATCTAAATTATCAACATAAGGCAAATCATATTTTTTTCTAAAACTTCATTTTTAAGTTAAAGTTTTTGTGTCAAGAAAATGAAGAACATTCCTAGATCAAAGCTACGTTTGAATTGAACAAGGGCTCTTTTTCAAAAATAGATCCCCATTCAAAGAATTTCTTTCTAGCATTGGCACATTTTTTTGACAGTTCATCTGGGGTTTTGATCCAAAGGTAAAATGAAAATTCTACCATAAGGGTATCTTGAATCTAACCACCATTTATCACTTAAAAGTCTTTTTTTCTTCTTTCAATCTCTTATACACACCTGTCTTAGGGAAAGGCACTAAGTGATTAAAGGCTGCGAAGAAAAATGAATGTTTCTTTTGCAAATTTAACTGTTTCATCAAAAAAACTTCTTGGCTATCATCACCAAAACCAAAAAAACAAAAAGTTGCATAAATTCCTATTCCATAGCTATGAATTTTATTAGTAAGCTCGTTTATCTCACCTACTGAACTTCTCCAACCTTTACCCATATCTTTTTAGAATATTAGGATTCATAGATTCATAACCTATAAGTACCATTTTACAACCACTTTTTCTTCATCCAATAAAGTAGCTCATCATTTTTTTGCCATAGTAATTGCACCTTGAGTTACCCATTTAATCTTAAGTGGTGCTATAGCCTTACAGATTTCTAAGGCATAACTATGGTCAGCAACAAAAGTTATCATCTATGAAAAATACATACTTTTTTTACCTGAATTTTTTTAATGTCCTGTACCACTTCTTCAACAGGTCTACGATAGTATTTCTTCTCATAATATGAGTGTATAGCACAAGACTCACAACTAAAATTACAACCTCTACCTGTTTCGATAAGTGCCAAAGGTGAATACTTTCTATCTTTTGTAAATACTTCTATCTGGCATAGCAAAAGATGTGCTTGTACCGAAGTATTTTTCTTGTAAATTATTATTTTTGTAATCATCTAACATCTTTTAACCAAACATTTTCTGCATTTCCCACAATTATTGAATCAAAGTTCTCCAAGCATTCTTCTGGTTCAACTGTTGGGTGATATCCTCCTGCAAGAACTTTAACTCCCTTTTCTCTAAAATTTTTTTAGCTATCTCATAGGCTCTTTTAGCAGTATATGTTTCAACAGAAATAACGACTAAATCTGTTTTTTTCATCATAGTTTATTAATTCATTTCTATCGTCCATGAAGTTTGTTTCTATATCATTGGGAGTCAAAGATTTTAAAACTGCTATCATTAAAGGCTCCATATGCTTCCAAGTTTTTATATATCTTTGACCTTTCTTTTTACCAATAGCTGGTAATATAAATGTAATTTTCAAAATTTATCTCCTACCTTACCTTATATTTTTTTAATTTATAAAAATCTAATTTTGTATATTTTTAAATTTCTTAGCATTTTGTCTTGAAAAAAATTTCTAGTATTAACTTTAGTCCTTTATTCTTTGAAGTTTTTTTAATCTTTTTAAAAATTCTTTTTATAAGTGAATGTATCTTGCCACAACTTATAGAATTCTTCTTGCAAAGTTGCAGGACTCATGTTCTTAGGTTGAAATACAACTGTTTCAGTGTCATAGTAATACCAATCTGTCGTAAGTAACCTATTCTCAGCTTTTTAACTGCTCATAGAAAGGAGTTCCAGGATATGGTGTCAGAATATTATATCTTGGTACATCTACTCCAATTTCTTCTATTATATCAGGAATCTGTCTTATAGACTCTACTGTATCAGTTTCCATACCTATCATAAGAGTTGATAGGACAGATATTCCATAAGATTGTATGGTACTGACCAATCTTTTTGTATTCTTTTTACATTATTAAATCCTTTGTTTACTCCATTTAAGTTTTCTTGTATAAAAACTTTCTAATCCAATAACCAAGCCAATACAACCTGCTTCTTTCATTAATTGTAACATTTTTATATCATTTCCGATATTGATTGTTGCTGAGGCTGTCCATTTTATTTTTTTAATTTTTTTAGCTCATTCATTAAATTGATTGCATAACTTTTATCAGCTAGGAAGTTTGGATCATAGAATACCCACTTTTTATGCTTATTTGACTTTTATTTCACTTACAACAAAGTCTATATTTTTTTAATTGATTCTTTCCACTGTACATTTTAGTGACAGAGCAATAGGTACATTTATTAGGGCAACCATTGTTTGCCACTATAGTATCAAAAAGATTTATAGTATTTCTTATTTGTAAGTAACTTTTCTATTCAATGGCTTGTACTCGAAATCATTTCCTACTAATTCAAAATATTCTCTCTTAGGTTTTCCTTCCACAAAGTCTTTAATGAATGTAGGAAAGGCAATTTCAGCTGGTCCTTTTATAACGGTGTCAAAATATTTTAAGGCTTCATCACTTAGCACAGTAGCATAGTGTCCACCTATTTGAGTATATGCTCCTCTATCCTTTCAGAGACTTTTGAGATTTCTTTTGCTCTTCTTGAAGCAGAAATTACAGCTGATATACAGATTAAATCGAAGTTTTTCATCACTGTATTTTTGAAGAAGTTGCATCATATTCTTTCACACCTTCATCTACTAAAACTATCTCTGCATTATATTTTTTATCTATCAATGATTCCAAAGTTATAAGGGTAATTTGAGGGATAATATTTTTCTTTGATGAAGAGAGTCAAATCTATATATATTGTCCTTTGCTAAAACTAACATTATTCTCATAATTTTTATACCTTTTTTTATTATAAATTTCTTTTTCTATTTATATAGTTAACTACCAAGTATATCAAAGCATGTTTAAAGTTTGCTGCACTGTCAAATAATCTAGTCCATATTTTTTTATGAGTATTGTACTCAACCTTACATTTCAATATTCCTGCTTCAAATTCTTCCACTGTCATATTATGTGGAGTAAAAGGCAGCTTTTTCCATATCTAAAGTCCTCATCTAACCACCATTTATCATATAGTAATCTTCCTTCATTTTTTTAATCTTTCATAGAAAGGAGTTCCTGGAATAGGTAAGGCTGGATTGAAACCTGCTAAGAAAAAAATTTGTGCTTATTTGAGAAATCTAGAATTTCTTGAAAATAATCTTTAGTATCGTAGTCATAACCTATAACATAGCTTGCATGAACTAGAATTCTATGTTTTTTTAAATATTCTTATAATATTTTCATAGTCAAAGTCGTAATTAGATTTCTTATTCATCTTTTTAATATTCATTATATTTATATTTTTCAAAACCTAAAAAGCATTTCAATGCAACCTGACTCAGACATAAGTTTAACTAAGTCCTCGTCTTTAGCAATATCAATACTTCCTTGACAAGCCCATTTTATCTTTAATTTTTTTAATTCATTAAATAAGTGTAGTGCTTTCTTCTTATTTGCAAAGATATTGTCATCTACAAAATATATAACCTTTGCTCGTTTATTATTTCTGAAAATTTCTTTAATTTCTTCTATTACAAGTTCAACTTTTCTGTGAGCATAATCTCCCTTATAGAACAAGAACCTATAGTACAAAAATTCACATTGATGCATACAACCTCTACCAAATTGTACAGGTATAACAAAGGGAATACTTCTTATCTTTAAATAGACTTCTATCGTAAAACAACTTCACTGATATCTGGCAACTTAATTTCTTCATATACTTTTTGAGGATGACCATTTTTCTAATTCAATTAAAAAATCTTTCCCAATTTCCTTCTGCACTCCCAACAAAGACAGTGTCTGCATATTCTTGAACTTCTTTTGGCATAAGTGAGGGCATGATAACCACCTATAACAACATAGATACCTTTTTTTCTGTAGTTATCTGCTATTGTATAGGCTCTTTTTGCTGTTAGAGTAAAAGTTGTGATGACAACTAAATCAACATCTAAATCCATTGGTATGTCTTCTATTCTTTCATCAAATAATAGGACTTCGTGCTTTTTTTCTATCTGTAAGTCCTGATAAAACTGCAAAAACCAAGAGGTTCTATTGCATCATTTGAACGTTGCCCACCTAAATTAGGGTCTTAAAAATGCTATCTTCATTTTCTACCCCCATTTATTTTTTTATCTTTTTGCATAACATCTTCTTTATTATAAAAACCAAATTTTTTTCATAAAAATTTCTTAGCATCTTTTGTAATTAGTAAACCTCTTACATGTAATAAGTCTTCATCATTTATCAATGTTTCAACTAATTTTTTTCCTATTCCTTCTCCTCTATATTCTTCATCTACTATTACATCACATATATAATAATTTGTAGTATAGTCTGTTATTGCTCTTGCAAAAACCAATTAATTTATTTTTATCTTTATCATAAGCAAAAATAACATAGAGAGTTTTTCAACTGTTTTTCTTTATAGTTTCCTTTTTTTCTATCCTTTTGCCCAATATGAAGTATTTAATAGTTTTGTTAAATCGTCTAAATTATAGTTAGTATCGTTTTTAATAATTTTTATATTCCATTTAATTTCCACCTCTGAACCTCCCACGACTGACACCCTACGAGTGCTAGAGTCACGAGTGTTCTTGCACTATTTAATAAAATTCAAATTTTCCTTTTATTATACTTTAATTTAAGCTTTTTATCTATTATTTTTTTACCATTTTACAACATAAAAAAATTAAAAATTAGGTAAAAAAACTATATATTGACTTAATTATGATGTTGTAATACAATCAAATTTAATAAATTATTTTTTTAGGAGGAGATAAAAAAATGAAAAAGAAAGTAATAGGTGTATATGCTCCATCAAACCCTGCTCATATCTGGTTTGAAGAAAAAAATATTTATTTGCAAAGAAACAGCTTGAAGATATGGGTTTTGAAATAGTAGAGAAATTTAGTAAAAAAATAGAGTATACCAAGGTTACAGAACTGCTTCTGCAAAGGAAAGAGCAGAAGAAATGATGAATCTTGTAAAGAATAAGGACATAGATATTATGATGCCTGTGATAGGAGGCTACAATTCAGGAAGTTTATTACCATATTTAGATTTTGATGAAATTGAAAAAAAGCAAAAAGAAATTTTTTTGGATATAGTGATATAACAGCTATTCAACTTGCAATCTTAAAAAACTAATTTAAAAACCAATTTATGGTGGAAGTTTAATTCCTACTTTTGGAGAATATGAGGGTATATCTTCATTTTTAAAAAAATACTTTTAGATAATTTATTTTTTTAAAGAAAAATTACACTTTAGAAGAACCTGAATTTTATTCTAATAAATTGTTAAATGCTTTTTACAGATGAATGGAAAACTAAAAAGAGAGTATATAAAAAAATGAAGGTTGGAAAAATTTTAAATGAAGGAGAAACTGAAGGGAAGTTATCATTGCTAATATAGATACTTTAGTGTCGCTTCTTGCAACTGAATATGTTCCAAGTTTTAAAGATAAAATATTAATTCTTGAAGAAATGAATGCTACAATAGATTCAGAAGAAAGAAACTTGAATACTTTAAAAATTGGGTGGAGTTTTTTTGGAAGGAGTAAAAGGACTTATATTTGGAAAGCCAGAAGTATATAACAATAAAAAAATTCAAATCTTGAATATATAGATATTATTAAGGAAGTATTAGGAGAAATAAATTATCCTATTATTTATAACTTCGACTGCGGGCATACTATTCCAAGTCTTATAATTTCACAAGATAGTTTACTATCTTTAAAAAGCAAATCATAAGACAGGAATAAAAAGTAGAAATACTGAAAAAAATTCATATATAGATTAAATAGACTTAGCTACTGTGACGTCCATTATTGTTGGAAAGGAGCATTTCGGAGCTCCTGAAACACTAATGGCAGGCAAAGTAACAGGATAATGTTAAGAAGTCTACTCAGTAATGAACTATTTTTTTACTTTTTTTATTAATTTACATATTTAAAAAGAAGAAAAAGACCGATTTCTCAGTCTTCTTCTTAGGGAAATAATAATCTATATACACTAGGGTTAGTGTTAAAAATTTTTATTGGTAGATTAGAATATAACTCTAAGTCCTACTCCAGCTCTTACATTATGTCCTTTAGTATCATAACCTACATTTGCAGTTACTCCTACTCTTTGATTATCCCAACCAATATTAAGATCAGTTTTAACATTTCCAGTTCTATCTTCTTTTTTTCTCCTCTTAGATCATACCAATCAGCGTTTGTTCCAGCTACTTTTTACCTTATTTTTTTACCATTAGCTACTCTTCCTAGTTCATTTTCATAAGCTACTCCTACAGCTACTTTCACTGCACCAGCTCCAAAAATGATGTTTATAAGCTAGTTCAGTACCTATTTCAGGTTTTACTGAGAAATAATCATTAGCTTTAACTTCTAATTTCATTTCTCCTGATTTTTTTCACTTATTTTTGATACTCTTCCATATTCTAAAGCCTAGAGCTGCATATGGTTTTGAATGTAAATGATTCGCTCAATCTAAATTCTTTAGATATTTCATTCTTTAGACCTAGTCCATATGTTTGATATTTTAGATTTAGCATTGAATATTTCATCAACAACTAAGTATTTTCTGTGCATTTTATTATATCCTACAGACACATCTCCAGCTATAGTCCAATTTAAGCTATTATTTTCATCAAATGGAACTGATTTAAATAGTCCAACCTTAGCTTGTAATTGCTCTTCTTTTGAGTTTCCAAAATCTTTAAACTTGAATGTATTATGAACTATACCTGCATACCAACCTACAGATTCTCCAAGTCTTACAGTTTCATCTTCATGGACATAAGCTACTCCATAAGCATTGTTTTTTTGTAATCTTCTATACCAGCAGTATTAGAATTGTACTCTCCTTTTTACACCAAAAAGTCTTTATCTTATTAGAATCTTTAGTTGTATTGTTCCATTCACTTCTTAAATAGTTAAATTCTTTATCTAAGATATTACCAGTTGCTTCTACTCTTTGTTGAATATTAGCGTATTGATTACCTTTCATTTGATCTATTGCTTGAGCAAATATTTGAGGTTCACCTTTTCCTATCGCATTTAACTTATCAAATAGAGCTTTTTCTCTAGAGCCTACTCCTTCAGTTCCGTATCTTTGCTCTAAACCGTCCATAAAGTTATGCGTATTTTTTTATCTGCTGCAAAAAGCTGTATAAGGTATCTTAGATAGATATACTGCATTAAAAGTATCATCTGAATTTTGAGTTCCAGTTGCTATCCAAGTTAAGCTTCCTGAAATAATTTTAAACTTCTTTCCATTACCTCCAGAAGCTAAATTACTTATTTCATCGTTATATGGTTTTTAAGATATTTTCTCCAACCTTAATATCTTTACTAGTTGTATATCTTGAAGCCTCAGTACCAAAGATTAAGTTAACATCTTTTTTACAGCTGTTAAATATTGTAAACCTTGGATAGGATTTGTATAGTTTACTCCTGATGTATCAACATACATTCCTAGTTCTGAAGCCATTCCACTAGAAAGGGATATCAGCTAATTTACTAGCAGTTAAATCTAATTCTGTTGCTCCAACTTTTTACTCTTGAAGCTGTAGGTACTGCAACTGTCGTATCTACAAAAAGTTGGTGTTACAAGATTTCCTTGTCTTGTAATTGTAACAGGATCACCAGGTTTTGCTTTTATCTCAATGCCTTCTACTTTTTTACTTGTATCAGACTGAGTTTTATATTTAATAGCTTCTGCTCCATTTGTTGCAACAGGATCCACTCCCTCTCTTCTTCCTCTTGCCAAATAGATTCCTGTATTATTAGCTCCATCAATTATTATGTTACCATAATTTTTAATTACAGCTCCATTTTTGTACAGATACTCCTACTATTCCTGTATTTGTTGGATTAGGGACAGTTTTTATTGTAGCACCTACGTGGTTAATTCCAGTAGCCCCGTTATCTAAGTGCATACCAGTAGTATTTTTACCACTTAGTTCTATTGTTCCGTAATTTTCTGCCTTTGAACCACGACCAGTAGCGTACATTCCTATACCATTATCTTTTTCAACTTTTATAGTACCATGATTTACAACAGTTCCTGTTTGAATAACATTTCCATTATCATCTGTGTAACCTGCTACCATTCCTATACCATATAGTTTATTTGGTCTGTCACTAGAACCTACTTTTATGATAGAGTTAACTGTAGGGGCTACCATTTACTATTGTTCCTCCAGCAATACTGTACATACCAACGTTTCCAATTCCAGAGCTAAAGTCCATATCAGCTAGGTTAGTAACATTACCAGCTGCATATATTCCATAGTTTTTATTTCCAGTTGAAGTTAATTTAGTTCTATTTTTCTATATTTCCTGTTGTATCAGTTGAATATATAAATGTTGTATCATTTCCTACTGTCACAGGATTTGTTGCATTTGTTGTTAATCTAGTTCCTGTTCCTTTTACAACATATCCAAAAGAATTATCTCCAATTCTCATATCAGCTTGGCTTGAGATATTTTGATTTTGTCCTGTCACAAATACTCCAACAGATTGGTTATTTCCAACTGTTATTGAGCTTCCAGCTGCTAAAGTTACATTTGGAGTTGCAGAGACTTTGCATATTGACCATTTGAATAAAGACCAACTGAGTTATCTCCAACTTGAATTTTTTTCCACTTGCACCCATATTTATAGTTTTACCATAAATACCATAAGTATTATTTCCACCTACTATATCTTTATTGTTTTTCAATTACTGTATTTTGATCTTCAGTAAAGATACCAATATTAGTTTCTGTGGCAGAAGTTGAACTAGCCATATTTATTGTTCCATCATTTTCAATTTTTTTGAATTAGACTTAGCAAACATTCCTGTTCCTGTTTGTCCATTTACATTTATTGTTCCTCTATTAGTTAGAGTTGCTTCTTCTCCAGCCATTCCAACAGCTTTATCTCCTGTTGTTGTAATTACTCCTGTTGTATCATTTTAGTGCAACAGCATTTGTAAATGTTGTTCCTGCTTTATTGTTTTTAGCAAACATTCCAATAGCTCCCTGACCATCTAAGTCAACAGAACCTTTATTTAGAATGTTTACTTTTCCTTGACCAGCTGCTTTAGATCCAAACTCATCAATGATAATGTTTCCTTTAGAATCTGTTCTATATACTACTCCCAATAGTCCAATTGATTCATTTCCACTTACATTAACAGAGACCATTATTTGTAACTTCTGAACCATTTACTGCATATATACCAACCGCATTACTGTTAGCTTTAGAATCTTTTTCAACCTTTATAGTTCCACTGTTATTAACTTGTCCATAGTTAACAAAAAAACTCCTACTCCACCTTTATCAGTTCCATCTGTTCTTGCTACATCAACAACTTTTCCACTAGCAATATTTACTTGTGTTTCAGTATTACTTGTTGCCTTTTTACTTGAGTTAGCTTCAAGTCCTACAACTTGACCACCATAGAATTCGTTTGCAATAGTAGAACTTAATCTAGCAGTTAGATTTTCATTTACATTTAGTTTAAGTCTTTGACCTACAACCTTTTTAAAGAAGAATCCACCAGGATTTGTATCTGCTTCTGTTTTTATCTGTTGTGACATTAAAAATTAATAGTTCCATTATCTATTGCAAGTTCTTTGTACTTATTAAAAGTTTGTCCAGCTTCTGTACCAGCTTCAATTTTATTTACACCTAATGTACTCATTAATGTAGTCAAGTCACCTATATTTTTTTAGTACCTAAGTTACTTACATTTATTGCTACAACATCATTTGAAAAATACTTTTTACTTCTGTACCAGCTGTTGTTATAGGTCTATTGGGGAACTGGAATAGATAAATCAATATCCATTAATGTTGAGCTTCCTCTTAATTCTATCTTAGAGTTAGTTAAATCTATTTTTTTCCTTGTCCATCAGAGTATGCAGCATAACCGCTTCCATTATATTTTTAATGTTGCATCTTTTAAGTCAATCTTAGTACCAGAATCATAAGCAGCAACACCAGCTGAACCACCAACTACATTTATATTTGCATTTTTGTAGACTAACTACTGATTTATCTTCAGCATAAACAGCTAGACGCTTCTTTTTGTTGTTCCGGCATTTACATTTTATATTTAATTTATTACCAGCAGTAGAGTTATTGTACTTCCAGTACCTTTACTGAATATAGCTGTCGCTCCATTTGTTGCAGTAATGTTTGTCTTATCATTAGCATTAGTTCCAACTGCTATCGTAGTTGTTCCTGTATTATATATTCCAGAAGATTTTTTTACCATTTACTTCAATATCTCCTAAGAAAGTGAATTTTCCCTTGTTAGAAATACCAACATTTTTCTGCATCTCCTGGGTTACCATCTTTATCTAAATCACCAAGTGCAGATAATTTTTATAGAACCTGTACTCTTACCTTGAGTGAATTTATCAACATACATACCTATACTTTTCTTACCTTGCAAATCTATTGTACCTTCATTTAAAAACATTCACTACTGTTGATGCAGCAGTTCCAGTAGCTGCCATACCAACAGTTTGAGTGTATCCTTTTCCAACTGTTATAGTATTATAGTTATGGATATGTTGGTCTTGACCATTTGAGTGTAAAACTGTATTTCCACTTCCTGTAAAGTCTTTTTCCATCATCATCTTTTCCTATAGCAGTGATATCTTTCTTTACTTGAATACCATATTTATCTGTTCTAATTAAAGTACTATCTTTAGCTCCATTTCCAAAAAGTAAATACTCCCATAGTAGCATGAGTATCATTTTTACCTTTTCCATCTGTAAAAATGAAATCTTTTGTATTAGCAGTTGAAGAATCGGCCAGTCTCAAAAAAATCCTATACTTTCTTTTCCACTTACAGTTACATTAACTTCGTGGAAATTAGAAATTGGATTATTTTTTTATCTAAAGTACCATGGTTTAAATTTCCTACTTCTGTATAAGGTTGTGGGTTAGTTGAAAGAGATTTTTCCTATTGCAAGTCCAACATTATTTTCACCAGCAACAGTTATTGTTTTTCCTGTTCCACCTGATATAGTAACATCATCATAGTAAGTATTTAGTCCTATGTTTTTTTCATTCTAAATCCATAGTTATTTTTTTACCTTCAACTATGATGTTTCCTAAAGTTACATCTAGTGGAAGCCAAGTTTGAATTGAGTATAATCCAAAGTCAATACCAATACTATTTTCGTTCTTTATAATAATTCTACCCTTATTATTAGCTGTATTATTATTCTTTTTAGTTCTTCCATCTTCATTAATAGCTTCTGAGTCAAACATAATACCTATTACATTATATCCACTCTTTAAAATGAAATCTCCCTCATTAACTAAATTAGAATAACCTTCTTTGTTATCTTGAGAATCCCATAATTGATGTTCAACTCCTACTAAAAATTTCATATAGAGCACCATGAGGATTTGGATTATTTGAACCATTTAATTCCAAAGTTCCTTTGAAAGTCGCAGTTCTCTTAGTACTTTGTCCTAACCAACCACCTAGACTAGTTCTTGATACTGTTCCTGGTTCACTTGTATGTCTCCCTGCTGGATTATAACTTAGAAACATTTTTTTGTATAACTAGTACTTGGAATTGATGTATGATCTCCTCCTAAGTATGTCATTCTGTAGTTACGCTTCAATTGTTGCATCATGATCTCTTAATTCATTAATAAAAAGCTGATCTTGCTCCAGTTACTGTACCTGTTGTTAATGTTTCTTCATAATTGAAATTTCTTGCTGGTGTTGAACCTACTGGTAAATTTTCTCCATTTTTTTGTCCATGCCTTTAATTTTTCCTGTCCACTTCATTCCACCTGTTGCTGTTACTGCTCCTGTTCCAGTAACTATGTCAAAAGGATTAGCTTCTGTATGACTAACATCTGTCTTATAATTTTCATAATTTTCAATTACTATAGAACTATCAATTCCTGGACCATGCTTTACACCATTTTGTGAAGAACCAATATACCAATTTTGCCAAAAACCTGTTCCAACAAAATTTAAAAGCTGGAGGATTAAAAAGTTGTAGGTGTTACTTCAACTGGTGCTGATGGTTTTACCTGGTGCTGAAAGAAGTTTAGGTTCAAATATAGGTAAAGACACTGTTGGTGCATTTGGTCTATAACTAGGTGCTTGTCTATCTATATTTTTAGGTCTAACTCCAGCACTTATTTTTTTATTTCAACTGAAAGTTCTTTAACTAATTTTAAATTTGTCATACCATATGACGTTGAATCAGCAGAACTTTCTAAAAAAATCTATTTAAAAGTAGCAGACTTATCTCTTGTTAAAAATTTTTATTTGCTTGTTTATCTCCTCTTCCCTTATATGCAGAGCCCCAATTATCATAGAAATAGTTAGCTCCAAATTGCCAAGATGACCAAGGTGATTTTACAACTTGATCTCCTTGTTCCATAAGTTGAACTAATTCTAGTTTTTAAACCTTGTATTTCTTTTGGCATTTTCTTTTTCTTGCATTATTTATTTTTTTCTTGTAAATTTCCAACTGAGTTTCTTAGATTTTCTTTGCTTGTGTTTATTTCTTCTATTGTAGGTGTTGTTGTATCTTCTATATCTGATGTAAGTTTAGCAAGCATAGGCAAACTTTTTAGTATTATCTGCACTAGCTACTAAAAATAGTCTTTTTCATTTTTTTACTATTGAAGTTTTTTTCCACTTTTATTTTTTTGGTGTAGCAAAAAAATTACTATACAAATCATTAGCTCCAAATTGCATAGTTGCCCATGAAGCTTTTTAATTTTTTTGTGTAGTCTTTGTCACTTTCTTAGTTTCTTTTTACCTCTACTTTTTCTTTTTTTTAACATCTGTTAAAATATCCTTTTTGCTTTTCAACTTCTTGTATCTTATTATCCTCAGAAAAATGCACTTGTTCCCTTCATTAAGAAAAAGAACTGCAAGTCCAATTGAATATTTTACATTCTCATATCTCTTAGCAATAGAACGAAGATTTTTTTCTGTAGTTTGTAGGCTGTTATTTCCCATTTTTACCCCCTGTAAAAATTTATATAATTAGTATTTTTTTATAACAATTTTACCTTTTTAAGACTTGAGTAAATTAGTTTTTGTAGTGCTACTTAATTATAGCTTAAATCTATAATTTTTATCAATAATATCAATGGATTTAGCATAACAAGGGCAGTACAAAAAAATTAGGTGAAAAAGTAAAAAAGAAGACCAATTTCTCAGTCTTCTTCTTAGGGGAAATAATCTATATTCACTAGAATTTAACTCTTAATCCTACTCCACCTCTTAGGGTTTTTCACCTTTAGTGTCATAACCTACGCTAGCAGTTACTCCATATCTTTCACTTTCTAAACCAACATTTAAGTCAAGTTTAACATTACCTCTTCTATCTTCTTTTTCACCTCTTAGATCATACCAGTCGGCAGAAGTATTAGCTACTCTAGCTTTATTATGAGCATTTGCAACTCTTCCTAGTTCATTTTCATAAGCTACTCCAACAGCAGCCTTGAATGCACCAGCTCCAAAGTGATGTTTGTAAGCAAGTTCAGTACCTATTTCAGGTTTTACTGATAAGTAGTCATTGCCCTTAACTTCTAATCTCATTTCACCAGATTTTTCCTTTATCTTAGATACTCTTCCATATTCTACATTTAATGCTGCATAAGGTTTTACTGAGAAACCTTCAGTCAATCTAAATTCTTTACTTATTTCATTCTTTAGACCTACTCCATAAGTACTATATCTAGATTTAGCATTGAAAAATTTCATCTACTACTAAGTATTTTCTATGCATTTTATTGTATCCTACAGATATATCTCCAGATATTGTCCAGTTTAAGCTGTTATTTTCATCAAATGGAACTGATTTAAATATTCCAAGTTTACCTTGTAGCATTTCTTCTTCAGATCTTCCAAAATCTTTGAATTTCAACTTATTGTGAACCATACCTGCATACCAACCTGTTGATTCTCCAAGTCTTACAGTTTCATCTTCATGAACATAAGCTACTCCATAAGCATTGCTCTTGTAATCTTCAATACCAGCAGTCTTAGTATTGTATTCTCCTCTAGCTCCAAAAGTTTTAATCTTATTAGAGTCTTTAGTTAGATTAGACCATTCATTTCTTAAATAGTTAAATTCTTTATTTAAGATATCAGCAGTTGCTTGTACTCTTTGTTGAGTATTAGCATATTGATGACCTTTCATTTGGTCAACAGCCTGAGCAAATAGTCTAGGTTCTCCTTTTTCCTATTGCATTTAATTTATCAAATAGAGTATTTTCTCTAGAACCCCTAGCTTCAACACCATATCTTTGTTCTAATCCATCCATAAAGTTGTATGTGTTCTTATCTTTTGCAAAAAGCTGTATAAGGTATCTTAGATAGATATACTGCATTGAAAGTATTATCATTTGGATTTTTGAGTTCCAGTTGCTATCCAAGTTAAACTTCCTGAAGTAATTTTTAAAGTTCTTTCCACTACCACTAGCAGTCAATGTAGCTATTTCATCGTTATATGGCTTTTAATATATTTTCTCCAATTTTAATATCCTTACTAGTTGTATATCTTGAAGCTTCAGTACCAAAAATTAAATTAATATTTTTTTAAACTAGTCAAATGTTGCAAACCTTGGATAGGATTTGTATAGTTAATTCCAGATGTATCAACATACATTCCTATTTCTGATGCCATTCCAACAGAAGGAATCTCTCCTAATTTACTAGAAGTTAAATCTAATTCCGTTGCTCCAACTGTTACTCTTGAAGCTGTTGGTAATGCAACTGTTGTATTTACAAAAGTTGGTGTTACAGGATTTCCCTGTCTTGTAACTGTAACATGTTCACCAGGTTTTGCCTTAATTTCAATACCTGCGACTTGCTTAGTAGGATCAGATTGAGCTTCAGATCTAGTTTTAAAAAGCTTCTGCTCCATTTTGTTGCAACAGGCTCATTAATTGGAGGGATAGGAGAAGAAGCAGGAATAGTTCTTCCTTCCCACTTGTCCATCTTTTTGAAATATAGATACCTGTATTGTTAGCTCCATCTACGATTATGTTACCATAGTTTTTTTAATTATAGCATGATTTTTGTACATACACTCCTACTATTCCATCATTTTGTTGGATTAGGGACTGTTTTAATAGTACCATAGTTTTTCTCCAACAGCATTATTGTCTAGGTACATTCCTGTAGTACTTCTTCCACTTAATTCAATAGTTCCATGGTTTTATTGCCTTTGAACCACTTCCAGTAGCATACATTCCTATACCATTATCTTTTTCTACTTTAATAGTACCATAGTTTTTCAATATGACCTGTTTGCTTTAATACTCCATCATCATCTGTGTAACCTGCAGCCATTCCAATAGAGTAGTTCTTATTACGAATGTCACTTCTTCCAACTTTTTATAGTCGGATAAATACCTAGTGTTGGGTCTCCATTTATTGCTTTTTGAAGTAGTGTTACCTATATCTCTTACATTCAATATTCCTATATTTCCAACTCCAGAACTAAAGTCCATATCTGCTAGGTTAGTTACTTCTCCACTAGCATAGATTCCATAGTTTTTTTATCACCAGTTGTTTTTTTAGAGGAGTATTATTAGTGATAGTTGCAGTTTTATCACTAGAGTAAATATATACACTATTATTTTTTTAATTTAGTTTCTTGAGTGTAGTTACTTTCAAAAGTAGTTGCCATTGTTGGAGATTCCTTAGTTTCTAATACATAACCAAAAGAATTATCTCCCATAGATATTTTTGGCTGAACTTGTTACATAAGAAGCATTATTTCCTGAAATTAAAGCAACTTTTGAATTATCTCCTATTTCTATTTCACCATCTATTATAACATAAGTATCAATTAAATTAGTATTAGAGAAAGCTCCTACACTGTTATTTCCTAATTTAATTTTACTAGTAGCATCTTGCCATATAACACCTGTTCCATACATAGCATAGTTATTATCTCCACCAATAATAGTTCCGAAATTATCTAAACTAGAGCCTATTCCAATATTTGTAAACATCCCTATATTTGGTTTATCTTTAGATACAGAGCTTTTTAATTTTATAATCCCTGTAGCCTCATTTCTAACATATATAGTATGGTCACCAGCACTAGACATTCCAATTCCTTCTTGGTCAGAGTTGATATTTATATTTTTATGATTTTCCATCCAAGTATTTCTTCCAGACATTCCTATGGCTTTATTACCTGACATATTTATATCCCCATAGTTTCTCATTAAATAATGAACAGCAAAGCTATGTGGAAAAACTACTTGGTTTATTATTATTAAGAAGCATTCCAATGGCTGCTTCACCATCCATATTAATAACTCCAGTACTTTCATTCTCTAGAGATATTTTTTTCCATCGCTAAAAACCATCAGTAGTAATAGGATTCCCAGCACTATCTGCTCTATATGCCATTCCTAATAGACCTATAGAAGCTTTTCCACTGACATTAACAGTCCCATTATTATGTATTTCTGAACCATTTACTGCATATATTCCAACTGCATTGCTATTAGCAACAGAGTCTTTTTTTCAACATTAATAGTACCATCATTTTTAGCAACTCCATAGTTGACGAAAAACTCCTATTCCACCCTTTATCAGTTCCGTCTGTTCTTGCAACATCTACAACTTTTCCACTAGCAATGTTTACTTGAGTTTCAGTATTACTTGTTGCCTTGTCACTTGAGTTAGCTTCAAGACCAACAACTTGAGCATTGTAGAATTCATTTGCAGTTGCAGAACTTAGTCTAGCAGTTAAGTTTTCATTTACATTTTAGTTTTAATCTTTGACCTACAACCTTTTTTTAAAGAAGAATCCACCAGGAGTTGAATCTCCTTCATTTTTTTATCTGTTGCAACATCAAAAATTAATTATACCATCATCTATTGCAAGCTCTTTAAACTTATTGAAAGTTTGTCCACGCTTCTGTTCCAGGGTTAAGAGTAATTCCTAATAAACTTTTTTTATTGCACTTAAATTAGAAATATTTTGAGTTCCTAGGTTATCTATATTTATTCCTACAACATCATTTGAAAAATACTGTTACATTAGTCGAAGATGTTTTTATAGCTCTATTTGCTGGAAGTACATTTAAATCAACATTCATTAATGTTGAACGTCCTCTTAGTTCTATATCAGCATTATTTAAAAATAATTTCACCATTTCCATCAGAATATGCGGCATAACCATTTCCATCATATTTTAATTTTTGCACCTGTTAAATCAATTTTAGTATTAGCATCATAGGCAGCTACTCCTGCTGATCCACCAACTACATTGATATTAGAATTATGTAAAATGATTTCTCCTTCATCTTCAGCATAAACAGCGAGTCCTTCTTTAGTTGTACCCGCTTCAACAGTTATATTTAATTTATTTCCAGCATTAGAACTTATTTTTGCTTCCTGTTCCTTTACTGTATAGAGCAGTTGCTCCATTTGTTGCCTTAATATTTGTTTTGTCATTAGGGTTAGTTCCAACGTCTATTGTAGTTGTTCCTGTATTAAATATTCCTGAAGACTTTTTTTACCATTTACTTCAATATCTCCTAAGAAAGTAAATTTCCCTTTATTAGAAATTCCAATATTTTCTGCATCTCCAGCCCCTGATAATTTAATTGAGCCAGTATTTTTTTACCTTGGCTAAATTTGATCAGTATACATACCTATACTTTGTTTACCTTGCAAAGCTATAGTACCTTCATTTACAATATTATCTATTGTAGATGCTTTAGTTCCTGTAGCTGCCATACCAACAGTTTTAGTAAATCCTTTTCCAACTGTTATAGTATTATAGTTATAGATATGTTGAGTTTCACCATTTGAGTGTAAAACCGTATTTCCACTTCCTGTATAGTCATTTCCATCAGCATCTTTTCCTATAACACTGATATCTTTTTCTTACTTGGATACCATGTTTATCTGTTCTGATTAAAGTACTATCTTTAGCTCCATTTCCAAAAGTAAATATTCCCATTGTAGTAGCATTAAATACCATATCTCCTGTATTATTTACATAAGATTTATGTCTTAAGAAACCCTAAGTTCTTTTCTCCAGCTACTTCTATATTTAAACGCTTCTGTTATACCTGCAATAGGGTTAGAATCTTTTGCTGAAGATAAGAATTTAGCTATAGATACTCCCACGTTTTCTGTTCCTTTAACTAAAAATCTTTTTGTCTGCTCCACCAGATTTTTATAGTAACCCCTTTATCAAAGAAATCTGGATTAGATGGATAAATATTTGACATTCTTAAACCATAGTTTTTTTCTTTCCACCAATAATAACATTACCCACTGTTAATTCTGATTTAAAAACCCAAGTTTCATATTGTCCATAGTCAATTCCTATACTATTTTCAGCATTTTTCTATTTCGATTTTTTTCCACTATTTATTGTTTTATGAGCAGAAGCATTATCACCAGAATAGTTTCTTTCTATATCTATCAATATTCCTACTAGGTTATTTCCAGAAGCTAAGGTAATATTTCCAGTATTATTAAAAATTGAATAAACATCATGTTTTGTATTTGTCCAGTGTTGATGTTCAACTCCTACTGTAACGTCACTATGAGCACCAACTCCAGTATAAGGTGTTGGTGTACCATGTAATGTTAAGTTACCATCAAAAGTAGCAGTTCTTATAATTGAACGATTTAAACCATCATAACCAGCACTTCCTAAAGAAGCAGGGTTATGGCTTAAAAATATTCTATTACCACCATTATTTTCTCCACCTCTATTAGTAAGTACATAATTTCCAGAGATAGTGGCATCATGGTCTCTTAGCTCATTGATAAAAGCATTCATTCCTCTAGTAGTGACTTCTCCATCATCTAACCAATGTGTACCTGGCCCATCTGGGTTTTGTCCTCCTACAGTTACTCCCGGAGTTGCAACATTAGGTACATTAGTTACACCTTTCATTTGAATATCTGGATTAGCCGTTCCATCTAAATTTGCACCCCACCATCTGACTCTAGCTCCTCCAGAAAGTCTTCCAACTTCTATATTAAATATTCCTTTTGTTGTTCCATCAGTTTTTACTAACTGTATCGTAAGTATCGTAGTTTTTGAATTATTACATTTGCTCCATTTAGTTTAGGCATTCCAACTTGTGCCCATTGGTGAAATCCTGAACCTTTATATTTTAATATCAGGTGGCTCAAAAGTTGTAGGTGTTAACTCTGCTGGTGCAGATGGTTTTATTGGAGATAAAATAAATCTAGGCTCAAAAAGTTGGATATTTTTATTTCTGGTGCATCTGGTGTATAACCTAGAGCACTTCTTTCTATAATTTTTAGGATTTATTAGAGCACTCATTTTAATTATTGCAGGAGGTTCTGGGAACTATAAATAAGTCTGTTGATCCATATGAAGTTGTAGTTGAAGAATCTGCTACAAATCTATTTATACTTCCTGAGTTTCCTGAACTACCTCTTGAAAGAACTTGATCTCTTACTTTATCTCCTCTTCCTTTATATGCACCATTCCAATCATTGAACATATAGTTAGCTCCAGCTTGCCAAGATGACCAAAGGTGATTTTACTACTTGATCTCCTTGTTCCATAAGTTGAACTAACTCTAGTTTTTAAAACCTTGAACTTCTTTAGCATTTTTCAGCTCTTGCACGACTTATTTTTTTCTTGTAAATTTCCTATTGAATTTCTTAAATTTCCCTTACTTGTATTTATTTCTTCTGTTGTAGGTGCATAAGTTTCTTCTATATCAGATGAAATTTTTAGAAAAAAAGTGGGTAAACTTGTAGTATTGTCTGCACTAGCTAGTAAGATAGTGTTCTCGCTTTTTACAATTGAATCCTTATCTACTTTAGTTTTTTTGGTGCAACAAAAAATCACTATACAAATCATTAGCTCCGAATTGTACATTTGCCCAAGAGGCTTTTTAATTTTTGTGTAGCTTTTTCTTTTTTTCTTAGTTTCTTTTTACTTCTGCTTTTTTTCTTTTTAGCATCAGTTAAAAATATCCTTTTGTTTTTCTATTTCTTGTATATTATTATCTTCAGAAAAATACACTTGTTCCTTTCATTAAAAAGAACTGCAAGACCAAGTGAGTATTTTACATTCTCATATCTTCTGGCTGCAGAGACAGTAAATTTTTTTCTACTGTAGGTAAATAATTTGCCATTTTTCACTCCCTAAAAAAATATACTTATTAATTTCCCATTTTGTTTCTAAATTTGTTTCCCTTAAAATTTGAGTATATATGTCTTTTGTAATGATATATTATTATACCTTAAATATACAATTTTGTCAATAATTTCAATAGATTTTCTATATAAAACATTGTTGTAAAAAAATGTAATAAAAAAAGGTAATTTTGTTACAAAAAAAGAAGGCTAATTTCTCAGCCTTCTTCTTAGAAAAAAATAACAATCTATATACACTTAGAATTTAACTCTTAATCCTACTCCACCTCTTAGGTTTTCACCTTTAGTGTCATAACCTATACTTGCAGTTACTCCATATCTTTCACTTTCTAGTCCAACATTTAAGTCAATCTTAACATTTCCTTTTCTGTCTTCTTTTTCACCTCTTAAATCATACCAGTCGGCAGAAGTATTAGCTACTCTAGCTTTATTTTTTTAGCATTTGCAACTCTACCTAGTTCATTTTTCATAAGCTACTCCGACAGAAGCCTTAAATGCGCCAGCGCCAAAGTGATGTTTATAAGCAAGTTCAGCTCCAATCTCAGGTTTAACTGAGAAATAATCATTAGCTTTGATTTCTAATTTCATTTCGCTCAGATTTTTTTCTTTTTATTTTAGAAATTCTTCCATATTCTAAATCTAATGCTACATATGGTTTTTAAAGTGAAGTCCTCATTCAATCTAAATTCTTTAGATAATTCATTTTTATTCCTACTCCATAAGTACTATATCTAGATTTAGCATTGAAAACTTCATCAACAACTAAGTATTTTTCTGTACATTTTATTGTATCCTACAGACACATCTCCAGCTATAGTCCAATTCAAGCTATTATTTTTCATCAAATGGAGACTGATTTGAAAGCTCCAAGTTTTTCCTTGTAACATTTCTTCTTCAGATCTTCCAAAAGTCTTTAAATTTCAATTTGTTATGAACTATACCAGCATACCAACCTACAGATTCTCCAAGTCTAACAGTTTTCATCTTCGTGAACATAGGCTACTCCATAAGCATTACTCTTGTAATCTTTTATTCCAGCAGTATTTGTTTTATACTCACCTTGAGCGCCAAAAGTTTTAATTTTATTAGAATCTTTAGTTAGATTAGACCATTCATTTCTTAAATAATCAAATTCTTTATCTAAAAATATCACCAGTTGCCTGTACTCTTTGTTGAGTGTTAGCATATTGATGACCTTTCATTTCATCCACTGCTTGAGCAAATAATTCAGGTTCACCCTTTCCTATTTGATTTAATTTATTAAATAAAGTTTTTTTCTCTTGAATCTGCACGCTTCAACACCATATCTTTGTTCTAAACCATCCATAAAGTTATATGTGTCCTTATCTTTTTGCAAAAGATGTGTAAGGAATCTTAGAAAGATATACTGCATTAAATTTACCTGTATTTGTATCTTGAGTTCCGGTTGCTATCCAAGTTAAACTTCCAGAATTCAAATTAAATTTAGTTTTTCCATTTCTAGAAAGAGTTGAAATTGTATTATTATATGGAGATAAAATATTTTTCTCCTACTTGTATATCTCTACTATCTGTATAGTTTGTTGCTTCTATTCCAAAGATTAAATTAACTTCTTTTTAAATTAGTTAAATGTTCTAAACCTTGTATAGGATTTGTAAATTGTCTTCCAGAAGTATCAACATACATACCTAGTGAACTAGCTCTTGTCAATGAAGGAGCTTCTGCTAAGACAGTATTTCTTAAGTCTAAAGTTGTGGCACCAGCTGTTATTTCATTTGGTTTTTGCTGGAATAGTATCAACAAGAGTTGGAACTACAGGCTTTCCATTTCTTTTTATTGTAGCTGTTCCATTTCCTGGAGCAACTATTTCAACTCCATTGATTTTTACCAGTTGGCTCTATTCTCTTTGTAACTTCTCCTTCTGAACCATCTAAATCAGCTGGTTTAGTTCCTTGTCTAGTTCCACCATTAGCTAGGAGAATTCCAGTGTTTCCTTCACCTTTAATTTCAATAGTACCATAGTTTTTTTAATAACAGCATTATTATTTTGCAACTACTCCTACTATTCCATCTTTTTGTATTGTTTGGAGCTGTTCTTATAGTACCATAGTTTTCTCCGATAGCACTGTCTGTTAAGTACATACCAATAGAGTCTTGACCACTTAAATTAATTTCTGCTCCTATATGGTTTATAGCCATTGAACCACTTCCAGCAGCATACATTCCTATACCGCCTTCTCCAACTACATCTATTTTTCCATAATTTTCAACGTGACCTGTTTGTTTTTAGTACTCCATCTTTATCTAAATAACCTGCAGCCATTCCAATAGAGTAATTTTCATTAATAACATCACTTTTTCCAACTGTTATAGTCGGTTGACTAGCTGCTCCTAGTTGCCCATTTACTGCTTTTGATGTAGTACTACCTATATCTCTTACATTTAATATTGCTACATTTCCAACCCCAGCACTAAAGTCCATATCTGCTAGGTTAGTGATTTCTCCACTAGCATAAATACCATAGTTTTTATTACCAGTTGTTCTTAAAGGAGTTTTATTAGTAATAATTGCAGTTTTATCACTAGAATAAATAAATATACTATTGTTTCCTAATTTAGTTTCATCAGTAGAATTACTTTCTAAAAACACTCTGAATAACAGGAGTTCCAGCAACTGGATCAGCGGGAATTTCTTTTTGTTTCTAATACATAAGCAAAAGAATTGTCGCCTATAGTCATTTTAGCACCGTTTATTAGATTAGTAGCAGAGTTTCCTGAAACAAAGATTCCCTTTGAATTATTTCCAACTTCTATTTCACCATCTGTTATACTAACATCACTAGGATAATCTGGAATAGTTGCAACCCCAAAAAATTCCTACACTATTATTTTTCCAATTTAATTTTACCAGTGTCATGCCACATATTTACCCCATATATACCTATGGTATTATCTCCACCAATAATATCTCCTGAATTAGACAAAATAGAAGCATAACCATCTTCTAATATTTCTGAAAAATTCCTATATTTGGATTATCTTTAGATACAAGACTTTTTTTAAGTTTATTACTGAACCAGCATCACTTCCAATATCTGAAGAATGTGGATTAGCAGCTGTTCCAGCTGTAGCATATATTCAACTCCACCTTGATCAGAGTTGATATTTATAGTATTCATATTATATACTTGACCACCAGTTGATAACATTCCTATAGCATTATTTCCAGACATATTTATTACACCAAAATTATGTCCTCTATTAACTGGATTAGAGGTGTATGAATGATTATTAAGAAAATACACTCCAATAGCAGATTCACCATCCATATTAATGACACCAGTACTTTCATTTCTAAAGGATAGTGTAGAACCACCAGGGAGAGGATTACCATCAGGATCTATTCTACGAGTCATTGCTAAGATTCCTATAGAACCCTTTCCACCCACATTAACAGTTCCAGCATTTGAAACTGCTGCACCATTTGAAGCATAAATACCAACAGAGACTACCATTTACAAAGTTATTTTTCTTTTTCAACATTAATAGTTGCACCTGAAGCAACATTAACTCTTCCACCATCTGCAAATAGACCTACAGAACCAACACTTACAAGAACCATTGGCTTTATCAGTTCTATCGACATTTACACTTGTATTAGATTCTAAATTGATTTGACCACCAACATGGTTTTGCTAAACCTACAGCTGTTTGTTCTCCAAGGTCAGCTATATCACTGCTACTCAATATAGATCTAACATTATTTCCTGATTTTTAGATTTATTGTAGCTCTTTGCATTAAAAGGTGTCTTGTTAAGACATAGTCATTTGTTCCTTCATTAGCAGGATCAAGAGCTCTACTCTTATCATAGTCACTGTCTATATTAAATGCACCAATACCATCTATAGTTGCTATCTTATAGTTTTTAGCTCCACTTGCACCATGAACTTCTGCTCCACCAAGATAACCACTAAAAAAATGTACCAGCCAAAGTAGAGAAGTTTAATGATGGAATATTTTTTTAAACTCATAATAGAAACATCATTTGAATGAGCATAGAACTTAGCATCTGTTAAATTCATAGTGAATGGATCTGTTAAATCTCCACTTCTTTCAAATCCAGTTGATTTACCATATAGATTAATCTTTGCATTTCTTACATCTATGTTTCCATTATTTTTTGTATATAGAGCATAGCCATTGCCATCATAGTCAATAGTTGAGTATTTAGCCTGTACATTACTAGTAGCACCATCAGAAACAATAGCTGAGCCTCCATTTGTAACTTTCATATAAAGTCCATCTGTCAATGAAGTTCCATTTGCAATAATTTGTCCACCTTGCTCTGCATAAAAGTGCTAAACCTTGATTCGTAATAGTACCATCATCTTTTTTTACCATCTATTTCTATTTTTAGATTGGTTAGTTTGCACTGTTACAGGACTTGTAGCACTACTATTTTTTTAGCATAGATTGCTATATTTTTTTCCCTGTTGATTCAGGCTTTAGTTTTTATATCAAGTTTTCCATTTAAATCTACTTTTGTATTATCAGAGTAAATAGCTACTGTATCTCTTGTATCCATATTTATATCGCCATTTACTTTGACATAATTATTTGGAGAAGAAGCAAAGATTGCCATATTTCCTATGCCATTTACATTTCCTTTATCTCCAGTTAATGTTGATTTATTTACATTAATGTTACCTGTATAATCAATTTTTTTCCACCATTAGCATAAAGAGCTATATTGTCTTCTCCACCTTTGATTGATATATTTCCATCAGTGGCTTTAACTTCTCCATCTTTTGAAAAAAATTCCTATAGATTTTTTTAGCAAATTTTTTTCAATTTCTAGTTGTGGAACTTTTTACATGTAACTCAGCAGTAGGATTATTTAAATATATACCAACTATTTCCTCAGCTAAATTTTCATCTCCACCAGCTTTATTGTGGTTAGCTTCTTTACTATTTGCTGCATTAAGAAGAGAGTTTTCAGGAACATAGGCTGGTATTGTAGTGTTATCTTTAGCTCCTATTACAAATCTAGCAGTATTTCTATTGTTCTTTATACCATCTCCACTGTTTTTCTATATAAAGTCCAGTAGTATTGTCACCTTGAAGATTGATAGGACTATTCATAATGAAGTTAGACTTTGTTGATAACTTTCCACGAGCATCTTTTTGTTATAAATAGACCAACACTGTTTCTACCATATAGATTAGCTTCTCCATCATTTATAAAAGATACATCTCCACGAGCTAGTGTAGAACTTGCAGTGAAAACAGCAAGATATCCTTTTTCTCCATACATACTTATTTTACCAGTTTTATTATTAGCGTATATATGTTGAGTACCTGTATAACCACTTCCTGTATCTGGTCCATAAAGGAAAATAGCATTTGAATGAGTCTTAGTATTTCCTTCTTCATAGTTCATACTAATAATATTTCCACGATTTTTCTACAAGGTTAACTCTTCTTCCCATATTTCCAGCAAAAGTTGTTTGAACATATCTTATTCCTGTACCACCTAGTTCAACTGTACCTCTATTTACATGATATAGCTCTCCACCTTGATCATTTTTTTAAAAATCAGTATCATCAGTATATTTTCTTATTTCATTGAATTCTTCTGTTGATATATGTCCATCTGCTTTTTAATTTATCAAATTTATCTGTTGTATTACGCTTCTGTTTCAAAGTGTATAAATATTTGCCCATCTATATTATTATTTTCATTTATCAAAGATAATTTTGAATTTTTCCAAAAATATGAATAAGGTATATCTTCAAGAGACATAAAAAAATGTAGGGATATCTCCAGCAATATCTGTATTTTCAGGAGGTTCAACTCCCACATCAACGTTTACAGGTCTTACTTGTATTTGTCCTCTTTGATAGTTTTTAAGTTGGATTCTGTTTACAGTTCCACCTCTTCTTTTTAAAAACTTCTCCTTTTTCTACAGAAGTTTGATATAGGTTACCATCGGTATTTCCTATACCATTATTTGTATGCCAGTATGAATATCTACCTGCTACCCCGTTGATCCATCTTCCAGGGAAGTCAGCAAAACCACTTACAGTTATATTTGGAGTGTTAACAGTTGGAATAGAAGGAGTTCCTATTTCTCTAGCTTCAAAAATAAGGTAATCTAAAAAAACATATGGTTCTTGATTATTTCTAGTTGTTGTTTTTATCTATAATAACTGGAGTAATTCTAGTAGTTACTGAAACTGAAGCATTTGGTTCTTCTACAATATTTAAGTCTGTACTTCCATAGCTAGTACTTTTTAAATTAGGAACTGCTATATTTTTTTAGCTAGAGGATCAAGAGAATTAGCAGATTTATTTGTTATAGCTCCTTCTGATACTTTTGTCCCTCTTCCTTTATATGCTCCACTCCAATTGTTGTATATATAGTTAGCCCCAAATTGCCAAGATGACCAAGGTGATTTAACTACTTGATTTCCTTGCTCCATAAGTTGAACTAATTCTAGTTTTAAACCTTGAACTTCTTTAGTATTTTCAGCTCTAGCATTATTTATTTTTTTCTTGCAAATTTCCTATTGAATTTCTTAAGTTTCCCTTGCTTGTGTTTTATCTCTTCTGTTGTAGGTGCATATGTTTCTTCTATATCAGATGCAATTTTAGAAAAAAAGTAGGTAAACTTGTGTTATTATCTGCACTAGCTAGTAAAATAGTGTTTTCACTCTTTACTATTGAAGCTTTATCCACTTGAGTTTTTGGTGCAACAAAAAATTGCTATACAAATCATTAGCTCCAAATTGTACATTTGCCCATGAAGCTTTTTAATTTTTGTAGCTTTTTTTCTTTTTCTTAGTTTCTTTTTATTTCTGCTTTTTCTTTTTTTAGCATCAGCTAAAAATATCCTTTTGTTTTTCTATTTCCTGTATCTTGTTATCTTCAGAAAAGGCACTTGTTCCTTTCATTAAAAAAGTACTGCAAGCCCAACTGAATATTTTACATTTTCATATCTTTTAGCAATAGAACGTAAATTTTTTCAACTGTAGATAAATTATTTGCCATTTTTTTCTCCCCTAAAATTTTTATTTATATTTTTTTAATTTTTATTAAGTTAAATAATGTTGTTGGTGTATCTAAATTGCCTTTTAATTTTGCCTAAGTAAATAAATTTTATAAATTATTTTATTGTAACAAAAAAATATCTATTTTTGTCAATAGTATCAATGAATTTATGGTAAAATGAGCAGTGTAAAAATCTGAGAAAAAAGTTATTTTATCATAAAAAAGAAAGGGCTGTTGCAAATTAACAAAAAAAGTAAAAAAATAATTCGTTACTGAGTAAATTTCTTAACGATAAAAATCAAGAATTCGCTGCAAATCAGGAAACTCACTTCGTTCAAACACTCCTGAATTTGCTCGGCTCATTCTATTTGATTTTTTTATCTAAAAATTTCCATTCGTAACTCACTTATTTTTTTACTTTAGAATTGAAATTTTAGTTTTGCAACAGCGCTTTCAAAAAGTAATATTAATTTGCTGGTGTAAAAATTGCCTGTCCTTTTATAAAAAAATGAAGCGATAAAAGAAAAATAAGAGGAAAAAAATCATAAGAAGAAGTGCAACAATTCTCCTACTATCATATGCAAATTTTTTTGTCTTTATCATTTAGAATTTCATGATTTTTAGGATCTTCAACATCATATTTTTATTATTATACTTTCTCCAACCTTATATTTTGTTCTAGTATTTCCACCATGTTTATTTAGATATGTAATACAAGTTACATTTTTCACTATCATGATATTTTTTTATCTAAACTAGAGTTAAAAAAATGTAAAATTAGGTTTAACAATATACTTATGTTTGTTTACTTCATATTGATATATAGGATAAGTAGCAAACATTGCACTTTTTCAGAGTTTAAAACTTCTATTATCTCTCCTTTAACTTCACCATCATAACTACTAATATTATTTTGTTGTCCTCTTCGCATCATAATTCCAAATATTAAAAAAACATAGCTGGAAAGATAGAAAAATGTTGCAAAGATTGTAAGTAACATTCTATTACTCATAGCCCCTGATGTCAATAATTCTACCATTTTATCTCCCCTTAATAAAAAATTATTCTTGTCTAATAAGATGTAATTCTCTAACATATTTTTCCAACTTCAGTATTTCCAGTGCCTTTGATAAAGAGATTACCATCTTTTTCTATGTTTATCCAAACATACCAAGAAAATTTATCTTCTGGAAATTTTAAATTAAAATAGGCTAGGCTATTTTCTTTATCATAAGTTAAATCATTAGCTTGTTTTAAGAAAATAAAATTATCTTCTTTAATCTTTCCAGTGTACTCTCCATTTTCATTTTTATAGATTTCTACTATTTTTTTCCATTTTTCTTTAATAAACCAAGTTCCAAGTATATCATCTTCTTTAGCATAACTGATGATTCCTAAAAATTAACATAAGTAATAATACAAGTATTTTTCATATTTACTCTCCTATTCTTACAATTCTACGATAGAAATTGAAATCGCCATCAAGTTCATCATCATATTCATTAACAATACTATCATCAACAATATTTATAGCACCAACAGGGTTTTTGAGTGTAATATGGAGAACAAGGTAAATAACCTAAAAAATCTCCATAACCTCCACAGATATTGCAACCTCCATCTCCACCTTTAAATGTTAATTCATCAGCTTCTATAATTTCCATCTTATAAGGGTCATAAGCAATAGAAAGTCCAAAGAAATTTGGCTCTTCTAAGTCATATTTATCATTGTCTTCTTTGAGAAATATAGCAAGTTCATATTGTAGTCCAAGTCATCTCCCCAAAGGAAATAGAGTTCTGCAACCTCCACCACATAGATATTCCCATTCATCTAAATTAGCTAAAGAGAAGCTTCCTCTTTTAAATTCTCACAAAGTTCCTCATAGCTAATATCATCATATAGCTCTATTTCTATGTCATTTTCAACTTTTTGTAAATCTAGCTGTTTCATCTAGTGTTAATCTATTGTAATCAGAGCTTTTTAAAACTCATTGTAGTCTTTTAATAAGTCAATGTCATATTCTTTTAATTCTTCTAAATTAGCTTTTTCCAAGCCACAGTCTGTAATTTTTCTTTCAACTAACATAGGCTTTATTGTGACTTTTCTAAGTTTACTAAAGTTATCTCTGATATATTCTCCTAAAAACTGTATTTAAGTCTTCAGTTTCATCTAAACAATATTTTAAACTTTTTTTAAAGTTTCATCAGATAAGTTCTTAGGTAGTCCTTCATAACCTAGAGTTACAGTATCTCCTGGAACAAAAACAAACTCACTTTCCTTGTATTTAAAAAAATAGCTGTAAAAGTTGATTTTTGAATACTTGGAGAAAGTTTCAAATCTTAAAAAGCTCCATATTGTACTTCTTGGCTAAATTACTACAAAATCTCTTTCTTCTCTTCTATAGGTAAAAGGGAATAAGCCTCATTATATAATTTTTTTCCATAAGACCTCCTAATTTTTTTATCCAATTCTACTAAATATTTTTCAATCTCTTCTAAATTCTCTTCAGAGAAGACTTTTTATCTTTTCTTCAGTCAATCTTTTTAGCTGTAATTCCTTGTCCTGGAATAATATTACCTGAAAAAGCTTCCATCGTAGATATGAGTGCTACCACAAGAGGGACTTCTTTCTTTTTAAAAATAACAAAATTAACTTCATTTTTCCTTAGCTACTTTTAAAGTTTCTTCAGCTCCTACTAAAAATTCTTCAGTTATATCTCTGTTATCCTTACTAAAAAAACTTTATTCTCTCTGATTTCAGAGGGTACTCTTGGTATGGGTAAACCTCCAAAGCATTCAGGACAAACTTTTACAATGTCCACATTATATTTCTCTAACAATGTAACAAGTTCTGGTGTAAGATTATTTCCACCTGAATATTTTACATTGTCTCCCAATAAACAAGCACTTATTAGGACTTTTTATTTCTTTTTCATATAGTCTCCTTACTTATTGAACCTGTCCCTTTACAAAAATGATATGATAAAGAAAAATTAGTGGGATAATCATAAGTATTTTTTTCCTACTATTTTGAAAAACTTTAGATGCAAAAAGTTTTATCTTTATCATTAAGAATTTCGTGTCTTGTAGGGATTATTAGAATTATATTTTACTATTATATCTTCACCTGTACGATATTTTGTTTGTCCACTCATACCATGACGACCCATATAAGTGATACAAGTAACATTTTCAGAATCAGTATATTTTAGATTTATATCTGCATTTTTTTAATAAAATATAAGGTTTAACTATATATTTATGATTATTTACTATATACTGATATATAACATAAGTATCTGTTAATCTACTACCAAAAATTAAGCTTCGTAACTTCTAAAAACTTTTTCCTTCTACTTCCTTATCATAACCTTTTCATATTATTTTTGATATGTTTTTTTCATATATAATTCCAATTATTAAAAAAATATAGAAGCAAAAAAACAAAAACTCCAGCAATCAATAGAAATAAAAAGTCTAACACTCATTTCATACCTCTCTTTTTATTTTAATTTTCTTTTTCATATAGTTCTCTTACATCTATTATACTTAATTCTTGTAATTTATCCTTTCCTAATTTTAATAGAAATTTCTTGAAATGTCTATGCTCATCTTTTTCAGTTACTTCAACTTTTTTTACCCTTAGCTAAGGCTGAACGATATCTTTCAAGCCAAGCTCTTCTTGTTTTTCCATAAGTTATAATAAGGTAATTTGAATTTAAACATGAAACCAGAATTATCGCATAGTACATAACCTTCAAATTCTTCTAAGCTTTTTTTCTTTTTCAGCTAAGAAATTATATAGTTCATCATAGTTTTTCTAATCTTGTAAGTTCTTCTTTTTTTAGTAAGTAAATCAGAAGAAAAATTCAAGCTTTTTTTCATTAGATTTTTCTGAAAATTCTAAATCTATATTATGAGTATCTAAATCTAATTTATTTTCTATGAAATCCAATAAGTATAGATGTTCTTTATCATATTTTTATTATATGAGGGTCATATTCAGGAGAAACTACTTCAAAAAAACAGCTGTACAATTATTTTTCTATCATAGTTTGCTTTAATAATTCTCTTACTTCGCTTTCTACTTTATTCCAAATATCTTGGAAAAATATCTTTATACTTTCCAGAAGTTACAGACTTTGAAGTAAGAACAATTTCATTATTTACAACAGAGGCTAAACCTAAGAAACCATTATATTTTTTTAAATGCTCTAATTGGATAAGTTGCATATTTCTTCAAATAACCTAAGTTTACATGTCTTTCTCCAAAGTTGAAAAAAATTTATTATAACTTCTAATTTTAACTTCTCCACTGTCTTTATCAACAAATAGCCCTCTAGCCTTTATTGTTAAATCATTCCATTTTTCTTATTGAATGCTTCTCTATTGAAGTTCAATGAAATTAAGTTATACTCACATTCTTTAACAGTAATAAATTGATGTCTTATCATTTCATTGATAAGTTCATTTGCTGTATTAAATTCAACTTTTTCCACAGCACCTGACATTGGTATTTTTAAACCTTTATTATATACAGAGTTTTTTATACCAGTCTTTTTAATTTTTCCTTCATTATCAATAGTTAAAACTTTCAATTCTCCACCAAACTCTACTCTATCTTCAAGACAATAAGAGAATTGCCCGTCATTTACACCTCTATGCCCATGAACTTGTATGAAACCTTGGCATAAACCTTTCTTATAGTTTTTCAGAATAGATTTCACCTATTTCAGTTTCATATTTTCCAACTCCATGTATCATTTCTTTAGCTGAAACTAAAGTTAGCTTTGGAACAAGTGGTAAACCTCCATGAGTACATAGGAATTTTTTACCTCTAAATTCAAAGGCAAAGCATTGTCTTAACTTCTTGTATATTTTCTTTAAAGAGGCTCTTACATAGTCCACATCATATTCTTTTTAAAAGAGGTAGTAAAGTTGTTTCTTCAAAAGATTTTGTATATTTTTTTCTTCATCATAGATGAATTTTTTTCATACTCTTTTTCTTCATGATTTCCTTCAATTAAAAATAACATTAGGTTTTTTTCTAATAAGTCTAATATTATATTGAAAGTTTCAACTGGCTGTATACCTCTATCAAAAATAATCTCCAACAAAGATATAAAGAGTTTCTTCATTAAAATCTTTTTAAAAACTTTTTAAAAGGTTCAGCACAAGAATGTATATCTCCAATAATTACAACTTTTTCATATTGATTTACATCGGCTGTATAGAAATTTATTATCTCATCAATTGATTCTATTTTCTTTAAAGCACTTGGGAATTTTTTTCATTATTTTTTTAATAGTTTCATAAGTTCTTTCTATAACTCTTTCAGGTACATATTTATAGTTATCTCTTTCTTTATTTCTCTTTAAAGTTTCTTCTAAAGGAACATCAAACTCTAGACAATACATAGTATATTTGTATGTACTTGCTAAATCTTTGTATTTATTTAAAAGCTTAAGGTCTGAGTGAGTGGCATCTATTATAGTAAAATCTCCATTTTGCATTCTCATTTCTAAATATTTATACAAAAGTTCCCAAGTTACTTTTATTGTATTTTTGACTAATTTCATAAGAACCATCTTCAAGTAAAACAGGGTTTGCAATATTTAATCTTATGTTATCAGCACTTAATGTGTATGGTTCTAAGTTATATCCAAGTGGACTTCCCACTTGCTTGTATTCCTCTTAATAATAATAATGTTCTCATAAATCTCCTTATTTAATCAAATGTTCTGGTCAAGTAAAATTATAACAGTAACATCTAATTAAAAATTAATTTCTTTATTTACTTTTTTTAAATCTCCTTCTTTTCTCATATGGTGTCATGTAATCATTGTAAGAATGCGGTTTTTACATGGTTATACCATACATATGCAAATTCTCCTATTGATTCATATATTTCTTTTTCTGTCTTGTAATAGTAATGATTTATTAACTCATTTTTTTAATGTATTGAAATACCTCTCCATTGATGCATTATCATAGGAACATCCTGCTCTACTCATACTTTGTTGAATTACAGTACTCTACAAATTTCTTTGAAGAATATTGGCTTTCTTGATCGCTATGTAATATTATTTTTATTTCTTATCTTTTTAACTTTTCTTAAAAGCTTTTTCTAATGCTTTTATCGCTAATTCACTTGTTATTTCTCTAGCTGTTATACTAGATACAACACTCCTGTCGTATAAATCTAAAAATACTACAGTTGTATCTAAAACTCCCATCTGTTAATTTTAAATATGTAAAATCTATACACCAAATTTTATTAGGTTCTTCAACATAAAAAAATCTTGCTTCAATAAATTTTCAAAAATTTTTATGAGGCTTTCCTTTTTCTATTTCTAAGATAATTGTAATAGGCATTAGGAAAGATATTAAGTCTTCTTAGTAATCATCTAACACCAAATAGGTAACTATATTTTTTTGAATGAAACGATAAGCCATTAATCGATTTCCTTCATGAAGAATGCCACTGCTTTTTTTAAGAATTCATTTTCTTTTTTTAGCATCTTCCAGTTCTTTACGAAGTCTAAGGTTTTTCTTTCATATAGTTGTATTCATCATTGGCTTTTTCATTAATTGGTATTCATCACAGAATTGTCTAACCCAGTTAGAAATAATAGCAACAGAAACAGAGAATTTATTAGAGATACTCTTTTTAGTTCTACGCTCTCAAAGGAAAAAGTCTAACAATTTTTCTTAAATTCAATATTGTATTTATTAATCATAAAAAAATCTACATAAAAATATCTTATCTTATTAGACTCTTGTGTTACAATTCTATTATACCACTACAGTGCAACAATGTCTAAGGGTGGTAAGTCTATAATAGTTTTACGCTTCAACTACTGGAAAAGGTTTTGTTTCAAGAATAATGTTTACTTTTTGATGAAGGTGTTCCAGTTACTATTTCAAGAAATGATGTAGACTATGTTATAACAGAGTATGGAATTGCTCATTTAAGAGGAAAAAAACTTTAAGAGAAAGAGAAAAAAACTTTTTAATTGAAATTGCTCATTTAGATTTTAGAGAAGAACTTAGAAAAAAAGCATTAGAAAAAAATTTGGTGAATTATAAAAAGAGAAATTTATTTTTCTCTTTTTTTATATCTTAAAATATTTGTATACTCTTTACATATTTTATCAAAAAGCTATTAATTCTTCTATTGTAAATTTTTAATAACTTTTTTAGTTTTCACTATATCTAAATTATCATATTTTTTTATGCATTGAGGCTAATTCTTTTCCTTTTTCTGTAATAGTTAAATGATAAATTTTTCCATTATTTTCATTACCTACTCTATTTATAAGCCCCCATTTAATTAATTTTCTAACAGTCTGTGAAATAGCACTACTTGTTCTACACCATTTTTTCAGCTAGTTCAGTAACAGTAATTCCAGAGTTATCATATATTTCAGTTAAAAATATGTATTTCTATCATTGTAAATTTTTCACCAGAACCATAGTCTCTTCTAATAGAATAATAATTTGAATAAGCCAAAATAAAGTCATACATAGGCTCCATTATTCCATTTAATTTTTTTGTATCTATAGTTAACTAATTTTTCATCTTCATTTGTTTCTATTTGTGCATTTAAAATTTCTTTTTTTCATATAGTTTTTTTATTATCCACTATAAAACCTCAATGTTATGTGTTTTTAATATAACATAATTTATTAATAATATCAATAATATATATAAATTTTATATTTATCTTTGTCTTGACTTTTTCATAAAAAAATCAATTATACTAAAAAAATAGTTAAGATACTTAATTATTAAGATACTAATACATATGAGGGGAGATGTTATGAAAAATGAAAAGTAAAATTGAAGCCAAAAATTTGAATTTATTTGATATTATTTGTTTAGGTTTTGGAGGCGCTATTGGTTCTGGGATTTTTTTGTTTTAATGGGATCAGGAATTAATTTTACTGGTAGATCTATTGTTTTTAGCTGTAGGTGTTGGCTGTTTATTTATGTTATTAGCTTATTTTTTTACAATGTACTTCTTTCTTCAATGTTTACTTTTAAAGGTGGAGATTATAGCCAAAAAAAGCAATAACATTTTAATCCTTTTTCAGGAATAAGTGCATATGTAAATTTTACTAATGGTTTTTCAATTGCAATGTATAGTATTGCTATTATAAACTATGCTAGTATTATATTTCCTACTCTTTTTGGATTACAGTCAAATAATCGCTATTTTTAATAATTACTTTATTATTTGCAGCAACAATCAGAGGCTCAAAATTTATTTCTACTATAAATAGTATTATGACAGTTATTTTTAATAATTTCTATTTTTTTATATTTATTGTTTTTGGAGTTTCAAAAAGTACAAAGTGGATATTTTTTTCAGAAGGAAATTTTTAGAAATGGATTTTCAGGTTTTATATCTGCAATTGCTATAATGGGTTGGGCTTGTCAGGGGAACAACTATGGGACCTGTTGCTGTTTCTGCTGTTACAAAAAAAGCCAAAAAGAATATTCCACTAGGAATTTTATTAGTAACTGTTCTATTAGCAGTTGTCTATTTTGCAATGTCATATGTTGCTGCTGGTGTACTACCAATAGAAGAAGTAAGTAATAAAAATTTGAGTTTGGTTTGCAAAAGAAATTTTTTTCCTTATTGGATATTTGTAATTTTTTTATAATTGGAGGTGCTGTATTTGCAATTGCAACTTCTATGATAACAGCAATTACAATGGTTCGTTATCCTATATTAAAAGTTGCTGAAGATGGTTGGTTACCAAAAATTTGTAAGAAGACTACTTCTTCTGGTTATCCTTGGGTAGTATACTTAATATTTTATATAGTCTCAATTGTTCCAGTTTTATTAGGATTTAGTTTAGATGTAATAGTATCTTTAGTTATGATACCTTATATGATTACAAACATTTATTGTAACTTAGCTTGTATTAGAATAATAAATAAATATCCTAAACAATGGGAAAAATAGTATTTTACATATGCCTAAAATTTTTAATAGATATAATTTGTATTTTAGCTGCACTATCTGCATTAATAGTATGTTATAATTTATTTATCTTACTTGATAAATCTCAAAATGTTACTAATGCTAGGAATTCTATTCCTTATGTCAATATTTTTCTATTATATCTATTAAAAACAGGAAATGTTAGTATAGAAAAATCTTGAAAAAAATAAAGAAATAATAATTCAAGAAGCTTTTAAATGAAGAAGATTAATTTATTGAGATAGGAGGAATAATTATGAAATATGATTTCACTACAAGAGTAAATAGAAAAAGGGCAAGGTTCATTTAAATGGGAGGATATGTATGCTAAAAAAACCTAATGTAGCTGATGGAATTGTACCACTTTCTGTTGCTGATATGGAATTTAAAAATGCTCCTGAAATTATTGAAGGTTTAAAAAAATTACTTAGATCAAGTAGTTTTAGGATATACAATGGCAAATAAAGAATATAAAAAAAGCTGTATGTAATTGGATGAAAAAGACATAATTTTTGAAATTCAAGAAGACTGGATAATTAATACTGCTGGAGTTGTACCTGCATTTTTAGTGCAATACAAGAATTTACAAAAAGAAGGGGATGGAGTTATTATTATGACACCTGTCTATTATCCTTTCTTCAATGCAATAAACTTACAAGGTAGAAAATTAATAGATTGCCCTCTTATAGAAAAAAAGATGGCATGTATTATATTGATTATGATTTATTTGATAAATTATCTCAAGTTTCTGAAAAATAAAGTTTTATTATTCTGCTCACCTCATAATCCAGTTGGTAGAGTTTGGACAAAAGAAGAATTAAAAAAATTATCTGATATAATTCTAAAAAAATGAAGTTTTACTTCTTTCTGATGAAGTACATTTTGATATAATTATGCCTAATAAAAAAACATACAGTTTTTTTCAAACAATTGATGATAAATTAGCTGAAAGAACTATAACATTTACGGCTCCTTCAAAAGACTTTTAATTTAGCTGGAATGGGGATGAGTAATACTATAATAAAAAAATAAAGAACTTCATGATAGATTTATTAATTCTTTGAATAGAACTTGTTCTATCCCATTTACTGCATTAGGTTATAAATCATGTGAGATAGCCTACACTCAATGTGAAGAATGGTTAAAAAGAATGTCTTGAAGTTATTTATAAAAAAATCAACAACTTATAGTTGAGTTCTTTGAAAAAATTATCCTGAAATCAAAGTTATAAGAAATGAAGGAACCTATTTATTATGGGTAGATTTCAGAGCTTTAAATATGGAACCTGAAGATTTAGAAAAAAATTTATGATAAATGAGGCTAGTATATTCCTTGATGAAGGATACATATTTGGTGAAAAATGGAAAAAGGTTTTGAAAGATTTAATCTTGCTGCTCCTACTTCTGTTATAGAAGAAACTCTTCAAAGATTAGATAAAGCTTTAAAAAAATTAAAAAAATAATTAAAAATTTAAAGACTCTCATGTACTTTTTAATGTAATAAAAAAATAGGTAAAATTGTATTCTAAATTTTTAGCTAACAATGAACTATTTTTATTACATTTTTATTTTAAAAATAATTTTTTTCTTGTGATTTTTATAAAAAAACAGTTCATCAAAGAAAAAGATAGCATTAGTTTTTAAATATTGTCTAAGCTACTTCTTAGTAATGAACTGTTTTTTTGTAGATTATTTTTCTAGATTTCTTTAATATATATATTTTGATTTCTATCTGGTCCAACAGATACAACAGATATAGGACAATCTAATATCTCTTGAACTCTTTTTATATATTTTCTACAATTTACTGGTAAATCTTCGTATTTTTTTGATTTGAGTGATATCTTCATCCCAACCATCAAGTTCTTCATAAATAGGTATAGCTCTGTCTAATGATTTTGTATCAGCAGGTACATATTCATGAATTACTCCATCTATTTCATAGGCAGTACATATTTTTAGTTTTCCTAATCCACTTAAGACATCTATTTTAGTCATAACGATATCAGTTAGACCATTGATTTCAGTTGCATATCTTCCTACAACTAAATCAAGCCAACCACATCTTCTAGGTCTACCAGTTACAGCTCCATATTCACCACCAATTCCTCTTATCTTATCTCCAAATTCATTCTTAAGTTCTGTTACAAAAGGTCCTTCTCCAACTCTTGTTGTATAGGCTTTCATTACACCAATACCTTTATCTATTTTTTTCTTGGTGAAATACCAGCTCCTGTTGTAACTCCTCCAAGTGTAGGGAGAAGATGAAGTAACATAAGGATAAGTTCCATAGTTGATGTCTAGCATCATAGCTTGTGCTCCTTCCAAAAAGTACAAGTTTGTTTTCCTCTAATGCTTTATTTACTATAGGGATAGTGTCAACTATTCTATGTTTTATTTTTTTCAATATATCCTTTGTATTCTTCAAAGATAGTATCAAAATCTAGTGGCTCAGCACCATAAATTTTTTTGTAAATATTTCATTTTTCTTTTTAAGTTAGCTCTTAATTTTTCTTCAAATTGCTTTTAAATCAAGTAAATCAGCCATTCTTATACCATCTCTTGAAATTTTATCGGCATAACAAGGTCCAATTCCTTTTTTTAGTTGTTCCTATTTTTTTATTCTATCTTCAACACTTTCTCTAATTTTATCCATTTCAATGTGATAAGGCATAATAACATGTGCTCTATCACTTATAATAACATGATCAGTTCTAGCTCCTCTTTTCTCTATTCTATCTATTTCGTCTAGGAAAAACTTTAGGGATCTACAACAACACCTGGTCCAATAACACAAGTACCAGCTTGAAGTACACCTGATGGAAGAAGTTGTAGAATGAACTTTTCTCCGTCTACGACAACTGTGTGACCTGCATTATTTCCACCTTGAAATCTTACTACATAATCAGCTTTTTTTCTGATAAAAACATCTATGATTTTTACCTTTTCCTTCGTCTCCCCATTGAGTACCTACTACAACATAACCAGCCATTTTTTTCCTCCTATATTCTCTGTTATTTTTTTAGATAAATATTCTTTAAACCTTATAATTTTCCTTAAAAAAATTGACTTAATTACTTTTATTAAGATTACTGCGACGTCCATTATTGTTGGAAAGGAGCATTTCGGAGCTCCTGAAACACTAATGGCAGGCAAGTAATCGTTAAAGAAATTTTTAAAAATCTACATTCGTAACTCATTTATTTTTTTAGTTTTATACCAATTTCTTGATTTCAATGTAATTTATATTTTTTTATTATGTTTATGTAAAAAAATAATTGTTCAAACTCTGTTTTTTTATATTATTTTCAGCTTTTTTTCTGAATTATGTAAATCAGAAGTATGATACACTACTTCATAATTTTTTTAAAGTTTTTACTAACTCTAAAAACATCACTATAGTAAGTATCGTGGTCAGTTTTAAAGTATAGAACTCCATCTTTTTTTCATAATCTTATCTAAAGTTTCAAATAATCTTTCTTGTATAATTCTGTTCTTTTTCTGTTCCTTCCCAAGGATCTGGGAAATTTATATACATTTCAGATATTTCATTTTCAGCTAAGAAATCTTCTAATTCCTCTCCTCTTTTTCTAAGGAAGGCAACATTTTTTTATATTTCTTTTTTTGACATTTTTTTGTGTAGCTAAGACCAATCTTTTTAAATCTTAATTCTAAACCAATGAAATTTTTTTATTAGGATTTCTTTCAGCAAGTTGATACATAAAGTTTCCACTTCCAGTACCTATTTCCACAGCAATAGGATTAGAATTTCCAAAAATATTCATTCCATTTTTGATTTTTTTAGCTTTCATCACATCATTATCATACATTATATACTCAGGATAATCAAGTAATTTATACATATAGATATTATAATTTGATTTTTTTCCGAGTGGAAGAAGTACTTCCATAAGTCTTTTTGCTTCATCTTTTATATTATTCATAATTAAATTTTTCCTTTTTCACAATATTTAATGCTATCATTTTATTTTTCTTCAAAGAAAGAGTTAATTTCTTCATCTGAAATTTTACCACTTTCAATATTCTTAATTGCTTCAACAAACTCTTGCACATCATTAACTTGAAAAACCTATTTTTTTCTTCTTAGGATTTCCTTTTGCAATATCCACAACATTTTGAGTGTATTTTCCAAAGATAACAGCCTTTCTATAGAACAGAGGCTCAAGTAAGTTATGTCCTCCAATATTCACTAAAGTCCCTCCAACAAAAGGCAATGTCAGATATAGAATAAAGTTTTCTAAGAACTCCCATTTTATCCACTAGAATTATATCTTCTTTTTCCAGTTGAGATATTGTTTTTCTAAGTCGCTATATTTAACATAAGTTAGATTATTTTTCTTTTATTAGCTCTTCTATTTTAGGCAGTCTATCTAAATGTCTTGGAACTATTATTAAAAACATAGTTTTTTTAATCTTTTTAAAGACATCTAAAATTATCTCATCTTCACCAGTTCTTGTACTACCTGCAACAAAAAAACTTTTTCTATCTCCAATGTTTAAAAAAATTTTCTATATTCATCTTTTTCATCATCAGAATATTTTTTTCAAGAGATATGCTGAACTTTAAGTTTCCAACATTCTCAGTTTTCTTTTCATCAGCACCTAAACTTACAATTCTTTTCTCTATCAATTTCAGATTGCATATAGAAGTAGTCTATCTTTTGTAACATAGACTTCAATAAAAAATTTAAGTTTTTTTGTATCTTGGATAGCTTCTATCTGAAATTCTACCATTTACAACTATAATTCTTGAATTCTTTTTTTATTAACTTCATTTATAAGGTTAGGCCAAAGTTCAGTTTCTACTAAAACTAGAAGTTTTAATTTGATTTTTATTTAAAAATTTCATTTATTTTCTTTTTGTCATCTATTGGAAAGTATATAACTTTTTATCTTTTTCTTATCAGAATATTTTTTTCACAGCATTTTCATAACCAGTATCTGTAAAGGTTGAAATTAATATGTTTTTCTTGATATAGAATAGAATTTCTTTACTAAATCCTCTGATAAATTTACTTCCCCAACTGATGAACAATGTATCCAAATATATTCTTCATCTTTTTAAATCTGAAAAAAATCTTGACTTAATCTCTTATCTATGAAAGTTTTCATCTTCTCCTTCATAAAAGGTCTGTATAAGGTCAAGCCTATTTTTTTCTTAATAAATTATACATAAAAATTCCCTCATTATTTTTTTATTTAGCTTTTTCAATTTCTTTTGATATGAAATTAATTACTTCTTCTATTGTTAAATTTGTGCTATCCAATTCAATAGCATCATCAGCTTTAACAAAAGGACTTTCATCTCTTGTACTGTCTATATGGTCTCTTTCTTTTATAGATTTTTAGAACTTCATCGTAAGTTATTTCAGTTTTTCTTTTCAAGAAACTCATTATATCTTCTTCTTGCTCTTTCTTCAGGACTAGCTATTAAAAAATATCTTAACTTGTGCATTAGGAAAGATAACAGTTCCAACATCTCTACCATCTAAGATAACATCTTTATTATTGCTAATCTTTCTTTGTAAATCTACTAAATTACTTCTAACTATCTTAATACTTGCAACCTTAGATACATTATCATTTATTCTTTTTTTCTCTTATCTTCGTACTTACATCAACATTATCTAGATAGAATTTATCTCCTTGCATATCTAAATTTACAGTATTTAAAAACTCTTTCTACCTCTTTTTAAATCATTGATATCTATATTATTTTTCTAAAAGATAAAGAGTTATCATTCTATACATAGCACCAGTGTCTATATATGTTAAATCATATTTTTTTAGCAAGAAGTTTTTGCTATGGTACTCTTTCCACTTCCTGCAGGTCCATCTATTGCTACAATTAAATTCTTCATTTTTCATCTCCTATTTATTAAAAAAATCTTGGAAAAATAATATTACCGATCTGATTTTTTTACATTTTACATTATATTATATCACAAAAAAAGTATTGAATAGTTTTTTTAAATTTTGCTATAATTCAAGTAAGCAAGATTAATAATACGGAGGTAGAATATTATGAATGTTTGGAACAGAATATATAATGGACTTTTTTTATTTTTTTATCTGCGTTATTTGTATTGAATACATTATGGGAACTTTGGTTTATCTCTTTAGATTAATTGAAGAGCAACCTGGAATCTTATATGGTATATATGGTGCTATTGTTGGAGGACTAATTTTTTTATATTTCTATAAAGATAAAAATAAAAGGCTTTTAAGCTTACATATTTAATAATAGTTATTATTCTTGCAATAGGAGTTTATTATTTTACTATTAATTACTAAGTGAACTACTCCCACTTCTACAAATGGGAGTAGTTCACTTTATCTAATGATATGGAGGTAGATAGTATGAATACTGATATTTGGAAAAAGATTAAAATTGCTGCTTATTCTTTTATTAAATGTGTTAGAACACTCGTGGCTCTAGCACTCGTTAGGGTGTTAGCCGTGAGACATGTACTCGTAGGGTATGAATAACACCAACATTGAAAATGTTGCACTAAAATTTGCAATTTTAGTAGTTTTAGTGTATAATATATTTAGAACATTAGCAACTGAATATATGGAGTTAAGGCTAGTAAACAGTAGCCTTGTAAAAATATTCACTGTTCTGTATAGTTGTTCTTTTTAAATATAATATACAGATAAAAAGTAGCAGTGTAGATGCAAGTCTTATCCAGTAGTGGCTATCGTGGACTAGCCAAAAAGAATAAGGGTTTAAAAACCAAACTTCTTAGAAGATAACTTTACTTTTTCAGTTATCTTATGAAGCTCTCAACTCTAGCACTCGTAGGGTGTTAGTCGTGAGTAGTTCACAAATTTGGATTTGAGCAAACAGCTCCTAAAAATTTATGATAATATCTCTGGTGCTTTTTGGAGGAGCAACAGCTTCTATATTTTTTTATAAAAGATGGTAGTAAAAAAATTTGATGTTTATTTATTAATTATACTTATAGTCCTTGCAATAGGAACTTATTTCTTTTGTTTATAATTGACAATGAAAAAAATTATTATTATATATTAAATGTAGTAACAACCCTAAGGGGAAAAACTAAAAAAATAGTATTTATTTAAGCTTTAGGATAAAAAGTGTTCATTTATATGGACACTTTTTCTGTTCTTAAGCAAGCCAGAAAATAAAAAAATCCCCCTCATTCTTAGGGGATTTCATTCTTATTTCTTTAATATATCTTCAAAAATCATTTTTCAGTGAATTTATATTTTTTTACCACAGAATTGACATTCTGCTTCAATTTCCTTTTCTTCTTCAAAAATATGTTTTAATTCTTCTTTTTCCAAGTGTCATAATTCCTCTTTGAAATCTATCAGAATTACAATCACAATTATATTTTTAATTCTTTTTTTCTTCCAATATTTCATATTCTTCAACTAAGCTATCATCAGCAGTGTCCATATCATCATATAGAAGATTTATTATTTGCTCTAAGCTCATACCACCTTTCATAAGTTCATTCATAGGTCTTATAGCTTCAGCTTTTCTTTCTAATTTTGTAATAAAGTCCTCATCTGCTCCAGGAAGTAATTGCACCATAAAAAGCACCAGCACATAGTATTTTACCATCATTAGTATCTTCACAAGCCAATGAAATAATAGTAGGAATTTGCTCTGAGTTATAGAAATACGCACTTATATCATCAGGCAATGAAGAATAATCTACATTAGTAATTCCAATATAAGGTTCTTTTTAGCCCCATGTCTTTAATGATTCTCATAGTTCCTTTTCCAAGACCTTCAAAGTTTTCTTCGCTTGTATTTATAAGGTAACCTTTTATGTCTCCATTAGCATCTGAATTGACAACTATATTTTTTTTATAACCATCAGTATCTGTTCTAATAGTTAATTTATCTTCACCTTTTAAAGTAGCTCCCATTATAGCTGCCAAAGTACAAAAATTTTTCCAAATATTTTTCATAGAATATTTGTCATATTTATGTATGTCTAAGGCTTTTTGAACAACATCAGTTGTATCTGCTACAAAAAAACCTAGCATTTTTACTTAAACCTCTTATTAATCTTCCCATTATTTTTTTCCTCCATAATTAATTAAATCTTTTAATTCTTCATAAGTTTTCTTCTTAACTAGCTTTTTGAAATTCAATATTATCAGTTATTCTATCATTTTTTTATCTAAATATGTCTGAATTTTTAATTTCTTTTTTTAGAAAAATCCATAGTATTTTAAAGTTAATTCATCAGCTGAATTGATATATAGTTGTTTTTTTAGTTGGTACTGAACCTACCTTTAGAAAATTTAGATAATTTTTGGTAAGTTGCATCTCCTATTCCCTTAATTCTTTTTTTAAATCTTCTAACTTGTCAAAACCACCAGTGATTTCCCTATATTCCATAATTTTTAGCAACATAAGATTTAGAAATTTTTTTCTTCCTAACATATCTTGTTCACTAGCTTTATTTATATCTAATAGTTCCTCTTTTTTTCATTTTGCATATTTTGAGAACTCATAATTAATCTATAATCATTATTATTTAGTGCTGGCACTGCATAAGAATTTGCAAATAAGCAACTAAATAGTAAAAAAAGCCTATAATCTTTTTCATATTTTCTCCTTCCTAAACATCTCTATTTTTTTCTTTGCATCTTTTTATCTAATTCCCTTATATATAGGGCAGGATCTTTTGGATTTACATATCTTTCAATATAGTCTATACCATTTCTTTCTTCAATAACAATCTTACTTATACCACCTCCACCTAATGCCATAGTATTTTTGATTTTCTTCTATCATTTCAATATTGAATATACTTTCTTTTCCTTCTTTAGAATAACCTATATTTTCTCCCCACTCAATGATATTTTTTTGTCTATACATATAGTAAGGTTTCATTTCTTTTTTTCTTTAACTATCTCTTGTATATGTTCCTCTATCAAGGCTCTATCTATAGAGTTTCTTTCTTGGCTTTCTTTAAATAACTTAGAAGCTCTTTTAAACGCTAAGCAGTGTATAGTTAAATTATCTATATTATAATTTTTTTAATTGACTTAAAGTTTCTAAAAATTTCTTCTGTTGTTTCTTCAGGCAAGCCTATTATCAAATCCATATTTATGATAAAACCTAGCTTTTTTTAGCTTCTTTGAATATTAGGTCAAAGTTTTTCTCTATTAAATCTTCTATTAACTCTCTTTAAAGTTTCTAAGTTAAATGATTGTGGGTTTAGACTTATTCTATCCACTGAATATTTCTTCATTATTTCTAATTTTTCAATATTTAAAGAGTCTTCTCTACCTGCCTCAAAAAGTGAATTCTTTTTACATCTGACATATCTATATTTTTCAAGTAATTTCTTTAAAACTCTTTCTAAATCTATTTCTGTTAATGTACTTGGAGTTCCACCACCAAAAATATAGAAGAAACTTTCTTATTATATGTTTTTAGAAAATCTCCTATTATTTGAATTTCTTTTTAAAAAGTGCCTCTACAAAATCATTATAGAATCTTCCAACTCCACCACCTATTTCATAGGAAGCAAAGGAACAATACTTACATTTAGTTGGACAAAAAGGTATTCCCAGATATAGATTTATATGTTCTTTATCCAAAAAGCTCCAACTCTTTTTTTACAACAGTTTCCATAAGATCTATTTTATCATCTGTAACTAAGTAGAAATCTTTTTAAAAATCTTTCTAGCCACTTCGTAATTACAACCATTGATTAAAAGTCTCCTTAAAACTTTAGTTGGACGTACTCCCATAAGAGAACCCCAAGCATAATTTTTTTATTTAAAAGTTTTAATAGACTTATTTTACACATAGTTAAAAATTTGGTCTTCTATCTTGTTCTCTAAATCTATATATGAAAAATTCTGTATTCTTATTTAAGTTTTTCAGAGCTTACTTTTATCTTAATTAAATTTTTCTTTTCTTTGGATATCAAAAAAGAATTTTATCTTCAAGAAGTTCAGAAGCCATTACTCTAGTAAATTCTTCTATACTCCTTAAATTTATTTCTACATTCGTTTCTATTAACAGTTTAATCACTCTCTATTTCTATTTTTCTTAAAAATATTTTTTTCCTTTGTTATCATATAGTTTTTCAATTCCACTTTCAATAAGGCTCGGAATTTGATTTAATTTATTATTGGCAATTAAATTTGCCACTGCCTTAGTATTATTTAAAATTTCAAAAAAATAACTTTAACTTTCTTAGTTTTTCTTATCTCTATATAGCTCTTGAGAAAAAAACAAATCTCAAAACAGAAGCTAGTTGCTCCCTTACAAAATCTCTTTTATCAGATTTTTGTCATAGAAATAAGTCTATTTATACTTTCAACAGCATTCATAGTATGTAAAGTAGAAAAAAACTAGATGTCCTGTTTCAGCTAATTTTAAAAGCTGAGAATAGACTTTCTTCATCTCTTATTTCACCTAAGACAATAACATCAGGATCCTGTCTCAGTGAACTTTTTAAAGCTTTTTCAAAAGTATCAACATCTGTTCCTAATTCTCTTTGTATGATTAAAAGCTTTTTTTATTCTCAAAAAAATATTCAATGGGATCTTCTATTGTTAAGATTTTTAATGCTCTTATTCTCATTAAATTTTTTTCTATTATATTAGCTAGAGTTGTAGATTTACCACTTCCTGTAATTCCACTTATTAAGACTAAGCCATCTTTTAAAGATAAAATTTTTTTCATCAATAACCTTATTGATGAATTCACCTTTAACTTTACAGCTTCATCATTAATTACTCTTATAACTAAAGCTAACTTTCCTTTAGTGAAAAAAAGAATTTACTCTATATCTTTGACCTTTAGAATCTGTATAAGCAAAATCTTCTTCAAATTTTTCCTGAGCAGATTTTCAAGATATCTTCTCTACTAAGGCTTTTGACTATCTTCGTATGCTACGATTTCTCCATCTTTTCTAAAAATATATTCTTTCATCTTCAATTATATGTATGTCTGAAATATTATTCTTTCTTGCATATTCAAAAATCTTTTCCATAGCTATACAATCACCATTTTCTTATTTTTTAGCTTTCTTTATTATTATATCACAAAGTAGAAAAAATAAAAAAGCTACACCGAAGTGTAGTTGATTGTTTTTAGATGGTGGTTGGGGAAGGATTCGAACCTTCGAAGGCTGAGCCGTCAGATTTACAGTCTGATCCCTTTGACCGCTCGGGAACCCAACCATCTGTATTTAATTGTAATGGTACCCCGTAGGGGAATTGAACCCCTGTTTCCAGAGTGAAAATCTGATGTCCTAACCACTGAACGAACGGGGCACTGGTGCCGCTTATCGGAGTCGAACCAATCACCTACTGATTACAAGTCAGTTGCTCTACCAGATGAGCTAAAGCGGCTCGTGTCATTCAAGGACATCAATTATAATACACTATATCTAAAAACTTTGTCAACAACTTTTTTTCAAAAATTTTTTTAATTTTTTTGAAAAATCTTATTGATCTCTTCTTCTTGATATAATCTCTTTTTGTTTCATATTATCTAAAAGTTCTTGATTTACTTGAATTTTCTTGTCTTCTTCAAGTTCACCTAAGCTCTTTATTATTTCTATATTATTTAGTCCATTTTCTTCTAAAAATCTTCTTAGCTCTTGAAATTTTTTTCAAAAACTTACAGCTTTTTAAATCTCTTTCTGCTCCAACTCTATCAATAGTATTTAATTGAATTTTTATCGTATCTAATATTTTTCAGATTTTTAAAAAAATAAGCTATATCTACAAAAATTTTTGTCACTGTCATTAACATTTTCAAGAATAAAAAAATTTCTATCCAAATTTTTTTCCTTTATAATTAGATTTATTTAGATTGATAAAACCTTTTCTGATTTCTTCCACACTTGTCCTGTAGTCAGGTCTAACAATTTTTTTCAAAAAAATATCCTGAGTCAATGTATTTAGAGTAGGAACAATTAAATCTATATATTCTAATTCTTTCATAAGGTTTTTATCTGCTAGAAGTAAACTATTAGTAATTAAACAAATCTTACGCTTCATATTTTTAAATCTTCTTTTTATAGCCTTAGAAATATTACCTAAATCCAAACTTAAAGTGGGTTCGCCACTTCCAGAAAAATGTTATATAGTCAGGCTTTATATCTTTCAATACTGTTGATATTTCTTCAAGTATTTCATTCATATCTTTAAATCTTTTTCTTTCTAGTTGAATTTTTTTAGTCGCTCCACACTCACAAAAAAATACAATTAAGATTGCAACTTTTTGCTTACAACTAAGTCAACTCCTAAAGATATTCCTAATCTTCTCGATGGAACAGGTCCAAATACATGCTTATACATTTTCTCACCTCATGTCCTTAATTATATATATTTTTACTCCAATTTTAAAAAAATAAAAAAAGTAACTTGAAAAGGTTAATGGGATTGTCTAGGGAATTACAAGATATTATAGCATGAATTGTTGACATTCTTAAAAGTTATAATAAGTTAAAAGATATAGCAATATATCGCGATTAATAAGAAAAATAGGAATTACAGAAAGGGGCTGTTGCAAATTGATGATTTTTATCATTAATTTGTGACAGCTTTTTCTTTCGCAATAAAAAAATAGAAATCTTTTTAGAATTCTATCCTATTTCAAGTTTTATTTTGATTTTTTTGGGCGAACTTAACACAAATCTATTGTTTTTCATTTTTTTAAGCTATTTTTTTAATGGATGCAATATTACTCCTTGCTTTTTTTTCTAACTAATTTTTGCAAGATATCTGTTAAAAATTATATGCTATACAAAAATAGTCCTATTTCTCTCTTTGCGCTCTCTTTTCCTTTAACTTTTTAATTTGCGTAATTTCATATCTTCTTTTAATACTGCAAAAGCTCCTTCTACTTGAATACTTCTATTCATTCTTAATTGCTTTCCAAATTCACTTTCTATATTATCTTTTGATTCTTTTGATAATTTTCTAAATTTATAATTATATCTGACTTTCTTTTCTGTTTCTGGGTTTCTAAAATATATTGTTTTTTTATCTTTCCCATAATACAAAAAAATTCTAGTTCTAATCCATCTTTCCTAAACAGTCTATTTTCTTCTTCATTATATTCTAAATTTTCTACTCTATTTAAATCTTTTTTTATACTTTCTTGTCTTTGATTTCTCATAGTATATTGGTTTTATGTATGATACATAATTATTATTTTCTAAAATACTCATAGTTAGGAAGACTTTCATAACCAGCATCAGCTACAACATTTATAATTTCAATATTTTGAGACTTAATTTTTTTCAAGAAATGGAATTAAAAGTTTTAGAGTCTGAAAGGATTATGAAAAAAATTTCATAAGAAGCTATGTATTCGCTAACAACTCCAATTTGAAGATTATATCCTGGTTTTAATTGACCATTGCGCATGTGATCTTCCTTCATTCTCATAAATGTTGCATCATTATCTGTTTTAGAAAAAAACTATTTCTTTTCACCTAAAATTTCTAAATAGTTAGTATATTTTTTTCAAATCTTTCAATATATGATTCTGTCTTTTTCTAACAATATCTGCTCTTTACTTTTTCTTTTTACCTTTGCCATGTACTTTTTTTGAATATTTAAATTTTCTAAATATGAAAAAAATATCAAAAAAATATTATCCAAATCTTTATTAAAGTATCTGTTGAATTCATCAATTAACTCTAATATATTCTCTTCAAGTCTTTCTTTATATTTTTAAAGTGGATTTCTTCCAAACAAAACTATATTTATTAGCATAAGCTTCTATTTTAGTACCATCAATGTAAATAGTTTCAGTAGAAATTTCATTTAATTTAAAAAGTTTATCTACAAATTGAGTGAACAACTCATGGATAACATCAGTAGCTTTTTGAAAGAAAGCGCAATAGTTGAATAATCAGGTATATTAGGTGAATTTAATAAATATTGAGCTCTTTTGGCTATCTTTACAAAGATACTCAATACCTCTAGTAGAATATATTCCTCTTGAATAAGCATAGATAATTACGGCAAACATATTAACAGGATGTACCTTAGTTTTTGTTAGGAAATACTTGCATTAAATTAGAAAAAAATCCATTTCCTCCAGAATGGCGCTAAGTAGTCTAACAGGATCATCTTTTATCAATATCTTTATTGATGTAAAAAAAGTTTATCTTGAAAAAAAGTAAAAAAATTTGTTATTATTAATTGGTTTTATCATAAGTATATTATATTAAATTTTTGAAGAAAAATTTCTAAAAAAATTTATGTAATATACTTTTTAAATTTAAAAAGATGCTAAACTACAAAAAAATGTTTTTTTAGCATCTTTTTTTCTTTTGGGACTCAACTATTTAATTTGCAACAGCCCCTTTTTTTCTTTTTGTTCCTATTTTTTTATTTTAGAATAATATTATATAAAAATAGATTAATGATATAATAGATAAGAAAAAGTAAAAAAATATAAGAGGTGAAGATTTTGAAAGAAGAATTATTAGAAAAAAATAGGAAAAAATTACATGAGTTAGAAAAGTATCAAGAAATAATAGATTTAATAGAAGCTTTACCAGCTGAGCAATTAAATACAGATTTAATAGGACAGTTAGCAAGAGCCTATAATAATGTAGAAAAATTATGCAAAAGGTTTAGAGCTATTAAAAAAACTATAGAATTTGAAGAAGGACATAGTTTAATTTGGAATTGGAGAGCGGGCTATTCTTATTTTTTTCTTAGATGATTTTTGTGAATGCAGAAAAAAATGTTTCTTAAAAAGCATACAAATTAGATCCTGATGACAACGACACTTCTGATTTTTTTAATAGCAACATATACAAAAATTAGCAAAACTTGAAGTTAAAAATGAAAAATTCAGAAAAAAAGCTATAGAATATGCTTATGAAGCTAAAAAAATATGTCTATGATGAAGAAGGGACAGTAGAAACTGATTCATTCCTAGCTTGGTTATATGATAGATATGAGGAATATACAAAAGCTGAAGAAATACTTAGAAATCAGTTGGCTAAAAAAATAAAGATGATGAGTGGACACTTGCTGAATTAGGGCTATTGTTTATCTGAACAAGAAAAGTATGAGGAAGCATTAGAATATTTTTTTGCTGTAGAAAAAAATAAATAAAGAAGATGTCTGGACTTATAGAAAAAAATTGGAATGTGTTACAAGAATTTAGATAACAAAGAAGAAGCTTTAAAAATATTATTTAAAAAGCAGTTGAACTGGATGAAGAAGATAAGTATTCATTATCGGATATAGCTTGGCTTTTATGATTCTTTAGGAAAAATATGAAGAAGCATTAAAAATACTTAGAAAGACTTAATGAGCTTGGTGAAGAAAAATGATGCTTGGACAAATACTGAGTATGGATTTTTGCTTATCAAGACTTGGAAGATATGAAGAGGCCATTGAAAGAATTAATCGTGCTTTAGAAGTAGAAGATGAGGAAAAAAAGATATAGCGTACATTTATAGCCAACTTGGATTTTGTAAAAAGAAAAATTAGGTGAGTATGATGAAGCTATAGAAGCTTTCAAAGCAAGCTAAAAAAATGGGGTAGAAATGATGCTTGGATAAATGTTGAAATGGGATATTGCCATAAGGGAAAAAATGAAACAAAAGAAGCATTGGAATGCTATTTACAAGCTGAGAAATTTGACAAAAAAAGATCCTTATCTTATGTCAGATATAGCTTGGCATTATGATGTTTTAGGTCAATATAATGAAGGACTAAAAATATAAAAAAAGCAATCAAACTTGGAAGAAATGATGTTTGGATAAATGTAGAATATGGTTCTTGTTTGGGAGGTTTATATAAATACGAAGAAGCTATTGAAAAATTTGAATATGCTTTAGGTTTAGAAGTAGAAGATGAGGATGAAAGAGATTTAGCTTTTTATCTATAGTCAACTTGGTTGGTGTCATCGTCAATTAGGTAATTATGAAAAAGGTCTTGAATATCATCTTAAATCTAAAGAAGAAGGCAGAAATGATCCTTGGATAAATGTTGAAATAGCAATGTGTTATGAAAAATTTAGGGAGACTATGAAAAAAAGGTCTTGAATATGCATTAATAGCTTATGATTTAGATAGAGAAGACATACGTTCATTATCAGAAGTTGGTTGGATCTATGATTGTATGGATAAATATGAAGATGGACTTCCATTTTTATTAAGAGCTGAAGAACTAGGAAGAGATGATGAATGGCTTAATACTGAAATAGCTATGAATTTAGGTAGAAGTGGAAAGATTAATGAAGGAATTGAAAGATTGAAAAAAATCTTTGACTATGGTTGATGAAGATAATATTAGCCAAAAAAATCTTTATAAATTCTGAATTAGCTTGGCTTTATAGCTTGGAAGAAAACCAACCAGAAGAAGCACTTAAGTATTTAAATGTAGCAAAAAGACTTAGGGAAGAGATGACCAATGGATACATTCACAAATAGGATATCAATTAGGTTATGATCCTGAAAAAAATCTGAAGAAGCCTTGGAACATTTTGAAAAAAAGCTATAGAATTAGGAAGAGCTGATGCCTGGATTTTTGAAGTGAAAGGAATAATATTACTAGACTTAAAAAGATATGAAGAAGCTTTTAGAATCATTCAAAAAAAGCTTATGCCGAAGATAATAATGGTTGGTATCTATATTCTATGGGTAGATGTTTAAGAGGTTTAGAAAGATATGAAGAAGCTATAGAGATTCTTTTTAAAAATCAAGACAGATATCATTAGATGAAGAAGATGTAGTAGATGGAGAAGATTTTGAACTTGCTTCTTGCTATGTTGGAATAGGTGATAAAGAAAAATGCTCAAAAAAATATTTAGACTCAGCTAGAGACTCTATCACTGAGCGTGGACTTTTAAAATGATTATATGAAAGAAAAAAATCGAAGAAATAGAAAAAAAGAAATATCTTCTTTAGATACACTTTTTCAACTAAGTGAACTACTCACGACTAACACCCTAACGAGTGCTAGAGCCACGAGTGTTCTAACACATTTAATAAAAAAATAGCTGTTGCAAATTCATAAAAAGTAAAAAAACAGTTCGTTACTGAGTAAATTTCTTAACGATAAAAAAATCAAGAATTCGCTGCAAATCAGGAAACTCGTTGCACTCAAACACTCCTGCATTTGCTCGGCTCATTCTATTTGATTTTTTTATCTAAAATTTCCATTCGTAACTCACTTATATTTTTACTTTAAGATTGAACTTTTTAATTTTTGCAACAGTTTTTTTTATTTGTAACATATGTTACATAAAAAAATTATATAAATGTTATGATATATAAGAAAAAAATTAAAAATATAAGAGGTGAAGATTTTGAAAGAAAAAAATTATTAGAAAAAAATTGAAAGCTTAAATGAAATAGAAAAAAATATCAAGAAATAATAGACTTAATAGAAGCTTTACCAGCTGAACAATTAAATACAGAATTAATGGGAGAATTAGGAAGAGCTTACAACAATATAGAAGAATATGAAAAAAAGGTTTAGAAATATTAAAAAAAGTATAGAAAATGAAGTAGGAGATACTGCACTTTGGAATTGGAGAATAGGATATTCTTACTTTTTCTTAGAAGATTACACAAAGGCAGAAAAAGCATTTTTTTAAAAGGTGTGTGAGCAAGAACCAGATAATGAAAAAAAGCTTGTGATTTCCTAGTGGGAACATATATAGCCTTAGGAGAAATTGAAGAGGAAAAACGGAAATTCAGAAAAAAGCTATAGAATATGCTCTTGAAGCTAAAAAAATATGCTAAAACTAGAGAAAATAAAATAGATACAGAAATATTTCTAGCTAGTCTATATAACAGACATATGAGATATACAGAGGCTGAAGAAATACTTAGACCTATCTTAGCAAAAAAATAAAAAGAGACGTAGAAGGGATTTATGAGTTAGGCTACAGTTTATTTAAACAAGAAAGATATGAAGAAGCATTAGAATATTTTTTTAAAACTAGAAAAATTAAATGATGCTGATGATTGGCTTTATCAAAAGATAGGAATATGTTATAAGAATTTAGATAAAAAAGAAGAAGCATTAAAAATATTATTTAAAAAGCTGTTGAACTTGATGAAGAAGATACTTATTCAATGTCAGATATAGCTTGGCTTTTACAATGTTTTAGGAAAAATATGAAGAAGGATTAAAATACTTAGAAAAACTTGAGGAACTTGGTCAAGATGATGCTTGGACAAATGGTGAGTTTGGATATTGTCTATCAAGACTTGAAAAGACATGAAGAGGCTATTAAAAAATTAAATCATGCCTTAGAAGTGGAAGATGAGGAAAAAGATATAGCACATATTCACAGCTTACTTGGTTGGAGTTACCGTCAATTAGAGGATTATGATAAGGCACTTGAACATTATATTCAATCTAAAGAAAATGGTAGAGATAGTGCTTGGATAAATGATGAAATTGGATATTGTTACAAGAAAAAAATCTGATCTAAAAAAAGCTTTTGGAATTCTATTTGTTAGCTGAAAAAAATATGATAAAAAAATGATCTTGATCTTGTATCAGAAATAGCTTGGGTATATAGTATTTTTAGGAGAATATAAGGAAGGTCTAAAATATACAGAAAGAGCAGTAAAACTTGGAAGAAATGATGCTTGGATAAATATACAATACGGAGCTTGTTTAGCAAATTCAAATAGATTTCAAGAAGCTATAGAAAAAAATTAGAATATGCTTTTAAGTTTAGATGAAGAAAAAGATTTAGCTTTTTGCCTATAGTCAACTTGGTTGGTGCTATCGTCTATTAGGAGATTATGAAAAAGCTCTTGGATATCATATTAAATCTCAAGAAGAAGGAAGAAATGATGCTTGGATAAATTTTTGAAATAGCAATTTGTTATGAAAATTTAAATGACTATGAAAAAAAGCCCTTGAATATGCATTAATATCTTATGAATTGGATAAAGATGAAGTGAATGTATTATCAGAAATTGGTTGGCTTTATAATTATATGGGTAAATATGAAGATGCACTTCCATTTTTATTAAAAGCTCAAGAATTAGGGAAGAAATGATGGAAAGGAATTAATACTGAAATAGCTGTGAGCTTAGGTAGAAGTGGAAATGTAAAAGAAGCAATTGAAAAAAATTGAAAAAGTCTTTGACTATGGTTGATCAAAATGACATTAATCAAAGAATTTTTTTATAAATTCTGAACTAGGTTGGTACTATGGAAAAATTAGAGGAACCACATCCAGAAGAAGCACTTAAATATCTAAATATAGCAAAAAGATTTAGGAAGAGAAGATGCTTGGTTGTATTCACAAATTGCTTATCAATTAGGTTATAATTCTGAAACAAAAAAATGAAGCTTTAGAATATTTTGACAAAGCTATAGAATTAGGAGGAAATGATGCTTGGATTTTTTTGAAACGAAAGGAGTAATTTTATTAGATTTAGAAAAAAATATGAAGAAGCTTTTAGAATCATTTAAAAAAAGCTTATGCTAGTGATAATAATGGTTGGTATCTATATGCTATGGGTAGATGTTTAAGATGCTTAGAAAGATATGAAGAAGCTATAGAAATTCTTTTTAAAAATCAAGACAGATATCATTAGCTGAGGAAGATGTAGTAGTAGATGGAGAAGATTTTTGAACTTGCTTATTGCTATATAGGAATAGGTGATAAAGAAAATGCACAAAAAAATATTTAGATTCAGCTAGAGAGTCTATAACTGAGCGTGGAGCTGTAAATGATACTATAGAAGCTAAAAATTAAAGAAATAGAAAAAGGAATATCTTCTTTAGATAAGTTTTTTTAAATTAAATAAATTTATAAAAAAACAAAAAAAGCATAAGAGGTAAAGATTTTTGAAAAAAAGAATTATTAGAAAAAAATTGAAAAGCTTATATGAAATGGGAAAAATATCAAGAAATAATAGATTCAATAAGTGAATTAGGGTTATAGTTTATCTGCACAAGGAAAAATACGAGGAAGCTATAGAAAAAAATTTGAATATATTTTAAGTTTAGAAGTAGAAGATGAAGGAAATTTAGAATTTGTTTATAGTCAACTAGGTTGGTGTTATCGTCTATTAGGAAATTCAAAAAAAGCTCTTGAATATCTAAATAAAGCAAAAAGAAGAAGGTAGAAACGATACTTGGATCAATAAAGAAATAGGAATATGTTATAAAAAAATTTAGATAAAAAAAGAAGAGGCATTGGAATATTTTTTTAAAGGTTGTTGAAATAAATGAAGAAGACAAAAACTCAATATCAGATATAGCTTGGCTTTTATAATGGTTTAGGTCAGTATGATGAAGGACTAAAAATATGTAAAAAAAGCAATAAAACTTGGTAGAAATGATGCTTGGATAAATATACAGTATGGAGCTTGCTTTAGCAGGTTTAGATAAATATGATGAAGCTATAGAAAAAGTATGAATATGCTTTAAATTTATATGAAGAAAATAAAAGAGATTTAGAATTTATTTATAGTCAACTTGCTTGGTGTCATCGTCACTTATGGAACTTTGAAAAAGCTCTTGAATATTTACATAAAGCAAAAGAAGAAGGCAGAAATGATGCTTGGATAAATGTAGAAATAGCGCTTTGTTATGAAAAATTTAGAAGAACTACGAAAAAAAGCCCTTGAGTATGCGTTGATTGCTTATGAATTGGATAAAGATGAAGTGAATGTATTATCAGAAACTTGGTTGGCTTTTATAATTATATGGGTAAATATGAAGATGCACTTCCATTTTTATTAAGAGCTCAAGAATTAGGAAGAAATGATGAAGGACTTAATACTGAAATAGCTGTAAACTTAGGTAGAAGTGGAAATGTAAAAGAAGCAATTGAAAAGTTGAAAAAATCTTTGACTATGGTTGATGAAGATAATATTAGCCAAAAAATCTTTATAAATTCTGAATTAGCTTGGCTTTATGGAAAAATTAGAAGAACCACAACCAGAAGAAGCACTTAAATATCTAAATATAGCAAAAGATTTAGGAAGAGATGATGAGTGGATACATTCACAAATTGGATATCAATTAGGTTATGATCTTGAAAAATCTGAAGAAGCCTTGAAACATTTTGAAAAAGCTATAGAATTAGGAAGAGATGATGCTTGGATTTTTGAAGTGAAAGGAATAATATTATTAGACTTTAAAAAAAGATATGAAGAAGCTTTTAGAATCATTTAAAAAAAGCTTATGCTAAAGATAATAATGGTTGGTACTTATATTCTATGGGTAGATGCTTTAAGAGGCTTAGAAAGATATGAAGAAGCTATAAAAATTCTTTTTAGAAATCAAGACAGATATCATTAGATGAAGAAGATGTAGTAGATGGAGAAGATTTTGAACTTGCACATTGCTATATTGGAATTGGTGATAAAGAAAATGCACAAAAAAATATTTAGATTCAGCTAGAGATGCTATTATTGAACGTGGAATTCTAAAATGACTATTTATAAAGAAAAAAATTGAAGAAATAGAAAAAAGGAATATCTTCTTTAGATATACTTTTCAACTAATAATTTTTAAATAAGAGGTTGTTGCAAAATTAAAAACTTTTGCAACAGCCACTTATTTTTTTATATTTTGTAACAAATGTTACAGAAAAATAGTTTACAAAGAGAGTATAATTTACTAAAAATAATAAAGAACATATAAGAAGAGTTTATATAAAAAGGAGAGTATAATATGTATATTAGTAAATCAATGTCAATAAAAATCAATAGTGGAAAAAAATACCCAGAAACAATTCCTGTTTTTTTGCAAATATTGGATTCAAAGGATTAGATAATCCTGCAGTTTTACAAAAAGTTAGAAGAACAAGGAATCACTTTGGAAAAAAAGCAATGATGATTAAAAAAAGAAGATGTAGATGCTTTTTATCCCAATGTTACAACAAGCAATAGCTTCTGTTGAAAGAGAAGATGAAGGAGTTAAAGAAGCATCACTTATGGGACTTTTACCTTGTCCAGTTAGAATTCCTTTATTAGAAGGTTTTGAAAAAAATATTTAGCAGATAACAAAGATATAAAAAGTTAAATATGAATTGAAAAGCTGCTTACTCAGGGACTTGGTTGGATAAAAGATGAAGTAATAGATAAAAAAATGATATAGATAAATTAGCAGATATGTTTATCTCAGCTGGTTTTGACTTATTCTTTGATAAAGACTTTAATGGGAAAATTTCAAAGAACAAGGTATATTTAAAGATATGACAGGTATTGAAAAAAATACAATACAGATTTTGATAATGAAAAATATTCATTTAAAAGATCCACATGGAGATTACTCAATGATAGGAGTTGTTCCTGCTATATTTATCGTTAATAAAGCAGCTCTAGACGGTAGAGAAGTTCCTAGATCTTGGGGAGATTTATTAAAAGCCTGAATTTGCAAAAATCTGTTTCATTACCTATAGCAGACTTTGACTTATTCAATTCAATCTTAATCCATATCTATAAATTATATGGTTTTTGAAGGTGTAAAAAGTTTAGGACATTCTTTACTTTCTAACTTACACCCTGCACAAATGGTTGAAGCAAAAGAGCCAGTTGTAACAATAATGCCTTATTTCTTCTCTAAAGATGGTACCAGAAAAAGGACCAAAAAGAAGTTATATGGCCAAAAAGAAGGAGCAATTATATCTCCAATATTTATGTTGACTAAGGCTTCAAAGGCAAAAAGAATTAGAAAAAGTAATTAAAGTTTATGAGTGGAAAAAGCAGTTGGAGATACTCTAGCTAATCAAGGACTATTCCCAAGTGTACACCCAGAAGTAAAAAATCCTGTAAATGGTAGACCTATGCTTTGGGTTGGTTGGGACTTTATCTACTCAAATGATATGGGAGAATTAATTAAAAAATGTGAAGAAACATTTAAGGAAGGAGCAGCTGAATAATGAAACTTATAACAGTATCAGGACCACCTTCATCTGGAAAGACTTCACTTATTATCAAAAACAATAGAAAGTTTAAAGGCACAAAAATATTAAAGTTGGTATAGTTAAGTTTGACTGTCTTTACACAGATGATGATGTTTTTATATGAAAAAAGCAGGAATACTTGTAAAAAAAGGATTATCAGGTTCAGTTTGTCCAGACCACTTTTTTGCAAGTAATATAGAAGAAGTTGTACAATGGGGACAAGCTAATGGAGTGGACTTATTAATCACAGAAAGTGCTGGACTATGTAATAGATGTTCGCCTTATTTAAAAGATATTAAAGCAGTGTGTGTAATAGATAACCTAAGTGGAATAAATACTCCTAAAAAAATAGGACCTATGCTTAAACTAGCAGATATAGTTGTTATTACAAAGGGAGATATAGTTTCTCAAGCAGAAAGAGAAGTTTTTGCTTCAAGAGTACAAACAGTAAACCCTAAGGCAGCTATTATCCATATAAATGGTTTAACAGGACAAGGAACTTATGAATTTGGTTCTTTAATAATGGATAACAATGAAGAAATAGATACAGTGTTGGAAAGAAAATTGAGATTCCCATTACCATCAGCAGTATGTTCATATTGCTTAGGTGAAACTAGAATAGGAAATGAATACCAACTTGGAAATATCAGAAAAAAATCAAATTTCGAGGAGTAATAGGTACAAATGAAGGAGAGGAAAGGAAATGAGTATAGATAATAATGAATTAGATGAAATGGACTTCGACCTTCTTGATATACTTGGAGTTACTGAGCAAAAAGTTGAAAGCATAACGTTACTTCCAGGATATAACAAAAAAGGTGAAAAAGAAGGCTATGAAGAATTAGTAATAAAGTCAGGAGAAATTGTTGCAATAGTAGGACCTACAGGTTCAGGAAAAAAAGTAGACTACTTGCAGATATAGAATGGGGAGCTCAAGGAGACACTCCAACAAAAGAGAACAGTTCTTGTAAATGGAGAACTGATGGACGCTAAAAAAAGATTTTCTCCTAGTTATAAATTAGTTGCACAACTTTCTCAAAAATATGAACTTTGTAATGGATTTAACTGTAAGAGAATTCATAGATCTACATGCTGAAAGTAGATTAGTTTTTAGATAGAGAAAGTGTAATAGAAAAAAATATTTAATCAAGCTAATGAGCTTGCAGGAGAAAAAAATTTACTATAGATACTCCAATAACAAGTTTAAGTGGAGGGACAATCAAGAGCATTGATGATATCAGATACAGCAATTTTTAAGTACATCTCCAATAGTTCTTATAGATGAAATTGAAAAATGCAGGTATAGATAGAAAAAGCCTTAGACTTTACTTGTTGGAAATAATAAGATAGTTTTAATGGCAACACATGATCCTATTCTTGCTCTTATGGGAGATAGAAGAATAGTTATTAAAAAAATGGTGGAATTAATAAAGTTATTGAGTCTACAACAGAAGAAAAAAATATCTTGGGAGCATTGACAGAGCTTGATGATGTAGTTCAAGGGTATGAGAAACAAATTAAGATATGGGGAAAGACTAGAATTAGATTTTTGAAATTAAGAAAAAAATAGAAATAATTGACAAAAATTTAATTGGTATGTTATCTTTTATAAAGGTAGTATAGGTTAATTATACTACCTTTTTTTATAAATAAAAAAATAAAAATAAAAATAAAAAAATAATAATAGAGGTGAAAGTTATGGATCAAAAAAATTTTTGGGATAAAATTGATAGTTTTTGGGGCAAAAATGGGGAATATGATAAGATTGTAAGAGAAATTAAAAAAAGCTACCAGCTGATAAGATGGATATGGAATTAATCAATGTTTTAGGTAGAGCTTATATGTACTTTAGGAGATTTAGGAAATGCTCTTGACACATATTTATCATTCATAGGAAAAAGCTGAAGAAGATACTCTTAATGCAGACATATGGCTTTATTCAGAAGCAGGTTGGACATGTAATGAGTTTGAAGATTTTGAACAAGGTTTAAAAATATCTATTGGAAGCTGAAAAAAATTAGGTAGAGATGATGAATGGCTTAACACTGAAATAGGTCAATGTTTAGGAAGACTTGAAAGATATGAAGAAGCTATAAAAAAAGATTAGAAAAAAATCATTAAAAATTAATTGAAGCAGATGAAAGCAGAAAATGGTGATGAAAAGGGTTAATGAAAAGATTTTCATTTATTCTGAATTAGGATACTTATATAGTGTAAAAGGAAAAAATGAAGAAGCACTTAAATATTTCTATACAGCAAAAGATTTAGGAAGAAATGATGACTGGATATATCTTCACCTTTATCACAATCTAAAAACTACTAAAGGAGCAGAAGAAGCATTAAAGTATTTTTGAAGAACAAGCTAAAAATAGAAGATAAAAAAATCCTGTTCTTCTTGAGGCTTTAGGAAATATCTATATGTTAGAACCAGCGAATTATGAAAAAAAGCTGAAAAAAACTTTCCAAAAAAAGCTTTTTGCTCTTAGTGGAGATGGACAACAACTATTTAATAGAGGTAGAGCATTAGCAGCTCTAAAAAGATATGAAGAAGCAATAGAAGTTCTTTTACAATCAAGAAGAATCTCTGAACAAGAAGGAGATGTAACAGATGGAGAAGATATGGAACTTGTTCGTTGCTATATAGGATTAAAAAGATAAGAAAAAAATGCTGAAAAAAATATTTAGAACTTGCAAGAGAAGGTGCAGACAATGTTGCTGACGAATTTATAGATGAATATGAAGAGGAATTAGATCAATTAGAAGATATGATAGATGAACTATAAGATTACCTAAGAGGTGAAAAAAAGTTATGGATCAAAAAAATTTTTGGGATAAAAATAGATAGTTTCAGACAAAAATAGAGAATACGATAAGATCATAAGTGAAAATTAAAGAGGAGATACCAGAATTTTTGGGATAAAATGGATATTTCTGAAGAAGATGGAGAATATGATAAGGTTATAAGAGAAATTAAAAAAATCTACCAGCTGATAAGATAGATAAGGGATTAATTTATGTTTTTAGGTAGAGCTTACATGTATTCAGGAGATTTTAAAAAAATGCTCTTAACACATATTTGTCATTTTATAGGAAAAAAAGCTAAAGAAGATACTCTTAATACAGATATATGGCTTTATTCAGAAGCAGGTTGGACATGTAATGAGTTTGAAGATTTATGAACAAGGTTTAAAAATATCTATTGGAAGCTGAAAAAAATTAGGTAGAGATGATGAATGGCTTAACACTGAAATAGGTCAATGTTTAGGAAAGACTTGAAAGATATGAAGAAGCTATAAAAAAGATTAGAAAAAAATCATTAAAAATTAATTGAAGCAGATGAAGAAGAAAATGGTCATGATAGGGTTGATGAAAAAGCTTTTTCATTTGTTCTGAATTAGGAAACTTATATGGTGTATAAGGAAAAAAATATGAAGAGGAATTAGACAAAATTAGAAGATATGATAGATGAACTATAACATAAACTAAGGAGTGAAGATTTGAAAGAAACATTATTAGAAGAAATTGAAAGATTACATGACTTAGAAAAAAATATCAAGAAATAATAGACTTAATAGAATCATTACCAGCAGAAAGATTAAACACAGAATTAATAGGGCAGTTAGCAAGAGCCTACAACAATGTAGAAAAATTATGCAAAAAGGTTTAGAGCTATTAAAAAGTATAGAATTTGAAGAAGGACATAGTTTTCAATGGAATTGGAGAGCTAGGCTATTCTTATTTTTTTTCTTAGAAGATTTTGTGAATGCAGAAAAAAATGTTTCCTGAAAAGCATATGAATTAGATCCTGATGATAACGATACTTGTGATTTTTTTAATAGCAATATATAGAAACTTAGCAAAACTTGAAAATGAAAAATCGAAATTCAGAAAAAGTCTATAGAATATGCTCTCAAAGCTAAAAAAATATGCCTATGATGAAGAAGGAAGAATAGAAACAGATTCTTTTCTTAGCTTGGACATATAATAGATATGGGATATATGTAGAAGCTGAAGAAATACTTAGAAATCAGTTAGCTGGAAATAAAGATAATGAATGGGCATATTCAGAGTTAGCTTACAGTTTATCAGAACAAGGAAAAATTTGAAGAAGCACTTGAAAATTGTTTTTAAAGGCTGAAGACTTAGGTAGAAATGACGATTGGCTTTTTACAAGAATAGCAATATGTTATAAAAAAATCTGGGTAAAAAAATGAAGAAGCCTTTAGAATATTATTTAAAAAGCTCTTGAATTATCTGAAGATGATATATTTATAATGTCAGACATAGCTTGGCTTTTATGATATTACAGATAGATATGAAGAAGCCTTGAAATATTTAGAAAGACTTGAAGAACTTGGTCAAGATGATGCTTGGACAAATACTGAATTTGGATATTGTCTGTCAAAAACTTGGAAGATATGAAGAGGCAATTGAAAAAAATTAAATCATGCTTTAGAAGTAGAAGCTGAAAAATGATGATAAAGATGTATCATATATCTATGCTCGGCTTGGTTGGTGTAAAAAGAAAAATTAGGTATGTATGATGAAGCTATAGAAGACTTTCAATAAAGCTAAAAAAATGGGGTAGAAATGATGCTGTAATAAATGCTGAAATAGGTCATTGTTATAAGGCAAAAAGATGAGTATGAAGAAGCATTGAAATACTATTTACAAGCTGAAAAAAAATTTGATAAAAAAAGATCCGCTTATAATGTCAGAAATAGCTTGGCATTATGGAGCTTTTAGGACTATATGATGAATCTATAAAATATATAAAAAAAGCAATGAGACTTGGTAGGAATGATGCTTGGATAAATATAGAATATGGAGCTTGTTTAGCAGGTTTGGATAAATATGAAGAAGCTATTGAAAAGTTTGAATATGCTTTAAGTTTAAATGACGAAGACAAAGATAAAGACTTAGCTTTTTACTCATGGTCAACTTGGTTGTTGTCATCGTAACTTAGAAAAACTATGAAGAAGCCATTAAATACCTTATGTTATCTAAAGAAGAAGGTAGAAATGATGTTTGGACAAATCTTGAACTAGCAATGTGTTATGAAAATTTAGAAGATTATGAAAAAGCTCTTGAATATGCATTAGTGGCTTATGAATTGGATAAAGATGATATAGGTTCAATATCAGAAGTTGCTACTATTTATGATAATTTAGAAAAATTATGAAGAAGCCCTTCCATTTTTTTATTGAGAGCTGAAGAGTTAGGAAGAAACGATGAATGGATTAACACAGAGATAGCTTTAAACTTAGGTAGAAGTGGAAAAACTCATGAAGCCCTTGAAAGATTAGAAAAGTCTTTGACTCTAGTTGATGAAGATAGAATTAATCAAAGAATTTTTTTATCAAATTCTGAAATAGCTTGGAATTATGGAAGATTAGAAGAACCACATCCAGAAGAAGCTCTTAAATATCTAAATATAGCAAAAAGAACTAGGAAGAGAAGATGCATGGATATATTCACAAATTGGTTATCAGTTAGGTTATAATTTAGAAACAAGAAAAAGAAGCACTAGAACATTTTGATAAAGCTCTTGAATTAGGGACAAAATGATGCATGGATTTTTTTGAGATGAGAGGAACAATTTTATTAGATTTTTAAAAAGGTATGAAGAAGCCCTAGATTCATTTAAAAAAAGCTTATGACTTTAAAATGACGATAGTTGGTATCTATATTCTATAGGTAGATGTTTAAGAGGCTTAGAAAGATATGAAGAAGCTATAGAAGTTCTTTTTGGAGTCAAGACAACTATCACTAGATGAAGATGATGTTGTAGATGGAGAGGATTTAGAGCTAGCTCATAGTTATCTTGGAATTGGTGACAAAGATAATGCTCAAAAAAATATCTGGATTTAGCTAGAGATTCTATAGATAAACAAGGAACTTTAAATGATGAGATAAAAGAAGAAATTGAAAGAAAATAGAAAAAAAGGAATACTTTCTCTAGATAATTAAATAAATCTTTTAATAAGAATTGACTTCTATAAAGGAGAGGTTGATTCTTATTTTTTTATTAAAAAATTTTTTAAAAAAATAAAAAAAGTTCTTGACATTATCATAAAAAAAGGGGCTATAATAACGAAGTATCAAATACATAAGTCGGAATATAGCGCAGCCCGGTAGCGCACCTGCCTTGGGGAGCAGGGGGCCGCAAGTTCAAATCTTGCTATTCCGACCATTGAAGTGCGGGAATAGCTCAGTTGGTAGAGCGTCAGCCTTCCAAGCTGAATGTCGCGAGTTCGAACCCTCGTTTCCCGCTCCAAAAAAACTTATATAATAATGGTGACCGTAGTTCAGTTGGTAGAGCGCCAGTTTGTGGCACTGGTTGTCGCGGGTTCGATCCCCGTCGGTCACCCCATTTGCGTCATTAGCTCAGTTGGTAGAGCACACGACTTTTTAATCGTGTTGTCACAAGTTCAAATCTTGTATGACGCACCATTTTTTTGCGGGGATGGCGGAATTGGCAGACGCGCTAGACTTAGGATCTAGTGTCCCAGACGTGAGAGTTCAAGTCTCTCTCCGCACCATATATATACTAGCCTTTAGGCTTTTTTTTAATTCTATTGGGGTGTCGCCAAGCGGTAAGGCAACGGACTTTGACTCCGTTATGCGTTGGTTCGAATCCAGCCACCCCAGCCATATACAAATATCACTAGAGAGAAATCTCTAGTTTTTTTATTTTTAATAATAAAAAAACTATTGCAAATCATAGTGATCTGCAATAGTTCTTTCTAGTTATCAGCTGATATTTGTTACTTTTTATGCTAAGTATTGATTTGACTGCTTCTAACTCAACTTTTTTAAACTCTATGTTTGTAAGAGTGCTTTCAGATTTCTTTATTTGTTTCTTTATAGTGTCTATCCAAGCATCATAGCTTTCATAGGCTGTAGTATCTAAAGCTGCTCCTGCTGCTTTTTTTGAGCTTCTAAGTATTTTATTAGAGCTTTGTCATTTTTCTATTTCCTTTTGTCACAGCAACTTCTCTTTTTATAGCATTTTTCCAACTTTTTAGCAAATTTTCCCATTACTTTCTTTTTTTCATTTTGATTCATAACTTTTACCTCCATAAATTTTGATTTTTTTCTTTTTTAACTTGGCTGCCTTGTTATGAATACATAATAACTTATTTTTTTAGTTATTTCCTTTTCTATATGGACAAATATGCTTCTATAGAAAGTTTTGAAAAAAATTTTTTTAGTTATCGAAAAATAGAACCTTTTTGAATACCCATCATTCTTTTTCATTAGAACATATTTTTTTGTCTTTCTGGGATAGTCCATGTATCATTTTCTTTTTGTCATTTCAATATCCATTTCTTGCTCAATAACAGGTGCTTTTTCCTTTTTTTTATTTTTTTAAGTAATCCTTCTATTTCATCTAGAAGATTTGATTTATCTTCAGTTGTATTTGTCATTATTTGTTGAAAAGGCTTCAAAGAAATCAACGCCTTTTCACTTTTTATCTTAAGTTCTGCCTTATCACCCATATCATTAATACTTACTACATCATATGAAGCTTGATTGAAAAGCTTCATATATAACTTCTATACCAAAAAAAGTTGAAGTTTTTGCTTCTAATTCATTTTGAGATGAATTTTTTTAATTTCTTCTTCCAAACTTGTCATATTGTTTTTTTAAATTCAGTTGTAACTTCTTCTTTAATTCCATTAAAAAAATAATATCGAAATTCTTTATGTAAACCTGTCAATTCCTTTTTTTCCACAACTAACAAAGATTAACCCCAGATACCAACATAAGACCAAACAAAAAAACATCCCTTAAAAAAATTTTTTTCATAAATTCTCCTCCTCATTTGTAATAAAAAGTTAAATAATTTTTTTAGTTTTTTTGCAGAAATAATTGTCTTTGTATAAGTTTTTTTGTATACTGAGCCAATTATATTATAATATCTTCTATATATTTTACAAATATATCTTTTATATTCAATAAATAAATCTAAGTATATAAAAGATAATCTTTAAAATAAAAAAAGTAGTATCAATAAAAATTTTTTTATCAATACTACTTAGCTTTTTAAAAAAATTGATTATTTAAGTTTTTTTCAGCTAGAGAGTTATCTTCTATATATTTGTATAGGTCTTGATGTCCTAACATAGTTTTTTTCCTAATAATTCTTTTAGCTTGTTTTCCAAATTCTTTTTAAAAAGATCTCTGTTTTCTTTTGTAGTTTCCTTACCATATTTTTTTAAAATGTAATCTAATTCATGTTCTTCTGAAAAAAATTTATAAATTTTTGCATCTCTGTTCATAAATTTCCTCCTTTTGATATTTAAATTAGTGGTGATTAATTTTACTATATTTTTTTGTATTAATAGCAATAGAATTTTTTTAACTAAATATATTACATTGTCTTTTGAATTTTTTTCTTCTAATTCTTCTTGTGTATTTCCTATTAACTCAAAAGACTAGATACTTAAGAGGAAGAGATCTTATGATATCCAAAAATTTCTTTATCTTCAAAGGGATCATGATAATCGATAGAGCCTACATGTTGATAGACATTATTCATTATTTCTTCTATGTCTAAGTTTTTTTCTCTATTTTCTTTTATAGCTCTTATTTACATATTCTCCTGACAAAGAGTAGTTAAGGTGCATTCCATATATTAGATTTTTTTATATTCTCCTATATTTTCTAAATTCTTTTTTTAATATATTCTATTCCTTCTTTTTGAATTTTTTTGATATCTCTATTGTTGTTGATCATATGTCCTGTATCCAAGATAAAAACCAACATTTTTTTATATTTTACTCCATTTAAAAAGATATTCAATTTCTTCTTTATTAGTAAGTTTAAGACCAGACCACCATAGATTTTCAAATAGAAGTGTAAAATTATATTCTCCATCTTCAAAAAAATATCATTTATTATTGAAATAACAGCTGTTAAAAACTTCTTTATCAGAATATTTAAAAATCATAAGTCATAGCTTCTGTAACTTTTACATTGCAAGCATGGAAAAACCACATATTCAACTTCTAGTTCTTTAGCTCTTTCCAATTCTTTTCTTATAGTATTCAATTAATTCTTTTTTTGCTATGCCCTCCACAAAGAGATTTAAAAATATTTTTTTCATCTTTAAGTTCATCATACAAAGAAGTGAAAATCTTCTAAATATAATTCCATCCATGAAGGAAAAAAATCTCATATGATAACCCTTTATATATTCCTTTTAGAGAAGAGTTATCTCCATCAAAAAAATTTAATTAGCTCAAAACCATCAAAAGCCATATTTTTTTGAGAAAGATATTGCATATCTTTTCTCAAGCTCTTCATTTGAACAGAAATCTGCCATATTTAATAATTTATACATATTTTTACCTTTCTATATTATACAGAAATCTAAAGATTTAGAAATCTCATTATAGTATACCTTAGTTTTTTTATTCCAAAGACATTATTTAAGTTTTCTTCTGTGATAACTTCTTCAACACTTCCATCTTTTTACAATATTTCCATTAGATAGAAGTATCAGCCTTGAACAATATTTAATAGCTGTTCTCAAATTATGGATTACTAATATCACAATTTTATCTTTAGCTCTTTCTTTTGAAACTTCTTTTTAATAAGTCTTCTTCATGTCTCATGTCAAGACTAGCAGTAGGCTCATCTAAAAAGTATCACTTGGCTTTCTTGTGTAAGAATTTTTGCAAATAACACTCTTTGTCTTTCTCCACCAGATAGTTGCAATATTGATTTATCTCTAAATTTTAAAGTATCTGTAAAGCTCCATATACTTTTTCTGCAAGCTCAATGTCTTTTTAGAATATTCTTGAAATCTTTCTAAATAAGGATATCTTCCTAAAAACAACGATGTCAATACAAGGGAAGTCAAACTCAATATTAGTGTTTTTGGTTCATGAAAGAAATATCTCTTGCTAACTCCTTTTTCACTATATTCTTTAAGGCTCTTATTATTGAAAGAAATATCTCCACTACTTATTGAATTTATACCATTTATACTCTTTAAAAAGAGTAGTTTTTTTCCAGAACCATTAGGACCAATTATACCTATAATTTCTCCCTGACTGACATTTAAAAACTTATATCTTTTTAATATTTTATTTTCTCCAACAGAATATGATATATTTTTTTACTTCTAAAAATATTTTTTTCATAGGGTTTTTCCCTCTCTTCTAATTTTTTTACTATTAAATATATAAAAATATGGTGCTCCTATAAGTGCAGTTACTATTCCCACACTTATTTCTTTTAGGTGCTAATACTATTCTTGATAGTAAGTCACTGAATGTTAAGAAACAAGCTCCTGCTAAAAATGAAGACTTTTAATAGCTTTCTATTATCTGAACCTATTATTTTTTTCTTAAAAATATGTGGAACTATCAAACCTACAAAAGTTATATTTCCACTGATACAAACTGATATAGCTGTCAGTAAGGCTATGATAATTAAAAATTTTAGCTCTTATTTTTGATATTTATTCCTAAAGATTTAGCTTCTTCTTCTCCTAACAACAGAATATTTAATTCTTTTTCCATAGTAAAATAAAATAGGAGATAGAATAGCAATAGGTATCAGACCAAAAAAAGAAAAATGTTCCCATCTTCTACCATTCAAGCTTCCCATTGCCCAAAAAGATATATTCTTTCATCTCTGTTTCTGCAAGGCTTGTTAAAAATAACAGAAGTGATTGCTCCTACAAAAGCTACCTATAGCTATTCCTGATAAAAATTAAAAAGTAAAGTTATCAGTTCTTCCTCTCAAAGTGGAAATCTTATAGATAATAGCCGAGATTATTAAGGCAAAAGCTCCTGAAAAATAAAGGCATTGCAAAGATATTTGTTGCAGTGAAACCTAATGAAATTGCTATAACAGCTCCTAAACTTGCTCCACTTGATATACCAATAATACCACTGTCAACTATTGATTTTTTTAAAGGCTTTGCATTGTGCAACCACACAATGCTAAAGCCCCTCCAACTATAACAGCAACCATAATTCTTGGAAATCTAACAAAAAAATACTATTGGAACATAGCTTTTTCTTAGTTATTTCTAAATTAAATAGTCCTGTTTTTATTTAATAATATTTTTTTACAACATCAGAAATTGGAACTCTGACAGCTCCATAAAAAAAGAGAAAAATTATTATTCCTATTAAAAAGAAAAAAATAGAAAAAAAGATTGAAATTAATTCTATATTTCATTATCACTCCTTGAATTGATATACAACTTTTTTGCTAAGTTTTCAATATTATCTATCATATATTGAGAAGTTGCTGTAGATATCTTTATATTGTACAAAAGTAAACTTTTCTTATTCTTTACAGCTTTTTACATTTTTTTAAGCTAGGATCTTCAAAAAAATAATTTTGAAACTTTAGCCACATTATCATATTTTTTTAGCTATGGGAACTATAATAATATCAGGATTTAATTCTATTATCTTTTCCTTTGAAATATCTTGATACTTATTAATTCCTGCTTCAGATATGACATTGATCCCATTTATCAATCTCACCATGTCGTCAAAAAGTTGTATTTTTACCACTTGTTGAACCAAATGTAGTATACATAAGAATTCTAGGTTTTGGTCCCTTATATTTTTTAGCTATCTTATTTTGTAAAGCTTTTAGCCTATTATCCATATTTGCTATTAATTTTTCGCCATTTTCTTTTTTTCTTCCACTAAGATTGCTAAGTCTCTGATTAACTTTTTTTGTTCTTCATAACTATTGGCTGTCTTATAGATATATACTTTTTGCACCTGTTAATTCTGAAAGATGATTTGTTTTTCGACAACCAATCAGCTGTAATAATCAAGTCAGGTTCTAAAGATATTAAAAACTTCTTCGTTAGCTTCAACTTTTTGCAAATTTTTTTAGCCCTGTTTACAATATTGGAAATTTCTTTATCTTCATTAATTTTTTTCCACTTAAACCTGCTATCCTATTTTTCAGAGACAAGTCCCCAATAGCATTTCATCTGCACTTAAATTCAAACTAACAATATGATTATATTTTTTTAGCTTGTGCTCCCTTTAGCATTTATAATAGTAAAAAGAGAATAGCAAAAATTAGAAATAAAAAAATAATTTTTTTCAATTTTCTTCTCCTTTATAAATATAGGCTACTGCGACGTCCATTATTGTTGAAAGAGCCTTTGAGGAGCTCTATGAAACACTAATGGCTGGCAAGTAGCCAATAAAAAAATCTGTTTTTAGTAACGAACTATTTCTATATTATTTTTAGAATGTATATTTAATACCTGCATATACACTTCTTCCATTAGCAGGGTAGTAAACCTTTCTTGGTCCAGCTCCCCAAGAACTTCTAGTTGAAGTTACAGCATCTGCATATTTTTTTATCAAATAGATTGCTAACTCCTGTATAAAAGCTCTATTCCATTTTTCGAAAAGCATAAGATAAGTTAGCATCAACTGTTATATAATTATTTCCTTTTTGAGAAGTAATTATCAAAAATCATCTTCTGCATAGGCATTACTTTGATAATAAGCATCTACATTAGCAGTAAGTCCTTTTGTAAACTTATAAGTTGCTCCTGCATTTACTGTCCATCTTGATACTCCTGCAAATTCTTTTCCATCGTAAGTTCCACTTGTTACCTTTTGGTACTATGTATGAAACTCTTTCTCTCAATGTTAAATTATCAAAATAGTGTGCCATTGATAATTGTGCTCCAATTCTTCTAACTTTTTCCATCAAAGTTTTGGTTATTAGAACTGAATGGGTTAGTCTTATCATAATAAATTTCATTTTTTTAGAATTTATGTAGAATACAGAAGTTGCCACAGAAGTATTCTTGTAAGCGTCTCTTAGTCCTATTTCAAAGATATCATTCTTTTTGAGTTTTTTTACAGGTCCATACCAAGCTCCAGCATCTTGTATTGTTGGAGTTCTTAAAAGCTCTTGTATAGTTAAAGAAAAACATTTCCTGTATCAGAATATAAGTAGTTTACTCCAAATTCAAAAGCTATCATTACTTGCATAGTCAGCTGACTGAGGTTTTATTTCACTTAATTGCCAAGTCATAGGATTGTAAACTTTTGAACTATATTCATATTTAACTTTTTCTCTACGATAACCTTGAGTAAATTGCCACTTACCAAAAAGTTGATTTGTTTGTAATATAACCTGCAAATGATTCTCTTTTATCATCAGGAGCTTTTTTTGACTTACTCCATTTACAAAGACATCATCTTTAAAAATCTCTTTTTTTCCATCTCTATAGTCAAGTCCCAATGTAACATAACTATCTTTTTGCATAAGTGTATTTAACTTCTGGTCTTAAGAAATATTCAGAAGTTGAATTGTTTTTGGAATTTATCTTTATTATGATAGTATCCAGCTGTTAGGAAAAATATCAATTTTATCATTTATTTTTTTGATTGTATTTAGCATTGACAATATCATTTATACCATAAGTATAACCACTCCAAGAACCTACTTGTCTTGGGTTTCTTTATCAAATTGTTCTTTGCTTAAAGAACCTGTATAGTAATCTTTATCTTCACTATGATTATAGTTGATTGCAATACTTCCATTATCTAATAAAGTATTTTCCTCTTAACCAAAGACTATCTGTTTTTATCTTTCTTGTTTTTCATATTGAGGGACTTCTATCTCTATAATCTTTAGATGTACTTCCTGAATAAGAAGCATTTAATAGAAGTTTATCTCCTACTTTTCCACCTAAATGAACATTTTCTCTTATAGTTCTCCAAGAACCTACTTCTAATCCTGCTCCACCATATACAGTTTTGTTTGTTGGTGCTTTAGTGATTATATTTACTACCCCACCAATAGCTCCATCTCCATACATAACTGCACCTGCTCCTTGAAGAACTTCTATTTTTGAAATTTCTTCAACTGGAACAGAATTCAAATTAAATCCTGCAAGTCCACTTACAGGTATACCATCTAACAAAATAACAGTATTAAATTGTGCTGTTGCTCCTGAACCTCTTAAATCTATTGTTGGAGAAGAACCGTCCATTTCTCTAACAACAACTCCAGGTACTCCTCTAAGTGCATCAGCAATAGTTTTTTTGCACCTTTTTTTCTTTAATTTCTTTTGCATTTACAACTGTCATATTTTTAGTTGTTTCACGAACAGAAGTTCCAAAACTATCAGAAGTTACAACTGTTTGTTTAAGCTCCAAAACAGGAGTTTCTTCTGCAAAAGCACTCACACTTCCTAATACAATTAAAAGCCAATAACCTGAACTTCCCACGACTGACACCCTACGAGTGCTAGAGTTGCGGGTTCCAAAAATCTTTAAAAAAATATTTAAAAAAATTTTTCTAAGAAGTTTGATAGCTTTACACTACCCTTATTCTTTTTAGGTGTGTTCAGCTCACCTCTATTGTATAGGACACTTAAGTCCACAACTTTACTTTTTTTCTTAGAATATTTAATGCTCCATTACAATCTGCATTTATGAGTTTACCTCCGCTTGTTTGATATAGTCCTCTTTTTATTCTTTTTTTCCACTGAATACATATTCTTGTAGATTTTTCTTTATCATATATTGGAATTTTATCTCTATCAAAGAAACTTGCTTTTTGATGTATAACTCTCCTCTTGTAGTTTAAATTCTATTCCATATAGTTTACATAGATATATTAATTTATCTCTTAATTTTCCATATGGTATATTTACAAAGTTCTGATTATTTATACTTCCAATATTTGATTTCCTTTGAAAATCTTCATTATATCCTAGAACTAGTTTTCCTATATCATTATTAAGACAATAATTTACAATTGTTCTTGCTGCTTTTGAAAGATAATCATTTATACGATTATTTCTCTTTCTAGTTATTCTCTTTTTGCCTTAATGTTGTGCGCTCAATCTTTTGCTTATCTTTTATACTTTGTAATTTTTGCATTTATCTTATTATAGTATTGATTTATTGATTTTAATTTTCTACCATCTATTATGAATGAAGCTCCAGTATTTGTAACACAAGTACAAAGATTGTCTATACCTAAATCAATTCCTAGTACGTTATTTTTCATTTAATTCCCTTTGAACTTCTTCTACCTCATAAATGTATTGAATTTCAAAGTACCTAGAATGTTGTTTTGGTATTATTCTAATCTCTTTTTATCTTCTTGTCTTTTTAATACTGATGGCAGTTTTATTGTGATTTCCTCATGTGCCTTTCTAAATGAATTTGAATAAGGAACTATCAGCATATCATCTTTTAATCTAACAAAAACCTATAACAAGAGTTGTAAAACCATCTTTATCAAGATAATTAGGTAATTTTATTTTTACCGTTATATTGACCATTCTTAGCAAGTTTTAAAAAGTGCAAAGAATGATTTAAAAACTTTCATCTACTTCTTTTTAAAAATTTGTTGAGCCATATTAGAATTTAACTTCTTATAGTTCTCACTATTTTTTTAAGTATCTTATAGTTTTTCATTATAGCTTAAATACTTTTTTTATTGTTAAAAATAGTGTTGTCTAACATTGTATATAGCTTGATTTTTTTTAAATTCTTAGCTATATGGCACAAATATTTTAAATTTCTAAACTCTTTTTTTACTAAGATGTTTTTACTTGTTGTTTTAATGTTAAATACATATATAATCACCTCCTTTTTCATCAGAGATATTATACCATATATTCTACATTTTATCCATTAAAAAAAGTAATGTTTTTTTATTTATTTTTTTAAATATTTTTTTAAAGTTTTTTTAAAACCCCACAACAGTGGGAAGCGTCGTTCACATAAGTTCGCTACTACTTATGCAGTTCTCTTTGGCATATACACTCCTTAATAAATTAAGGAGATTAGCCTTGAACTTCTTGTTATCTCTAACAAGCACAGACTATATCTTATCCATAGTGTATCTCAACACCTTAGGCGAAACCACTTCCAATACCAATCGCTTGTATTGTACTCCCTCACGAGGGATAGTCGTTGAACTTTCCTTTTCAGGCTTTAGCTGCTGATTGTCTATTATCATAATGTTTAGGATTTAACCTTGCACCATCTAATATATTTTTTTCTGCTTTCGCCACCATCACACTTATACCATATTCTCACTTGTAGGGAGTATTATGTTGTGGTCATACTAGCTTTAAGAGTTCCCAGCAATTCAGTTTCTTTGTTGCACGGTTTTTGCTCCGTGTCTACATACAAGTTTCCCTATATGCTTACTAAAAATCTTCGTGCAATTCATACTCTACGAGTACATAGTCTCATGACTAACACCCTACGAGTGCTAGAGTCACGAGTGTTCTTGCACTATTTAATAAATTTTTTCTTCATACTTCCTCCTCTTAAATATGTGATATTTTACGCATAAAATAAAAAAGATTAGGAAACAGAAGATGCCTAATCAAAAAAATATTAATAATGGTAAGTCTCCTGACTTAGTTTCAACCTACTTTTACACCTTCCCAGTTTCCCAGTGGTTATTGTAATTTCGTCCACCATACAGTAGCATTTGCTGTGTGGGATTCTCACCCAACTTCCTTTATTAAGCCAATAAGCACCTATTTGTTTCTTATTCTTATGGTACAATATATGGCTATAATTGTCAATGAAAAAAAGAGTTTTCAGACTATTGTCCTACTCACTCTTTTAATCTATTACTTTAATAATACTATTTAACAGCTATAACTCCAATTTCAACTTTTACATCTTTTTGGTAATCTAGCAACTTCAACACAAGCTCTTGCAGGTTTAACTTCACCTAAATATTTGTCATAAACTCCATTTATTTTAGTAAAATCATTCATATCTTTGATATAAACTGTTGCACTAACGACATCTTTAAATTCATATCCAGCTTCTTTTTAAGATAGCTCCTATGTTTTCTAAAGATTGTTTTGTTTGTTCTTCAACATCTTCAGAAACTAATGTCATTGTTGCTGGAACAAAAGGAATTTGTCCTGATACGTATAAAACTCCGTTTGCTTCAATAGCTTGAGAATAAGGTCCTAGTGCAGCTGGTGCATTTGTTGTGTTAATAACTCTTTTCATCTTAAACATCTCCCTTTTTAAATTTATTGTTTTTTTAAAAAAATTAACTTATTTTTTTACATTATAGAATTTATTTTTGTTATTCTGTCAAATATTTTTTTACATATTGAAGTAGTCTAACAATTCTTTTTTTTGACATCTTTCTTCAACTTAAAAAAATATTTAACCATAGATTTTCCCTTGACTATCCTTTATTTCTTTAGCAGATAGAACCTTTTTTCAACATCTCCTAAATAGTAGAAATTTTTCTCCATTATTTTTTTCTTTACAAAAAAACATTTATCTCATAGAAATTTTCCGCAATCTTTACCTTCAATAGTCAGTTTATTATCTTTTTTTCAAGTGACGGCTAGATTTTTGAAAACCAACTGAAAGTTTGAGCATCATAAAATTCATTTGAATAGTCAGCTCTTTCAGATAAATTATCCATAGTGATAAAAAAATTAAAAAGTTTTCTTTCATTTTCAAAAAGGAGTGTAACCACTAACTTGGAAGCCATTATTAAAAATTCAAATTAAGATACCAAAAAAAGCTTCTTGCTTAGTATATTCTCCAAAAAGTTTTATGCTTTCTTTTGCAAAATTATTGTAGTTATTTTCAGCAAAAAGCTAGATTATATTTTATTAAGTCATCTATTAAAAATTTTGAAATAAGGGTTAGTACTATATGAGTTTTTAAAAATTCTCATCTAAGAAATAGTAATTCTCTTTTCTGTATAGTACAGGCTCAAAAGACTTTTGTTGTAGATAGAGTAATAAATATTTCTTTAGATAGATGTTCAAAAAGCATTTTTTTATATTATTCTCTTGATTAATCAAAGAATATCTATCTTTCAATATTTTCTCAACTTCTTCTAGATTTAATTTTTTTCTTTAACAAATATTTCTTTTTAATATCAACATTTCATGTACTCTTTTTGCAGGAGTAAAGAAAGTAGATAGAAATATCAAGAATTTCTTTTTCAATGCTATTTAATGAACCTGCCCTATATTTAGGTGCTATATTTTTTTAATACTTCATCATAATCTTTTTTTGTACTTTTAAAAATCACAGTGGGTGACAACATATTCTTTATATAGAAATCATAGAGATAGGGAATTCTACCTAATTGACTTTCAAGTAATTTAAAAATCTTCTTCTATGAGTTTTCTATTAGAAAAAAATTAACCTTGTTGATATTTTCAAAAAAATTCTTTCCTTTGAAATTTCATCAAAAACTTATAGAGCTTTCTCCAGCTAAAAAAAGTCAGTAGCATTCATAAGAAATCTTTTCATAAAGTCTTTATCGTAGCTATTATTTTTGAGATATGGCTATAGGAATTAAGAAATTTTTTTCTCATAGTTACCAATGAAATCTAAAAACTACAGTGTAAGCTTTGTTTTTATGCTTTCTTAAACCTCTACCCAGTTGTTGAATATATACTATTGCAGAAGTGGTAGGTCTTAAAAAGTATCACTTGATTGACACAAGGTATATCCACCCTTCATTGAATATATCTACAGATATGATATATTCTATTTCTCCTTCTTCTAGCTTTCTTATAGCTTCTTCTCTTTCATTATCAGAATTCTCAGAACTTAAAGCAAGGGATTTTTACACCTTGTTCTAAAAAAATTTCTCAACTAATATTTTTAGCTTCTTCAACCTTTGAAACAAAAAAACTAGGCAATGTAATTTCTCTCCACTATATGAGTAATACTTACTTTTCTCTAAAATATGTCTCACTCTTTCATCAGAAGTAAGATTCTTTATAGATGTTTTTTTCATCTATACTTTTCACCATCAATTACAATATCTGAAATTCCAAAAATAATGGAAAGGACAAAGCAGTTCTTCTTTCATAGCATCTTGCAAACGAATTTCATAGGCGACATTGTAATTAAATAGTTGATAAATATTAAAGTCATCTGTTCTTTCAGGAGTTGCAGTTATACCTAATAGAAACTTAGGTTTAAAAATATTCAAAAAAATACTTTGATAGGTCTTAGCTCCTCCATGATGGACTTCATCTATAATGATGTAGTCAAAGTAGTCTTTTGGAAAAAAATATTTAAATTCTTCTCTTTATTTAAAGTTTGTACCATAGCAAAAAAACTACTTCATCTTTATCATTTATTTGAAAAATTAGAATCAAAAAAATTTCTAGCTTTTTTTATCCTTTAAAAATTCTTTTGATAACTGATTTTAGATCTTTCAAGAATAACTTTTCTATGTGCTACAAAAAGTATCTTCTTTGCCTTAGCTTGTTTCACATCAAATGCTGAAAGATAGGTTTTTTTCCAGTTCCTGTTGCACTGATAAGCAAGGCTCTATCGTTTTCTTTTCTCGTTTCTTCCAAATTTTTTTAAGGCTTGTACTTGCATAGAATTAGGCTTAATTTCATTCAAATCTATATTTTGATTATTATATTCAATTAAGTTTTTAAGTTGTTCATATCTCTTTTGATAGTTTTCTATATCTTCTTCTGTTAAAGTTTTTTTAAATTATCAAACTCTTTATTAAAAGTTTCTAAAACTGATTTAACTATCTTTCCATTCTTAAGAGAATTTACCTTTATATTCCATTCAAAATTAACAGTCAAAGCTCCTTGAGTTAAGTTACTACTTCCTACAATTAAAGTCCAAATATTTCCCTTTCTAAAGAAATATGCCTTAGTATGATGTTTTCTATTAGTTGCAACTTTTTAAATCTATATTTTTGTATGATAGGAGCTTCTTTAAAGCTTTTTGGCTCTGTAAAAGTTAAATAATCTCCTGTTAAAATTTTTTTCCTTTAATTCCTTTATTTTTCAAGATTTTTTTAATTCTTCCAAAAAAAGAGAAATACCTCCCATAGTTATGAAAGCAACAGAGATTACAAATTCATCACAATCCTCAAAGTATTTTCTAAGTCTTGTAACAATCTTTTTCTTCTCCATTGGCTATTAACTCATATCGATATTTCTCATCTGAATCTATATTAAAAATCTATACTACTTGTTTTCAATGCTTCTAGTAAAATATTTTCCACTTTTTCCACTTCCTAAAAGTTTTCTTTTATTTTACCATAAAAATTATTAAAAAAAGAGAGTTTTTCAAGCTACCACACTCTACTCGCTCTCTAAGTTTAATTTTTTTACAAGAATTAAACTAGTAAACTTGTGATAATGTGAAGCCATATTAATATTACTGTATATTGTAAAAAGTATAAGTAATATTAATATCATTATCAATAGTAATAATTGCCTCAATCATTTCACCTCCTTTGGAGAAATGGTAAATAAAAATTATAACATATTGCAATAAAAAAAGAAAAATATGCTATAATTAGTCGAAACAAAGTAATAATTGCTAAGATTAAATGGCAAAAAGTCAGGACTACCACATACGCCTGACTTTTTTTATTTTCACATATTAATTTTTTTGACTTTGTTTCAAATATATCTCCTTTTTAGTGTAGAAAGTAACTAATTATAGTATACTATAAAAGATTAATGAATATTCATATACATATGACTTTTTTTAAAAAAATATGTAATATAATATAATGTAGAAAAATCTTTAAAAAGGAGAAAGGAAATGAAAAAAATAGAACTTTATAAAAAGTTTTTTTAAACTCAAAAAAGACCTATTCAAAAAAATCTATACTTTCTAGAATTGAAAAATACTTTTAAAAAAATGATTTTATATATAATAGTAATGCTATTGAAGCGTAACTCTCTTACAAGACAGGAAACAGAAGTTATATTAGAATACGGGGTAACTGTAAAAGGAAAACCTTTAAAAAGACCATCTTGAAGTAAAAAGGACAAGAATATGCTATTAACTTTTTGAATAATATAATTAAAGAAAATGAAGTTTTATCTCTTAGACTTATTAAAGAATTTCATAGTCTTATTTTTGGGACCAGTTGATCCTGAGATTGCTGGGCAATTTAAAAAAATTTAAAAAAACAAGATAGCAGGTTCAACTTTTGAAACATCTGATCCTATTTTTTTGTGGAAGAAGATTTAGAAAAAAACTTTTTAAAAAGATTACTTTTTCTTCAACTGAAAATGTTATTGAAAAAGATAGCTAAATTCCATGCCAATTTTGAAAAAAATACATCCTTTTTCTGATGGAAATGGAAGAACAGGTAGATTGATAATGAACTTTTGAACTTATGAAAGAAGGATATCCTATTTGTATAATAAAAAAACGAAGATAGATTAGAATATTACAATAGTTTAAATGAGGCTCAAGCAAATAATAACTATAATGAAATTATAAAAATTTGTTGAAGAAAAATTTAGAAAAAAACTTTTTGAATTTTACTTTGAGCATATTTCTAATAATTGGCAGGAAGAATTTGAAATGTTTTTGTAAGGGAGGAAATATATGATAACAACTCTATGTTATTTAGAAAAAAAGAAAATAAATATCTTATGTTACATAGAACAAAAAAAGAAAAATGATATAAATAAAAAAATAAATGGTTAGGAGTGGGAGGAAAAGTTAGAAAAAAGGTGAAACTCCTGAGCAATGCCTAATAAGAGAAGTAAAAAGAAGAAACAGGACTAGATTTAATAGACTATGTTCATAGAGGCATAGTAATTTTTTTAACTATAATGATGATGAACCACTAGATATGTATTTATATACTTCTAAAAAAATTTTTCTGGAGAAATCCAAGAATGTTCAGAGGAGATTTAAAATGGATAGATAAATCTGAGATATATAAGTTAAATCTTTGGGAGGGGGGACAGAATTTTTTTAGAGTTGTTAGAAAAAAAGATGCTCCTTTTTTTCATTTGATTTTTTTAATTATGAAAAATGATAATCTATTGTCATCAGAATTGAAGTTTGTTGAAAAAAATTTAAGGAGGGAAATTTAATGATAAAAAAATAATGAAAATCACTATGTTCAACATTTTTTTCAACTAGAATACCTTGGAAAGATAATGACTATACTGGAAAAAAATAGATGATAATCCAAAAATCTAATATAGTTGCTCAAGTGATTTCTGGAATTGCAGCATCAAGAAATTTAGAATTTGAAGAAGAAAAATAAGGGAAAAAAAGTTATCTAGATGTAGGAGAAAATGAAATGAAAGCTTGGATTTTTAGAAAATGCAGCTTTTATGAGTGAAAAGAAGTCTTCGTGTAAAAAGTAAATCACCCTTATAGAAATGAAAAATAATGAGTATTTTTAGACATTTTAAAGAAACTACCTTAGAGTTAAAGCCTTATTCATTTTTTTTTGCGTCCTTTTTCATGGTTATTAAAAAAATAATGCTGTAGAAAAACAAAAAAATTTTTATAATTTTTAATTTTTGATTAAAAAAATATGGTCGCACACTTGTGACTCTAGCACTCGTAGGGTGTCAGTCATGAGTTAGACCATTAAGTATAGTCAGCATATATAGAAATATGTATGTAGAGATAGCAACTTTAAAAAGCTATCCAATACTACTCGAATTGCTGGAAACCTCTAAAACTAGTATAACTACAACATAGTACCTAAATAAAAATATGGTACAAGTGTGAAAGTGGCGAAAGCAGAAAAAAATATACTAGATGGCATAAGGTTAAATCCTAAGTGTTAAGATAATGGGCAATCAGCAGCCAAGACCGCAAAGGTAAGGTTCAACGACTATTCCTCCTGAGGGAAGTACACCAAAGCTGGTGGAAGTGGGTAGACCCAAACAGATAAAGCTGTGGGATAAGATATAGTCTGTGCTTAATAGAAATATTAAGAAGTTCATAAGAGAACTGCATAAGTGGTAGCGTACTTATGTGAACGACAACCTCTAAAAACGACTGAGTCAGTTTTTAGGTTCATATATTTAGAAAAAAATTTTACTTTTTTTCATTTACTTATAGTATAAAAAAGTAGTATACTATATATAGGTAAATGGAGGTGAAATCGCATGGAAAAAAAGCATATAAGTTTAGATTTTTATCCAACTAAAAACTCAAATAACAATATTAAATTGTACTTTTGGTTGTGTAAGATATGTCTATAATCATTTTTTTAGGTTTTAAAACAGGAGCTATATAACAAAGAGAAAAAAATCTATGTCATATAGTCAATGTAGTAAAGAATTAACAGTTTTAAAAACAAGAGAAAGAATGGTTAAAAGATGTAGATAAATTTTCTTTACAAAAATTCTTTAAAAAGATTTAGATAAAGCATATAAGAACTTCTTTAGTGGAAGTGGCTATCCAAAGTTTAAATCTAAGAAAGATAATAGAAAAATCATACAGAACTAATTATACAAATAATAATATAGAGTTTTTTTAGATAAATGGATAAAAAGTACCTAAGTTAGGAAAAACTAAAAAAATAAGAGATAAAATGAAACCACAAGGAAGAATAATAAGTGCAACAATAACCCAAGCGCCTAGTGGAAAATATTATATATCTCTGTGTTGTACAGATGTAGAAGTAGAAAAAAATTAGAAAGTACAAATAAGAATGTTGGAATAGATTTAGGTATAAAGGACTTTTGCGCTTACCAGTGATGAAATCTCAATAGAAAAATCCAAAAATATTTACAAAAAAATCTTTGAATAAACTAGCAAGATTACAAAAGAAAAACTATCACGAAAAACAAAGGGATAGTTCAAATAGGAAATAAAGGCTAGAATAAAAGTAGCAAGATTATTTGAAAAAGATATCAAATCAAAGAGAAGATTTTTTTTGCAAAAAGTTATCAACAATGCTAATAAAAAGAATATGATATTATTTGTATGGAAGATTTACAAGTAAAAAAATATGGTAAAAAAATCATAAATTAGCAAGAAATATTGTAGATGTATCATGGAGTGAATTTAATAGAATACTAAGTTATAAAGCGAAATGGTATGGAAGAACAATAGTAAGAGTGGATAAATTTTTTTGCAAGTAGTCAAATATGTAATTGTTGTGGGATATAGAAATGAAGAAGTAAAAGATTTAAGTATTAGAGAATGGACTTGTCCAGTATGTGGAGTTGTACATAATAGAGATATAAATGCAGCTAAAAACATATTAAAAGAAGGACTAAGGATATTAAAAGAAAGTGCTTAAATATATAATATATGAACCGTAGGAACTATGGGGGATAGCTTGGTAAATTTAGTTGGCTAACAAAAGCAACTACTACCCAAGAACCCTGCGACTCTAGCACTCGTAGGGTGTCAGTCGTGGGAGGTTCAGTTAAAAAAGACAGAAGACTTAAATAAATATAGTAGTTGGGTATCACATGGTGAATCTCAAAAAAGTATCTTTGAGTATTTTTTCTCTGGAATAAAAGCTAATGAATCATTAATATTTCCATACTATAAACAAGTTCCATTTATTGAAGACAATAGAAGAATAATAGCAGGAATAGGAAATATTGAATCAAAAAAATCGATAAACTTCAAGAGTATGCATCAGATGGAAGACCTGGAGAAAAAAATTATCTTTGGGAAATAAATATTAGACACTCAATAAGAAATGAAGGAGAAAAATGGATTTTTAATGCCATATCTTGAAATTATGGATTATGCAAAGGAAAAATCCTGATTTTGATATTTCAACTGTTACATTGTTTGAACCTACAGGTTTTAGGGAAGATTTTTTTCTTATACAGCAGAATGGGTTAGTTATGATGCAGCTATTGATGTGTTGAATCAAGCAAAAAAAGTATTAAATAATATAGCTAATCTTAAATTAAAAAAAGCTAATCAAAAAAATGGGTAGATAAACAACTTATATATGTCAATAAACAGCTAAAAAAATGTATGGAATCAAAGAGGAATTTATCCAGGTTTAGGAGCAGCTTTAGCAGCTTTTTGGAATAAAAAAATGCTTTGATATTTCTCATCATATTGATACTTCTAAAAAAATGCTTTGATTTCAGAGTTAAAATTATATTTTTTTCAGGTGAAAAAAACAATAGATATTGAGGAATTAGAAGAAATTTTACTAGAAAAAAAGATGAATTTTTTTAGGCTTATTAGAGAATGAGAGTAAAGTAAAGTTATTTGAACTTTTTAGCTCGTGTAAATTTGTCAATACAACAAGCTACAAACTTTTTGGAAAAAAATTTAAAAAAATAAAGCTGAAGAAATTGTTAATAATCCTTATTTATTATTTGAATGGACACAAGAAGAAGAAATTGAATATCAAATTACTATTTCTCAAGTAGATAATGCTATGTTTATAAATGAATTGCTTGATAATAAATATCCTTTAACAAAAACCGACAAAAAAATGGAGTCAAAGGTAGATAAACGTAGATTTAGAGCTATGCTAGTATTTGTTTTTAATACAAGCTATAGATCAAGGGCATACTTTACTTACCTATGAACAAATCATAGAAAGAATTAATGAATTACCTCTTGATCAGAAAACAAATTTTCAAACAGAAAAAGATTGAAGGAGTTTTTAAAAATTCTTAGAAGAAGGGGCTTTATTTGTAGACAAGGCTAATGAGTATATTAAACTAAAAAAATATCAAGCTTATAAAGTATGTATAAATGAAATAATAAGTAGACGTTTACAATCTGCTAATTTATTAAAAACAAGAAAAATTGGGAAGAAACTATTAATAAACAATTTGGAGAACTTCAAGTTGATAATATAGAGAATGATAAAAAAAGCAAGACAAGAAAAAAAGTAGAAGCATTAAAAAAAGAATGGAAATATCAAATATTTCAGTATTTTTTTAGGAAAGGCTGGAACGGGGAAAAACGTCTACTCTAGGGATTTTTGCGGCTTCTGAAAAAAATAAAGAAATCAGGGATTCTAGCATTAACTCCTACTGGTAAGTCTAGAGTACAGTTAGAAAAATTCATTTAAAAAAATAATAGTTTAAACGATGTAGAGTTTATGACTATTGCACAATTCTTAATGCGTTCAGGAGGTTTTGATCCCAGAACCATGCTTTATAAAATGCCAAATAAGCCTAGTACAAGTTATGCTAAAACTGTAATTATAGATGAATGTTCTATGCTAACTGAAGAAATGTTTGCAATAATATTAAAAACTTATCGATTCTCATGCAGAAAGAATTATATTTACAGGAGATCCTAACCAATTGCCACCAATAGGTGCAGGACTACCATTTGTTGATTTAATATCTTATTTGGAAACTTCTTATAAAGACAAAATTGCAAAAATTAGAAACTGAAATGAGACAAGGAAAAAGGTGGAGATGACTTATCCTTTGCACAGATATTTTTCTAATTCAGATAAGTATGATAAAGATATTATTTATAATATAAAAAAATAAACAAACAGATAATAGACTTAAATATTTTAATTATGATAGTTTAGAAAAACCTAGAAAAAAATATTTTTTTAATGAAATAGTATCCGTTGCTAAAATGGAAAAATGAAGATGATATAAATAGCTTTAATAAGAGTTTAGGGGCTACTATTGAAGGGAAATATACAAATTATTTAACTGCAAAAAGATGTTGAAAAAAATGGCAAATTTTATCGCCAACTAAATTTATGGGGCTAGGTAGTTATTATTTTAATAATTTAATTCATTTAAAAATATCGTCAAGAAATTATTGAAACTTGGGTAAAAAAATAATAAAACTTATAGAAACTCAGCTATGCCTCAATCTGTCCAATCCATTGTTTATGGAGATAAAGTTATTTCTAATAAAAAAACGAATATAGAGAGTGTTACGATAGAATTTCTAAAACAAAAGATAAGGAAGAATATATTGCAAATGGAGAAATTGGAATTATGACCGACTATCCTAAACATTATGGAAAAAGAAGATAAAAAAATAAAGAGTATTATAAATTTATGTTTAGTTCATTTGGAGATAAGGTATTTTCTTATAAGAAAAAAAGATTTTTGGTGGAGATAACAGAGATTCTAGTCTAGAATTAGCCTATGCTTTGACTGTTCATAAGTCACAAGGATCTAGCTTTGGAAAAAAAGTATCATAGTTATAAATGGGAAAAAAATTCATATATTTCTAAGGAATTATTATATACAGCATTTTTCTAGACAGAGAGAAGAGTTGATTATACTAACAGATATTCCAGTTCAAGAATTAATCAGATACTCTAATGACTGGTATTCAAATACTAAACAAAGATATACGGATCTGTTTGTATCACCAAATATAATTGAAATAGAAGTAAATAAACAAAAAAACGTTATTATGAAGAAAAAAATTAATTCATAAAACAACTCGTGGAGAAATGGTAAGATCAAAAATCTGAAGTAATTGTGGCAAATATTTTTGAATGATATGGGAGTTGAATACTTTTTATGAAAAAAAGAAGTAAATATCAAAGGTGAAAAAGTATTATATTCCTGATTTTACTTTTATCTTATCAAGGGAAAGAGGCTTATTTAGAGCATCTTGGTATGATGAGTAATAAAAAAATTATAAAAAAATTATTGGGAAGAAAAAGAAAAAAAGCTTATGAAAGTATTGGAATCTCAGAACAAAAATAAAAAAACTTAATAATTACAGAAGATAATTTAGATGGTAGTATAGATTCAAAAATCAATTAAAGAAAAAAATTGAAAACTGGATAAAAAAATATATAATAGTTGATAATTAAATTAGAAAAATTCCTAACTTTTATTATTTAAAAAGTTGGGAATTTTCATTATTAGGATTTTTAAAAAAATAAAATAGCAGATGTATAAAAAAATTTGGTATAATAAAAAGAATAAAAAAATTTATAATTAACTTAATTTTTTTTCTAATTGGCTACTTGCCAGCCATTAATATTTTAAGAGCTCTACAAAAGGCTCTTTCAATATTAATAGACGTCGCAGTAGCCTGTTTAGAAAATATTCTTTTTTTATTATAAAAAATTTAAAAAAAGTGAGGTAAATAATGTTTATAGATGAAGTTATTATAACAGTTAAAAGCTGGGAATGGTGGAGACGGTTCAGCAGCTTTTTAGAAGAGAAAAAAATTTATTCAATTTGGAGGTCCAGATGGTGGAGATGGAGGAAAAAGGTGGAGATGTAGTCTTTGTAGCCGATTCTAATATCAACACTCTTATTGACTTTAAATTTAAGAAATTATTTAAAAGCTCAAAATGGAGAAAAATGGACAAAAAGAAGCAAATGTATGGAAAAAAAGGTGAAGACTTAATTATTAAAGTTCCAGTTGGTACACAAGTTAGAGACTTCACAACAGGAAAATTAATTCTTGATATGAATGTAAATGGTGAGCAAAGAGTTTTTACTAAAAAGGTGGAAAAAGGGTGGATATGGAAATGTGCACTTTAAAAAAACTCTGTAAGAAAAAGCTCCAAAGATAGCAGAAAAAAAGGTGGAGAAGGAGCGGAAATAAAAAGTTAAGTTAGAATTAAAACTTTTTAGCTGATGTGGCTCTTGTTGGATATCCATCAGTTGGAAAAATCAAGCTTTATAAATAAGGTTTCAGCTGCAAATTCTAAGGTAGGAAGCTACCACTTTACAACTCTTGAGCCAAAAACTTGGAGTTGTTAGACTAGAAGAAGGAAAAATCATTTTGTTATAGCAGATATACCGGGGCTTATTGAAGCGTGCTCATGAAGGTGTAGGGACTAGGAGATAAATTCTTAAGACATATTGAAAGATGTAAAATGATCTATCATATAGTTGATGCTGCTGAGATAGAAGGTAGAGACTGTATTGAAGATTTTGAAAAAAATCAATGAAGAATTAAGAAAAATTCAGCGAAAAAAATTAGCAAATAAAAAAACAAATAGTTATTGCTAATAAAAATGGATTTAATTTGGGATATGGAAAAAAATTTGAAAAAAATTTAAAAAGCTATTTAGCAGAAAAAAAGGAATTGAAGTCTATCCTGTATCAGTGCTTTTTAAATGAAGGGCTAAAAAGAAATTTTATATAAAAACATATGATATGTTATCTAAAATTGAAAGAGAACCTTTAGAAGAAGAAGTAGATATCACAAAAATTATTAAAAAGAATTAAAGATAGAAAAAAAGATGACTTTGAAATCACAAGAGATGAGGAAGATGCAATAGTTGTTGGTGGAAGAATAGTAGATGATGTTTTAGCAAAAATATGTAATAGGTATGGATGATGAATCACTTATTACTTTCTTACATATGATGAGAAATTTAGGAATGGAGGAAGCTCTACAAGAATTTGGTGTACAAGATGGAGATACAGTAAAAAAATAGCAGATGTAGAGTTTGAATATTTTTGAATAAGGCTATTGTTATAGCAGGACCTACTGGAGTTGGAAAAAAACTAAAATCTCAATAGATTTAGCAAAATTATTGAATGCTGAGATAATTTCTTCCGACTCTGCTCAAGTCTATAAAGGCTTAAATATTGGAACTGCTAAGATAAGTGAAAAAAAGAAAAAGCAAGGAGTAGAACATCATTTAATAGATATAGTTGAACCAATAGCAAAAATACAGTGTTGGGAATTTTGAAAAAAAGATGTAAATAAGATATTGAATCAAAAATCCTGAAAAAGAATTTCATGTTGGTTGGAGGAACAGGACTATATATAAATTCAGTGACTAATGGACTATCTGTTTTACCAGAAGCAGATAAAAAAACTAGAGAATATTTAGCAAGTTTAGATAATCAAACTTTGCTTTGAACTAGCTTTTAAAAATATGATGAGGAAGCAACAAAAGGAAATTCACCCCTAACAATAGAGTTAGACTTGAAAGAGTTGTTGAAGTTTTTTTATGTTGACTAATAAAAAAATTTTTCAGAGCTTTCAAAAAAAGAATATCAAGAACAATAATTTTAGCTTTTTTTAAAGATAGCCTTGGAAAGAAACAGAGAAGAACTCTATGATAGAATTAACAAAAGAGTTGACATAATGTTTGAAGAAGGCTTAGTTAAAGAGGTAGAAAAATCTTTATAAAATATATGGAGAAAAAAATTATATAGTTTAAATATAATTGGCTATAATGAACTTATAGATTATTTTAATGGGCTTAGTAGTCTTGAAGAAGCAAGCTATAAAAATAAAAATTAAATTCAAGACATTATGCTAAGAGACAATTTACATGGTTTAAGGCAGATAAAGAATATGTATGGTTTAATCTTTCAGAGGTTTCAGAAGAGGAAGTTGTTAAAAGAGGACACACATTGTTTAATATCAAGTCTTGATTTAATTATTTTTTTATGTGATATGATAAAAAAAGGTAGAGGTGTCTATTATGAAAAAAATTATATTATTAATTGCAATGGTTTTTTTATTAATATCATGCTCTAATAATAACTATGTACAAAAAGGTTTTTTTCTCAAAATGAAAAAAACAAGCATTGATTTTATTTAAAAGACAAGATAAAAGAGTAATTTAAGTGAAAAATAATCTTGCTTACATTAAAGAGAACACAAAAAGATAGTTATAGAAACAGATATATTTTTAGAAAAAAATTACAAAAATATCGACTTTACAAAAATTGAATATATTTGTGTCTCAGCCATCTTATACAACTGAGTATCCTAGTTCGATATTAGCTCTGAATATGAACGAAGATACTTATTATTTTGATTTGATCTTTATCTATGACAAACAAAAATAAGAAATGGTTAATATTTGACTTAAAAAGAAAAAGGAGTGAGCCCTATGAACAATTTTGATGAAGAAATAAATAAAAATTAAAATATTTATTCCATCTTTTTTTAGAGGGTTTATCCACAGTTAGAGCTATGATCAGAGTTTATCTCAGGGAACATAATATAAGTAAGTTAGATGAAATACAACTACTATCAGTTGTAGATGAACTAACTACTAATGCAGTAGAGCATGCTTATAGCAATAGTCAAGGTGAGATAGAAGTAGTGCTAAATTATTATAATAACACTATTTTTCTTAACTGTTGAAGACTTTGGTAGAGGTTTTGATGAAAGTTTAGATAGTAAAGAAGACGGTGGATTTGGTTTATCAATTGCTAGAAAGTTAGTGGATGTTTTTTTGAGATTGAAAAAGAAAAAGTAAAGGTACTATTATTAAGGTAGAGAAAAAGATTAAGGAGGCAGTATAAAATGGAAAAATAACTTTGAAATTTTAGAAAGAATGAAAGATGATATACAAATTATAGAGATTAACGGAGAATTAGATGCTTTTGTTGCCCCTAAATTAAAAAGAGACTTTTTAGTAAACTTATTGAAAAAAAGATATCAATAAGTATATTGTTGATTTTAAAGGACTTATCCATATCAACAGTCTAGCTATGGGAATTTTGAGAGGAAAGTTACAAACAGTTAGAGAAATGGGAGGAGATATTAAGATAGTAAATCTTAATAAACATATCCAAACTATATTCGAAACAATTGGTCTAGACGAAATATTTGAAATATACAAAAAAATGAGGAAGAAGCATTAAAAAAAGTTTCAAATAAAGTGGTCTGAAGGGGTAGTGTATGAATTTATTGATATTTTTTTAGGCTTACTTATATTAGCCTTTAGCTTTTAGTCTTTGCAGTATTTTTTTTAAAAAAATCTGTTATAGACAGACAAATTGAAAAAGCTAAATGATTTAGAAGATGAAGTAGAAAAAAAGCTAAATTAAAAAGCAAAAAGAAATTGTAGAAGAAGCAGAAAAAAAGATGCTGGTTCTAAAGCTAAAGAAATTGAATTAAAGGCTAAAGAAAAAGCTACCAAATAAAAAAAGAAGAGGTTGAAAAAAAGAAGCCAGAAATTTAAAAAAATGAAATAGCTCAAAAAAAGAAGCTAGAATAGTAAAAAAAGAAGAAATTTTAGATGGAAAAAAATTGAAAAAAAGCTGAAAACAAAAGTTTAGAATTAGAAAAAAATTAATAATGAACTTGAAGCGAAAAGAAAAGAAATTGATGAATTAAAAAGTTAAACAAGAAGAAGAACTTTCAAGAGTGAGTGAACTTAGTAAAAGCAGAAGCAAGAGAAATCTTACTACGTAAAAATAAGAGAAGAACTTACTCATGATATGGCTGTAACTATAAGAGAGTTTGAAACTAAACTTGATGAAGAAAAAAAGAAAAAAATCAGCCAAAAAAATTCTATCAACTGCTATTGGAAAAAGCAGCAGCAGACTATGTGGCAGATGCAACAGTATCTGTTATCAACTTACCTAATGATGAAATGAAGGGTAGAATAATTGGTAGAGAAGGAAGAAATATAAGAACAATTGAAGCTCTAACAGGAGTTGATGTTATTATAGATGATACTCCAGAAGCTGTTGTACTATCATGTTTTGATGGAGTTAAGAGAGAAATTGCAAGACTTACAATAGAAAAAAATTAATTACTGATGGTAGAATACACCCAGGTAAGATAGAAGAAATTGTAAACAAAATGCAGAAAAAGAAGTGGAAAAAAAGAAATAATTGCTGCTGGTGAGGAAGCTTTTAATAGAACTTTCTATACCATCTATGCATCCTGAAATTATAAAAAAACTTTAGGTAGATTAAAAATATAGAACAAGCTACGGTCAAAATGTATTGACTCACTCAATAGAAGTTGCAAAAAAATTGCTTCAACAATGGCTGCTGAAATAGGAGCTAATGTAGAGCTTGCAAAAAGAGGAGGTCTACTTCATGACATAGGTAAGGTTCTAGTAAATGAAATAGAAACTTCACATGCTATTGTTGGTGGAGAATTTGTAAAGAAATTTGGTGAAAAAAACAAGAAGTTGTAAATGCTGTAATGGCTCACCATAATGAAGTTGAATTCGAAACTGTTGAAGCTATTCTTGTTCAAGCTGCTGATGCTGTGTCTGCCTCAAGACCTGGAGCTAGAAGAGAAACTTTAACTGCCTATATTAAGAGATTAGAAAAATCTTGAAGAAATTGCTAACTCTTTTTGATGGAGTAGAATCATCATATGCTATTCAAGCAGGAAGAGAACTAAGAATAGTAATCAATCCTGATAAAGTTAGTGATGATGAAGCAACTCTAATGTCAAGAGAAGTGGCTAAGAAAAATAGAGGATACTATGCAGTATCCAGGACAAATTAAAGTTACTATTCTAAGAGAAACGAGAGCAGTGGAGTATGCAAAGTAATATTTAAGTGAAATTTTAGAGAACTTTTTTTAGAATAAAAAAACTATAAAGGTTCTCTTTTTTTCTATTGTAAAAACTGTTCATTTTATGTTAAAAATAAATATACATAAGAGTTTTTAATTTTTAAAAAGAAGTATTTAAAATTAACGCTTAAGAAGAACTATGGAGGTGTTTTTTTATGTCAGAATTAGGAAATATAAGAATAGCAGATGAAGTGGTAAAAACGATAGCAGCAAAAAGCAGCAGGAGATGTTGAAGGTGTTTACAAACTAGCTGGTGGAGTTGTTGATGAAGTTAGTAAAATGCTTGGTAAAAAGACCTACTAATGGAGTTAAAGTTGAAGTTGGAGAAGTAGAATGTAGTATAGAAGTTTATGTAGTTATAAAATATGGTTATAGAATTCCTAAAGTTGCTGAAGATGTTCAAAAAAAGCAGTTTTAGAAGAAGTATCTAAATTAAGTGGACTAAAAAGTTGTTGAAGTTAATGTTTACATTCAAAAATATTAAAGTAGAAGAAGTAACAGAAGAAGAAGCAACTGAAGTATACGAAGACTAATTTTAGGTGGTATATTATGTTGAAAAAGGTTAATATTTTTTTCTTTGCTTGGATAGGGATATTTTTTTAATATGTCTAGTAGCTTTAAACTATATACTTTTACCAGGTCAACTTTTATTTGATAATCCTTATGCTGAAAAAGATAACAAGTTTTGAATATAAGATGACTATTTTAGTTTTTGGCTGCTCTGTACCTTTTTATATGTCTTATTAAATTCTTTAGTTTATTTGAAAGAAAAAAAGATTATGAAAGAAAAAAACTGAAAATGGTACATTAAAGATATCAAAAATCTACTATTAATAACTATATCATGGATTTATTGAGAAAAAGATTCTGATATAACGGGTATAAAGACAGTTAGTGAACTAAAAAGGTAATAAGTTTTTTTAATAAATATCAAATGTGAGTTACTGGCTAAAAATGAATGTAGCTAATAAGATTTCAGATCTTCAAAAATTTAATTAAAAACAGATTTAATGGAAAAATCTAGGTGTAGATGTTAATAAAGTCGTAGTTAATATCTTAAAAAAATTGAAGCTAAAGGAAAAAAAGCAAAAAAATGAACAAGCTTCTAATGAAGTCCCTGTTGTAAATGCTGAGGGAGATAATGTAGAGGTGAGTAACTAATGTTGCCAGATAATATTTTAGAAGTTCTATTAGTAAAAAAATAATTAATAATTGGAGAAAAAGTCTACGGGTCTATTTTTAGGCTTCATAGTTGGGCTAACTGTAGTCAATTATGGTATATTAAAAAGCTCTTGTGATCTTTGCATTTTGCTTTTATAGGCTATAAGTTAGGAGATTCTTCATTTACAAAAAAATATGAAAAAAAGATGATTATAAATAGATTAAAAGAGGATTAATCAAATGAAAGAGATTTTTTTGGAGAAGAAACTAAGAAAAACAAAAAGCTGGAATAAGACTTGTAAGAGAGGAGCTTTTTCAAAAATAGTTTTTGGAGTTGAAGCAACTGAGTCAACTTCTGAAGAATTAGAAAAAGGCTTTTTACTATTTACTTATCTAATAACGAAGATTTTGTTTTCCACTTTAAGTGAAAAATCAATTAAAGTTTTTTTACAAACTTCTGTTAAAGGAATAATTGAAAATTACAGTAATATTAAAAGAAACTATTAAGGATAATACTCAAAAATTGGGCTTATGAAAGAATAGGACTTGTAGAAAGAACTTTATTAATTATAGCAACTTATGAGTTTTTTTGAAAGCAAATACTCCTATTGAAGTTGTTGCTAATGAAACAGTTGAGTTAGCTAAAGAATATGGTAATGAAAAGTCTTATGAATTTGTAAACGGTATTTTTGGCAAATATAGGAAAAAAACTAAATAAAAAATAAAAATGGTGTTGAAAACTCTCAACACCATTATTTTTTTATAATTTAAAAATGTTTTGTTTAATATACCTAAAGCAGCAAGTACAGTAGCTGTTCTAAGTAATTTTTCTTGTAATTTTCGCTGAAAGAATTTTTATTGAAATCCTCTCTATTATAGTTTCTATAAGTTTCCATATTCTTCACCTCTATTTCTAAGCTACTATATCTAAGTCTATTATATAGTAAAAATATTTTTGAAAGTCAAGGTATAATATAATAAAATATTTTTATTTTTTTCTTAAATTCTTCTTGAAAAGAATTTAAATCTAATCCTTTTAAGACTCTTTTCAAGTAAAAAGAGGTAATTTTTTTCAGGATTACATGCAAAAACAAGGAATACCCATTGAAGAAATTTTTTTCCAGCCATTTGCGAATCATAGTAAGGTTGTCCATCACCTGAAATCGCAAGAAGACAAACAACTATTACTCCTGAATCTTTCATTTCTTGTAAATGTCTTAACATTCCTCCACGATTTCCACCTTCCATAAGGTCAGAAATCAAGAAAAATATAGTCTTTTTTAGGATTTTCAATATAGTTCATACAATAGGTGATAGACTTATTGATATCAGTACCGCCACCTAATTGGAAACCATATAGTAAATCAACAGGATCATCAGATTTTTCAGTTAAATCCACAATATTAGTATCAAAAGCAACAATACGAGTTTTTAGCGCAGCCATACTTGCTAAGATACAAGCCATTACTGAAGAATATATAACAGATTCTCCCATAGAACCACTCTGATCTATATCTAAAAATAACTGTAAATTTACTTGGAAAGGATTAGTACTAGCTCTCTCAAAGAAATAGTAATGTTCAGGAATAATTTTTTTCAATTCTTTATTATAATTTTTTATTCCTCTTTGGATAGTTCTTTTAAAGTCAAGTGCTGAGGCTGAAGGAATAGGAGAATGTTGTCTCTTATTAAGTGCAGCTCTCACAGCTCTTTTTATATCACTTTCTAATAATTTATTGATTTCTTCCACTATTTTTTGATAAAAGTCACTTACACTTTCTTTTACTATGTTTAGGAATTTGATCTTTTAAAAAGCATAATTGTAGATGCAAGACTTATATCAGGCTCAACTTGCTCCAATATTTCAGGTTCAAAAAAATTAATTGCTTTAAACCACATCTATCCATAGCATCAGTTTGAATAATCTTAACTAATTCTTTATCAAATAAATCTCTAACATCTCCAAGCCATTTACTTATTTGAGGGTTAGAAGGTCCTCTTCCAGCACCTAAAAGCAGCTTCACCCATAAATTTTCCTGTGGGATTATAAATGGCATCTAAAGCTCTATCCATAAGCCAATCTTCTTCACTAAGAGAAGAAATAGCTTCAGAGTTCATAGAGGAGAAAGTATCTTGAGTATCTTTTTCCTAATATTAATCTCCAACGTTTTATATCTTCTTTATAGTCCATCATTCCCCTAAATATCATCAAAATCAAAGTCATCAAGGCTTGAAATTATTTCGACTTCTTCTTCTTTTAAATCTTTATTCATAGCTTCACTAACAGCAATCTTATTTAAGCCCCATATTTCAGCCATATTTTCAGCTATATCATGTTTTTTTCATTAGAAGAAAAAAATCAGCAAAAGGCTCTTCTTAAAAAAATACTAAGGCTCTCTTAAACTCATCTTCATCTAAGGCTGATATATAGTCTTGAAGCTTTTTCCCAAAGCCCAAGTCTTGCAATTAGAGTATAGTGATTTTTCATTGATAGTCCTTCAAACCAACTTGCTCCTAAATCGGCAGGTATAGCTTTTGATAATCTTCTTTCAACCTCTAATCCAAGTTCATCATTAGAAATTTTTCCAGTTTCAAGCAAGATTGCCATAGCAAGTCCTGATATTTTAGTATTTAAATTATCTCTTTTTGCAACTTCAGTAAGAAGTGCATACCATCTTTCTCTATCTAAAAAGTCATGATTTTCAACAACATTATGTAAGGCTATTATAGCTTCAGCAAGTTCAATAGCTGCATTAGCATCACAGAATGCCTCAGTAGGTAAGATTAAACAAGCTCTTAAAAATAGTTGCTCAAGTATTGGTATAAGTACATCTCTATCTAATTTTCTAATATCTCCATAACGTAACATTATAGAAAGAGTAGTTGAAGTTTTAGCAATTTCATTGATAGGAATATCATCAGCCATACAGCTTTGTAAAGCTTGAAATGCTTGTTCTAAACTCTTAGGCAGTCCACAATAGAAAGCATCTTTTACAATTTCTGCAATCTGAGATATAGAACTTGAATTTTCTATTCTTTGATTTAATTCAAAAAGCTGTTGCAAATTCTATAGTATCTCCTTTTAAAATGGCTTCTACTATTTCTATTTCGGCTTCAGGTGTCCATTGTAAAACCCAGTCTTCTGCCCAAGTTTTATTATCTTGTACTTTATCAAGAAAAGCTAACAAAAGGAAATTTTTAAGAACTTTTAATCTATGGAAAAAAATAAGAACGTTCTAAGTCTAAGAAAGCAAGTTTCTCAGATTTTTACTCTTATATTTTCTCTTAAATCTAATCTCAATTCTGTAGCAGTCAATGTTTGATATTTTTTTCAAGTTTTCAACTCTTTTTAATATAGAATAGAAATCAGATTGTATAGAAGTTTGTATAGAGTCTTGTGGTATTTTTCCAATCTTCTTTCCAACTTCTGTGTTTGCCATAGCTAAAACTATTTCTGAGTGGCTACCCTGAGCCATACAAGTTATAGCAGCATCTTGCATATCTTTAAGAGTAGGAATTTTACTATTATGTATATTAGCTAAAGAAATTGCAAGCTGTACTGCTTCAATAATTTGTGCAGATGATACCATATTTCCACTTGTTCTTTGAAAGTCAGCTAATCTACTTAAATATCCATAAACTGCATAATATATATCTTCCTTATTTAATCCTTGCCATAGAAGTTCATAATAGCTGGAGCTTTATTTCCAGCACCATAATTTGAATAAGTTGATAACTTATAGTAAGAATATGGCATTAATGTCTTTTTTTGCTTCTAATTTTTGGTAGTTGTTTAACTTCTTTTTCAGTTAAGATAAAAATTTCCACTTTCTATACCTTCCCACATGGAAGGCTCCAACTACCATAGCTATTTCATCTATCTTATAACCTTCATTACATACATCAGAAACTACCTTAGACATATAGGCTTCTCTTATAATATTTTTTTACATCTGACAATGTATTTGATAGAGTTAATTCTCTTAAATTTTTTCCATAGTCCCTAGCACCACTATAATAAGCATTATAGTCAGAGGCTTGCTCCATCACTCTTTCCCAAAATACTTCACTATCTGCCTCATCTGAATATTCATCTATCTTTCTATGAATAAAACTATTTAAACTTTCCCCTTGCTCTTTATTTTTTTCTTTTGCATTCTCAATACCTAAAAAAATATTGATGAGGGTAAATCACAAAAATCTACATTCAACCTTATTTTCCTTTGCCCATAGAATAGCTTGATATTCAGGTGAGAATTCTGCAAAAGGATATATAATAGTCTGTATAGGTGCTTCCAAAGTATAGGCCATTATAGCAATGGGAGGAACAACTTCTTTAGCTGTGATTTTATCTATTAAATCAGTAAAGTCAGAAGGTGCTTCTATTAAAACAACTTTGGGTTGCACTTCATCTAGGTATTTTCTTACATAATATGCTCCTGCTGGTGAAAAAAATGCCTAACTCCAAAAAAATATGAGGTTTATTCTCATTTTGTTTTTTTCATATTTTTTTCCCACCTTTATTTGCTAGTTTTTATTAAGTTCTTTACATTCTTTGTAAAGGTTTAGCCATTCAGAACCTCTTTTTTTCATAATATTTTCTAAATATTCTGTCCAGATTTGTCCATCTTTACTATCTTCTTTAACAATAGCCCCTTGTAGACCAGCAGCTAAATCATAGTCAGATATCTCTCCATCTCCAAAACTTCCAGCTAAGGCCATACTATTTGCAAGTAGAGATATAGCTTCTGCTGTTGAAAGAACATTAGTAGTAGTTTTTATTTTTTGTTTTCCATCTAAAGTAAGCCCTTGTCTAAGTTCTCTAAACACTGTGCAAACTTTTTCTATAACTTCATCTTCTGGTAATTTTGCATTTAAGTCTAGGTTGCTAGCAAGTTGCTCAACTCTTGTTCTAACTATATCTATTTCAGCTTCAAGAGAGTTAGGACTTGGTAAAACTACAATATTAAAACGACGTTTTAAGGCAGCTGACATTTCGTTAACTCCCTTATCTCTTGTGTTAGCAGTTGCAATTATAGAGAAACCTTTTTTAGCAGGAATTTCTAAATTAAGTTCAGGTACAGATAATCTTTTTTCTGATAATAAAGAGATTAAAGCATCTTGTACTTCTGAGGCACAACGAGAAATTTCTTCCACTCTTGCAATAGCTCCATCTTCCATAGCTCTATATATAGGACTTGGAATTAAGGCTTCCTTTGTAGGTCCTTCAGCAATAAGCATTGCATAGTTCCAAGAATATCTAATTTGTTCTTCTGTTGTTCCTGCTGTACCTTGAATAACTCTTGTTGAATTTCCATTTATTGCAGCAGTCAAATGCTCAGATAACCAAGATTTTTGCTGTTCCCTGGTTCTCCAATTAAAAAGTAAAGCTCTATCTGTTACTAAAGTTGAAATAGCTATTTCAACTAATCTTTTATTTCCAATATATTTTTGGAACTATAGTCTTTTTACCAACTTTTCCACCACAAATATATGTCAATACCGACTTTGGAGACATCTTCCAACCAGTAGGTATAGGATTTTTTTCTGCCTTGATTAAAAGCATCTATTTCTTCTTGGAATAGTTGCTCTGCTGTCAGTCTTTGAACTTCTTCTTTTTACTCATTTTTTTATAACTCCTTTACTTTTTACTCCATTTTTTTATCTTTCTAATCTATCATCACTCATATATAAAAAGTATTTCAAAAAAATCTTTTAGTTGAATCTAAAATATAATCTCAATATTATCTTGGCTATATTTTTAAAGATTCTATTGCAATTTCTTTCATTTCTTTAGACCTATTTTTCAATGCAATATTGGTAAAAATTATTTTTCAACTTCTTTAGCAATACTGGAAATAATATCCAATCTAGCAAGCATTTTTTTTTCTATACCAGGAGAAAAATTCATCTTTTTGCAATGGAACTATTTCCTTTCTTTGTTTTTTTAATTTTTTTTGTTGCTAGATTAATAGCCTTTGAATATTTATTAGAAAGACCTTTTTATCATATAGCTTTTTAGACGAAAATCATCAAATATTTCAGACTTATTGTCAACAGCATCTTGTATAATAAATAAATTTCCTTCAGTGAAAGCATAGACAAGAGGACTTAATTCACTATAATGAATTTCTTTTATAGTAGTCTTTACTCTTAGTAATAGTTTTTTTATTTCTTGAGGCTCATTACCTGAATAAGTTGTAGCTTGAGTGCAAAGAACAGCATCAACTAAAAGCAACTAAGTCTAAAAAAATAGATCACATTTATCCTCATCATTTGTGCTTATCAGTTCATTTCCCATATCATATATTTGTTTAAATACTTTAGCAATAGTACTATATTCTTTAAGATGTTCAACAGCTCTTTTTAGACGGAAGTCATCTTTAGCTAAGTTAATTCCAACAACTGCTACATTTTTCAAGTCTATTTTTTTAATTCATATAAAGGTTCAAAATTCATCTTACCTTTCTCCTTAAAAACCTTATAAGTCCTTTACTTTTTACTCCACTATTTAATTTATCTAGCCATTCTTCACATATAGTTATTGTTGATTTTTTTGAAGCTTTTTTTATATTTTTTTCTAATAATTCTTCAATTTGATTTTTTTAAATCTTCTTCTGATATAGGAATATCCTTTATAAAAATAAGATATATGAATTATTCTATAAGATAATGTAGTTAAGTCTTTTTCCCATTTTTTTCCTTTAAGAAAAATCCTTGTAATCTTTCCATTCTAACTTATTTAAAAAAATTCTATATCAGCAGAATAAGGTGTACGAAGAAGCGTTATATTATAGTAAAACTCACCAAACTTTTTCTTTTCAATCCCTTTATATTTGGATTGTATAAATATCTAAAAATCTCCATGAGATGAACCAAAAATAATGCCCAGTTTTCTCCTTGGTCACTACTAGTATTAAAGATAATATCGTACCATTTCTTATCAAAACCATCTAACTTTATTTGTATAGGATAGCCAATGATAGTATCTGGTACCATTCTAAAAATATATTCCTTATTCTCCTCATCATAATGCATACGTAAAAATTACTTGGAATATATCTCTAAAGTCTTCTTGTACCCTACGTTCTTCTTTCTTTTTTTAGAGTAATATCCACTAATGAAAGTATTAAATAATGCTCTTATTTCTTCTCTTTTCTTTTCCTGCTCCTGCATACTTAGAGAAATTTTTATAAACAGTTTCAGCCTTTATCTTTAATAAGTGAAATTAAGAATTCTTGTTGTAAAAATTCTCCTTCATATTCTTTTAGCTAATTCTTTAACTACATCAATAACATCTTTATCTAAGTCTTTTTGCTATATAGAAATTTAAAAATTCTTTTTTTATTTCAGATTTATTGAAAGGGTATAGCTCTTTACAGAATAATAAACTTTTTCTCATTTCTATTTTTTTTAGAATAAATGGTGATACTTTAAGAATATCATATTCAACAGTTCTTCTTTCTTCAGCTGTTTTTTTAATGTCTTATTTTTTTGTTTCTGTTACATAATTTTTCTATAAAGTCATTTATGTAATCTAATGCCCATTGTTGATCTGTTCCTCTTAAATATTCAAGATTATCCAAAGTTTTTCTTTTTTTAAGGAATTTACCCCATTCTTCAGCAGCTCTATTATCACTCATATATGAAAGTGCTTCAAAAAGCTTTTATTTTTTTAAGTTTACCTTTTTTTCTGTTTTAGTTAAATCTAAAAAGATAATCAATATTGCTTTTGGTCATAGCTTAAATATCCTATTGCATCTTCTTTTCACTTCTTTAGAGCCATTTTTCTATACAGTATTTATAGAAGTCATTTTCTTCTTCCTTGCAAATAGAGGCAATAATTTCAAGTCTAGAGACCATATTTCTCTTACCTTGTGGATCAAAAACCATCTTTTAATATAGGGACTATATCTTTTCCTTGTTTTTTTAAGCTCGTCTACCATTCTATCAGCAATTTCAGAATATTTATCAGAAAGCCCGTGTATCATACAAGCTTTTTACTCTAAAAATCATTCATTATTTCAGGATTACTTTCAATGGTATCCATTATTATATTTAATCTTCCTCCACCTTCTCTAGTAAAGGCAGAGACAAGAGGACTTAACTCACTGTAATGAAGTTCCTTATAGAAATCTTTATTCTTGGTAATAGTATTTATTTCTTGAGGCTCATCACCTGAATAAGTTGTTGCCTGTGTACAAAGAACAGCATCAAGTAAAGCAAGTAAATCTAAGAATAAATCACATTTATCTTCATCATCTGTGCTTATCAGTTCATTTCCCATATCATATATTTGTTTAAATACCTTGGCAGCAGTACTATATTCTTTAAGTTGTTCAACAGCTCTTTTTAGACGGAAGTCATCTTTAGCTAAGTTAATTCCAACAACTGCTACATTTTTCAAGTCTATTTTTTTAATTCGTATAAAGGTTCAAAAATTCATTTTCTACTCCTCCCTAAAAATCCTAAAACGAACAATTTTATCGTCTGTTATGATACTATGTGCTTCTGCATAGATAGTTCTGTCTTTTTGGAATAATTTTACAAACATAACTTGATTTTCTAAACATTCATTTGGTAAAAGTTCATAGAAAATTTTTGCTAATTCTTTAGAACCATTATTTCTAAGCTCTATCATCTTTTGATTTTTTTATCCACTAAAAATGTATTTTTTTACTTCCTTCTTCTTCTACAAACATAATCTTTTTCAAACTCTAAAAAGCAAAGCTACATGATTATCTGTTAGAATATTCTTTAATTCATTTTTTTAGCAATCTTTGTCGCTTCTTCTATATTTTTTTAGCATAAGTTTTTTTATTTTCTTAAAAAGAAGTTTTATCTTTTTCTTCAAAGTTTGCACTAGCCCATCTTATTCTTTTTATTCAATCCACCTGGATAATAAGTTAAAGTAGGTACTGTAACTAGAGAAAAAAATTAGAGTCATCTTGTTTAATATATTTTAGAGCAGAAAGAGGTCTATAGTTAGCTGTATATGATATTTCTCCACTTTCTATATCTATCCAATATCCATAGTCAGTATAGATTTTACTAGCTTCATCATAAGTTACTTCAAATGCTAATTGTATAAGTTTTGCATTTTCTTTCTTTAAACCTAAGTCATTCAGTTGCTCTAGCTTCCATACTCCACCTAAATCTTCATATAGAGTATTGTCACTCATTTCAAGATTTTTCTTTTTCAAGCTCCTCTTTTTAGATATTCTCTACCTTTTTTTTCTATTGCTCTCAATCTTTTCAAGCATTCTAAAGCTTGTTGATAGTGTACTGTATCTTGGTCTTCCTTATATTCTTGAATTTCTAAAATTAATTTTTGGAATAGAATTTGTGGACCAGGTAAATAGTAATCACCTAGTTGTTTAACAACATCTTTATATTCTTTTAAAGAGACAGTTCCTATTGTTGAAAGTCCCAATTTTTAAAAAGTTGAGTGCTTATATTTTTTTAATTAAATCTAAACCTTCGATTTGTTTGTTAATTTTTCTTTGTTCTGGCAGCTTTTTGAAACTTTTTGAAGGTGCTTTCTTTTTCTTTTACAGTTCCTTCCAGCACTTTCTTTTTTTCTTTCTTAGCCTTAGTTTTTTTCTTTCTTTTCTCTTTTTTTGCTAAAAATATCTTCAGGAATTTCACATTCTTCAAAAAGTTTTTTTCCATCAGCTATTTCAAACAATAAGGCTAAACCGTGCTTACAAGGAAATTGTCTACTTGGACAAGTACATCTCATAACAGGATTTTTCTTCGTCTACAAAAATCAGCAGAAACAATGTAATTTGATTTTCCGCTTCCTTTACATTCTCCCATATAGAAAGTATCATCAGATGAGTGTGCTAACTTTTACAAAAGATCCACTGCTACAAATTTTTCTTTTGCATTTTGCAACAGCAGATGAATTAGGTGCAAGTGCAAGAATTTTTTTCTTTATCTAACTTCTTCAAAAATAAAAAAACCTCCTTAGTTTTTTTGTATTTATTTGATTATACTATAATCAATCTACAATAAGAAGAAAAAAACTGTTACAATTTTGTAACAGTTTAAAGTTTTTCTATTTATAACTAATTTTTATTTGTTTTTCCACAAAAATGCTATACCCATATATGTTATATCTTTTACACCATTTTGTTTTAGGGATACATCATATTTTTTTATTCTCTATTTGTTCCAAAGCTTCTTTTGATACTTCTTCTAACTTTTTCTATATTATCTGTTGATTTAAATTCCATTATATAAGCTCTTTTAGCTTTTATTCTTTGGTTCTATTACAAAGTCATATCTTCCTAAAGCCACTTTCTATATTTGATTTTTGTAATATACTCACCTTCTAAATATAGTCCCATACCCATAATTAGTCCATGGTAAAAAGCTTCATTTCCTTTCTTGGTATCATTGTAGCTAACTGAAGTCAGTAATATCTCTTGTAATCTTTCTTCGTATTCATCTATTCTATTTTCTGTTAAGGCTTCCATTAAATACAATAATTTACTTCCTCTACCAAAGTATTTTTTTCTAAAAAAAGTATCTCTAAAAAAAGCTCTTTAATTTCCTTATTTGGTAATCTTAAAAACATAATTCTCTTTGATCTATTTTTTTCTTCTACTGTTAGATAGCCACTGAATAACATCAATTCCCATAATTCGTCTTCACTTAGCAATTTTTGATAAGTCTGATGTCCCTGATATATTTTGTTTTAATCCTTCTCCATTAAATAATCTTTCAAGTGCTTCTATTGTGTTCTTTGTTATATTTTTTTAATACATCTTTTTATCAAATCATTCCCTGATGTATCCACCCAATAAGCTCTCAATTCTTTGAAATCTAAAAAAAGTTTAGTATACTCCAAGGATTGTATACTTCACTATCTCCAAATTTATATCCATCATACCAATCTTTTTACATTTGATATTTCTTGTTCTATTCCATAATCTTTAAGACTTTTTTTCTACTTCTTCTTCTGTTAATCCATAACTATCTGTATACATTTCACTTAATATAGTATAGGTTCTTAAATTATTCAAATCTGAGAATATTCCTGCTTTTTATTACTCTTATTATTCCAGTTAGAACTCCCATTTGTAAATAGCTATTATCTTTTAACACTGAACTATAAAAAAAGTTTTAAAGAAATCTTTTGCTTTTTCATAATATCCATTTATATAGGCTGATACTAATGGGCTATCGTATTCATCTATTAATACTACCACCTTTTTATTATATTTTTTTCATATAGTATTCTTGTTAAAAAAATTTTAATGCTTCTTTTTAAATCTTCTAATTCAGTATTTTTTTCAGAAGAATATTCTCAAATGTAAGAGTATCGAATTTATCTAAATCGTTTAATAAATATTTATACTCTGAAAATAATCTTGAAATTACTGATTTTATAGCCTTTTTCCATTTGTTCCCAAGTTAAAGCTTTTAAATCTTTTAATGATAAAAAAATATAACTGGATACTGTCCTTGTTCTTTAAAGGCTTCTGTTTTTTTCTATATACAAATCTTTAAATAATTTTTTTTATTTTTCTTCTCTATTTTTTTATATCAAAAAAAGTACTTTAACATAGACATATTTAATGTTTTTTTCCAAATCTTCTAGGTCTTGCAAAATAATTTTTACTTGTGAACCATCTTTTTATTATTTCTTCTATGAATTTTGTTTTATCAAAATAATAAAAAAATCTTCTTCTATTAAATGCTTTAAAATCGCTTAGTCCTATTGCTAACCTTTTCATAAATTCCCTCCTTTATTGTGGATTGTTTAGTATAGTATAACATATTTTTTTATATTTATACATATAAGAGATACTATAAGTATAAAAAGTCAAGAAAGAAACTAATTTATATTTTTTTATTAGTTATAACTGATAAAAAAATATAAAAATACTTTTTTTATAAGTTATAACTGTGATATAATTTGTTTGAGGTGATAATATGACTAAAAAGAGAATTATATATAGAAAAAAATTAAACCTTTTATCGATAAGGATATTATAAAAAGTTTTAACTGGGATAAGAAGAAGCGGTAAGTCAGTTATGTTAAAACTTATTATGGAAGAGTTAAAAGCAAAAATAAAAATAGATGAAAAAAACAATTTATCAATATTAATTTTGAAAAATTTGATAAATATAGAATTAACAACAGCAGATAAATTACATGAATATATTTTTAAAAAAAGCTAGTGAAATAAAAAAAGAAATGTTATATTTTTTTAGATGAAATTCAAGAAGTTAAGGATTGGGAAAAATGTATTAATTCTTTAAGAGTAAATGAAGAATATGATTTTGACATCTATATTACAGGTTCAAATGCAAAAATTATTATCAGGTGAACTTTCTACATACTTGGCAGGAAGATATGTTGAATTTGTGATATATCCATTTTCATTTAAAGAATTTTTTTAGAAACATTAAAAATCTATTCAACAAGATGTATCTACAAGAGAAGCTTTTTCAAAAAAATATGTAAAGTTTGGAGGTATGCCATTTTTATACAACTTAGCTTTTTGAAGAGGAAGCTAGTTTACAATATTTAAAGGACATATATTCTTCTATTATATTAAAAGATATAACTCAAAGGAATAAGATAAGAGATACAGACTTGTTAGAAAGAGTGATAAGTTATCTAATTATGAATGTTGGAAATAATTTCTCGGCTACATCTATTTCAAAAATTCTTTAAAAGTGAAAAATAGAAAAAGTATCAGTAGAAACCATATTAAATTATATTAAGGCAGCTGAAGAGTCATTTTTTTAATATACAAAGTCTCAAGAGATGATTTGATTGGAAAAAAAGTTCTAAATGTTAATGAAAAAAATATTACATTGCCGACCATGGAATGAGAGAAGCTATACTTGGAAGTAATCAAAGGGATATTAATCAAATATTTGAAAATATCATTTACTTAGAGTTATTAAGAAAAAGGTTATAATGTTAGAGTTGGAAAGGTAGATAATTTAGAAGTAGACTTTGTTTGTACAAAGGGAAATGAAAAAAATATATGTTCAAGTGGCTTATCTATTAGCCTCACCTGAAACAATTGAAAGAGAATTTACTTCACTTGAAAAAAATAGATGATAATTATCCTAAATATGTAATTTCTATGGATGAATTCGATATGTCAAGAAATGGAATAATACATATAAATATTATAGATTTTTTTAATGAATTAGAAAAATAAAAACACTATTGATTGCAGTCAATAGTGTTTTTTTGAGATATTGCTATATCTTATAATTAATTATTTTTATTAAATGTGTTAGAACACTCGTGGCTCTAGCACTCATAGGGTGTTAGTCGTGAGTAGTTCACTTTCTTACTAACTCTTCCAAAGCTTTTGCTAAACGAGTTGTGACATCAAAGCTTTCTTCTGTGTGAACATTGTAATTAATAATTTTTTTCCAGTTCTTAAATCATAAACACTAATATTTCCACTGAAAAAAAGTACCTCCTAGAAAACTTTTTATAATCTTCTTTTATCATTTTATCTACCACTATTAAGAAAGTTTCATTTCTTTTTCTAAGATTAGCTTTTTCAACTTCCCAAAAAGTCTATTTCATTGACCTTCCACTTTCTAGATTCAAAACTAAGTTCTAAGTCATCTCTCCATTTTGCTGAATATTCAGGAAAGTATGCAACAAGAACCTTTTTTTTGTGAAGGATTAATTGGTGCTGCACTACCTGTTAAATTTATTGGACCATTCATACAAGAAGCAAAAAGCAAATAACATTACAACCGCTAAAAAAATATTTTTTTGATAATTTTCATAACCTACCTCCAAGTTTATCTCATACTTTTTTTTCAACTTCAATCACTGCTTTTTTTCTATACCTTCTAAAAAGGTCACCTAAACTTTCTTTTTGTAAAGTTATAAACACACAGTCTTTCATTATTTCTTACATCAAATATACTTACATAACCTGTATATTCATAATAAGTAGAGCTTATAAAAACCACCATCGCTATATTTATCTATATTTAATTGATCAAAGACAATAGCAAAAGTTTCATTACCAGTAGCTCTACTTGAAACTTTCCAATTCCTTTGAAGTAACTTAGATCTTATAGCTTTTTTTCTACACCAACTGTTGCTCCTTCAACATATGCACTTCTTTGTGCTCTTGTAAATGGTGCTGGAGTACTTATAGTTGTTACTTCTGGTCCAGAATTAGGGAATAACAACGAACAAGAAGTAAAAAGCAAATATCATACACATAAGTAATAGAATTCTTTTTAAAAATTTTTCATAATCTACCTCTCTTTATTATTTTTAATATTTTTTTACCTTGTATTAGTAAGGATTATTTCTACTATCTGCTACTGCACGTCTTCTTTCTATTTCTAAATCTCTTTTTACCATTTCCTTTATATCACTGCAAGCTGTTAGTATTGATAATAATAAAATAAATAATCCTAATTTTATAATTAATTTTCAAAAAGATCTCCTTCCTTTACTTTATATAACTTTCTACTTCATCTAATGCAGTATTTGCTATATCTTTTAAAAAGCTCATCTGGCAATTCTTGTTCTGTGATAAGAAAAAAACATTTAAGAAACAACCTTTTTCTTTTTTTGGCTCTTTGGTACAATATTATAACCATAGACTATTCCATTACGATTTTTTTCCAAAACTTTTTTTGAATATAAGCTCTATTAGTTTGAATTTCATCTGTATATTCTAATCCAAATGCTGGTGCAAACATCGTTTTGAATGCAATTCTTAAAGTTTGAGGATTTCCGTCATTAGTAAAATACATAGTTACAACCAAATTCATATCAGATTCTTCTTGTGAGAAAAGCAAGAGTGTCAACATCATTGACATCTATTTGATAACCATCCCTTTGTATCTTATTTAAATCCACATAACTTGGTGCTGAAAAAAAGAATATACACCTAAGACTAAAAAAATAAAAAAATAATAGAATTTTTTTCATACCCTACCTCCAAATTTTTTTATAAAACAAAAAGGACTATTTGCAAATAAAAAAATTGCAATAGTCCCCTCTATTACTACTATTTATATTTTACATTATATTTTTTTAATTTTGTCTACATACTTAATTGAAGCTAAATGTAAGAAAAAAATGTGTGTTTTTTGAAAGAGTACTTATTTATTTGTTACTTTTTATTTTTTTGGTCTTTTTGTTTTTTTAAAAAGAATAATATGAATAGCTACTCCAAGCCAAACAAGAGCTAATCCTATTCTTGCATGTAGATTTTGAATTTTATAAATAGAAAAAAATCATTCCACAAGATAAAAAAATAATATAGCTTTTTATTTTAACTGAAGAAGTTAAACCTTTTCCTGAATAGTAATCTTGTAATACAGGACCAAAAATATTTATTGTTCATTATCATATCGTGATATTTTTTTAGATGATCTCTCAAAAACAAAAATAAAAGCCACAAGTAAAAAAAGGAACAGTTGGTAAACCAGGAATAAAAACTCCAACTATTGCTAAAGCTACTGCTAAAAAAACCAAAAAGTTATATATAATTTCTTTTTAAATTCCTCATGTAATCTCCTAAAAAAATTTTTTTATTTATTATAAGGCTTTGTTATTCTAAAAAAAGCAAGAACTTTTTTTAGTCAAAAATATTTAAAAATACATAAGATTGACAAATGTCTACTAAAAGAGTAAACTATTATAAAGAAATTAGTAATTTAAGGAGACTGAGATGATACAAAAAGAAGCACCTAAGGTGAAAGATGATAAAAATATAAAAAATGTTATAGCTGTTATGAGTGGTAAAGGAGGAGTAGGAAAGTCTACAGTTACTACACTTCTTGCTAAGGAATTAAGAAAAAAAGGATATTCAGTTGGAGTTATGGATGCTGATATAACAGGGCCTAGTATACCAAGACTTATGAATGTTAGTGAACAAAAAATGGCAACTGATGGAAAAAATATGTATCCTGTTGTAACAGAAGATGGGATAGAAGTAGTTTCAATAAATCTTATGATAGATGAAAATGAACCTGTTGTATGGCGTGGACCAGTTATTGCAGGTGCAGTTATGCAATTCTGGAATGAAGTTGTTTGGAGCGATTTAGATTATCTTTTAATAGACATGCCTCCAGGAACAGGAGATGTACCTTTAACTGTTATGAAAAGTTTTAATATCAAAGGACTAATTATGGTTTCTATACCACAAGATATGGTTTCAATGATAGTTACTAAAGCTATAAAGATGGCAAGAAAAAAATGAATGCCAATGTAATAGGTTTAATTGAAAAATATGAGTTATATAACTTGTGATTGTTGTGATAATAAAAATATATTTGACAGATGAAAATGATATCCAAACTTTCTTAAAAAGAAAAATGATGTTGAACTTCTAGGAGAACTTCCTATGACAAAAACAAATTGCAAGAATGACAAAGGGAGAAAGTGCTTATCCAGAAGAAACATTCTCTAAAAATTGCAGATAGAGTTATAGAAAAAAAGTAAAAGAGTTATAAAAATTTAAAAACACCATTAGTTGCAGTTAATGGTGTTTTTTTGCTTTTCATAGAAAGCTATAGTATAATGAAACTATAGAAATAAAAATAAAAAAATTTTTGTAGGAGGTTAAAATGGAAATGAAAAAAATGAAAAATTTAAAAAGAATGTCTTACTAATTTAGATTATGAAACTATTAAAAAAATCTTATAAAAAAATTCAAAAAAATGATAGTGAAAAAAATTTTTTTATATTGACTTACTTAATTTAATTTTACAATATCAACAAGAAGAGGTTATAAGAAAAGGAGTATTTTAATGAAAAAAATATTCTATCTTTTTGCCGGTGTTAATGGTGCGGGTAAGTCAACTTTATATAATTTAGCAATGATAAATCAAAAATATTAAAAAAATACTATTAGAATTAATACAGATGAGATTGTTAGAGAAATTGGTGATTGGAAAAAAATAATTCTGATCAGCTGAAAGCTGCTAAGATGGCAATAAATTTAAGAAATGAATGTTTTCTATATGGTAAGTCATTTAATGAAGAAACAACATTAACTGGAAAAAAACTATTTTAAAAAAACTATTGATAAAGCAAAAAGAATTAGGGCTATGAATTACAATTATTTTATGTTGGTCTTAATAGTCCTGAAATAGCAAAAAGAAAGAATAAAAAAATAGAGTAAAAAAAGGTGGGCATAACATAGAAAATGATATAGTTGAAAAAAAGATATTATGAGTCTCTAAAAAAATTTAAAAAGAAATTATTTTAAAATTTGATAAAGTTCAATTATATGATAATTCTAATAAATATATAGAGTTTTTTTCTTTTTGAAGATAATAAGATACTTTTTAAGACTAAAGACATTAGTTGGGCTAAAGAAGCTCATAGAAATAATAGAAAAATAACATAAAAAAATAAATAAAAAAATGGAGGTGCATTATGGTAAAAAAATAGAAGTGGCAAAAAGCTATTAATTTCAATGAACTTATAAATTCAAAAAGAAGCTGAAGTTGTAAGTATGAGAATTTTTAAACGAAACCAATAGTTATATATCTCTATTTTCACTTGCTAAAAAATGAAGAAATAACAGCCGAAGCTATGTTAGGAAATAGATATTATTATTGTTTCAATGGAAATGGTGAAATATCTGTAGAAAAATAATAAAAAAAGTCTATTAAGACTGGAGACTTTTTTTAGAAGTTTTAGCTAATAATAATTATTCTGTAAAAATCTTTGGATACTTTAAAAACTTGTTGAAATTGGAGAAAAAGATAGGAGATGAAACAATGGAAAAATCAAACTTTAAAAAAATGTTAGAAAGTGCAAGTGCATTTAGTCTTGCTGATTGTGTTGACTACAAAGAAGGACAAATTGTTAGTAAAAAAATTTAGTAGCAAAAAGCTAATTTAGTTATAACTGTTATGTCATTTTTGGAAGGGAGAATCATTAGATCCTCATAAAGCACCAGGTGATGCATTGGTAACTGTTTTTAGATGGAGAAGGAAAATATATAGTTGATGGTAAAGCCTTTATTGTAAAAAAAGGAGAAAGTGCAGTTTTACCTGCTAACATTCCTCATGCTGTTGAAGCAGAAACTCAAAAATTTTAAAAATGATGTTAACTTTAGTGAAATAAAAAAATAAAAATTTGAAGAGGTTGTTAAAAAATTTGTAACAGCCTCTTTTTTTTATGTTTATATTAAAAGAAAATGATTGAATAAATTTATTTATAAAAATATATAAAAATAAAAAAATATAGATACTTATTTCTATCTTTATGATATAATATAATGTCAATTTAAAAATCTATGGAGATAAAAAAATGAATAAAGCAATTTTTTTAGATAGAGATGGAACGATAAATGTAGAAAAAGGACTACATTTACAAATGTGAAGATTTAGTTTTTGAAGAAGGTTCAGTAGAAGCTTTTAAAAAAACTTTTTAAAAAAATTTAGGATATATTTTTAATTGTTGTAAGTAATCAATCAGGTATAGCTAGAGGATATTTTACAGAGGAAGATTTAAAGGTTTTTAACAACAATATGAATGAAAAAGTTAAAAGAAGAAACTGTTGAAATAACAGAATTCTATTGTTGTCCCTCATCATCCTGATGGACTAGCTGAGTATAAAAAAAGTTTGTGATTGTAGAAAACCTAACAACAAGATGCTAGAAGATGCAATTGAAAAAAATATAATATCGATAGAGAAAAAAATCATATATGATAGGAGATAAGGCCTCAGATATAGGAGCAGGTTTAAAGTCTAAATTAAAAAAACTGTTCTTGTAAAGACTGGTTATGGCTTGAAAGATATGGAAAAAGATAGATAAAAAAATGAAACTTTGGTTTGTGAAAAATTTAAAAGACTTCTCAGAAGTATTAAAAAGAGAAAAAGTTAAATGAATTAATATTTGAAGAATTTTCAAAGAAAGTTCAAATAAAAAAATGTTGTAATGGACAGTAGAAAAAGTTACAGAAGGTTCATTATTTTTTTGCAATAAACAATGGAAACTCTTATGTTAAAGACGTTTTTAGATAAGGGAGCTAGCCTTGTCATTGCTGATAATACAGATATAGCAGATGAAAGAATAGTAAAAGTTGCAGATACTGTTGCTACTATGCAAGATTTAGCAACAAAAATATAGAAATAAATTAGATATACAAGTTATAGGAATAACAGGAAGTAATGGAAAAAAACTAGTACAAAAAGATATAGTTTATTCTCTACTTTCTAAAAAAAGGCTAAGACTTTAAAAAAACTGAAGGAAACTACAATAATCACATAGGTTTACCTTACACACTTTTTAAATGTTACAGATGAAGAAAAAGTTTGTAGTCTTAGAAATGGGAATGAGTTCTCTTGGAGAAATCAGAAGATTAGGAGAAATTTCAAATCCTGACTATGCAATAATAACAAATATTGGAGATTCACATATAGAGTTTTTTTAAAGACAAGAGATAATGTTTTTAAAAGCTAAAACAGAGCTTTTTAGAGTTCGTAAACAAAGAAAAATACTTTTGTTTGTGGTGATGATGTATATTTAGCAAAAGCTAGATGTGAATAAAAATAGGTTTCAATGAAGATAATAATTTTTAGAATAGAAAGCTATGAATTTTCTGATAAAGGAAGTAAATTTACTTTAGATGGAAAAAGAATATGAAATGTCTTTACTGGGGAAACACAATATTTCTAACACAGCTATTGCAATAGAATTAGCAAAGAAAAATTGGACTTAGTGATGAAGAAATAAAAAGAAGGTTTAAAAGATATAAAAAAATTAGTGGTATGAGATTTCAAGAAATAAGAGTGGGAGAAGATATTTATATTAATGATGCTTACAATGCAAGTCCTACTTCTATGAAGGCAGCAATAGACACTTTAAATGAAATCTATAACGACAAATATAAGATAGCAATTTTAGGAGATATGCTAGAATTGGGAGAAGATGAAGTAAAATATCATGTGGAAGTCCTAAACTACCTACTTGATAAAAAGATAAAAATTGATATATCTATATGGTGAAAGAATGAAAAAAAGCCTATGATATATTTATGAAAAAAATAAGTCGGAAGAATATAGATTTTGGTACTATCCAACGAAAGAAGGAATAGTGGAAAGTTTAAAAAAATATCAGAATGGAAAAAAAGTAATTTTATTGAAAGCCCTCAAGAGGAACAGCCTTAGAGGATATAATAGTGAAAGAGTGAGGGGACGGCCATGTTGTATTTTTTAGCAGAGTATTTTGCAAAACTTGAATTTTTGAGATCAATTTATCTAAGAACTTTTTTTAGCTTTTTGTAATATCTTTTTGTATAGTTTTATTTGCAGGAAACCATTTATAAAAATATTTAAAAGTTAAAAAAATTTGGTGAAGAGATAAGAGATGATGGACCTAGTTCACATTTTTCAAAAAAAGGTACTCCAACTATGGGTGGAGTTTTGATTATAGCCTCAGTACTTTTAACAAGTTTATTGATAAATGACTTAGCAAATAAGTTGATTCTACTTGTTTTAGTTTCTATGCTTATGTTTGCGGCAATAGGTTTTATTGATGACTATAGAAAGTTTACTGTCAGTAAAAAAGGTTTAGCAGGAAAGAAAAAATTATTATTTCAAGGTACTATAGGACTAATGGTATGGGCATACCTATACTATATTGGTTTCACAGGTAGAACTATGATAGATTTTTCAGTAATAAATCCTATAAGTGCTCATCCATATTATATTGGAGCGATAGGAATGTTTGTTTTAATTCAAATTATACTTATGGGGAACATCAAATGCAGTTAACATAACTGACGGACTTGATGGACTGGCTATAATGCCTATGATAATATGTTCAACTATCTTAGGGGTAGTGGCATACTTTACAGGACATACAGAATTGAGTTCTCACTTGCATTTATTCTATACTGTTGGTTCAGGAGAACTATCTGTATTCTTGGCAGCAGTAACAGGTGCAGGACTAGGGTTCCTTTGGTATAACTGTTATCCAGCACAAATATTTATGGGAGATACAGGTTCTTTAACTCTTGGAGGAATTTTTAGGAGTTATAGGAATTATCTTAAAAACAAGAATTGTTATTACCAATCTTAGGATTTATATTTGTACTTGAAGCACTATCAGTAATACTTCAAGTTGGTTCATTTTAAATTAAGAGGAAAAAGAATATTTAAAATGGCACCTATTCACCACCATTTTTGAGTTGATGAATATACCAGAATCAAAAAGTTACTTTAAGATTTTTGGATAGCAACACTTATATTTGGAATAATAGCATTAGGAACAATTAAGATGAGAGGGATACTATAATGAAAAAAAGTAATGATTTATGGAATGGGGATAAGCGGAACAGGAGCAAAAGCACTGTTAGAAACAGAAGGTTATGAAGTTATTTTAGTTGATGATAAAAAAGCTATGACATCTGAAGAAGCTATGCAACATTTAGATAATATAGAGTTTTTTATTAAAAGTCCTGGAATACCATACAATAATTTTTGTTAAAGAAGTTCAAAAAAAGAGGAATTAAAGTCTTAGATGAAATAGAAGTTGCATACAACTATATGGTAGAAAAGAATTTAAAAAAACAAAAAAATTATTGCAATTACTGGTACTAATGGAAAAAGTACAACTACAGCGAAAATATCAGATCTATTAAATTATGCAGGATATAAAGCTTGCTATGCTGGAAATATTGGAAGATCATTGTCTGAAGCTCTATTACATGAAAAAGATTTAGACTTTGTTTCTTTAGAACTTAGTTCATTCCAATTAGAAAATGTTGAAAATTTTTAGACCATATATCTCTATGATAATCAACATGGGACCAGATCATATAGAAAGATATAAAAGTTTTGATGAATACTATGATACAAAAATTTAATATAGCAAAAAAATCAAGATGAAAAATCAATATTTTTATAGAAAAATATTGATGATATAGAAATCGAAAAAAAGAGCTAAAACAAATAAAGGCTAAAAAGAATTTCTGTATCAAAAATCTAAAGAAGCAAATGTCTATGTTGAAGACAATAAAAATTTATGTAGGAAAAAGATTTTTATAATTGAAGCAGATAAATTGAGTCTAAAGGGTATACATAATTTAGAAAAATACTTTATTTATGGTTGCCACTGCTGAAATTTTAAATATAGATAGAGAAAAAAATTAAAAGAGTTTTTTTAATGGTAGCGACTCCTTTAGAACATAGAACAGAATTATTCTTTAACTATGGAGATGTAAAAATTCATAAATGACTCAAAGGCAACAAATGTAGATTCTACAAAGTTTGCTATTCAAGCAAATAAAGATAGTATCTTAATCTGTGGTGGTTATGATAAGGGAGTAGATCTAGCACCATTAGCAGAAATGATTAAAGAAAATATAAAAGAAGTATATTTAATAGGGGTAATAGCAGATAAGATTGAAACTGAATTGAAGAAAGTAGGTTATGAAGCTAGTAAAAATTCATAAATTAGAAACTATAGAAAATTCTCTTCTAGATATGAAAAAGAGATTTACAAAAGATTCTGATGAAGTGATCTTACTTTCTCCAGCAACATCAAGTTATGATCAATTTAATTCTTTTGAACATAGAGGGAAAGTTTTTAAAGAGTTAGTTTTAAAAAAATTTTTTTGGGTAGGTGTACAAAAATGAGAAAAAGTAATTCTTACAACAGGTGGAACAGGAGGACATATATATCCTGCTCTGGCTGTTGCAGATAGATTAAAAATTAAAAAGGTGTGGAAGCAGTATTTGTTGGAAGCACAGAACGTATGGAACATGAGATAGTTCCAGAAAGTGGGCATAGATTTATAGGTCTTGATATATCAGTTCCTAAAGGTTTTTAAGAATATAAGAAAATATTTAAAAAGCTATAAGAGGAGCATATAAGATTATAAAAGAAGAAAAAAACCAGAGGCTATTATAGGTTTTTGGAAATTACATATCAGTACCTACAATTATTGCTGCAATTTTACTTAGAAAAAAATATATTTGCAAGAACAAAATGTAAACATAGGTTCAGCAAATAGATTATTTTATAAAATGGCAAAGATGACTTTCCTTGCCTTCGATAAGACTTATGACGATATTCCTATTAAGTCTCAAGATAGATTTAAAGTAACAGGAAATCCATTAAGAATAGGAATAGAAGATTTGAGATATGCCACTGAAAGACAAAAAAATTAGGTGTAGGGCCTAATGAAAAAAAGTTTTATTGATTACAGGTGGAAGCTTAGGAGCACAAGATATCAATAATGCTATTATGAAGTATTGGGAAAAAAATCTGTGCTGAAAAAAATCTTAGAGTTTACTGGGCTACAGGAAATAATTTTAATGAATTAAAAAAGTCTTGAAAAACAAAGAAAGAAAATGATAGGATAGAACCTTACTTTTAATGACATGTTAAATATTATGGCAGCAGCTGACTTAGTTATATGTAGAGCAGGAGCATTGACAATATCTGAACTTATAGAACTTGAAAAAAACCTTCAATCATAATTCCTTACGGTTCAATAAAGGTTGGGCAATATGAAAATGCAAAAGTTCTTAAGGACTACAATGCAGCTTATGTCTATACAAAAGATGAATTAGATGAAGCAATAAAAAAAGCTCTTGAAGTTATAAGAAATGATGAAAAATTAAAAAAGATGAGAATTAGGTTGAAACCATTGAGAAAGCCTAATGCAGCAGAAGAGATTATAGCATATCTCGATATTTGGAGGAATTAAGGCAATGGAAAAAATTTATTTTATTGGAATAAATGGTATAGGTATGAGTGGCCTTGCCAAAATAATGAAATGTAAAGGTTATGACGTAAAAGGAGCAGATATCTGTTCTAACTATGTAACAGAAGAACTTCTATCAATGGGAATAACTGTTTACAATGAGCATGATGAAGAAAATGTAAAGGGAGCAGATTTTGTTATAGCTTCAACAGCTATAAAAGAAACTAACCCTGAATATGCTTATGCTAAAGAAAATGGTATAAAAAAATTTTTAAAAAGAGGAGAATTGCTAGCTAAACTTCTAAATAGAGAAACTGGTATAGCTATAGCAGGAACTCATGGAAAGACTACAACTTCTTCTATGCTTTCAGCAGTTATGCTAAAAAAAGATCCTACAATAGTTGTAGGAGGAATTTTACCAGAAATAAAATCTAATGCTAGACCTGGAAAAAAAGTGAATATTTTTATAGCTGAGGCAGATGAAAGTGATAACTCATTTTTTTATTTATGAATCCTGAATATTCAGTAATTACTAATATAGATGCCGATCATTTAGATGTGCATGGAAATTTAGAAAATATTAAAAAAATCTTTTATAGAATTCATCTTACATACACAAAAAGGAATCTATAATATGTATGGACTCTAAAAAAAATTTGATGGATGCAATTTCAAAATTACCTGAAGGAAAAATCTGTAACAAAAATATTCAATAAAAAGATGAAAATGCAGATATATATGCTAAAAAAATATCAGAATAGTGGACAGAAAAAAACTGTTTTTTTGAAGTCTATGTAAATAAAGAGTTAAAAGGAGAATTTTCTCTAAACATTCCTGGCGAACACAATATACAAAACTCTTTACCTGTAATCTATTTAGCATTAAAATTTGGACTTAATAAAGATGAAATTCAAGAAGCTTTAAATCAATTTAAAGGTTCAAAAAGAAGATATGATGTACTATATGATCAAGAATTAGAAAATGGTTATGGTAGTAAAACTAAGAGAGTTAGAATAGTTGATGACTATGCTCACCATCCAACTGAAATAAAGGCAACTTTAAAAGCTATAAAAAGTGTGGATAACTCAAGATTGGTTGCAATATTTCAACCTCATAGATACAGTAGAGTACACTTCTTATTAGATGAATTTAAAGATGCTTTTTGCAGATGTGGATAAGGTAATACTTTTACCTATATATGCGGCTGGAGAAAAGAATGAGTTTAATGTTTCAAGTGAAATATTAAAAAGAACATATAAATCATGGAAATGTGGAACTTATGAATGAATGGAAAGATGTAAAAAGATATGTAACTAGAGTTAAAAAAAGGACTCTACATATATTTTTTTATGGGAGCTGGAGATATATCAACTTTAGCTCATGAAATTGCTGAAGAATTGGAAGGAATGTCTGATGAAAATTTTTTTGATAATCAAGAAATGAAAAAAATTATTCAAATATGAGAGTTGGAGGAAAGGCTAAAAAGACTTATCATACTTGAATCAAAAAGAAGAAATAGTAGATGTATATAAGAATGAAGAAAAATACTAATATCTTTATTTTAGGAAATGGAACAAATGTTTTGTTCACTGATGACTTTATGGATAAGACTTTTGTTTGTACAAAAAAATTAAATAAAAATAGAAGATTTAGGATCTAATCTAGTTAGAGTTGAAACAGGTGCAAACCTAAAAAGACTTAACAGATTTTTATGAGAGATAAAAATTATTCTGGAATTGAAAGCCTATTTGGTATACCAGGCTCTATTGGTGGACTTGTATATATGAATGGTGGAGCTTTTTGGAACAGAAATATTTGATAAAAATAGCATCAATAGAAGTGTTTGATGAAAATCATCAAATAAGAGAAATAAAAAGAAGATTTAAAAAGTAGCATATAGAAAAAAACAGAAATTCAAGATAAAAAAATTGGTTAGTTTTAAGTGCAACTTTTTAAATTTGATGATGGTTTTGATCAAGCTAGAGTAAAAGAAATAAAAAGAATTAAGAGAAAGTAAACATCCTTTAGATAAACCAAGTTTGGGAAGTACATTTAAAAAAATCCTGAAGGTGACTTCGCAGCGAGATTAATTTCAGAATGCGGTCTAAAGGGAACTATAATAGGTAATGCTCAAATAGCAGAAAAAAACATCCTAACTTTGTATTAAATTTAGGTGGAGCTACATTTGAAGATATTACAAATATTTTAACTTTGGTTAAAAAAATCAGTATTTGAAAAAAATTTGGGGTAAAAATTAGAAGAAGAAATAATAATTGTTAAATAAGAGGCGAAAGAAGAAATGAAAAATAGCAGTTTTTATGGGGGAACTTCATCAGAAAAAGAAATATCTCTAAGAAGTGGAGAAGCAGTTTTAGAAAGTTTACAAAGACAAGGTTATGATGCATATGGAGTTGTACTAGATGAGAATAATCAAGTAACAGCTTTTCTTGAAAAATGATTATGACTTAGCATACTTAGTTCTACATGGTGGGAACGGAGAAAATGGTAAGATACAAGCAGTATTAGATATTTTAGGAAAAAAATATACAGGTTCTGGAGTACTTGCAAGTGCTTTGACTATGGATAAAAATAAGACTAAGCAAATTGCAGAAAATATTGGAATAAGAGTGCCAAAATCATATAGAGATTTAGACTCTATTGAGAGATTTCCAGTAATAATAAAGCCTGTTGATGAAGGATCAAGTAAAGGACTATTTTTTTATGTAACAATAAAGAAGAGGCAGGGGAAGCTCTTAAAAAACTTAGAAAACCTATAATTGAAGACTATATTGTTGGAGAAGAATTGACAGTTGGAGTTTTAAATGGAAAGGCTTTAGGAGTATTAAAAATAATCCCTCAAGCAGATGTTCTATATGACTACGATTCAAAAATATGCAAAAAGGTGGTTCAATTCATGAATTCCCAGCAAAAAAATAGAAGATAAATCATATAAGGAAGCTATGAAAATAGCTGAAAAGAATTCATAAAGAATTTAAAAATGAAAGGAATTTCAAGAAGTGATTTTATACTAAGTGAAGGAAAAACTTTACTTTAGAAGTAAACTCTTCACCAGGAATGACAAAAAAACAAGTTTAATTCCTGATTTAGCAACTCTTCAAGGATATACTTTTGATGATGTTGTTAGATTGACAGTTGAAACATTTTTTTGAAATAATTAGGGAACTTAATGAAAGTAAGATTGTTGATATTGAATATAATAATGTATTTAGTATATATGTTGCCTCAAAATTTCTTTTAGATTGGATTACTTTTAATATAAATAAAGTAGATATTCAAGAGAGTGCAAAAATGCTACAACCAGAATTGACAAAACTAAGTGAAAAAAATTATATAATAAGAATATTATTTATATAGATAGCAATGAAATAAAAAGAATTTTTTTAGAAAAAAGATGTAAGGGTTGAAGATGTAACAATCACGAAAAAAATCCTTAGGAGAAATTAGTATTGATGTCAAAGAGAAAGACTTATCTTACTATGCAGTTATAGGAAAAAAATATTTATTTAGTGGATAAAGCTGGAGAGATATTTGCTTACTTAAATGAAAAAAGATGTAGAAGAAGTACCATTTATTGTGGCAAATAGCGAAGACGAAATCAAAGAAATAACAGAATTTTTTTAAATGAACTTTCAGATTTAGCAATATTTAAAAAAACATTTCTCAAATATATAAGATAAACGATAAAGAGTTTGTTATAATATTGACTGATGGAGTTAAAAATAAAAAAACTAATAGAATAGAAGAAAAATGATGAAGTTAATAAAGAAAAAACAGAACAAAAAGATATTTGATAGCACAACAACTTTATTTTAATATGTCGAAAGAAAGAAAAAAATAGACTACATAGATTTAAGATTTAACGACTATATAATAAAAATATTTAGGTGATAATAAATGAGAGATGATGTAATAAGAAAAAGTGGCTCTGGACATCGGTAATAATAGTATAAAGTTACTTATTGGAGAAATGAGTTCAGATTTTACAAAAATAGCTATTACTGACTATGTTAAAGTTAAACATACAGGCTTGAGAAAATCAGAAATTTATGATATAAATGCCTTAAGTGAAGCTGTTAGAACTGCAATAAGTAAAGCAGAAAGTGTTGAATCTCCAATAACAAGACTTTCACTGGCTTTAGGTGGACCTGGAGTAGGCTCAACAACAGTAAATGTCAAAATTTCATTTCCTGAAAAAGAAATTGAAGAATCTGATATGGATACATTGTTAAGAAAAGGCTAAAAGACAAATTTTTGGAGAAAATGAAGATAAGTTTAGGATACTCTACAAAGAAGTATATAATAAAAAGGTTGATGGACCAAATATAATAAAGCAACCTATAGGTATGGTTGGTAAAGAATTACAAGCAGATGTACACTTTGTATATGTAGAAGAAGCTTATGTAAAAAAATTCAGAGAAGTCCTGTATGGTCTTGGGGTGGATATAGATAAGATATATTTGGACTCATATGCTTCAGCTAAAGGAACTTTAGATGAAGAAACAAGAAAAATGGGAGTAGCTCATGTAGATATTGGTTATGGATCGACAAACGTTATAATTATGAAAAATGGTAAAGTTCTCTATGCTAAGACAAAATCACTAGGAGAATTACACTATGTTTCTGATTTATCAATAATATTAAAAAGTACCTAGAGAAGGTGCAGAAGAAATATTATTAAAACTAAAAAATAAAGAATTTGAATCAGATGAAACAATCAAGTATGGCACAAAAAAGATACCTTTAAAAAGTATAAAGGATATTATTGCAGCTAGAACAGATGATATTACAGAATTTATAACTGCAACAATTGATGAATCTGGTTTCAATGGACTCTTGGCTAGGGGTATAGTTCTAACAGGAGGAGCAGTTGATATAGATGGAGTGGCTGAACAAGTTTCAAATCGGTCAGGATATCTAGTCAGAAAGATGTTACCAATACCTTTAAAAGGTATAAAAAATAGTTTCTACAGTGATGCAACTGTGGTTGGTATATTCTTAGAAGATATGGAAAGAGAATATAAGAGAAGCACAGAAAGAGCTAAAGAAGAAAATATACAAGTAACAAGAAGAGATGTAGTAAGAGATAATAGTGTAAGAGAAGAAGTGGATGTTTTTTTAGAAGAAATAGATGACAGTAGATCTAAGAAAAAAGAAAAAAAGTTCGATTTAATCAGATGGCTAAGAGAACTTTTTTAGTCTAAAGTAAGGAGGATATTTATGTCAGAAGGAATAAAAGATCTTGTTAAAATAAAGGTAATAGGTGTTGGAGGTGGAGGAGGAAATGCCATCAACGACATGCTTTATTCAGGAGTAACAGGAGTAGAATATATAGCAGCTAACACAGATAAGCAAGATTTAGAAAAATCATTAGCTGATAGAAAATTACAAATTGGTGAAAAATTAACAAAAGGGCAAGGAGCAGGTGCTGAACCTGAAATAGGAAGACTTGCAGCAGAAGAAGATATAGAAAAAATTCAAGAACTTTTAAAAGGAACAGATATGCTGTTCATCACTGCTGGAATGGGTGGAGGTACTGGTACAGGAGCAGCTCCAGTTATTGCAAAAGTAGCGAAAGAATTAGATGTTCTTACAGTTGCAGTTGTAACAAGACCTTTTAATTTTGAAGGTGAAAAAAGAAGAAGAAATTCAGAAAATGGAATTGAACTTTTAAGACAAAACGTAGACAGTTTAGTTATCATACCAAATGATAAACTTTTTGATTTACCAGATAAAAAAACATAACTATGCTTAATGCATTTAAAGAAGCAAACAATATCTTAAGAATCGGTATAAAAGCTGTTGTGGATCTAGTTTTAGGACAAGGATTTATAAACCTTGACTTTGCAGATATTAAATCTGTATTGAAAAATTCAGGAATTGCTGTTTTAGGATATGGAGAAGGTGAAGGAGAAAACAGAGCTATAAAAGCTGCTGAAAAAGCATTAGAATCTCCATTACTAGAAAAATCTATTCAAGGAGCAGATAAGATACTTATCAACTTAAGAACTTCTGAAGACGTTGGATTAAATGAATCACAAACAGTTACTGAAGTAATAAGACAAGCTACTGGAAAGAAAGTAGAAGATGTACTATTTGGAATTACAATAGTACCTGAATTCTCAGATAAAATTGAAATTACTATCATGGCAAATAATTTCAAAGATGAAATGGAAACTAATAAAGAAACATTCATTAAAGTGGAAACAGTTAAGTCTGGTGAGCCTATTAGAGAATCTGAAAGAAAAAGAGAAGAACCAGATGATATAATGGACATTCCACCTTGGATGAGAACTAATAGAAGATAAAAAAATGAAAAAGGATTGATTTAAATCAGTCCTTTTTTTATTTTTTTTATAACAGATGTAATATTATCTTTTTATTGAAATTATTAGAATAATGTCATATAATATTGAAAGAAATATAAAAAAATCTTAACATTGAATACAAAAAGGGGGAAAAATAAAAAAATGGGAAACAATCTACATAGGATTGAAAAAGGATTTGCGTTCTATAGCTAAAAAGATATAAATCTGTAAAAATATTCTATAGGTTTAGCAATTCTTTTTCTAATGTTAGGGGTAAGTGCATTTTCTGAAGAAGTTAATACAAAAGCACAAGTTGCTCAAATAGCAACAAGAGAAGAATTAAAAACTTCTGTTGGAGATGTTCAAACAAAGTTGAATGTGTTGAGAGATAATAATAAAAAAGAAATAAAAAAATTTGAATTTAGAATTAGTACAATTGATGGAACAAGGGGCTCAAGTAGTAAAAATCTCCTTGGTCATCATGGCAATTTGGAATGAATTTTTTCTATGAAAATTGGGGAGGTACATACAAAGGTAGTGGAGATAAACCACAAAAGTACATCTATAATGCAGTACACACAAGAGGGGACTGGAAAGTGAAAAATGCTATGGATGCTCTTGATGCTAGAAAAGTAAGTAGCACTCCATTAACTCCTGGAAATGATTCATTGGCTTCTTGGATAGATATATTAAATACATTAAGTGGTGCAGGAAAAGTTGAAAAAGATAGTGCAATATATTCATCAACTAATGGAAGAAGAACATGGGGATTAGTAGATTTATTAAATATTAAAGAACCTACTAATGAAGTTGAGATACTTGCTCGTATTTCTCCAAAGGAAGTTAATAAACAAGCTATACCATTAACTATAGATGAACCTGTAGTTGAAGGAATAGAAGCACCTAAGGTAGAACCAAATGTAAATACACCATTGAAAGCACCTGAAATTAAACTTCCAGAAATATCTGAAATTGTAATTAGTTCATTGGAAATAAACCCACCAGATGCACCAAATGCACCAGGAGCACCAACTATAGATATTACACTTAATGCGCCAACAGCACCAACAGCGCCAATAGTACCATCTATTGAAGTAGAGCCAGGGAAACCAGAAACTGTAGAAGCACCGAAAATATCTATAAGTGTAACACCGCCAACTATAACAGCTTTAAATATAACTACACCTGGAAGTGTTGGAACTATAAATGTGACAGCACCAACTGTAAGAGCAGTTGATTTTATACTTCCAGCTGCAGAATTAAGTAATGATAGTAGTCGTAATTTCCAAGGTTATCCTAATAGACATGTCTCTTATAATCAAGGACTTAAAAGTATAGTAGTAAATAGTGTTACAAATGGTTATGGAGGGAAAAAGAAAGGGAACTATATATCTACTTGGGGTTATGCGACAGGTTTAGATAAAGTAGCAACTAATGTAACTGTAGATGTTGATAATACTCGTGCATTTATGGTTGATGAAGGAATTGATGAAAAAAATACAGCTATTGCTCCTTTTACATATACAGGAACAATAAATCTAAATAAATCTCAAAATGTGGGTATAGATGTTCAAGGAACTCATACTAGTTATAGTCCCAGTGCTGAGGTAAATACAGAGGGTAAATATAATAATATAAATACTGTTGCTAATATAAAAGTTATAAATAAAGGAAATATATATGGAAATGATAATGTAGCTGGAACAAATAAGAACCAAGTAGCCTTTGGTTTTAATAACTTTGATGCTTCTACAAATAATACTAGAACAGAAATGATTAATGAAGGTCATATAAAATTAGATTCAAAAGAAAGTGCTGGAATTCAATTACGTCCTGAAAAATCCAAATGCAAGTGGTTCAAGTGTATTATTAGGTTTAAATATGATGACAGCCTACAATGCACAAACTGGGATAATAGATATAAATAACACAGGTAGTTTTGGAATGTTAACTGTCAAAAATAAGGATAATTCTGGAAATCTAGCAGCTCCTAAAACTTATTCTAATTATGGTATTACTACATCAGCTGGAGGTCAAATTGCAAGTAGAGCTCAAAAAGAAAATATGAGCTATATGAAGAATACAGGTACTATAAATGTAGGTGGGACTTCTTCAATTGGTATAGGACATCTTCATAATATACAAGGAGTCTATGCCGGAGGTACTATAAATGTAACTGGAAATAGTTCTGTGGGTGTATACACAGAAGTACCAACAAGACCTGTTTTAGCAGGAAAAAATGATGACCATGGATTAGCAAATACTAGTGGAAAAACAGTTGGGACTGAAACTGTAGAAGTTAGTGGTAAGATTACAGTAAGTGGAACTGGAAGTTCAGGAGTTTATGCAAAGGATACAGGAAGCATTACTTTAAAAGATAATAAAAATGATGCAGATGCAGATGCTGATAACAAAACAACTGCAAAAATTGAAGTCACTGGAACAAAAAGTTATGGAGCTGTTTTAGATGGACTAAAACTTAATTTAGAAGAAAATACTGAAATTAATGTAACTGGTAAAGAAGCGATAGGTTATGTTTTAAAAAGTGGAACAGGTTCTAACAAAGGAACAATTTCTGTAACTGGTCATGCAGCTAATACAGATACAACTCCTAGCTTAGGTTTTTATGGAGAAAAAGGTACTTTCACTAATGAAAAAGAAGGAACAATTTCTTCATCAGGAAATTATGCAAATGCAGTTGCTCTAGTTGGAAATACAACAACAGGAGTAGTTTTTAATAATAAAGGAAAAAAATAAAAAAACAGAAGGAAAAGGAAATATTGGAGTCTATGCTGATGGAAAATATACCTTTGAACACGATGGAACAGATGCAAAAATTAGCGTAGGAACTAATGCTGTAGGAATATATGCTAAGAATGCAGCAGGAGCATTGAATATAAAAGCTCCAATAGATATAGCCGCTAGTGGTGGAACAGGAGCAAATGCAGGAACAACAATAGGTATATATTCTGATGGAGAAGCTAAAGTAAAATTTGGAGATAATTCAAAATTAACAATAGGCGAAGGAGCAGTAGGTCTTTATTCATCAGATGCTAGCAAATTTAATAATACTTTTGAATTTGAAACTGGAAAAGAAATTAACAGTAGAATTAAAGGAAAGATCAGTTTTTGGTCTTTTAAATGGTGCTACAGCTACAGATGTTCCACTAAGTAAATATTTAAATAATGGAACAACTGATAAAATAGAAATAACACAATTTGGTGAAGGAGCAAGTATATTCTATGCAACATCAAATGCAAAAAGCTGTTTTTAGATAAAGATTATACTGTAACAAATGGAACAGCAGCATCAACATCTGTTTTAGTAGCAAATGATGGTGCAAGTGTTAAAAATTGCAAGTGGAAAAAAATTAGAAACAAATACTAATGTTGGTCTTATTGCAAATGCAAATGGAGCAGTAGCAGAAAAATGAAGGTACTCTTGAATCTACTAGAACTGAAAAAAAGGTATAGGAATTTATGCAAAAGATGCAACTGCTAAAAAAATACTGGAACAAATGCAACTATTACAATGAATAATAAAGAAGCAGTTGGAATGTTAGGGCTTGTAGGTTCTACTTTAACGAATAGTGCTAAGATAGAATTAAAAGGAATTTCATCGGCAGGAATGTATGGTGAAAATTCTGATTTAACAAACTCAACAGCTTCATCTCAAATTATTGTAAATAAAGAAGCATCAGCAGGTATGTATGCAAAGATGACAGGAGCTTCAAGTGTTGCTAAGACATCAAAGAACGAAGGAACGATAGATATAAAAGCTGATGGGGCTGGAAAATCAGCAGCTATGTATTCTTTAATGGAAAATGGAACTACTAAAGTAATGACTACTCAAAATACAAAGGATATAAAAAGTTGCTCAAAAAGCATCAGCAGGAATCTATGTAAAAAATGAAAGTGCTGCAGATAAAAATAATTCTTTAGCAGAAAAATACTGGCTCAATAAAGATGACAGGAGAAAAGCTCAGTTGGAATTATAGCTGAAAAAAATCTAAAGTAACAAATAGTGGAACTGGAGTAAATGGAATAGAAATATCAGGAGAAAGCTCAGCAGGAATCTTAGCAAGTAAAGAATCAGAGGTTACAAACTCAGGAAGAATAGAAGGAAACACAGGAATAAAGTTAGTTGGTATTTCAGTAGATGAAACTTCAACTGTAATAAACAGTGGAACTATTATTATGAATACAGCTCAAAAATACTGGTATTGCAAGTAAAGGTGGACAAGTAACAAATAGTGGAACCATTACTTTAGTAAAAAAATAATTCAACAGGTATTTCCGCTGAAAATGCAGATGTAACAAATACATCAACTATAAAAAGCAAAAGATAAAGAATCAGTAGGAATCTATGCTAAGATGTCTGGAAATCTTGATAAGAAAGTTACTAATACTGGAACAATAACTTTAGAGTCTCCAGCAGGAACAACTCCTAATAAATCAGCTGCTATATATAGTTTAGTAGATGGTGGAACAGGAACAGGAATATTGACTACTGAAAATAATGAAACTATTAATGTAGATCAAAAAGATTCAGTAGGAATATTTGCTCAAAATAATGGAACAGCAAATACTAGATCAGTAGTAAAAAATACTAAAATTATTAATGTTAGTAAAGAAGGTTCAGCAGGAATCTTAGGAGATAAGTCTACTATAACAAATAGTGGAGCAGGAACAGATGGAATAGTTTTAACTGCTAAGAAAACAGTAGGTATTATAGGAAAAAATGGTTCAGAAGTTAGTAATATAGGAAGAATAGAAACATCAACTGTGACTCCATCAAGTTCTTCAGAAGGTCTAGTAGGAATATCACTAAATGCTTCAACAGGAACAAATAGTGGAGATATTATTCTAGGAACAGCACACTCAACAGGAATGAATGGAGTGGCTAGTTCAACTGTAATAAATGCCAAAAATATTACTGGAAATAAAGAAAATGTTGTAGGAATGGCTGTTAATGCTTCAACAGCAACAAATACTGACAAGGGAACAATAACTTTAAATGGACTAACTTCAACAGGAATGTTTGGAGCAGCAACTTCAATATTAACAAATAGAGGAATAATCACAGGAACTAAAGAAAATAGTGTTGGTATGGCTGGAGATGCTTCAACTGTAACAAATGAGAAGACTATAAGTTTAGCTGGTAAAAACTCAACAGGATTATTTGGAAAAAATAATTCAACATTAACAAATGAAACAAATGCTACTATTACATTAGGAGAAGAAGAATCAGTAGGAATTTATTCTGATGCTAATAATGCATTAGCAATTAATAAAGGAATTATAAATGCTGTTAAGAAAAATTCAGCAGGTATGTTAGGTAAAAAAGGAAATATAGAAAATACAGGTACTATAACTACTTCAGATGAAAAATCTGCAACAATGTACACTGAGAATGCTAATGCAACTAACAAGGCAATCCTAAATGCTGATGGTCAAAAAAATCAGCAGGTATTTATGCAAAAAGTGAATGAAGCCGCTGGAAATATAAATATTGTAGGAGCAAATATTGCTAATGCTACAATAACAATTACAGGGACACAATCAGCAGGTATGCTAGGTCTAATGGACAAAACGACAGGAGCAAACTCTAGTTTAAAAATTAGAGAATAGTGGAAAAAAATAGATATTAAAAAAACAAAGAATCTGTAGGTATGATGGTAACAAATAAGTCAGGTGCTACAAAAAGATGAAGTAGTAGCAACAAATAAAACTGGTGGAGTTATCAATTTAGAGTCTACAACTGCAACAGATGATAAAAAAATATAGGTATACTTGCTAATGAAAAAAAGCAACAGGAATCAATGAGGGAACTATACAAGTAAAAACTCTTGAGTCAGTTGGAATGTTAGGACAAGCAGCTTCAGAAGTTATAAATAGGAATACTATTAATTTAATAGCTGAAAAAGGAATAGGAATGTTAGCAAAAAGATGCTACTTCTACTGCACTTAATGATGGAGACATAAATGTTACTGGTAAAAAATCTTCTGGAATGTTAGCTAAAGAGGCAGGAAAAGCTGAAAATAAGGAAAATATCAATGTAACAGCAGAAAACGGAGTAGGAATATTTGTTTCTGATACTGGAACAGGAACTAACTTAAATGGTGCTAAAATAACTTTAGATAGTAAAAATGCAGTTGGAATATTTGCTCAAAATAATGGGGCTGGATATACAGCTCAAAATGCTGGAAAAATTATTTTAGGAAAAGAAGATGGAACATCAGCTAATGAATCATTAATAGGAATGTTTGCTCAAGCAGAAGCAGGAAAAACAGCTAGTGTAAAAAATACAGGAACTATTGATGTAAATACAAAGAAATCAGTAGGAATGTATGCAAAAAATGATGCTACAAATGTAGGAGATGTTGACTTACAAAATATAGAAACTATTAATATAAATAATGAAAGTTCAGCTGGAATTTATGCACCTAAAGCAACAGTTTCTAAAGTAGGAGCAATAAATCTAAAGAATTCAAAGGATAGTGATGGATCTTCTGCTGTATATATCTCAAAAGGAGGTAAAGTATCAGATACAGCTAGTGCTACAATTAATTTGGGAACAGTAAATCAAAATAGAGTTGCTTATTATGTAAATGGTGCAGGAAGTGCTTTAGCTGGAGCTAATATTGGAAAAATTAGTGGATATGGAGTAGGAGTATATCTACAAGGAGATGCGACAGTAGGTACAGCTGAAATAGATAAAAATACACCAACATTAGATTTCACAACTGGTAATGATGCTGGAAATGGAATAATAGGTCTATACTTAAATGGAAATACAGAAATAAAAGACTACACAAAAGGAATTACAGTTGGAAATAGTGTTGGAACAAATTATGCAATAGGAGTTTACGCTAAGGCTCAAGGAACAGGAGGAAGCTATAGTATAACAACTCCAATTAAAGTTGGAGCTGATGGAGTAGGAATCTATGCTGATAAAAATAGTGACATTACATATACTGGAAACATGGAAGTAGGAGATGGAACTAAATCAGGAACAGGTATCTACATAACTAAAAAAGATGGAACAGGAACAGCTACAGGAACAGTTACTCTTGGATCAAATACAATTAAATTAAAAGGAACAGGAGGAGTTGCAGTTATAGCTTCTGAAGGTACAAAATTTGATGCAAAGAGTGCAACAATAGAATTAATAGGAAAAGATGTTACAGGAGTAGGAGTTTATGGACTAAAAGGCTCTGACGTAAAAACAGGAGGATGGACTTTTAAAAATAATGGAAACCAAGCTGAAGAAGTTCGTCTAGTAGAAGGAAAAGTTCATGTAACAAGTAGTAAATCATTAAATCCTAGAATGGTTCTAACACATGTTATAAATGGAGAAACTTCAGTGGGAACTGGTGCAACAGTTACTTCTGTAAATGATAGTCCACATACTGCTAAAGAAAATATAGGACTTATGGCAGAAGGAGTTAAAAATCCAACTGCACCAACACCTCTTACTTGGGATGAAGGAGCTTATGAAGCTGTAAATAAAGGTACTATTGACTTCTCTGCTGCAGAGAGATCAACAGCAATTTATGTAAATTCTGCAAGAGCTAAGAATGATGGTACTATCAAAGTTGGTAAAAATTCAATAGCCATCTATGGTTTCTATGATAAAAATACTAGAAAATATGATGGAGCAACAGGAAATCCTAATAAATTAGAAATTGAAACAACAGGAAATTCTAAGATTAGCTTAGGAGATCAATCAACAGGAATGTATTTGATAAATGCAGAAAAAATTAACAATACAGGTGGAGAAATCACTTCTGCAACTGGAGCTAAAAGAAACGTAGGTATCTATGCTGTAAATGGTCAAGATGCTGACAGTGATAATAATAAAGTTTTAACAATGACAACAGCTACTAAGATGACATTAGGAGATGGAGCAGTTGGAATATATAGTAAAGGTCAATCTAATACAGTTAGAAATACTGTAACAAATACAGGAGATATAACAGTAGGAGATAAAATAGTAGCTAGTAAGACTGAAAAACTATCCAGCAGTTGCAGTATATGCTGAAAAATACAAACCTAACTAATACTTCAGCAATAAGAGTTGGAAATGATGGAATAGCTTACTATGGTAAAAAAATTCAACTATCAATGCAAATGGTAGTGTGGATTTCTCAAATAAAGGAGTATTAGCATATTTAGAAAAATTCTATTTTCATTTCTAAATTAGGAAATCTAGGGTGCAACACAAAAATACTATGCTATATTTAAAAAGATAGTACTGCTCAATTAGATGGTGCAGGAACTAAGGTTGATATAGATGTTGCAGATGGATATACTGGAGCATATATCAGTGGAAACTCTCACTTAACTGGTGTAAGAACAATTAAACTAGGACAAGGATCTACTGGACTTTATTTAGAAAATACAAGCCCTAACTTTGTTTCTACTGCTGAATCAATATCAGGAACAAAGGATAATGCAAGAGGAATTGTAGCAAAGAATTCTAACTTCACAAACAATAGTAAAATTTCTTTAAGTGGAAAAGAATCAGTTGGAATTTATTCTAACGCAGATGCTACTAAGAATGTTGTTAACAATGGCGAATTAACATTATCTGGTAAGAAGACATTAGGAGTATTCTTGAGAGGTGGACAAACTTTTGAAAATAAAGCTAATATAAATATAGCTGACTCAGCAAATTCACTAGAACCAACTATTGGTATCTATACAGCTGAAGGAACTTCTAATATAAAACATACAACAGGAACAATAGAAGTAGGAGAAAAAAATCAATAGGTATCTATTCAAAAAAACTCCTTCAAGTGTTGAAATGAATGGTGGAAAGATACATGTTAAAGACCAAGGTATAGGAATCTATAAAGAAGATGGAACAGTTGTTGTAAAAAGGTGAATTAGATATAGATAAACATGTGGCAACAGCAAAAGATACAGAACCTACTGGAGTTTATGCAGTAAATGGAGCAACAGTTGTTGATCAAGCTTCAAAAAAATTACAGTAGGAGAAAAAAATCTTATGGATTCATATTAAATAATACTGATCCAAATAAAAACAAATGTTTATACTAATACAAATGCAGGACCTGTAAGTTTAGGAAATGACAGTGTATTCCTATATTCTAAAGGAAAAGCTAACATCACTAATAATAGAAATATTAATTCAAACAATTCAGATCATTTAATAGGTTTCTATGTTAAAGATGGTGGAGAATTTGTAAATAATGGAATAATAGACTTCTCAACAGGAAAAAGGAAACATAGGAGTTTATGCACCTAATGGAAAAAGCAACAAATAGAGGAAGCATTGTTGTAGGACCTACTGATGATATAGATCCAGCAACAGGAAAAGTATATTCTGATGCTAATAAGATTGTTTATGGTATAGGTATGGCTGCTGATAATGGTGGACATATAATAAACGAAGGAGATATCAGAATATCTACTAATAAATCTATTGGTATGTATGGTGCAGGAGCTGGAACAATAGTAGAAAAATACAGGTAGAATCTTATTAGATGGAAGCCAAGCTACAGCAACTAATAAAATTCAAAGTTTAACAGGAGTCTATGTTGATGAAGGAGCAACTTTCAAAAAAATAGTGGACTTATCACAACAACAGATTCTTATGCTGGAAGAAATGGAAAAAAATAAATGAGAATGTATCAGGACTTACTGGAGTTGCAGTAATGAATGGTTCAACTCTTATAAATGAAGCAACAGGAAAAATCTTAATCGATGCTGACAACAGTACAGGAGTTGTTATCAGAGGTAAAAGAGATGCTGCTGGAAACTTAGTAAGAAATGCCGTTATCAAGAACTATGGAGAAATCAGAGTAAGAGGTAAGGGTGGTTCTGCAATTAGCTGGAAAGACGTTAGTGCTGCAGAAATTGCTGAGTTAGAAAGACAAATTAACTCTAAGATTTCTACAGATCCTTCTGGAAATGAAATAACTCAAGCTAGTGGAACAAGTAAAGATTACCAAGGAATTACTATCACTGTAAAAAATGGTCAAGCTACATTCTTAAGAAATGGAGTACCAGTATCAGATAGTGAAGTAGAAAAAATTAATAAGTTAATTGGTAATGAACCAAATCTAGCAATGTCTGATATAGGATTCTATATAGATACATTGGGAAGAACAAGACCTGTTACTTTCGATGGAGTTGCCCCACCAGTAAATAGCCAATTAATAATTGGTACTGAATTCTCAGAAATGACTAATAAGAAAGAGTGGATAGTAAGTGGAGATGTTATTAAACCTTTCTTAGATCAAATCCAAGGAAGAAACTTTAAAATAACAACTATGGCTGGTTCATTAACTTGGATGGCTACACCAATCTTAGATAACTATGGACAAATCGTAGGAATGGCAATGTCTAAATTAGCTTATACATCTTTTGTAAGACCAGAAGATAATGCATATAATTTTGCTGATGGATTAGAACAAAGATATGATATGAATGCTCTTGATTCAGCAGAAAAGAGACTATTTAATAAATTAAATGGAATAGGTAAAAAAATGAAGATGTATTATTAACTCAAGCTTATGATGAAATGATGGGACACCAATATGCTAATGTTCAACAAAAGAATACAAGCAACAGGAAGAATATTAGATAAAGAATTCTCTTACTTAAGAAATTCTTGGTCTAACCCTTCAAAAAGATTCTAATAAGGTAAAAAAACTTTTGGAATGAAAGGTGAATATAAAACTGATACAGCTGGTATAATAGACTATAAGAACAATGCTTATGGAGTAGCTTATGTTCATGAAGATGAAACAGTTAAGTTAGGAGAATCTACAGGTTGGTACACAGGTATAGTTCATAATACTTTCAAATTTGAAGATATTGGAAAATCAAAAGAAGAACAATTACAAGCTAAGGTTGGATTATTTAGATCAGTACCATTTGATGATAACAATAGCTTAAATTGGACAATATCAGGAGATATTTTTTTGTAGGACACAACAAACTAAACAGAAGATTCTTAGTTGTTGATGAAATATTCCAAGCAAAAATCTAAATACTATACTTATGGAATAGGAGTTAAAAAAATGAAGTAGGAAAAAGAATTTAGATTGAGTGAAGGACTTTCAGTAAGACCTTATGGAGCATTGAGAGTTGAATATGGAAGAATGTCTAAGATAAAAAGAAAAAAATCTGGTGAAATGAAATTAGAAGTTAAATCAAATGACTACTTATCTATAAAAACCAGAAGTAGGAACAGAATTAGCGTATAAACTTCACTTAGGAAATAAAAACATTGAGAGCAGCCCTAGCAGTAGCTTATGAAAATGAGTTAGGAAGAGTTGCAAATGGAAAGAATAAAGCAAGAGTTGCAGGAACATCTGCCGATTGGTTCAATATCAGAGGTGAAAAAGAAGACAGAAGAGGAAATGTTAAAACAGATCTTAATGTTGGTGTAGATAACCAAAGAATTGGAGTAACTGGAAACATAGGTTATGATACAAAAAGGTAGAAATGTTAGAGGTGGCTTAGGACTAAGAGTTATATTCTAATTTTTTTAAAAAAACTAAAATTATAAAAAGCTGATTGGAGTGAAAAACTTCAATCAGTTTTTTTATAATAGAAAAAAATTTTATAAAAAAATATAATTTTTTTATCTTTTTTTCTTAATTTTAATAATAATAAAAAAATTGTTAGATTTTTATAACAAATATTTTTCAATATAGTAGAATAAAAAAATTTTTTTATCTATTAATAGTATGAATAAAAAAACTTTAAAAAAACATTGAAAAAAATATGATAATATATAACAAATTTTAATTTTTTTAGTAGAGGAGGAATTTTTATGCACTTTGATTTGGTCGGGTTTATTTTTTTAACTCATTGGTTCTATTATTTTTTTACTATGACTTTAGGAAACCTATTTGGAGACATAAAGTTTAAGAAATTTAATTTTTGGTATTACAGGAACTCTGTTTATTGGGTTATTTGTAGGATATTTTTTTAACAAAAATATGCTGTAACAATTCCAGAAGATAGTAAATTCTTTTCAAAAAGCTCAAAATGTATTAAAGGGAAATATTATAGATAGTTCTATAATGAATTTATCACTACTTATTTTCATAGTTGGAACAGGGCTTTTAGCAGCTAAAGATATGAAGTATGCTATTACTAAGTTTGGAAAACAATTTGTAATCTTAGCTATATTTATTCCATTTGTTGGTGCAGTAGCATCTTATGGTTTCTCAAAAGTATTAAAGAACATGAGTCCTTACCAAATAACAGGAACTTACACAGGAGCTTTGACAAGTTCAGCAGGACTTGCAGCAGCAACTGAATCTTCAGAATCTGAATCAAAAACATTCAGCAGCTAATTTTGAAAATCTAGATGAAGGAACAAAAGTAAAGATATTAGCTATAATTAATAATGCAAAAGAAAGAGATGCAAAATTAAAAAATGAAGCAATTCCAGAAAAGATGACAGTTGAAAACACAACAAGTCTATCAGCAGAAGATACTGAAATATATGTAACTGAAGCAAAAGCTGGGGTTGGAGTAGGACACTCAATTGGATATCCATTTGGAGTATTATTCTTAATTTTAGGTATTAATTTCATTCCAAGAATGTTTAGATTTGATGTTGAAAAAGAAAAAAAGAAAAAAATACTTTGCTCAAAAAGAAAATAGATTTAAGCAATGTTAAAGATTCAGAAAAAAATACTATCCCAGAAGTTAAAATGGACTTCGTAGGTTTCTCAATAGCAGCATTCTTAGGATATTTTTTAGGAAGTATTAAAATTGCAATGGGACCTCTAGGAACATTTTCATTAGGAAGTATTGGTGGAGCAATCATAGTTGCATTGATTTTAGGATCTATTGGAAAAATTGGGCCTATCAACTTCCGTATGGACTCTGTTGTTTTAGGAAAAATGAGAACATATTTCTTATCAATTTTCTTAGCAGGAACAGGATTAAACTATGGTTTCCGTGTTGTTGAAGCTGTTACTGGAGATGGAATTATGATAGCAGTTGTTTCAGCACTTGTAGCAATTTTATCTGTTCTATTTGGATTCTTGTTAGGACACTATGTTTTCCATGTAAACTGGACTTTACTATCAGGAGCTATAACAGGTGGAATGACATCAGCACCAGGTTTAGGAGCAGCTATAGATGCACTAGATTCTGATGAACCAGCAATATCTTATGGAGCTACACAACCACTTGCAACTCTATGTATGGTTATTTTCTCTATAATTATTCATAAATTACCTATCTAATATATACAAAAAAGTCAGTTGTAGATTTGTTAAAAAAATCTCAACTGACTTTTTATTTTATATTTTTTTGTTATTGTACTGCTGGTTTTGTTACAGTTGTAGAATTTGTATAAGTAGTAGCACCTGGGATAGATTCCATAGTTTTGATTATATTTTCTATAATTCCGCTCTTAGTAGCTACTTTAAATTTGTAAACAGCTATTCTTTTACCAGTTCTTAAATCTGAGAATTTAATAACTCCTTGATGAGTTCCTAAATAATCAGGATATAATGATTCACAAGTAATTGCAAAATTTGATTTTAAAGACGGCGAAGAAGTGTCTTTATTTGAAACTACAGAAACTTTCCAAAAAAATTATTTTCTAAAGCCTTTTCTAAGTCAATTTCAAAGTCAGTTGGAAAAATATTGGATAAGTACAGTTTTTTTCATCCTTTGTAATAGGTTTAGCATCATGAATAAATTGTGTACTAGAACAAGCGACGAAAGCAAATAACATTAATACGAATAGAAAAAAATCTTTTTCATAAAAAAATACCTCCCAAAAATATGCAATAAAAATAAAAAAATTGTTATTATAATAATACAATATATTAACAAAAAAATCAATCTAAATCTTAAATTTAAATAAAATAAAAAAATAATAATATTTTAAAAAAATCTTTGATTTTTTTAAAAGTTGTGATATACTCTTTAGAGTGCATAAGAATTATCTTATGTAGTTAATTTTAAAGGAGGTGCAATATATAAATGGCTTCTAACAAATTAAGAATCTATTTAAAAGCATACGATTATACTTTACTTGATGAATCAGCAAAAAAGAATAGCTGAGGCTGCAAAGAAAAAGTGGAGCAACTGTAGCAGGGCCTATGCCTTTACCTACAAAAAAATCAGAAAGTATACAGTTTTAAGATCAGTGCATGTTAATAAAGATTCAAGAGAGCAATTCGAAATGAGAGTGCACAGAAGAATGATAGAATTAGTAAATTCTACAGATAAGGCTATTAGTTCGTTAACATCAGTTCACTTACCAGCTGGTGTAGGAATAGAAATTAAACAAGTTTAATTCTATTCTTGGTATTTATTTATGGGAGATGATGCGTGAGCATCATACTTACAGAATAGTACAAGTTGATTTTATTCTTGCGGTAAAAAAATAGAACCACAAGGGTAGGTTGTATCAACCAATATATTATTTGATGGAGGTTAAAAAAATGTCTGGAATTTTAGGAAAGAAAAATTGGAATGACTCAAATTTTTTTGAAGATGGAAAAATTCGTTCCAGTAACAGTTGTAGAAGCTGGTCCTAACTTTGTTCTTCAAAAAGAAAACTGAAGAAAAAAGATGGATATGTAGCACTACAATTAGGATTTGATGAAAAAGAAAGAAAAAAACACTACAAAAACCTTTAATGGGAATATTCAACAAAGCTGGGGTTAAACCTCAAAGATTCGTTAAAAGAATTAGCTGTTGAAACAGTTGAAGGATATGAATTAGGACAAGAAATCAAAGTTGATGTTCTAGCAGAAGTTGGATATGTAGATATCACAGGAACTTCAAAAAGGTAAAGGAACATCTGGTGTTATGAAAAAGACACGGATTTGGTGGAAATAGAGCTTCACACGGGGTTTCAAGAAACCACAGACTTGGTGGATCAATAGGGATGTCAAGTTGGCCTGGTAAAGTTCTAAAAAGGAAAAAAAGAATGGCAGGACAACATGGAAACGCAACAGTAACAGTTCAAAAACTTAAAAAGTAGTTAAAGTTGATGTTGAACACAACTTACTTTTTAATAAAAGGAGCAGTTCCTGGAGCTAAAAAAACAGTTATTTAGTAATTAAACCAGCTGTGAAGAAAGTAATAGGATAGTAGAAAGAGGAGGAAAGCAATGGCAGTTTTAAACGTATATAACTTAGAAGGGAATCAAATTGATACTCTTGAAGTTAAAGACACTGTGTTTGGGATTGAACCTAATAAAGTAGTTCTTCATGAAGTACTTACTGCTGAATTAGCAGCTGCTAGACAAGGTACAGCTTCTACTAAGACTAGAGCAATGGTTAGAGGTGGAGGAAGAAAACCTTTCAAACAAAAAAAGGTACTGGTAGAGCAAGACAAGGTTCAATAAGAGCACCTCATATGGTAGGTGGAGGAGTTACATTTGGTCCTCATCCAAGATCATATGAAAAGAAAGTTAATAAAAAAGTTAGAAATCTAGCATTAAGATCAGCATTATCTGCAAAGGTAGCAGCTGGAAATGTATTAGTGTTAGACTATGAAGGAATAGACACACCTAAAAACAAAAAGTGATAGTAAATCTAGTAAATAAAGTTGATGCAAAAACAAAAACAACTATTTGTAGTAGGAGATTTAATAAAAGATTACAATTTATACTTGTCAGCAAGAAACTTAGAAAAACGCAGTAATTTTACAACCAAATGAAATTGGTGTTTACTGGTTACTAAAACAAGAAAAAAAGTAATTCTTACTAAAGAAGCATTAGCTGTTGTAGAGGAGGTACTAGGATAATGAATGTTTATGATATAATCAAAAAAGCCTGTTGTTACAGAAAAAAACAGAACTTTTTAAGAAAAGAATACAATAAGTATACTTTTTGAAGTACATCCAAAAAGCTAATAAAATAGAAATAAAAAAAGCTATAGAAACTATATTCAATGTAAAAGTTGAAGATGTAGCTACAATAAACAAAAAAACCAATTACTAAAAGACATGGTATGAGACTTTATAAGACTCAAGCTAAGAAAAAAAGCAATTGTTAAATTAGCTAAAGAAAACACAATAACTTACTTCAAAGAAGTATAAGAAGCTTAAAGATATATATAGGTCAATGGAGGAAAAATAAAAAAATGGCTATTAGAAAAAAATGAAACCAATTACTAATGGTACTAGACATATGTCTAGAATAGTAAATGATGAATTAGATAAAAGTAAGACCTGAAAAAAATCTTTAACTGTACCTCTAAAAATCAGCGTATGGTAGAGATAATTATGGTCACAGAACTTGTAGAGACAGGCAAAAAGGACACAAAAAGATTATACAGAATTATAGATTTCAAAAAGAAATAAATTAGATGTTCCTGCAAGAGTTGCAACAATAGAATATGATCCTAACAGATCAGCAAACATCGCTTTATTATTCTATGTTGATGGAGAAAAAAAGATATACTAGCTCCTAAAGGGCTTAAAAAAAGGAGATATAGTTTCTGCTGGAAGCAAAGCTGATATCAAACCTGGAAATGCACTTAAATTAAAAAGATATGCCAGTTGGGGTTCAAATTCACAACATAGAACTTCAAAAAAAGGTAAAGGTGGACAATTAGTAAGATCTGCTGGAACTGCTGCAAGACTTGTAGCTAAAGAAGGAACTTACTGCCACGTTGAATTACCTTCAGGAGAATTAAGATTAATACATGGTGAATGTATGGCAACTGTTGGAGAAGTTGGAAATTCAGAACACAACTTAGTAAGTATCGGTAAAAGCTGGAAGAGCTAGACACATGGGAAAAAAAGACCTCACGTAAGAGGAGCTGTAATGAACCCAGTAGATCACCCACATGGTGGAGGAGAAGGAAAGAACTCAGTTGGAAGAAAAATCACCTTTAACACCTTGGGGAAAACCAGCACTTGGTATTAAAACAAGAGGTAGAAAGACTTCTGACAAATTTATCGTAAGAAGAAGAAACGAAAAAAATAATTTGCGAGAGGAGGCTAATTAGTAATGGCAAGATCATTAAAAAAAGGACCTTTTTGTGACCATCATTTAATGGCTAAAGTTGAAGAAGCAGTTGCTTCTAACAACAACAAAGCTGTTATCAAAAACTTGGTCAAGAAGATCTACAATATTCCCAAATTTTATAGGATTAACTTTTTGGAGTATATAACGGAAAAAAACATATCCCAGTTCACGTAACTGAACAAATGGTAGGACATAAATTAGGAGAATTTGCACCAACTAGAACATATCATGGACATGGTGTAGATAAGAAGAAAAAAATAAAAATTCATTAAAAAGAAGGAGGATGGACTAGTGGAAGCTAAAAGCAATAACTAGATTCGTAAGACTATCTCCTAGAAAAGCTAGATTAGTAGCTGACTTAGTGAGAGGTAAATCAGCACTAGATGCGATAGATATTCTAGAATTTACAAATAAAAAAAGCTGCTAGAATTATAAAGAAAAACTTTGATGTCAGCAGTAGCAAATGCAACAAATAACTTCAAAATGGATGAAGAAAAAAATTAGTAGTGTCAACTATAATGATAAATCAAGGACCAGTTTTAAAAAGAGTTATGCCAAGAGCAATGGGAAGAGCTGATATAATCAGAAAACCAACAGCTCATATAACAGTGGCAGTATCTGAAAAAAATAAGATTAAGGAGGTAAAAACTGTGGGACAAAAAAAGTAGACCCTAGAGGACTAAGACTTGGAATTACAAGAGCTTGGGATTCTAATTGGTATGCAGATAAAAAAAGAGTATGTAAAAATACTTCCATGAAGATGTGCAAATAAAAAGAATTTATAAAGAAAAACTACTTCCATACAGGGATTTCTAAGGTAAGAATCGAAAGAACATCTCCTTCACAAGTAGTTGTACATATACATACTGGAAAAAGCAGGATTAATAATTGGAAGAAAAAGGTGCTGAAATAGATGCACTTAGAGCAAAACTTGAAAAAAATTAACAGGTAAAAAAAGTAACTGTTAAAGTACAAGAAATAAAAAGACTTAAATGGAGATGCTGTATTAGTTGCAGAATCGATAGCTGCTCAAATCGAAAAGAGAATAGCTTACAAAAAAAGCTATGACTCAAGCTATATCAAGATCTCATGAAATCTCCAGAAGTTAAAGGTATAAAAAGTAATGATTTCAGGAAGATTAAATGGTGCTGAAATTGCTAGATCTGAATGGGCAGTTGAAGGAAAAAGTTCCTTTACATACATTAAGAGCAGACATAGATTATGCAGTAGCAACAGCTCACACAACTTACGGAGCTTTAGGAATTAAAAGTATGGATATTCCATGGTGAAGTTCTTCCTAGTAAGAAAGAAGGAGGGAAGCTTAATTATGTTGATGCCAAAGAGAACAAAAACACAGAAAAAAATGTTCAGAGGTAGAATGAAAGGGGCAGCTCATAAAGGTAACTTTGTTGCTTTTTGGAGATTTTTGGATTACAAGCTCTTGAACCATCTTGGATAACAAACAGACAAATAGAATCTTGTCGGGTTGCTATCAACAGAACATTTAAAAAGAGAAGGGAAAACATATATAAGAATATTCCCTGACAAACCAATCACAGCAAGACCTGCTGGAGTGAGAATGGGTAAAGGTAAAGGAAACGTTGAAGGTTGGGTATCAGTAGTAAGACCTGGAAGAATATTATTCGAAGTTTCAGGAGTAACTGAAGAAAAGCTAAAAGCAGCTTTAAGAAAAAGCAGCTATGAAATTACCAATCAGATGTAAAGTTGTTAAGAGAGAAGAAAATGAAAAATGGTGGTGAAAAACTAATGAGAGCTAAAGAAATAAGAGAAATGACTAGTGAAGACCCTAGTTGTTAAGTGTAAAGAGCTAAAAGAAGAATTATTCAACTTGAAGTTCCAACTTTCATTAGGTCAACTAACTAATACAGCTAAAAATAAGAGAAGTTAGAAGAGAAATTGCAAGAATCAACACTATCTTAAATGAAAGATAATAATTTCTTTAATATATAAAAGAGGAGGTTAATCTTGAGAAACGAAAAGAAAAAGTAAGAGAAGGAATAGTTGTTTCTGACAAAAATGGAAAAAAACGATAGTTGTTGCTATAGAAACAATGATACTTCATCCTATATACAAGAAAAAGAGTAAAAAGAACTACTAAATTTAAAGCTCATGATGAAGAAAAATGTAGCTCAAGTAGGAGATAAAGTAAGAATAATGGAAACTAGACGTTTATCTAAGGATAAAAAAATTGGAGACTAGTAGAAATCATAGAAAAAGGCAAGATAATCACATTTAGTGAGAGGAGGATATTTTTAATGGTACAACAACAAACTATCCTTAATGTTGCTGACAACTCAGGGGCTAAAAAAACTTATGGTAATAAGAGTTTTAGGAGGATCTAAAAAGAGATTTGGAAGAATTGGTGACATTGTTGTGGCATCAGTTAAAGAAGCTATCCCTGGTGGTAACGTTAAAAAGGGAGATGTCGTAAAGGCTGTTATAGTAAGAACAAGAAAAAGAAACTAGAAGAGACGATGGTTCATACATAAAAATTCGATGATAATGCTGGAGTTGTAATTAACAATAACAACGAACCAAAAAGCAACAAGAATATTCGGACCAGTTGCAAGAGAATTAAGAGCGAAAAAAACTTTATGAAAAATCTTATCTCTAGCAATAGAAGTTATATAATGAGAGAGGAGGCTTATAAGAAACATGGCTAGACCTAAAAATTAAATTTGTTCCTGAATCATTACATGTAAAAAAACTGGAGATATAGTTTATGTAATATCTGGAAAAGATAAAAAAAGAAAAACAGGTAAAGTTCTAAGAGTTTTTCCCTAAAAAAAGGAAAAAAATAATCGTAGAAGGTATAAATATAGTAACAAAAACATTTAAAAGCCATCTCAAGTGAACCCACAAGGTGGAGTTGTACAAAAAGAAGCTGCAATCTTCTCATCAAAAAGTTATGCTGTTTGATGAAAAAGACTAAACAACCAACAAGAGTTGGATATGAAGTTAGAGATGGAAAAAAAGTAAGAGTTTCAAAAAAATCTGGAGAAATAATATAAGAAAGGAGGAAAGCATAAGTGGATAAATATGTTTCAAGATACCACAAATTCTATAATGAAGTAGTGGTTCCTAAATTAATGAAAGAATTAGAAATTAAAAAAATATCATGGATTGTCCTAAACTAGAAAAAGATCATAGTTAATATGGGAGTTGGAGAAGCTACTCAAAAACTCTAAATTAATAGATGCTGCTATGGCAGATTTAACTTTAATCACTGGACAAAAAAACCATTATTGAGAAAAAGCTAAAAAAATCTGAAGCTGGTTTCAAATTAAGAGAAGGAATGCCTATTGGTGCAAAAAGTTACTTTAAGAAAAAGAAAGAATGTATGATTTCTTAGATAGATTAGTAAACGTAGTTCTTCCAAGAGTTAGAGACTTTGAAGGAGTTCCAAGCAACTCATTTGATGGAAGAGGAAATTATTCAGTAGGATTGAGAGACCAATTAGTATTTCCTGAAATAGATTTTTGATAAAGTTGAAAAAAACTTTTAGGAATGTCTATCACTATGGTTTCTTCTGCAAAAACAGATGAAGAAGGAAGAGCATTACTAAAGGCTTTTTGGAATGCCTTTCAAGAAGTAATTGTAGGGAGGTTAAAGTAGATGGCGAAAAAAAGTCAATGATCGCAAGAGATGTTAAAAAGAGCAAAACTTGTTGACAAATATGCTGAAAAAAAGAGCTGAGTTAAAGAAAAGAATCGCTGCTGGAGATATGGAAGCTATGTTTGAATTAAACAAATTACCAAAAAGATTCTTCAGTTGTTAGAAAAAAAGAAATAGATGTCAATTAGATGGTAGACCAAGAGGATTTATGAGAGAATTCGGAATATCAAGAGTTAAGTTTAGACAACTTGCAGGTGCTGGACTTATACCTGGTGTAAAAAAATCATCTTGGTAATTAATCAAAGGAAGGAGGATTTAAATAGATGTATTTAACAGATCCAATTGCTGATATGTTAACAAGAGTAAGAAATGCTAATGCAGTTATGCATGAAAAAAAGTAGATATACCTCACTCAAAGATGAAAGAAAGAATAGCTGAAATCTTAAAAAGAGCAAGGATATATTTCTAATTTCAAAATTGTTACTGATGAAGAAAAATAAGAAAAAGTATAAGAGTTTATTTAAAAATATGCAGGAAAAAGAAAAGAGTTATAAAAAGGATTAAAGAGAATATCTAAACCTGGAAGAAGAGTTTACTCTTCAGTGGAAGATATGCCAAGAGTTCTATCTGGACTTGGAATAGCAATAGTTTCAACTTCAAAAGGGGTTATTACAGATAAAGTTGCTAGAGCTGAAAAAAAGTTGGTGGAGAAGTCCTTGCATTTGTATGGTAATAAAAAAACTTAGGAGGTGTACATTAATGTCAAGAGTAGGTAAAAAAACCTATAGCTGTGCCTTCTGGAGTTGATTTTTTTCAGTAAAAGACAATGTTGTTACTGTAAAAAGGACCAAAGGGTACATTAACTAAAAGAATTTAATAAAAAATATAACTATAAAAATTAGAAGATGGTCACATTACATTCGAAAGACCTAATGATGAACCATTCATAAGATCAATACACGGAACTACTAGAGCTTTAATCAACAACATGGTTAAAGGAGTTTCTGAAGGATACAGAAAAAAACTCTTACTTTAGTAGGGGTAGGATATAGAGCAGCAGCTAAAGGAAAAGGATTAGAAATATCTTTAGGATTTTTCTCATCCAGTAATCATAGATGAAATACCTGGAATTACTTTTTACTGTTGAAAAGAATACTACTATTCATATAGATGGAATCGAAAAAAAGAATTAGTAGGGCAAGTTGCAGCTAATATAAGAGCTAAGAGACCACCTGAACCATATAAAGGTAAAGGGGTTAAATATGCTGATGAACATATTAGAAGAAAAAGAAGGTAAAAAAAGTCTTAAAAATAGCTTAAAAAAAGGAGGTAAGACAGTTGTTTAAGAAAGTTGATAGAAAAAGCGTCAAGACAAAAAAAGCAAATGTCAATAAGAAATAAGATTTCTGGAACTCCAGAAAGACCTAGACTTTCAGTTTTTTTAGATCAAATACTAACATTTTTTTGCTCAATTAATAGATGATGTAAATGGAGTTACTCTAGTATCAGCATCTACAATAGATAAAAGCATTAAAAAGGAAGTATTGCTAATGGTGGAAACGTTGAAGCGGCAAAAAGCCATTGGTAAAGCAATAGCTGAAAGAGCTAAAGAAAAAAAGGAATAAATGCTATCGTTTTCGATAGATCAGGATATAAATATACAGGAAGAGTAGCGGCTCTTGCAGAAGCGGCTAGAGAAGCTGGATTAAGCTTCTAATTTCTAGAGAGAGGAGGATTTCACTTGTTGAACAGAGAAGATAATCAATATCAAGAAAAAAATTATTGAAGATATCTAGAGTTTCTAAGACAACTAAAGGAGGAAGAACAATATCTTTCTCAGTATTAGCTGCTGTTGGAGATGGAGAAGGTAAAAATAGGATTAGGACTAGGAAAAAGCAAACGGAGTTCCTGATGCTATAAGAAAAAGCTATTGCAGCTGCAAAAAAAGAATATCGTAAAGATATCTTTAAAGAATAATACAATACCTCATGAAATTACAGGAAGATGGGGAGCAACTACTTTATGGATGGCACCAGCATATGAAGGAACTGGAGTAATAGCTGGTTCTGCTTCAAGAGAAATATTAGAATTAGTTGGGGTTCATGACATTTTAACTAAAAATTAAAGGGTCAAGAAATAAAACATAATGTAGCAAGAGCTACTGTGGAAGCATTAAAATTACTTAGAACTGCTGAAGAAATAGCAGCTTTAAGAGGATTAGAAGTTAAGGATATCTTAAGCTAGGAGGAAGATGAAATGGCAAGACTTAGAATAGAGCTTGTAAAAAGCATAATCGGAAGAAAGCCTAATCACATAGCGACTGCAAAGTCACTAGGGCTTAAGAAGATGCATGATGTTGTAGAACATAATGAAACACCTGAATTAAAAAGGGAAATTAGCTCAAATTTCTTATTTGTTAAAAAAATTGAGGAGGTGCAAGCATAGTGAAACTAAATGAATTAACACCTTCAGTTCCTAAAAAAAGAACAGAAAAAAAGAATAGGAAGAGGAAACTCATCTGGTTGGGGAAAAACAGCTGGAAAAGGTAGCAATGGTCAAAAATTCAAGAGCAGGTGGAGGAGTAAAACCTTACTTTGAAGGTGGACAAATGCCTATCTATAGAAGAGTTCCAAAAAGAGGATTCTCAAACGCTATATTCAAAAAAAGAATATACAGTTATATCTTTAAGTTTATTAAATGACAACTTTGAAGATGGAGAAGAAGTAACTTTAGAAACTTTATTCAATAAATTCTTAATCAAAAAAAGTAAGAGACGGAATCAAAGTTTTAGGAAATGGAGAACTTAACAAAAAAATTAACTGTTAAAGTACATAAAAATATCTAAATCAGCTCAAGCTGCTATTGAAGCAAAAGGTGGAACAGTTGAAATAGTTGAAGTTAAAGGTTTTGAAAGAGCAGAAAGTAATAAATAATATTAATCTGAGGTAGGTGTATATATGACTTTAATGGAGAAATTTAGCTCTAGATTAAGTAGTATAGTAAAAAAATTCCTGAACTTAGAGAAAGAATTATTTTCACATTATTAATGTTCTTGGTTGCCAGAGTAGGAACTTTAATTCCTGCTCCTGGTGTAGATGTGGATAGACTTGCTTCGATGGCTTCTAAAAGTGACGTACTTAGTTATATAAATATGTTTTCTGGAGGAGCCTTCACAAGAATATCTATATTCTCATTAGGGATTATCCCTTACATTAATGCGTCAATAGTTGTAAGTTTACTTGTATCTATTATTCCTCAACTTGAAGAAATTCAAAAAGAAGGGGAATCTGGAAGAAACAGAATAACTCAATGGACAAGATACTTGACAATAGCACTTGCTATTATTCAAGGAGCTGGAGTTTGTCTTTGGCTACAATCTGTTGGACTTGTTTATAATCCAGGAATAAGCTTTTTTGTAAGAACAATAACTACACTAACAGCTGGAACTGTATTCTTAATGTGGGTAGGAGAACAAATTTCTGTCAAAGGAATAGGAAACGGAGTTTCGCTTATTATATTCTTAAATGTAATATCAAGAGCTCCTTCAAGTGTTATACAAACAGTTCAAAAAATGCAAGGAGATAAATTCTTAATTCCTCTATTTGTATTGGTAGCATTCCTTGCTACAGTGACAATAGCTGGAATAGTATTATTTCAACTTGGGCAAAGAAAAATTCCTATTCATTATGTTGGAAAAGGATTTAGCTCAAAAAGTGGAATAGGAGAGAAATCTTTTATACCACTAAGACTTAATACAGCAGGAGTAATGCCTGTAATCTTTGCATCTGTGTTTATGTTAATTCCTGGAGTAATAGTAAATGCTCTTCCTTCAGACTTACAATTAAAAAAACAACTTTATCTATAATATTTGGGCAAAAATCACCCAGTATATATGATATTGTATGCTTTTAGTAATAATGTTCTTCTCATTTTTTTCTACACAGCTTTAGTTTTTGATCCTGAAAAAGGTTGCAGAAAAACTTAAGACAAAGTGGAGGAACTATACCTGGAATCAGACCAGGAGAAGAAACAGTAGAATATCTTGAAGGTGTTGCTTCAAGAATTACATGGGGTGGAGGATTATTCTTAGCAGTAATTTCTATACTACCATATGTAATATTTACTTCTATGGGACTTCCAGTTTATTTTTGGTGGAACAGGAATAATCATTGTTGTTGGTGTTGCACTAGATACTATACAACAAATAGATGCTCATTTAGTCATGAGAGACTATAAAGGATTTATTTAATAATTATCAAATAAATTTAAAAAAAGATAGGTCAAAAAGCCTATCTTTTTTTATTTTTTTCTTATTGACATTTAGCTAGTATAATTATAAAAATATCTCGTATTCGAAAAATAAAAATAAAAATTAAAGTTACAAGGGAGGTTGATATGTCAAAAATTAGATCAAAAATAAAAACACCGTTATTTACAGTATTAAAAAGATGAATATGTAAGAAGAAATATACTTCCATTTCATGTTCCTGGACATAAAAGAGGTAAAGGAGTAGATAAAGAGTTTTTTAACTTTATGGGAGAAGCTCCATTTTCTATAGATGTAACAATATTTAAAATGGTTGATGGATTACATCATCCGAAAAGTTGTATAAAAAGAAGCTCAAGAGTTATTAGCAGATGCCTATGGAGTAAAAACATAGTTTTTTTGCAGTAAATGGAACTTCTGGAGCAATACAAGCGATGATAATGTCAGTTATCAAAGCTGGAGAAAAAATATTAGTACCAAGAAACGTACACAAATCAGTATCAGCAGGGATTATTCTAAGTGGATCTGAACCTGTGTACATGAATCCTGAAATAGATGAAAACTTAGGAATTGCTTTAGGGGTAAAACCTCAAACAGTTGAAAATATGTTGAAACAAGATCCTGATATAGCTGCAGTACTTTTAATAAATCCAACTTATTATGGAGTGGCAACAGACCTAAAAAAGATAGCAGATATAGTTCATAGCTATGACATACCTTTAATTGTTGATGAAGCACATGGGCCTCATTTACATTTCCATGATGAATTACCAGTATCAGCAGTTGATGCAGGAGCAGATATCTGTACTCAAAGTACACATAAAATTTTAGGTTCAATGACTCAAATGTCAGTTATACATGTAAATTCAGATAGAGTCGATGTTGAAAAAAAGTAAAACAAATTTTAAGTTTACTACATACAACTTCTCCATCTTATCCATTGATGGCATCTCTTGACTGTGCAAGAAGACAAATAGCTACTGAAGGACAAGAATTACTTACTAAAACTATTGAGCTTGCTAAATACTTTAGAAGAGAAGCTAATAGAATCCCTGGAATTTACTGTTTTGGTGAAGAACTTGTTGGAAAAAGAAGGTTTCTTTTGCTTTTTGACCCAACAAAAAAATAACTATATCAGCTAAAGAATTAGGACTTAAGGGTGGAGAACTTGAAAGTCTACTTGTAGATGACTACAATATCCAAAATGGAATTATCAGATTATTATAATACTTTTAGGACTTGTTACTATAGGTGATACAGAAGAAAGTATAGATAGATTACTTGATGCTTTTAAGAGATATCAGTAAGAGATTTTTTTGGAAAAAGGAAAAAAACTTTAGAAAAAAATAATATAAAAACTTCCTGAAACACCTGAATTAGTACTGATGCCAAGAGAAGCATTCTACAGTGAAAAGAATAAAAGTTCCATTCAAGGAAAGTGTAGGAAAGATTTCTGGTGAAATGATAATGGCATATCCACCTGGTATACCAATAATCATTGCTGGAGAAAGAATCAGTCAAGATATAATAGATCATATAGAAGAATTAAAAGAAGCAGATTTACATATTCAAGGTATGGAAGATCCAGAACTTGAAACAATAAATGTAATTGAAGAAGAAGACGCTGTTTACTTATATACTGAAAAAGATGAAAAATGTACTTATTGGAGTACAAACAAATCTTGGAGTTAATAAGACAGGTACAGAGTTTGGACCTGATGATTTAATTCAAGCATATCCAGATACTTTCGATGAAATGGAATTAATCACAGTTGAAAGACAAAAAGAAGATTTCAATGATAAGAAATTGAAATTCAAAAAAATACAGTTTTAGATACTTGTGAAAAAGATAGCTAAGAGAGTTAATGAAGCAGTTATTGATGGATATAGACCAATACTTATTGGAGGAGACCATTCAATTTCATTAGGAAGTGTGGCAGGGGTTTCTTTGGAAAAAGAAATTGGAATCTTATGGATAAGTGCTCATGGAGATATGAATACTCCTGAAAGTACATTGACAGGAAATATCCACGGAATGCCTCTAGCTTTTAATTCAAGGGCTTGGAGATAGAGAACTTGTAAATTGTTTCTATGAAGGAGCTAAAGTAGATAGCAGAAACATAGTTATCTTTGGAGCGAGAGAAATTGAAGTAGAAGAAAGAAAAAAATTATAGAAAAAAACTGGAGTAAAAAAATAGTTTACTACGATGATATTTTTAAGAAAAGGAATAGATAATGTTTTTAGAAGAAGTTAAAGATTATCTAAAAGTAGATAACCTACATATCAGTATAGATATGAACGTCTTTGATCCAGAAATTGCTCCTGGAGTATCTGTACCAGTTAGAAATGGAATGTCATCTGATGAAATGTTTAAATCATTGAAGTTTGCATTTAAAAAAACTACTCAGTTACATCAGCAGATATAACTGAATTTAACCCATTGAATGATATCAATGGAAAAAAACTGCAGAACTTGTTGATGATATAGTTCAATATATGATGAACCCAGATTACTAAAATTTAAGAAAGAGCTGTTGCAAAGCTAAATTCTCAATCTAAAGTAAAAAAATAAGTGAGTTACGAATGTAGATTTTTAGATAAAAAAATTAAAAGCAAGTGAGCCGAGTAAATGTCGACATGTCTGAGCGTAGCGAGTTGGTCGAATTTACAGCGAAACGTTAATTTTTTTATCGTTAAGAAATCTACTCAGTAACGAACTATTTTTTTACTTTTTGTTAATTTGCAACAGCTCATTTTTTTATTTAAAAAAAGTGATATAATATAGATATAAAAAATGTAAAGTAATATCAGGGGGAAAAATGAATATTATTGTAGAAAAAAATGACAAATGAGTATATAGATGATTTATTAGTTAGAGCAGCACATCATTCCACAGCTATTGAAGGAAATACTCTGACTTTAGGTGATACCATTTCTATTCTTATTCACAATTATATTCCTAAAGGAATGACAGAAAGAGAATATTATGAGGTCAAAAAATTATAAAAAAAGCTTTTTGAATTACTTTTTAAAAAGCTGATAGAGTAATTTCAACTGATTTAATTAAAAAAATTACCATAGGTATATTATGGAAAAATTTGAGAGAAGATAATGGAGAATTTAAAAAGATACAAAAATATTATTTTTAGGCTCAGTTATTGAGACAACTAAACCATATTTAGTTCCTACAGTTATAGAAGATTGGTGCCAAAAATTTAGAATATAGACTGAATAATGCTAAAAACAGATGAAGAAAAAAATAGAGGCAATATTGGATCAACATATAAAAATTTGAAAAAGATTCATCCTTTTTGGAGATGGAAATGGAAGAACTGGAAGATTATTAATTATTCATAGTTGTTTAAAAAGAAAAATTTGGCTCCTATTTTTAATTCCAAAAAGAAGAAAAAAAGGAAAAATATATAAATTTTTTTAACATCTGAAAAATATTAAAGAATTTGTTAAATGGGGGATAGAATTAGAAAATAAAGAAAGAGAAAGAATAGAATTATTTCACAATAAAGAAAAAAAGAAGAAAAAAATAAAAGCTATTGGATTAATTGACAAAGTTTGAAAAAAATGATAAAAATCTATAAGCGTTAAATAATCACATCAATTATTTCTAAGCAAGGTGCTCTAAATTTAGATGGCTTAGTTTTGAGATTGATGGAAGTATAACCAAATTTAAAAATTTTAGGAGGAAAAAAATGTCAGTTGTATCAATGAAACAATTATTAGAAGCTGGAGTTCATTTTGGACATCAAGCTAAAAGATGGAACCCAAAAATGAAAAAAAGTATATTTTCACAGAAAGAAATGGAATTCATGTAATTGATTTACATAAATCTTTAAAGAAAAATAGAAGAAGCTTATGAAGAAATGAGAAAAAAATAGCTGAAGATGGAGGAAAAGTTCTATTCGTAGGAACTAAGAAACAAGCTCAAGAAGCTATTAAAGAACAAGCAGAAAGATCTGGAATGTATTACATCAACAACAGATGGTTAGGTGGAATGCTAACAAACTTCTCTACTATCAAAAAGAGAATTGAAAGAATGAAAAGAATTAGAAAGAATGGATGCAGATGGAACTTTAGATTCTGACTACACTAAAAAAAGAAGCTGCAGAATTCAGAAAAAGAATTATCTAAATTATCTAAAAAAACTTATCTGGAATCAGAGATATGGAAAAAGTTCCAGATGCTATATATGTAGTAGACGTTAAAATGGAAGAATTACCAGTTAGAGAAGCTCATTTATTAGGAATCCCTGTATTTGCTATGATAGATACAAACGTAGATCCTGATTTAATAACTTACCCTATCCCTGCAAAACGATGACGCTATAAGATCAGTAAAAATTAATTACTTCTGTTATAGCTAATGCAATAGTTGAAGGAAACCAAGGACATGAACATGTAGAACCACAATCAGAAGAAGTAAACGTTGAAGAAGGTTCAGTAGAATAATATAGTTAATATAATCAATCATAGGAGGTTATGAAATGGCTACAATAACAGCTGCTTTAGTAAAAAGAATTAAGAGAAAGAACAGGAGCAGGAATGCTTGACTGTAAAAAAAGCATTAGAAACTAATGATGGAGATATAGAAAAGGCAATAGACTACCTAAGAGAAAAAGGTATAACTAAAGCTGTTAAAAAAAGCAGGAAGAATAGCAGCAGAAGGATTAATATTCGATGCAGTTACTCCTGATCACAAGAAAGCAGTTATTTTAGAGTTTAACTCTGAAACTGACTTTGTTGCTAAAAAAATGAAGAATTCAAAGAATTCGGAAGAAAAATTAGTAAAACTTGCTTTTAGAAAAGAAATGCTCATCAATTAGAAGAATTAAATGAAGCTCAAATTGAAGGAGACAAAAAAGTTTCTGAAGCTTTAACTGAATTAATAGCTAAAATCGGAGAAAAACATGAGCTTAAGAAGATTAGCTGTTGTAGTTGCAAAAAGATGGTTTCGTACAAACTTACAGCCACTTAGGGTGGAAAAACTTGGAGTAATTGTTGAAATGTCTGGAGAAGCTACAGAAGCAAACTTAGAAAAAAAGCTAAAAAAACATAGCAATGCACGTAGCAGCTATGGATCCTAAATATCTATCAGAAGAAGAAGTTACAGCTTCTGACTTAGAACATGAAAAAGAAATAGCTAGAAAAACAATTAGAAGAAGAAGGAAAACCAGCTAATATAATTGAAAAAAATATTAACAGGAAAAAAATGCACAAATTCTATGAAGAAAAATTGTTTAGTAGATCAAGTTTATGTAAGAGCTGAAAACAAAGAAACTGTTAAACAATATGCAGGAGATATAAAAGTTCTATCATTTGAAAGATTTAAAGTCGGAGAAGGAATAGAAAAGAAAGAAGAAGATTTCGCTGCAGAAGTTGCTGCTCAAATCAAAGGATAGTTATTTATGAGGATGCAACTTTGCATCCTCTATTTTTTTATAAATTTTAGAGGAGGAGAATAAAAATATGGAAAGTCCTTTTTACAAGAAAAATCTTATTGAAGTTAAGTGGAGAAGCCCTAATGGGAGATCAAGAATTTGGAATTTCATCTGATGTAATAGCTTCTTATGCAAAACAAATTAAAGAAATTGTAGACCTAGGTGTTGAAGTTTCTATAGTTATAGGAGGTGGAAATATATTCAGAGGAATCTCTGGAGCAGCACAAGGGGTGGATAGAGTTACAGGTGACCATATGGGTATGCTTGCAACTGTAATAAATTCTTTGGCTTTACAAAACTCAATTGAAAAATTAGGTGTTCCTACAAGAGTACAAACTGCTATTGAAATGCCAAAAATAGCAGAACCTTTTATCAAAAGAAGAGCTCAAAGACATCTTGAAAAAGGTAGAGTAGTTATATTTGGAGCTGGAACAGGAAATCCATATTTTACAACAGATACAGCAGCAGCTTTAAGAGCAATAGAAATGGGAACAGATGTTGTTATAAAAGCTACAAAAGTTGACGGTATCTATGATAAAGACCCTGTAAAATTTGCAGATGCAAAAAAATATGAAAAAGTTACATATAATGAAGTTTTAGCAAAAGATTTAAAAGTAATGGATGCCACTGCTATTTCACTATGTAGAGAAAAATAAATTACCTATAATTGTTTTCAATTCTTTAATTGAAGGAAACTTAAAGAGAGTTATTATGGGAGAAAAATATTGGAACTACAGTTGTAGCAGATTAAATTTAATTAACTGAAGGAGGAATAATGAGTATAGCTAGTGACAAACTTGTAAAAGAATGCGAAGAGAAAATGTTAAAAACTATTGAATCAGTAAAAGAAAGATTTACATCTATAAGAGCAGGTAGAGCAAACGTTGCTATGTTAGATGGAGTAAAAGTAGAAAATTATGGAAGCGATGTTCCTTTAAACCAAGTTGGAACAGTGTCAGCTCCAGAAGCAAGACTTTTAGTTATAGATCCTTGGGATAAAACTTTAATACCTAAAATTGAAAAAGCATTACTTGCTGCCAATTTAGGAATGACTCCTAACAACGATGGTAGAGTAATAAGACTTGTTTTACCAGAACTTACTGCTGATAGAAGAAAAGAATATGTAAAACTTGCTAAAAATGAAGCTGAAAATGGAAAAATTGCTGTTAGAAATATCAGAAAAGATATAAATAATCATTTAAAGAAATTAGAAAAAGATAAGGAAAAATCCTATTTCTGAAGATGAATTAAAGAAAGAAGAAGCTAATGTTCAAACTTTAACTGATAAATATATCAAAGAAATAGATGAATTACTTGCTAAAAAAAGAAAAAAAGAAATAACTACTGTTTAATTAAATAATAAATTTTTTTATTGACATCTCTGAGAAATCAGGGATGTTTTTTTATTGCTTTGAATCACTTGAAATGTATTGATTTATAATTTTATTTTTTTGTTTTTTTATTGAAAAACAAAAGTGTTTATATTTCTTAACAAAGGTATTATTTTATTGACAAAAAGTATAAAAAAAGTATACTTGAAATATAAGGAACTTTATTAATTTTTTTATCAAAAAAAGTTTTAAAGGGGGAACTATGAAAATCAAATTTATTTTTAGGTGCAATGTTAGTAGTGGGAGCAGTTTCTTACTCGGCAGAAGCAACGGATGCTGTAGCTCAAGAAGTAATAAACGAAGTTAGAAATATTGAAGCAGAGTATCAAGCTTTTAATGCAAAAAGGAAGCTGAAAGAAAAGAAGAGTTTATTCAAGAAAAAAAGCAAATCTTGAAAAAGAAGTTAAAGAACTCAAAGAAAAACAACTAGGTAGAGAAGAACTTTATGCAAAACTAAAAAGAAGATTCAAAGATCAGATGGCACAGAGACGAATACAAAAAAACTATTAAAAAAAGATTCGATGAATATTACAACAAGTTGGAACAAAAAAATCGCAGATAAAGAACAACAAATAGTAGAATTAACAAAATTATTAGAAGTTTTAAATTAAATAGGGAGGGGGAAATAATGAGAAAGTTTCTTAAAACTGTTCTATTTTTTTATTTGCATTATCATCAATAGCTTATGCAGAAGATGATGCAATGGCAATATTAAATAAAAAGAGAGCAGAAATTGAAAAAAAGCAGAAAAAAGCAAAGGCAAAAACTAGCAAAAAGAAGCAGAAGAAAAAGCCAAAAAAAGAGGCTGAAGAACAAGCAAAACTAGCAGAAAAAGAAGCAAAAGAACAAGTTAACAATCAAGTGGTAGAAAATGTAGAAGTTTCAACAGAAGCTGTAGTAGCAACAGAAGGTCTAAATCCTCAAGATGAAAAAGAAGCAATGGAAATCTTAGATGGAATGAGAAAGAAAATAAAGAAAGAAGATGCAGAAACTCTTAAAGTTCAACAAGAAGCAAAAGAATTAGGAATATCTACATCTGAAGTATCTTCATTAGCAGAAATAGAAGCAATGGTAAAGGCAAAGAAAGCTGAAAAAAGCTAAAACCAAAGACAGAAGCAGAAAAAAACTAGAAGCGACAAGAAAAGAAGCTCTAGAAAAATTAGATTTCTATGAAAGAGTAGTAAGAAGTGTTGCAAGAGAAGAAGCAGAAGTAGCAGGATATTATCAAATAATGGATGAAGATATAAAAACAACTGAAGCTATAGAAGAAGCTACTCCAGTAGTAGAACCTGTACAACAATAATAGGGGGAATATAGATGAAAAAAACAAATTAATGTTAACAGCATTATTAGGGACTACTTTTAGTAGGTTCATTTGCTTATGCCGAAGAAAGCGACGATGAAGCAAAGAAAAGATTACTAAAAGAATATGAAAAAGTTCAAAAAGAAAGAGAAAAAGAAGCTGAAAGAGCTGCAGAAGAAGCTGCTAAAAGACAAGCTGAAGAAGGAACACAATCAGCTCAAGATATAGCTAATCAAGCTACAGAAAATGGTGAAGTAGTAGAAGGTGCAGTTGTAGAAGGTGGAGAAGTGGCAGTAGCTCAAGAAGAAGTAGTTCCTAAGAAAGCAAGAAAAGATATGACTGAATCAGAAAAAATGGATTTAGAAGTACAAAGAATTAAGAAAAGAATGTTAGAAATAAATGACAAGATAGAAAAACTACAACAAAAACAAATGAAATGCTTGATAACCTAGAAAAGAATGTTGGAGAGCTAGAAAAAAAGAGTAAGTTATTAATAGAAAAGGAGAATGGGGACATATGAAAAAAATTAGCATTAATATTAGGAGTTTTATCGTTAGTAGCATGTACAGATCAGAAGGTAGTAAACTATAATACAGCAAGATTAGATAATATAGAAGCTTATTTAGCAAATAATAAAGCAGTAAAACCTTCAGAAAAATCTAGATAAACTAGTAGAAGAAGGAAAAGTTGAGTATACAGAAGAATACTTATCATTAGAAAAAGGAGGCTGACAAATGGAAAAGAGAAAGAGCACAACAACAATAATAACATTATTACTATTATTAGTATTTTCTCTACCAGCATTGGCAGTCCAAGCGCTAACAACAACACAAATGCGTGAAAAATACTATAAGAATAAATGCATTAGAAATAAAGAATTTAGATATAACTAATGTAGAAGCACCAAAAAGAAATGACAATAGTATTGGATGAAAGAGCGCTAAACTTTGATTTTGACAAATCTGTAGTTAAACCTCAATATTTTGAAATGTTAAATAACTTAAAAAGATTTCATAGAACAAAAACAACTATGAATTAACAATAGAAGGACATACAGATTCTATAGGAAGTAACCAATATAATATAGGACTTTCAAGAAGAAGAGCAGAAGCTGTAAAAAGCTAAATTAATAGAATTTGGATTACCTGAAGATAGAATAGTTGGAATAGAAGCTAAGGGAGAAGAATATCCAGTGGCAACTAATGAAACACCAGAAGGAAGATTACAAAAATAGAAGAGTTGAATTCAGATTAGTTCAAAGATAAGGGGAATTTTTGGAGTGTATATAGATTTATGGGAGGAAAAAAAGAGATGGTAAAAAAATAATCTATACATGGTAGAAAAGAATTTACGTTCAATTGCAAAGAGATACAAAGGTGTAAAATATTCACTTGGTCTTGCAATACTTTTTTTAATGATGGGATTAGGAGCATTCGCACAAGATGTTATGTCTACAGAAGAAATAGCAGCATCTAAAGAAAATTTAAGAAGTTCAGTAGGAACTTTACAAAATAAAGTTGAAGCAGCAAAAAAAGAAAAATCAAAAAAAGCAATAGATGGTTTAAGATTAGAATTAGTTCAATTGATGGAACAAGGAGATCAAGTAGTTAAATCACCTTGGGCTTCATGGCAATTTGGAGCTAACTATATGTACAACGATTGGAGAGGTACATATAAAGGAAGAGGAGATAAGGCTGAAAAATATCCTTATGAAGGAGTATTGACTAGAGAATCAGGAGCTAATGAATTTAATAGATATGTTGCTGAAAATAGTCCAATGTATTCATATTTAAGTAAAGGTAATGATCCAAGATCAGCATCTTCAAGTTTAAGAGGAAAAACAAATGGTTATGGATTAGCAAGTAACACAACTATACCTGAAAATCCAGTATCATTTACAGTTACTGCAAGTATTAAACCTCGTATAGTAACTAAAGGGGCTATTAATGTAACTCCACCTGAAGAAATATCACCTACATTGCCAAAGGCGATAGACTTTAAACCAGTAACACCTAAAATAAAATCACCAAAAGCACCAAAAATTGAAATTCCTGAAATAAAACCACCTAGCACAGGAAATGGGGATGATATGTACATAAAGAAAGGTTCACAAAACGATAAATTCATTGGAACACTTGCAAATGACTATGTAGGTATGATTGCACAACAAAGAATAGATGCTAAAATAGCAGGAACTCCTGGAGAGTTAAATGTAAAGGTTGCAGATAATCTAGGACCACGTGATGGACACTTAGATATCAGTTGGAAAGGTGTAAAATTTACAGGACAAAAAGGAGCAACACATACAACTACTACAACTTATAGTAATGATGAAACTACAACAGGATACGAAGGGTATGCTGCAATGAAGTTAGTTGGTGGACATAGAATAGATATTAATGATGTAAAAATTAAGTTCGAAGGAAATGGAACAAACACTTACGGGAAATGGTTATTTCATACAGATGGGCACAATAATTATGGAGATTCTACATGGGTTATAGGAAGTGGAACAACAATTGCTATAAATGGAAGTAAATTAGCAATGTATACAGCACAATATCATACTCATTCATGGAATCCAACACATTATGCTACAGAAAATAATAATATAGGTTTTCAAAATAATGGAAATATAACAACAGAGGGTTCAGAGAATTATTTATGGTTAACACTGGCAGCTACTGGTGGATTTAATAGAGTAATGTGGTTTGAAAATACTGGTTCAATAACTCTTGGTGGAAATGGAGATACAGTAGGAGTAATCGGAAGTGAATATGCCAATAAGGGTGGATTTAGTTTTATGAATACTGGAACAATTGCTCTTAATGGAGTAAACCAAAAAGGAATAGTTGTAAACAATAAATTACTTAATAGCTCAAGCTCAGTTAATAATGGATATCCAGGTGCTGAAATAATTTTAGAAGAACCTATCCAAGTAAATGGAAGTAAATCAGTAGGAGTTGCATTAAAAACATTTGTTGATTTAGATGGAGAAGAAGATTTTTAGTGAAGGAGCAGGAGCAAGTACAGATGCTAATGAAAGAGCTTCTAGTGTACGTAAATTTGATAATAAAACAAGAGAATCTAATTTGAAAGTTGACCTTAAAGGAAGTGAAAATACAGGACTTTATTTTGAACATCCAAATGTAGCTACTAATCCATTTAAAGTTTCAAATTACACCTTAAAATCAAGTGAAGGAACTGGAAATGTATTAGTATATATTAAAGATGGATATGTAGAATTAGCAGCAAAAAAATAAAAAGTAATAAAGACAATAAGATGACAATAACTGATGGAAATAGTAATATAGGTATTTATACAGTAGCTACAGGAAAAACTTTAAAAACAGGAGCTTCTATAACTATTACAAATTCAGATAGTTCAACAGGAATTTTTGCTAAAAAATCTGGAGATATTACAAATACAGGTGACATATCTGCTACAGGAAAATCAGTTAAAGCTATAATATCAGAAGGAACAAAAATTGATAGTACTGCAAAAATAACTGTTAATGGAACAGCTTTAAGTGATACAGATGGATCAGTTGGTTTAGCTTCAATGAATGGAGGAAAATTAACTCAAACAAATGCTAACAGTAGTATTACAGTAGGAGGTTCAGCTTCTATAGGTCTTTATGCAGATGGAAAAGTTGATCCTGAGCCACCAGCAACGCCATTAACAGCAGCTACAGCAACAACATTAAAAGTAACTGGTGGAACTGTTACTGCAAAAGATGGAGCTTTTAATACTTATGCAGCAAATAGTGGAACTATTACTCTAGATGGTGTTACATTAAATACTGAACAAAAATCATTGGCATTCTATACGACTGATAATGGAAAGATAGATTTTGGAACAGGTTCGATGAATACTGCAAATATTAAAGGTGGATCAGATGCTAACTCAAGAGGAACAGCTTTCCTATATAAAGGTACAGGAGCTACATACACTCCATTTACACCAAGTGCAATTTCAGCTTGGGCAGGAGCTAATTTTGCTAATTTGAATAAATTGACTCTTAATATGGAACAAGGTTCAAGATTATTTATAGCTCAAAATGTTACTATGGATTTAAGTGGAACAGCAGCATCTGGTATAGCAGGAGCATTACCAGGAGTAACTTTTACAGGATCTAACGACTATAAGACATTTATGCTATATTTAAGTGAATTAAAATTAGATCAAAATATTAATCTAGATGATCCTTTAGATGCATATAATAAACTTGAAATTTCTAACTCAACAATAGAAAATAAAAATGGTAAAAACTATTACAGGAACATCTGCAGGACAAGTCGCAATAGCTCAAGAAAAATGATGTAACTCTTGATAGAAATAAAGTTCAATTAATAAATCATGGAACTATTAACTTATCAGGAGCAAATTCAACAGCTATCTATGGTAAATTTGCAGAAATAGCAAATAAACCAACAGGAACTATAAGTGTTGGAGATGGTTCAGCAGCCCTATATGGAACTACTGATTCTAAGATAGAAAATGAAGGAACTATAAACTTAGGATCAAATTCAGTAGGAATATTCTCTAAAGGAGATACTGCAGCTGGATATACAGTAGGAACAAATACATATAAAGGTTCAGTTGTAAACTCAGGAACTATAACAAGTACTGGAAAAGCAACAGGAATAACATATAATGGAACAGGTTCAGGAACAACAGATACTAGAGTAACAAATGATACTGCAGGTAAAATTAATTTAGCAGGAGAAGGTTCAGTTGGTATCTATGGTTTAGGATCTAACTACCATATATTAAATAAAGGTGAAATTACATTAGGAGATTCGACTAATATATCTACAAATCCAAATGTAGGAATATATACAGCAGTTGAAAGTGTATCAATTAAAAAAATGATACAAATGGTAAGATTATAACTGGTAAGGAATCAGTTGGAGCCTATGGTTATGATATAGAAAATGCTGGAGATATAACAGTTGGAGATAATGGAGTAGGTATTTATTCTAAGAGAAAATCTACAGGACCATCAACAGTTACAAGTACAGGAAATATAACAGTTGGAAATAATGATTCAACTGGTATATTCTTAGAAAATGGTGGAAACTTAAATCTAACAGCAGGAAACTTAAATGTTGGAGATAACTCTTATGGAGTGGTTGCAATAGGAAATGATTCATTTAACTATACTAACAATGCAGCAGTAAATGTAAGTTTAGGAGAAGGATCAACATATTTCTATTCTAGTAACCCTACAACTAACTTTACTAATAATATTGCACTTAATACTACTAATAAGAGAGTATATGGAATTTCAACAGCAGGAACTGTAACAAACTCAGCTAACTTCACATTGGGTGATGAAAGTGTTGGAATATTATATACTGGAACAGGAACTGCAAGAAATACTGCAAATATAACAGTAGGAAATTCTGATGTAGATAATCAAAAATTATGCTATAGGTATGGCTACTAAGACAGGAACTGTTGAAAATGCTGCTGGAGGTACAATAACAGTAGGAAGTTCAGGTATAGGATTATTTGCTGATGGAGCTAATGCAAAAGCAATAAATAATGGAACAATCAATCTTAATGGACCTGGAGCTATGGGTATGTACTTAGATAACAAAGCAGAAGGGACAAATAATGGAACAATACAAGTAAATGGTTCTCAAGAAGGAGCAATAGGAGTAGTAGTTCAAAATAGAGCAAAATTAATAAATAATGGAACTATCGCAATTGATGGTAAAGATGCATATGCATTCTTTAAAGCAAAGGGTGGAACTATTGAAAATCACGGAACAATTAATCTAAGTGGAGGAGCAAAAGAGCAGTATGATCCTACATCAAAACCAACTTCTAAAACAACAGGAAGTGTAGTAATAAATGCACCTGCTGGAGCAACACCAGCTACAACATCAATTACAGTAGCAGGAAATCCTCAAACAATTGAGCAAGTAGTAGTAAATACTCCTCAAGGTAAAACAGGACCAGCTCCTACATCATTAGGAATATATGTTGACACATTAGGTGGAACTAATCCAATTTCTGGAAATTTAGGATTAGTAACAACTGAAGCAGATTTAATATTAGGTAATGAAGCTGCAAAAACAACTACAAGTAAAAACATTATAGTAAGTGGTTCAGTACTAGATCCATATAATGCAATGATGGCAGCAAACCCAGGAGTAACTTGGAGTGCATATGCAGGAGCATTAACTTGGACAGCAACACCTTTATATGCTAATGGAGATTTAGGAAGTGTTGTTTTAGCTAAGATACCATATACAGAATTTGCTGGAAATGAAGCAACACCAGTTGCAGTGACAGATACATATAACTTCTTAGATGGATTAGAACAAAGATATGGTGTAGAGCCTGTTGGAAGTAGAGAAAAAGCTGTATTTGATAAATTAAATGAAATTGGTAAGAATGAAAAAGCTTTATTCTATCAAGCAACAGATGAAATGATGGGACACCAATATGCTAATGTTCAACAAAGAATACAAGCGACTGGAGATATCCTAAATAAAGAATTTGATTATTTAAGAAGCGAATGGCAAACTGTATCTAAAGATTCAAATAAAGTAAAAGTATTTGGAACTAGAGGAGAATACAATACAGATACAGCTGGAGTAATTGACTACAGAAGCCATGCATATGGAGTAGCTTATGTTCATGAAGATGAAACAGTTAAAATGGGAGATACATTAGGTTGGTATGCAGGTATAGTTCACAATAGATTTAAATTTAAAGATATTGGAGGATCAAGAGAGGAAATGTTACAAGGAAAAGTTGGATTGTTTAAATCAGTTCCATTTGATGATAACAACAGCTTGAACTGGACAATATCTGGAGATATATCTGTAGGATACAACAAAATGCATAGAAGATTCTTAGTTGTAGATGAAGTATTCCATGCAAAAGGAAGATACCGTACATATGGAATAGGAATAAAGAATGAAATCAGTAAAGACTTTAGACTAAGTGAATCATTCAACTTAAAACCATATGTAGCTCTAGGTTTAGAATATGGAAGATTTAGTAAAATAAAAGAAAAATCAGGAGAAATCAGATTAGATGTTAAATCAAATGATTACTTCTCAATAAGACCAGAAATTGGTGCTGAATTAGGATTCAAACAATACTTCGGAAGAAAGACATTAAGAGTTGGAGTATCAGTAGCTTACGAAAATGAATTAGGAAGAGTAGCTAATGGTAAGAACAAAGCTAGAGTAGCTTATACAACAGCTGATTGGTTCAATATCAGAGGTGAAAAAGAAGATAGAAGAGGAAATGTTAAAACAGATCTTAATATCGGTGTAGATAACCAAAGAATTGGATTAACTGGAAATATTGGTTATGATACTAAAGGACATAACATAAGAGGTGGAGTAGGACTTAGAGTAATATTCTAATAAAACCTATAAAGCTTGAAAGGAGACTAAAATTTTAGTCTCCTTTTTTTTCTTATTCTGAAAAAAATATTTACTAAAAATAATATAGATAAAAAAATAAGCATAAAAAAAGGCAGTTTAAATAGACTGTCTTTTTTAATACAAAAATATTAAAAAAACACTTTACAAATTTCTTTTTTTGGTATAGTATGCCTTAAATATTAAAAATAATTTGGAGGAAATAAAATGAAGAAAAAAATTAGTAACAACTCTACTTGGAGCTTCGCTTTTTATTAGCAGCTTGTGGAGGAGAAAAAGCAGCAGAAAAACCAGCAGCAGCTGAAGCTGAAACAATAAAGATTGGAGCTCTTGGACCATTAACAGGATCAGTTGCAATTTATGGAATATCAGCAACTAATGGGCTTAAATTAGCAGTTGATGAAATCAATGCAAATGGTGGAATATTAGGAAAACAAATCGAATTAAACCTTTTAGATGAAAAAAAGGAGATTCAACAGAAGCTGTAAATGCATACAACAAACTTGTAGACTGGGGAATGGTAGCTTTAATTGGGGATATCACATCTAAACCAAGTGTTGCAGTTGCAGAAGTTGCAGCTCAAGACGGTATACCTATGATAACTCCTACAGGAACTCAACTTAATATAACAGAAGCAGGTTCAAATGTATTTAGAGTATGTTTCACAGATCCTTACCAAGGAGAAGTTTTAGCAAAATTCACTAAAGATAAATTAGCAGCTAAAACAGTAGCTATTATCTCTAATAACTCAAGTGACTATTCTGATGGAGTAGCAAATGCATTCGCTAAAGAAGCTGAAGCTCAAGGAATTCAAGTTGTTGCAAGAGAAGGATATTCAGATGGAGACAAAGATTTCAAGGCTCAATTAACTAAAATAGCTCAACAAAATCCAGATGTTCTATTTGTACCAGATTACTATGAACAAGATGGTTTAATAGCTATACAAGCAAGAGAAGTTGGAATAAAATCAGTTATAGTTGGTCCAGATGGTTGGGATGGAGTTGTAAAAACTGTTGACCCATCATCATATGCTGCAATAGAAGATGTATTCTTTGCTAACCACTATTCAACAAAAGATAGCAATGAAAAAGTACAAAAACTTTATAAAGAACTATAAAGAAAAAAATACAATGATGAACCTTCTGCATTCTCTGCTTTTAAGTTATGATGCTGCATATATTTTAAAAGCTGCAATAGAAAAAGCAGGAACTACAGATAAAGAAGCAGTAGCTAAAGCAATAAAAGAATTAGAATTTGAAGGAATCACAGGACATTTAACTTTTTGATGAAAAAGAATAACCCTGTTAAGAGTATAACTATAATCAAAAATAGTAAATGGAGATTATACATTTGATTCTGTAGTGTCTAAATAAAAATTTAAATATTTAAGGATAAAAACAATTTCTGCTTTATTAATGATTAAGTAAGGACTTTTAGGCTGTTTCATATCAATAAAAAAAGGCTAATTTCTAGTTATATTTGAGACAAAGCTTAAAAATCTTTATGAGAACAATATAATTTAGTAGAAATTGTTTTTCTCTTTTAATGAATAATAGAATGGGAGGATAAAAATGGAGTTTTTACTTCAGATAATTAATGGTTTACAAATTGGAAGTATCTATGCCCTAGTATCCTTAGGATATACAATGGTATATGGTATAGCACAACTTATAAATTTTGCACATGGAGATATAATAATGATAGGTGCATATGTTTCATTATTCTCAATACCAGCATTGTCATCTATGGGTTTACCAGTATGGGTTTCAGTTATACCAGCAATAATTATTTGTGCAATAGTTGGTTGTCTAGCAGAAAGAATAGCATATAGACCACTAAGAAATTCACCAAGAATTTCAAACTTAATAACAGCTATAGGAGTTAGCTTATTTATAGAAAATGTATTTATGAAAGTATTTACACCGAACACTAGATCTTTTCCTAAAATTTTCACTCAAGATTCAATAAAATTAGGCGATGGTGTACAAATTAGTTTTGGAGCAGTTGTAACTATAGTTGTAACTGTAATATTATCAATAGCTTTACAATTATTTATGAAGAAAACTAAATATGGAAAGGCTATGATAGCAACAAGTCAAGATTATGCAGCTTCAGCTTTAGTAGGAATAAATGTGGATAGAACAATACAACTTACATTTGCAATAGGAAGTGGACTTGCAGCAGTTGCTGCTGTTTTATATGTTTCAGCTTATCCACAAATTCAACCTTTAATGGGATCTATGCTTGGGATAAAGGCTTTCGTTGCAGCAGTTTTAGGAGGAATAGGAATATTACCAGGTGCTGTAATAGGAGGATTCATATTAGGAATTGTTGAAAAGTTTAACAAGAGCATATCTATCATCACAACTTGCAGATGCTTTTTGTATTTTCAATATTAATTATAGTTTTATTATTTAAACCTACTGGAATACTTGGAAAAAAATGTAAAGGAGAAAGTATAATGGATAAAAAAATAAAAAAATTAAGTTATATAGCTACTTATGCAATTTTATTAGTTCTATATTTTATTCTTTTCTCTTTAATAAATTCAGGATTTATAAGTAGATATCAAATTGGAATTATAATATTAATTTTTAATAAATGTTATTTTAGCAGCTAGTTTGAATATAACAGTTGGTTGTTTGGGTCAAATAACTCTAGGACATGCAGGATTTATGTCAATAGGTGCATATACAGCCGCTCTTTTAACTAAGTCAGGTTTTTCTTTCAGGTTATCCAGGTTATATAGTAGCCTTGATAGTTGGAGGAATAGTGGCAGGTATAATTGGTTTTATCATTGGTATACCAGCTTTAAGACTTACAGGAGACTATCTTGCAATCATAACTTTAGCCTTTGGAGAAATTATAAGAGTTTTAATAGAATATTTTAAGTTTACAGGTGGAGCTCAAGGTTTAACAGGAATACCTAAAAGTAAATAACTTCACACTTATATACTTTATAACTATATTTTCAGTTATATTCATGTATTCTATTATGACAAGTAGACATGGTAGAGCAGTTCTTGCTATCCGTGAAGATGAAATAGCAAGTGGAGCATCAGGAATAAATACAACATACTACAAGACTTTTGCCTTTGTTTTATCAGCAATATTTGCAGGTATAGCAGGTGGAATCTATGCTCATAACTTAGGAATTTTAGGTGCAAAACAATTTGACTATAACTATTCAATAAATATACTTGTTATGGTTGTACTTGGAGGAATGGGAAGTTTCACAGGTTCAATATTATCAGCTATAGTTCTTACTATTCTACCAGAAGTATTAAGAAGCTTTGCAGAATACAGAATGATAGTTTATCCATTGATATTAATAATAATGATGCTATTTAGACCTAAAGGTTTACTTGGAAGAGAAGAATTCCAAATAAGTAAAATAATTTCTTATTTCACTAATAAATCAAAAAGAGGTGAAAATAATGGAAAATAAAAAACCTCTTTTAGTTGCAAAAGATATTTCAATTAGTTTTGGAGCATTGAAGGCAGTAGATAAATTTAATTTAGAAATAAAATCAGGAGAGTTAATAGGACTAATAGGGCCTAATGGAGCAGGGAAAAACAACAGTATTCAACATTTTAACAGGAGTGTATAATGCTAGTTCTGGAGAGTATACTTTAGATGGAGAAGATGTTATTAGAACATCAACTTCGGCTCTTGTAAAAAAAGGTTTAGCTCGTACTTTCCAAAATATAAGATTATTTAAGTACTTATCAGTATTAGATAATGTTGTTGCTGCATATAACTTCCGTATGAAATATGGAATTTTTAACAGGTATGTTCCGTTTACCAAGCTACTGGAAAGAAGAAAAGGCTGCTAAAGAAAAAGCAATGGAACTTTTAAAAATATTTGATTTAGATAAGTATGCAAATATGCATGCTGGGAATCTACCTTATGGGGAACAAAGAAAATTAGAAATTGCCAGAGCAATGGCAACAGAACCTAAAATTCTTCTTTTAGATGAACCAGCAGCAGGGATGAACCCAAAAGAAACAGAAGATTTAATGAATACTATAAAAATTAATTCGTGATAAGTTTGGAATAGCAGTTCTATTAATTGAACACGATATGAAACTAGTATTAGGTATCTGTGAAAGATTAGTTGTGTTAAATTATGGACAAATATTAGCAAGTGGTGATCCACAAGAAGTTATTAATAATCCAAAAGTTGTAGAAGCATATTTAGGTAAGGAGGAAGATGAATAATGGCAATGTTAGAAGTAAAAGACTTGCAGGTTTTCTATGATAATATACAAGCTCTTAAAGGGATTTTCACTAGAAATAAAATGAAGGAGAAGTTGTATCTATCATTGGAGCTAACGGTGCAGGGAAGACAACTACATTACAGACTATATCTGGACTTATAACTCCAAAAAGTGGTTCTATAATATTTGAAGGAAAAGATTTACTAAAAGAAAAAGCTCATAATATTTGTAAATTAGGTATAGCTCAAGTTCCAGAAGGAAGAAGAATCTTTTCACAACTTGCAGTTAAAGATAATTTAAAATTAGGACAATTCACAATAAAAGATAGTGCTGAAAAGAAAGAAGAAGACAGAGCAAACTTCTATAAAGTTTTCCCTAGAATGTCTGAAAGAAAAAATCAATTAGCTGGAACTCTATCAGGTGGAGAACAACAGATGCTTGCTATGGGAAGAGCTTTGATGAGCAGACCTAAACTTTTAATTTTAGATGAGCCATCAATGGGACTTTCACCACTATTTGTTAAAGAAATATTTGAAGTTATAAAACAATTAAAAGAAAAGGGAACTACTATCCTGTTGGTAGAGCAAAATGCTAAAATGGCACTTTCTATCTCAGATAGAGCTTATGTTATAGAAACAGGAGAAATAGTCCTTGAAGGAAATGCAAAAGATTTACTACATAATGATAGAGTAAAGAAAGCGTACCTTGGAGGATAAAAATAAAAAAATTTTCTTTGAGAGATAAAAAAAATGTTAGTCATATATAGCGATTACTTGACAGCCTATAATGGTTCTAGAGCTCCACAAAGGCTCTTTCACCATTATAGGACGTCGCAGTAATCTTATTTAAAAACTATAAAAATTATTTATCTCAAAGAAAAATTTTTATAAAAAAATAAAAAGATTTTTAATCAATAAAGTTTACACTCAAAAAGAAATCACAGCATTTCCACCAACTTGTATAGTCACACCATCTTCTTTATATCTACTCAAAAATAGTTGAAGCTCTTTGCATAGCCTCTCCTTGTCTAAATCTATTTATATCCTTTACAGAAATGATATTGTATTCTTTTTAGATAGTGAGTTAAGGCACCATTTGAAGTACCTGTAGCACATTCTTCATCAATACCAACTAAAGGGAGCAATGTTTCTACAAAAAAAGCAGTGAAATTCTTTTTCTTTATCTAAAGAGAAAAAGATGAGCTCCTACAACATTATATTTTTTTTAGAAAGTTCTATTATTTTTTTCCTTATTCATAACAAAGTTATCTAAAAATTTCTTTATTTTCAATAGGAATAATAATATCACTTAAACCTGTATTTACAATTTTAGGAACTAAACTTTTTAGGAGCATGGCTTTGTATCTAGATTAAAAAGCAGAATATAACTCTTTAATTTCATCTAAATTAAAAAAATATTCAACTTTTGGAAGAGACATATCCATCCAGATAAAGTCCTTATCCACTATTATTTCTAGATTTCCTGCTAAAGTTTCAGCAGTATATTTTCCAGGCTCTATTATTTTTAAGACTTCTTAAAGTAGAAAAAGACTGAAATTGTGGCATGGCCACATAGTTCAACTTCATCTGTTGGAGTGAAGTATCTAATTTTAAATGTTTTATTATCTATTTTTACAAAAAGCAGTTTCAGAGTGCTTTAGTTCAGCTGCAATATTTTTTTAATAAAAGTTTTCATCAGGATAGTTTTCTTTCTCATCTAGTATTACAACCCCTGCTTGATTACCTTTAAAAAAATTTCAGAACTAAAAAGCATCACATACAAAAAAATTCTCATAATATCATCTCCTTATTTTTTTATTATATCATTTTTTTAAAAAGAAGTTTGAAAAATAATGAAAAAAATACAAATAAAAAAATTGAGGAGAAAAAGAAAATTATGATAAAAATGTAAAACAACATAATGGGGGAGTTTATGTCACAAAAGTTTATATAAGATGAGGGAGGTTAAAAAAATGAAAAAAAGAAATTTTAAAAAAAGTAAAATGATGTTAATTGCTTTTATCTTCTATCTTGTTCGTTAGCTGTGGTGGCGGCGGAGGTGGAGGTGGTGGAGCTAGTAATCTACCAGTAAATCCAGGGACAAATCCAGGAACACCAAGTACACCAACAACAATAGAAGGAACTTATCCAACAGTGGATACAGGTTTAGACAAAAGTAATATGTCAGCATTAAAAACAAATCTTTACAATGCTCAAAGAAGTTCAGGTACTAGTATACCAAAAGATAATAGCACAGTGGATGGAAGTGGAGTAAGAGTTGCAGTACTGGATAGTAATTTTGTAAATGCAGTAAGAACTAGTACTGAAGATAAAGATGGACAGTCAACAACAGATGTAAGAAGAAATGAAAATTTAACAGATATCTATACAGATATAGAAATAATATCTCCAAGTCAACCATATATAGAAGATGCAATACCAGGAACTCCAATAAGTGCAACTAAAATGGAACATGGAGAAGAAGTTTTAGAAGTTATTGGAGATTTAGACTATGCTCCAAATAATCTTGCAGTAACTGAAGGATCAACTAAAAAAGCTAGGAATAAGATTGGTCTTATTGTAGGAAGTGTTGGTTGGGACTACCAATATATAGAAGGAACAAGTACTAAAACAAGAACAGGTGGAATTTTAGCAACAAAAGAAATCTATGATGCTGCAATGGCTAAATTTGGAAGTCAAAGTGTAAAGATATTCAATCAATCTTTTGGTAGTGATGATCCTTACGATAGTTCAAAATTCAGAACTTATAGAGGTGAAGGAAATTTACCTTTAACTTTTGAACAAATGAATTCAACGGATCCAGAAAATTTTATGATACCTTACTTTAGAGATGCGGTAGAAAATAAAGGAGGACTATTTATATGGTCTGCTGGAAATAAAGCAAATCAAAATGCTTCACTAGAAGCAGGGTTCCCATATTTTGATAAAAGATTAGAACCAGGTTGGATATCTGTTGTTGGTGTAAGTACAAAAAAAGGAAGTCAATACAATGTAATTGATACTTTATCAAAAGCAGGAAGTGAAGCAGCATACTGGTCTATTTCTGCTGATGAAGATGGAGTGCTTAAGATTACAAGTATCTCTCCTCCTAATGGAAGCATAGGATCAGGTTCATCTTATGCAGCACCTAAAGTTACAAGAGCAGCAGCTTTAGTATACGATAAATTTGATTAAAAATATGGTCGCACACTTGTGACTCTAGCACTCGTAGGGTGTCAGTCATGAGTTAGACCATTAAGTATAGTCAGCATATATAGAAATATGTATGTAGAGGTAGCAACTTAAAAAAAGCTATCCAATACTACTCGAATTGCTGGAAACCCCTAAAGCTAGTATAACTACAACATAGTACCTAAATAATATGGTGCAAATGTGAAAGTGGCGAAAGCAGAAAAAATATACTAGATGGCATAAGGTTAAACCCTAAGTGTTAAGATAATGGGCAATCAGCAGCCAAGACCGAAAGGTAAGGTTCAACGACTATTCCTCCTGAGGGAAGTACACCAAAGCTGGTGGAAGTGGGTAGACCCAAACAGGTAGAGCTGTGGGATAAGATATAGTCTGTGCTTAATAGAAATATTAAGAAGTTCATAAGAGAACTGCATAAGTGGTAGCGTACTTATGTGAACGACAACCCTCTAAAAACGACTGAGTCAGTTTTAGGTTCATATATTTAGAAAAAAATTTTTACTTTTTCATTTACTTATAGTATAAAAAAAGTAGTATACTATATATAAGTAAATGGAGGTGAAATCGCATGGAAAAAAAGCATATAAGTTTAGATTTTATCCAACTAAAACTCAAATAACAATATTAAATTGTACTTTTGGTTGTGTAAGATATGTCTATAATCATTTTTTTAGGTTTAAAAACAAGAACTATATAACAAAGAGAAAAAAATCTATTTCATATAGTGAGTGTAGTAAAGAATTAACAGTTTTAAAAACAAGAGAAAAGAATGGTTAAAAGATGTAGATAAATTTTTCTTTACAAAAATTCTTTAAAAAGATTTAGATAAAAGCCTATAAGAACTTTTTTTAGTGGAAGTGGCTATCCAAAGTTTAAATCTAAGAAAGATAATAGAAAATCATACAGAACCAATTATACAAATAATAATATAGAGTTTTTTTAGATAAATGGATAAAAAGTACCTAAGTTAGGAAAACTAAAAAAATAAGAGATAAAATGAAACCACAAGGAAGAATAATAAATGCAACAATAACACAAGTACCTAGTGGAAAATGTTATATATCTCTGTGTTGTACAGATGTAGAAGCAGAAAAAGTTAGAAAGTACAAATAAGAATGTTGGAATAGATTTAGGTATAAAGGACTTTGCGCTTACCAGTGATGAAATCTCAATAGAAAAATCCAAAAATATTTACAAAAAAATCTTTGAATAAACTAGCAATATTACAAAGAAAAACTATCACGAAAACCAAAGGGTAGTTCAAATAGGAATAAAGCTAGAATAAAAGTAGCAAGATTATTTGAAAAGATATCAAATCAAAGAGAAGATTTTTTTGCAAAAAGTTATCAACAGAGCTAATAAGAAAAATATGATATTATCTGTATTGAAGACTTACAAGTAAAAAAATATGGTAAAAAAATCATAAATTAGCAAGAAATATTGTAGATGTATCATGGAGTGAATTTAATAGAATACTAAGTTATAAAGCGAAATGGTATGGAAGAACAATAGTAAGAGTAGATAAATTTTTTGCAAGTAGTCAAATATGTAATTGTTGTGGATATAGAAATGAAGAAGTAAAAGATTTAAGTGTGAGAGAATGGACTTGTCCAGTATGTGGAGCTGTACATAATAGAGATATAAATGCAGCCAAAAACATATTAAAAGAAGGACTAAAGATATTAGGTATAAGTGCTTAAATATACAATATATGAACCGTAGGAACTATGGGGATAGCTTGGTAAATTTAGTTGGCTAACAGAAGCAACTACTACCCAAGAACCCTGCGACTCTAGCACTCGTAGGGTGTCAGTCGTGGGAGGTTCAGTGGATGACTGCTGATCAAATTCGTCAAACTTTATTTACTACGACAGATAAGACTGAATTAAATCAAAATCCAGCAACTATGTCTGAGGCTAATTTAAGAAATGTTACGATGTTTCCAGATAGCACATATGGTTGGGGAATGTTAAATGAAAAAAGAGCTCTAAAAGGTCCAGGAGCATTTATGGACGTGACTAAATATGGAGATACAAGTATATTCAAAGCAAATCTTCCAGCAGGAAAAGTTTCATATTTTGACAATGATATCTATGGAAATGGTGGATTGGAAAAATTAGGAGCAGGAACACTTCATTTAACAGGAAATAACTCTTTCAGTGGAGGAAGTACTGTTACAGCAGGAACATTAGAAATTCACCAAATTCATTCAAGTCCAATAACAGTAGGAGCAGGAGGAACTTTAGTTCTTAATCCTAAAGCTATAGTTGGATATGATACTTCTGGTTTTAGCTTAATTGGAACTGTGAATCCTCAAGAAATAACTCATAGTGGAATAAAAGTAAAGAATTATGGAAATGTAAAAATTTAATGGAAACACAGCTATTATAGGTGGAGACTATGTTGCTTACAATGGTTCAAATACACAAGTAGGCTTCAAGAATTCAGTTAAAGTTTTAGGAACTATCAGAATTGAAAAATGCTAATATAAGTATATTATCAAAATGATTATGTAACTAAAAAAATGAAATAGCAACTGTAATGGAAGGACAATCAGTTGAAGGAAATATAGCAAATGTTGAAACTAATGGAATGAGAACTGCCAGTGCTGAAATAAAAAGATGGTAAAAATAGTTGCAAGCTTATCAAGACAAAAATGTAGTTGATTATGTAGGTGAAGATGCAAGTGCATCAACTAAAAAAATGTAGCTGAAAAATGTTGAGAAAGTTTTTTTGAAGATTTAGATAATAAAATTGAAAAAAGGTATAGCTACTGAAAAAAAGAAGTATTGGCAGCTAGAACTTTACAAACTATGGCTACTTCGACATTTACAAGTGCAACTGAAGTGATGTCTGGAGAAATTTATGCTTCAGCTCAAGCATTAACATTATCTCAAGCACAAGATGTTAATAGAGATCTATCTAATAGATTTTCAAGAATAGATAATTTAAAAAAATTCTAAAGATGATACAGAAGTATGGTTCTCTGCTTTTAGGAGGAGCTGGAAAATTAAGAAGAGATGGATATGCTTCAGCGGATACAAGAATTGTAGGAGGTCAAGCAGGAATAGATAAAAGATTTACTCCTACAACAACTCTAGGACTAGCATTAAATTATTCTTATGCTAAGGCAAATTTCGATAAATATGCTGGAGAATCAAAGAGTGATATGGTAGGTTTATCTCTATATGGTAAACAAGATCTCAGGAAATGATTTTTTTACCTTGCTGGTAGATTAGGGGTAGCTAATGTTTCTTCAAAAGTTGAAAGAGAACTTTTAACTGCAATAGGTGATAGAATTGAAGGAAAAATAAATCATCATGATAAAATGTTATCAACTTACTTAGAGTTAGGAAAGAAATTTAATTGGTTTACACCTTTCATAGGAATTTCTCAAGATTATTTAAGAAGAGGAAGTTTTGATGAATCGACTGCAACTTGGGGAATAAAAAGCTGATAAAAAAAGACATATAGAGCAACAAACTTCTTAGTTGGAGCAAGGGCAGAATATGTAGCTGATAAATATAAATTACATGCATCTTTAAGTCATTCTATAAATACAGATAAGAGAGATCTTGCTTATGAAGGAAGATTTGTAGGAAGTTCTGTAGCTCAAAAATATTATGGAGTAAAACAAGCAAAAAATACTACATGGATAGGTTTTGGAGCATTTAGAGAAATAACACCAGCATTTGGAGTTTATGGAAACATAGATTTCAGAATAGAAAGTAATAAAGGAAGAGACTCTGTTATTTCAACTGGAATACAATATAGATTCTAAAAAAATATTTGTACTTGCATTTTCTAAAATTTAATGTTAAAATACAATGTATTGTATAAAAAAGTAATCAAGGAGGTGTCAAGATGCAAAGATGTGAAATTACAGGAACTGGGTTAATCAGTGGAAACCAAATATCTCACTCTCATAGATTGACTAGAAGAGTATGGAAACCAAATTTACAAGTAACAACTTTAAATGTTAATGGTAGTCCAATAAAAAGTTAAAGTTTGTGCTAGAACTTTAAAAAAACTTTAAAAAGGAGCTTCTGAAGTGGAAGTTATGAGAATCTTAAAAGGCAAACATAGCAACTTTAAGTGAAAGATTATTAAAAACATTTAAACAAATAATTTTTTTAAAAAAATTAGTGCACTTATTTTTTTAAAAAAATTCAAGTTGAGAACTTGATAAAAAGAAATTAGAGAATAATTTTAAGAATAAAAATCTTAAAAATCATTCTCTTTTTTTATTTTAAATCACTAAAAAAATAGTTAGTTGAGAGGTATTTTTTTAAAAAAATAAAAAAATTCGTATTTTATAACTTACATGTACATTATTTATAAAAAAATTTGACATTAGAGCATATAAATAATATAATCAGTGTATAAAGAGAACAAAAAAACAATTTGTGCAGAGAAAGTATTTTTGAACAAAAAAAGTTAAACTTTTTAACAGTAGTATTTTTTTAGAAATTCTATACAGTAAAGAACATGTATAAATTTTTCTTATATTTTTTTCAAGGGATAATATATTTTTTTTATGAAAATTTGACAATAAATGATATAAATAATATAATGTACAAATGATATAATGAATATATAAACAATTTTTTTAAACTATAAAAACTAATTAAATTATAAGGAGGCATCATGAAGAAAAAAAGTTTGGTTTATTAGTAACAATTATTTTTAAGTATGTTATTTTTTTAGTAGCATGCGGAGGAGACCCAGATAAAAAAGAAGGAGCTAGTGCAGGTACTGCAAAAGATACTTTAGTTATAGCACAAGGTGCAGACGCTAAATCACTAGACCCTCATGCATCAAATGATAACCCATCTTCAAGAATTAGAGTACAAATCTATGACAGATTGATGGAACTTGATGACAATGGAGTACCTCAACCTATGTTAGCTGAATCTTGGGAAAGACCTGATGACAAGACTATCATTTTCCATTTAAGAAAAGGAGTTAAATTTCACAATGGTGATGAAATGAAAGCATCAGACGTTAAATTCTCATTAGAAAGAGCTTTAGCATCACCTGAAGTAGCTGAAATTATATCAGGAATAAATTCAGTAGAAGTTTTAGATGATTACACAGTAAAAGTAACTACTGAAAAACCTATGGCTGCTATTTTAAACAACCTAGCTCACACTACTATAGCTATTTTAAGTGAAAAAGCTACAAAAGAAGCTGGAGATAAATTTGGTCAAAATCCTATAGGAACAGGACCATATAAATTTGTTTCTTGGCAAAGTGGAGATAGAATCACTCTAGAAGCTTTCCCTGAATATTGGCAAGGTGAAGCACCTACTAAAAATGTAATATTCAGAAATATAGTTGAAGATACTAACAGAACTATAGGATTAGAAACTGGAGAATTAGACATAGTTTATGATATTTCAGGTATGGATAAAAAAATAAATTAAAAAGATGACGATAGATTCGTTTTTAATTGAAGGACCACAAGCTTCATTAACTTATCTTGGATTCAATATGAAGAAAGCTCCTTATGATAATCCAAAAAGTAAGAGAAGCTATATCTTATGCAATAGATCAAAAACCTATAATTGATACTGTATTCTTAGGAGCTGGAGACCCAGCAAACTCTATAATAGGACCAAACGTATGGGGACACTATGATGTTGAAAAATTCACTCAAGATATAGAAAAAGCAAAAGCATTATTAGCTGAAGCTGGATTCCCAAATGGATTTAAAGCAAAAATTTGGGTAAATGACAACCCTGTAAGAAGAGACATCGCTGTTATATTACAAGACCAATTAAAACAAATTGGAATAGACTTAGCAATAGAAACAGTTGAATGGGGAGCATTCCTAGATGGTACAGCAAGAGGAGATCATGAAATGTTCTTACTAGGATGGGGAACAGTTACAAGAGACCCAGACTATGGTATCTATGAATTAGTAAGTACAACAACTATGGGATCAGCAGGAAACAGATCTTTCTACTCTAATCCAACAGTTGATAAACTATTAGAAGAAGGAAGAACTGAACTTGATCCTGAAAAGAGAAAGGCTATCTATAAAGAAATACAAGAAATTATCAGAAAAGATATTCCTATGTATATGATAATCTATCCTCTACAAAAATGTTGTAACTCAAAAAGAATATTAAAAAAACTTTTAAATTAGATTCAGCACAAAGTCATAAAAATATATGGAGTAACAAAAGAGTAAGTATAGAATGAAAAGAGCTAGGAATCTCTAGCTCTTTTTATAAAAATTATAGTTTTGGGACGGTGAAACAATGTATAAATATATATTAAAAAAAGATTAGTTCTTCTAATTCCTGTAATGTTAGGAGTAACATTATTAGTTTTTTTGCAATCATGTATTTAACTCCTGGTGACCCTGCTCAATTAATCTTGGGAGAAAGTGCTCCTAAAGAAGCAGTTGCAGCACTGAGAGAAAAAAATGGGATTAAATGATCCTTTCTTTATGCAATACTTAAGATTTGTAAAAAATGCTATAGTAGGGGATTTTGGAAGATCTTATACAACAGGTAGAGAAGTTTTTGAAGAAATATTTGCAAGATTTCCAAATACAGTTGTACTAGCTGTATTAGGAGTAATTATTTCTATAGTTATAGGAATACCTGTTGGAATAATATCAGCAACAAAACAATATTCTCTTACAGATAGTTTTAGTATGGTTTTAGCTCTTTTAGGAGTTTCTATGCCAGTATTCTGGTTAGGACTTATGCTAATTTTATTATTCTCTGTAAAATTAGGAATATTCCCATCAGGAGGTTTTGATGGATTTAGAAGTGTAATTCTACCATCAGTAGCTCTTGGAGTTGGTTCTGCAGCAATAGTAACAAGAATGACTAGATCTTCTATGCTTGAAGTTATAAGACAAGATTATATTAGAACTGCAAGAGCTAAAGGGGTTGCTGAAAAAGTTGTTATTAATAAACATGCTTTAAAAAATGCCTTAATTCCTATTATCACTGTTGTAGGACTACAATTTGGAGGATTACTTGGAGGAGCGGTTCTAACTGAATCAGTATTCTCGTGGCCTGGTGTTGGAAGACTTATGGTTGATGCTATAAGACAAAAAGACACACCTACTGTTTTAGCATCTGTTGTATTTTTGGCAGTTGTATATAGTGTGGTTAATTTATTGGTTGACTTATTATATGCTTTCGTAGACCCAAGAATTAAATCACAATATAAGTAGGAGGGCGAAATGGAAAAAAGTAAAAATAAAAAACAAAGCCAATGGGCAGAAGTTTTTAGAATGTTGAAAAAAAATAAAATGGCTATGTTAGGATTAATTATCCTTCTAGTCTTAGTTTTATTAGCTCTATTTGCAGATGTGATCGCAAATTATGACACTGTTGTAATAAAACAAAATCTAGCTGAAAGACTTATGCCACCTAATGGAAAACATTGGTTAGGTACAGATGAGTTTGGTAGAGATATATTTGCAAGACTTGTACATGGAGCTAGAGTATCATTAAAAGTTGGTATTTTAGCAATATCTATATCTGTTGTTGTGGGTGGAATTTTAGGAGCTATATCAGGTTACTTTGGTGGAGTTATAGACAATGTTATAATGAGAGTTGTTGACATTTTCTTAGCAGTTCCAAGTATATTACTTGCTATAGCTATAGTTTCTGCATTAGGACCTAGTATGTTGAACCTGATGATTTCTATCAGTGTTTCTTATGTACCAAACTTTGCTCGTATAGTTAGAGCCTCTGTACTTTCAATAAGAGATCAAGAATTTATAGAAGCTGCTAAGGCAATAGGGGGCAAGTAATACAAGAATTATATTAAAAACATATAATTCCTAACTCTTTAGCTCCAGTAATAGTACAAGGTACTTTAGGAGTTGCAGGAGCAATTTTATCAACAGCAGGATTAAGTTTCATCGGATTAGGTATACAACCTCCAGCACCAGAATGGGGTTCAATGTTATCAGGAGGAAGACAATATTTAAGATATGCTTGGTGGGTAACTACTTTCCCAGGTGTAGCAATAATGATAACAATTTTATCACTTAACTTATTAGGTGATGGATTAAGAGATGCTCTTGACCCTAGATTGAAACAATAATTATTAGGAGGCGAAACGATGGAAAAACAGAAATCTTTTTAGAAATTAGAGATTTAGTGATACAGTATGTAAAAAGATGACGAAACAGTCCATGCGGTTAATAGTATAAGTGTTGACATAGCAGAAGGGGAAACTCTAGGACTTGTTGGAGAAAACTGGAGCTGGGAAGACTACAACTGCTCTAGGAATAATGAGACTGATTACAGGACCTACTGGAAAAAAATTAAAAAGTGGTTCTATAAAAATTCAATGATAAAAAGTATATTAGAAATACCTGAAGAAGAAATAAGAAAAAAATTAGAGGTAATGATATTTCAATGATATTCCAAGATCCAATGACATCATTGAACCCAGTTATGACAGTTGGAGAACAAATAGCTGAAGTTATTGAAATACATGAACATATCTCTAAAGAAGAAGCAATGAATAAAGCAGCTGAAATGCTTGAACTAGTTGGAATTCCTGGAGCCAGAAAAAAATGATTTCCCACATCAATTTTTCTGGAGGAATGAAACAAAGAGTTGTTATAGCTATAGCACTTGCTTGTAACCCAAAACTTTTAATAGCTGATGAACCTACAACAGCTCTTGATGTTACAATTCAAGCACAAGTTTTGGACTTAATGACAGATTTAAAAAATAAGTTTAGAACATCAATGTTACTTATAACACATGACTTAGGAGTAGTTGCTCAAGTTTGTGATAAAGTAGCAATTATGTATGCTGGAGAAATTGTTGAGTATGGAAGTCTTGAAGATGTTTTTTTGAAAAATCCAAAACATCCATATACTTTAGGATTATTTGGATCTATTCCAAGTTTGGATGAAGAAAAAACAAGACTAGTACCTATAAAAGGGCTTATGCCTGATCCAACAAACTTACCAACAGGATGTAAGTTTAATCCTAGATGTCCACATGCTACAGAATTATGTTCTCAAAGAGCTCCTATTGTTAGTGAAATTTCAAAAAGGACACAAAGTACAATGTCTGATAGCAGAAGGTTTAGTAAAAATTCAAGGAAAAATTGGGAGGAAGAAAATGAGTAAAGTATTATTAGAAGTTAAAAATTTAAAGAAATATTTTCAGACTCCAAAAGGACAATTACATGCAGTAGACAATGTAAATTTTGCTATTGAAGAAGGTAAGACTTTAGGAGTTGTTGGAGAATCTGGTTGTGGGAAATCTACAACAGGTAGAACTATTTTTAAGACTTTTAGAAGCAACTGATGGTGAAATTATATTTGAAGGAAAAAAATATAAGAGACTATTCTAAAGCTGAAATGAAGAAATTAAGAGAAGAAATGCAAATAATATTCCAAGACCCATTCGCTTCTTTAAACCCAAGAATGACAGTTAGTGAAATTATTGCTGAACCTTTAATTATTCATAATAAATGTAAGACTAAAGAAGAACTTAATAATAGAGTAAAAAGAACTAATGGATACAGTTGGTTTGAGCCAAAGACTTGTTAATACTTATCCTCACGAACTTGATGGAGGAAGAAGACAAAGAATAGGTATAGCTAGAGCACTAGCTTTTAAATCCTAAATTTATAGTTTGTGACGAACCAGTATCAGCTCTTGACGTGTCTATCCAAGCACAAGTTTTAAACTTGATGAAAGATTTACAAGAAAAAAATTAGGTTTAACATATATGTTTATAACACATGACCTATCAGTTGTAAAAATATTTCTCAAATGATATAGCAGTTATGTATTTGGGAGAACTTGTTGAAAAAAAGCTCCATCAAAGGACTTATTCAAGAATCCTATTCACCCTTATACTAAGGCTTTATTATCAGCAATACCTACAATTAATATCAGAAAGAAAATGGAAAGAATTAAACTTGAAGGAGAAATCACTTCACCTATCAATCCAGGAGTTGGTTGTAGATTTGCAAAAAAGATGTGTTTATGCAACAGAAATCTGTTCAAAAAGAATCTCCAAAAATTAGAAAAAAAGTTGGAGAAGCTCACTTCTTTTGCTTGTCATAGAGCAAAAAGAACTAGGTTTTGTAGATGAAAAAAATAGTCTTTAAATAGAAGAGTTGTACATGATATAAAATGTACAACTCTTATTTTTTTTAGATTGACATAAAAAAATAATATGGTATTCTTATTAAGTATTCGATATGCATCTGTGGCTCAATTGGATAGAGCATCTGACTACGGATCAGAGGGTTGTGGGTTCGACTCCCTGCCAGGTGCGCCAGAAAAATGCCTGAGTGGTGGAATTGGTAGACGCACCAGACTCAAAAATCTGGAATTCTTCGGAATGTGCGGGTTCAAGTCCCGCCTCAGGCACCATATTAATTAATAAACATTTTTTTAGGACTACTTTTAAGTGGTCCTTTTTATTTTCTAAATTATAAAAAAACTTGCTAAATTATTCAAACTATAATATAATTTAAGATAGGAGATTTATGTAAAAGAAGCGCCAGAACTCTATTTTTTTGAGTTGACGAGGATTGAAATTATCGAATTTTCGGCGGATATTTCAAAGGTGGTTACAACCATTATTAACAAAAAAACATAGAGTGATCTATGTAACAAAGAAATAATTGTAACAGTCTCCTATTTTATAATGAAAATTTTTAGGAGGTTTAATATGTGTGGAATAATTGGATATTCAGGAACTAACACGAATGCGGTAGAGGTTCTATTAGAAGGACTTGAAAAAGGTTGAATACAGAGGATATGATTCAGCAGGAATTGCATTTGTAACTGATAAAGGGATACAAATAGAAAAGAAAGAAGGAAAATTAGATAATTTAAGAAATCATATGAAACAATTTGAAGTTCTTTCTTGTACAGGGATAGGTCATACTAGATGGGCAACTCATGGAGTACCTACTGATAGAAATGCTCACCCTCATTATAGTGAAAAACAGAGATGTTGCACTTATTCACAATGGAATTATTGAAAACTATGCAGAAATCAAAAAAGAATTGATGGAACAAGGTGTAAAATTTAGTTCAGATACAGATTCAGAAGTAGTTGCTCAACTATTTTCAAAACTATATGATGGAGATTTATACTCAACTCTTAAAAAAAGTTTTTAAAAAAGAATAAGAGGAACTTATGCTTTCGCTATAATTCACAAAGATTTCCCTGATAGAATGATTTGTTGTAGAAGTCATAGTCCTTTAATTGTTGGACTTGGAGAACATCAAAATTTTATAGCTTCTGATGTATCAGCTATATTGAAATACACAAGAGATATCATTTATCTTGAAGATGGAGATGTTGTTTTAGTAACAAAAGATAATGTTACTATCTATGATAAAGATGAAAAAAAGAAGTAAAAAAGAGAAGTTAAAAAAAGTTGAATGGAACTTTGAACAAGCTTCAAAAAGGTGGATATGCTCACTTTATGATAAAAAGAAATTGAAGAGCAACCTGAAATTATTGAAAAAGACTTTAAATGTTTACACAGATAAAGAAAAGAATGTAAATTTTTGATGAGCAATTAGAAGGAATAAATTTACATAATATAGATAGAATTTATATAGTTGCTTGTGGAACAGCTTACTATGCAGGTTTACAAGGACAATATTTTTATGAAAAAAACTATTGGGAATAGATGTATTTACAGATATAGCTTCTGAATTCAGATACAATGATCCTGTAATAACTGATAAGACTTTTAGCCATTTTTGTAAGTCAATCAGGAGAAACTATAGATACTTTAATGTCAATGAAATATGCAAAAGAAAAAGGAGCAAAAACTTTAGCAATATCTAATGTTCTAGGTTCAACAATTACAAGAGAGGCAGACAATGTTATCTATACTCTTGCAGGACCTGAAATTTCAGTTGCTTCTACAAAAGCATATAGTTCACAAGTTTTAGTTCTATATCTATTATCTCTATATATGGGAGCAAAACTTGGAAAATTAGAAGAAAAAGATTATGTAAAATATATTTCTGATATTACTTTATTAAAAAGAAAATATAAGTGGACTTATAACAGAAAAAAAGAAAAGATACATGAAATTGCTAAGAGAATAAAAAGATGTAAAAAATGGTTTCTATCTTGGTAGAGGAATAGATGAAAAAGTTGCTAGAGAAGGTAGCTTGAAGATGAAGGAAATCAACTATATTCACACTGAAGCTCTTGCTGCAGGAGAGTTAAAGCATGGAAGTATAGCCCTTATAGAACAAGGAGTTTTTAGTTGTTGCTATCTCTACTAACTTAGAAATGGATGAAAAAGTTGTATCAAATATAAAAGAAGTTAAGGCTAGAGGAGCTTATGTTGTTGGAGTTTGTAAGGAAGGAAGTTTAGTTCCTGAAGTTGTAGATGATGTAATTCAAATCAAAGATAGTGGAGAATTATTAAGTCCTGTTCTTGCAGTTGTTGCTCTACAATATTTAGCTTACTATACATCATTAGAAAAAGGTTTTGATGTGGATAAACCTAGAAATCTTGCAAAATCTGTAACAGTGGAATAAAAGAAGATTCATTAAATTGGAGGGAGCTTAGAATGGAAATCAACAAAAGAATTGAAGAAGCTAGAAAAAGTATGAAGAAACACAAAGTAGATGCCTATATTGTAACAAGTTCTGACTATCACCAAAGTGAATACATAGGTGACTATTTTAAAGGAAGAGAATATTTATCAGGTTTTACAGGCTCAGCAGGAATTTTAGTTATATTTAATGATGAAGCTTGCCTATGGACAGATGGAAGATATCATATCCAAGCTGAAAAATCAATTAAAAAGGTAGTGAAATAAAAACTATTTAAACAAGGTAATCCTGGTGTTCCTACATATAAAGAATATATAGTTTCTAAGTTAGCAGAAAAATTCAAAAAAATAGGAATAGATGCAAAGATACTTTTTATCTTCTGATGTAAATGAAATTCTTTTCAAAGAAAAAAATTTAAGATTGTTGATTTTGATCTGTTAGCAGAAGTTTGGAAGAAAAGACCAGATTTAGCAGCTGAAAAAGATATTTATTTTTAGAAGATAAATATACAGGAAAAATCATATAAGGAAAAAAAGTAAAAAGAAATAAGAGCAAATTTAAAAAGAAAAAAATGCAGACTATAATATTATCTCAAGTTTAGATGATATAGCTTGGATATATAATTTCAGAGGTGATGATGTTCAACATAACCCTGTAGCTCTATCATTTACAGTAATTTCTGAAAAAGAAAGCAAGCCTATATATTGATGAAAAATAAATTAAATGAGGGAGCTAAAAAAATACTTTAAAGATAACAAAGTAGAAGTTAAAGGATATTTTGAATTCTTTTGAAGATATAAAAAAATTAAAAGGAAATATCTTAGTTGACTTTAATAAAACTAGCTATGCTATCTATGAAGCTATCAGTAAGAATAATTTAATCAATGCTATGAATCCTAGTACATATTTAAAGGCACATAAGAATGAAACTGAAATAGCTAACACAAAAAGATATTCATGTTCAAGATGGAGCTGCTATAGTCAAATTTATGTACTGGCTTAAAAAAAGAACTATAAAAAAAGGAAATATCACAGAATTCTCTGCTGAAGAAAAAAATTAATTCTCTAAGAGAAAAAAATAGAAGGATATATAGATTTAAGTTTCCATACTATTTCAGCTTTTTGGAAAAAAATGCAGCTATGATGCACTATTCAGCTCCTGAAAAAAATTCAACTAAAAATAGAAGATGGAGTATATTTACTTGATTCAGGAGGAACATACTTAAAGGGTACTACTGATATAACAAGAACTTTCTTCTTAGGAAAAAGTTGGAAAAACAAGAAAAAAATAGACAATACTTTAGTTTTAAAAAGGAATGTTGGCACTATCAAGAGCAAAAATTCTTGTTTGGTGCAACAGGAACAAACTTAGATATTCTAGCTAGACAATTCTTATGGAATGTAGGAATAGACTATAAATGTGGAACAGGACATGGAGTAGGACATATTTTTAAATGTACACGAAGGACCACATGGAATAAGATTCCAATATAATCCTCAAAGATTAGAAGTTGGAATGATAGTTACTAATGAACCAGGGGCATATATTGAAGGTAGCCATGGAATCAGAATAGAAAAATGAACTTCTAGTAAAAAGAAGCTTGTGAAACTGAACATGGACAATTTTTTTAGAATTTGAAACTATCACTTATGCACCTATTGACTTAGATGGTATAGTAAAAAAAGTCTTTTAACTAAAGAAGAAAAAAAGAACAATTAAATACTTATCATAAAGAAGTTTATGAAAAAAATTAAAAGCCTTATTTAACTAAGACTGAACAAGCATTTTTTTAAAAAGAATATACTAAAGAAATTTAGTTCACTGATTTAGAAAAGGTATAAAAAAAGATATGAGAAAGAATTATGAAACTTCAAAAATTGTACTATGGTTTTCCAGTAATTTTACTTGGATATAAGGATGCTAACTTTAAATATAATTTTACAACTAATAGCTCATCATATACATTAGGAGATATGATGGTTATAGGACTTCATTGTAGAAGTAATGCAGCTAAACAAATTATGAACTTCAAAGAATTTACTGTAAATATTCCTAGTGAAAAACTTAATGGATGAAATTGAAATAGGTGGATTTTTTTCATAAAGTAGATAAAAATTCAACTTAGTAAATTGGATTATGAAATAGGAGAATTTATTGACGCACCAATATTTACTGCTTGTCCTGTTTCTATGGAATGTAAGGTAGAAAAATGTTGTAATGTATGGTGAGACTGCCAATATTATAGCAAGTATAAAGAAAAAGGCTTGTTAATCCTATCTTAATTGAAGATGGAAAAATTAAATTCAGATAAATTAAACTCAGTTCTATTCTTTGGTGATGATAATGAAAAAAATATATCGTTATCTAAGAAATTTGAGTGATAAAAGCAGGAAAAATTTTTATAAAAAAATAAATTTGAATAGAATAAAAAAAGGGGAATTTTTTTACTTTTTTTAGATTGAACTGCACCCAAAAATCTTGGACAAAAAGATTGAGGTGCAGTTTTTGTGAGTAAATTAACAAAAAGAAGATAAAATTGAAATATATGAAAGAAGGTTAAAAGGTGAAACCATTCCTGCATTGTCTAAAAACTTTTTAATATTACTGAATCTAAAATTAAATACTTTATTGCTTTAATTAAAAAAACATGGATACGATATTTTTAAGAGAAGATAAAAAAATAGAGTATATTCTAAAGATTTTAAATTACAGACAATCAATAGAATTTTAATTAATCATGAATCAATTAATTCTGTTGCTATTGATATTGGATTGGCATCTTCTGGTATTTTTATATAATTGGCTTTTTAAAAATTTAAAGAAAATGGGTATAATGTTATAGAGAAGAAAAAAAGGAAGGAAACCTAAATTTATGACTAAACCTAAGAAAAAAATGATAAAACATTATCTGAAAAAGAAAAAAATTAAAACAATTGGAAGATGAAATAATTTACTTAAAAAGCTGAGAATGAATACTTAAAAAAATTGAGAGCTCTAGTTCAAGAAAGGGAGCTAAAAGAGAAGAAAAAGTAAGAGTAATAGCCGAACTTAGAGCTAAATATCCTTTCAAAATACTATTAAAGATTGCTGGAATATCAAGATCAGTATATTATTACTATATTGATAAAAAAAGATATTGATGAAAAGAATAAAGATATTATTGAAAAAAATCAAAAGAAATTTACTATGCGAATAAAGGAAGATATGGTTATCGCAGAGTAACATTAGAACTAAAAAAATCAAGGTTTAAATATTAATCATAAAAAAAGTACAAAGACTTATGAAGAAACTTAATTTACAAAGTATTATCCGTAAAAAGAGAAAAATATTCTTCATACAAAGGTCAAGTAGGTAAAAATAGCTGATGACCACATCAAGAGAAATTTTTGAAGCAACAGCTCCAAATCAAAAAAATGGTTTACAGATGTAACAGAATTCAATTTAAGAGGAGAAAAAGCTATACTTATCTCCAATATTAGATGCTTATGGAAGATATATAGTTTCATATGATGTTTCGCGAAGTCCTAACTTAGAGCAGATAAATCATATGTTAAATTTAGCATTTAAAGAAAATGAAAACTATGAAAAATTTGATATTTCATAGTGATCAAGGATGGCAGTATCAGCATAAATCATACCAAGCAAGATTGAAAGAAAAAAAGATAACTCAAAGTATGTCAAGAAAAAGGAAATAGTTTAGATAATGGATTAATGGAATGTTTCTTTGGTCTATTAAAAATCAGAAATGTTTTTATGAACAAGAAGAAAAGTACAAGACATTAGAAGAATTGAAGGAAGCAATAGAAGATTATATATATTATTACAATAACAAGAGAATAAAGAAAAAAATTAAAAAGGATTAACTCCTGCTTCTTACAGAAGTCAATCCTTATTAGTAAGTTAAATTAATTTGTCCAACTTTTTGGGGGTCAGTACAAATAATTCCTCTTTTATTTTTTAGTTCTGTGCTATAATTAATTATGACAAAAAAAGGTCAGGAATTAAAAAAATTAAAAAGAGGTGAATTCAATGGAAAAATATATTAAAAAAATCATATAAGATGTTTATCAATGGAGAATGGGTAAATTCAAGCAATGGAGTTATGGTAAAGACATATGCTCCTTATAACAATGAATTATTATCAGAGTTCCCTGATGCAAGTGAAAGTGATGTTGATTTAGCAGTTAAAAAGTGCAAAAAGAAGCATTTAAAAACTTGGAGAAAAAAACTACTGTAAAGGAAAGAGCTAAAATTTTAAATAAGATTGCTGATATCATAGATGAAAATAAAGAACTATTAGCAACTGTTGAAACTATGGATAATGGTAAGCCAATAAGAGAAACAACTTTAGTTGATATTCCTTTAGCAGCAAGTCATTTTTAGATATTTTGCAGGATGTATCTTAGCAGACGAAGGGCAAGCAACTGTTTTAGATGAAAAAGTTTTTTTAAGTATAATTTTTAAGAGAGCCTATAGGAGTTGTAGGGCAAATTATTCCTTGAACTTCCCATTCTTAATGGCAGCTTGAAGCTAGCACCAGCTTTAGCAGCGGGAGATACAGTTGTTTTAAAACCATCTAGTTCAACAACATTAAGCTTATTAGTTTTAATGGAACTTATCCAAGATGTAATTCCTAAAGGAGTTGTAAACTTAATTACAGGAAAAAGGAAGTACAGCAGGAGAATTTTTTTAAAGAATCACCCTGATTTAGATAAATTAGCTTTCACAGGTTCAACAGCAGTAGGTAGAGATATAGCTTTAGCAGCAGCAGAAAAAAATTAATACCTGCAACTCTTGAATTAGGTGGAAAAATCAGCAAATATCATTTTAGATGACGCTGACATAGAAAAAAAGCACTTGAAGGAGCTCAACTTGGAATATTATTCAACCAAGGACAAGTTTGTTGTGCAGGTTCAAGAATATTCGTACAAGAAGGAATATATGATGAATTTGTAGAAAAACTTGTAAAGAAATTTGAAAAATATTAAAATTGGAAATCCATTAGATCCTACAACTGTAATGGGAAGCCAAATAGATGCAAGACAAGTAAAAAAACTATTTTAGACTATGTTGAAATTGCTAAAACAAGAAGGTGGAGTTGTTTTAACAGGAGGAGTAAAAATATACAGAAAATGGTTGTGACAAAGGAAACTTTGTAAGACCTACTCTAATAACTAATGTAAACAATGGTTGTCGTATATCTCAAGAAGAAGTTTTTGGACCAGTTGCTGTTATAATTAAATTTAAAACAGATGATGAAGTTATCGCTCAAGCAAATGATAGTGAATATGGACTTGGAGGAGCAGTATTCACAAAGAATATCAACAGAGCTTTAAGACTTGCAAGAGAAATTCAAACTGGTAGAGTATGGGTAAATACTTATAACCAAATTCCAGAACATGCTCCATTCGGTGGATATAAAAAATCAGGTATAGGAAGAGAAACTCACAAAGTTATCTTAGAACACTATACACAAATGAAAAAAATATCTTAATTGACTTAGAAGAAGGAACTTCGGACTATACTAATAAACTAATAAAAGGGGGCTGTTGCAAATTAACAAAAAAAGTAAAAAAATAGTTCGTTACTGAGTAAATTTCTTAACGATAAAAAATCAAGAATTCGCTGTAAACTCGACCAACTCGCTACGCTCAGACATGTCGAGATTTACTCGGCTCATTCTATTTGATTTTTTTATCTAAAAATTTCCATTCGTAACTCTCTTATTTTTACTTTAGGATTGAAACTTTAATTTTGCAACAGCCCCTTTTTATTTTTATAAAAATTTCTTGTATTTTTTTCAAAGTAATTAAATTTGACAGATTGTTTTATAAGTGATAAAAATACTTTTAAACTATAATTTGGTATTTTTTTAAGAATATATTTTTATTTTGAAAAAAAGGAGAAAGATACGACATGGATTTAAAAAGGAAGTAAAACAGAAAAAGAATTTAATGACAGCTTTTTGCTGGAGAATCACAAGCAAGAAATAAATATAATTTCTATGCAAAAAGTTGCTAAAGAAGAAGGATATGAACAAATAGCTGAATTATTTGATATTACAGCTAACAACGAAAAAAAGAACATGCTAAACTTTGGTTCAAAAGCTTTTACATGGAGATACTATCCCTGAAACAATAGTTAACCTTGCAGATGCAGCAGCTGGAGAAAAACTATGAATGGACAGATATGTATGCTAAATTCGCAGAAGAAGCAAGAGAAGAAGGATTCATGAAACTTGCTAAACAATTTGAAATGGTTGGACAAATTGAGAAAGAACACGAAGAAAGATACAGAAAAATTATTAGAAAAACATTAAAAAAATGGAACAGTATTCCATTCAGAAGAAAAAAAGTAGCTTGGGAATGTATGGACTGTGGACACCTACATTATGGAAATGATGCACCAGGTAAATGTCCTGTTTGTGGAGCAGACAAAGCTAAATTCAAAAGAAGAGCAGTTAACTACTAAGATTTAAATAACTAAGAGGCTGTTGCAAAATAATAAAAAGTAAAAAAATAGTTCGTTACTGAGTAAATTTCTTAACGATAAAAAAATCAAGAATTCGCTGCAAATCAGGAAACTCACTTCGTTCAGACACTCCTGCATTTGCTCGGCTCATTCTATTTGATTTTTTTATCTAAAATTTCCATTCGTAACTCACTTATTTTTTTACTTTAGGATTGAAGTTTTAATTTTGCAATAGCCTCTTTTTTTATTAAAAAAATGATATAATACTAAGCACAGATAAAAAAATTATAGGAGATTCAAAAATGAAATTTACAAAAAAATATTTTTTTACTTATTATGTTTCTATTTCTAGGACTTGTTTCTTCAAAAAGAAACTTATTCAAAAAGAAAAAAATCAAAACCAGATTATAATTATGTAGCAGAAAAAGTTTCTATCTATTCAGATATGAATAAGAAAGAAAAATATTGGATATTTAACAATATCTAGCAAGAAGTCCTCTACTTCTATAAGTAGGGGATGAATTGCTTTTTATTTTCTTGAAATTGTTTCAAAAAAATATGATATAATTAAATCAGTTAGAGGTAATAAAAAAAGAGTATTTTTTTGGAGTAGAAGTTTTTTTGTATTGAGTATTGCTGGAGCAAGTAAGGAGGAGGAAATGAAGATAATTAAAAAAAGCATATAAATTCAGAATATATCCTACCTTAGAACAAGTAATCTTTTTCTTAAAAAAACTTTGGTTGTGTTAGAAAAAGTTCATAACCTTATGTTAGATGATAGAAAGAAAGATTATGAAGAATATAAATCAACAGGAATTAAAAACTAAATATCCTACTCCTGCTAAATATAAAGAAGAATATTCTTATTTAAAAAGAAGTAGATAGCTTAGCTCTTGCTAATGCACAAATAAATTTAGAAAAAAAGCCTTTAAAAAAATTTTTCTTAAAAAAATAAAGATTTTGGTTTTCCAAAAATATAAATGTAAATCAAATCCAGTCCAAAGTTATACTACAAATAATCAGAACACAATATATATTAAAGATAGCTACATAAAAACTTCCTAAACTAAAAATCGCTAGTCAAAAATTAAATTACATAGAAAAAAATAAAAAGGTATAATTAAATCAGCAACAATAAGTAAAAAAATAGTCTTGATCATTATTTTTATTTCAATATTATGTGAAGAAGAAATAGAAGAATTACCAAAGACTAATAAAAAAATATTGGAATAGATTTAGGAATAAAAGAATTTTGCAACAATGAGTGATTGTACAAAAAGTAGAAAATTTAAAAGCTAACAAAAAGAATATGAGAAAAAAACTGAAAAGAGAACAAAGAAAACTATCAAGGAGATGTAAACTTGCTAAAGATAGCGCTAAAAAAACTATCAGATAGTAAGAATTATCAAAAGCAAAAAGAAAAAAAGTAGCAAAGATACATAATAAAAATTAGAAATAAAAAGAAAAAGACTTTATAAATAAGTTGAGTACAAAAAAATTATCAATAACCACGATATAATCTGTATAGAAGACTTAAATATAAAGGGAATGTTAAAAAAATCACAAATTAGCAAAAAAAGTATATCAGATGTAAGTTGGAGTGAATTTGTAAGACAACTAGAATATAAAGTAAACTGGTATGGAAGAAAGATTGTAAAAGTACCTACATTTTATCCAAGTAGTAAGACTTGTTCAAGTTGTGGTAGTATAAAAAGAAACTCTAATATTATCAGAAAGAATATATCATTGTGAATGTTGTGGACTAGAAATTGATAGAGATTACAATGCAAGTATAAATACATTAAGAAAAAGGATTAGAAATATTAAAAAGAAGAAAAAAAGTAAGTTAGAAAAAAATATATCAGGGTAGGGACTACCCGAAGAGCTTGGTAAATATATGTGGCTAACAAAAGCACATACTTCCCAAGAAGCTCCCACTTCTATAAGTGGGAGTAGTTCACACTATAGAAATACAGATAATATGACTAAGGCAGAAGCTATTCAAAAATATTTAAACTATGCCAAAAAAGAGTTAAGTCCATATAATGTATATATAAGTGCAGATATCTATGGACAAGTTGGAAGTTCTTCAGATGATATGTCATTGGGACAATTTTGGGAAGCTGTTAGTTCAGAGGTAGATTATGTATCACCTATGATGTATCCTAGCCACTATGGAAAGGGAGTTTATGGACTTGATATTCCTGATGCTAATCCATATAAGACAATTTACCATTCAACAAAAGATTCTATAAATAGAAATAATAATATTTCTAGTCCTGCTATTATTAGACCTTGGATACAAGCATTTACAGCAACTTGGGTAAAAGGACATATACATTATGGACCAAAAAGAAGTTAAAGAGCAAATTAAAAGCAATGAAGGATCTAGGTGTCGATGAATATATTTTTGTGGAGTGCTACTAATAGATATGAAAACTTTTTTTAAAAATAATTTCTAGTCATAGATAAGTAAAAAAATACAAAATTGTATTAAGTATTATTTTTGTATTCTGTTTATTTTTTTAAAAATAAAAACTTGCAAAATTTTTATATTTATATATATAATATAAATATGACTTATTAAGTAAAGTTTAAAGTTTAAAATTTAAAAATAAAGATATATTAAAAAAATTAGGAGGAGTAAAATGAGTAAAATTAGTTTAGTTTATTATAGTGCAACTGGAAATACAGAAAAAATGGCAAAAGCTATTGAAGAAGGAATAGTTGAAGCAGGAGGAGCAGTAACTGTTTACAAATCAAATGCAATGGATAAAGATGCTATCCTTTCAAGTGATGTTATAGTTATGGGATCTTCAGCAACAGGAGCAGAAGTAATAGACGAAAATGATTTATTACCATTCATGGAAGAAGCAGGAGATAAATTCAAAGGTAAAAAAGTATATATCTTCGGTTCTTACGGATGGGGAGGTGGAGAATATGCTGATAACTGGAAAGCTCAATTAGAAGGATTTGGAGCTACTATAGTTGATATGCCTATTCTTGCAAATGAAGAACCAAGTGATGAAGAATTAGCTCAATTAAAAGAAGTTGGAAAGAAATTAGCTGCTATCTAATACTTAAAATATTAAAAAAAGCAAAAAGCTGTTACAAAGAAAATTTGTACAGCTTTTTTTAAATTTTTTTATAATATTTAAAAAAATATATTGAAAAAAAGTTAATAAATCTATTATGATAATGTTAAGTAATATTTAACGATAAATTATAGTTTTTGAAGGAGGCAAGGGAAAAACGATGTATTGTTGTACAAAAAAATAAATAATGATATTATTTGGATTGGAGTTAACGATAGAAAAAAACTCAAAGATTTGAAAAATTACATTCCTTTAGATAACGGAGTTACGTATAATTCATATTTAATATTGGATGAAAAAAATTTGTATTATTGATGGTGTTGAAGAAGGTGAAAAATGGAAATTTTTCTTAGTAAAAATAGAAGCAATGATAGGGTACTGCTCCTATTGACTACATTATAGTAAATCACGTTGAACCTGATCATTCTGGCTCAATCAAAAGTCTATTAAAAAAATTTATCCAGAATTAAAAAGTTGTAGGAAATGCAAAAAAACTATAATGATGTTAAAATTATTAGGTGTAGACTTAGCTGATGAAAGAGTAATGGTAGTAAAAGAAAAAGATGTTTTAGACTTAGGAAAACATAAGCTAACTTTCTATTTAATGCCTATGGTACACTGGCCAGAATCTATGGCAACTTATGACATGACTGATAAAATCTTATTCTCAAATGATGCTTTTGGAAGCTTTGGAGCTTTAGATGGAGCTGTTTTTGATGATGAAGTAAACACAGATTTCTTTACAGATGAAATGAGAAGATACTATTCTAATATAGTTGGTAAGTTTGGTGCACCTGTAAATGCTGTTTTAAAGAAATTATCTTCACTTGAAATTTCTTGTATTTGTCCATCACATGGTCTTATTTGGAGAAAAAATATAAAAACTCTTATAGAAAGATATCAAAAATGGGCAAATATGGAACCTACAAAAGAAGGTGTAGTTATAGTTTACGGAAGTATGTATGGTCATACAGCTGAAATGGCTGAATATTTAGGAAGAGAATTAGGTAACAGAGGAATAAAAGATGTTATCATCTTTGACTCATCTAAAACAGACCACTCATATATCTTCAGTACAATTTGGAAATATAAAGGACTTATGCTAGGTTCTTGTGCTCATAATAACGATGTATATCCAAAGATGGAGCCTTTACTACATAAATTACAAAAACTATGGTTTAAAAAATAGATACTTAGGTATTTTTGGAAATATGATGTGGAGTGGTGGAGGAGTAAAGAAAATAAAAGAATTTGCTGACAGTCTACCAGGTCTGGAACAAATAGGAGAACCTATAGAAATAAAAGGACATGTTACTCCTATTGAAAGAGATAGATTAATAGAACTTGCTAATCTCATGGCAGATAAACTTATTGCTGATAGAGAATAATATAACATTAAAGAGCAGTTGCAAATTAACAAAAAGTAAAAAAATAGTTTGTTACTGAGTAAATTTCGTAACTCACTTATTTTTTTACTTTAAGATTGAAATTTAATTTTGCAACAGCTCTTTTTTTAAAGAATTTTACTAATTTTGTGGTACTTCATTTACTAATTCTTTACCTTCAACAAAGTCTTTAATATTATTTAAAGTTGTTAAAGTTATAGCATCAACAGCTTCTTGTGTAAAATATGCTTGGTGAGAAGTAAGAAGCACATTGTAGAAAGATAAAAGTCTTCCTAAAATATCATCTTCAATAACTTGAGTAGATTTATCTTCAAAGAAATAATCTTCTTCTTCTTCATATACATCAAGAGCTACTGCTCCAATTTTTCTTATCTTTTAAAAGCTTCAACTAAATCAGCTGAATCAATAAGCATTCCTCTACCTGTATTTACAAGTATAACTCCATCTTTCATCTTTAACATAGATTTTCTATTAATCATATACTGAGTTTCTTTTTGTAAGTGGGCAGTTTAAAGAAATAATATCAGATTGAGCATATAGTTCATCTAAAGTCACATATTCAAAACCAAGTTCTTTAGCCACTTTTTGATTAGGATATAGGTCATAGGCAATAACTTTCATATTAAATCCTTTTAATATTTTAATTAAAATTTGTCCTATTTTACCTGTCCCTATGATACCAGCTGTTTTTCCATTTAAATCAAATCCCATTAAACCATTGATAGAGAAATTTCCTTCTCTTGTACGAACATAGGCTTTATGAATTTTTTTCTATTAACTGCTAGAATAAGAGCAACTGTATATTCTGCTATAGCATGAGGAGAATAAGCTGGAACTCTAACCACTTTAAATCTATTATGTATATCCTTTAAAGAAACATTGTTAAAACCAGCACATCTCATAGCCAAAAGCTTTATTCCATTATTAGCCATAACATCGATATTTGCCTTGTTTATAACATCATTTGTGAAAGCACAGACAACATCATAACCTTTAGTTAAATGAACTGTTTCTTCAGTCAGTTTACCTTTCAAAAAAATGTCATATCAAAATTGAAGTTATCAGCATATTTTTTTAAAAAAACTCTTTGTCGTAATCTTTTATGTCAAAAAAATATAATTTTTAGTTTTTTTCCATATTATCCCTCCTAAAATAAATTCTTTACCTAATTTATAATAATTTAATTTTACCATAATTTTAAATAAAATTATAGTCAAGTTAAAAAAATTAGTTATAATAACATAAGAGGTGTAAAAAAATGAAAAATAGGATTAGTATTAGAAGGTGGAGGAATGAGAGGTCTTTTTCTCTGCTGGAGTTTTAGATGCTTTACTTGAGCTAAAAAGAATTAAATGTAAATGGAATTGTTGGCGTATCTTCTGGAGCTTTGTTTGGAGTAAACTATGTTTCAAAAACAAAAAAAGAAAGAGCAGTTAGATACAATAAGAAATATGCAGACGATAAAAAGATATATGGGACTACATAGTTGGATAACAACAGGAAATGCTGTAAATAAAGATTTTGCTTTCTATGAGTTACCTTATAAATTAGATGTTTTTTTGACAATGAAACATTTAAAAAAAGCAGAGACAGACTTCTATGTTGTTATGACCAATGTTGAAAGTGGAAAGCCTGAATATGTTTTTAATAGAAGATGCATTTGCACAAATGGAATATTTAAGAGCTACATCAGCTTTTACCTTTTTGCTTCAAAAAAATAATAGAAATAAATGGTAAAAAAATATTTAGATGGAGGAATATCTGATAGTATTCCTATAGATTTTTGTGAGAGCTTAGGTTATGACAAAATAATAGCTGTGTTAACAAGACCGGAAGGAACATATAAGGAAGATAAGTTAGGATTTTTTTGTATAAGTTAGTCTATAGAAAATACCCTAATTTAGTGAACTCACTTCTTAATATGGCTACAGACTATGAAAAAGTTCTTGCAAAAAAATAAAAGATTTAGAAAAATAAAGGAAAAAAATTTTTTTGTTGTAAGACCTCCAGAAGTTTTAAAAAAATAGGTAGGCTTGAAAAAAATAGAGATAAAAATTCAAAAAGTATATGATACAGGTTTAAATACTGGTTTAAAAAGAATTAGATAATATAGTAAAGTATCTGAACAAATAGAATTTATTTTAAACTTATTTTAAAAAAATTTAAATTAAAAACCTTGAATTTTTATTGAAAAATATGGTATAATATTTTTTTAGAGAATTTCTGACCTTACCGCTATTTCCAGGAGGTTTTGGGTCTAATGTCGTCATGGGGTTGGCGCTGTCTTTAACAGCTCAGTAACATCACGAATATCAAATTAGGGTATTACGGATCCTGTATGTTTTTTTGATATCTGACTACCACTTATTGGATTTGACGACTAAAAACCATAATGAGGCGATAGGTCGGTTTTTTTAATTCTCAAAAAAATAAGAAAAGGAGATATGTTTATGAAAATAATTAGTAAAGAATTAACAGATATTTTTTTCAAAAATCTTGTTAACAATTTATTTCCAAATAAAGAATTAAAACCAGTAGAAATTACAGTAGCTACAAATGAAAAATTTTGGGGATTATCAATGTAACTTTGCAATGATAAATTCAAAAAAATAATAGGGGATAATCCAAGGAAAATTGCTGAGGAAATAAAAAGCTAAATTTCCTTATGGAGAAATCGTTGAAAAAAATTAGAAGTTGCAGGACCAGGTTTCATAAATATATTCTTAACAGATAAATATATTTCTGATTCTATAAAAGAAAAATAGGAGAAGCTTATGATTTTTTTCATTTTTAAATAGAAAAGGGAAAGTTATCATAGATTTCTCATCACCAAACATTGCCAAAAAGAATGCACATAGGCCACTTAAGATCAACTATTATTGGAGAATCAATAGCTAGAATAATGAGATATTTAGGATATGATGTTGTTGCAGACAATCATATTGGAGACTGGGGAACACAGTTTGGTAAGTTGATAGTTGGATACAGAAAATGGCTAAACAGAGAAGCTTATGAAAAAAATGCTATAGAAGAATTAGAAAGAGTTTATGTTAAATTCTCTGAAGAAGCAGAAAAAGATCCTTCTCTTGAAGATTTAGCAAGAGCTGAACTTAAAAAAAGTACAAGATGGTGAAGAAGAAAATACAAAAACTTTGGAAAGAATTTATAACAGAATCTTTAAAAAGAATACAATAAACTATATGAAAGATTAGATGTACATTTTGATACATACTATGGAGAATCTTTTTACAATGATATGATGGCAGATGTTGTAAAAAGAATTAGAAGAAAAAGAAATTAGCAGTTGATGATGATGGAGCTAAGGTTGTATTTTTTTGATGAAAAAGACAATTTATTCCCTGCATAGTTCAAAAGAAAGATGGAGCATATCTATACTCTACTTCTGATATAGCAACTGTTAAATTTAGAAAAAGATAATTATGATGTAAATAAGATGATATATCTTACAGATGCTAGACAACAAGACCATTTTAAACAATTCTTTAAGATAACTGATATGCTTGGTTGGGATATAGAAAAATACCATATTTGGTTCGGTATCATAAGATTTGCTGATGGTATTTTATCAACTCGTAAAGGAAATATTATCAAACTTGAAGAGTTATTAGATGAAGCACACAGTCGTGCATATGATGTTGTAAATGAAAAAAACCCTAATCTTTCTGAAGAAGAAAAACAAAATATAGCAGAAGTTGTAGGAGTAAGTTCAGTTAAATATGCTGACCTATCTCAAAATAAACAAAGTGATATACTATTTGAATGGGATAAAATGCTAAGTTTTGAAGGAAATACAGCACCATACTTACTGTATACTTATGCTAGAATACAATCTATTCTTAGAAAAAGTAACTGAACAAAAATATAGAATTGAATGACAGGGTGGAAATTAAAAATAGAAAAATAAGTTTGAAAGATCTTTAGCAACTCATCTATTGACTTTCCCAATATCAGTATTAAAAAGCTGCTGAAACATTCAAACCTAATCTAATTGCAGATTATTTATATGATTTATCTAAGAAGTTAAATAGTTTCTATAATAATTGCCCTATATTAAATCAAGATATAGATACTTTTAAAAATCAAGAGCCTTATTAATAAAGAAAAACAGGTGAAGTATTAAAAGAAGGATTGTCTCTACTTGGAATACCTGTACTTAATAAAATGTAATATAAAGGAGGAATTTATGTCAAAGAAACCAATAATCGGAATATCATCAAGTGTAATAGTTGATGATAGTGGAAATTTTGCAGGATATAAAAGAGCCTATGTAAATAAAGATTATGTAGATGCCGTTGTAAGAGCAGGAGGAGTTCCTCTTATAATACCGTTTACTACAGATAAAGAAGTTATTATTAGTCAAGTTCAAGTAATAGATGCTTTGATACTATCAGGTGGACATGACGTAAGCCCATATAATTATGGACAAGAACCTAATCCAAAATTAGGAGAAACTTTTCCTGAAAGAGATACTTATGATATGCTTTTATTAGAAGAAAGTAAAAAAAGAAACCTTCCTATTTTAGGAATTTGTAGGGGTTCTCAAATAATAAATGTAGCAGCTGGAGGAACTTTATATCAAGATTTATCTTTAATACCTGGGAATGTTTTAAAACATAATCAAGTTTCTAAACCAACATTGAAAACTCATAAGATACAAATAGAAGAAAATTCTGTTATTTCAAGTATTTTTGAAAAGAAACAATGGTAAATTCATTCCATCATCAAGCAATAGATAAAGTTGGAGATGATCTTAAAGTTGTTGCAAGAGCTAGTGATGGAGTAGTTGAAGCTATCGAACATAAAACATATAAGTTTTTAGTTGCTGTTCAATGGCACCCAGAAATGTTGGCAGTGGAATGTGATGAAGCTAGAAAGCTTTTCAATAGATTAATAGAAGAAGCTAAGAAATAATGTAAATTGGAGAGAATATGGGAAATAATCAAAATAATGAAAAAAATGAAGTTTTGGTCAATAGTTTTATTAACTATCAATGGTATTATTGGGACAGGAATATTTTTTTATCGCCTGGAGCTGTAGCTAAATTAGTTGGAGATAAAGCAGCAATGATTTACTTAGCAGCAGCAGCTTTTGCAGCTGTATTAGCAGTATCTTTTGCAGCTGCTTCAAAATATGTTGTAAAATCTGGAGCAGCTTATGCTTATTCAAAAGCTGCCTTTGGAGATGAAGTTGGTTCTTATGTTGGGATTACAAGAGTGGTATCTGCAAGTATTGCTTGGGGAGTTTTAGCAACAGGGGTTGTAAAAAAACTACTCTTTCTATCTTTGGAAAAAGATTCATCTGATATGAAAAACTGTAACAATAGGTTTTATAACTTTAATGGTAGTCTTATTAATTATAAATTTAATAGGAACTAAACTTCTTACAATAATCAGTAATATATCAACAATTGGGAAAAATAGGAGCTTTTAGGAATAACTATAATAGCAGGTATATTTATATTAGTTTTTTTCTGATGGAACTAATTTACAAGATTTAACTATATTAAAGGATGCTGATGGTAAAAAAATATAATTCCAGAATTTACAACTTCAGTATTTGTTACAGCACTTGTTGGGGCTTTCTATGCTTTCACTGGTTTTGAGAGTGTTGCAAGTGGTTCAGCTGATATGGAAAAACCTGAAAAAAATCTTCCAAGAGCAATTCCTCTAGCTATTGGAATAATAGCTTGTATATACTTTGGAATAGTATTTGTATCTATGTATATTGATCCAGTAGCTATGGTAACATCAAAAAGAACCTGTTGTTTTAGCTTCTGTTTTTAAAAAAATCAAATATTACAAAAGATAATTATTATTGGAGCTCTTATGTCAATGTTTGGAATAAATGTTGCAGCTTCATTTTTTTAACTCCAAGAGTTTTTTTGAGGCTATGGCTCAAGAAAAAAACAAGTTCCAGAATTTTTTTACAAAAAAAGAACTAAAGGTGGCTTACCTTTAACTTCTTTTTATATTAACAGCTGGAATAGCTGTTATAATTCCATTGGCTTTTAACTATAATATGGCAGGTATAATAATAATCAGTTCAATATCAAGATTTATTCAATTTATAATAGTTCCATTGGCTGTAATTACATTTTATTTTGGAAAGAGCAAAGAGGATATTTTAAATGCTAATAAAAAAATGTTATCACAGATGTTATAATTCCAATAATAGGATTATTCCTTACAATTTTATTATTAGTAAAAATTTAATTGGGCACAACAATTCTCAACAAAAACTAGATGATGGTACAACTACTCTTAATATAAAAAGCTGTAGTATCAATGGTTATAGGATATGTAATTCTTCCAATATGCCTAAGAATATATATGAGAGGTAAAAAAATAAATATATATTTCATAAATAATAAAAAAATTTATAGTAATTATAAAAAGAATTATGATAAAATATTTAAAAAAATCCTTAAATATAAAGTCAGGAGTGATTAAAGTGGATCTGCACTATTTAGAAATTTTTTTATGAAGTTGCTAAAGCTAAGAGTTTCACAAAGGCTGCTGAAAAACTTTTTCATCAATCAGTCAGCAGTTTCTATTCAAGTAAAAAAATTTGAAGACATATTAAAAAGTAAAATTATTCGATAGAAGTTCAAAAAAATTAAAGCTTTACTTATACAGGGGAAACTTTGTATAAAAATGGCTGAAGATATTTTTTTGAAAAGGTAAAAAAGAGCAGAAAAAGAAATCTCAAGAGTTATAGAATTTGATAGGGCAAGAATAGCAATAGGAGCTTCAGCTATCATCGCAGAACCCTTTACTTCCTAGTCTTATGAAAGAATTTTTCTTCTATACATGAAGAAATTGAATATAATATAACTATGTCAAATAAAGAACATCTGTTAAAAACTTCTTAAAGAAGGAGAACTAGATGTGATAATAATAGATAGCCAACATATAACAGATTCTAATTTGGAAATAATTCCTATAGAAAAAAAGGTCCTTATGTTTTAATTAGCTCAAAGCATTATGATAATATAAAAAGATATAGAAAAGGATGCTATTATCACAAGAGATGTAATACAAAAATAATAATAAGGCTATTGAATATATTGAAGATAAATATGGTATTAACTTTACCAAAAAAATCAATGTTCTTGGAAACTTGGAAGTAATAAAAAGGTCTAGTTAGAGAAGGAATAGGGAATGTAATACTTCCGTATTATTCTGTATATAAGGATATAAGAAAAAGGAACTTTCAAAGTTATAGCTAAAAATTGATGAAATTAAAGATGGATATGAACTTATTATTACTAAAGATAAAAAAAGATCTCATCTCAAATAACAAAAATTTATTGATTTAGTTAAAAAGTCATAAAAATAGTTATGGAAGGTTCTAGAAATTAGAAGAGGTGTAAATATGAATTTAATAACTTCATATAAAAACAGAATTAGAATTATTAAAAAAATTCATTGAAGAAGAAGAAGAAAGAAAAAGAAACTGAAAAAAAGTAGCTAAGAAATTAGCAGATATATTTACTAAAGGAAACAAAGTTTTAATCTGTGGTAATGGTGGTAGTAACTGTGATGCCATGCATTTCATAGAAGAATTTACAGGAAGATTTAGAAAAGAAAGAAGAGCCTTGCCAGCAATTTCTATATCAGATCCATCTCATATAACTTGTGTTGCAAATGATTATGGTTTTGATTATATCTTTTCAAAAGGTGTTGAAGCCTATGGAAAAGAAGGAGATATGTTCATAGGAATTTCAACTAGTGGAAATTCTGCCAATGTTATAAAGGCAGTTGAACAAGCTAAAGCACAAGGGCTTGTAACTGTGGCTTTACTTGGAAAAGATGGTGGAAAGCTTAAAGGTCAATGTGATTATGAATTTATTGTTCCTGGAAAAACATCAGATAGAGTACAAGAAATTCATATGATGATACTTCATATAATAATTGAAGGTGTTGAAAGAATAATGTTCCCTGAAAATTATGAGGGAGAATAAAAATAAAGAGGCTGTTGCAAAATAATAAAAAGTAAAAAAATAGTTCGTTACTGAGTAAATTTTCATTCGTAACTCGCTTATTTTTTTACTTTTTTTGTTTATATGAATTTTTTTCTATTTCTTCAGCAATCTCTAAATCAGCAACCTCATCTTGATGATATTCAATATAATCTTTTAAAAAGTTGGACTGAAAAGAAATTAGCCTCTTCTTCATAGATAGAAGTTTTAAAAACCAGTGTGTTCCCTAAAAAAATCTTATCTCATCACAATCATGTTCGAGAGCATGAAAAAAGCTCATGTCCTATGACAAAAAGTTTTTGCAAAGCCCTCAAGCAAAGACTGAACAACTATTAATTTTGAATTCAAAACAACAGTGTATAAACCTTTCATTTCTATATTAGCTGAAACAATTTCAATACCTAAACACTTACAAATACTTATAGGATTTTTTTGTCCCAAACTCAAAATATAAATTATCAATCAATTTTAGAATTTCTTTTTTTCTTCTTTCCGTCATTATTTTCATCAGCTCTCTTTTTAAGCAATGCACGAATAAAAAAATTCTTTTCAAAAACTTTCTCTAATTCATTTTTTTATCTTCTTCTGACACAGGTTTACCATTAAACATAAGTGTTGAAGTAGTCATTGCTATATTTTCGTATTCTCTTATTTCGTCTGCACTCAACTGATACTCTTTAATTAAAAATATCTTTTTCCTTATCATCTTCATTTTCCATAGGGAAGATCATAGCCTCTTAACCAAAGTTCATTCACATTTAAAAACCTCTGCAAATAATTCAATCCTATCTTTTTTTGCTTCATATTCTCCACTTAAATACTGAGAAATAGTAGATTTATTTACATTAGTCAATTCTGATAATTTAGTTGCTTTCATATTTCTAAGTTCCAAAGCAAGTTTTAGTCTCTCTGCAAAATTACTCACCAATTTCATTTTTATACCTCCATTTAAGATAATAATAACATATAAATTTGTATTTTACAAATATTATTTTTTTAATAATTTGTATTTTCTAAAAAAATAATTTGACAAAAAGTAAAAAAATAATATTAATATGTTTGTATAATACAAACTATAAAAAAATAAAAAAATTTGTGTTTTTAAAAAAATAAAGGAGGCTTAAAATGAAAAAAATATACATACAAACTTTTTAGCTGAATATATCTTAAAAATTAAGTGGGGAATATGCAAGTGCCAATAGAATACATGATATTTTTAAATATAAGTCTAAGCTATACTTATACTTTAGTAAAAAAATAATAAGGTGAGAAGTCGTGTAAAAAAATGGAAGAACTGAATACAATATGGAAGATTTTATAAGAAGTTTAGAGCTTTCATATAATAATAACATTGTAGAAACTCCTTTAACAAAAGAGGAATTCGATGCTAATAACTTTCATAATTGGGAGGCTAAAAAAATGATATTGAGAAATATTTGGAAAGATTACTTTTAGATGAGTTAGGACAGTTTACTTGTATAAAAAGAGTTGGTAGAACTTTTTAAAAGTAAGCAAAAACGATGTGGTATGATGCTTTGGACGAAGGAAAAAAATAATGTATTTTACAATTTCAAGTAGAAAAAAATAATAATAACTCGTTCTCTCTTACCCTTTCTAAGAGAGGCACTATCCATGCAAGAATAAAAAAATGTACGCTTATCGTAAAAAAAGTATTAAAAAAACATTGACAAAAATTCAACAAAAAAACGGTATAATAAAGAGAATAAAAAAAGTAATTTTTTTATGAAAAATAAAAGGGGAACTATGAAAATAAAAATTCATTTTAGCTGCAATGTTAGCACTAGGATCATTATCTTATTCAGCAGAAGCAACAGATGCTGTAGCTCAAGAAGTAATAAACGAAGTAAGAAACATTGAGGCAGAGTATCAAGCATTAATGCAAAAAGGAAGCTGAAAGAAAAGAAGAATTCATTCAAGAAAAAAAGCAAATCTTGAACAAGAAGTAAGAGAATTAAAAAGAGAAACAATTAGGAAGGGAAGAACTTTATGCTAAGTTAAAAGAAGATTCAAAAAAATAAGATGGCATAGAGATGAGTATAAGAAATTATTAAAAAAAGATTTGATGAATACTACAACAAATTAGAACAAAAAAATCGCAGACAAAGAGCAACAAATAGTAGAGTTAACTAAATTATTAGAAGTTTTAAACTAACTGGGAGGGAATTATGAAAAAGTTTCTAAAAACTATTCTATTTTTTTATGCGCATTATCATCAATAGCTTATGCAGAAGATGATGCAATGGCAATATTAAATAAAAAGAGAGCAGAAATTGAAAAAAAGCAGAAAAAAAGCAAAGGCAAAATTAGCTAAAGAAGCAGAAGAAAAAGCAAGAAAAAGAGGCTGAAGAGCAAGCAAAAATTAGCAGAAAAAAAGAAGCTAAGGAACAAGCTAAACTCGCTGAAGAAAAAAAGCAAAGGCTCAAGTTGCAGAAAGCGTTGAAACTGTTGAAGCTCCAGCAGAAGCTGTAGTAGCAACAGAAGGTTTAAATCCTCAAGAAGAAAAAGAAGCAATGGAAATCTTAGATGAAATGAGAAAGAAAATAAAGGAAGAAGATGCAGAAACTATTAAACTTCAAAAGGAAGCAAAAGAATTAGGAATATCTACATCAGAAGTAAGTTCATTAGCAGAAATAGAAGCAATGGTAAAAGCAAAGAAAGCAGAAAAAGCTAAAACCAAAAAAACAGAAGCAGAAAAAAATTAGAAGCAACAAGAAAAAGAAGCTCTAGAAAAAATTAGATTTCTATGAAAGAGTAGTAAGAAGTGTTGCAAGAGAAGAGGCAGAAGTAGCAGGATATTATCAAATAATGGATGAAGATATAAAAACAACTGAAGCTATAGAAGAAGCTGCTCCAGTAGTGGAAACAACTGTACAACAATAATAGGGGAATATAGATGAAAAAAACAAATTAATGTTAACAGCATTATTAGGGACTACTTTTTAGTAGGTTCATTTGCTTATGCTGAAGAAAGTGATGATGAAGCAAAGAAAAGATTACTAAAAAGAATATGAAAAAAAGTTCAAAAAAAGAAAGAGAAAAAGAAGCAGAAAGAGCTGCTAAAGAAGCAGAAGAAGCAGCTAAAAAAACAAGCTGAAGAAGGAACACAGTCAGTTCAAGATATAGCTAATCAAGCTACAGAAAATGGAGAAGTAGTAGAAGGAGTAGCTGTTGAAGGTGGAGAAGTGGCAGTAGCTCAAGAAGAAGTTGCGCCTAAAAAAAGCAAGAAAAGATATGACTGAATCAGAAAAAAATGGATTTAGAAGTACAAAAGAATTAAGAAAAAGAATGTTAGAAATAAATGACAAGATAGAAAAACTACAACAAAAACAAATGAAATGCTTGATAATTTAGAAAAAGAATGTTGGAGAACTAGAAAAAAAGAGTAAGATATTAATAAAAAAAGGAGAATGGGGACATATGAAAAAAATTAGCATTAATATTAGGAGTTTTATCGTTAGTAGCATGTACAGATCAAAAGGTAGTAAACTATAATACAGCAAGATTAGATAATATAGAAGCTTATTTAGCAAATAATAAGGCAGTAAAACCTTCAGAAAATCTAGATAAACTAGTAGAAGAAGGAAAAAGTTGAATATACAGAAGAATACTTATCATTAGAAAAGGAGGCTGACAAATGGAAAAAGAGAAAGAGCACAACAACAATAATAACATTATTACTATTATTAGTATTTTTCTTTACCAGCATTGGCAGTCCAAGCGCTAACAACAACACAAATGCGTGAAAAATACAATAAGAATAAATGCATTAGAAATAAAGAATTTAGATATAACTAATATAGAAGCACCAAAAAGAAATGACAATAGTATTAGATGAAAGAGCGCTAAACTTTGATTTTGACAAATCAGTAGTTAAACCTCAATATTTTTGAAATGTTAAACAACTTAAAAAGATTTCATCGAACAAAAATAACTATGAATTAACAATAGAAGGACATACAGACTCTGTAGGAAGTAACCAATATAACATAGGACTTTCAAGAAGAAGAGCAGAAGCTGTAAAAAGCTAAGTTAATAGAATTTGGATTACCTGAAGATAGAATAGTTGGAATAGAAGCTAAGGGAGAAGAATATCCAGTGGCAACTAATGAAACAGCAGAAGGAAGACTACAAAAATAGAAGAGTTGAATTTAGATTAGTTCAAAGATAATACTTGTATTAGGGGTAATATAAGTATGAGGAGGGAGAATTAAAAAATGGGAAATAACAGCCTAAGTAATACCGAAAAAAACTTGCGTTCAATAGCTAAGAGATATGAAAATGTAAAAATATTCAGTAGGTCTTGCTGTACTTTTTTTCTAATGAATGGAACAAGTGCATTTTTCTGATACAAATGCAGTTCAAGAAATAGATAGACAGAAAGAAGTAGCAAAAGATAGTCAAGCAGGAAAGACTATAGTAAAAGAAACAAAAAAAGAAAAAGAAGCAAGCGACTCAAAAAAATAAAAAGCTTCTTGGGTAAATATGCAATTTGGTGCTAATGATCTATATAGCAATTATTTTGTTGCGCCTAAAGCTAAGGTAGAAAAAGACATCAGTTGTAAAGAATGAAAAAAACTGTATTGGTAGCAAGCGCAGATAATACAGCAAGTTTACCTATGTTTGCAAAAACTATTAACAGATATAGAAGAAACTACAGAAAATAGAACTGAAGTTCTAACAACAATTGCCAATAAAGAAGCTGTTGTAACAGAAACAGCAACACCTACAATGGAGGAAATAAAGGCAAGTAAGCAAGAACTAAGAAGTTCAGTAGGAAATCTTCAAGATAAAATAGATACAGCAAGAAGAGAAAACAATAAAGAAATCAATGGATTAAGATTAGAGTTAATTCAATTGATGGAACAAGGAAACCAAGTAGTTAAATCACCATGGTCATCATGGCAATTTGGAGCTAATTATTTCTATGAAGATTGGAGTGGATCATACAAAGGAAGAGGAGATAAGAAAGAAAAATATCCATTTGAAGGAGTGTTTACAAGAAGTACTGATCCTTTTGAAAGATATACTTCACCAGAAAGTCCAAATTATGGTTTATTAGCTGTATCAACTAATCCATATTCAGCAACAACTAGTTCAAGAAATGGATTAAGATCAACATATGGTCTAGCAAGTACAACAAAAAAACAAGAGCCTTTAGCTGAAATGAATGTTGATGCATCAATTAGACCAAAAGAAGTATATAGAGCTCCTATAATAGCACCTACTGTTAATATAACTGCACCAATATTACAAGCATTAAATGTACCTAATTTGCTACCTCCTTCATTGGATATAAAGACACCAGATGCAGTGGAAGCACCTAATAAAGTACCAACTATAAATGCTCAACCAGTTGTATCATTCAAATTTTATGGGCGTAGCTTAATAAGAGGAGGAAGTCCATATAATGATAATAATGATGGAATGAATAAAACATATTGGTCTGGATGGAAAAATGGAGTTATAACAGACACTGAATCTGCATACGAACGTGATGGAGCAGGAAATGTTTTAACAAGTACTGGAAGAACACCAAATGTATTTTACTTAAATACAGGAAAAAGACTTCCAAATAATCCTAATAGTACATGGCTTTTTAAAGATGCAACAGTGCATGTTGCAGGAAAACAAGGGTGGAATCCAATAGGAACTATTGCTATACATACTGTGTGGAATGGAAAAATAGAAAATGTTCACGGGTATTTACATGGATATAGTGCTCTTATATCATCAGAAACTTGGCATTCAGGAAAGGTACAATTAGATAATGTTGATGTAACTGTTACTGGAGAATATAATAGTGTATTTTATGGATATCCATCATCTTATTATTCTTTAGGAGTAAATAATGGTGACTACAACTCTTGGCATCAAAGAGGAGAATACAATGGAAGCTTAACTGCTAATATAAATGAAAAAAATAACTATATCTATACAGTTTTAGGTGTCCAAGGAGCTTTTAAAATTAAAAGTACAGGAGATTACAATATAAATTCAGATAGTGACATAGTTTATTTAGGTTTGGGATATTCGCCTAACTGGGAAAATCTTAGAGGAAGTGGAAGTGTTAAAGATCAACCTTATGCAAAAGTTGATGCTGATATGACACCAAGCATACAGTTGTCAAAAACTAATGTTAATGGAAATAAAAATGCAATATTATATTTTGGCAATAGATATGGGTCAGCAGCGACACCACACTATGATGGTAATAGAACACCTGTAGGAAATAGTAATAATTGGGCTAAAAGTATAATAGGTATATATCAAGGAGAAATTGATGTTAATGCTAATATAGGAACTTCGTCTATTTCAGTAGGAAATGTGGGAGTTTATTCTAAATCAGGACAAAGAATAGGAATAGTTCCTTCAGAAGATTTAGGAGCACCTGATGCAGCAGCAAGAGCAGCAGTAGGAAATGTACATCCTGACTACGATTTAGATAAAGTGCATAACCTTGAAATAGGAGCAGCAAAGATTTATTTTGGTAAATATTCAACAGATGGTGTTATGTTTGCTAGTGAAAATGGGACTGTAATGGATATTGGAAAATCTAAAAAAGCCGATAAAAATGCTACAGGTGAAACTATCTATGTAACTGAAGTAAAAGATGCTGTGGCAGCTCAAACAGAAATAAGAGATGCAGCAACAAATGTTATAAGTTCTTATGATGATACTGCAAATAAGGCAGCAACAGGAACAGTTATAGCTTACTCAACTGGGGTATGGAATAATACTGACATGCCAGGAGGAACAGCTGCTGGTTTAGCTGGAAAAGGAAGTGAAATTAATCTATATAAACCTGTAGTTATGACTGGAAGAGCTAAATTGGATTCTTCCAATAAATTGAATAGATCAGTAGCTCTTATAGGGGATAACAAGGGGATAGTAAATGCCGAAAAAAATGTAACAGCATTAGGATATAGTTCGATAGTAGCATTAGCACAAAATAATGGGATAGTAAATGCTAAGGGAAATATTATTGCAAAAGATGGGGCAGCTGCAACAGATGTTGCAACAAAACCATATCTATACAATAATATAGGAATTTATGCAGGAAAAGATGGAACAGTAAATGTAACAGGAAATGCAGATATCTATGGGATAGGTGCAATGGCATCAGGTGCAAATGCAGTAGCTAATCTAAATGGAAATTCTAATACAATAAAAACTGGGAAGTCAGGAGCATTAGTTGCAACAAATGGAGGAGTAGTTAAATTTGGAGGAGGAACAATAACTCATTCAGAAAATTTTACTGGAGACCATGATTCATCAACTCCATTTACTGCTGATAGTAGTTCTCATATTAATTTTACAGGAACTACAACATTAAATATATCACATGGTATATTAATCCCTGGAACAAAAGTTGATTATGCAGCAGCAACAGGAACAACTGCAAAAATATAATGGAATGTCTAATGTTACTGTAAATCTTACAGGAGATAATGTAGTTCTAGCTTCAAATAATGGAATACATAAAGTATGGGATGGAACGACAATATCAAATTTAGTAAAAAATACTATGAAAGTGTCAGCTTTTAATGAAAAACGGACATTCATATAAGATTTACTATATTAATGGAACCTTTGTTATAGATACAAATATAAATGTAGGTAATGCAACAGATGACTTTAATAAAGTAGGTTTATCAAGAGAAGTTGTTACAATAAATGCAGGTAAAACTGTTAGTTCAACAGTAGGAAAAGGTTTGGCAATGGGATCAAATGATAAGTCTATTGCCGATGGAGATAACAGTAAGACTCAATATATAAATAATGGAAAAGTTGATATAACAGGAGGAAGCTTATCTACAGGAACAATAGGTCTTAATATTAGTTATGGACAAATACATAATAATAATATTATTAATGTTGCTAATGGAATAGGTGCATATGGAATAAATGGAAGTACACTGATAAATGATACAACAGGAAAAGTTAATATAACTACTCAAGGCGTTGGAATGGCTGCATTTACATCAGCAGGAACATTACAAACTTATGGAACTGATAAAAAAATTAATGATGGAACGTTGACAGCTTCAGATAAAACTTTTGAAATAGTAAATAAAGGTCAAATAACAGTCAATGGAGATAAATCAATAGGGTTATATGGAAATACAAATGGAACATCTGCTTTATTGAGTGCTTCAAATGGATACATAACTAATAGTGGTAAATTAACTTTAACAGGAGATGAAACTGTAGGTATCGTTTCTAAGAGAGCGACAGTTACTTTAAATGGAACAGGAAGCTCAGATATAGTTGTAGGTAAAAAAGGTATAGGAGTGTATGCTGAAAAATCGCCTGTAACTATGAGTTCTAATTATGGAGTAGAAGTAAAAGATGGAGGAACAGGAATATTTGTTAAAAATGATGGAAGTACTCTATCATCTTCTTCAAATGAACTTGAATTAAAATACAGTGGTTCAAATGTGGGAACAGGAGTAGGTATATACTACGAGGGTGCAATAGGATCTAATATTATAAATGGAACAAAAGTAAAATTAGTGGATACTAGTGGAACAACAGCTGGGCTTGTTGGACTTTATACCGCTGGTGGTGGGAAATTAACTAATACAGCAATAATTTCAGGAGATAAAGGTTATGGAATAATAACAAATGGAACTGAGATTATAAATACTGGAACAGTGACTTTAACAAACCCATTAACTTCATCAAAACCTAGTGTAGGAATTCTTACACAAGCAGGGGATGATATAACAAATACTGGAACAGTAAGTCTTGGAGATAATTCTGTAGGAATTTTTGGTAAAAAAGTTTTAAATACAGGAATAATAACAGTTGGTAATGGTGGGACAGGAATATATAGTGAAGGTGGGAATGTTGATTTAAGTGCAACAAGTAAGATCAATATTGGAGCTAATAAAGCTGTTGGAGTTTTCACAAAAGGTAATGGACAAGTAATAACTGCAAATGCAGGAAGTACTATGACAATAGGCGATAGTTCATTTGGCTTCTTAAATGAAGGAAAAGGGAATACTATAAATAGTAATATTGTAAGCCAAACACTAGGAAATGATGTAACATATGTTTATTCAAGTGATAGAACAGGAATTATAAATAATAATACAACATTAACATCAACAGGTTCATATAACTATGGTCTATATTCAGCTGGAACAGTAACAAATAATGCTGATATAAACTTTGGAACTGGATTAGGAAATGTAGGGATTTATAGTACTTATGGAGGAAATGCAAGAAACTTAGCAGGAAAAACAGTAACAGTAGGAGCTTCTTATGTAGATCCTAATAACTCATTAAATAATAGATATGCCGTAGCTATGGCAGCTGGATTTAATGGAGATGGAATACCTTCAAAAGCATATACAGGAAATGTAGTTAATGAAGGAACTATTAATGTAAATGGTCCTTATAGTATAGGTATGTATGGAACAGAAGCGGGGACTAAAGTGTATAATGGTACATCAGTGGGTTCAACAGCAACAATTAATCTAGGGGCAAATAATACCACTGGAATTTACTTAGATAATGGAGCTTATGGATATAACTATGGTACGATAAGATCGGTTGGTTCTGGTTTAAAGAAAGTAGTTGGAGTAGTAGTTAAAAATGGCTCTACAATAGAAAACCATGGAAGAATAGAAATTACAGCAGAAGATGCAGTTGGAATTTTATCTAAAGGAAATGCAGCAGGAGCAAACCCTGGAATAATTAGAAACTATGGAACTTTCAATATTAATGGGAAAAGTGATCCTAATGATCCTACAGTTATAAAAGAAGCTTCTGGAGGGCAAGATTTAGGTAAAACAATGGGGAATGTCACAATAAATGCACCTGCTGGATCAACAGTTGGAACTATAACAATAGCTGGAAAACCAGTAGTTCCAACATTAGCAACAACAAGTGCTGAAGAATATAAAGATATGGCAGTATCAAAAATTGGAATGTATATAGACACATCTAATAAAAGATTTACCAATCCTATTAGTGGTTTAAGTGCATTGAGTGGTTTAACAACTTCTGATTTAATAATGGGTAATGAAGCAACTGAAAAATACAACAAGTAAAAGCTATACAAGTTGATCAAAAGAATATTATCTCCGTATAACACTATGATAATACAAAATCCACAAATTAAAAAAAGTGGAATATTTATTCTGGATCATTAACTTGGATGGCAACTATTACACAAAATCAAACAGATGGAACTATGCAAAGTGCTTACTTAGCAAAAATACCATATACTCAATGGGCTGGAAATGAACCAACACCAGTTGATAAGAAAGATACATATAATTTCTTAGATGGATTAGAACAAAGATATGGAGTTGAAGAAATTGGAACTAGAGAAAACAAAGTATTCCAAAAAAATTAAACTCTATAGGAAATAATGAAGAAATTCTATTCTATCAAGCAACAGATGAAATGATGGGACACCAATATGCTAATGTTCAACAAAGAATACAAGCAACTGGAGATATCTTAAATAAAGAATTTAATTATTTAAGAAATGAATGGTCTAATCCAAGTAAAGATTCTAACAAGATAAAAACTTTTGGAACTAATGGAGAATATAAAACAAGCACAGCAGGAGTAATTAACTATAAGAACCATGCTTATGGAGTAGCTTATGTTCATGAAGATGAAACTGTAAGACTTGGAGAATCAACAGGTTGGTATGCAGGTATAGTTCATAATACATTTAAGTTTAAAGATATTGGAAATTCAAGAGAAGAACAATTACAAGGAAAACTTGGAATATTTAAGTCAGTACCATTTGACTATAATAACAGTTTAAATTGGACAATATCAGGAGATATATTTGCAGGATACAACAAGATGAACAGAAGATTCTTAGTAGTAGATGAAGTATTTAGTGCAAAAGGAAGATATCGTACATATGGAATAGGTCTAAAGAATGAAATATCTAAAGAGTTTAGACTAAGTGAATCATTTACACTAAAACCATATGCAGCTCTAGATTTAGAATATGGAAGAATGTCTAAGATAAGAGAAAAATCAGGAGAAATCAAGTTAGATGTTAAATCAAATGATTATTTCTCAGTAAGACCAGAAATTGGAGCTGAACTAGGATTTAAACACTACTTCGATAGAAAAACAGTAAAAGTAGGAGTATCAGTAGCTTACGAAAATGAACTTGGTAGAGTAGCTAATGGTAAAAATCAAGCTAAGGTTTCTGGAACAAATGCTGATTACTTCAATATCAGAGGTGAAAAAGACGATAGAACAGGAAATGTTAAGGCAGATCTTAATATTGGATGGGATAACCAAAGAGTAGGAGTAACAGCCAATGTAGGTTATGACACTAAAGGACATAATGTTAGAGGTGGAGTAGGATTTAGAGTAATTTTTCTAATAAGTTTATAATATGAACTAATATAATTAAGAGAATTTTTTTGAGAATTAAAAAAACTTAAAAAATTCTCTTTTTTTATTTTGCTTATAATATAAATAGTGAAAAAAAGCTTTAAAAATAATAAGGATAATATGTAGTATTATTGTGAAAAAAACTATTTATAATATTGACAAAAGTGCATAAAAAAAGTATACTAAAGTCGTAAAAAAACTTTAATATTTTTTTATAAAAAAATAAAAAGGGGGAACTATGAAAAATAAAGTTTATTTTTAGGTGCAATGTTGGTAGTGGGAGCAGTTTCTTACTCAGCAGAGGCAACAGATGCTGTAGCTCAAGAAGTAATAAACGAAGTAAGAAACATTGAGGCAGAGTATCAAGCATTAATGCAAAAGGAAGCTGAAAGAAAAGAAGAATTCATTCAAGAAAAAAAGCAAATCTTGAACAAGAAGTAAAAAGAATTAAAAGAAAAAAACAATTAGGAAGGGAAGAACTTTATGCTAAGTTAAAAAGAAGATTCGAAAAATAAGATGGCATAGAGATGAATATAAGAAATTATTAAAAAAAGATTTGATGAATACTACAACAAATTAGAACAAAAAAATCGCAGACAAAGAACAACAAATACTAGAATTAACTAAATTATTAGAAGTTTTAAACTAACTGGGAGGGAATTATGAAAAAGTTTCTAAAAACTATTCTATTTTTTTATGCGCATTATCATCAATAGCTTATGCAGAAGATGATGCAATGGCAATATTAAATAAAAAGAGAGCAGAAATTGAAAAAAAGCAGAAAAAAAGCAAAGGCAAAATTAGCTAAAGAAGCAGAAGAAAAAGCAAGAAAAGAGGCTGAAGAACAAGCAAAACTTGCAGAGAAAGCTGCAAAAGAACAAGCTAGACTTGCTGAAGAACAAGCTAAATCTCAAGTAGTGGAAGTTGTGGAAGCTCCAGCAGAAGCTGTAGTAGCAACAGAAGATTTAAATCCTCAAGATGAAAAAGAAGCAATGGAAATCTTAGATGAAATGAGAAAGAAAAATAAAGGAAGAAGATGCAGAAACTATTAAACTTCAAAAAGGAAGCAAAAGAATTAGGAATATCTACATCTGAAGCATCTTCATTAGCAGAAATAGAAGCAATGGTAAAAAGCAAAGAAAGCAGAAAAAGCTAAAACCAAAGACAGAAGCAGAAAAACTAGAAGCGACAAGAAAAGAAGCTCTAGAAAAATTAGATTTCTATGAAAGAGTAGTAAGAAGTGTTGCAAGAGAAGAGGCTGAAGTAGCAGGATATTATCAAATAATGGATGAAGATATAAAAAAACAACTGAAGCTATAGAAGAAGCTGCTCCAGTAGTGGAAACAACTGTACAACAATAATAGGGGGAATATAGATGAAAAAAACAAATTAATGTTAACAGCATTATTAGGACTACTTTTTAGTAGGTTCATTTTGCTTATGCTGAAGAAAGTGATGATGAAGCAAAGAAAAGATTACTAAAAAGAATATGAAAAAAAGTTCAAAAAGAAAGAGAAAAAAAGAAGCAGAAAGAGCTGCTAAAGAAGCAGAAGAAGCAGCTAAAAAAACAAGCTGAAGAAGGAACACAGTCAGTTCAAGATATAGCTAATCAAGCTACAGAAAATGGAGAAGTAGTAGAAGGAGTAGCTGTTGAAGGTGGAGAAGTGGCAGTAGCTCAAGAAGAAGTTGCGCCTAAAAAAAGCAAGAAAAAGATATGACTGAATCAGAAAAAAATGGATTTAGAAGTACAAAGAATTAAGAAAAAGAATGTTAGAAATAAATGACAAGATAGAAAACTACAACAAAAACAAATGAAATGCTTGATAATTTAGAAAAAGAATGTTGGAGAACTAGAAAAAAAGAGTAAGATATTAATAAAAAAAGGAGAATGGGGACATATGAAAAAAATTAGCATTAATATTAGGAGTTTTATCGTTAGTAGCATGTACAGATCAAAAGGTAGTAAACTATAATACAGCAAGATTAGATAATATAGAAGCTTATTTAGCAAATAATAAGGCAGTAAAACCTTCAGAAAATCTAGATAAACTAGTAGAAGAAGGAAAAGTTGAATATACAGAAGAATACTTATCATTAGAAAAGGAGGCTGACAAATGGAAAAGAGAAAGAGCACAACAACAATAATAACATTATTACTATTATTAGTATTTTTCTTTACCAGCATTGGCAGTCCAAGCGCTAACAACAACACAAATGCGTGAAAATACAATAAGAATAAATGCATTAGAAATAAAGAATTTAGATATAACTAATATAGAAGCACCAAAAAGAAATGACAATAGTATTAGATGAAAGAGCGCTAAACTTTGATTTTGACAAATCAGTAGTTAAACCTCAATATTTTTGAAATGTTAAACAACTTAAAAAGATTTCATCGAACAAAAATAACTATGAATTAACAATAGAAGGACATACAGACTCTGTAGGAAGTAACCAATATAACATAGGACTTTCAAGAAGAAGAGCAGAAGCTGTAAAAAGCTAAGTTAATAGAATTTGGATTACCTAGAAGATAGAATAGTTGGAATAGAAGCTAAGGGAGAAGAATATCCAGTGGCAACTAATGAAACAGCAGAAGGAAGACTACAAAAATAGAAGAGTTGAATTTAGATTAGTTCAAAGATAATACTTGTATTAGGGGTAATATAAGTATGAGGAGGGAGAATTAAAAAAATGGGAAATAACAGCCTAAGTAATACCGAAAAAAACTTGCGTTCAATAGCTAAGAGATATGAAAATGTAAAAATATTCAGTAGGTCTTGCTGTACTTTTTTTCTAATGAATGGAACAAGTGCATTTTCTGATACAAATGCAGTTCAAGAAATAGATAGACAGAAAGAAGTAGCAAAAAGATAGTCAAGCAGGAAAGACTATAGTAAAAGAAACAAAAAAAGAAAAGAAGCAAGCGACTCAAAAAAATAAAAAGCTTCTTGGGTAAATATGCAATTTGGTGCTAATGATCTATATAGCAATTATTTTGTTGCGCCTAAAGCTAAAGGTAGAAAAAGACATCAGTTGTAAAGAATGAAAAAAACTGTATTGGTAGCAAGCGCAGATAATACAGCAAGTTTACCTATGTTTGCAAAAACTATTAACAGATATAGAAGAAACTACAGAAAATAGAACTGAAGTTCTAACAACAATTGCCAATAAAGAAGCTGTTGTAACAGAAACAGCAACACCTACAATGGAGGAAATAAAAGGCAAGTAAGCAAGAACTAAGAAGTTCAGTAGGAAATCTTCAAGATAAAAATAGATACAGCAAGAAGAGAAAACAATAAAAGAAATCAATGGATTAAGATTAGAGTTAATTCAATTGATGGAACAAGGAAACCAAGTAGTTAAATCACCATGGTCATCTTGGCAATTTGGAGCGAATTATTTCTATGACGATTGGGGTGGATCATACAAAGGAAGAGGAGATAAAGCTAAAGAAAAGTTAGATTTAACTAAGAAAAACAGATCCATTAGAAAGATTTAAAGCTACATCTCAAATGTCTTCAACATACGGGACAACAGATTTAGGTTTAGTTTATGAACCGCCAAGAGAAGTTGAAGTAAGTGCAGGAATAAGACCAAAAGAAGTAAATAAAAGAGCTCCAGAGATTGTAGAGCCTAAACTTTCAGGAGAATTACCACCTTTTGAGCCTAAAATTATACAACCACCTAAACCACCTGTAGTAACTCCACCAGCTGCTGTTGTAGTTGCTCCTTTAACATTCCCTAGTACTGGTGCAAACCCAAGTCCAAATTATTTTTGGTGGAATGGAAACCAAGGAGATATATCTCAAGTTAGCTTAGAAAAAGGGACTTTCTATAAAAAAAGAGGAGTTGGAATATCAGTAAAAGATTATTTAGCTAAGGCTGCACCTGAAGGAGGAACAGTTCCTTTAGTAACATCAAGTCCACATCTAGGAACAGGAGCTATTGCAGCACCAGGAACAGTAGCACCAGGTTATTATAGATTAGCAGATGGAACTTATAACAATAATAATAGATTTTTTTCTTAACTCTATTAAATACTCCTTATTCATATTTTGGAGAGGATGTTAGAATTTCTGCAACTGGAGATAATACAACTGTAATAGATCTAGAACAAGAAGGAAATGTAACAGCTACTTTAGCAGATTTAGAAACAGCTGGTTATATTAATAGTACAGAAAAAAACTAGATTAGAAGGGTATAGAGGACTTTTTATCTAATTCAACAGTTCCAACAAAAAGTAGTTAAAAATCCAACACTTTATTTTTAATAACAGAGGAACAGTAGAATTTGGTGGGCAAGGTTCTGTATTCTTACTAACTACAACACATACTTTAGGAGAGCAAAGAGTTAATATTATAGAAAAACTCTGGAAAAAAATTGTAGCTATGAATGATACTCCTACTAGTCAAAAATCAATATGTATTTTATCATTCACCAGATACAAGTCAACAGACAAGTACAGTGTATGTAAATAAAGGAACTATAGATGTATACTCTAAAAAGAGTGGAGCTATTTTATATTCAAGTGGAAACTTACCACATACAGATGTAAGTTCAATAAATGAAGGTGAAATAAATCTTTATGGTGAAGAATCATTAGGAGTTGTTGTCAATAATCAAGGTATCTTGAGAGAAGGATCAAATTTTGTATTACAAACTCCTTTATCTCAATATGGAGATAATTCAATAGGGGTATATATAAAGAATGATCATGTAAATGAAACAACAAATAAATCTAAAAAAATATAGTAAGAACTATAATAGGAAAGGCAAACAATAAAAAAATAGATATAATTATGTTGATGAAACTGGAAATACTGTGCAATTAGATATCGCTGGAAATAAAAACAGGGCTTTCAGAAGAATTTGTAGATGCTGCAAAAGGTCTATTGATTGATACAACTGCTACAACAGTAACAGAATTATATACTCCTAAAATAGAAATAGAAAAAAATATTCTCGTAAATCACTTGGAATATATACAATGAATGGGAATTTAAAAGTCTTACAAGAAAACGGAACAACAAATGAATTAAATATTTTAGGTGGAGAAGATAATATAGGAATTTATGCTGGTGGTGGAAATATAGATTACACTGGTAATATAACAATGGGAACATCAGCCTTACCTGAGAATACAACAGATGCCAATAAAACTGGTGGAAACATAAATGGAAAAGGAAATATAGGAATTTTTCTCAACAAATGGAAAAAAACTGTAACTATTAATGGAGCTTTTAAAAACATATAATGTAAACGGAAGTACAAGAGATGGTATTGGGGTTTATGCTGATTCTGCATCAACAGTTAATCTAAAAAAGAATACTGAAATTAAATTAGAAGCTGGAGATACAGGAAACAATACAGGAATATTTGCAACTGGAGCTGGAACTGTAATAAATATAGGTTCAGATCAAACTACAGCAGCTACATTAACAACAGGTGAAAATGCAACTAGTAGTTCAAGCATCACAATAGATGGAAAAGATAAAAAGTTAGGAACAGCTTTATATTCTCAAAAATGGAGGAGTAATTAAAAGCAAATGGTTCTAATCATAACAATGGATTAAAAATTACAGTAGTTAATGGAGCAGTTGCTATTGCTTCTGAGGGTACAGGTTCAAAAGTTAACACTAAATTCTCTAATATAGATTATTCAGGAGAGGGGTATGCTCTGTATACTAAAAATGGTGGAGAGATAGATGTAAGTAACTCTAATATATCTTTAAGAGGAAAAAGCAACAGGTTTTGAAAGAGATGTTGCAGTAGCAACAAGTCCAATAACTTTTACTGGAGCAACTATAACAGCTTTTTTTCTAATGATGTAACAATAATGAACTTAAGAAATGTACCTGCCTTAAATCTATCTACTTTAAATACTAATTTAAGTACTTATACTGGAGGAGTTACTCATAATGCAGGAACAGATCCAGTAACTGGAGAAGTTTATAACAAGTATAAAAACAGCAGCAGTAGATGGATTAAGTGCATATAATATTGATACTGATTTAGATAAGAGTATAGCAACAGATGATGCAAATGCTACAACAAATGATTATGTATTTACTAGAAGAATGGCTGTTCAAAGAGGTATAATTAACTTAAAAAGCAGGAAAAAAATGTTAAAAGCAATTTTAAGTACAACAGATTTAAGTAAAATTGGAGAAAAAAATCAGTTGTAGGATTATCAATGAATTCTAGTAGTTATGCAACTTCTAATGCAGAAGCTGGAATAAATTTAGAAGCAAATACAACTGTAACTGCTGATAGAACAACTGCTGGAATTGGAGAAAAATGGAGCAGTAGGTCTATATATAAATTATGGAAAAATTAATACAGATGCTTCTTCAATTATAAATGTTGAAAAAGAAACTTCAAATTCTCCAAAATGATTTAGCAGTAGGTATTTATTCAGTAAATGGTTCAGAAGTTACAAATGCTGGACAATTAAATGTTGGAGGACAAAATTCTATAGGTATCTTAGGTTTAGCATATAGAAATGATTCAAAAACAAACACTCCAATAGTAAATGAATTTGGAACTGCAGCACTTGGACAAGGAACAAGTACTGTTTTAAATAAAGGACAAGTTAGCTTAGATGGTGCTAATGCAACTGGTATTTATATTAAAAATAATAATGCTAGTGCAACAAGAGCAACAGCAGTAGGAACAAATGATGTAACAGGAGTTATAACATTAGCAGGTGATTCTTCAACTGGAATGTCAGGAGACAAAAGCAACTTTAGAAAATAAAGGAACTATAAATATCAATGGTCAAAAATCTGTGGGAATGTTTGCAAAGAATTCTTCAGAACTAATAAATAGTGGAACTATTAATTTAGCAACAGGACTTTCAGAAAATGAACCAAATATAGGTATCTATACAAAAGATGCAGATACAAATGTAACAAATAGCAAAGATATTATAGGAGGAAATAATACTTATGGTATCTATGGTAAAACAGTAAGCCTTACAGGAACAGGAAAAAAATTGAATTAGGAGATGCATCAGTAGGAATTTTTCTCAGATGCTGAATACACTTCAACACCTGCAGTAGCAACAATTGATTTAGCAAATGGATCTAAATTAAAAAGTTGGTGCAAAAAGAATCTGTAGGAGTATTTGCAACTGGTAAAAATCAAAAATATCTCAAGTAAGGGAGATATAGAAGTAGGAGATACTTCATTTGCCTTTGTTGTTAGAGGAACTGGAACTACTTTAAAAAAACAGATAATACTAATGGAGTTACATTAGGAAATGATGCAACATTCATCTATTCTAATGATACAACAGGAAATATAGAAAAATAAAAACAGCTTTAACTGCAACTGGAAGTAAAAAAACTATGGAATCTATGCAGCAGGTACAGCAACTAACCTAGCTAATATGAATTTTGGAACAGGTGTAGGAAACGTTGGAATGTACAGTATAGGTGGAGGAACTTTAACAAACGGTTCAGCTACAGTAAGTCCAACAATAACAGTTAGTGCGTCAGATGTGGTTAATAAACTATATGGAATAGGTATGGCTGCAGGGTATGTAAATGATGCAGGAACATTAGTAAGTACAGGAAACATTGTAAACTATGGTACTATAAAAAGTTGAAAAAAAGACAATGGAATAGGTATGTTTGCTACAGGTTCAGGTTCAACTGCAACAAACAGAGGAACTATTGAATTAAGTGGTAAAAAGACAACAGGAATGTACCTAGATAATAACGCTATTGGATATAACTACGGAACAATAACAACTGTTCCTAATCCATCAAATGATGGAATAGTAGGTGTGGTTGCATCTAATGGAGCAATAATCAAAAACTATGGAACAATAAATATAGTTGATGGTTCAAACTTAACAGGTGTATTTATAAATAAAGGAACTCAAGCAGCAAATTATGATGATCAAATACCTGGAGGAGGAACTGGAGTTTTAAATGGAAAAATAGAAGTAAAAACTCAATCTCCAACAGGAAAAACAGTAGCAGGAATTGATATTAAAGCACCTGGAGATGGAACAGCAACAATTTATAGAGATGGTACACAAGTAACTCCTATAGCTGTTGATACAGTTACTGCAACACCTCAACCTTTAAGTGTAAATGTAGGAACAACATCATTAGACTTAAGTGCTACAGATTTAGCAACACCTTCTTTAGGTCAAGCTTCATCTATAGGAATGTATGTAGATACATCAGGAGTAAACTATACTAACCCTATCCAAGGATTAAATTTATTAACAGGATTACAAAAAAAGTAGATTTAATATTTGGTACAGAAGCAAGTAAGTATACAAATGAAAAAAAGATATAGAAGTAGGACAAAAATATATTAAAAACCATATAATGATGTAATTACTTCATTAAGTGGTGGAACTTCAATGAAATTCTCATTTACATCAGGTAGCTTAACTTGGATAGCAACAGCTACTCAAAAATACTGATGATACATTGAAAGCTTTATACTTATCTAAAAATACCATATACAGCTTTTTGCTAAAGATAAAAAAATACAGGAAACTTCCTAGATGGTTTAGAACAAAGATATGGTGTGGAAGGAATTGGAGCTAGAGAAAAAAACTTTATTTGATAAATTAAATGGAATAGGAAAAGGAGAAGCTGCACTATTTGCTCAAGCAGTAGATGAAATGAAAGGACATCAATATTCTAATGTTCAACAAAGAATACAAGCAACAGGAAATGTTCTTGATAAAGAATTCGATTACTTAAGAAGCAGCTGGTCTAATCCATCAAAAAGATTCAAATAAAAATAAAAAAACGTTTGGAGCTAGAGGAGAATACAATACAGATACTGCAGGTGTAATCGATTATAAGAACCATGCTTATGGAGTAGCTTATGTTCATGAAGATGAAACAGTAAGACTTGGAGAATCTGTAGGTTGGTATGCTGGAATAGTAGAAAACAAATTGAAATTTAAAGATTTAGGAAACTCAAAAAGAAGATCAATTACAAGGAAAAACTTGGAATGTTTAAATCAATACCATTTGACGAAAAACAATAGCTTGAATTGGACAATATCAGGAGATATATTTGTAGGATACAATAAAAATGAACAGAAGATTCTTAGTTGTAGATGACATATTTGGTGCAAAAATCAAGATATTATACTTATGGTTTAGGAGTTAAAAAAACGAAATAAGTAAATCTTTCAGATTAAGTGAAGGATTCTCATTTGTTCCACATGCTGGACTTAATTTAGAATATGGAAGATTCAGTAAGATAAGAGAAAAATCAGGAGAAATGAGACTTGAAGTAAAAGGTAACGATTACTTCTCAATAAGACCAGAAGTAGGAGCAGACTTAGCTTACAAACATTCATTTGGAAACAATAACTTAAAAAGTATCAGTTGGAGTAGCTTATGAAAATGAGCTAGGAAAAAGTGGCAAATGCTAATAATAAAGCAAGAGTTGCTTATACAACAGCTGATTGGTATGACTTAAGAGGAGAAAAAAAGAAGATAGAAGAGGAAATGTAAAAACAGACCTTAATATCGGATGGGATAACCAAAGAATAGGAGTAACAGCTAATATAGGTTATGATACTAAAGGTGAAAATGTAAGAGGTGGAGTAGGATTTAGAGTAATATTCTAATAAAACCTATAAAAGCTTGAAAGGAGACTAAAATTTTAGTCTCCTTTTTTTCTTGAATATTGATGATAGTTTTGGTAAAAATTCAAATAAGAAGAAATTTGAAAAAAATTTTTGAAAGTGAGGGTGAAAATGTACTATCATATAGTAAAACAAGAAGGATTGAAATATAAAAAAATTTAGATTTAAAAAGAAGTAGAAGAAGTGGTAAAAAAAGAAAAAAACTTAATTTCAATAACAGTCGTATTTATTCAAGTACAGAAGCTTTAGAACATACTGTAGAAAGATTTAAACAAAAATGAAAATTCTCTGGAAGAAGTAGTGGACAGAAATGAGATAAGAATAACAGATATTATCCCTTGTAAGAATAAAAGTGAGTATCTACATAATTGTAGCTATGACTTTTTATGAAGATATTAAATTCAAATTCTCAACCAAGATGGAAGGTTTTTTTCAATAAAACTTTCATTATATGGATAATGTTGCTTAGTACTGTTTTTGAATAGATATCTATTTTTACTTTCTATACAAGTACTACTATAAATTTTCAACATATAAATTACTTTTTAGGTTTCAATATAAAAACCAATATGGTATGTAAGTTTAATCTATATTTTTGATTCCTTTAAGTTTCATATTACTCATTTGGTATAGAGATAAATATTATAAAAAAATTATTTACTTATGTTTATAGTTTTAATGGTTATTATAAATCAAATTGTAGACTATATATTAGGTGACACAATAGATAAAATTGTTGTTAATTTTTGGAGGATTATTAGCAATAGTGATAGGTTTAATTTTGACACAATTATTCTATAATCTTTTTAGAAGATTATCATATAATAAGTATAAAGATTTTTTTAAAAAAATGTAAAAAAATATTTTTGACAATGTAAAAAAATTTTTATAGTGCAATTTTCTGACAAGGAACTTGCACTTTTTTTATGAAAAAAATTTCATTTATTACATATATAAGAAAAATATTATTATATTGTTTTCTTAGATAAATCTAAGAAAAATGAGACTTTATAATTCCTTACTAAAAAAACTAAATAATAAAAAAATAAAAAAATAAAAATTTCACTGTTTTATATACAGACAATAAAAAAACATATTTTTTTTAAAAAGATAATACGAATTATAAAAAAATATTATTGACAAACTCTTTTTTTGGTTATAATAAAAAGCATAGATAGGGTATAAGTTTGATGCCTAGATACAAAAAAATAATTAAAAATTGAATAAATGATAAAAAAATAGAGGTGCATATATGAGAGGTAGTATGAAGATGTTAAGGTATAAGCCACCGATGCTTCATACAATGAGCATAGTTGCCGAAAGAAATTTAGTAGCTTATGACTAGGTTTCTTGGTCAATGTCAACAAGCATTGACTGTCATATTCTTTTGGATATGGAGAGCTATTTATAGTTTTTCTTTAATTCATATTGAATAAGACTAGGTAAGCAGTATATCTCTATTTTTTTTTATTAAGGTTGATAAAAAAACAGTTATAAGGAGGAGAATAGGTATGAAATCTTTAATCAGATTAAGAATGAGTTCTCATGATGCTCATTACGGAGGAAACTTAGTTGATGGTGCTAGAATGCTACAATTATTTGGAGATGTGGCAACTGAGCTTTTAATCCAATTAGATGGAGATGAAGGATTATTCAAAGCTTATGATAGCGTTGAATTCATGGCTCCAGTTTTTTTGCAGGAGACTATATCGAAGCTGAAGGTGAAATTGTAAATGTAGGAAATAGCTCAAGAAAAAAATGAAATTTGAAGCTAGAAAAAGTAATAGTTCCTAGACCAGATCTTTCTGATTCAGCAGCTGATGTTTTAGCAGAGCCAATAGTTGTATGTAGAGCAACTGGAACTTGTGTAACACCAAAAAGATAAACAACGTGGAAAAAAATAAATTTTAGTTGAGGAGGCTAAGAGATGGAAAAAGTTAATTATAACTGCAGCTATTTGTGGAGCTGAAGTAACAAAAAGAAAATAATCCAGCAATTCCTTATACAGTAGAAGAAATTGTAAGAGAAGCTGAATCAGCATATAAAGCAGGGGCAAGCATAATACATTTACATGTTAGAGAAGATGATGGAACTCCAACACAAGATAAAGAAAGATTCAGAAAATGTATAGAAGCTATAAGAGAAAAAAATGCCCAGATGTAATCATTCAACCATCTACTGGTGGAGCAGTTGGAATGTCTGACTTAGAAAAGATTACAACCTACTGAATTACATCCAGAAATGGCAACACTTGATTGTGGAACTTGTAATTTCGGTGGAGATGAAGTATTCGTAAATACAGAAAACACAATTAAAAACTTTGGAAAAATTCTTATAGAAAGAGGAGTAAAACCAGAAATAGAAGTTTTCGATAAAGGTATGGTTGACTACGCTATAAGATTCCAAAAAAACAAGGATTTATACAAAAAAACCTATGCACTTTGACTTTGTGTTAGGAGTACAAATGGCAGCTTCAGCAAGAGACTTAGTGTTTATGGTTGAAAGTATACCTGAAGGTTCTACTTGGACAGTTGCTGGAGTGGGAAGACATCAATTCCAAAATGGCTGCTCTAGCAATAGTTATGGGAGGACACGTAAGAGTTGGATTTGAAGATAACGTATATATAGACAAAGGTGTCTTAGCAAAAATCAAATGGAGAGCTTGTTGAAAGAGTTGTAAGATTAGCAAAAAGAATTAGGAAGAGAAATTGCAACGCCTGATGAAGCAAGACAAATATTAAGTTTAAAAAAATAATGGAGGATGATTACTATGAAAAAAAGGTTGTAAATATGGAACACACAGAGTTATAGAACCAGAAGGAGTTTTACCTCAACCAGCAAAAAAATATCAAATGATATGGAAATATTCTCAAATGAAATTTTAATAGATGTTATAGCACTTAACATAGACTCTGCATCTTTCACTCAAATAGAAGAAGAAGCAGGACATGATGTAGAAAAAAATAAAAGCTAAAAATCAAAGAAATAGTTGCAGAAAAAAAGGTAAAATGCAAAAATCCTGTAACTGGTTCTGGAGGTATGTTAATAGGTACAGTTGAAAAAAATCGGTGATGATTTAGTTGGAAAAAAACTGATTTAAAAAGTTGGAGATAAAATAGCTACTCTTGTTTCTCTTTCATTAACTCCATTAAGAATAGATGAAATAATAGATATCAAACCTGACATAGACAGAGTTGAAATAAAAGGTAAAAGCAGTTCTATTTGAAAGTGGAATCTATGCAGTATTACCAACAGATATGTCAGAAACTCTAGCTCTAGCAGCACTTGATGTAGCAGGAGCACCTGCACAAGTAGCAAAACTTGTTAAACCTTGTCAATCAGTTGCTATCTTAGGTTCAGCAGGAAAAATCTGGAATGCTTTGTGCTTATGAAGCAGTAAAAAGAGTAGGACCTACAGGAAGAGTTATAGGTGTTGTAAGAAATGAAAAAAAGAAAAAGAATTATTAAAAAAAGAGTTAGTGACAAAGTAAGAATAGTTATAGCAGATGCTACTAAACCTATGGATGTTCTTCATGCAGTTCTTGAAGCTAATGATGGAAATGAAGTAGATGTTGCAATAAACTGTGTAAACGTAGCTAATACAGAAATGTCAACAATTTTACCAGTAAAAAGAATTTGGTATAGCTTATTTCTTCTCAATGGCAACTGCATTTACAAAAAGCTGCATTAGGAGCAGAAGGAGTAGGAAAAGACATAACTATGATAGTTGGAAATGGATATACAGTTGACCATGCTGCAATAACTTTAGAAGAATTAAGAGAAAGTGCAGCATTAAGAGAAATATTTAATGAATTATATTTATAAGAAAAGGTATATCTAAACTACTTGCCAGCCATTATTATTTCGAGAGCTCCACAAAGGCTCTCTCAACAATAATGGACGTCGCAGTAGTTTAAGAAAAAAATTAAATATTAGAATATAAATATTTTCATTAAAGTATTAGTGGTAAAGTAGAAAATAAATGTAATTAAGTAAAGATTATTATAAGGTTATAAGGAGATGATATTATGAATACAGTTAATACTAGAAAGAAATTTTTCCCAAATGTAACAGATGAAGAATGGAACGACTGGACATGGCAAGTAAAAAATAGAATAGAAAAAATTGATGACTTAAAGAAATATGTTGAATTAAGTGCTGAAGAAGAAGAAGGAGTTGTAAGAACTCTTGAAACTTTAAGAATGGCAATCACTCCATACTATTTTTTTCTTTAATAGATATGAACAGTGACAGATGTCCAGTTAGAAAACAAGCTATCCCTACTATACAAGAAATACATCAAGCTGATGCTGACTTGTTAGACCCATTACATGAAGACGAAGACTCTCCAGTACCAGGATTAACTCACAGATATCCTGATAGAGTTTTACTTCTAATCACAGACATGTGCTCTATGTATTGTAGACACTGTACTCGTAGAAGATTCGCTGGTTCTAGTGATGATGCTATGCCTATGGATAGAATTGACAAAGCAATAGAATACATTGCAAAAACTCCACAAGTAAGAGACGTATTACTATCTGGAGGAGATGCTCTTCTAGTTTCTGATAAAAAAATTAGAAAGCATCATCAAAAAAATTAAGAGAAATACCTCATGTTGAAATAATCAGAATAGGAAGTAGAACACCAGTTGTTTTACCTCAAAGAATTACTCCTGAATTATGTGATATGTTAAAGAAATATCACCCAATCTGGTTAAATACTCACTTTAACCACCCTCAAGAAGTAACTCCAGAAGCTAAAAAAGCTTGTGAAATGTTAGCAAATGCAGGAGTTCCTTTAGGAAACCAAACAGTATTATTAAGAGGAATCAATGACAGTGTACCTGTAATGAAGAGACTAGTTCATGACCTAGTAATGATGAGAGTAAGACCTTACTACATCTATCAATGTGACTTATCTATGGGACTTGAACACTTCAGAACTCCAGTTTCTAAAGGTATAGAAATCATAGAAGGATTAAGAGGACATACATCAGGATACGCAGTACCAACATTCGTTGTTGACGCACCTGGTGGAGGAGGAAAAAAACTCCAGTAATGCCTCAATATGTAATTTCTCAATCTCCTCATAGAGTAGTATTAAGAAACTTTGAAGGAGTTATAACTACTTATACTGAACCTGAAAAATTATACACATGAACTTTGCTATGATGAAGAAAAAAATTCGAAAAAAATGTATGAAATCAGTGGAGTATATATGCTAGATGAAGGATTAAAAAAATGTCTCTAGAACCTAGCCACTTAGCAAGACATGAAAGAAATAGAAAGAGAGCAGAAGCTGAAGGGAAAAAAATAAGAAATGTTAGACACGTATAAGTTTATAGAAAAAGTACAAAAAGAATATCTATAATAGGTATGGAAAAGAATGTAGGGAAAACTACGCTTTTAAATAAACTTATAGCTGACATTGGAACAAATAAAAAAATTAGGGCTTAACTTCCATAGGGAGAGATGGTGAAGACATAGATGTTGTAACTAATACTGATAAAACCTAGAATATATGTTAGAAGAGGCAGTATTATTGCAACAGGAAGGAACTGTTTAGCAAAATGTGATATTACAAAAAGAAACCTTTTATGTAACTGACTTCACCACTCCTATGGGGAGTATAGTTATAGTTAGAGCCCTATCAGATGGCTATGTTGACATAGCAGGACCTTCATATAATAAACAAGTGAAAATTGTAGTTGAACTTATGGAGAAATTTGGTAGTGAAATTTCTATCGTAGACGGAGCTTTAGGAAGAAAGAGCACAGCTATAAGTGATGTGAGTGAGGCAACAATTTTATCAACCGGAGCAGCATTATCTTTGGATATGTTGAAGGTGGTTGAAGAAACAAAGAAAAACTGTTTATTTTTTTTAAAAATTAAATGAAGCAGAAAAAAATATAAAAAGAAAAAGTAGAAAAGCTTAGAAATGAGAAAGCTGTTCTATTTTATAAAAAAATGGAGAAGTAGCAATTTTAGAAGTGGATAACTCAATAGATTTATCAAACATCTTAAAGGAATATTTGAAAAAGGACTTAGAGTACTTCTATATAAGGGGAGCAATAACTCCTAAGATAATAGAAGCATTTATAAATAATAGAGGAAGTTATGAGAAAATAACTCTTCTTGCTGAAGATGGAACAAAGTTTTTTTCTTAAGTAGTTCCTTGTTAGATAAAAGCCAAGTTAAGTGGTATGGAGTTTCAAGTCTTAAATAAAAATAAATTTACTCTTTGTAACTATAAATCCACACTCACCATTGGGGGTTGATTTTTAATAAAGAAGAATTTAAAAAAATAGACTACAGAATGAAGTTTCTGTACCAGTGATTAATGTTCTAGGAGATTGATTGATATGAAATTTATTGACGAAAATAGTTTAAATAGATTAAATTTTAAAGATTTATTAGCAAGAGTTGATGTTTTTTTTCAGCTTATGGTAAAAAAATAAATTGAATAATCTAGAAAAATTTTTTTAGTAGGTGAAGAAGAAAAAAATTAGAAGAAGAATTTGAAAGAATGCAAAAGATTTATGATTTCATTTCAGAAAAATAAAAAAAGAAGAAATGGAAATAGAAATAGTTTTGCATAGATTTAAAGACATTAAAAAAAGCTTGTTGAGAATGCAGAAGCAGGAATAATTTTAGACACAGTAGATATATTTTGAGATAAAGGCTCAACTTATGGCTATGGTCGATTTGAATTCTTATTTGTTAAAGAACAAAGAAGTCTTTTTCTAATTTTGTACTAAAAAGATATGAATGAGCTATTTAAAAATATTAGATCCCAATGATGAGAAAAATAGCTACTTTTTTTATATTTACGAGGCTTATTCTGTAATTTTAAAAAGAAATACGTAGACAGAAAAAAAGAAGTTGAAAAATAGACTGTTCAATGAAACAGATTATGAAATAGTAAAAAAAGATTAAAAAGACGAAAGACTATCTATATTAGTTGATGAAGAAAAAAAGAAGAATTTAAGATCAGAAGAAATTTAACTAAGGCTATAAAATCTTATGCAGAAGATTTTCTAACTAATGTTGAAAAAAATATCAAATCTTGATTTTATAATAGCAAAGGTAAAATTTGCTAAAGAATATAATGGTGTAAGACCAGAAGTATCTAAAAAAAGAAAGAAATAATCTTAAAAGATGCTATAAACTTAGAAGTAAAAAGAAGTATTAGAAGCTAAAAAAATAAGAAATACACTCCTATCAGTATAAACTTAAATGTAGGAACTACTATGATAACAGGAGCTAATATGGGAGGAAAAAGTGTAGCTCTGAAGACAATAGCAGAAAAATGTATTACTTTTTCCAAATGGGCTTCTTCGTATTTGCTAAATATGCAAGTATACCTCTTTTTAGACTTCATATTCTTTGTCTCTGATGATATGCAAGATATTTCAAAAAGGGCTTAGTACATTTGGAGCAGAAATAATAAAATTAAAAAGAAATAAATTCTTATGTGAAAAAAATGGTACAGGACTTATAGTTTTTTTGATGAGTTCGCAAGAGGAACAAATCCAAAAGAGGGGCAAAAAGTTCGTAAAAGCTTTTAGCGAAATATCTAAATGATAAATCAAGTATATCAATAATAACTACACACTTTGATTCTGTTGTTGAAAAATAATATGAAACACTATCAAGTTGTAGGTTTAAAGAATTTAGATTTTGAGAAATTAAAAAAACTAAATTACAGGTTAATAATTCTTTGGAAACTATTCAAGATAATATGGATTTTACTTTAGAGGAAAGCACAGATACAGAAGTGCCAAAAGATGCTTTGAATATAGCAAAGCTAATAGGCTTAGATGATGAAATTTCTGAAATGATATATAAAGAATATGAAATGGAGGAATAATAATGGGAAAATTGGATCTAGATTGGGGGCTTGTTAAAGAAGCTCGTGAATCTGCAAAGAAAATAGCAGCTGATGCACAAGTTTTCATAGATGCTCACAGTACAGTTACAGTTGAAAGAACAATCTGTAGATTGTTAGGAATAGATGGTGTTGATGAATTTGGAGTTCCATTACCAAACGTAGTTGTAGACTATATAAAAGATAATGGAAATATAAGTTTAGGAGTTGCAAAATATATAGGAAATGCAATGATAGAAACTAAGCTTCAACCTCAAGAAATAGCAGAAAAAGTTGCTAAAAAAGAATTAGATATCACAAAAATGCAATGGCATGATGACTTTGATATAAAGTTAGCTTTAAAAGATATAACTCATGCAACAGTTGATAGAATAAAAAGCTAATAGACAAGCAAGAGAAAAACTACTTAGAACAATTTGGTGGAGATAAAAAAGGACCTTACCTTTATGTTATAGTTGCAACAGGAAATATCTATGAAGATGTTACTCAAGCAGTTGCAGCAGCAAGACAAGGAGCAGACGTTGTTGCAGTTATCAGAACAACAGGACAATCTCTACTTGACTTCGTACCTTATGGAGCAACAACAGAAGGTTTCGGAGGAACAATGGCAACTCAAGAAAACTTTAGAATAATGAGAAAAGCTCTTGATGATGTTGGAGTTGAATTAGGTAGATATATCAGATTATGTAACTATTGTTCAGGACTTTGTATGCCAGAAATAGCAGCAATGGGAGCATTAGAAAGATTAGATATGATGCTTAATGACGCTCTATACGGAATACTATTCAGAGATATAAACATGAAGAGAACATTGGTTGACCAATTCTTCTCAAGAATTATAAATGGTTATGCTGGAGTTATAATAAACACAGGAGAAGATAACTACTTAACAACAGCTGATGCCATAGAAGAAGCTCATACAGTTTTAGCTTCTCAATTTATCAATGAACAATTTGCTCTAGTTGCAGGATTACCTGAAGAACAAATGGGACTTGGACATGCTTTTGAAATGGAACCAGGAACAGAAAAATGGATTCTTATTAGAACTTGCTCAAGCTCAAATGGCTAGAGAAATCTTCCTAAAAGCTCCTTTTAAAAATATATGCCTCCTACAAAGTTTATGACAGGAAATATATTTAAAGGACATATACAAGATGCATTATTTAACATTGTTACTATAACAACAGGACAAAAAAAGTTCACTTATTAGGAATGCTAACAGAAGCGATCCATACACCTTTTATGTCTGACAGAGCATTATCAATAGAAAATGCAAAATATATTTTCAATAACTTAAAAGATTTTTGGAAATGATATAGAATTCAAAAAAAGGTGGAATAATGAATACAAGAGCCCAAGAAGTTCTTGCTAAAGCTGCTGAATTGTTAAAAACAATAGAAACAATGGGTATCTTTAAGACAATAGAAAAGGGTGTATTTGGTGGAGTTAGAAGACCTATAGATGGTGGAAAAAGGTCTTGCAGGAGTTTTTTTGAAAAAGGATAGTACATATTTCAATCCTTTTCATTCCTTTAATGTTAGGAGGGGATAGATAATGAGTTCAGGATTATATTCAACAGAAAAAAAGAGATTTTGATACAACATTAGATTTAACAAAACTTAGACCTTATGGAGATACAATGAACGATGGTAAGGTTCAAATGAGTTTTACTTTACCAGTTCCTTGTAATGAAAAAGGGGTAGAAGCTGCATTGGAACTTGCAAGAAAAATGGGCTTTGTTAACCCAGCAGTAGCTTTTTCAGAAGCACTAGATAAAGAATTCTCATTCTATGTAGTATATGGAGCAACTTCTTACAATGTAGACTACACAGCTATAAAAAGTTCAAGCATTAGAAATAGATACTATGGATATGCATGAATGTGAAAAAAATATAGAAGAAAAACTTTGGAAGAGAAGTTGTAATGGTAGGAGCAAGTACAGGAACAGATGCTCATACAGTTGGAATAGATGCTATCATGAACATGAAAGGATATGCAGGACACTATGGACTTGAAAGATATAAAGGTGTAAGAGCTTACAACCTTGGAAGCCAAGTTCCTAATGAAGAATTTATTAAAAAGGCTATAGAATTAAAAAGCTGATGCCTTATTAGTTTCTCAAACTGTAACTCAAAAAAAGATGTTCATATAGAAAACTTAACTAACCTAGTTGAATTATTAGAAGCTGAAGGACTAAGAGACAAAAATAATCTTAATAGCAGGAGGAGCTAGAATCACTAACGATCTTGCTAAAGAATTAGGTTATGATGCTGGATTTGGACCAGGAAAATATGCAGATGATGTTGCAACATTTGTTTTAAAAAGAAATGGTTCAAAGAGGAATGAATACTAAAAAAATAATCATTAAAATTATATAACTTGAATATTGATTATATATATAGAAATATATGTAATTTTTTTATAGACAAATTTTAATAAAAAAATGGTATATTTAACGTATCACAAAAACAAAAAAATAAAAAAACACTTAAGATTTTTTTATATGTTAAGTATGCTATCAAAAAAAGTAGATATAAAGTAGTAAAGTTTTTTTAATTTTTTTCATTTTAAAAACATAAAAAAATTTATATTATGGAGGTTTTTGGTATGAAAGCATTTTTTTAAAGTTAAGTCCGGTAATTGTGTTAGCGGCACTTATGATGAAGGGTTTTGATGCACTTCTTGCTGCACCAATTGCAACTATCTATGCCTGTTTTATTGCCATGATTTGTTCTAAACAAAAAAATTCTCAACAGTTATTGATCATGCAATAGATAATGTAAAAAGAAATTCAAGTTGCATTGTTTATCCTAATGGCAGCTTATGCGATGGCAGAAGCATTTATGTCAACAGGTGTTGGAGCGTCTCTTATATTAATTGCACTAAAAATTGGAATCACAGCTAAGACAGTTGCAGTTGTTGGGGCTATAGTAACATCTATACTATCAATAGCAACTGGAACAAGTTGGGGTACATTCGCAGCTTGTGCACCTATCTTCTTGTGGTTAAATCACATAGTTGGTGGAAACTTATTATTGACAACTGCAGCTATAGCAGGAGGGGCTTGTTTTGGAGATAATATAGGACTTATTTCAGATACTACAATAGTAAGTTCTGGTATCCAAAGGGTTGAAGTTATCAGAAGAATTAGACACCAAGGTGTGTGGTCAGCACTAGTTCTACTATCAGGAATAATCTTATTTGCTGTAGCAGGTTTCACAATGGGACTACCTTCAACAGTTGGAGATCCTGTAGAAGCTATCAATAGTATCCCTGCGGATGTATGGACAGCACTTGCTGAAAAGAGAGAAGCTGCTGTTAAATTACTAGAACAAGTTAAAAATGGAGTTCCTTTATATATGGCTGTTCCATTAGTAGTAGTTTTAGTTCTAGCATTTATGGGAACACAAACATTTATTTGTCTATTCGCTGGGTTATTCTTTGCTTATGTATTTGGAATGATGGCAGGAACAGTTACAAGTACTATGGATTACCTAAATATGATGATGGGTGGTTTTGCTTCAGCTGGTAGCTGGGTTATAGTAATGATGATGTGGGTTGCTGCTTTCGGTGGTATCATGAAGAGTATGAATGCCTTTGAACCTGTTTCAAAATTATTATCTAAGATTTCTGGAAGTGTAAGACAATTAATGTTCTACAATGGACTTCTATGTGTATTTGGAAATGCAACTCTTGCAGATGAAATGGCTCAAATAGTTACTATAGGACCAATCATCAGAGAAATGGTTGAAGAAAACGTTGAAGGTTCAGAAGAAGATATGTATACATTGAGATTAAGAAATGCTACATTCAGTGACGCTATGGGTGTATTTGGATCTCAACTTATCCCTTGGCACGTTTATATAGCATTCTATATGGGTATAGCTACAGTAGTTTATCCTCTACATGAATTCGTAGCAATAGATATTATTAAATATAACTTTATAGCTATGATAGCAGTATTTAGTATCTTAATTTTTAACTTTAACTGGTTTAGATAGATTTATACCATTATTTAAATTACCATCAGAACCAGCTGTAAGATTGAAAAAAATAAATAGCATTAAATAGGCGATATTAGACTATAAAAAAACTCGTTTAAGTTTAAAAAAATAAAAAGTTTACAAATTTTTAAAAAAATGTAGTATACTAACTTTAATGGGAGATGTCTATATGGGATTATAGACAAATTAAAGTTAAAAATAAAAAAACAAAAATTAAATTTAAGGGGAAAAACCATGAAAAAAATTAGCATTAGTATTAGGTTCATTATTAGTAGTTGGATCAGTAGCATCAGCTAAAGAAGTTATGCCTGCACCTGCTCCAGCTCCAGAAAAAGTAATCGAATATGTTGAAAAACCTGTTATCGTTTACAGAGACAGAGAAGTTACTCCAGCTTGGAGACCAAACGGATCAGTAGATGTTCAATACAAATGGTATGGAGAAACTGAAAACAAAGCTGGTAAAGAAGATACTGACGGAGATTGGGCAAATCCAGATAATAACAATGCTGGAAGATTACAAACTGAAACTAAAATAAACTTTACTGAAAAACAACGTTTAGAAATCAGAACAAGAAACTTCCACACTTTAAGAAGTGACAAGAGTAATGCAGAAAATGATCAATTAAGATTAAGACATTTCTATAACTTTGGAAACTTAGGATCTTCTAAAGTTAATGCAACTTCTAGATTAGAATACAAACAAACTAATGGAGATGCTGGAAAGAAACACGTAGAAGCATCAGTATTCTTTGATTTTGCTGATTACATCTACTCAAACAACTTCTTCAAAGTTGAAAAAAATTCGGTTTAAGAACTGGATATATTCATGATTGGGCTGGACACTCAAGTGGTAAAGATGGACAAAACTTTAGTTCAGGAACTTCTGACAAAGCTATATTAAACTTTGAATCAGAATATACTTTTACCATTAGGATTCAGTGCTGAATTAAATGTTTACAATGGATATGACTGGCATCATAAAAAAATATGGTGTAACAAATAAAGATGACAAAAAAACATGGATACTATGGAGCAATGGAAGCTTATATCTATCAACATACTCCATTATACAAAAACAAATAATTTAGAATTATCATTTGATTTCGAAGGTGGATATGATCCATATACTTGGCATCAATATAAAATCGTTGATAACGATGGAGACAGAAGAACTTACCAAGTTTACATGTTACCAACTTTCCAAGCTGCTTACAAACCAACTGAATTCGTAAAATTATATGCAGCTGCTGGTGCTGAATACAGAAACTGGGCAGTTACTAAAGAATCTGACGCTAAAAAAACTGGAGATGGCAACCAACTGCTTGGGCTGGTATGAAAGTTACTTTCTAATCTAGTTTAGGCTAAGGTTAAAAATCAAAAAAATAATAATTTGAAAAACCGTGAGATAACTCACGGTTTTTTGTGTATATATTTTTTTAATAATAAATTAAGTTATATTTTAAAAACATATATTTCATTTATTAAAAATATTGTACCAAAAAAAGTAAGCTTTTATAGTTGACATAAAGTAATAAACAAGTTAAAAATATATAAAGAGAATTTGAAACTCGAATTTTTTTATAAAAAAAGGGGAAATTTATGGAAAGTGTAAAAAGAAAAAAAGGAATTTTTAAAAAGATTCACTTCAATGTGTGTACGTGTTATGGAAAGATGGTTGCCAGATCCATTTATCTTCTGTGCACTATTAACATTTTTAGTTTTTGGAGGAGCATTAATTTTTACTAAAGCTTCTTTCTTTGGGGTAATTGGATATTGGGTAGATGGATTTTGGTCACTACTAGCATTTTCAATGCAAATGGCATTAGTTCTAGTAACAGGACATGCTCTAGCAAGTTCAAGATTATTTAAAAAGATGCTAGAAACATTTGCTTCAGGAATAAAAGGTCCAAAACAAGCAATACTTATCATATCATTGGTATCAGGTATAGCCTGTGTTTTAAACTGGGGATTTGGTCTAGTTATAGGGGCTTTATTTGCAAAAGAAATTGCAAAAAAAGTTAAAGGTGTGGATTACAGACTTCTTATAGCTTCAGCATATACTGGATTCTTAGTATGGCATGGAGGTTTATCAGGTTCTATTCCACTACAACTTGCAAGTGGAAATCCAGAAAGTTTAGCTCAACAAACAGCAGGAGCTGTTACAGCAACTATTCCAACAAGTCAAACAATGTTTTCACCAATGAATATATTCCTAGTTGTTGGTTTATTAATAATAGTGCCTTTATTAAATGTTGCTATGTTTCCAAGTAAAGATGAAGTTGTTGAAGTTAATCAAGAATTATTAGTGGAAGCTAAGGAAGAAGTTTTAGATAAATCTAAAATGACTCCAGCTGAAAGAATAGAAAATAGTAGAGTAGTTTCTATTTTTACTTTCAATTATGGGATTTGCTTATATAGGGCAATATTTATATACTAAAGGTTTTGCATTAAATCTTAACCTAGTAAACTTTATATTCTTATTCTTAGGAATTTTTATTACATGGAACTCCAAGAAGATACTTAAATGCACTAGCAGAAGCAATAAAAAGGTGCAGGGGGAATATTGTTACAATTCCCATTCTATGCAGGAATTATGGGAATAATGGTAGGAGCAGATGCAGATGGAATGTCTCTTGCAAAAACTTATGTCTAATTTCTTTGTTAATATATCAACAGAAAAAAACATTCCCAGTATTCTCATTTATCAGTGCTGGATTAGTAAACTTCTTCGTACCATCAGGTGGAGGACAATGGGCAGTTCAAGCTCCAATTGTAATGCCTGCAGGACAAGCAATAGGGGTATCTGCTGCAAAAATCAGCTATGGCTATAGCTTGGGGAGATGCTTGGACTAATATGATACAACCATTCTGGGCTTTACCAGCATTAGGAATAGCAGGTCTTGGCGCTAAAGATATAATGGGTTACTGCTTGATAGTAACAATAGTTTCAGGTCTATTTATTTGTACAGGTTTCTTATTATTCTAATTACAAAAATAAGACTTACATAAGGTTTAGAATGTTAATATATAGTTATAAGTAATTTAGAATTAAATATTTAAGATTAAGGAGGAAAAATTTATGAGAAAAAAATAGTTTCAATGGAAGAAGCAATATCTCACATTAAAGATGGAATGACTGTTCATTTTGGAGGATTTTTAGCTTGTGGGACTGCAGAAAAATATAGTTACAGCTCTTATAGAAAAAAAGGTGTAAAAAGATTTAACAATAGTTTGTAACGATACAGGATTTGTTGATAAAGGAGTTGGAAGACTAGTAGTTAATAACCAAGTAAAAAAGTAATAGCAAGTCATATAGGAACAAACCCAGAAACTGGTAAAAAAATGCATGATGGAACAATGGAAGTTGAATTAGTTCCACAAGGAACTCTAGCAGAAAGAGTTAGAGCAGCAGGTTATGGATTAGGAGGAGTATTAACTCCAACAGGTCTTGGAACTGTAGTTCAAGAAGGAAAATCAATTGTTAATGTTGATGGAAAAGACTATTTACTAGAAAAACCTATAAAAGCTGATGTAGCAGTATTATTTGGTTCAAAAAGTTGATGAACAAGGGAATGTTATCTGTGAAAAAAACTACAAAGAACTTTAACCCATTGATGGCAACAGCTGCTGATGTTGTTATAGTTGAAGCTTTAGAAATTGTGCCAGCTGGTTCATTAAGTCCTGAACATTTAGATATATCAAAAATATTCGTAGACTACATAGTTGAAAGCAAATAATGGAGGTGTGAATAAATATGGAAATGGATAAAAATTTAGTAAGAGAAGTTATAGCAAAAAGAGTTGCTCAAGAATTTCATGACGGATATGTTGTAAATTTAGGAATAGGTCTTCCTACATTAGTGGCTAACTATGTTGGAGATATGGATGTTATCTTTCAAAGTGAAAATGGTTGTATAGGTGTAGGGCCTGCACCAGAAAAAGGAAAAGAAGATCCTTATTTAATAAATGCAGGAGGAGGTCATATAACTGCTGCTAAAGGAGCTATGTTCTTTGATTCAGCTTATTCTTTTGGAATAATCAGAGGTGGACACGTTGACGCAACTGTATTAGGAGCTTTAGAAGTTGATGAAAAAGGAAATCTTGCTAACTGGATGATTCCTGGAAAGAAAGTTCCTGGAATGGGTGGAGCTATGGATCTAGTTGTTGGAGCTAAACACGTTATAGTTGCAATGGAACATACATCTAATGGTGGAATAAAAATTTTAAAAGAATGTAAATTACCTCTAACAGCTGTTGGAGTTGTAAATTTAATAATAACAGAAAAAAAGCTGTTTTTTTGAAGTTACAGATAAAGGATTAGTTCTAAAAAGAAATAACTCCTTATTCTTCTCTAGAAGATATAAGAGCAACAACAGAAGCAGACTTCATAATTTCTGATGAATTAAAAAAATAAAAATTAAATAATAATTGAGAAGGGGCTGTCGCAACAGCCTCTTTATTTGAATAAATTTTAAAAAAATAACTTTTTAGCTAAATTAATATGTTTAAAAATACGATAAAAAGTTTTAAAAATAGTACAGTAAGAATAAAAAAAGCAAAAACTTGTAATTAAAAAAATGATATGTTATAATAGGATAAATTTAAATAAAGAAACAAATAAAAAAATTATATATAAAAATAAATTTAAGGGGGACCTATTATGAAAAAGATTAGCATTATTATTAGGATCATTATTAGTGGTTAGTTCTATAGCATCAGCAAAGGAAGTTATGCCAGCACCTACTCCAGAACCTGAAAAAGTAATTGAATATGTTGAAAAACCAGTTATAGTTTATAAAGATAGAGAAGTTAAACCAGCTTGGAGACCAAATGGATCAGTTGATTTAAGATATACTTGGTATGGAGAAACTGAAAATAAAAAAATCCTGGTGAAGATACTGATGGAGATTGGGCTAGAGGAAGATCAAATTCTGGAAGATTACAAACTACTGTAAATATAAACTTCACAGAAAAACAAAATTTAAATATAAGATCAAGAACTTATAATGCTTTTAGAAATACTGAAAGTAAAAAGAGCTGGAATCAGCAGTGATAATCTAAGAATTAGACATCATTATAATTTTGGAAAAACTTGGTGATTCTAAAGTTACTGCAACATCAAGATTAGAATATAACCAAACTAAAGGTGATGAAGGATTAAAACAAGCAAGAGCATCAGTATTCTTTTGATTTTTGCAGATTATTTCCCATCAAATGAATACTTTAAAGTAGAAACTTTTGGATTAAGACCAGGATATACTCATAGATGGTATAGACACAATAGCGGAGTAGAAGGGCAATCATTTAGTGCAGGAACTGCTAATAGATATACTTTAGATTTTGAATCATCTTATAAATTACCTTTAGGATTCAGTGCTGATTTAAACTTATATTCAGGATACGATAGACATAGAAAAATCATTTAGAGTAGGAAACGATGGAGAAACTAAAAAAAGGACAATTCTTTGGTGCTATGGAATTATATTTAAACCAAAAAAACAGTTCTTTATAAAAAAAGGTAACTTAGAATTAGATTTCTTATTCTATAGTGGATATGACAGTTATGAATTCCGTCAATACAAAGTTTTCTCAAATGGAGATAAAGTTGTATTACCAGGAGGAACAAAAATCTGTAAGTAAATATACAGATAAGAGAAGTTACTCATTATACATGTTACCAAATGTTCAATTAAACTATAAAGCAACAGATTTCGTAAAATTATATGTAGGAGCTGGAGCTGAATATAGAAACTGGGCTGTAGAAACAGAATCTAATGCTAAAAAAATTGGAGATGGCAACCAACTGCTTGGGCTGGTATGAGAATTAGCTTCTAATAGGTAAAAATTGATAATTAAAAATAAAAAGTCGTGATGTAAATTTATTCACGACTTTTTTTATTAATTAATTTACCTTGGCTCATAGCAAAAAAATATCATCTATAGTCATTTGAAAATCTATTTCTCTATTTTCTTTTTTTCTGCTCTTTCTTTAATTTTTTTATGATGAAATTCTTGTATTGATGTAGAAAAAGGTAGATTTCAATATCTAAATATCTTATCATACCTTCATTATCTCTTGCTGGCATCATTTTTTTCCTATATTATATTTTTGAAGGAGCAAAAGGAATATCAATTATTCCATCTTCAAAAAGCTTCGGCAATTGCTTTTTCTTAAATCTCCATTACATATAGAAAAAAACTTTTTCTATTATCTGAGCTGTTTCTTTTTTTATCTGTTCTTTTTCTAAATTTACTTCCTCATAGTTAGTAAGATTTTGGCTATTTCCAATATCTAGAATAGTCTTAGTTAAAACTAAAGAATTAATCATAGTATTTCCTAATGAATTTTTTTGTATACTCATCTATATTTTTTTAACAAAGATTCGATTAGATTTAGTAAATAAAGAAACAGTAGCAGAATAAGAAATTAAAGAATAAGCTTTTTAATTCATTTTCTGGAAAGCCACCTATCCACTGATTAAAGACAGTTGAAATATTGATATCCTTAAAAAGAAAAACTTATCTAAATAGAATTGAATTTGCTCTTGAAGAGCCAGTAAAGAAGCAATATCTTGAGTTATATTACCATATTGAGCTACACCTATACTTATATTTTTTTACTCCTTGTTCAACAGCAAATAGACTTTCTAAAATCTGGATAGAATTAGAAATTGCAGGAGGAACAAGTGTAGCTGTAAGTGGAGAGAATATTTCTCTATTTATTTTTATTCCATTTTCTTCATAAAGTCCAACAAGCCTATCAACATATCTCCAGTTTTCTAAACTATCTTTTAATGGCACAGATTTACTAAAAGGTATACTATGACTAATTCCGCCACCATCAAAAGCCGAAAAACCACCTAAAAAAGAGAATTCAGCTAGTAATCTTGCATCAGCTGAACCATGTTTTTATCTGCAATGGAACTTCCACATCATTTACAATTTTTTTCTAGCCAATTTTGTTCCATAAGTTATTAAAGGAAAACCATTCAGCAATGATTTATTAGATTTAATGGAGTCATTTAATATTGTTCTAGCATTTTCATAATGATTTTCTCTAGTATGAGAATCTATTATAATCGAGAGAAAAATCAGCCTGTCCAACTCTGTGGAGAGAATTTAAATTTTTTTATTAAATCTTCTAAAAAGAGTTTCTTTGCTATATGCCTCAATTGTAATTTTATGATCTTGTATAGATTTTTTTCTAGCAACTTTTTGAAAATTTTTTTATAGTCAGGCAATGACTTATGAAATCTAAATGCAGTCTCTAAATCAAAGTCATCTAAACCTTTATAATTTTCTAAAAAAATTTTTTTCTCATCTCTAGAAAATCTTCTTTATCAATTTTTTTAAATGTAATAGACATTTAAATTCCTCCATCATATCTCTACAAGATACTTTTTTTCATTATTCTATATGCTATGTCAGGGTAATCACTAGCAAGCAAGCCCATAGCAGACATAATATAAGTTTTATCCACTAAAAAAATTTTTGGATATTTAGGTTTTTAAATCTAAAGGATTCTTCTCATTATATAAGCATAAATCTAATATTTTTTTAGGATTTCTACTATTATTTATTATACCACCAGTTCCTATCACATATTTTTACATCTGTTAAATCTTTTCCACTTTGAACAAAAAAAGAGTCCCCATAGGTGAAAAAAATAGATTCTAAAAATACCAACATGTCTATCTATAGCAATTTCAGTGCATAACATAGCCATCATTTCATCAAAAAAATTATATCATCTTCAGTTTCAGATACAAAAATCAGGATTTTTCATGTCTAAATTCAAAAATTTTCTCTTATATTAATTTTTAGAATCTTTACTACCTAGGTATTCTCTGATCTTATTTAGACTAGTTGCTTCATAAAAGAGCAAGAGCAGAATATCTCATTCCTAAATCACCTTCAACAGTTCTCTTTGAATAAGGTTCTTCCATGCCTTTTAATTGAATATTATTAGCTTTTTGGTAGACCTGCTCCAATAGAGTGTACATCTGTTGTTGCTCCACCTATATCAATAACAATAGTGTCATCATTATCTTGTGAAAAAAACTTCAGCAGCCATCATAACAGCTGTAGGAGTTGGCATTATTATATTACCAACAATTTCTTGTATACTTTCCATACCCTTAGCCTTTATTATATTGTTCATAAAAAAACTTCTCTTATAACTTCTTTAACAGGAAGTACATTGATTTTATTTACAACAGGCATAACATTTTCACTACTATAGTATTCAATATTATGAGATTTAAATATTTTTTCTACTTCTTCTTTAACTTCTTCATTACCTGCAATTATAATAGGTTTCTTTATATTATTTTCTGCTAAAGTTCTAGCATTATCTAAGATATATTCTCTATTTCCACCATTAGTTCCACCTGTTAAAAAGTAGAATATCGTAGTCAAGAGAAGATATTTCTTCCATATCTTCAAGACTTAGTCTAAAAGCATAAGTCTTTACAACTCTTCCACCTGAACTTAAAGCAGCTTTTTTAGCAGCTTCAGTAGTTAGTTCAGGAACTAAACCTATAGCTATAATTTTTAATCCTCCTGCAGCAGAGGAACAAGCTACTTTTTTTTAACTATTTCATAGTCTTTCAATTTATCTTTTTAAGTCCTTTTGTTAATTCTTCAAATGCCATATTAAAAACCAGTTAAAACATTAGTTTTAACCGTTGTCATTGCTCTTGCTGTGGAGATAATTTCCTCCTTGTCTAAATCTATTGCAGTCAATTTAGTGTATGTACTACCAAAAATCTATACTGAGATAAATACGACTACTCATTTTTTTCACACCTTTCCTTATTATAATAAAAAAATAAAAGTTTTCAAACTAAAGATTATTGCGACGTCCTATAATGTTGAAGGAGCCTTTGTGGAGCTCCAGAAACATTATAGGCTGGCAAGTAATCTTTATAAGAAATTTATAGTTTGAAATCTTTTTTTAAATCATTTATAGTTTCTTCTATTGGAGTCCCTGGTTTATATATTCTATTAAAGCCCATGTCTTTAAATCTTTTTTTCTGTCTTTTTCCCAATCCTCATTGCTTGAAGCTATATTTCCACCAACATATAAAAAGAATGTTTTTTTAGTCCGTATTCGTCGCATTTCTCTCTTATACCTTGACAATCTAACTCTCCATATCCATAGATTGAAGAAACAATAATTGCATCTGAATTTGTTTCAAGAGCAGCATTTATAAAGTCTATCTGAGGTGATAAAGCACCAATATTTACTACCTCAAAGCCACTTTCTTCTAATTTATTATGAATTATTTTATTTCCTACTGTATGACAGTCTGAACCAATAACACCTATAACTACTTTTTTTCTTAGTCATTCTGTTCCTCCATCTAAATTTTAATATTATAAATTAGGAATATTGATTTGTAAATTGAATAATAAGTAAAATAATTCCTTAATCTGATTTTTTTAATTTATTTTATTATAACATATTCTTTACAAAATGAGTAAAAATAAAAATCCTCTATAACAAAGGGATTTTTATTTAGGAAATCATTAGCTTTTATAAAGATCTATTTAGCTTCTTTTTTTAGGTAATTTAAATGGTCCTACATTTAAACCGTATTGTAGAGCTGATCTAACTTTCATTTCTCTTACAGTTGCTCCACCTTTTTCGATTTCTTCAGAGTTATACATAGTAGGCATAACATCTTGTATTTTTTTATTAGTTATTCTTTCAAGAAGTTTCATATATCCATCATTTTTTTAGCAATAAAATCATCTTCTTTTAACCAGTCATGTCCTTTATAGAATAAAGTTCTATATTTTTGCATCAGTAATCACATCATTTTTTTAAGTTAAATTGAACTTCAACTTGAGTTTCTTGACCAGAAATATAAACTCCTCTATAAGTTCCATCAGGATATTGAGCTTTTGGAGCAGATTTAGTTGCAGCAACAGCTGAAACAGCTCCTAATAACATTAAAAGCAAGTAAAAAAATTTTTTTCATAGTAGTACCCCCTAAATAAATTATTCTCTACATATTTTATAATAAATATATCCATAAGTCAATTATTTTTTTAATCAAAAATATAAAAAAATATTATTATTTGAGAACACTTGTTATAAAAAGAATATTTTTTTAAGTTCTTTCTTTAATTTTTTTCTAAAGCTTTAGCTCTATGACTAATCTTATTTTTTTAAGTTCAGGTAATTGAGCTAAAGTTTTTTTGATACTCTTCTACATAGAAATGAGGGTCATAACCAAAACCAGTATTTCCTCTAGGATTATCAACTATTTCACCAAGAATTTCTCCTTCAAAAGAGAAAGTTTCTCCATTAGGTTTTTGCTAAAGTTATTACAGAGACGAATTTAGCCTTTCTATTTTCTACACCTTTTTAGGTTTTCAATAAGTTTTTTTCATTGTTCTTTAAATCATCGCCTGTTCCACTATATCTAGCAGAATACACTCCTGGTTCACCATTAAGTGCATCAACACAAAGACCAGAATCATCAGCAATAGTAATCATATTCAAGAATTTTGCAATCTCTACTGCTTTTTTTCTTTGAATTTTCTTCAAAAAGTTGTTCCATCTTCAATAACTTCAGGAATTTCTACACCATCTTTTATTGAAAGAATTTCAACATTTTTCTATATCTGAAAAAAATATCAGATATTTCTTCTATTTTATGTTTATTTCCTGTTGCAAGAAATATTTTTTTAAATTCTCTTGTTCAATAACCTTATCTTGTAAGTCTATAATTCTTTTTATAGAAGCTTCAGCTAAGTCTAAAAAGTCCATTTAATTCAGTTCTTGTAAATGTACTTTCTTCACCTGTTCCTTGAACTTCAATGAACTCACCTTTTTTATTCATAATGACATTCATATCTACTTCAGCAGCTGAATCTTCTGAATATTTCAAGTCTACCATCAATTCAGAATCTATTTTTTTCCAACACTTATAGCAGCAACATTAGCTATTAAAGGATTTTCTTCTAGGATTTTCTTCTTTCAACAATTTTTTTATAGCAAGAGCAAGAGCAACATAACCACCAGTTATTGAAGTCGTTCTTGTCCCACCATCAGCTTGAATAACATCACAGTCAATAGTTATAAGTCTTTCACCTAATTTTTCTAAATCTATTGCAGATCTTAAAGCTCTACCAATAAGTCTTTGAATTTCAACAGTTCTACCTGTTAATTTTCCTTTACTAGCCTCTCTTTGATTTCTTTCATTTGTAGCTCTAGGCAACATAGAATATTCAGCAGTAACCCAACCTTTTCCTGTTCCTCTTAAAAATGGAGGAACTTTTTCACTTACAGAGGCAGTACAGATAACTTTAGTATTTCCTACTTCTATCAGAACAGAACCTTCAGCATAGATATTTACATCTTTAGTAATTTTAATTTTTCTTTCTTCGTTAAATTTTCTCCCGTCTTCTCTTAACATTGTTAAATCTCCCTTTTGTATGTTTTAGATTTTTATTAACATCATATTTGTAGTAAGTCCAGCAGCAGTACCTGTAAGTAATATTATATCACCATTTTTAATTTTTTGCTGTTCTAATCCATGTGCTAGAGTCATAGGGACAGAGGCAGAAACCATATTACCAAATTCTTTAACTTCATCTATAAATTTACCTTTAGCCACTCCTAATTTCTGCATAACTATTGGCATAGCAACACTGGCTTGATGAGGAACTACCATGTCAATATCAGATACTTTCATCTTGTTGTTTTCTAAAAATTCTCTAAACATCTTAGGTATTTCTTTGATACAAAGAGCTAGAATACTCTTTCCAGACATATCAAACATATATTCTTCTTTTGTATTTTCAGAATAATATTTAGGGTGGAAATTACTTAAACCTCCACGAATTTCAGTTGAATGTGCTCCTTCAGACCAAGTTTTTAATGTAGAATCTATGATTCCTACTTCTTCATCAGACTTTTCCACAACAAAGGCTACTGCTCCATCACTGAAAAGTTGGAAACTTTCTTTTTGATTAGGATTTAATGCTGATGAAGCTACGTCACAAGAAACAATTAATACTCTTTTATATCTTCCAGCTTCTAAAAGATAAGACATAGTATCTAAAGCTGTGATAAAACTTGTACAAGTTGTATTTATATCAAGTGCAGGAATAGAAGTTCCCTTTGCTATCTTTTCATGAATTAAGGCTGCCATACAAGGTATAGGTTGTACACCAACAGCAGAAGCTGAAACTATACAATCAATATCATTTATAGAAATATTAGAATTCTTTAAGGCTTTTTTTCACAGGCAGCAACAGCAAGTGAAAGTTGAGTTTCTCCTTCACTTATTCTGTAACGAATATGATCTTTAAAAACTAACTGTATTTTTTTAGGTAATACTACTCCGTATCCTTTAAATTTTATTCTTCTCATTTTTTTCTACCTTCCTAACTATTCTTTTTTTAGTTTTTTTAGTTTTATCTATTTCGTAGTTAATAAATTTGATTTCAATATTTTCAATATTTAAAGAAGTGAATAATTTATTAAATTCATTTTTTTACTAATTCTTTTTTTGTTCATCACTAATATTTAAAAATAGCGACTTCCAATAGCTTATCACTTACTTGAAAAAAACTTGATATTCTCTTATATTTTCAACAAAGAGTATAGTTCTTCTAATAAAAATCAGGAAAGACCACAATTTCTTTTTCCAAACTTATTAGTGAATTTGAAAAATATCATCTGAACGCCCTTCTATCTTTTTCTATTCTCTGTAGAACTGAACCACATTCACAAGGCTCAGTATTTTCAACTAAGATATCATTTAGATAATATTTTACAAAAAGGTTGACTAGTTCTTCTAAAAATCGGTGATTATTGGATAAAAATCTCTTTTCATCTATATACTGCTTTTTCAAATTTTATTAAATCTTCATTGAGATGTAAGTGTCCATATTCACAAGTACAAGCTAAGAAACCTTCAGTAGCTTGGTAAATTTGATGTATTATTTTTTTAAATTAAATTGTTTCTTTTATATATTCTTCGTCAGCTTTCTCCAAAAATCTCTGCAACTGAGATAAGTCTTTTTGGAGAAACTTTTAATTTTCCTTCTTCAATTTTTTTAGCAAGAACTAAAAAAGTAACGAGGGTGGGGCAACTATCATAGTTGGTAAGTATTTATTTAATCTTTCAACATGCTCATCTATATCTTTAAAAAGTATCGAAATACTCTAAACTTATTAAAAAAATGAATTTATAGTCTTGTATAAGTCATTGTCTGCTCTTAGGAAAAAAATGCTATTTTATGTCCAAAGATATCATTTTTAGGTAGCATCTTAGCAAGAATTGTTCCTGCCCATGTACCTTGTTCTTCAGGAGTTGTTATAAACATTCCTCTATGACCAGATGTACCTGATGATAAGCCTACTGAAATATTTTTTTATATTTTTTTGACTGAAATTTCTAGTTTTTTTCACTATTTAAAGCAATTTCCATAGCTTCATCTTTTTTTACACCTAAGGTGTTAAGTTCATCAAAATTTTCCATCATAAATGCTTTGTTCATAGTGAAGTCATCTGTGATTTGATGAGTTTTTAAAAATATGGTGAATTTTCTTTTAAAAAAATTTTTAAATGTTTTTTTCAATTTGTTCATCTTGATATTTTAAAAAGTTTATCTCTTGAAGTCCACTTAGAAAAAAATACCTAACTTTAATGAAAGTAGATACAATTTTTCAAAAATTTTATTCATTTTATTCTCCCCTTTGTATTAAAAAAATAATTCCTTACTGAGTAGATTTTCTTAACGATAAAAAAATCAAGAATTCGCTGTACTTCGACCAACTCGCTACGCTCAAACATGTCGACATTTACTCGGCTCATTCTATTTGATTTTTTTATCTAAAAATCTACATTCGTAACTCATTTATTTTTTTAATTATTCAAAAATTCTAAAAAGAGATTATTGCGACGTCCTATAATGTTGAAGGAGCCTTTGTGGAGCTCCAGAAACATTATAGGCTGGCAAGTAATCGCTATACAGAGCTTGAATTTATTAATTTTTTTCAAAGAAAAATTTTTTTAAAGTTTTACTCAGTAACAAATTATCTTTTTAAATTATTTTATATTTTCAATATATCTATTATTTTTTTCTTTTTGTCATGACTGACAATGACTGAAATTTTATCCTCTATTAATTTTTTTCTAATAACTTAGTACCTTTTTTTATATTCTTCAAAGTTATTTTGAATTTTTTTCTGGGAAGCCATTTCATTTTTTTTCTGTAAAAGGTAAAAAAATCTGTTCCCCAACATACATCAGCAGCAAGAAATAAATTATCTTCAGGAAGAAATAAACAAGCTTGTCCCTTAGTATGCCCACTTACCTCCACAAGAAACATAGATAAATCAGAAAAATAAATCACAACTTTCTCTATAAGGAAATTGAGTATTTTCTTTAAAATCGTCTATGATTATCAGTCTTTTTTTCAAAAGTCTTCTGGTAGTAATTCATCAAAAAAATTAATAGACTATCCCTTTTTAACTTAAAAATCATTATAACAAGTTTTGGTTAAGATTAGGTAAGAATTCGGAAAAAAATTTTAAGCCTCCAATATGGTCAGGATGTAGATGAGAAATAATAATATATTTGATTTCATCTGGACTTATCCCTTTTTCTTTTAAGTTGATAGTCTATCATATCTTCTCTTTTTAAAGTTATAGGATTAGCAAATCTATATAGAAAGTATTTAAGATTATTTTTTTAAAAATATCCATAGAGTAGCCAGTATCATAGAGTATATAGCCTTTTTCTCTATGTTTTATCAAAAAAACTCCAGCATTAAAATTGACTATTGTCTTATCAAAACCTTTAAAAAAACTCTTTTTAAATCATTGGTACAATAGCCACAAGCAAAAATAATCAACTCTTTCTATCATTTTTTTACTGTGTTCGACATAGTTTTTTTAACTCCTTCTAATATAGACATCTTTTGGAGAATAGCCTAATTCTTTTCTAGCCTTATCAATGTTTAAAGTTTGACTATATTTCATTAAATATAGAGTGTACTTAGTTATAGGAGGCTCTTTTTTTATTCTAAATAACTTATAGACCTTCTCTAAAAAAAGAAACTAAAGGTAAGACTAAATTATAGTTCCATTTTTAAATACTTTCCTTCAGTTCCCATTTCATTGAAGAACAAAGTTAAAATTTCTTTTAAATTCTATAGGCTCACCATTAGTTATATTGTAAATTTCTCTTGAATGTTCTTTTGTTTTCTAGTGCCAATCTTAAAGAATAGGCAACATTCTCAACATAAGTTATATCCACTTTTTTTGCTTACCATCAACAAAAAAAGTGGAATACCCATTTTTTTATTTAATTCTAAAAAGTCTTGGAATTATACTAGTATCGCCTACACCAAATAATCCTCTAGGACGAATTATCATATAGTCTAGATTAGAAGCCTTTTATTATATTCTCTGCCATAATCTTACTTTTTTTATAGTAGTTTAAATCATTTTCTTTAGGTGCTTCATCTTCTTTGACATCTAATTGATCCTTTGCTCCTGCATATATACTAGGAGATGAAACAAAAACTAATTTTTAATTTTTTTCTTCACAGACTTGAACAATATTTTTTTGTTCCAATAACATTTACATTATAGAAATCTTCCCATAGTCCCCAAACAGTAGAAAGAGCTGCGGCATGGATAACTGCTGAACAATCTTGAGAAGCCTTATATAAGTCATCTAAATTATCTATGTCACCCTTTAAAAAAATTCAACATTTTCATCAATCAATGTCTTTCCTATCTTTTTCATTTCTACCGAAGGCAACAACTTGATAAGAGTTATTTTTTTAATTCGTCTATTACATATTTTCCTAAAAAAACCTGTTGCTCCTGTAAGTAAAAATTTTCACTTTTTAACCCCCTTCAAAAATTCTATCGATTTCTTTTTTTCTAATAAAGCACTAGGAGAATAATTATTGAAAGCTTTTGATAATTTTTTTCTAAATTTTTTTCCATTCTTTTCTTTCTAGCATTTTATCAAAGGCTTTTAAAAATAGATTTCTTTGATTTTAAATTTGCAATATAAGCAATCTCGGCTAAATCTGCTCTTACCCCATAATCAAATTGATCATAATCATGGGGAATAATAACAGCAGGCTTGTTATGCTTAATACAAGAGTAAAGTATGCCTGCTCCACCATGATGAATTACATAGTCAACCTTAGGTAAAATTTCATCATAATCTAAATAATGATATACTTGTAAATTATTTTCTTTTATAATTTCCTTTTCTCTTTCTAAATAAGATCCCAATGAAACTACAAACAGGTAGTTTGGATATTTTTTTGAGAAAGTTCTCTAGCTATATCAATTATAGAATTTTTTTAGCCCATTTTAAATGAGTTCCCTTAGTCAATAATATGATTTTTTTTCAAATTTAGTTTCAACTTCAAATTTTGCACTATCTTTGAAAAGAGATGAACAACAAGGTCCAGCCCAAGAAAAATTGACTAGGAAAAATCATCTCTAAATTCAATTTCTTTCATACCCAAAGCAAGTATTGAATAAGGAGAATAGATATTTTCTTCTCCCTTTTCATTATACAATGTAAAATCTAATTCTTTTAATTGTTTTCTTAGTATAAAGCAAAAGTAATTTTTTTAAAAAGTTCTAATAAATCCACGAGCAAATTTATCTCTTAACTTAAAGATAAAAATTATCTTTTTGGATATAGTCCACCAACATAGGCAGGTGTTGTTGTCTTATTTTCTATGGCAAAGGGAGTAGGAATGCTTGTAATCCAAGGGATATTTAATTTTTTTAGAAACAAAACAAACAGGAACAGCAATAAAGTCTGCTACAATTATATCTGGTTTCTCTTCACTAAAAATAATCTTCCATCTCCTTTTATAATTTTTAGGCATAAGTCCTAAATTTTCCTTAAATTGCTTGTAAGCTATGATAGGATTAGTTTTTCTTATCTGTATCAGATATATTTTCAAAGACATCAGGTCTATCTTCAAGTAAAAATTTTTTTACAGGAAAACCTAATCTTTCAACAACTTCTTTCTTTTTTTAAAAACCTGTATAGACACAAATATCGTATTTATCTTTTTTTATTTAATAAAAGGCAAAAACTAATTCTAAAAATTGGATAAAGATGTCCACTGAAAGGAGGAGCAACAACTGCAATTTTAATTTTTTTCTTTGTAAGTATTCATAGATTATTTCCTTAACCTTTCTATCTTTAAAAATATCCTAAATGTCCACAATTAACTATTTTATCAAACTTATGAAAGTCTAAAAACCAACTGTAGATATCAAAAAAAATTCCTTTTGAGAACTATCACATTATTTAGTTTTTCCATAGCCTTTTTCCAACAGGACCTAGTGCAAACATTTTAATATTTTTCATTGTTGAAGTCTGATAGCTCCATAAATTTTTTTTCCACACATTTAAACCTGAACTTTGAGAAATAATAATGACATCTTTTAAAAGATTTTATAGGCTCTAAATGTCTTAAAAATCTCTTTCTCAAATCTCTTATTAAAAAAAGAGTATGAGGATAGTAAGCAATATTGGATAAACTAGCCTCTAGGATATTGATATCTTCAAATTCATCATAGGGAAAAATCTTCATTGTAAGGAAAGTTAGACTTTTATCACCTTATAGCCAAATTCTTTAAAAAAATATTCAATATTTCAAATCTATCAGGCTCTAAGGCAGCAGTTTTTTTAGATTGCTACTTCCACTTATAACAAAGACTATTTTATCCTCTTTTTAAAAAGAGTTTTTGAAACATCTAAACTCTCTAATTTTTTTCTAAATATTCTTTAAATTTCATAGTGTATCTTCCCATCTTTAACTCTGATTTTTTTTATTTCTCCATAGGATTACAGGAGGAGTTAAAAGAGTATATATTAACATAAAAGGTAATAAAAAAATTCACTTAATAATTCATATAGAAGTTCTGTAGTTTGAGGCGAAAAAAACAAATAGAGATTTTTTTAAACGAGTTTTTCTTCATAATTTCCTTGATAAATAAAAAAAGTCTCACTATATGAAATAGTGCAATTTTTTTCCTATAAAAAAAGATTAAGTACTATCACCAAATAATCTATACCTAAATAGAAACTAAAAAAATAATAAAAATAGTTGGTAATAAAGTAGGAAGCAATATGATAACTGAACCTCCCACGACTGAAGTCGCAGGGTTCCAAAAATCTTTAAAAAAATCTTTAAAAAAATTTTTCTAAGAAGTTTGATAGCTTTATACTACCCTTATTCTTTTTAGGTGTGTTCAGCTCACCTCTATTGTATAGGACACTTAAGTCCACAACTTTACTTTTTTTCTTAGAATATTTAATGCTCCATTACAATCTGCATTTATAAGTTTACCTACGCTTGTTTGATATAGTCCTCTTTTTATTCTTTTTCCACTGAATATATATTCTTGCGGATTTTTCTTTATCATATATTGAATTTCATCTCCATCAAAGAAACTTGCTTTTTGATGTATAACTTTCTTCTTGTAGTTTAAATTCTATTCCATATAGTTTACATAGATATATCAATTTATCTCTTAATTTTTCCATATGGTATATTTACAAAGTTCTGATTATTTATACTTCCTATATTTGATTTCCTTTGAAAATCTTCATTATATCCTAGAACTAGTTTTCCTATATCATTATTAAGACAATAATTTACAATTGTTCTTGCTGCTTTTGAAAGATAATCATTTATACGATTATTTCTCTTTCTAGTTATTCTCTTTTGTCTTAATGTTGTGCGCTCAATCTTTTTGTTTATCTTTTTATACTTTGTAATTTTGCATTTACCTTATTATAGTATTGATTAATAGATTTTAATTTTCTACCATCTATTATGAATGAAGCTCCAGCATTTGTAACACAAGTACAAAGATTGTCTATACCTAAATCAATTCCTAGTACATTTTTCTTTATTTAATTCCCTTTGAATTTCTTTTTACTTCATAAGTATATTGAATTTCAAAGTACCTAGAATGTTGTTTTGGTATTATTCTAATTTCTTTTATCTTCTTGTCTTTTAATACTGATGGTAGCTTAACTTTAACTTCCTGATGAGTTTTCTTAAAAAGAATTTGAATAAGGAACTATCAGCATATCATCTTTTAATCTAACAAAAACCTATAACAAGAGTTGTAAAAACCATCTTTAGCAAGATAATTAGGTAATTTTATTTTACCATTATATTGACCATTCTTAGCAAGTTTTAAAAAGTACAAAGAATGATTTAAAAACTTTCATCTACTTCTTTCAAAAATTTGTTGAGCCATATTAGAATTTAACTTCTTGTAATTCTCACTATTTTTTTAAGCATTTTATAGTTTTCACTATAACTTAAATATTTTTTTATTGTTAAAAATAGTGTTGTCTAACATTGTATATAGCTTGATTCTTTAAATTCTTAGCTATATGGCACAAATATTTTAAGTTTTTAAACTCTTTTTTTACTAAGATGTTTTTACTTGTTGTTTTTAATGTTAAATACATATATAATCACCTCCTTTTTCATCAGAGATATTATACCATATATTCTACATTTTATCCATTAAAAAAAGTAATGTTTTTTTATTTATTTTTAAATATTTTTTTAAGTTTTTTTAAAAACCCCACAACAGTGGGAAGTGTCGTTCACATAAGTGCGCTACTACTTATGCAGTTCTCAAAGACTTTATATCTTATGAACTTCTTGTTATCTCTAACAAGCACAGACTATATCTTATCCATAGTGCATCTCAACACCTTAGGCGAAACCACTTCCAATACCAATCGCTTGTATTGTACTCCCCTCACGAGGGATAGTCGTTGAACTTTCCTTTTCAGGCTTAGCTGCTGATTGTCTATTATCATAATGTTTAGGATTTAACCTTGCACCATCTAGTATATTTTTTCTGCTTTCGCCACCATCACACTTATACCATATTCTCACTTAGGTATTATGTTGTGGTTATACTAGCTTTAAGAGTTCCCAGCAATTCAGTTTCTTCGTTGCACGGTTTTGCTCCGTGTCTACATACAAGTTTCCCTATATGCTTACTAAAATCTTCGTGCAATTCATACTCTACGAGTACATGTCTCATGACTAACACCCTACGAGTGCTAGAGTCACGAGTGTTCTTGCACTATTTAATAAAAATTTTGTAGAAAAAGCATTTTTCATATATACATTGCTAAATAGCAACCATCTTTTCATAAGAAGTATATATCTTTTTAAGCTTGGAACTGTATTTCTCACATTACAAAAAAATCGTACTTTGTATAATTTTTTTACCTTCTTTGAAAGTAGATAAGTGGCTAGGGCTAAATCATCACAAAGCCAATATTTTATCTCCTCAAAGGCAGAATATTTTTTTAAAAATATCAGTTCTTAAGATATAGAACATTCCGTTTATAGTCTTATTTTCTTTTAAAAAAATGATAAAGAAAAAAATATGAAAAAAATAGAATTAGAATTGATAAAGGCAGAAATTAATTTTTGAGTAGAAGCCTTTAATATTATAATTAAAAAGGAATTCCTGTTGCTATCCATTCAGATTTATCTTTTTCATATACACTCAATTCATCTAATTTTTTTCTGTCTATTACAGCATCATCATCTAAAAATTATGGAATACTCAGTTTTAATTTTGTCTACAACTTGAGCAAGTTTAAATATCTTAGGATTTACTTCCTGAGGGACATCATCTAAGTAATAGACTTCAATTCTATTTGAATAATTTTTTTATCTTTTTAAAAATATTTTTCAACTGTATTTATAGCTACTTTATCACTTTTATCAACGAGCCATATAAATTTCATATCAGTGGTATTTTTTTAAATTAGCTTTTAAATCTTCTTCAAGTCTAGGATCACCTGATAGAATAGGGTTGAAGCACAGTGTATTTCTTTTCATTTATTTCAGTCTTTTTCAAGCTTATCTATTTTATAGAAATAAGCAAAAGAAAAAGAACAATTTTTAAAATAAGTAAAAATTATTGTTATTGTCAGTAAAACATAAAAATAAATCTATCATTTAATCACCTTTTTTTAATACTGAACCTACTAGTCTTAATTGTAAAGAAGCAGGTAAAAGATTTAGGAGAAACATAGAAAGCTTGTTTCTAAAAACCTATTATAGAAAAATCTTTTTTTCTTTTCAATTATTTTTTTATAATTCTTTTAGCTACATCTTCAGAGCTCATCATAAATTTTTTTGTGAACTTCCAAATTTTGCTTGTGTATCCTTGTCAAAAAAAGTTACTTGCAGTTGGACCAGGACAGACAGATAGAACTCTCACATTCTTATTTTTTTATTATGTAGCTCTTCATCAAGTGCTAAAGAATAATGTAAAAAGAGCTGACTTAGTTGAGCTATATATCGCCATATATGGATGTTGATATAAGGCAGCAGTTGAACAGACATTTAAAAATTATTCCTTGTCCCTTTTGTAAAAAAATTTTTTTCAGAATATTTTTTGTCAGTAACATAGGAGAGATAAAATTTACATTGATAGTATCTAAATCTTCCTTATCACTTAATTTTTGAAAAAAATCTGTAATCTTTCCAAAGCCTGCACAATTAATAAGTAAATCTATATCGTAATTTTCAATTATTTTTATCTAAGTTATCTATATCACTTAAATCATATTTTATACATTCACATTTTAGTGAAGGATTTTTTTCTTCTAAGTCTTTTTTTAAAAAAGTTCTAACTTATCTATAGATCTTGCCAGTAAAAAAAGCTCATCTGTTTTATCTGTTAAATTTATAGCAAGCTCTTTTCCTATACCAGAGCTTGCACCAGTTATTAAAAATTTTTTTCCATTCTATACTTCCTTACTATATTAAATTCTCATATTATTTAAATATTATATCATTTTTTTGAGCCTTATATGTAAAAATAAAAATATGTATTAAAAAAAGATGGAGTGTTTTTCATTTAGTATTCATTTTTCCTTATGTATATTTGTTAGTACAAGAGCTTGAGAGAAAGTTCATAAAATTTCTCTCAAGCCATCATATATAGAGAATATCCATCTCTAAAATAGGGAAAAATAATGATTTACAAAAAAATAATATAAAAATAAAAAAATAAAACAGAGTATTCATTTATAATTCATAATCGTGAATTATAATTAGAGTATAGAAAGAAAAAAATAAAAATAATATAAAAATAAAAAAAGAGGAGAAGATTTATAATGAAAAAAATACTAATAGTAGGAGCAATAATTTTTAGGAAGTATAGGATTTTTCAACAAGTGCTTTAGCAGCAATAAGTGAACAACAAGCAAAGGATATAGCTTTAAAAAGAAGCACAAGGTGGACAAATAACTAAATTCAAACTAGATAGAGAAAAAAAGGAAGAATGGTTTATGAAGTTGAAGTTATGGATGGAAATATAGAAAAAGATTATGAAATAGATGCTGAAACAGGAGCAATAGTAAAAATTTGAACAAGAACAAAAAAAGGAGCTGGAAAAAGCTAAATCAGTAAATGAACCAAAAAAATTTCTTATGATAAAGCAAAAGAAATTGCATTAAAAAAATTCTAAAAAAATGGAAAAATTTAAAGAAATTGAATTAAAAACATAAAAAAATGGTGTATTAGTGTATGATGTAGAAATTGCTGGAAGGATTTGCAGATAGAGAATTTCTTATAGATGCTAACACAGGAGAAATCTTAAGAGAAAAAAAGATTTCTAATAATTAAAATAGTTCCCTTTTCTAAAAAAAGTTAATAAATTCTAAATGAAATGGTGTTGGTAGAAATATTTTTTTATCAACACCATTTTTTTGTGAAAAAAATTAAACAAACTTTCAAGATTTTTTTCAAAGTCTAAGGTAAATAATTAATCTTAAATTGTAATAATAAACTTAATATGTTATAATTTTTGGTAAACAAATTATTGAGGAGATTATTGTGGAAAAAAATTTTTATATAAATCTTTTAAAAGTCTTTGTTATATATATTGTTTATGATGACAACTAAGTTTAAAAAAATCCAAAAATTAAATAATTATTTTTTTCTCAAAAAAATTTCTAGAGATAAATAATAATTATGTATTAAAAAAAGATAAAAAAAGAAAAACTAATGATAAAAATTTTTGATACTTTTTACCTCATTGTATACAACTTTATGATTGTGAATATAAGATAACAGCAGATATAAATAATTGTAGAGTTTGTGGTAAATGTGTGGTCTATAATTTTGTTGATATAAAAAAATAAATATAAAAAAATATAGATGTTAAGATAGCGACAGGAGGAACACTTGCAAGAAAGTACGTCAAAGATTCTAAGACCTGATTTAATAATTGCAGTGGCTTGTAAAAAGAGATTTAATAAGTGGAATAAGAGATGCAGAACCTTTTTTTAGTCTATGGAGTTTTTAATAAGATAAAAAAACGAATCTTGTATCAATACAACAGTTGCTATTGAAGATATCTATGCTATTTTAGAAGAAATAAGTTAATAGGAGAGAGTTATGAAAAAAATTTTTAATAATATCACTTTTTAGCTAGTTCTAGTATAATTTTTTTGCAGGAGAAGCTGAAGACTTTTAAAACAGTTAATGAGCTTTATAAAGAGAAAAAAATTTTTAAATCAGCTCTTGTAGAATCAGAGAAATTTTTGGAGAAATATCCTGAGTCTAAACATCAAAAAGAGTATGAGAGATAAGGTTGCAAAAAAATTTACTTTTTAGAGAAAGATTATAAAAAAAGCTGAAGAAGTATTTAAAAAAAGTTATTTCGTAATGGAAGAAAAAAATCTGAAAAAAAGATGAGTATGCTTCTTACCTAGCAAGAATAAATGCCTTACAAAAACAAAAACAGATGAAGCTAGATTTTATTTAAGAGAAATAAAAAAATGAAAAAAACTTATCAAAAGAGCACTTTTTGCAGTAGGGCAAGATTTTTTTTATCTAAGGATAATAATGATGCAGCTAAAGATATTTACAGAGAAATTATAGATAAAAAAAGTATGAAAATGATAAAGAAGCTATGATGGGATTAGGTATAGTAAACTATAATTTAAAAAGATTATGATAAGGCTATCTATTGGTTTTCTGAATATCAAAAAAATCTAAACCTAAAGAAAAATAAAGATATGGTTTCTTATTTAAAAAGCCTCAGCTCTTTATAGAAAAGGGAAATACTGAACAAGCTATAGTAGATTTTTGAAGAATTAGCAAACACAAATCCTGCTAATGATTATTCAAAAAAAGCAATTCTATATTTAATTGAAATTTACAGTAATAAAAAAAGACGAGCAAAAAAAGTAAGTTTCTATCTAGAAAAAAATAAAGGGTACAAAAAGAATATAATACTGCTATGACTATGATAGGAGACTTATATGTAACAAAGGAAAAATTATGATAAGGCTCTTCAATACTATGATCAAAGTGATGATAAAAATAATCCAAGACTTATCTATGGAGAAGCTTATTCACTTTATAAGAGTGGTAAGTATGAAGCAGCTTTAAAGAAATTCCAATCATTAAAAAAATAGTGATTATTACAACCAATCTATCTATCATATATTTGCTATAAATTATAAGTTAAAGAACTTTGATGAAATTATAAGAGATAGAGAAATTATAAGAAAAGTTGTAGTTAGCCAAGTTGATACAGATAATATCATAAGAATAATTGCAAACTCTGCATATCAAGTTGGAAACTATAAATTAGCAAAAGATTATTATGGTAGACTATTTGCAGTTTCTCCTGATAAGGACAACCTATTTAGAGTAATATTACTAGATAGCCAAATGCTAGATATGGAAGACTTACAAATAAGATTTAATCAATATAATAAATTGTATTCTGATGACACTGAATATAAGAAAGATGTATATTTATATACAGGAGATGCCTACTACAAGGCAGGTCAAGTTGAAAGAGCTGAACAAATCTATAAGGCATATTTGAGTCAAGATACAAACACAGAAATCATATCAAGTTTGATGTCTAGTTTATTAGACCAACAAAAATATGATGAAATGAATCAATATCTTTCAAGTGTAAGTGATGACAATAGCTTAAGCTACCTAAAAAGGTGTAGCAGCTATGGGACTAAAAAAATATGATGAGGCAGAAACTCATTTCCAAAAAGTTTTAGCTAATGGAGATAAAGGGTTAAGTACAAAGGTTTACTTAAATAGAGTTAGAAACTTCTTCTTGGCTGAAAGATATAATGAAGCAATACAAGCTGGAGAACAATATTTATCTAGAATAAATCCTGATAAAGAAAAAAAGCTATATATAGTGAAATGCTAGATAAGATAGGATTAAGTTACTTTTAGAGTAGGAAAAATATGAACAAGCTAGATCTTATTATTCAAAAAAATTGCTAGCATGAAAGGGTTATGAAGTTTATGGAAAAATTCCAGATAGCAGATAGTTACTACAATGAAAAAGAACTATGCTAAGGCTGGAGAGTTATATAAGTCTATCTATAACAACTATGGAGAAACTTTCTATGGTGAGCAAGCTTATTATAAATACATAACTACTCTTAGTTTACTTGGAAACACTGAAGCCTTTGAAAGAGAAAAAGAATAATTTCTTATCTGTATATCCAAATAGTACTCTAAGAACTACTATATCAAATTTAAGTACAAACTTCTATATAGAAAGTGGAGATACAGAAAAAGCCATAGAAGCTCTTGATAAGTCTAAGGCAAATACAGATGATGCAGATGTTAAAGAAAAATAACACTATTAAAAATAATAGGACTAAAAATTAGAAAAGAAAGATTACAAGGATATGGAAAAATATCTAGGAGAGATATCAGATCCTGAAGAAAGAGCTTACTATTCAGCTCAATATTATGCACAAAAAGAAAGATCCAAAAACTTGTAAAAAGAATATGAAACATTATTAAAATCTGAAAAAGTACAAAGCTTATGCTTCAAAGGCTCTAGGAGATTATTACTTTTGATAAAAAAAGACCTAGCTAAGTCTAAAAAAATATTATGGAACTCATGTTTCAGTAAATAAAAAAATCCTGATGAATATGTTCTATATAGATTAGGACAGGCAAACGAAAAAAAGAAAAATAACTTGAAAAATGGCACTAGCTGACTACAAGTTAGTTTATGAAAAGAAAGGTAAACTAGCAGAAGATGCTATGCTAAGAGCTGCAGAAATCTATGATAGACAAGAAAAATAATGTGGAAGCAGAAAAAAATTGTTTACAAAACTTTATGCAACAAAAAGGAAATAAAGATTTAAAAAGCTTATTCTATAGAAAAAAATTAATTTACTATAAACTTTTAAAATGAAAAAAACAAAAAGAAGCTAAAAAAAGTATTATGATGAGCTTAAAAAAATTAGATGCTAAAAGAGCAGAAAAAAATTCAAAGGCATACTTCTAAAATATAAAAAAATAGTTTGTTATAGTAAATTGGAAAGTAAAAAAACAAGTGAACTTGCATCTAAATTTTTAGATAAAAAAATTAAAGCAAGTGAGCTGAGTAATTGTCGGCGTGTCTGAAGCCAACTTGTTGGCAAGTTTTGCCGAAATTACAGCGAAACGTTAATTTTTTTATCGTTAAGAAATTTAGCTAGCAATGAACTGTTTTTTTACTTTCCTAATGTCTTATTTTTTTATATTAATTAGAGGAACAAAGAAGGAGGAAGGAAAATGAGTAAGAAATTATTGGCAATATTTTTTTACTACTGGGAGTACTAACTTATGCAGAAGATAATGATACAACTGTTATTATTAATGATAATGCACAAAAAAAGCAACAGACAATGGTGAAGTTATAACAACTGAAGTTACTAAAAAAAGTTGTTGGAGAAAAATAACCAACAATTAGATGTTAAAGAAATCGATACTGAAGAATTAATACTTCAAAAATCAAAATTTAGAGTCATCTTCTATAAATATCACAGGTGAAAATTTAAAAAGAAAAATGGTGACAAGGTAAAGGTTAATCGTGAAAAATACAGCTACTATTGAAGAAGAGTTATCTCAAGGAGTAGAGAAAAAAAGGATTTTTTTAGAAGAATAATAGATAAATTATTTGGATAGTAACAATATAGAAAGGAAGAAATAGAAATGCAAATATTAAAAAGCAGGCGGGATATTAATGTATTTTTATTCTCTTAATGGGAATAGTAGGATTATATGCAATTTTGGAAAGATTCTTTTATTTTTGCTTCAAAAGAAAGAAATAATTATTCTAAATTACCTTCAGAAGTTAAACAGCTTATAAAAAGAAGGGAAAAATAAAAGAGTCTATAATCTACCTTAATTCTAATAAATCATCAACTTCAACAGTTTTAAAAGAAATTTTGATTTATGGATATAAAGAGAATAAGGAAACATTATCAGCACTTGAAGAAAAAGGAAAAGAAAAAAAGCAATAGAACAGATAAAAACATTTAGAAAGAAATATGTGGCTTTTTATCTCTAGCAGCTAATGCTTCACCTTTATTAGGACTTTTAGGAACAGTTACAGGTATGATAACAGCCTTCAACTCTATAGCATTAAATGGAACAGGAGATGCTGGAATCTTAGCAAAAGGGATATCTGAAGCTCTATATACAACAGCAGGAGGGCTATTTGTAGCTATTCCTTGTATGATATTCTATAACTATTTCAATAAGAGAATAGATTTAGTAGTAGCTGATATAGAAAAAACTTGTACAGAGTTGTTAAATTATTTCAGAGAGTAGGTGTTGACAATAATGAAATTAGATAGAATAAAAAGAAGAAGTGGGGGAACATTGATACTAGAAATTACTCCACTTATAGATGTAGTTTTCCTTCTACTTATCTTCTTTATGTTGGCAACAACTTTCGATGAAAGGTCTGCTTTTAAAATAGAGCTTCCTAAATCAACTGTTGCAAAAGACAAAGAGTACTTTGAAGGAAGTTCAAGTTCTAGTGGATAAAGATAAAAATGTTTATATAAAAATATACTAATAATTCAGGAAAGACTGAAACTGAGGAGTTAGAATTATCAACTTTTGTTGATTTTGTATCAGAAAAACTTGATACTTCTGAAAGTAAAGATGTAGTAGTTTCAGCTGATAAAGACATCGATTATGGTTTTTATTGTTGAAATTATGAGCTTATTAAAAGAAGCAGGAGCGAGTGGGATAAATATAGATACCAACAGTACGAAGTAGGTGATAAAAATGAAAAAAAGAGTGACTATATCTGTCTGTTTTTATCTATAATTATAAATATAGGAATTATACTTGCTTTAACAGTATTTTTCAAAGGATACAACTCAAGAAATATTAGATGCTGAACAAATAAAAAAATTGGTTTGGTTGCAGTAGAAAATGATGCTTCAACAAAGTTTAGAGGCGAAAAAGAATGTAGATGCTAAAAAAACAAAAATTTAGATGCTGACAGTATAGAAAAAGAAAGAAGAAAAAAACTGAGAAACCAGAAAAAACCTACAGAAAAAGAAAAGTTGAAGAAATTAAAACTGAAAAAAACTGTAGAGAAAAATTACAGAGAAACCAGAAAAGAAAGCGGCAGAAAAACCTGCTGAAAAAAAGCTTAAGGAAAAAAACTCCAGAAAAACCAAAAAGAAAAAGCCAGTTGAAAAAAAGAAAAAAACCTGTTGAGAAGAAAGTAGAGAAACTTGCTGAAAAAGGGAGAAAAAAAGTAGTTGAGAAAAAAAGATGAAAAAGAAAAGCTCTTGAAAAAAACCAGCAACTAAAGAGAATTCAAAGAAAAGTTCTTCAGAAAGTTCAGACTCAAAAAGGAACATCTAAACAAGAAAAAAACCTTCTCTAGCAGATTTAAAGAAACAAATATCAGGCTCACAACCTAAGACTTCTAATGGTGGATATAGCCCAACAGCTGATCCCTGATGGAGAAGAAGTAGTTGATAGAGTTCTACAAAAATGTAACTTATTCAAATGGACTAGTTTCAGGAAGTAAGATGGGAAATTCTAGTGATGGAAGAGTAGTTGATTGGAATGCTAAAAAAATAAGGTACCTGAGTTCCCACAAGCAGCAAAAATCTTCTGGAAAAACATGGAAAGTTAAAGATAAAATTAAAAAGTTGATAAGATGGGAAATGTTTTATCTTTCGTTATAGTTGAAGGAAGTGGAGTACCTGAAATAGATGCTGCAGTAGAAAGAGTTGTAGGAACTTGGAGAGTTAAACTTATGAAAAAAATGGTAAACCTGTAAACGGAACATTTTACTTAAATTATAATTTTGATTTTTAAATAGTAGGGAGGGGTAAATGCTATTATTAGGACTTCGCTTAGATAATGACTTAAAATTGGAGTTTGAAAAATAATTTTTGAAAAATGATTTAGTATTTGTTGAAAAATATGATATCTTTTATGGACGCTATAAAAAAATAGGAAAATATGAAGCTATAGTAATAGATGAAAGAAATTCAAAAAGAAGAAGCACTTATTAGTTTAATAACAAAAAAATCACTGAACTTCAAAAAAAGGTGGTAATAATTATTTTTAGGAGAGGCATCAAACTGGAGAGTTATTGCGGGAAGTATAAAAGCAGGAGCCTATGACTATATATTAAAAACCAGAAATACCTAGAAAATATTGTAAAAAAAGTAGTAGAAAAAAATCTGTAAAAAGATTACAAAGGTTTGGTAGAAAAAGTTGATAAAACAAAGAGTACAGGGGAAAAAAATTAATAGGTAGAAGTAAACTTATGATAGATCTTTACAAAGTTATAGGAAAGTTGCTAACAACTCTGCACCTGTTTTTAGTTACAGGAGAAAGAGGGACAGGAAAAAAACAAGTGTAGCAAAGGCTATACATCAATTTAGTAATGTTCACGATAAACCTATTATAAGTGTAAACTGTAATTCATATAGAGCAAACTTATTGGAAAGAAAAATTATTTGGTTATGAGAAGGGTTCATTTGAAGGAGCAGCTTTTTAGTCAATATGGTGAGTTAGAAAAAGGCTGAAGGTGGAATACTTCATCTGGCAAATATAGAATCTTTAAGTCTTGATATGCAATCTAAAAATACTATTCTTACTTGAAGAAAAATAGATTTTTTTTAGATTGGGTGGAATGGAACCAATAAATGCTTTTTGTTAGAATAATAGCATCTACAAGTGTAAACCTTGAAGAACTTATAGATAAAGGACTATTTATAGATGAACTTTATAGAAAATTAAAAAGTTTTAGAAATAAATATTCCTAATTTAAGGGACAGAAAAAGATGATATACCTTTTATTATTGACCACTATATGCCAGAGTGTAATAGAGAAATGGAAAAAAATATAAAGGGTGTAACAAAGATGGCCTTAAAAAAAGTTACTGAGATATGACTGGCCAGGTAATGTAAATGAATTAAAAAAATGCAATAAAAATATGCAGTTGCAATGTGTAGAGGTTCTAGTATTTTTGATAGAAGACTTACCACCCTAATGTAATAGGTGAAAAAAAGTAATCACTTCAAAAGAAGAAATTAGAGCACTCTCTATTGAAAATTTAATTAAAAAAATGAAATAAGTCAATTAAAGAGTAAAAAAATAAGAAAAAGTGATTATTACTTTGAAATAATCTCAAAGATTGAAAAAAAGAGCTGATTAAGCAAATACTTGAAATAACTAATGGAAAGAAAGTAGAGACGGCTGAGATTTTAGGAATAACAAGAAACACTTTAAGAACTAAAATGAATTATTATGATTTGGAGTAAAAAAATGCATATTACACTTTTATAGAAAAATATAGACCGAGTAGTTTTTTTCAGAAGTATCTGGAGAAAAATGAAATAGTAAAAAAAGTCTTAAAGTTATCTTTAAAAAAACAAATCAATGGCTCATGCCTATCTTTTTTTCAGGACCAAGAGGAGTTGGTAAAACTACCATTGCAAGACTTATTGCAAAGGGAGTGAATTGTTTTAAACTTAGGTGAAGATGGAGAGCCTTGTAATGAATGTAAAAAAATTGTAAGGCTATAAATGAAGGAAGATTTTCAGACCTTATAGAAATTGACGCTGCTTCAAATAGAAGTATTGATGAAATAAGAAGTTTAAAAAGAGAAAAATCAATTATCAACCAGTGGAAGGTTTGAAAAAAAGTATATATAATAGATGAAGCACATATGCTAACAAAAGAAGCATTTAATGCACTTCTAAAAAAACTTTAGAAGAGCCACCATCTCATGTAATGTTTATATTGGCAACGACAGAACTAGATAAGATATTACCTACTATAATTTCTCGTTGTCAAAGATATGATTTTAAAGCTCTTGATATAGAAGATATGAAGTCTGGACTGAAGCATATTTTTAAAAAGAAGAAAAAATTTATCTATGAGTGATGAAGTATATCCGCTTATCTATGAAAAATTCTTCTGGAAGTATGAGAGATTCCATTTCTATTTTTAGAAAGACTTATAGTCACAGCCAATGGAAATGAGATAAATTTAAAAGATAGCTGAAGATACTTTAGGAGTAACACCAAGTTCAAGAATAAAAAAATTTTTTTTAGATAAGTTGTTAAATGAAAGCGAATATAATATAATAAATGAATTGGAAGCTTTAGCAAATGAATCTTTTGATATAGAATTATTTTTTTAAAGACCTAGCTAAATACTGTAAAAAAATGCTATAGTTAAAAAAATGAATTAGATATAGATAAGGGCTTAAAAATAATATCAACTATCTATGATGTAATAAATAAGTTCAAATTTGAAGATGATAAAAAAACTTGTTGGCTATGTAATAGTTGCAGATATTTTTGGCAAATTCAACTCAAACTATAGTAAGAACAGTAACTAAGGTTCAAAAAAAGTTGTGGAAGACACTGATGATACATCTAATACTGTAGTGGAAGCTGTTAAAGAAAAAGCCAAAAGTACAGATTACTATAGCTGATGTGAAAAGAGTAATTGGAACTCTATACTAGATGAGGCTAAAAAAAGAAGAGTTTCATATAAAGTTTTCTTAATGGGAGCTAATCCTGTGAGAGTAGAGGATAATATTATATTCATAACTTATGATAAAAAAATATTTATTTCCAAAAAGAACAGATGGAAAGTGAAGAGTATAATAGAGAATTTACAGAAATTATAAGGAAATTCTTCAATGAAAACAGCTTAGAATTAAAAATATGAAGTTATTGGGCAGAAAAAAAGAAGAAGAAAGTGGTGAGGAGGAATTCTTTAAAAAAGATAGAAAATTATTTTAAAGGAAATTCCTAGTTAAGGGGGAGATATGCCAATAGTAAGTATACTAATGTCAGCAGCGACAATAGTATTGTATTTTTTTCCTATCCTTATTTTTTTTACCTTTTTTTAGCTTATCTTATACCTTACTATAAGATAACAAGGGTAAATTTGTATAAGAAAAAAATATTCACTAGCAGTAAATATTATAGTAGCCTTGATTTTAGTATTTATAAATCCAGGATATTTAATGTTATATTTAATTTTTTTCCATATGCAATGGAATTTATGTTTTATCTATTTAATAAAAATAGCGAAAAAGAATGCAAGTTTTTTTAATAGAATAGTTTTAATGTCTATAGTACCAACTATACTAATATCTTTGTATCTATATGCAAATATGGATATGATAAATTATACTATGAATTATATGATAACAAATTTACCTAGAATGAAAGATATTGTGGAACAAGTAGGAATTGAAACTGTAGTAGCAGTACAAGAATCAATACAAGAATCAATGGTCTTAGTAAGAAATTACTATATTTTTGGAGCATTTTTTTGTTGTAATAGTTTCTTACTTTTTTTCTTTTCTTAAATCTTATACCTAGTACATATAAACTATGGAAAAATTTCATGTTATTGGTTAATACCATATATGTTGATATTATGGGCTCACAAATATAATATATCAAGCAATCTATTGATTGAAAACAATATATTAGAATGTATAAAATGGATGTATGTACTGTATGGAATAAAAAGTTATGTATAGTTTACTCGATAGAATAGGAGTAAAAACAAATATAATAAAAACATGCAATAAGTATGATGATAGGCTTACAATATGCACCATTTGTATTTATATTAGGTGCGTTGGTAAGTTTTGAATTTATAGAAGTAAAAAGAAATAAAAAAATATAGAAATATAAGGGGGTCATTAAAATGGCAAAAAAATACAAGTTATACTTTTTAGAAGATGTTGCAGGACAAGGAAGAAAAAGGGGAAATAGTTACAGTATCTGATGGATATGCTCATAACTTCCTTTTTAAAAAGGGAAAAAAAGGAGTTTTAGCTACTCCTGAAGAATTACAAAAAAATAGAAAGCAGAAAAGAAAAAAAGAAGCTAAAAAAAGCTTGAAGAAGAAAGAAATAAATCTTTAGAATTAAAGAAAAATATTAGAAGCTAAAAACTTTAAATCTTTCAGTTAAAGCTGGAGAAAATGGAAAACTATTTGGAGCAATAACAAGCAAAAGAAATAGCGAGCCATATTAAAGATGAATTAGGTCTAGATATAGATAAAAAAAGAAAAATAGAAGCAAATATAAAAAGCTTTTAGGACCTGATGAAGTAGTAATAAAAATTATTTACAGATGTAAAGGCAGTAGTAAAAATAAACGTAGTTGCAAAAATAATGGAGGGAAAAATGGAATTTGAAGAGCTAAATAGGATTCCTTTATAGTTTAGAAGCTGAAAGGGCTCTAATAGGAGGAATTTTTCTTTGATGTAAATTCTTTAGATGAAATAAAAATACATTATTAAGTCAGATGATTTCTATAAAAAAAGAACATGCTGAAATATATAAAGCGATTGAAAAATCTTTTTTTCTGAAAGTAGAGGAGTAGATCCTATTTTAGTGGTTGAAGAGATTAAAAAAAGTGACTTAAAAAAATGAAGAAGAGATTCTTCAAGTATTGACTGAAATTATAGATGAAAAATACTAGTTCATATAATCTTTTAGAATATGCTGAATTGATAAAAGAAAAAGGCTATGTTAAGAAGATTAGGGCAAGTAGGAATGGAAATAACTAAGACAGCACATACTGATGTTAGAACTGCTGAAGAAATTATGGATGAAGCAGAAGCAAAAGTTTTAAATCTATCTAAAAATATACTAAAAAAATAGTATAATTGATATGAAAAACGGCAAGTTTAGATGAAATGAAGAGAATTGATAATGTAACAGCAAATCGTGGAAAAAAACTTTAGGAATACCAACTGGTTTTGTCGATTTAGATAGAATGACAAGTGGTTTGAATAATTCTGACTTAATAATCTTAGCTGCAAGACCAGCCATGGGAAAAAAACAGCCTTTGCTCTAAACTTAGCATTGAATGCTGCTAAAGAAAAGAAAAAAATGTTTTAATTTTTTTAGTCTTGAGATGCCTGTTCAACAGCTATATCAAAGACTTTTAGCAATGGAATCAGGAATTTCTCAAAAATAAATTAAGAAATGTTTATCTTGAAGAAGATGAATGGAATAAATTGACATTGGCAACAACTAGCTTATCTAATCTAGGAATATATGTTGCCGATTTACCACATACAAATGTTTTTAGAAATAAGATCTTATGCGAGAAATATGAAAACTCAAGGTCTTTTAGATTTAATAGTAATAGATTACTTACAATTAATAAATGGAACAGGGAAAGGTAGAGGCTCTGAAGCAAGTAGACAGCAAGAAATTTCTGATATATCAAGAGCATTAAAAAGGACTTGCAAGAGAATTAGATGTACCTGTGATAGCTCTTTCACAATTATCAAGAGCTGTTGAAAGTAGAGTTGATAGAAGACCTATGCTTTCAGATTTGAGAGAATCTGGAGCCATAGAACAAGATGCGGATATAGTTGCTTTTTCTTTACAGAGAAGAGTACTATATACCTGACACTGAAAACAAGGGAATTACTGAATTAATTATTGGTAAACACAGAAATGGAGCTACTGGAACAGTAAAGCTTAATTTCTTAAGTGAATTCACAAAATTCACAAGTTATACAGATGAAGTGAAATAAAAATTTTAGAAGGGATGATATTTTGAAAAAAGCGGAATTACTAGCACCTGCTGGGAATATGGAAAAATTTAAGATGGCACTACACTATGGAGCAGATGCTGTGTTTATGGGTGGAAAGATGTTTAATTTGAGAGCTGGGAGTAACAATTTTTCTGATGAGGAATTGGAAGAAGCAGTTAACTATGCTCATGAAAGAGGAAAAAGAGTCTATGTAACTCTTAATATTATTCCACACAATGATGAATTAGATGCTTTACCAGACTATGTAAAGTTCTTAGAAAGAATAGGAGTAGATGGAGTTATAGTTGCAGACTTGGGAGTATTCCAAGTTGTAAAAAGAAAAATTCTGATCTAAATATAAGTATCAGTACACAAGCAAGTAATACAAACTGGAGATCAGTTAAAATGTGGAAAGATATGGGAGCAAAAAAAGAGTTGTACTTGCAAGAGAAATTTCTTTAGAAAAACATTAAAGAAATTAGAGAAAAAAAGTACCTGATATAGAATTAGAAGTTTTTTTGTACACGGAGCTATGTGTATGGCAATTTCTGGAAGATGCTTACTAAGTAACTATATGACAGGTAGAGATGCAAATAGAGGAGACTGTGCTCAAGCATGCAGATGGAAGTATTCTTTGGTTGAGGAAACAAGACCAGGAGAAACTATGCCTGTGTATGAAGATGAACATGGTACATATATCTTCAACTCAAAAGATTTATGTACTATCGAAATGATAGATAAAATCTTAGATGCAGGAGTAGATTCACTTAAGATTGAAGGAAGAATGAAAGGAATTTACTATGTTTCAAACTGTGTAAAAGTATATAAAGATGCATTAAACTCTTACTATAGTGGAAATTTTTGAATATAATCCTGAATGGAGAAATGAACTTGAATCTATTTCAAATAGATCATATACAGAAGGTTTCTACCATGGAAAAGCAGGAAAAAGAATCTCTAAATTATAACAATAGAAATTCATATAGTCAAACTCATAAATTAGTTGCTAAAATTGAGAAAAAAATTAAGTGATAATGAATATCTAGTAGCAATTAGAAATAAATTATTTGTTGGACAAGCAGTTCAAATTGTTAGTCCAGAAATAAAAAGTTAGAGACTTTGTAATGCCTGAAATGATACTATTGGATAAAAATGGGTAGAGAAACAGAAAGTGTTGAATCTGCTAACCCAAATTCATTTGTAAAGATAAAAAAACAGATATACCTATGAATGAACTAGATATGTTAAGAATAGTTTTATAGGAACTAGGGCTCTTGAAACACTAATGGTAGGCAAGTAATCAATATATATAACTAAATTTTTATTATTGTTTATCAAATAGTGTTGATAAAAAAAGTTTATACTATGACCTGACATAATTAAGAGAATTTTTTTGAGAATAAAAAAACTTAAAAATTCTCTTTTTTTATTCAAACTAAATCGCATTATTGTATTAAAAAAATTAAGCGCTAATTGAAATAATACCTGCTTGAATTAATACGCGCTTTTTTTAAAATTACTGAAATTTGAATATCCAAATGCTGTTCTCTTTATTGATTTTTATTTTTATTGTTTAAACCCTCTATTAAACCATTAGTAATATTTGATTCAAACATATTTTTTTGATATATTTCATATATTTTTTTCAGAGTTTTTTTAGAGCTATTATCATTTTCTTAGAAATTTTTTTTCTTTACTAGCTAAATATTTTTTTACTATTTCTTCAAATCTTTTAAAGTTATTATGCTTTTATTGTTTGAATAATATCTTGGTAGATATTAAAACTAATCTCTAATTCAGGGATTTTTTTCTAAAAGATAATCTACCTTATCTTTGCTACTTAGTTTGCGCTTAAAGCTCTGACAATAATAGTTTACTCGACAAAGATCAGGATAATATTTTAATAATGACTTCCAAAAATAGCTTCAGTTTTCTTTTTTTAATGAATCATCTTTAATGGAATTCATAATAGATATTCTAGTTTGATTAAATGCTCTATTAACAAGATTAACAATATGAAATTTATCTATTACTATTTTTTTGCATTAGGAAAGATAGAATTAACTAAGCTAATGTATGGAACATACATATCCATACAAACATATTTTACATTATTTCTTGCTTCTAAAGAAAAATCTTGAAAAGTATTCTGTAAGAGAATAAAGTCTTCTATCTTCTACAATATCAATAATACTCTTACTTTGATAGTTAGCAAAAAAACAAAAAGACATAGTGCCATCAATGTTTTTTTAACAGATTTGAATTCATCAATACAAATAGCTTCTGGTAAATGTTCTTTATTAACTTTAAAAATCAGAATAACAATCATCCATGACTCTTTGTACAGAAGTAATAGAAATATTATATCTCTTAGCAATAGATGTAAGAGATAGATTTTCTTTAAGTTCAAAGAGCAATAGTATACTTAAGATTATTGGATATATTAGAGTTATCACTGACAATATTTGTAGAAGGAGAGAAAGTTTTTTTACAATCCTTACAAATATATCTTTGTACACTAAGTTCAAGTTCAATATTGTAATTTTTGAATAGGAATATATTTAATTTTACGATATCTTGAACCATTTTTTTAACAATATTTTTTTAGAATTACAATGAGGGCAAGCGCAGTAATTAGATTTAAGAAATCCTTTAAAAAAACTTTTAATTCGATAATTACCTTTTTTTGAGTAACTTGACAATATTCTTCTTCTGGAAAAAGAAATATTATTATCTTGAATATTTAAGAAATTTTTTTGATAAGATTAGATAGAGACAATGAAATCATTTCCTTTTTATGGTTATTTTTCAGCGATTTAATTTTAACAGGAAAATTTTTATTGTCTCAACTTTTTTTATTAAAAAAATGGTATTGATAGAAATTTCTTCTATCAACACCATTTATTATACAACCATAAAAAAACAGAAAAAGTTGTTTGATTCAGTTTTAAAAGATCAACCTAATGTGAAGGTTTATGATGGTAAAGTGGGTTATAATAATGGCTTTGATCATGTTTATGCAATAACAAATGATGAAGGAAAAAAATAATAGAAGTATGGATAGTGGATAGTAAACAAATGGGAAGTACAAAAAAATTATCAGATGGAGCAATTAAATTAAATAATAATGCAACTAAATTAGGAGATAAAAACTACAAGACAACTTTCTCCAGATTGGATAGATGCTGATTTAGCAAAAACTAGATGAAAAACAATCCTGTAATAAAAAAATAGTTGAAGAAGCTAGAGCTAATAAAAATTTTTAAGAATAGGAGCGGTTGCAGTAAATAAAGAAAAATAAAAACATTAAAGTTTATTGAAATAACAGTAAAAAAATAAATAATTATTAAGATGAGGTGAATATATGTTAGTAAGTAAAAATTTAATGAAAGATTAAAAACATTTATTAGAGAGTATGGAGTCATTAATAGATGATGAAAGTGATAATTTAAAAAAAGAATAGAAGAGAAAAAGAGGAAATTGCTTATATTGTATAAAAGAGCTAGGAAGAATCTATGAAACAACAGCTTCTAAAAGCCTTATTAGTAGATAAAGATATAGAAAGTTTTAGAAAGAATATATATGTATACTCAAAGCTATATCTTATGAGTAGAGATACTAGAGCGTACCTTGCCTGTGTAAAGATGCATCTTTTTGCATTTTGATGTCAAATAATAAAGATTTTTTTTAGATTTTATATTAAGAACTTTTGATATAATAGGACACGAAAAAGAAAAAAATATAAGAAATCTGAAGCTGATTTTTTTATTTAATGAGAACAATATTACTTGCTATAAGAGGAAATTGGGAAGAGGTAATAGCTAGAGCAGATTTTTTTATTCAGCTAATCCTTCAAAAGAGACAGATTTTAAATATTTTCCTCTTGAATTTAGATTTTTGAAAGCATTAGCAGAAAAGAATATTGAAAAGATGAAAGAAAACATAAATGCGATGTTAGAGCCAAAAAGTAGCAAGACAAATGATGTATGATGAGAGTATATTTTTTTGATTTTTTTATCTTCATACCCATGTATTGTTATATTTAAAAAAATAGCATCATATTATGGATTTGATTTAGAAATAGAAAGTGATATAGTTCCAAAAGAATTAATTGACAATACCCCAGCTAAAGAGTATCCAGAGCCTTATGAATTTATGAAAAAAATTTGATTTAAAAAAACTATTACACCAGAAGAATGGAAAGCTTGGATATATGAATATTGTCTAAACCCTGAAGAACTAAAAAGGATTTGAAGAAAGAGGTTATTTTATATAGGAAGGAGGAAATATGGCAGATATAACAGATGTATATGTAAGAATAAAAATATAAGAAAAAAATGGAAAAAAATATGAAGATGATTTACTAGAAGATATTGATATGTATGATGCTTTATCTGATATGGAATACAATGGATTACACTATGAAATAGATGACAAACTTATTATGAGAGCTTATGGCAGAAATTACTATGCTTTATGTTTTGAAAATGAAAGTGAATTAAAAAGACTATTTATTTGAAATTTCAAAGGAAAAGGGAATAGAAAAATATTTATTATATATATTGTGAATATTCATATATAATGGAAGTAATTAGATATGGAATAATAAATATAGATATAGTAAATAAAAAAAGTAACTGTCAATATAGAAAAAGAAGAAAAAAATATAGAAATATTTGAAAAAAATTGCTAGAAAAATCATATCCTAAATTACTAGAAAATTATGAAAAAAATATAGATGATGAGTTAGAAGATGATGAAGTAGAAGAGTATGAAGATAAAATGGATGAGATTATGAGAAAAATATTCATTGAAAAGAATTTGAAAAAGTTTTTTTAGATAAAAATAAAAATTAAAAATAATAATTAGAAAAAAAGCTGAATAGAAATTTATCTGTTCAGCTTTTTATACAATTTAAAAATTTCTAAGAGTAAATATTGGTTATGAAAGAAAGGTCTTAATAGATAATGTTTGTAGTGGTATAATAAAAATTGTAACACAAGAGTCTAATAAGATAAAAATATTTTATGAATTATGCTAGAACACTTGCGACTCTAGCACTCGTAGGGTGTTAGTCGTGAGAGATTCAGTTGTAATTATTAATTTTTTTTAGGGTATAATAGAAACTGTGAAATTTAAATGAAGGGAGATTTTTTTGAATGACTAAGGTAAGTGAATTTTTTTAGAAAAAAATGTATGAGGAGCCTAGCCAAGAGTTAGAGAATGAAATGCTTGAAGAAATCATAATGAAGGCTAATTTTTTTAAGCTATATCAATAGACCAGATAACGGAAAAAAACAGATGTTTTTTTAGTATAAATATGTTATTAACAGATGATAAAAAAACTTTATTTACCTGTTTTTACAGATGTAGAAGAATTAGCAAAATGGGGTATTCCTGAAGAAATGGACACAATAGAATTAAATTTTGATAATTATTCTGAAATTATATTAGATCATCCTCATGATATAGAAGGACTTGTTATAAATCCTTTTTGGAAAAAAAGTTATATTATCTCTGAAGAATGGTTAAGCGAATTAAGAACTATGAAAGAAGAGAGATTAAAAAGTTAGAGAGTTAAAAAAATTCCTGTTAATTCAAAAAAATCTTATTAAGTGAACCAGAAAGATTTCCTACTATGTTAGCTGAAGAAGTAACTAAGTGTTGTGATGAAATAGGAACTATAAATAGATTATGGTTACTGGAAATGACAACTGAAAAAAAGATGAAAGTTGGCTTTTTAGTAGTTGATTTTAAAGGGGATAAAAAAATGAAATCTTCCGTGAAATAAATGATGCAGCAAGAAATTATTTAGGTATGAGATACTTAGATATGATAGCTTATGATGATGAATTTGCTAAAAAAATCTGTTGAAAAATCATAAGCCATTTTATGATAAAAACAAAAATAAGTTTGTAACAAATGTTACAGACTTTTTTTATATAAAGAGTAAACTATAATTATATCAAAAAAATAATACGGAGGTTGTTATGAAAAAAATAATGATTTTTTTATTTGCATTTTGCAGTTTATTAGCTTACTCAGCGAAAAACTGTGGATTATCAAGAAGTAGATAAATATATTAGACAAAAAAATTGGATAAGGATAAAGGAAATAACTTTTATTTATAAAGTTAATCAAGCTGATTTTTACTTTTAGAAGGTTATAGTGATGGGAAACTTACAGCAGTAACTGATTTAAAAATCTAATCCAGGACAAGCTGCTATGGATGGAATGAAATCAGTAGTTTCTGAAAAAAATGGTAAATTAAATCCTGAGTATAAAATATTTGCAGCTGATGGAAAATTATTAAGTGAACAAAAATACAAGTTAAATAAGTCTATAAGACTTTTTGATTAAAAAAATATGGTCGCACACTTGTGACTCTAGCACTCGTAGGGTGTCAGTCATGAGTTAGACCATTAAGTATAGTCAGCATATATAGAAATATGTATGTAGAGGTAGCAACTTTAAAAAAAGCTATCCAATACTACTCGAATTGCTGGAAACCCCTAAAAACTAGTATAACTACAACATAGTACCTAAATAAAAAAATATGGTACAAGTGTGAAAGTGGCGAAAGCAGAAAAAAATATACTAGATGACATAAGGTTAAATCCTAAGTGTTAAGATAATGGGCAATCAGCAGCCAAGACCGAAAGGTAAGGTTCAACGACTATTCCTCCTGAGGGAAGTACACTAAAAGCTAGTGGAAGTGGGTAGACCCAAACAGATAGAGCTGTGGGATAAGATATAGTCTGTGCTTAATAGAAATATTAAGAAGTTCATAAGAGAACTGCATAAGTGGTAGCGTACTTATGTGAACGACAACCTCTAAAAACGACTGAGTCAGTTTTTAGGTTCATATATTTAGAAAAAAATTTTTACTTTTTCATTTACTTATAGTATAAAAAAAGTAGTATACTATATATAAGTAAATGGAGGTGAAATCGCATGGAAAAAAAGCATATAAGTTTAGATTTTATCCAACTAAAAACTCAAATAACAATATTAAATTGTACTTTTTGGTTGTGTAAGATATGTCTATAATCATTTTTTTAGGTTTAAAAACAAGAACTATATAACAAAGAGAAAAAAATCTATTTCATATAGTGAGTGTAGTAAAGAATTAACAGTTTTAAAAACAAGAGAAAGAATGGTTAAAAGATGTAGATAAATTTTTCTTTACAAAAATTCTTTAAAAGATTTAGATAAGGCATATAAGAACTTCTTTTAGTGGAAGTGGCTATCCAAAGTTTAAATCTAAGAAAGATAATAGAAAAATCATACAGAACCAATTATACTAATAATAATATAGAGTTTTTTTAGATAAATGGATAAAAAGTACCTAAGTTAGGAAAAACTAAAAAAATAAGGGATAAGATAAAACCACAAGGAAGAATAATAAATGCAACAATAACACAAGCGCCTAGTGGAAAAATATTATATATCTTTATGTTGTACTGATGTGGAAGTAGAAAAAAATTAGAAAGTACAAATAAGAATGTTGGAATAGATTTAGGTATAAAAAAACTTTGCGCTTACCAGTGATGAAATCTCAATAGAAAATCCAAAAATATTTACAAAAAAATCTTTGAATAAACTAGCGATATTACAAAGAAAAACTATCACGAAAAACCAAAGGGTAGTTCAAATAGGAATAAAGCTAGAATAAAAGTGGCAAGATTATTTGAAAAGATATCAAATCAAAGAAAAAGATTTTTTTTACAAAAAGTTATCAACAGAGTTAATAAGAAAAATATGATATTATCTGTATTGAAGATTTACAAGTAAAAAAATATGGTAAAAAAATCATAAATTAGCAAGAAATATTGTAGATGTATCATGGAGTGAATTTAATAGAATACTAAGTTATAAAGCGAAATGGTATGGAAAAAAACAATAGTAAGAGTAGATAAATTTTTTTGCAAGTAGTCAAATATGTAATTGTTGTGGATATAGAAATGAAGAAGTAAAAAGATTTAAGTGTGAGAGAATGGACTTGTCCAGTATGTGGAGCTGTACATAATAGAGATATAAATGCAGCCAAAAACATATTAAAAGAAGGACTAAAGATATTAGGTATAAGTGCTTAAATATACAATATATGAACCGTAGGAACTATGGGGATAGCTTGGTAAATTTAGTTGGCTAACAGAAGCAACTACTACCCAAGAACCCTGCGACTCTAGCACTCGTAGGGTGTCAGTCGTGGGAGGTTCAGACAGCAAATATAATGGCATATTTAGATGGAGATATCCCTTATGATGATAGATTAATGGAACTTTTTAATGCTGTTGATACTATGGAAACTATAGGATATCACCCAAATAATGTAAAATATATAAAAAAATATATGTTAACCATAAAAAAATAATACTGTAAAAAAATTGAAGTTAAAGATTATAGAGAAAAATCCAATGTTATTACAAATAACAAATATAGATATCAAAAACTTTAAGTGGGAAAAACTGAATATTTCTATCCTAATGGAAAAACTTTTCTCTACTATGAATGTAAAAAAATGGTGTTTTTAGATGGAGAAGCAAAAACTTTATTATGAAAAATGGTAAATTAAAAACTTATAGCAAATAATAAAAAAATGGTAAAATGAATGGAATAGTAACTACTTATTCTGAAGACAGGGAAAGTTATTAAAAAAATAGAAGTTAAAGATGGAGAAGTTGTTAGAGAAATTCAATAATTTTTTTATAGGTACAACCATTTTAAATATAAATTAAAAAGTAAAAAAATAAGCGAGTTACATCATAATTTTCTAAAAATCTACTTAGTAACGAGCTATTTTTTTACTTTTTAATTTGAAAATAGTCTAAAAAAATCTAATATAATAAAGATAGAACTAATAAAAAAATAAAGTGAGGATAAAAATGTTTGAATATCTGTATGGAACAGTAGAATACAAGAAAAATGGACTATATAGCCATAGATATAAATGGTGTTGGTTATAAGGTTTATTTTTCCATTGAGAGAATATGAGAAGATTGACTTAGGTAATAAGTATAAATTCTATATCTACAATCATATCAAAGAAGATACATATAAATTAATTGGATTTTTTTAGATGAGAGAGACAGAAAAAAATCTATGAAATGCTATTAAAAAAATAAATGGTATAGGACCATCTTTAGCTTTTAGCAGTATTGTCTAATTTTTTTCTTATGACAAAATTGTTGAAATAATTTCTAAAAATGATTATACTAGTCTTAAGAAAGTACCAAAAATTAGGTGAGAAAAAAAGGCTCAAATAATAATTTTAGACCTAAAAAGCTAAATTAAAAAAATCTAACTTATACAGAAGTGGAAACTATATCTATAGATATGCTAGAGGACTTAGTCTTAGCATTGGAAGGCTTAGGATATACTAAGAAAGAAATCGACAAGACTTTAGAAAAAAAGTGGATTTAAGTGCATATTCTTCTTTAGAAGAAGCAATAAAAAGGAATTTTTAAAAAAATATGAAAAATAGGAGGATAATAAATGAAAGGATTAGAAGAAATATATTTAAAAAGGTTTTAGTTTGGATAAATATTTTGGAATAGCAAGTGCTGATGAATTAGAGAAATTAGAGGAACTATATAAAAAAATATAGTTATTTCTGATGAATTTGTTAATAGAATAAAAAGCAGTGAATAAAAAGGTTCCTGTACTAGCAAGTGTTGAAACTTGGTGTCCTTATGCAAGAGTATTCTTAACTACTATGAGAAAAATCAATGAAATAAATCATATCTTTGATTTATCACTAATAACTTATGGTAGAGGGGTATCTGAATTAGCAGGATACTTGAAAATTCATGAAGATGATTTTGTTGTACCGACAGCAGTATTCTTAGGTGAGGATTTTTCTAAGTTAAGAGTATTCAACGGTTTCCCAGAAAGATATCACAATGATAGTACACTAGATACTATTGATGGAACTAGAAATTACTTAAAAGGGAAGTTTGCAAACGATATACTTGAAGACGTATTAAGCATATTTTAAATAAAATTAGAAAGAGGTTGAGAAGGAAATGGATACACTAAAAGAATTCTTTAAGATTGGAGCAGGGCCATCAAGTTCGCATACAATAGGACCTGAAAGAGCAACAAAGAGAGTAAAAGAGAAATTTCCTGATGCTGATAGTTATATAGTTGAGCTTTGGGGAAGTTTGGCTGCTACTGGAAAAGGACACTACACAGATAAGATAATTATAGAAACATTTAAGCCTATTCCAGTTGAAATTATTTGGAAACCTGAATTTGTCCATGAGCTACATACTAATGGAATGAAATTCATCGCCTTAGATAAAGATAAGGAAGAAATAGGGGAATGGGTAGTATTTTCAGTAGGTGGAGGAACTATAAGAGATTATGATGAACTTATGGATAAATCACCTAAAAAAGAAGTTTATCCACTAAACTCTATGAAAGAAATTATCAAATGGTGTAAAGATAATAATAAACATCTATGGCAATATGTTGAAGAATGTGAAGGACCGTCTATATGGCAACATTTAAAATTTATTGACCAGGCTATGACTGATGCAGTACAAAGAGGATTAGAGAAAGAAGGAGATGTTCCTGGACCTTTTAAATATCCAAAAAGAGCTAGAGAAATGTATGATAAGGCTCTATCTAAAAGAGCTTCATTAGTATTTACAAATAAAATTTTTGCCTATGCTTTAGCAGTGTCTGAAGAAAATGCTAGTATGGGACAAGTTGTAACAGCACCTACTTGTGGAGCCTCAGGGGTTGTTCCTGGAGTTTTAAGAGCTATGAAAGAGGAATATGAATTAGTTGAAAAACATATTCTAAGAGGTTTAGCTATTGCAGGACTTGTTGGAAATTTAGTTAAATATAATGCAACTATTTCAGGAGCAGAAGCAGGTTGTCAAGCAGAAGTTGGAACTGCATGTTCAATGGCAGCAGCAATGGCGACATATTTTATGGGTGGAAGCATAGACCAAATAGAATATGCAGCTGAAAGTGCTATGGAACATCATTTAGGAATGACTTGTGACCCAGTTGGAGGTTATGTAATTATACCTTGTATAGAAAGAAATGCTATCTGTGCTGTAAGAGCAGTAAATACAGCTGTTTATTGTATGTCTACTGATGGAAAACACACTATAAGTTTTGATGAAGTTGTAAAGACTATGAAAGAAACAGGAAAAGATATGTGTTCTGCATACAAAGAAACTTCTGATGGAGGACTTGCAAAAATACTATGATAAAAATTTTTAGTTGGAAATGAAGAATAAATAAAATTAAAAAGGCATTTTATGAAAAATAGAATTAATAAGAGCAAGCTTAAAAAGATGCAAAAAGAAATTTGGAAAAATGCAGGTAAAAATCATTTAAGAATTTACTTGATAAATATCAAGATTTTGAAACTAATCCAGCAAGTGAAACTATTTTTAAACGTTGAAATGAGGCTAAAAACAAAATTTTACATTCTTTTTATTTTATTTTTTTATAGATAATAAAAAAAGTTGGAGCTATAAGAGTTGTAGATTATAAAGAAAAAAATAAAAAAATAAAAGAATTTCACCTTTATTTATTCTACCAGAATATAGAAATAAAGGAATAGCACAATCAGTAATAAAAAAATTTGTGAAGAAATTCATGGAAACATTAATTGGGAATTGAGTACAATATTAGAAGAAAAAGGAAACTGTTATTTATATGAAAAATTAGGCTATCATCCTACTGGGAAAATACAAGTTATTAATGATAGACTTACTTTAATCTTTTATCATAAATAAATATTTGTGAACTACTCACGACTAACACCCTACGAGTGCTAGAGTCGAGAGCTTCATAAGATAACTGAAAAAGTAAGTTATCTTCTAAGAAGTTTGGTTTTAAAACCCTTATTCTTTTTGGCTAGTCCACGATAGCCACTACTGGATAAGACTTGCATCTACACCGCTACTTTTATCTGTATATTATATTTAAAAAAAGAACAACTATACAGAACAGTGAATATTTTACAAGGCTACTGTTTACTAGCCTTAACTCCATATATTCAGTTGCTAATGTTCTAAATATATTATACACTAAAACTAGTAAAATTGCAAATTTTAGTGCAACATTTTCAATGTTGGTGTTATTCATACCCTACGAGTACATGTCTCATGGCTAACACCCTAACGAGTGCTAGAGCCACGAGTGTTCTAACACATTTAATAAAAAAATATTTGGAAGGAAAGTTCTTTATGATATTACTTGAAAAAAATTTAATTCAGGACAAAAAAATAAAAACAATCAGGAGGTTACTTTTGCTTTTTATTCCAAATAAAATTAATGATATTTGGAAGTGGGAAAGTTCAGATGTAAACTTTCTTTTTAGAAAAAAAGCAAATTTAGAACTTGGAGAATTAAATTCATATGCAGATTTAATTCCTAATGTTGATGTATATATTAAAATGCATATAAGAACAGAAGCTAATAAATCAAGTAGAATAGAGGGGACTAAGACTTCGATTGAAGAAGATATGTCAGATATTGAAGATATTTCTCCTGAAAAAAAGAAATGATTATATTGAAGTCCATAATTATATAGATGCTTTAAATCAAGGAATATATAGAGTAACTTCAGGAGAGCTTCCAATTTCAAGCAGACTTATAAAAAGAAATTCATTCAATGTTACTCAAAGGTGTAAGAGGAGAGAACAAATATCCAGGTGAGTATAGAGTTAGCCAAAATTGGATAGGTGGATCTATGCCATCTAATGCAAAAGCATGTTCCACCACCTCATTTTATGTTGGATGAGTTGATGTCTGATTTAGAAAAGTTTATGCATAATGATGATTTAAAAATTCCACATTTACTAAAAAAATTGCAATTTTACATTATCAGTTTGAAACTATACATCCTTTTTCTGATGGAAATGGAAGAGTTGGAAGGTTGTTAATACCATTATATTTATTAGATAAAGAAATATTAAAAAAACCTTGTTTTTTTATATCTCTAATTTTTTTGAAAAAAATAGAATAGATTATTATGATAGTTTGAGTAGAGTAAGAGAAAAAGAATGATATACTAACTTGGATTTTTATTTTTTTCTTAATGGAGTCATAGTGACAGCTCAAGATGCTAAAAAAATAAATTTCATCAAGTTGTACAATTAGTTAAAGAATATGAAAATATATTAAATACATCAGTAAAAGGAAGCTGGGAAAAATAAAAAGTAAAATATTAAATGCTTTTTACAATGAACCTATATTAAGAGTTAATCAAATTATTGAAAAAAACTAATTTAAGTAAAAGCTACCATCAGTAATATTTTTAAAAAAAGTTTTATTGAAAAATGAGATTTTTATTTGAAAAAGAAAAAAATGATGATAATGTTGAAATTAAAAAGAAATAAACAATATATTTTAAAAAAATACTTAGATATCTTTTTCAAAAAGGCATAGAAGAATCTTAAAAACTTAGTCAAAATTTTTTTAATTTTTTTGACTAACATAAAACTTAGTCAAAATTTTTAATTTTTTTGACTAACATAAAACTTAGTCAAATTTTTTTATAAAAAAAGATTAGTATGATAAATGGTATTGAGGAAAATTTTTTTCCATCAACACCATTTTTTTATTAAGTTATTAATTTGTTTTTTTCTTTTCTTTTCTAAAAACTTTTTAAAAGCTTCTAGTTTAGCTTGTTCTTCAGCCTTTTTAGCATCTTCTATAGCTTTTTTTCTTGAGCTTTTCTAGCTTCTTCTTCCGCTCTAGCAGCTTCCAATCTAGCATTCTCTTCTGCTTTTCTAGCTTCTTCCTCAGCTTTAGCAGCTTCTAATCTAGCATTTTCTTCAGCTTTTCTAGCCTCTTCCTCAGCCTTTTTAGCTTCCAATCTAGCATTCTCTTCTGCTTTTTTTTAGCTTCTTTTTTTCAGCTTTCTTAGCTTCCTCTTCCGCTCTTTTAGCCTCTAATCTAGCTTTTTCTTCCGCTTCTTTCTTAGCCTTTTCTTCAGCTTTTTTAGCTTCAGCTTCTAGTCTAGCTTTTTCTCTATCTTGAGCTTTATAAAACTCTCTTTTCTTTTCTAATGTTTGAAGAGCTTGGTTGTCTCCACTTGTTGCTCCTTCATTTACTGTACTTGAACTTGAACAAGCTACCATAGCCATAGATGCTGCTAAAATAAACATTGCAAAAATTCTCTTTTTCATAATCGTTTTCTCCTTTTTTTGTGAATAATTTTTATTAAATGTGTTAGAACACTCGTGGCTCTAGCACTCGTTAGGGTGTTAGCCGTGAGACATGTACTCGTAGGGTATGAATAACACCAACATTGAAAATGTTGCACTAAAATTTGCAATTTTGCTAGTTTTAGTGTATAATATATTTAGAACATTAGCAACTGAATATATAAGGTTAAGGCTAGTAAACAGTAGCCTTGTAAAATATTCACTGTTCTGTATAATTGTTCTTTTTAAAAATATGATATACAGATAAAAGTAGCGGTGTAGACACAAGTCTTATCCAGTAGTGGCTATCGTGGACTAGCCAAAAAGAATAAGGGTTTAAAAACCAAACTTCTTAGAAGATAACTTACTTTTTCAGTTATCTTATGAAGCTCTCGACTCTAGCACTCGTAGGGTGTTAGTCGTGAGTAGTTCACTTAATTTCTTCTAAATATTTCATTCCAACTTCATAGTTAGGATTAAGTTTATCTAAAAACTTAACATAAGAAAGTAGAGAAGTATAGAAGTAATTATTTTTTTTGACTATAAAATTCTTCTGGAATAAAGTGTTTAATTTTATCTTGTAATTTTTTTCCAGTTAGTCAAGTATCCTTGAATTAAGTCTATATCTTCTTTAGTAATTTCTTCATTTTCATTTTCTTTAAGAGCTATCATTCTTTCTTTAACAGCTTTAAAAAAATTGAAGAGTTATATTGCTTTTATTTCTAAGAAATCATCTTTTTACATCTTGAGCAATATCTCTTCCAAAATCTTGCATAAATTCTTGTACTAAACTAAGTCTTACAAATTTATTATTTCCACCAAAAGAAACTAGTAAGTCTTTCTCTATCTTTAAATAGTTTCTCAGACAAGTAAGATAAGTATTCCTTACTTACATAGATTTTATCTAGACTTACAACATTTCCAAACCTTCCAACTAACTTATTGATACTATAAAAATATATGTACCTTTCCAGATTTATAACGTAAGTCATAAATCTTTTCTAAAAATTTCTAAATTTTTTTCATATTTTTTTAAAAACCTTTCTAAATTATATATGTAAAAAAATATTACAGACAATTTAAAGAATATTATAAGAGCAGCAGTATCCACTATTGTTGTAATTAGAGGACTCGCCATAATAGCAGGGTCAATCTTAAGTGACTTAGCTACAAGAGGTAGAACACCACCTATAACCTTTGCCATTATTACTGTTAAGAACATACTTATAGCAACAACTAAAGATGTTTCTAAACCTGAACGAGTAAAATAATAGATTCTTATAAAATTTACAGCTGATAAAATAAAACCAACTAAGATACTTACTCTTAATTCTTTCCAAATAACTCTAAAGATATCTGAAAATTCTATTTCTTCTAAGGCTATACCACGAATAACCAAAGTTGCTGACTGAGAACCAGCATTTCCACCAGTATCCATAAGCATAGGTATAAATGTAGCTAAATATACAGCTGATTGTAGTATATCTTCATATTTCTTTATGACTAAACCTGTAAAAGTAGCAGAAATCATAAGGACTAATAACCATAAAATTCTGTGTTTTGCAAGAGATATAACAGATTCTTTTAAATATTCTTCATCTGATGGATTCATCGCAGCCATTTTTTGGATATCTTCTGTATTTTCTTGGTCGATTACGTCCACGATGTCATCAACTGTGATAACTCCAACTAGCCTATCTTCATGGTCTACAACAGGCATAGTAGTTAAATCATATTTTCTGAATAATGCTGCAATTTCTTCCTGGTCATCTAGTGTCAATACACTGACAAAATTAGTGTCCATTTCATCCTGTATATATGAGTCATCTTTTGATAGAATTAAAGTTTTTTTAATGATATTATACCAACTAATTTTTTTCTTAGTATCTGTTACAAAACAAATATCAGTTTCCTCTTTATCAATAGCAACCTTCCTATAATATTCTATAGCTTGTTTAACTGTATAGTTATCTTTAAAAAGATATATATTCTACAGTCATAACACTTCCAGCAGAATTTTCTGGATATTTTAGCATTTGATTTATTAATTTTTCTTTTTATCAGAAGATGTATTTTTTTTAAAAATTTTATCTACAATATTTGCAGGCATCTCTTCTATAAAGTCTACGGTATCATCAAGATACATATCTTCAACTATAAATTTTATCTCATCGTCAGTTATATTTTCAATAACTTCTTGTTGTTTTTTTCAGGAGATAAATAGGAAAAATACTTCTGATGAAAAAGTCTTTCGGTAATAACTTAAAAAAATAATTAAATATTTCTCCTTTGGAAAAATCCTCAAATACATCAGCAATATCTATAGGATTTTTCATTAATTAAAATTTCTTTTTAATTCAGCTAATTTATTTTTGTTCTAATAATTCAACTATCTCTTCCATTTCTATCCCTCCTCCTATTTTTTTTATTATAAAAGAAATAAAGATAATTATTAGACTACTGCGACGTCCATTATTGTTGAGAGAGCCTTTGTGGAGCTCTCGAAACACTAATGGCAGGCAAAGTAGTCAAAAATAATTATACATTTTTTTAGTTTAAAAACTATTGAAACTTATTTTTCCTTCATATTTCTTTATAAAAATCATCTTTAAATTCTTTAAATCTTTTTTTTCTTTTTATAGCTTCCCTTGCATCTTTCATAAGTTTTATTAAGAAATGTAAATTATGATAAGATGTCAGACGAAGTCCTAAAAACTTCTTGAACTTTAATTAAATGTCTTATATATGCCCTTGAATAATTTTTTTACATACATAACAATCACATTCCTCATCTAAAGGAGCTGTATCTTCCTTATATCTTTCACTTTTAATTATAAGTCTACCTTTTTTTGTAAAAACTGTTCCATGTCTTGCAAGTCTAGTAGGTTGGACACAATCCATCATGTCTATTCCACTTTCAACTGCATTTAACATATCAACTGGTTCTCCAACTCCCATAAGATATCTAGGTTTATCTTCAGGACATTTTTCCACTATATAGTCTAGTATTCTATACATGTCTTCTCTTGGCTCACCAACAGCAAGTCCACCTATAGCATAACCAGAAAAATGTTCATCCATTTCACTAAGTTCATCTAAGCTTTTCTGTCTTAAATCTTCATAGATACCACCTTGTACTATGGCAAATAGTCCTTGAGTATCTTTTTTCTGGTGTGCTTCAACACATCTTTTAGCCCATCTTGTAGTTCTTTCAATAGAAGGAATTATATATTCTCTAGTTGAAAGTCCTGGTGGACATTCATCAAAAAGCATAACTATATCTGAACCTAGATTATTTTGTATCTGTATAGATTTTTCAGGAGATATAAAATGTTTAGAACCATCTATATGAGAACTGAAATATACTCCTTCTTCTTTAATTTTTCTAAGTGAACCTAAACTAAAAACTTGGAAACCACCACTATCTGTAAGAATAGGTTTATCCCAATTCATAAATTTATGTAGTCCACCTAGTCTAGCTATTAATTCATCATTTGGTCTTAAATAAAGATGATAGGTATTACCTAATATTATTTCACTACCTATGTCAGTCAGTTCTTCCTTTGACATAGTTTTTACAGTGGCTTGAGTACCAACAGGCATAAAAACAGGAGTTTCAATTTCACCATGAGGAGTTGTAATAAGTCCTGCTCTTGCTTTTACCATCTTTATTTTTCAACTTTATATGTAACTGCTAATTTCATTAATTCTCCAATCATTAACGTTCAACAGAAATAACATCTTTTAATTTTTAAAAATATTATTGATTAGATAGTCATATTCTGCTTTTCCTTTAATTTCTATTGATATCTTAACCTTCATTACCTTATCACCATCTTTTTTTAACTTCATATGAATTTAAAGATGTGATATTGATTTTATGGTTTCCAATTAAATTTACAATTTCCATCAATATATTTGGTCTATCATTTAACACTATAGTGAAAGTAAAGTTGTATTTATTCAACTTAGTTTCTATTAGGTTTTCATCCCATTTAACTAAGATTTCTCTACTAGGATCTTTTTTTCTACCATAGCATGAAAGTTAGGACAGTCTTTTTCTATGGACAGTTATACCTGTAAGTTTAGTAACAAAACCTCCTATTTCATCTCCAGGTAAAGGAGTACAACATTTTGCAAATCTAATAAGAGTGTTGTTTATTCCATCTATAACTATACCAAAGTCATTCTTTCCTTCTTTCTTTTTCTCTTCTTTTTTTCTTTAGAACTTCTTCAATAGTTAAAAGTTGATGCAGCTCTTTCTTTTTCTAAGTTAACTTTTTATTTTATTGATTAAAATATCAAGCCTACTTCTCTTTTTCACCAAGATAGAAATAAAAATTCTTCCATACTAGAAATATTATTTCTTTCCATATGTTTTTTTAAGAGTTGGATCACTTTCAATTTCTTTTTAAAGTCATTCCTATTTTTAACAGCTTCTTTTTTTCTAGATTATCTTTACCTAGTTTTGAAACTGTTTCTTTATTTTTCATCTTTTTAAGAATTTTTCTAATTTTTTTCCCTTAGCACCATGAGTGATAACTATATCTAGCCAATCAATACTTGGTCCTTTTTGAGTTTTTTTAGAAGTTATAATCTCTACCTTGTCCCCACTTTTTTTAATTTGTGGTCAATAGTAACCATTCTACCATTTACTTTAGCTCCTACACATTTGCATCCAACTTGAGTATGAACCATAAAAGCAAAGTCTAAGGCAGTAGCTCCAACAGGTAATTCTATAATATCTCCTTTAGGTGAGAAAGTAAAGATAGTACCTCTATCTATATCTCCTGTAACTCCTTCAATGAAGTCTTCAGTTGAATCAGATTCGTTTTGGAATTCTATGATATGTCTTAACCAACCATAGATATTATCATCTTTAGAAGTCTTTTTATTCTCTTTATAGTTCCAGTGAGCAGCGATACCCTCTTCAGCTATATCATCCATGTCCTTAGTTCTAATTTGTATTTCAATAAATTTTCCTAAAGGTCCAACTATAGTTGTATGGATAGATTGATAGTTATTTGATTTAGGCACAGCTATGTAGTCTTTAAATCTTCCCGGAACAGGAGTGTATTGACTATGTACTATACCTAGGATATGATAACAGGCTGCCTTGTCTTCAACTATTACCCTAACTCCCATTAAGTCATAAATATCATCAAATTCTTTACCTTTTTGATACATCTTTTTATAGATACTATAAAAATGTTTAAATCTTCCTTTAACTTCGGCTTTAAGTCCTAAGTCGACTAGAGTTCTTTTTCATAGTTCTGATGAAATTATCTATATAGTCTTTTCTTTCTTCTTTTGTATTTTCAACTAATCTTTTAATTTCTAGATATTCTTCATGGTGTAAATAACTGAAACTTAAGTCCTCAAGCTCAGATTTAATTTTTGCCATACCTAGTCTATGTGCAAGAGGAGCATAAATATCTAGAGTTTCTTTTGATATAGCCTGTTGTTTCTCAGGCTTCATAAATTTTAAAGTTCTCATATTATGAAGTCTATCAGCTAATTTTATAAGGATAACTCTTATATTTTCAGCCATAGCTAAAATCATCTTTCTTATGTTTTCAGCTTGATTTTTTGTACCATTAGGCAATGCTTTTAACTTAGTAACTCCATCTACAAGGACTGCAACAGTATCCCCAAAGTTATATTTGATGTCTGCTATAGGAATCAACGTGTCTTCCACAACATCATGCAAAAGACCTGCCACAACTGTGTCAGTATCCATTTTCATATCCATTAAAATTTTTGCAACTTCAACAGGATGAATGATATAATCATCACCTGATTTTCTATATTGTCCTTGGTGACTTTCTTCTGCAAAAGCCAAAGCTAATTTAAGTTTGTCAAAATCATAATTTAAGTGATTTGCTTTTGCTTTTTCTAATAATTGTTCCCAATAGTTCATCATAATATACCTTCTCTCTAATTAATATTGCATTAATGTAATCATAGGATAATTATTTAATTTGTCCCTACCTTTTAAGTCTACAAGTTCTATTAAAAACGCTAAACCAGCTACTACTCCACCTAATTCTTCAACTAATTTTATTGTTGCTTCTACAGTTCCACCTGTTGCAAGTAAGTCATCAACAACTAATACTTTTTGTCCAGGTTTTATAGCATCTTTATGTAAACATAGTTTGTTTGAACCGTATTCTAAATCATAAGCATGTTCAACTACTTCACGAGGTAATTTACCTGGTTTTCTAACAGGTGCAAAACCTACACCCAAAGCATATGATACAGGACAACCAAATATAAATCCTCTTGCTTCAGGACCAACAACTATATCTATATTATGTTGTCTTGCAAATTCAACAATTTTTTCAGTTGCATATTTATATGCTTCTCCATTATTCATAAGAGGTGTAATATCTCTAAATATTATACCTTCTTTTTGGATAATTTTTCTATTGATGCTACGTAATCTTTTTAAATTCATTTTTCTCCTATCTACTCTATATATAAATTTATTAAAAACATTGGAATAAAAAAATCTTAAAAAAATAAGTGAGTTACATTTTTAATTAATTATTAGAAATTTTCTTTAAGATTACTGCGACGTCCATTATTGTTGAGAGAGCCTTTGTGGAGCTCTCGAGACACTAATGGCAGGCAAGTAATCGTATATATAACTAAAAATCTACTCAGTAACGAACTATTTTTTTATAGAATTTTATATTTTATTTTTTTAAAAATCTTTTTAAATTTTCTAATTTTTTTCTTTATTATTTTTCTTTTTGTATACAATGTTTTTAAAAAGTGCATACTCATCTAAATTATTTTTCATTGTTAACAATATATTTCATTAAAAATATCTTCTGCTTTTCTATACTCTTTTATCTCTATTAAGAAATTAGCATATATATCTACTATATTTTTTTATTTGCATATTTTTTTATATGCTTTTTTTCAAAAAAATAATATTAGAATACTTTATTGTATTTTTTTTGAAAGACCAGCAACACTAGCTAATTCTGTATAAAAAAACTTTCATTATACTCCTCTAAAAAAATTTATCATTTGAACTTATTCTTAATAAAGATTTTTTTCTACTTCCATTTCATCATTTTCTAAAATTGCCACTCTAAAAATTACTAAGATTATAGGTGAAGCTATTTTTTTATCAATAATAAAAAGGAATATATTTTTTTCATTTCCATTCTCTTATCTTGAAAAATATAGTAATTGCAGTAAATTCTTTAAAGAATTTTTCATCATTAGGTTTTTATTTCCAAAAGCCTTTTTTTATAATAAGCTTCAGCTTCTTCATAATTTCCTAAATCAACATACAGGTAAGCTATTTCATTGAGTAAAAACAATGTTATTTTTTTATCCATTTCATAGGCTTTTTTTATAGTTCTCTAAGGCAGAAACCTTATCATTCTTTTGATATTCATTCAAACCCTTAATAAAATTATAATTTTTTTCTTTCTGACTGTTAAAAACAAGCTAAAAAAATAAAAAAACTTAATATAACTATTGTCATCATCTTTTTCATAGCTATAGCTCCTTTTTAGTTATTTTCTTCCGTTTTTCTGCTCTGCTTTTTTTGCTCATTATGTTTAACTACATCTTCTGTAATATAACCACCTGAAACTATAAGTTTAAATGCCCATTCAACTGACATATTCAAATAATATACTTCCTCTTTAGGAAGACACAATAAGAAACCTGAAGTTGGGTTAGGTGCTGTTGGAACAAAGACATTTACTATTTCTTTATCAGGTAAAATTTCTTTTAGAGCTGTATTTTTATCAGCTGTCAAGAAACCTATAGCATAGAGTCCTTTTTCTGGGAAATTCCACAGCTACCACTTTTTTTATATACACTTTCTCCATTATCTGAATACACAATACCTATAATTTGCTTAGATGTCGAGTATACAGTTTTTTTATAATTGGAATTCTTTCTAGTATATTTATTGCTCTTCTTATGATTTTTTTGAGAAAAAAACTACTTTTGTCATATAACCAAGTACAGTTATAGACAAGAATATTATTAAGAAAGCAGCTATATATACTGATACTTGCATATAGAAAGTGTCTGCTTTCTCTCCAAAAACCAAAAATCAACCAATCTTTTTTTAGAATTTTTTTATAATTATAGTATTATTTATAATCCTAAATGCTAGATTGAATAGCCAATTAAATATATAGTATGTTATTACAACTGGTAATATCATAAGTAAACCAGTGTAAAAAAATTCTTTTTTTAATCTCATTCTTCCTCTTTATTTTTCTTCTTCTTCTAAAAATCTTTATAAAGACTTTTAGAAACTCTCATTTTATCTACTTCTAAAAACTTTTTAAATAAATATTATCTATTTGGACTTCATCTCCAACTTCACAAATTTTTTTCCTGTAGTTGTAACTATAAGTCCTCCTAGACTTTCGTAATCTTCTGAAATAGGTAACTCTAATTCTAGTTCTTTATTTATTGTTTCTATGTCTGTCATAGCATCAACTTCATATTCATTGTCTGCTATTTTCTTAAAGAAACTATCCTCTTCATCATCATATTCATCTCTAATTTCACCAACAATTTCTTCTATTAAATCTTCTATGGTAACAAGTCCAACAACACCACCATATTCATCTAAAACCATAGCAATATGAACTTTCAAAGTTCTAAATTCTTTTAAAAATTTCTATTATAGATTTTTGTTTCAGGAACAAAAATATGCCGATCTTACAAATTGCTTAATAGGAATGTCTAATTCATTGTTTTTTTAACATGTTCCATCAAATCTTTTACATAAAGTATTCCAATGATATTATCTATAGTTTCTTCATAAACTGGTATTCTTGAAAAAAACCATTTTTCAGTTATTTCATCCCATATTTCATTTATTGTTTTTTTCACCTTCAAGTGCAAACATTGAAGTTCTAGGTGTCATTACTTCTTTAGCACTTGTTTCACCTAGAGTAACTATAGAATGTATCATTTCTTTTTCATCTTCTTCAATGATACCTTCAGCATTACCAACATTGACATAAGAAATAATATCTTCTTCTGTTATCAGAAGTTGAGGACTTTCCATATTAACCCCTAGTATTCTACCTACAAATCTTGATATAAATATCAAACAGTAGACAAAAAGGAGTGAATATAATAGAAAGAACATATATAATAACTGAAACTCCTTCAGCTATCTTAGCACTATTATTTCTCGCCATAAGTTTAGGACTTATTTCTCCAAAAAAATTAAGATCAATATAGTCATTATAGCTGTAGCTAAAGCTACAGAAGAACCTTTATTTCCAAAAATAATTTACTATGACAACAGTAGCTAAAGATGAAGCTAAGATATTAACCACATTATTTCCTATAACTATCCCTGTCAACATAGAATTAGGATCCTTTAACCATTTTTTTCATTACCGCATATCTTTTTAGGATGTTTTTTTCTTCATCTAATTTTTTTCTAAATAATTAGATCTATAAGCTGACAATGCAGTCTCCGATGCTGAAAAAAATCCTGACAATAAAAATTAAAATTACCAATATTAACACATTAAGATACGTGTCCAATTAGCCATACACCTTCCTTATTTATATTTTATTAATTACTTCCTGATATTCTAATATCTGCAATACCTTCTAGTTTACCAATTTTAGATATAATTTTATCAACTTTCTTTAACATACTTTGAGTTAGCTTAATAAGTATAGTTGATTTTTGCTATTCCATCAACTGCCATATTTTTGAACTACTGTTAGTATACTTATTTTTTTCTTTAGCAATTACATCTAGAACATCAGATAAAAATTCCAACTCTATCTTTTTAATGATAGATGTAAGCTGTAAACTTTATCTTCTCCACCTTCATAAAAATGGTTTTATGAAGTCTTTATATTTATAATAAGTACTTCTACTTATTCCAACCTTCTTTATAGCACTGTATTTAGACATTTTAGTCTTTAATATTAAATCATTAACCTTTATTACATTTTTGAATAGATTTAGGTAAAAATTCTCTTGTCAACAATATAAAAATTCTTTATTGTCCTTATCTTTTTGATTTTGCAGCCACTGTCCCTCCTAATTAAATAATTCCTCTGTTTGCTTTTAAATGATTTTTAATATATTTGAAAGCAACATTGCCACAGTTAAAGCTCCAACTCCACCTGGCACAGGGGTAATATATGATGTTTTCTTTTGAACATTCTCAAAGTCGACATCTCCCTCTAATTTTCCATTAACTCTATTTATACCTACATCAATAACTACAGCCCCTTCTTTTACCATATCCTCTGTGATAAATTTAGGTTTTCCTACAGCTGAAATCAAGACATCAGCATTTTTAGTTTTCTCTGCTAAATTTTTAGTGTGACTATTACAAATAGTAACAGTTCCATGATTATTTAAAACTAAGGCAGCAACAGGTTTCCCAACGATATTACTTCTTCCGACAACAACTACATCTTTACCTTCTAAATCAATTTTATAACCTTCTATTAAGGCCATTATACCTGCTGGAGTTGATGGAGATATAAAATCCTCACTGTTTTGGAATAATAAACCTAGATTTTCAGCCTTAAAAACCATCAACATCTTTTTATTAATTTAATCCTATTTAATACTTTTTGTAGCATTTATTTGAGGAGGTAAAGGTAAGTTTATCATTATACCATCAACCTCAGTATCTTTTATTTAATTTATCAATTAAGTTTAAAAGATAAGCCTCAGATATTTCTTTTACTAAAAGAGTATTTATGAACTGCTATCCCTAAATCTTGATATGATTTTATTTGTGAATTAACATAGACTTGAGAAGCAGGGTCATCTCCAACTAAGATAGAGGCAACAGCAGGAGTGACACCATAAATTCTTTTTGATATCATCTATTTCATTTTTTTAGCTTTATTTTAATATCCTTAGCTAAATTTTTACCATCCATTAACATAGTTTCTCACCTATTTTTTTAAAAAAATTTTTCCATTTATTAAGTCTACTCCAGATATTTGTTTTTTTATTTTCTGGTTTAGCAGAGCTTATAATAAGACTAGCATCAGCTGTTTTTACAACAGGCCCCTTACCTTTTAGATATTCAACAACCTCTCCACAACTTGCATTGTCATAAGTCTTATCATAGATTATTGTTTCATATATCTTTATAATTGATTTATCAAGCATAGAAAAAAAGCAGTTGGAGCAGGATTCATACCTCTTACAAAGTTAAAAATTTCTCTACTTGTCTTAGTCCAATCTATTTTGCAATCTTCCTTTTTAAAAGGTTTTACAAAAGTAACTAAATTCTTATCTTGAACTTTAGGCTCAGCTTTATTATCTTTTATAAGCTCGATTGCATCAACTAGTAAATCAGCTCCCATATCTTTCAGTCTATCATGTAGAGTTAAGAAAGTATCCTCGTCTGAAATTTCTGTTTCCTTTTGAAGTATAACAGGACCAGCATCTAATTCTTCTTCAACATACATTATAGATACTCCACTTTTTACTATCTCCATGTATTATTGCAGCATTGATAGGAGCAGCTCCTCTAAATCTAGGTAATAGAGAAGAGTGTAAATTGATAACTCCATATTTTGGAATATCTAAAACTTCTTTAGGTAAAAATTTTTTTCCATAGGCTACAACAACTATTAAATCAGGCTCCATAGCTCTGATTTCATCTATTAAAAGCATTATCTTTAAAAATTTTTCAGGTTGATAAATTTTTTTAAATTATTAGCTAGGGCAAAAATCTTTTTATTGGTGAATAGATTATTTTATTTCCTCTAGCATTGACTTTATCAATTTTTTTGTGAATACTGATAAAAGTTCATACCTTGCATTTAACTTCTCCAAACTTGGAAGAGCAAATGTAGGTGTACCCATAAAAAAATAATTTTTCATTATTATAAAATTTCTCCTTTAATCTTTTTTTATTTGTTCAACAATTTCTATAAAAGATTTAATATCATCAAATTCTTTATATACAGAGGCAAATCTAACATAGGCAACTTGATCTAGCTCTCTCAATTTTTTTCTAGAACCTTTTCTCCTAATTCCTTACTACTGATTTCACTGACTAAAGAGTTTTTGTAAACCTCTTTCTATGTCAGAAATTATTTTGTCAAGTTCTTCTCTGCTTACATTTCTCTTTACAGTTGCGAAAGTAAGACCTCTCAAAAGTTTTTCTCTATCATATTTAACACGTCTATTATCTTTTTTTACCACATATATTTGACTTTCTTCAAATCTTTCATAAGTACTAAATCTTTTTAAGGCAATTATTACATTCCCTTCTTCTCTTTGTAGAGCCATCTATCATCGTTCTGCTGTCAACAACTTTTGTATCTTCTGAACTACAAAAAGGACACTTCATTTCTTATAAAAACCTCCTACTCTTCTTTCTCTTTTATACATTCTATGATTTCTTTTGCTGTTTTGCAGTTAAATAAAGCTTCTCTAAAATCTTCTTCTCTTATAAGTCTTGAAATTCTAGCCAAAACCTTTAAATATATGTGACTATCCTTATTAGGAGAAGCAAATACAAAAAATAGATGTACGTCTTCTTCATCCATAGAATTAAAGTCAATTCCTTCCCTACTAACTCCAAAAGCAACAGTAAGTTTTTTAGCACTTTCAGTCTTAGCATGAGGAATAGCAACACCTTTACCTATTCCAGTGCTTCCTAATTTTTCTCTGTCAACTAAAGCCTTAAGAATATCATTTTCTTCACCTATAATATTGTCTGATTTTTTTCTAATAATTTTGATAACTCTACTAAAATTTCATCTCTATTCTTCGATTTTAGATTTAAATCTATTAAATCTTCAGTAATATAGTCAGTTATTTTTTTATAGAATTTACCATAATAAAAGCCCCCCATAGCATTTTTTTAGCATTTATATTGGTATCTAAATTAAAGTTTATGTAATTTTTCTAATACCAATATAGCTTTTTCACTGAATTAAGTTCAAAAATTTTTCATCGTTTATAACAATTTTTTTAATTTATCTTCAAAAAGATATTCCAATATCTTTCTGCTAGTTTTATCTAAGTCGATTTTCTTTTTGCTCTGGTATTTCAAACTGTAGCTCATCGATATCACCTTCTATTGAAATTCCTTCTTCTTTTTATAACTGTGTATAGAAAAATATAGGAGTAGAAGATAATTTTTTTTCTAACGTCATCAGAACTGTTTAGATAGTCTAGAGTTTTTTTCTAGTACTTCATATAATTTTCTATTTCTGCCATTTTCAACTAAAATTTGATTTAATATAGAGAAGATATAGAAAGCCATATTTATTTTTATCTATATCAGATTTAATAGCTAGATAATCTCTAACTGTTGAAAAAAATTAGAAATTATCAAGCTATCATTTTTTTATAAAATTGAAAAATCTGTTAAAGATAGAATGTCTACAGCTGTCTTATCTCTTTTTTTTACTTTTTTTCTAATACCTTTTATAAGAGTAGAAACCTTTCCATAGTCTTCCATAAATATATCAATATATCTATCAGCTTCTTCTACATCTTTTTTTAGAAATAATAATGCCTTTTTCCTCTTAAAAAAATATCATTTTACATCTCTATTTTTAGGATTAATTTGTAAATTAGATATTTTTTTACATCAGCTATCTTTGTACCAGAATCTTTGATTTGAACAGTTTCTGGGAAGATATATCCATCAACTTCAAGATAAGTTGAGATAGTAATACTTATTTGTTTGTCTATATTTAGGGCTTTTGAGCCTTTTTTTAGCATTATATTTTTTTGTTTAAAAATTCTTATTAGTTTTTTTCTTCTTCAATAATTTTATTGATGGCTTTTTATAATTCTATTTTTCATCATCTACTATTTCACTTTCTTTAGTTTCATTAAACATAGGTAAGTATACAGACTTCTTATTTGCTGAATAGTCATACATGTATATTTCACCCTTATTTAATTTAGGTGCAATAACTTCTTTTTATCTTGTTAGGTAAGATAAAAATCAATTTTTATAAGTAAGTTCTCTTTTCTTAGATTTTTATAATTGTCTTTTCCACAACATCAAATTTTTAATGTTTTTTTATGTCAGCTAGGTTCTTTCCAGCTGCAAAAAAATAAGTCCTTGTACTAATATAAATAATACTATTAAAAAATTTTTTTCATTCTTTTTGTTTCTCCTTCTTTTCTTTCTTCAAGCTCTTTTTCTTTAACTATAGGTCTATTTACTTTATTTTCACGACCTATAACTATAAGCTCTTTTAGATCCTTATTTTTCAAAAACCAGGCTTTAAAAATTATCATTTTATAAGCATAGTTTTTCTTTGTCATTAACTTTTTTTCTATTTTTTTCCAAGTTTTATACCTTCAGGATAAATATCACTTACACCAGAAGTAAAAAAATTTCATCTCCTACTGTTAGATTATCTTCATATACTGATGGTTGAAAAATATAGTAGTCCATTTTCTTCATCACCACCTCTAGCAATTCCTAAAACATCATCTTCAGTTCTAGCACTGACAATAGAGTTAGGATTTGTGATAAGTTCAAGTTCAGAATAATTATCATAGACTTTAGATACCTTACCAACTAGATAATCACCATATACAGCTATCATATTAACTTTAATATTATCTTCTTCTCCAAGATCAATATAGACTTTATTATTAAGATTATTTATATCACTGAAACTAACTCTTGCAAACTTTAGTTCACCTGTATAAAGATTATTTTTCTTTCATAGCTAAAAAGTTTTAATAATCTTTCGTTTTTCTTCATATTTTTTTTCATCTCTAATTTTTTTCCTAATTTTTAAAGCCATATTTTTCTTTCTTTAGATTTTCATTCTCTGCAATAAAAATCTTCATAGGAAAAAAATCAAATCTTTTTATTCCAACAGCTCTGTTAGCAGCATTATAAACTTTACTTTGAACTGGTAAAAGCAACTTTATCTACTTGATCTTTTAACTTGAATAATAATCTATTAAAAAAATTAATACTATTACTATTATAATTGCCAATATAGGCAGAAGAATTTTAAGTTTACTTTCTTTATCTTTTTTTCATTAAAAAAATATTCTCCTTGTAAAAAAACTAATATTATCCCATTTTAAAATAATGATTTACTTAATAATTATATTATATTGTGCTATTTTTTTGTAAAGCAATTAATGAAATCTATATTATTTTTTTGGACAAACAAAAAAATGACAAAAACAAATAAAAAAAGTCATCTTTTTCACTGTTTTATCATTTTTTTAAATGGATATTTATGACAGACAAATTTAAAAAAATTTATAACATTTTTCTACAATATTATCTGATTTTATATTTAAAAATATTTTCATTTGTATTAGGAGTCATAAGTTCGTTAATTAATTCTTCAACAGAAACTAATTTATTTACTCTATAACCATTTTCACCTGAGAAGAATAATCCAGTGTCAGCTTTACCATTGTAAGAATCACTTAAACAATTTGCTATACAGAAACCAACTTTTCTAGCTCCTTCTCCAAGATTACATGGAGCAACACAATTACTATAACATTTTTACAGTTTGATCATCAGCTACTAAGTTTTTTTAATTAAGTTAGTTTTTATAGCACGTCCTGGATAACCTACAGGAGATTTTTACTATAACTATATCTTCTTTTTTTAGCATTGATTAAAATATTTTTTTAAATACATCACTAGCATCACATTCATAAGTTCCTATAAATCTTGTTCCTAGTTGTACTGCATCTGCACCAAGAGCCATAATTTTTTGAATATCATCATTATCCCAAATTCCTCCTGCAGCAATTATAGGGAAATCTCCCCATTTATCTCTTTCTTCTTTCACTTCAGGAACAACACTTTCTAATTGATGTTCTGGTAAGAATAAGTCTTCAGCTTTAGCACCTTGGTGTCCTCCACTCTTAGGTCCTTCAACTATAACTGCATCTGGTAATCTTCCAGCAGCCTTCCATTTTTTACAAATAATTTTTAAAGCTCTTGCTGATGAAACAATAGGAACTATTGCAACATCTGGATGATTTTCAACAAGTTTAGGTAATTCTAGAGGAAGTCCTGCACCTGTAACTATAATATTAGCACCAGCTTCTATTGCAAATTCAACAACTTTTTGCATAGTCATTCATCGCATGTAAAATATTACAAGCAAGAGGTTTATCTCCACAAATTTTTTTCTGGCATTCTTAAAAAAATTTCCATCATAGCTTCTTTAGAATTTAGAGCATCTGCTCCTACTGGTCTACCATTAACAACCTTTTTACAATATTTTAAGTTATCGTAGTAAGCTGTACAAATTCCACTTATTGTACCTAAAGCACCATTTTTTTAGAAACAGTTCCTGCTAGATTATTCCAACTAACTCCTACACCCATTCCACCTTGAACTATTGGTTTTTCTATATAATATTTTTCCTATTTTTTTATACCTTTCATTTATCCTCCTTAAAAATTTCAAATTTATTTTTTTGTTCTAAACATAAATCGAAATTATAAGGGGAGCTCTTTCAATCTTTTTATTTAAATTAATTGAAGTATAATTTAAAAAAATACATCAGAGTAATCTATAAAAAAATATTTTTTTGTAAACTTAATAATTTTTTTGAATTTTTTTCAACAACTTTTTTTCTTAAATTACTTTCTACAGGTTCAATATAATTAGCTTCATAAAAATTTTTTTCTAGCTTTTCAACTATCTCATCTATATTATCTATTTCTAGTTTTTTTCTAAAAAAAGATAAATCTAAATTGAATTTTAAATTAATATTTAGATTGATATTTGGAAAAGTACTTATTTAGTGTCGCTAATAAATTTTCTTTCTTATCCAAAAAGTATTTTTTTGTTTTCCTCATAAAAAAAGAAAGTAGATTTTTCAAGAGTAACAAATTTATTTTGCTTTAAAAATCTCTTCTTTTTGACATTCATACTTTTCAACAAATTGTGCAAAAATTTTCTCTAATTCTTGAAATCATACAAAACCTGCTACTAAAAAAATGTATTAAAATATATTTAATACACTAGAATATTACTACTTCAACGAGTATATTTTCAATACTTTGTATCTACTCATAGTTCCTTGTACTCTCCATAGTCGTAAATTCCCGACTAGCCATCGGTACATATAGATATTTTTAACTTGCTATTTGTAGCCTTCTCCTTTTTTTATTTTAAAAATATCTATGCTATTACTTTATATACTTGTGCTTTTTTTCAAGATTTATACTTGCATTGTAATCTCTATCTATTTCTAAACCACAATTACAACACTTATAAATCCTATCATTAAGTTTTAAATCTTTTTTTAATTTCTCCACAACAAGAACAAGTTTTTACTACTTGGATAGAATGTATCTACTAACCTTAGTTCTATATTTCTTTCCTTACATTTATTTATAAGTTTAGTTCTTATCGCATAGAAATTCTGTTCTTGTATAGCTTTTTGAAAGATGTTTATTTTTTTCATCATATTAGATACTTTTTAAATTTTCAATAGTAATGTATTTTTAACTTGGCTCTTGTTATTTCATCTACTATTTTATTATTATAATCATCTCTAATACAATTTAGTCTATAAAAATAATTTTTGTACTTTCAACTTTTTTTCTTATTAAAAATTCTTACATTCTTTTTAATTTTTATCTTTTTTTAGATTTAGAATATTCTATACTTCTTGACATCTTTCTTTGTTCTCTCTTAAGTTTCTTTTTTTCAACTTTTTTTAACTTTTTTTAGTTTTATTTATATTTTTTTAAATACCTTACCATTAGAACATATAGCTGTATCTTTTATACCTAAATCTACTCCTAATCCTTTACTACTTGTATTACTTGCTTTTTACAGTATCTTCAACTTCCATAATAAGTGATAGAAAAATATCTATCAGCTATTTTAGTTATAGTACCACTTTTAATAATCGCATTTTTTTAGGTATATATCCATATTCTTTTTACTCTTACAAATTTCAATGTAGGTATTTTTTTATTTTATGTCTATAAAACTCAAAAATCAGTTTTATTATTCTTAACAAAATATGCTCCCAACTCATTCTTGCCTTTTTTTCTTAAAAAAACAGGAAAAAGCACTTAAACCCTTAAAAAAAGTTTTTTTAAAAAGCCTTTTTCTCCGTAAATCATAGCTTGTTTAACTGACTTAGAAGATACATCTTTTTATCCATTTTTTTTATCAGGATTATTAGGTAGATAGACATTGTTAATATATTTAGAAAAAAATCATTAGCACTTACAAATTTATTACCTAGTTCATATTGTTCTTTATTGTATTTAATATACTCATTATATATAAACCTTTCTGTTCCAATAGTCTGACATACTTGTATCTTCTGTGCTACTGTTAGTTTTAATTCTATCTTTAGTGCTTTATACATCTTTATTTTTCCTTTATCAGTTATAACTTCTGATACTATATATCCCTTTGCATTAGCATAATCTCTTAAAAAAATTTAATTTGATTTTTCTAAATCATTTTTTTGATTATTATTAGAAACTCTTGCATATATAATAACTTCATATACTTGATTTTTGAGTTACCTCAATTCCCGTAATTTTATTATAATTTTTCTAAGGTATTTTTATTAAATATTTTTTTATCTACTTTTTTTATAAAAATAACATATGTTATATTATAGCAGAATATTTGCAAAAAAAGCAAGAAATATTTATTTAAGTAATTTTTTTATTAATAAAAACATTGCTAAAAATACAAATAATGATATAAAAATATAATGAAGTTTTTTTGTATAAGGAGTATAAAAAAATGAAAAATTTTTGCACTATTTAAAAATTTATTTTATTTATTATAAAAAGAAATTTTTTTCATTCTTTATTAAGTTATTTTTTTGTTTTTTTATTGGTTGTATTAGCTATTATAGGTTTAATTGTTCAAAGTATTGAGGAGAAACCACAGGTAGTTATAAAAGATAAAAGCTTATGTTGTTATAGATTTAGCTAATAGCTATAAAGAAAGGTCATTATCTTCAAGTTTATTTGAAGATGATTCAATTAATTTCTATAATCTATTAACAAATATTAAAAAAATCTTTCATTTGATGATAAGGTATCTGGTGTAGTTTTAAAAATTAAATAGTAATAGTTTAAGCTATGCCCAAAGTGAAGAATTGGCACAAGAACTATCTATGTTAAGAGGAGCAGATAAAAAAAGTAATAGCGTATTTTGAAAATGTAAATAGAAAAAAATTACTATCTGGCTTCATATGCTGATGAAATATATATGCCAAGTGCTAATTCAACAAGTGTAAATATTTATCCATATTTTTAGAGAAGAATTTTTATACGAAAAAAATTAAGTGATAAATTTGGAGTAAAATTCAACATTATTCATGTTGGAGATTATAAGAGTTATCAAGAAAAATCTTGCAAAAGATACTATGTCTAAAGAAGCTAGAGAAGATAGCACAAGAATTTTAAATTTAAATTATGAAAATTTCTTAGATATAGTTTCATTAAATAGAAAACTAAATAGAGATGATTTAGATAAGATTATTAAAGATGGTGACCTAGTAGCTGCTTCATCAATAGATTTATTTAGTAATAAATTGATTGATAAGTATTCATATTGGGACAACCTTGTAACTCTTTTTAGGTGGTAAAGATAAATTAATTAGTATTCAAGATTATGCTAAAAAAATTATTATCAAGAAGCTACTTTAGATGATTCTGACAATATAGTTTATGTAATTCCTTTAGAAGGAGATATAGTTGAAGCTCAAACTGAAATATTCTCAGGAGAAGCTAATATCAATGTAAATGAAACTATTGCAAAATTAAATACAGCTAAAGAAAATAAGAAAATAAAAGCTGTGGTATTAAGAGTAAACTCACCAGGTGGTTCAGCTTTAACATCAGATATCATCGCTGAAAAAGTTAAGGAACTTGCCAGTGAAAAACCTGTATATGTTTCTATGTCTAGTGTTGCAGCTTCAGGGGGATACTATATTTCAGCTAATGCTAACAAGATATATGTAGATAGAAATACTGTAACAGGTTCTGTTGGAGTGGTGAGTGTTTTAGTTGATTACTCAAGTTTATTAAAAGACAATGGAGTAAATGTAGAGAAAATATCTGAAGGAGAATACTCTGATCTTTATTCTGCAGATACTTTCACAGAGAAAAAAATATAATAAAATATATAATTCAAATCTAAAGGTTTATGAAGATTTCTTAAACGTTGTATCAAAGGGTAGAAAGATAGATAAAGAAAGATTAAAAGAGCTTGCTGAAGGTAGAGTTTGGACAGGGACTGAAGCAGTTAAAAATGGTTTAGCAGATGAAATAGGAGGGCTATATTCTACAATTTATGCTATAACTGAGGATAATAATATAGATGACTATACTGTTGTTTTTAGCTAAGGATAAGGTTGAAATTGGAAATATATATAAGAAATATTCTAGATATATTAAGATGGATAAAAAAAGATTTAATTAAGACAACTGTCTTTAAAGATTACTTATATAATAAGCCTGTAACATACCTACCTTATGATATTTTAGATTAAAAATATTTATGCTAATAAATATTTTTTTTGTTTCATAATTAAAAAAATATTGTATAATTTAAAAAAAGTAAATTATTTAGGACGGTGAGAAATATGAAAAAAATTATTAATATTAGGAATAGCAGCACTAGCTTTTAACAGCTTGTACAGATACAAAAAGTTCCATTTTTGTCATCTAAATCTAACAACACTAATTCTAGTTCTTCTTCATCATCAACTGGAATTTTTTTGCAAATTTAAAAGAACAATTAAATGGTAGAGAATTTATTATAGTTACTGAAGGATATAACAGTAAAACAAGTATTGGTTTCAAAGGAGATAGAGTTTATGGTTTCAGTGGAATAAACAGATACTTTGGAACTTATCAAGTAAGTGGAGGAAAAATTTGTTTTTTTGGAGAATTTGGTCTAACTAGAATGGCTGGTAGCGAAAGCGAAATGACTCTAGAATTAAAAATTCCTTGATATCTTAAAAAAATAACAAAAAGTGTTAAATTATCAGGGGATACTTTAACTTTAACATCTACTGAGGGAATAGAATTAGTTTTTAAAGATCCTAAAAGCGGCAGCAACACAAAGTAAATAATATAAAAACTTAGAAAGAGAGGGAGCTTATTATGGGATTATTTGATATATTTAAAAAAAGAAAGAAAAAGACAGTTGTTACTATATATTCACCTATGAATGGAAAAAGTAATAGAACTTAAAGATGTACCAGATGAAGCTTTTGCACAAAAAAATGGTAGGGGACGGTTGTGCTATAGAACCAGATAAAGGAGTTATATGCTCGCCTGTAGATGGGCAACTTATGAATATTTTTCCCAACTAATCATGCACTTATTTTTTTGAAACAGTTGATGGCTTAGAAATGATAGTGCACTTTGGAATAGATACTGTTAAATTAGATGGAAAAAGGTTTCCAAAAAAATTAAGAGAAGCAGGAACTATAAAAAAATAGGGGATGAGATTATAAAAATATGATCTAGACCAAATTTCAAGCGGAGTACCTTCTACAAGAAGCCCTATTATAATAAATAATATGGAAAAAAAGTTGAAAAAAATTGAAGTCCTATCTTTATCTAAGATAGTAAAAAAATTAGCGAACCTATTATGAAAGTAACTCTTAAGTAAAGTAATGAAGTGATAATATGAAGTTTTTTTAAAAAAATATTTATGCTGTTGTTCTATTTTGTACTATCTTCAGTAGTTTTTTTGCAGATTTTTACAACTATAGAATTGCCAAGTGATTTCTCTATCAGTTATAAAAAAAGATTTTTTTCAGATAAAGAAATCAGAAATATGTACTATGATTTAAAATTAAATGATAAGGTAAGTTTTACTTGTTTTAATAATGCAGTTTCAGGTTTAGAAAAAAATATCTTATGCTACTAATGAACTTCTAGTTTTAGTAGACTATACTAAACCTTCAACTGAAGAAAGATTATTTGTTGTTGATTTAAGTAAAAAAAGAGTTGTTTTTTCTTCTCTTGTTTCTCATGGAAAGGGAAATGGAGGACTATATGCAACAACATTTACTGATAGAAATAACTCTTATGCAAGTTCTTCAGGATTTTTATTTAACAGGGAATATTTACAATGGTAAACATGGAAGATCTCTTGTTTTATATGGTTTAGAAGAAGGGAAAAAATGACAATGCTGAAAGAAGAACTATAGTTATGCATTCAGCTGATTATGTGAGCGAAGAATTTATTCAAAAAAATGGAAGTCTTGGAAGAAGTAAAGGTTGTCTTGCATTACCAGTGGAATTAAATGCTAAGATTATAGATTTGATTCATGATGGAGTTGTCATCTATGTTCACACAAATTTTGATGAAAAATAATGAATATGATTTTTTTCAAAACTTTCATCAAATAGAATTTAAAAAAATAAACTGCTACATTTTGTGGCAGTTTTTTTTATTTTCAATAGAAAAAAATATAAAAAAAGTTGTTAGATAAATAGAGAATAATAATTTTTAAAAATAAAGTCAAAAATTAAATATTTTTGTATAATAAATATATTGACATTTAAAAAAATGTTTGCTATAAGATATAAGTATAATAAATTATACAGATAGCTAAATGTTTTTTTAGGGGTGAAGTAAATGAAAAAGATGTTTTAAATCTTTGTTTGCTTTTTATTCTTGTGTTTGGCTTGTTTTTTTCATTATCTTCTATAGATATTGAAGCAGCAGAAAAGAAAAACATATAATACTTGGCAAGATGTCGCTAAGGACATGAATATTGAATTTCAAGCTGCTAAAAAAATTCATTGAAGAAGGCAATAATGATGAGGGCATACAATGCAATGAATAGAGCTTACTTTGGTTATTATGAAGTTCAAGGTTTTGAAAAATGTAATGGTAAATATTGCAGCTAAGAGAGTAAATGAAATAGAAGCAACTTTCCGTAGAATTAAACATACTTTAAAAAGGAAATATTCAAGGAAATGTGGCTGAACTTGATAAAGAAATTGATACTCTTGCAATGAAGGTATATAAAGATGCTATGGTACTTGATGGAGTAGCATCTAAAGATGATCCTGATGAACTAGGAAATAAAGTATTTTCAAATGAAGTAGTAAGTGTTGGTGATGAGACAGCTATCAAATTAAAATCATTTGGAGCTTCATTTGGACTACTATTGAGAGAAGGACTTGAAGCAATATTAGTTGTTGTGGCAATAATTGCTTATTTAGTAAAAACAGGAAACCAAAAACTATGTAAACAAGTGTATATAGGAATGGGATTTGGAGTTATTTGTTCTTTCATCTTAGCTTACTTAATAGATATTTTATTAGGTGGAGTTGGACAAGAATTAATGGAAGGAATCACAATGTTCCTTGCAGTTGCAGTTCTATTCTGGGTAAGTAACTGGATTTTATCTCGTTCGGAAGAACAAGCTTGGTCAAGATATATAAAATCACAAGTTCAAAAATCTATAGATCAAAATAGTGGAAGAGCTTTAATTTTTTCAGCTTTCTTAGCAGTTTTAAGAGAAGGAGCAGAGTTAGTTTTATTCTACAAGGCTATGTTGACAGGTGGTCAAACTAATAAACTGTTTGCTTTTTATGGATTTTTAGTAGGAACAGTAGTTTTAGTGATAATATATCTAATATTTAGATATTCAACAGTAAGATTACCATTAAAAACCTTTCTTTACATTTACAAGTATACTTTTTATTCTTGTTATGTATTTCATTTATGGGAAAAAGGTGTAGTAGAACTTACTGAAGCAGGAGTAATATCAGGAAGTACAACTATTCCAGCTATGAATGGTTACCAAAAATACTTGGCTTAATATCTATGATAGAGCCGAAACTTTAATACCACAAATTATGTTAGTAATCGCTTCTGTTTGGATGCTTTTTAAATAACTATTTAAAAAGAAAGAAAAAAATGAAAAAAAGAAGCAGTAGAAGAAAGTAAGTAATTTTTTTAACATAAACTAAATAAACTAAATTTTTCAGGGAGGAATTTTTATTATGAAAAAAATTTTTAAATTATTATTAGGAGCTTTACTTGTTTTTAGGGTCTTGTAGCTTGTGGAGAAAAAGAAAGAAGAAGCTAAACCAGCTGAACAACCAGCTGCAACTACTGAAGCACCAAAAGAAGAAGCTAAAGCAGAAGCACCAGCAGAAAAAAACCAGGAGAATCTGGATTCGCAGAAGTACCTATAGATGAAACAGTTGTAGGACCTTACCAAGTAGCAGCAGTTTATTTCCAAGCTGTTGATATGATACCAGAAGGAAAAACAACCTTCAGCTGCTGAATCAGATATGCACTTAGAAGCTGACATCCACTTATTACCAGATGCTGCTAAGAAATATGGATTTGGAGACGGAGAAGATATTTGGCCAGCTTACTTAACAGTAAACTATAAAGTATTATCTGAAGATGGAAAAAAACTGAAATAACTTCAGGAACATTTATGCCAATGAACGCTGATGACGGAGCTCACTATGGTATAAACGTTAAAAAAAGGATTAATTCCAATTGGAAAAATATAAATTACAATTAGAAATTAAAGCACCTACTGACTACTTATTACACGTAGACAGTGAAACAGGAGTACCAGCTGCTAAAAGATGGAGGAGTTGCTGCTGCTGAAGAATTCTTCAAAAACTCAAACAGTTGAATTCGATTGGACTTATACTGGAGAACAATTACAAAAATAAATAATTGTTAAATGATTAAAAGAAAAAAAGCTTGTTACAAAGGTAACAGGCTTTTTTTATTTATTAATATTTGAAATATTTTTCTAACATATAATATAATAAAAAGTATATAATATTATAAAAAAACGAAAGGGAGATAATCAAATATGAAAAAAATAAAAATTTTTTTACAAGTTCTTATTTAGGATTAGAGTCTTATTTAGTTGAAGTAGAAGTTGATATTTCAAGAGGTTTGCCTATGTTCTCAATAGTTGGTATGGGAGATACTGCCATACTTGAGAGTAAATTTAGAGTTAAAGCAGCTCTTAAAAATTCTGATTATGAAGTAAGACCTCAAAAGATAGTAGTTAATTTATCTCCTGCAGGTATAAAAAAAGAAGGAGCTCAGTTTGACTTAGCCATAGCCATAGGAATAATTCTAGAGATGAAACTTTTTAAAGGGATTTAAGAGAAATAGTTAAGGATTATCTTTTCATAGGAGAATTATCATTAGATGGAGAAGTTAAAGGAGTTACAGGAACAATAAACACTGTCATACTAGCTAAAGAAAAAGGTTTCAAAGGGGTTATACTTCCTTATGAAAATAGAAATGAAGCTAGTTTAATAGATGGAATAGATATAGTGGTAGTTAAGAATATAACTGATGTTGTAAACTTCATAGAAAAATGGAGTAAAAAAATACCTTTTGAAAAAAATAAAAAAATAGAAAAAAAGATGAAAATAGTATTTTAGATTTTTTTCTGATGTAAAAGGGACAATATTTTTGCAAAAAGAGCAATGGAAATTTCAGCAGCAGGAGGACATAATATTCTTTTTGATTGGAAGTCCAGGTTCAGGTAAGTCCATGCTTGCCAAAAGAATGATAGGAATACTTCCTGAGATGTCTGAAAATGAGATCATAGAAAGTACTAAAATATACAGTGTTGCAGGTGAATTATCTGAAAAAAATCCTATCATATCAAAAAGACCAGTTAGAATGCCACACCATAGTAGTACACTTCCAGCTATGGTAGGTGGAGGGAAAAAAGCCATACCTGGTGAAATAAGCTTGGCAAGTAATGGAATACTAGTTTTAGATGAAATGAGTGAGTTTAAACACAGTGTTTTAGAAGCACTGAGACAACCTTTGGAAGATGGCTTTGTGAGTATAACTAGAGCTATGTATAGGGTGGAATTTAAGACAAATTTTCTTTTAGTTGGAACAAGCAATCCTTGTCCTTGTGGAATGCTATATGAAGGGAATTGTAAATGCTCTAATATTGAGATTGAAAGATATACAAAAAAATTATCAGGTCCTATTTTTAGATAGAATAGATTTGATAGTACAGATAAAAAAAGATTGAATGAAGAAGAGTTAGTAAATAGTAAAAAAAGGAGAAAAGCTCAGCTAAAATAAAGAAAAAGAGTTATAAAAAGCTAGAGAAATTCAATATAAAAAGATTTAAAGAAATTAGAACTAACTCAACAATGACTCAAGAAGAATTAAAAAAATACTGTGATATCAAAGATGAAGATAAAAAAATTTTTTTAATATCAGCTTTAGAAAAATCTAAAAAAATTTCTGCTAGAGTTTATGACAAAAATTTTAAAAAAATAGCGAGAACAATAGCTGACTTAGAAGGAAAAAGACGATTTAGAAAGAAAAACATCTCTTAGAAGCTATTTCTTTTTAAAAAAATAGACTTTCTACAAAAAAATATTGAAAAAAATTTCATTTTGTGCTAAAAATAAGGTAGAGAAAAACTAAATTGAATTAAGGTGGTAAAAAAATGAATAAAGTAAATATTGTCTATTACAGTTTTACGGGTAATACTTTAAGAATGGTAAAAGCATTTGAAAAAAAGGACTTCAAGAAGCAGGAGTTCCTTTTTAAAATCTTATAGTGTAGTTGAATTAAAAAAATGATGATGAGGCTTTTGATTGTGAAATTTTAGCTCTTGCTTCTCCAGCTAATCAAACAGAAGCTATAGAAAAAGAGTATTTTTCAACCTTTCATGAAAAAGAAATGCTGAAAGATTTAAAGATAAAAAAATTTATCTTTTTCGGAACTTTTTGGTTGGGGGTACAGGCATGTATATGAGCCATTGGATAAAAAGAAGTTGAAGAATTAGGTGCTAAAAATAGTTGAATTACCTATGGCTTGCAAAAGGTAGTCCAAACTCTGAAACTAGAGAAAAAAACTACAAGGACTAGCAAAAAAAGATTGCTACTATGTAAAAAAACTAAATGAGCTGTTGTAAGTTAGTGAATTTCCATCATTAATCTATGACAGCTTTTTTTATTGTAATTTTTTTCTTCAATTTATTGCTTTTTATCAAGAGTATTGATAAAATTATAAAAAAATGTGATAGATTAAAAAGAGATGACATTTTTTTAAATCATAATATATTAATTTATTTATAAATTGATTTAAAAAAATATAAAAAAAGGGAGAGATTTTAAATGAAGAAATTATTCGTATTTTTTTATTAGTAGTTTCAGTTATACTCATGTTTGTTTTTTTAACTCTAGTTATAAAAAAAGAATCCTCATTTATCTGAGATTAATGATGATGTAAGTATAGCAAAAAAATGAAAAATTAAAGAAAAAAATCTTATTTTGATGATTCAGAAGTTGAAGAAAAAAATATGGTGATGAAGAAGAAAAAAATTATTAGATGATATTTTACATATAAAATATGATGACTTACCAATATATCAAATTATAGTTACTATATCAGAACAACTTAATACTTCATGTGAATTTATTATAGTTTACAATGAAGAGTATAAATCAGGAGATGTTAGTTTTGTATGGGAAACCAAAGAAAAAAAGAAGTTAGTTTCGAGATTCCTATAACAAAAAAAGAAACAAGAAATATTGTATTATGGAATTATCTGAATTAACTTCATCTACTATGAATAGTATAGATGAGGATGAAGAACTTACTTCAGAAGAGAAAAGAGTCTAAAAGCAAAAAAACATATAGAGAAGCATGGAGTCCAGATTTGTTTATAAGATTTAATGGAGAAGGTAATTTTTTTACTTTAGAAGCTATAAAAATCTTTTAGATGAAATTAGAGATTTAGTTGGATCTTCAGATCAAAAATAGTGATATTACAGTTGAAAAAAATATATTAGACTTTGCTGAGGGTAATTACGAAATATCAGAGTATGCTTCTGCTGAATTTTTGGCAGAAATAATGAAAGCAAATAAAAGTCATGCTCTACCATTTGTATATACAGGAGAACTATCTATAGAGAGTTTAACAGACGCTATATATTCTAATCTTGGTGCTGATAGAGCAATTATAGATGGAGCTGCTGGAAATAAGATAGGTGCATATTTATCTGTAACATATTACAAAAACGATAAACAATTAGCTGTTTTATACTTCATGTTAGATGAAGAACTAGTTGGAACCCCAGATATTAGACTTGAATTTTCTAATGGAAAAAGAATTGAAGAGTTGGGACGTTATAAATTATATACAAAAAAATAAAGAAAGCTCTTAAATCTTTAAAGAATAAACTAGTACAAATATATAAAAAAATTAGGCTGTTGCAAAATTAAAAATTTCAAACCTAAAGTAAAAAAATAAGAGAGTTACATTATAAGTTTTATTATTAAAAATTTTCTTTGGATTAAATAATTAATAGTTTCAATAAGATTACTGCGACGTCCATTATTGTTGAGAGAGCCTTTGTGGAGCTCTCGAAACACTAATGGCAGAGCAAGTAATCGATATATATAACTAAATTTTATTATTATCTTTCAAAGAAAAATTTTCTAAATTTACTCAGTAACGAACTATTTTTTTACTTTTTTTGCTAATTTGCAACAGCCTATTTCTATGTCTTAAAGACTTTTTTTAATTCTATTTCTGTTTCTTCGTATTCTTGATATTTTTTTCTAATATTTTATTATCAAGATTATCTAATTCTTCTTGTAAAGACATAAGTTTATCTACATCATTTTTTTCTCCTGCAAGTAGATATTTCTTATTTACTTCTTCTTTTTCTTCTTCAATTTTTTTGTAATTTCTTCTTCAAGTCTTACAAGTTTCTTTTCTAAAGAAGCCAGTCTATTTTTTTAGCTTTTTTTCTGCTCTTCATAAGATTTTTACAGCTTCTTCATTCTTCACTTTTACATTGTCTCTCTCTTGTTTATAGCTCTCATAATCTCCATCAAAAGTTTCAACTCCATCAGTTTTTAGCTCATAGATTTTGGTTACAACAGTGTCTAAGAAATTTCTATCATGAGATACAACTAAGATAGTTCCAGGATAATCTTCAAGTGCATCCATTAAAAATTTCTCTTGAATAGATATCCAAGTGGTTAGTAGGTTCGTCAAGTATTAAGAAATTAGGTTTTTCAAGCATAAGTTTCATAAAAGCAACTCTAGCTTTTTCTCCACCACTTAAAGAAGAAATCTTTTTGTAAATATCATCTTCTCTAAATAAAAATGCACCACAGATATTTCTAGCCTCTTCTTCGGATAAAGTGAAATAGTACATAAGTTCTTCTATAATATTATTGTTTTAAACCTAGTCCTTGATGATTTTGGTCGTAGTAGCCAATAGAAACTCTTTCGCCTATTTTAAATTCACCTGAACTAGCTTTTTCTAAATTATTGATAATCTTTAAAAGAGTAGATTTTCCTGTACCATTTTTTCCAATTAGACCTATTCTTTCCCCACGATAAACTTTTTAAATTCAAATCTTTAAATAATAATTTATCTTCAAAAAGTTTTTTTGATAAATTTTTTTAATATCTAAAAACTAGGTCAACACTTTGTGCTTTTATATCAAATTTTTAAAAGTTTTATCTTTTTGAGTTGTTACAACAGGATTTTTCCATTTTTTTCCATTCTATTAAGAATCTTTTTCTCTACCTCTAGCCTGTTTAGATTTTACTCCTGCCTTGTATCTTCTGATAAATTCTTCCATTTTTTTTAATTTTTATCTTGTTCTTTTTCATAGGCTTTAACTTCTCCACTTAAATAAGCCTCTTTTTGAATTAAGAAATCAGTGTAATTCCCTTTGTAATCTTTTTAATCTTTTTCCTTCAATTTCGAAAAACTCTATTGACTACATTATCTAAAGAAAATATACGTCATGTGATATTAAAATTATAGCCTTTGTTATAGTCTTTTTAAAAATCTTTTTCAAGCCATTCGATAGATGTTAAGTCCAAATGGTTAGTAGGTTCGTCAAGTATCAGCAAATCAGGTTCTTCCAACAAGATTTTAGCAAGAGCAACTCTTGAATTTTGTCCACCTGATAGATTTCCAATCTTCATAGTCCAAAGATTTTCAGGAATATTTAAACCATTTAAAAATCTGCTTGATTTTATATTCTATTGAATATCCTTCATGTCTTTCATATCTTTCAGAAACTTCACCAAGTTCTTCCATCAACTTATCAAAATTATCTAAATCAACGGTTAATAGAAAATTTATTTCTTGCATTCTATTATAGTCTTCTAAAAGATTATTAAATACAGTCATAAGCTCATTGAAAAACTGTATTTTCTTTATTAAGTTGTGTGTTTTGTGCAAGATATCCCACTTTTTAAATTACTTTTTCTTAGAGATAGTTCCTCTCTCATTTGTAGCAGGGATTGATTTCAGAGTTTTTCTAAACCTAACAACAATTTTATAAGAGTTGTTTTTCCCTGCACCATTTACACCTATAATTCCTATTTTATCTTTCTCATCAACTGAGAAAGATATTTCTTTAAAAAGAGTTTCTCCAGAGAAAACCCATATATATATCATTTACTTGTAATATTGCCAATATTCCACCTCATTTTTATTTTTAGTAACTAGTTTTTAATGTTTAGTTCATCATGAAAAATATTTTTAAGCAAGACATAGAACATAATAAATAATTTTTTTCTTAATATCTTGATGCTCTAAGGCTTTTTATATTTTTTTAATATATGAATTAAGTTTGGATACAATAAAAGCTTCTTTTTGTAATTAATTGACTGTATTCTGATTGAGAAATAAAAAGCAGTTTTATTTTTGAATTATATATTTTAAATCTTTAATAATCAGCGTTTTTAGATAAATCAAGTCCTTTTTGTTTTTTTCTTTGTCTGTAAATATAGCATACTGATGTTTTTATATGATGTCTTATAGGTATTGCAAAATAAAGGTCTTTATATTTTTAATAGACAAACTGTTGCATAAGGTCTATTATTTTTTTCTTTTCGATTTCTTCACAATCTTTATACAATTCAAAAAAAGTTATTAGTTAGAAAACAAAAATTTCACTTTATATCCTCCAATTAGTAAAAAAAGTCCTAATGATATTATCAGGACTTTTTTTAATCTTCTAGTTTGATATTTCTTTTTATTATCCTGTTCGCTATCATACGAACATATCTTCTTGGTCAGTATTTCTTTTTTTATTACCCTGTTCGCTACTGTACGAACATATCTTCTATATATTTTATACTATATTTTTTTGAGTTTATGTCAATATACTTCTTTATTTCTTCTTTTGCTTTTTTTATCAAAATAAGCAACTATAAAAAAATTGTTGATATTATACATATAAAATCCTATTACATCTAAGAAATCAAATGTTACACCTAAGAATAATATAGCACAGATAGTTGCAGCCACAGGTTCAATACAAGCGATTATACTTGCTTTTTGTTGGTCCTATTATATTAACTCCTGTCAAATAAAGAATAAATGCAATTATTGTTCCAAATACTATTATTAACATTAACACAAGGAAAGTTATAAAAATCAAAAAGTTACACTGATATTCCAAGGTTTTTGTAACAAAAGGCAATAAATATTCCACCTATCATCATACCCCAAGCAACTACTATTGAAGCTCCATATTTCTTTAAAAAGACTTTCAGGTTGTACAGTATAAAAATACAACAGATAAGGCAGATAATATACCCCAAACAAGAGCTTTAAAAGATATTTGTAAACTTGTGATATCTCCATGTGTTGCTAAAAAGGAAAAAACTCCAAAACTTGATAGACAAATTGAAACAATCTCATATTTCAAAGGTTTTCTTTTTTTCTCTTAAACACATATAAATCAGAACTAAGGTAGGTCCAAAAATATGTAAGCACTGTTGCTATGGCAGCATTTGAAAACTGAATAGCAGAGAAATATGTATATTGTGTACCTAACATTCCAATAAATCCAAATAGTACAATTTGAACTAAATCTTTAGGATTTTTTTAAAAATATCAAAAAAATCTTAGATCCTTTTTTTATAGTATAGATAACTTAGTAGTAAGAAACCTGCTAGTATCAATCTGTATGGTATAAGCCAAGGAGTAGTAACATTTTTGTGAAGAAATAAGTAATTTCCCATAACTCCATTTACACCCCAGAGAGTTCCTCCTACAAAGGTGCTTAACATTCCAGTATTATCGTTCTTTTTCATAGTCTCTCCCTAATTTAACTTTTTCTATTATCAATGTATAATTTTTTTCTTTATGTCATTGTCTGAATACAATTCAATTTTTTTATTTCTTTCTAAAATTCCTTCAAATTTTTCTAGTTAAATTTTTTTCCATTTTCTGATATATCTTTAATTTTTTTATATCTGATTTAATGTACTCCCCTTTTTTGTAGATAATCAAACTCTGTGTCATAGACTAAAGTAAGTTTAATTTTTTTATATCTTTCTTATAGTTAAAGAACGAAGCATCTAGCTCAATTTCCTTATTCTTTTCCATAACTCCATTGAAACTTTTGATATTTTCATTCTTAAAATATGATAAAATTTCAGTTGAAGTACTAGGAATTCCATATCCTATTTCTTCCACAGATAAATTTTTATCCGTATTTTTGGCCGAATGAATAATCAAAGCTTTTAAAAGTATAGGATTGAAGTCAGAGAAATCTTTAAAATCCTTACATATATTTTGATAAATTATTGTGGCAAGTGATGAAATTCTTGCAGTGGCAAAAACTTGTACCTGATGATGAAGCAACATTCCCGTTTCTAGAGAATGAATTTACTCCCTTCATTATCATTTCACCATTGTCACCACGTAATAAATCACCACCATAACTAGCTATGTCAGGCTTAATTGTTCCCTTAGGTCCTAAACCTACTCTACTATAGTTTGAAGCATAACCTTCATTAGTTATTGAACCAACTACAAGTGATAGTAATGAGTCTGAACCATGGTAAAGTTTTCCTTTTGGAAGTTGTTTCATAAAGTTACCACCATTACCAGCAGATTTTAAAAATCAAAACTCCATAAGTTTTTTGTAAATGATCTAAAACTACTCCAAAATCTGAGAAAGTATCTTCTTCTATACCCAATCTAACACTCAAAGATAAATTCCAAATTTTAACTCTTTTATGATTTTCTTCTATTGCTAAAGCGATATTTTTTAATAAGTCATCTTCTTCTATTGTTGTGGCAGATAGAACAGTAGCATCTAAAAGATAGAAAGGCTCATTCTTTACTATCTCTCTATTTTCTAATTTATCTCCATATAGAGCTATACCAGAAACAAATGTTCCATGTGTTGTGCTTGTCTCTTCCCTTAAAAATCTTGTATGAACCCTTTTTATCCAAGGATCTAAATGTTTTATATGGGCTATACCATTGTCTATAACTCCCAAAGTTACATAATCTTTATTTTCTTCAGGATAAACTACAGGGATTTCTCCATCTTCATCTTCAATTTGCAAAGGCAAAGAATATATAGAAACAGGCTCAATATATTTAATATAGTTTGAAGCCTTCTCTTGTAATATCATGATAAATTTACTGTTGATATCAATTAATTTATACATGAAAAAGATCCTTAAAGTATTCTGTTCTTTTTGTATTTAATATTATAGTCTTCTAAAAATTTTTTTACAAAAATCTTTTTTTCTCTTGAAACATCAATTAAACTAACTTTATAATTTGAATTTACATCTTCTTTCGCTAATCTTACTTTCATTTTTACCTCTAAATTTTTTTAATTATTTTTACATTATATTATATCATAGATTTCAAGTTTTTTTATAATAAAAAAAGCAGGAACAACTGGCAGGTTGTTCCCATATCATTGAAATTCTTTTTTTCTTAATTATATTTTTTTTAGTAAGTTACTACAGTGATTTTTTTCCATTGTCATATTCTGCTAAGAATATATCAGAAATATTATCATATCCCATTTCTTTTTAATCTTGTTTCTAGCCATTCAGTATCTTTATCAATAACTTCAAGTATATTTGTTTGTACTGTACCATCAGTTATAATAGGATACTTAGGATTTTCTTCATCTTGTAAAACAACTATCAGTTGTCCATTTTGTTCCAGCACAGCTCTTTTAACTTTTTTGATACTATAAATTCCATTAGTACGTAATTTAAAAGCTATATCATGGGCTGTTAATCCTGCTCTACGACAAGCCTCAACATCTAATACTCCCTTTTTTTATGAGGATTACAGGTTGTCCATCTAAAATACTTTTGAATATTACACTGTTAGTTTTTAGCCATTTTAGAAGAAGAACTATGATTGTCCATATCATAAGGACAATAAAAAATTGAAGTACAGTTATATTAGGGGCATATATTACCCTTCCGACAATTCCCCCTAGAACATAGTTTGAAAACTTGATCCATAGTTGATGAAGGTGCAAGATTTCCTTTTCCTGATATATTTATAACTAAGACTGAAGAAAGAAGTCCCATAATCAATTTAATAGCAATGTTTAAATATGATAATTCCATTATTTGTTCACCTCGATTAATTCTACTTTTGGATTTTTCTAAATCAATTTTTTTCTAAAAGATAATTTTTCACCATTATCTCCACTAATAACTCTGAAATAAAGAGTTCCAATTCTCACTAAGGCTCCATCTATTGAAGCAGAAGTATTTATGTAGATGTTTTCTTTATCAGTTTTCAAATCCTCTGCTATAACTTCAATGAAATGAACCGCCTGTCTATAACGATTGTCATTGCTATGTGATTTTTGATACTGAGTTATCTTAATACTTATAACAACAATAATAGTAAGAGTAAAAAAATAATAGCCAGTTCCCTAAATTTACTGTCTTTATGTCCTTTGTTGTATTTAAAAAAAGTGAAAAATAAGACAAATAATTAAAAAAATAATGGAAATGCTGCTCCCCACCAATCAAACTTAGCAATTTGCTCAAGCAAATAGTTGTAAGAATAAAAATCTCATTTATTAATCTCCTTTTTAAAAATATATATTTTTGAACTTTATATTTTGGCAGTTACATTTTTTTGAAGACTATTATATTACATTTTTTTAGTATGTTTGCAACTGAAAAATAGAAATGACAAAAAAATACTATCTATGACAATAGATAGTATTTTTATTTTTTTCTTAATTATATTTTTTTAGTAAGTTACTACAGTGATTTTTTTCCATTGTCATATTCTGCTAAGAATATATCAGAAATATTATCATGTCCCATTTCTTTTAATACTGTTTCTAGCCATTCAGTATCTTTATCAATAGCTTCAAGTATATTTGTTTGTACTGTACCATCAGTTATAATAGGATATTTAGGATTTTCTTCATCTTGTAAAACAACTATCAGTTGTCCATTTTGTTCCAGCACAGCTCTTTTAACTTTTTTGATACTATAAATTCCATTAGTACGTAATTTAAAAGCTATATCATAGGCTGTTAATCCTGCTCTACGACAAGCCTCAACATCTAATACTCCCTTTTTTATGAGGATTACAGGTTGTCCATCTAAAATAGTTTTGAATATTACACTGTTAGTTTTTAGCCATTTTAGAAGAAGAACTATGATTGTCCACATCATAAGGATGATAAAATATTGAAGTACAGTTATACTAGGGTTATATATTACCCCTCCGACAATTCCCCCTAGAACATAGTTTAAAACTTGGTCCATAGCTGATGAAGGTGCAAGATTTCCTTTTCCTGATATATTTATAACTAAGACTAAAGAAAGAAGTCCCATAGTCAATTTAATAGCAATGTCTAAATACGATAATCCCATTATTTTCTCACCTCAATTAATTCTACCTTTGGATTTTCCAAATCAATTTTTTCTAAAAGATAATTTTCACCATTGTCTCCACTAATAACTCTGAAATAAAGAGTTCCAATTCTTACTAAGGCTCCATCTATTGAAGCCGAAGTATTTATATAGATATTTTCCTTATCAGTTTTCAAATCCTCTGCTACAACTTCAATGAAATGAACAGCCTGTCTATAACGATTATCATTGATATGTGATTCTTGATACTGAGTAATCTTAATACTTATAACAACAATAATAGTAAGAGTAAAAAAATAATAGCCAGTTCCCTAAATTTACTTTCTTTATGTCCTTTGTTGTATTTGAAACAAAGTGAAAAATAAGACAAATAATTAAAAAAATAGTATAAATGCTGCTTCCCACCAATCGAACTTAGCAATTTGCTCAAGCAAATAGTTGTAAGAATAAAATCTCATTTATTAATCTCCTTTTTAAAAATATATATTTTGAACTTTATATTTTGCAGTTACATTTTTGAAGACTATTATATTACATTTTCTAGTATGTTTGCAAGTAAAAAAATAGAGTGAAGTAGTGATAGTAAATTATAACTATTTGTATAGATTTTAAAAAAAGAAAGCCAATTGCAAAAGTTTAAAAAAATCAGCAATTGACTTTTTATACATTTCTATTTTATCTTTTCTTATTAATTTAGTTACAAAAAAACTATACCCAAAACAATTATCATAAAGAAGTGAATTTTTTTATTCCAATGAATAAATCTCATCGAATTCTTTAAGCTTTTCTTCCGAAAAAGTATGGGATATTACGATAAGAGTAACATCATTAATTTTTTTAAAATTAGATCTTCAATTAAGTGGGCATTATTTTTTTATCTAGATTAGCTAAAGGTTCATCTAATATTAAAAACATCTTTTTTTCTAATTATAGCCCTTGCTAGCATAATTCTTCTTTTCTCTCCACCAGATAAATTTATTCCTGAATTTTCAATTATAGTATCTAAATCTTCTACTGAAGAAAAATTTAGTTAAGTTTACAGTATTCAATATTTTTTTAAAAATATTTTTCATCTTCAATATCTTCATATAATGAAATATTATTTCTTATAGTATCATTGAAAAAGAAAAAGTTTCTTGTCTAACAATAGAAATTTTTTTTCTAAAAATATCTTCTGTTTCACATACATCTCCATTAATAAAAAAATATTCCCAGAATCTAATTTTTTTCAAAACCTAACAATAAGTTGATGAGTGTTGTCTTTCCACTACCACTTTCACCTCTTATCAAATATTTTTTTTATTTTCTTTAAATTCTGCATTAAAGTTTTTTTAATTAAATTTTTTTCATTATATGAAAAAAACAAACATTAGAAAAATACTATATTAGAAATTTTCTCAGAATTACTATTTTTTTATATTGCTATCGACTGTATTTATATATGGAAGAATTGAATTTATTACAGGCTTTGCAGCTATAAAAATTTTTGAATATTAATAGATATAGATATTATAGGCCAACTTAATTGATCTCACTAATCCTATTGCTGCAAAAAAATTCTCCAGCAGTAAATTCGCCTTTAAAAAAACTAAATATGTTGAAAAAAATTACAACAATGAAAAAAAGAAAAAAATATGATAATATCATAGATAGAGTTCTTGAAAGTGATGAAATTTTTTTCTCATTTTATAAAAAAATCATATTGAGTATTATAATTTTTTTATCAATAAATTTTTTTATAAATATTTGAGTAAGTGAATAATTATGGATTATCTCATAGCCAGATAAATAATCATTAAGAAGTGATGTAAGATTATTAATACTATTAACATATTTGCTATTTAAGTTTTTTTATTTTATTTTTGTATTAGCTTTGGAATATAAAGAGGTAAAGTCATTAAAAAAATATTGCTATTATTGATAATTTCCAATTCAATAAAAAAATACTTATAAGAACTAAAAAGTGCTTTTATACTTACTTGAAGAAAGGTACATAAATTTGAAAAGAACTTTTCATCAATTAAAGTTACCTCATTAATGAGTTTAGATATATAATTTCCTTTATCATTAGCATAGAAATCTTTTGTAATTTTTTTTGATAGAATAGATCTAAAAAATATCACTTCTCAAATCCTCAATATATACTGATGTCAATTTATTACTAGTAATAAAAAAATAAATAAGTAAATAAAATTTCAAGAACTATTAAAAAGAAACATTGTTATTCCATAAAAAAATAACATCTTTAGACTTATTGATTGCTGAATCCAAAAACATAACCTCTAAAAAAATTGAATAAAAAAACAGCTGAAATACTAGCAAGAATTATAAGTAATATCAGTTTTATAAGCTCTTTTTTTATGTTTAAGTATATAATTTTTTTCATAAAAAAATCTATGGTCACTTAAAACCATTATCCTCCTTATTAATATATTTTGGTAGAAATGATAGGAATAAAAAAATACTGTATTAAATACTATATTATGATGTATATGTATATAATCAAATATAAATATTATATATGTAAAAATTTATATAGTAAATGTTTTTTTACTTTTTAATTTCTGTAGTTTTATATTTTCTTTTTTTATAAAAAAATTTCTATTTAAATACCTCTACTCATCCTATTTTTTTTAAACTTTCTCTTATGTTTTATTTGCTATATAATAAAAAGATTATAAAAAAATTTTTTTAGAAAAAAAGAATGATTTTAAAAAGAGTGAGAAGTTTTTTTGAAAAATAATATATCAAGCAAAAAAATAGTATTGTATAAAAAAATAAAATGTGTGCTATTATATCAAATGTAAAGAAAAATTAAATAATAAAAACTAGTTACAAAGGGAGTCAATAAATTGACTGAGAAAAAGGATGTTGAGCCTTGACCTTTTGACCTGATTTGGGTAATGCCAACGTAGGAAGTAAGAAGTTTGTTTTTTTAAATTACAAAGCATATACAAATTGGGTATATGCTTTTTTTTATTTATTCTTGGAGGAAAATATGAAGAATGTATTATCAATCGCAGGTTCAGATTGTAGTGCAGGAGCAGGGATACAAGCTGATTTAAAAAAACTTTTGTTGCCAATGGAGTTTATGGAATGACTGTTATCACAAGCTTAACAGCCCAGAATCCACAGAAAGTAAAGATGGTTGAAGATGTTTCAATAGAAATGCTAAAAAAATCAACTAGAAGCAATATTAGATGTTATAGAAGTTTCAGCTATAAAGATTGGAATGATAAATAGTAAAGAAAAATGCTGAACTGATATATGATACCTTATTGAAATACAAAGTTAAAAAAATATAGTTCTCGACCCTATAATGATATCTACAAGTGGAAAAATCTTTAATAAAAAGATGAAACAAAAAGATTTTTTTAGTAAATAAGTTATTTAAGTTAGTGGATATAATAACACCTAATTTAGATGAAACAAAAAGAAATAGTAAAAAAATGATTTTTAAATAATGAAAAATATAGAGAATATAGATAGTGCTAAAAAAATGCAAAGCTATGGAAAGATAATTGCAGATTTTACTAAGAAGTGGGTACTTGTTAAAGGTGGACATCTTTCAAATAATGCAGTGGATATTCTTTTTAAATAGTGATGAAACATATATTTTTAGAAGGAGAAAAATTCCTAATAATAAGACTCATGGAACAGGTTGTAGCCTATCTTCAGCCATAGCCTCAAACTTAGCTAAAGGTTATTCTATGTTGGATTCAGTTAAGAAAGCTAAAAAAATTTTTGTCCTGTGTTCAATAAAAAAATTCAATAGATTTTTGGAGAAATAGGTGGAACAGTGAATCAAATGGGAGAAATATAAAAAAATATAGATATAGAAAAAGCTATATTAGGGAGAATTTATGGACTTAAAGACTTGCAAAATTTATTTAGTAACTCATGAAAAAGCTTGTTTAGGAAAAGATTTTTGTGCTTGTATAGAAGAAGCTATTAAAGGTGGAGTTAAGATAGTTCAGTTAAGAGAAAAAAATATATCGACAAAAGATTTCTATGAGAAGGCTTTAAAGGTAAAAAGAAATTTGTAAAAAAACTATGGAGCCTTATTCATTATAAATGACAGATTGGATATAGCACAAGCTGTTGGAGCAGATGGAGTTCATCTAGGACAATCTGATATGCCCATAGAGAAAGCAAGGGAGATTTTAAAGGATAAATTCTTAATTGGAGCAACAGCAAGAAATGTGGAAGAAGCTAAAAGAGCAGAACTCTTAGGAGCAGACTATATAGGAAGTGGAGCTATCTTTGGAACAGACACAAAGGATAATGCTAAAAAAATTGGAGATGGAAGAGTTAAAAAAAGATAGTTGCCAGTGTAAAAATTCCAGTTTTTGCTATAGGTGGAATAAATATCAATAATGTAAGTAGTTTAAAAAAATATAGGTTTACAGGGTATATGTGCAGTGTCAGGGATATTATCAGAAAAAGATTGTAAAAAAGCAGTAGATATAATGTTGAAAAATTTTAATTAATTGAGGAGATGATATTATGTATAAAACACAGATGGAGGCTGCTAAAAAAGGAATTCTAACAAAGGAAATGAAAAGCATTGCTGAAAGTGAAGCTATGGACGAAAAAATTTTAATGCAAAGGGTAGCAAGTGGAGAAATTGCTATACCAGCTAATAAAAATCATAGTTCTCTTGTGGCAAAAGGAGTTGGGTCAGGACTATCAACAAAGATAAATGTAAACTTAGGAATATCTAAGGATTGTCCTGATGTAGATAAAGAATTGGAAAAAGTAAAAGTTGCCATAGATATGAAGGCAGATGCAATAATGGATTTGAGTTCATTTGGCAAGACAGAAGAATTTAGAAAAAAATTAATTGCTATGTCAACAGCTATGATTGGAACGGTTCCTGTCTATGATGCTATAGGTTTCTACGATAAGGAATTAAAAGATATTAAGGCAGAAGAATTTTTAGATGTAGTGAGAAAACATGCAGAAGATGGAGTGGACTTTGTCACTATACATGCAGGATTAAATAGAGAAGCAGTAGAACTTTTCAAAAGAAATGAAAGAATAACTAATATTGTTTCAAGAGGAGGCTCTCTGATGTATGCTTGGATGGAGCTTAACAATGCAGAAAATCCTTTCTATGAAAACTTCGATAAACTTTTAGACATCTGTGAAGAATATGATATGACAATAAGTTTAGGAGATGCATTGAGACCAGGTTGCTTAAATGATGCAACAGATGCCTGCCAAATAAAAGAGCTTATAACATTAGGAGAATTGACTAAAAGAGCTTGGAAAAGAAATGTACAAATAATAATTGAAGGACCAGGACATATGGCAATAGATGAGATAGAAGCAAATGTGAAGTTAGAGAAGAAACTTTGCCACAATGCACCTTTCTATGTGTTAGGACCATTGGTAACAGATATTGCACCAGGTTATGACCATATCACTTCAGCCATTGGTGGAGCAATAGCAGCTGCTGCAGGAGTTGACTTCCTATGTTATGTTACACCAGCTGAACATTTAAGATTACCAAACTTAGATGATATGAAAGAGGGAATAATAGCTTCTCGTATTGCTGCCCATGCTGCTGATATCAGTAAAAAAAGTTCCAAAGGCTATAGATTGGGATAATAGAATGGCAAAATATAGAGCCAACATAAATTGGGAAGGAATGTTTGCAGAAGCAATAGATGAAGAAAAAGCTAGAAGATACAGAAAAGAATCTACTCCTGAAAATGAAGATACTTGTACTATGTGTGGAAAAAAATGTGTTCTATGAGAACTATGAAAAAAATAATGTCAGGTGAAGATTTAAATATCTTGAAGTAGGAGTATAAAATGGCAGAAATCAATGGAAAAATATGAAGAGATAAATAATGTTAATTTACTAGATTATCTAATAGAAAATAAGTATAGAGTGGATAGAGTTGTTGTTGACTACAATGGAGATATAGTAAAAAAAGCAGATTTCTCAAAAAAATTAATATAAAAAAATACAGATAAGATAGAAATTGTATGTTTTGTTGGTGGAGGCTAGGATATGGACTTAAAAGAAGAAGATTTACTTAAAAGAAATGTAAAAGGTATATCTGAAAAATTAAAAAAGGCAAAAGTCTGTATTTTAGGCTTAGGTGGTTTGGGTTCAAATGTAGCTGTTTTACTTGCAAGAGCAGGCATAGGTTATTTAAAAATTAGTGGACTTTGATATAGTTGAAGCAAGTAATTTAAATAGACAACAATATAGAATATCTCATATAGGAATGAAGAAAACTGAGGCTATAAGAACTATTATAAAAGAAATAAATCCTTTTGTAGAGATTGAAACCTTAGATGTAAAAGTAGATAGAGAAAATATATTATCTATAGTTGGAGATATTGAAATTGTTGTAGAAGCCTTTGATATTGCTGAAACAAAGGCTATGGCTATAGAAGAATTATTGACAAATGGAAATAAGATGCTTGTATCTGCCTCAGGAATGGCAGGATTAGGTTCAGCAAATGAAATTATTACAAGAAAAATTAGAGATAATTTCTATTTAGTAGGAGATAATTATTCTGACTATGAAGAATATTCAGGGATTATGTCAACTAGAGTTATGATTTGTGCTGCCCACCAAGCCAATGTTGTTTTAAGATTAATATTAGGAGAAGAAAATGAAAGATAATTTTAAACTTGGAAATAAAGAATTTAATTCAAGATTTATCCTTGGTTCAGGAAAGTATTCAAATGAATTAATAAATAGTGCTATTAATTATGCAGGAGCAGAGATAGTGACTGTTGCAATGAGAAGAGCTATCAGTGGAGTTCAAGAAAATATCTTAGATTATATTCCTAAGAATATAACTTTACTCCCTAACACTTCTGGTGCAAGAAATGCCGAAGAAGCAGTGAAGATAGCAAGGCTTGCAAGAGAATGTACTCAAGGAGATTTCATTAAAATTGAAGTGATAAAAGATAGTAAATATCTTTTACCTGATAACTATGAAACTATAAAAGCAACTGAAATATTGGCAAAAGAAGGCTTTATTGTTATGCCATATATGTATCCAGATTTGAATGTTGCGAGAACTTTAAAAGATGTAGGAGCAAGTTGTATTATGCCACTTGCAGCACCAATAGGTTCTAATAGAGGTCTAATAACTAAGGACTTTATCAAGATTTTAATAGATGAAATAGATTTGCCTATAATAGTTGATGCAGGTATAGGAAAGCCCTCACAAGCTTGTGAAGCAATGGAAATGGGAGTGACTGCTATTATGGCTAATACTGCAATAGCAACTGCAAGTGATATTCCAAGAATGGCACAAGCTTTTAAGTATGCAATACAAGCAGGTAGAGATGCTTATCTTGCTAAACTAGGTAGAGTTTTAGAAAATGGAGCCTCTGCCTCTTCACCACTTACAGGCTTTTTAAATGGGGAGGACTAATGAAACTAGAAAATATCAACTCAGATATTATGGATAGAGTAATAAGTGAAATGAATAATTATGATTACAATTCATTTACAGATGAAGATATAAGGGAAGCCTTGAATAAAGATTATTTATCTGTAAGAGATTTTCAAGTACTTTTATCCCCTAAGGCTATGAATTATCTTGAAGAAATAGCAAGGAAAGCTAAAGAATGCAGAGAAAGATATTTTGGAAATTCTGTCTATATCTTTACCCCTCTATATATTTCAAATTACTGTGATAATTACTGTGTCTATTGTGGTTTTTAATTCACATAATAAGATAAAAAAGAGCTAGACTAGATTTTTGAGCAAATAGAACAAGAGTTAAAAGAGATAGCAAAAAAACAGGTTTGGAAGAAAATCCTTATACTTACAGGAGAAAGTGAAAGATATTCAAGTATTGAGTATATAGGGAAGCTTGTAAACTAGCTAGAAAATATTTTAACAATGTAGGAATTGAAATATATCCTGTAAATGTAGAGGACTATAAGTATCTAAATTCTTGTGGAGTGGACTATGTAACTATTTTTTTCAAGAAACATATAACAATGAAAAAGTATAAAAAAACTACATTTAGAGGGGCATAAAAAAAGTTTTCTCCTATAGATTTAATTCACAAGAAAGAGCTTTGATGGAGAATATGAGAGGAGTTGCCTTTGGTGCCTTATTAGGACTGGATGATTTTAGAAAAGATGCCTTTTCAACAGGCTACCATGCTTATCTTTTACAGAAAAAATATCCTCATGCTGAAATTTCTATTTCTTGTCCAAGATTAAGACCCGTTATCAATAATATAAAAATAGAAGAAGAGTTTGTCAGCGAAAAGGAGCTATTTCAAATTATATGTGCATATAGATTATTTTTACCCTTTGCAAATATAACGATATCAACAAGAGAAAATTCCAAGTTTAGAGATAATGTTATAAAAATAGCTGCGACTAAAATATCAGCAGGAGTGGATACTGGAATAGGAGCTCACAGTGAACATCCAAATAAAAAAAGGTGATGAACAGTTTGAAATAGCTGATAGAAGAACAGTGTCAGAGATATTTGAAAAAAATAAAAAAACAGAGAGCTTACAACCTGTGATGAATGATTATATCTATTTAAAGGACTAAGTATGCTAGATAAAAATAAAATTAAATATTATTAGTAATAGGAAATTATGTGAGAATGAAAAATCTTGAAAAAGCAAATTGAAAAAAATTTTTTTCAGCTTATGAAAGAAAAAAATAATTTTAAAAAAATTTTTGACATTGTTGCACTCACTTTAAGAGAAAAAAAGATTTAAATAAAAATGAATATTTAAAGTTGATAGAAAAAAGTCTATCCTATCTGTCAAAAAAATATAAGATAAATTTAATCTTACATCAAAAATTATGATTTAAACTTAGATGATAAATATAAGATTGATGGAATTCATTTAAGTTATAATATTTTTTTAAGTCTTTAAATGAAAAATATTAAAAGCAGAACTTATAAAGAAATATAAAAAGAATAGGGGTGTCTATTCATAGCCTTAATGAAGCTAAAGAAGTAGAAAGTCTAGGAGCAAGCTATGTAGTTGCAGGGCATATATTTGAGACAGATTGCAAGAAAGGTTTAGAACCAAGAGGTTTAAAAATTTATTGAAGATTTATCATCTGCACTAACTATTCCAATATTTGCAATAGGTGGAATAGATGAAAAAAATTCTCTATCTGTTATAAATAATGGAGCTTTTTTTCAATATGTATGATGTCAACTTTAATGAAATATTAAAAAGAAAAAAATAAAAAAACAGATGACTTACATTATAAGTTTTATTATTAAAATTTTCTTTGAACTAAATAATTAAAAGTTTAGACAAGATTACTGCGACGTCCATTATTGTTGAGGGAGCCTTTGTGGAGCTCCTGAAACACTAATGGCAGAGCAAGTAATCGTTATATATAATTAGAAATTATTAAGTTTTTTTACAAAGAAAAATTTTTTTAAGAACTACTCAGTAAGAAACTGTTTTTTTATTATATGTATTATATTAGGAAAAATAATACTATTTTTTTAGATGTATAAGCTAAAAAAATAAAAATTTTTTTAGTTTAATTTTTTTATAATAGGAGTATAATATAAATATAAGGGGGATAAAAAAACTTATGGAGGTGATGAAAGTGGCTACTGATGCTATACTAAAAAGTTAAAGATGCAGAATTAAAAGGCAAAAGAAATAATTGAAAAAGGCAAATCAAGAAATTGCACTCTTAAAAAGAAGAAACTAGAGAAAAATAAAAAAAGATTTCAGAAGGATGCCATAGAAACAGCCATAAAGAATGCAGAGATACTTAAAACAAAGTATAAAACTGAAGGAGAAGCTATCGCCAGTCCGATTTTTTTAAAGAAGCTGAACAAAAAGTTTTAGCTATTAAAGATGTTAAAGAGGATAAACTAGAATCTGTAATTGAATTAATTGTAGAAAGGATAGTGAATTCAAATGGCAATAGTTAAAATGAAAAAAATTTAAATTATTTGCTCTTGAAAAAGACAGGAAAATCCTTATTAAAAGAATTACAGAAATTCTCTTATGTTCATTTTGTTAAAACCAAAGAAGAAGATGAGAGTTTAAAAAGAAATTGAACTTAACCAAGATATGACTGTAATTAAAGAAAAAAAGTCAAAAAAAGTTAAGTGGATGCTTAATTACTTTTCAAAACTTTTTCCAAAAAGAAACAAAAAAAGAAATAGATGAAAGTTCTGTGAAGGAAACACTGTTTGTACTACTAGAGCAACAAGCAAGTAAATATGATTTTAGTAACGACTATGAGAATTTAGCAAACATAAGTGAAGAGATTGATAGCAATAAAGAAGAAATTGCTAATCTTGAAACTTATAGAAAAAGAGTTATCTAAGTGGCTTAATATAAAGGAGTCTCTTGGTAATTTAAAGGCTTTTTAAGACAGCAAAAATTCTTTTTTTAGGAACAGTTGCAAAGAAGAATTTTTGAACCATTAAAAAGACAAGCTAAGAAACTTTGAACACACATACATAGAAGAAATCTCCGATGAATCAAGCCAAATTAATATTATGCTACTGACTTCAAACACCGAAGAAAAAAAGAACTCAAAAAAATGAATTAAAAAAACTTATAGCTTTACTGAAACTAATTTTTAATTTCGACACAAGTTTTACTGAAGAATATGAAAAAAACTAAGAGTAGAGAAGAAGAATTAAAAAAAGCTAATGAAAAAAATTAAAGGAAAAAAAGTTGAAAAAAATTATTGAAACTTATTCCAAAAATTACTTATTCAAAAAGAATATTTAGATAATGCTTTAATGAGAGAAACTGTTGTATCAAACTTTAAGGCAACAGACACAGTTAATGTTATAGAAGGCTATATTCCGCTAGATATGGAAGAAGAGTTTAAAAAAATTATAAATAAAAAAACTCTAATAAAAAGTAACTATTTAGAAATTACTGAAGTTGATAAAGATGATGAGGAAGTTCCAATCCTATTAAAGAATTCAGGAATAACAGGACTATTTGCATCTATAACTCAAATGTATGCACTACCTAGATATAATGAAATAGATCCAACAGCAATATTATCAATATTTTTACTGGATTTTTCTTTGGTATGATGGTAGCAGATTTTGCTTATGGGCTTATTCTATTCATACTTTCAGGTCTTGCATTGATGATTGGTAAGTTTGATGAAAATAAAAAGAAATTTTTTTGAAATTTTTTTCTTTGCATTGAGTTTTTCAACTATGATATGGGGCTTACTCTATGGTAGTGCCTTTGGTGATTTAATAAAATTACCAACTCAAGTTTTAGACTCTTCAAAAGATTTTATGACCATATTAAAACTTTCAATAATATTTGGAGCTGTTCATTTGGTTGTGGGACTAGCTATCAAAGCCTATATCCTTATAAAAAATGGACATTTTATGGATGCTGTGTATGATGTTTTCTTATGGTATTTAACTTTAACAAGTTTAATTCTACTTATTCTTGCAGGAAAATTAGAATTTACTTCTCTTACCAAAAATATACTTCTAGCTTGCACACTTGTTGGAATGCTAGGAATAGTAGCTTTTGGAGCGAGAGATGCAGAAACTATAGTGGGAAGAATAGGTGGAGGACTTTATTCACTGTATGGAATTACTTCATATATAGGAGACTTTGTTTCATACTTAAGACTTATGGCATTAGGTTTGGCAGGAGGCTTTATAGCTGTTGCAATAAATATTATTGTAAAAATGTTAGTAAGTGGAGGAATACTAGGAATTATACTAGGAGCAATTGTGTTTGCATTTGGGCAATCATTTAATATATTCTTGAGTTTCCTATCAGCTTATGTTCATACTTCAAGACTTATGTATGTTGAATTTTTTTCTCTAAATTCTATGAAGGTGGAGGAAAAGCATTTAAAAAAATTCAGGGTATAGCTAAAAAAATAGTTCATTACTAAGTAAATTTCTTAACGATAAAAAAATTAACGTTTCGCTGTAAATTCGACCAACTCGCTAACAAGTTAGCTCAGACATGTCGAGATTTACTCGGCTCACTTGCTTTAATTTTTTTCTAAAAATTTACAATCGTAATTCACTTATTTTTTTAGCTTAGAATAATAGAAAATAAGGAAGAAAGGGGAAGAAAATGGAAAAATATAATGACAATATTTGAGCAAAATGGTGGAGTAGTATTTGGAATATTAGGTGCAACACTAGCAGTTTTATTATCAGGTATTGGTTCAGCAAGAGGAGTTGGATTAGCTGGGGAAGCAGCAGCAGGTCTTGTTATAGATGAACCTGAAAAATTTGGTAAAGCTATGGTACTTCAACTTTTACCAGGAACACAAGGACTTTACGGTTTTGTCATTGGACTTTTTATCATGTTTAGACTTTCTCCAGATATGAAAGTAATAGAAGGACTATATCTACTTATGGCAGGACTTCCAGTTGGTTTTGTTGGATTGAGATCAGCTCTATATCAAGGACAAGTTGCAGTTGCAGGTATTAATATCTTAGCTAAAAACGAAACTCACCAAACAAAAGGAATAATCCTTGCAGTAATGGTTGAAACTTATGCAATCTTAGCATTTGCTATGTCTTTCTTACTACTAAATCAAGTGAAGTTTTAAAAAGGATGTGATAGAATGTCCAATTTAGATAAGCTGGTTGCAGAGATTTTGCAACAGGCACAAAAAGAAGCGAACAGAATGTTAACTAAGGCAAAAACAGAGAATTCAGAATTCTCTGAAAAAGAAAAATAAAAAAATACAAAAAAGAAGTTGATGCTATAAATGATAAGGCACAAGAAGAAGCTCAAGCCTTGAAAGAAAGAATGATATCTAATGCCAATTTGAAATCAAGAGATATGATATTACAGGCTAAGGAAGAATTGGCTGATGACATTTTAGAGAAGGTTTTAGAAAGACTTAAAAAAATATTAATACCAAGAAATATCTAAAGTTTGTTGAAAATATTTTTAAAAAAACTTGAATCTTTCAAAAAAATGCAGAAGTTATGGTTAGTAAAGATATGAAATTAGCCTTAGGAGATAAGATACTAGATTATAAAATATCTGATAAAACTGTTGAATCAGGTTGCAGTATAAAAAGATGGAAATCTTATTTACAATAATGAATTCTCTACTCTTATAGAGTTTAATAGAGAAGAATTAGAAAGAGAAATTTTTAAATAAAATTTTTTTGAATAGGAGGTTTTCTTATGGATAGGGAAAAAAATTTGTGCAAGCAAGTGTCAGAATAAGAAATCTTGAGAAAAAAACTCTTAACAAAAAAATTCAATTTGAAAGATTGTATGAAGCTGAAAAATTTAGAAGAAGCTGTTAGACATTTGAATGAAACAGCCTATTCAGAAGATTTGGTAAAAATAGATAGAGCAGAAAAATTTTGAAATAGCTCTTTCAAATTCATTGAATAGAACTTATAGTGAAGTTTTTAAAAACTTAGCCCAGTTAAAGAACTTGTAGATGTTTTTAACTTATAGGTTTTGCTTTTTCATAATATAAAAATTGGCTGTTAAGGAAAAAAATTTTTACAAGAAAAATTTTTGAGCATATCTATTCAAAAAGTTCATTATGAAGATTTACCTAAATTGAAGAAACAGTTTGAAACAGAAAAAAAGGTGAAAAAAAGGGACTTGGTATGAAGATACTGTTATTCAAGCCTATAAGGTTTTTGAAGATACAAAGGATCCAGAAAAGATAGAATTTTTTTGTAGATAAAAGATATTTTTAAAAAAAGTTTTTAGAAGTTTCAAAAAAACTTAGGACTTGATTTAATTGAAGAATATTTTAAAAAAATATGATAGATTTTCTAAATATCAGAACCTTTATTCGTTGTAAAAAGAGATGAGCAGGATATTAGTATTTTAAAAAGCTGCTCTAATTCAAGATGGTTATATAGACACAGAAGATATTTCATCTTATTTCTATAAGGATATAGAAGATTTAATTAATTCCTATAAGAATTCTAAAAATAGGAAAAAAAGCTTAATTTTTGGCCTTAAAAGGCTACAATGACACAGGAAGATTATTACTTTTTTTGAAAAGTATATGGAGAATTTTTTTGACTAATCTTTTAAAAAGAAAAAAAGTACAAAAGAATGCCATATGGCTCAGAAATTATTTTTGCTTATGTGCATGCAAAAGAAGTGGAAATTAAAAATTTAAGAATTTGTTTAGTTGGTAGGGCTAATGGACTTTCAGCAGATTTCATAAAAGAAAGGTTGCGTGAAATTTATGTATAAAAATAGCTATAGTGGGAGATAAAGATTCTGTCTTAGCTTTCAAAAATTCTTGGAGTAGATGTCTATATAAGTTTAGATGCTCAAGAAGCAAGAAAGATTATAGATAGAATTTCAAAAGAAGGCTATGGAATTATCTTTGTTACAGAGCAAGTAGCAAAAGATATTCCTGAGACAATAAAAAGATATAATAGTGAACTTATACCTGCCATTATATTAATACCAAGTAATAAAGGAAGTTTAAATATAGGTTTGGCAAACATAGATAAGAATGTGGAAAAGGCTATTGGTTCAAATATATTGTAGAAAGTGAGGGCTTAACATTGAAAGAAGGTAGAATTATAAAAAGTTTCAGGTCCTTTGGTTGTGGCTGGAAGGAATGGAAGAAGCTAATGTATATGACGTAGTAGAAGTTTCAGATAATAAGCTCATTGGTGAAATCATAGAAATGAGAGGAGATAAAGCCTCTATACAAGTATATGAAGAAACAACAGGAATAGGACCAGGAGACGTTGTTGTTACAACAGGAAGTCCACTTTCCATTGAGCTTGGACCTGGGATGTTAGAACAAATGTTCGATGGAATACAAAGACCACTTTTGAAAAATTCAAGAAGCAGTTGGAGACTTTCTATTAAAAAGGAGTCAGTGTTCCAGCACTAGATAGAGAAAAAGAAATGGCAATTCAATCCAACTGTGGCAGTTGGAGAAGAAGTAGAACCTGGAAAAGTTATTGGAACTGTCCAAGAAACAGAAATCGTACTACATAAAAATAATGGTTCCTAATGGAGTATATGGAAAAAGTAAAGGAAATAAAAGAGGGAGAATTTACAGTAGAAGAAATAATATGCAAGATAGAAACAGAAAAATGGTGTTAAAGAATTAAATATGATACAAAAAAATGGCCAGTTAGAAAAGGGTAGACCATATTTAAAGAAATTAAATCCTGTGAAACCTTTAATAACAGGACAAAGAATAATAGATACTTTCTTTGCTGTTACTAAAGGGAGGAACTGCAGCTATCCCTGGACCATTTGGATCTGGTAAAACTGTAATACAACACCAACTTGCTAAATGGGCAGATGCTGAAGTAGTTGTTTATGTTGGTTGTGGAGAACGTGGGAACGAAATGACAGATGTACTTATGGAATTCCCAGAAATCATTGACCCTAAGACAGGACAATCTTTGATGAAGAGAACAGTTCTTATAGCCAATACTTCTAATATGCCAGTTGCTGCTCGTGAGGCTTCTATATATACAGCTATAACTATTGGAGAATATTTTTAGAGATATGGGATACTCAGTGGCACTTATGGCTGATTCAACAAGTCGTTGGGCAGAAGCACTTCGTGAAATGTCAGGACGTTTGGAAGAAATGCCAGGTGATGAAGGATATCCAGCATATCTATCAAGTAGAATAGCAGAATTTTATGAAAGAGCAGGACTTGTTGAATGTCTAGGTAATGGTGAAGAAGGAGCATTGACAGTAATTGGAGCAGTATCTCCTCCTGGTGGAGATATTTCTGAGCCAGTTTCTCAATCAACATTGAGAATAGCAAAAGTGTTCTGGGGACTTGACTATGCACTATCATATAGAAGACACTTCCCAGCAATAAACTGGTTGAATTCTTATTCACTTTATCAAGCTAAGATGGATAAGTATAAAGAAGAACATGTTGACAGAGATTTCCCAAAATTTAGAATAGAAGCAATGGCACTTCTACAAGAAGAAGCTAAATTACAAGAAATCGTAAGACTTGTTGGTAGAGATTCACTTTCTGAGCATGACCAATTGAAGTTAGAAATTACAAAGTCACTTCGTGAAGACTTCTTACAACAAAATGCCTTCCATGAAGTAGATACTTATTGCTCTTTGGATAAACAATTTAAAAATGTTAAAGTTAATTTTGTTTTTTTCTATGATGAAGCACAAAGAGCTATAAAAAGAAGGGGTTTATTTAAATGAAATCCTAGCTCTTCCAAGTCGTGAAAAGATAACAAGAGCAAAGAATATAAGTGAAAAAGAATTAGATACTTTTGATAAGATAGAAGAAGAAATAAAAGAAGCAGTATCAAAGTTGATAAAAGAAGGAGGGACAACTAATGCTTAAGGAATATAAATCAGTGCAAGAAATAGTAGGACCTCTAATGATAGTTGAAGGTGTCGAAGGAATTAAATATGAAGAGCTTGTAGAAATTCAAACTCAAACAGGAGAGAAAAGACGTGGACGTGTGCTTGAAATAGATGGTGATAGAGCCATGGTACAACTTTTTGAAGGATCTGCAGGTATAAATCTTAAAAATACAACAGTTAGATTTTTAGGAAAACCACTTGAACTAGGAGTTTCTGAAGATATGATAGGACGTGTTTTTGATGGTTTAGGAAATCCTATAGATAAGGGACCAAAAATTATTCCTGAAAAGAGAGTGGATATAAATGGTTCTCCAATCAATCCCTGTTTCAAGAGATTATCCATCAGAATTTATTCAAACAGGAATTTCAACTATTGATGGACTTAATACTCTAGTTAGAGGACAAAAATTACCAATATTCTCAGGTTCAGGGCTTCCACATAACAATGTTGCTGCACAGATAGCAAGACAAGCAAAGGTGCTTGGTGATGATGCAAAGTTTGCTGTTGTGTTTGGAGCAATGGGTATAACTTTTGAAGAAGCACAATTCTTTATAGATGACTTTACAAAAACAGGAGCTATTGACAGAGCAGTTCTATTTATAAATCTTGCCAATGACCCTGCCATAGAAAGAATTTCAACTCCAAGAATGGCACTTACTTGTGCAGAATATCTTGCTTTTGAAAAGGGAATGCACGTTTTAGTTATCTTGACAGACTTGACTAACTATGCAGAAGCTCTTCGTGAAGTTTCGGCAGCTAGAAAAGAAGTTCCAGGAAGAAGAGGATATCCAGGATATCTATATACTGACCTTTCTCAAATTTATGAAAGAGCAGGAAAAATAAAAGGAAAACCTGGTTCTATTACTCAAATTCCTATTTTGACTATGCCTGAAGATGATATAACTCACCCAATTCCTGACCTTACAGGATATATCACTGAAGGGCAAATAATACTTTCAAGAGAATTATATCAAAGTGGTATTCAACCACCTATCTTTGTAATTCCTTCTCTATCAAGATTGAAAGATAAAGGAATAGGTAAAGGTAAAACAAGAGAAGACCATGCTGATACAATGAACCAAATTTATGCAGCATATGCTTCAGGAAGAGAAGCTAGAGAACTTGCAGTAATTCTTGGAGATTCAGCACTATCAGATGCAGATAAGGCTTTTGCAAAGTTTGCAGAAAATTTTGATAGAGAATATGTAAGCCAAGGTTATGAAACTAATAGAAATATAGAAGAAACTTTAAATCTAGGTTGGAAACTTTTTAAAAAGTGATTCCTCGTACAGAATTGAAGAGAATAAGAACTGAATATATAGATAAGTATTTGAATGATAAAGACTAGGGGGATTATTATGGCAAAGCTAAAAAGTAAATCCTACTAGAATGGCTCTTTCTGAATTAAAACTTAGACTTGTAACAGCAAAAAGAGGACATAAACTTTTAAAAAGATAAGCAAGATGAATTAATGAGACAATTTATTAATCTCATTAAGGAAAAATAAAAAAAGCTTCGTATGGAAGTTGAAAAAAAGAACTTTCAGAATCTTTTAAATCTTTTCTTCTTGCAAGTGCAACAATGAGTCCATTATTTTTTTGGAAAGTGCTGTATCTTTTCCAAAAGAAAAATTATCAGTGGATATAAAATCAAAAAAATATAATGAGTGTAAATGTTCCTGAGATGAAGTTTGTAAAAGAAGAAATGGAAGGAAGTATATTCCCTTATGGTTTTTGTACAAACTTCAGCTGAGCTAGATGACACTGTTATAAAATTACAAAAAGTCTTGGACAATCTTTTTGTCTCTTGCAGAAATAGAAAAATCTTGTCAACTTATGGCTGATGAGATTGAAAAAGACAAGAAGAAGAGTTAATGCTCTTGAATATAGTACTATTCCTAATCTTGAAGAAACAGTTAAAGATATTAGGATGAAACTGGATGAAAATGAAAAGAGCAACTATAACAAGACTTATGAAGGTTAAACAAATGCTAGAAAAAAATGCATAAAATTTTTACTTTTTTTATAGAAATTATTGTAAATAAAAAAACTGCATCAGAAATTTAGATGCAGTTTATTTTTTTATTAATTTTTAATGTTTTTATCCTATTCCATGGTATAGAAGTCCAAGTACAAATACAACTATAACTAATGGTACATATACATATCTACCAACAGTGAAGTATGCTTCTGAACGTTTAACTTTACTTCCTTCATTAAGTTCTTCCATAAATGATTCTTTTTTAAGTATCCAGTACCAAGAAATTGCTCCAAGCACTGCTCCAAATGGAATTATGTATATAGTAACAACGTCCATCCAAGGACCAACTTTGTTTTCAGGTTCAATGAATATACCTATAACAAGAGATACTATAGCAAGCAAGAAAATAACAGTTTTTCTTGACATCTTAAATCTTGTTATTATTGATTCACCAACAACTTCAAACATGTTTTGTAATGAACTTACAGCAGCAAATACAACAGATATGAAGAATAGTATAGCTAGTACATGTCCAAATGGCATTTGTTTGAATATAGCTGGGATAGTCATAAACATTAGAGATGGTCCAGCACCTGCAGGGTATCCGAACGCATATGATGCAGGGATTACAACGAAAGCAGCTATCATAGCAGCTAATGTATCAAAGATACCAGTTTGTAAAGCACCATTTACTATATCTTCTTTTTTATCAAGGTATGCACCACAAACTATCATTCCACTACCAGTTATAGAAAGTGAGAAGAAAGCTTGTCCCATGGCATTAACCCAAGTTTCAACATTAAATAGATAAGACCAATCAGGTACGAATAAATATTTGTAACCTTCAATAGCTCCTGGTAAAAATGCAACTCTTACTGCTAATATGAAAAATAATATGAAGAATGCAGGCATCATGATTTTGTTAGTTTTTTCTATACTTGAAGCTCCAGCAAAAAGTGTAAGTAGAGTTATAACGATTACTGCTATGTGCCAAGGAAGTATTACAAAGTTTCCTTGAACAGCTTCACCAAAGAATTGAGCTGTATCAACTTCTAATATCTTTCCTGTAACAGCTGCTCCAAAAGTTCTTAAAACCCAAGCAGATATAATAGCATATCCAATAGCTATACTCATAGATCCTAAAAGAGGAATATAAGCTAGAGTATAACCTAATTTACCCTTACCTTTTTCGTTCCAAGCATATTCATAAGAACCCAAAGTTCCTGTTCCGGCTCTTCTTCCAATTAAATATTCAGCAGACAAACCAACATAAGAAAATAAAGCAATGAACATAAAATATATTAGTAAAAATACAGCTCCTCCGTACTTTTCCAACTCTATATGGGAAAGCCCAAATATTAGCCATACCAACGGCAGAACCAACACAACTCAATATAAAAACCTAGTTTCGACTGAAATTTTTTTCCGAATTGTCCATATAAGCCTCCTAAAAATTTTTAATACAAAAGTCCATTTTTTTCATTAAGTAATTTTTAATAAAAAGGAGAGATTTCTCTCCTTTTTCTATCCTAGAAATAACAGATTACATGCAAAAATTAAAAGAGTTCATTTTTTTCAATTATTTTTTTGATTCCAAATCTAGCTGTAAAGAATCTTAATTGTTTAGGTTCATAAACAAATTCTAGAGGTTTGATGTCATCTTTATGTTTGAATAATTTGATTATACCTTCAGCTACTATATCCATATGTTTATAAGTATAAACTCTTCTAGGGATAGTAACTCTAACAGTTTCTAGTTTAGGTTTATGGTTTTCACCAGTTTTAACGTCTCTTCCTGCAGAGATGATTCCTCTTTCCATAGTTCTTACACCACATTCAACATAAATAGCTGCTGCAAGTGCTTGAGCTGGGAATTCTTCTTGAGGGATATGAGGACAGAATCTTCTAGCGTCTAAGAATACAGCGTGTCCTCCAACTGGTTCAAGTATAGGTACTCCAGCTTCTTTTAATTTTTCTCCTAGGTATCTAACTTGTAAAACTCTATGTCTGATATATTCATATTGTAAAGATTCTTTTAATCCTATTGCCATAGCTTCCATGTCTCTACCAGCAAGTCCTCCATAAGAAGGCATTCCTTCATAAACAACAACTAATTCTTTAGCTTTTAAGAATAGTTCTTCGTCGTTCATACATAAGAATCCACCGATATTAACAAGACAGTCTTTTTTACCACTCATAGTACATCCATCAGCATAGCTGAACATTTCATGTACTATTTCTTTTATAGTTTTATCTTGATATCCTTCTTCTTGTTCTTTTATGAAATAAGCATTTTCAACACATCTAGTTGCGTCATAGAAAACTTTTATTCCATATCTGTTAGTTAATTCTCTAACAGCTTTCATATTTTTCATTGAAACAGGTTGTCCACCAGCTAGGTTAACAGTTACTGCTAAACATACGTAAGCTATGTTTTCTGCTCCAACTTCATCTATTAATTTTTGTAATTTGTTTAAATCTATATCTCCTTTGAAAGGAACATTAAGAGTTGCATCGTGAGCTTCATCTCTTATGATATCTTTGAATATTCCACCGTTTCTTTCTTGGTGATATCTAGTAGTTGTGAAATACATATTTCCAGGAACATATTGTCCAGGTTTAATAGCGATTTGAGATAAAAGGTTTTCAGCTCCTCTTCCTTGGTGAGTAGGAACTATATGTTTAAATCCAAATATTTCTTGTACAGTTGATTCTAAGTGGAAGAAGTTTCTACTTCCTGCATAAGCTTCGTCACCTTGCATAAGTCCTGCCCATTGTTTATCACTCATAGCGTTAGTTCCACTATCAGTTAATAAGTCAATGTAAACATCTTCTGAGTTAATTAAGAAAGTATTATATCCTGCTTTTTTAATTACTTCTTCTCTTGTTGCCTTATCAATCATTTTAACTGTTTCTACACTCTTAATTCTAAATGGCTCTGCTGGATAATCTTCAAATCTCATAATAATTCCTCCTAAAAAAATTAATGTTTAATACATAATGCATTATGTATTTTTCTAAATAGAGTATAGCTCATTTTTTTAAAAAGAATGTCAATATTTTTTTATTTTTTTGTTTAAAATGAGGTAAAAAAAGCTAAAAAAATACATTTTCAAAAAAATTTTTTTAAGAAATTAATTAAATTTGAACTTTTTATCAAATATGCTATATTTTTAGATAGTGTAATTATTGGGGAGGACAGGAGTATGAAAGTAGTAAAAGATTTATTAAGTGAGCAGATATACAAGATTTTAAAAGAAGATATAATTAATTCCAGAATAAACTTTGGTGAGGTTTTTAGTCAATAAAAATTTACAAGAAAGATTTGAAGTAAGTTCTACTCCAATAAGAGACGCAATATTGAGACTAAAAGAAGATGGAATAGTGGAGGAAGTAACAAGATCAGGTGCAAAACTTATAGATTTTTGATCCACATTTTGCCTGTGAAGTTAATCAATTAATTATGACAATCACTTTAGGAGTTATTGAATATTCTTTAAAGAATCCTGAGAATAGAAAAAGAGATTCTTGCTAATTTAAAAAAATATGTAGAATTAGAAGAAGATAATGTAGCAACTGATTTATATTATGAATATGACTATCATTTTTCATAAAAACTTTTTTTCGATTATTCAAATAATAAATTGCTGAAGGATTTATTTAAAAAAATATAATCTGATAAATGAAATCTTAGTTAAAGCATATCATAAAGGAGCTATTTCTTTTAAAAAAATAGAAAAAGCTTGTTTAGAAGATCATGAAAGCATTATTAAATCTATAGAAGAAAAATAATATAGCTCTAACTTTAGATTTAACAAAAAAACATTATTTAAGTGCTGAAAAAAATATTTAAAAAAACTTATAAAAAAATAAATTAAAAAAAGGCTGTTGTAAATTAATAAAAAGTAAAAAAATAGTTCGTTACTGAGTAGATTTCTTAACGATGAAAAAAATCAAGAATTCGCTGTAATTTCGGAAACTTGCCAACAAGTTGGCTTCAGACACTCCGACAATTACTCGGCTCATTCTATTTGATTTTTTTCATCTAAAAATCTACATTCGTAACTCACTTATTTTTTTTAACTTTTTAGATTAAAATTTAACAACAGCTATTTTTTTATACTTCTAATTTTAGAATGTATAACCAGCTTTTTATACCAATTTTTACATTATTTTCTTTTAGAGTTGCTGATATATGTTCCTTCTAGTCCATAGTTATATCCAATATCTGTTTGAACATTATAGTCTAGATTAATTTTTACAGCATCTTTTTTAATTCTATCTCCTTTAATACCAAATGATGAAGTACTTCCATCAATTTTAGCATCCATATCACCATTTTTATATCCAGCAAGACCAGTTATTCCATAAGCTCCTGCAGATATACTACTTCTTAGATTATCACCATAGAAAATTTTATTGAAACTGATTCCTGCTTCACCATCAACATAGTGATAAGTTTTAGCACTAATATCAAGAGGTAAATCTCCACTTTCATTTACTTTACTTTGTTTTACCATAGTGTAAGCTAAAAGTGCTTTTAATTGAACAAATACATCTTCTTGTATAGGATAGTTCATAATAAGTCCACTATAAGTATTTAAAGCATTTGTATTTACTTTACCCTCAGAATGTAAATCTTGATAGTTATTTCTCATTTCTCTTCTTACTTTATATGTTCCATATTGAGCACCTACTCCAGTAATCCAGTTTAGATTATTTACAATAGGTTTATTGAAATATCCACCAACATAAGCAGACACCCCTTTTATATCCGATTCAGTCGCTACAGTTGTAAGACTTCTTTGATATACTTCATTGTGTTTAGTGTTTGCTCCTCCAATCATAAATCCATACTTAGTTCCTGATTCAGCTGTTTTTTCATATAGTCCATAAGCAGTATAGATATTTCCTTTGAAATTATCTTGAACAGTTCTATTAGAAATAAATCCACCTCTTGCAATATGTTTTTTATCAGTTAAAGCATGAGTTACTTCAAATGGAATATTAGTATAAGTTGAAATTTCATTTTTAGAAATCTTGTTTAACTTAGAATAGATATTTCTATCACTTAGTTGATTAAGCATATTCTTTAATTCAGTTAAAACTTCCTCTTCTCTCATAGTATAGAATATTTTAGCTTTTTAATCTATGGTAATCCATATAACGAGGTTGTTCGATACTAGCATCATTTTCTTCTAATGCCTTTACAATATTTTCTTTTTTTCTTCAAGTTGTAAAGTGATAAGAGAAGATAATTTCTTAAAATCAGATACAAGTTCTGCAAGATCAATATTTCTATTATAATCTCTTGATGCTGAAGAGGATAAAACTATTCTTTCTAAATTATCACCTGATAAAAATAGTTTCTATAGTTTGTTCTATTTCACCAAATTTAGAATTAGGATACTTAGCTTTTTAATTCTTTTTACAGTTGCTAAATCTTTTTCTTAGAAGTTCTCTTGTATCACTTAGTTTTGCCTTTAGCTCATTTTTTTAATAGCAGTTAATTCATTTTTTTCAATCCAGGAATTTTATCTTCAAGTAAAAATAGCTCTTCTAACAAGAGAGTAAGAATCTTCTCTCTTTAAATCTGTTTCAAATTGTTTTTTTCTAATTCTTTTTCATCAGGATATAAAGAATACACTTTATTAGATAGAACATCAAAATCAGATTCTATCTTACTCATAACATTTTTTTAAAAATTAAGCTTTTTGATAGTCACTATCTCTTTCTAATTTATTTACTTCATCTAATTTTTGAATTTAACTCTTTTTTTCCTTAGCAATGATAGATTTAAAAATCTTGACTTTCTTTTTAAGTTTTTGATTAATTCTAAAGCGTCTTTCTTTTTCTGTTTCACTTAAATTAAATTGAGATAAGTCATTTATTAAATCTTCATCAGATTTAGTTTTTTTAAATAAACTAATAAATCTCTTTTTTTCTTAGCTTCTTTTTCGTCATCAACAGTATTAAAAAGTAGTTCTTTTATTTGATGAAGTAAGAGTTGGAGCAAGAACTCCTAGTTTATTTGCATTTCTAATACTTCTGTAAACAGCATTTTCATCACTATTTAATCTTCTTAATTCTTCTCTTGTTTTTTTAATTGAAGAAGTGAAGTTCCATTTTTAGAAAATTCATTATTATTAATTAACTGATGAGCTATTGAATCTGATACAAATGGAATAGTCATAGTGTAGTTTACTCCAGTTCTCATATCATACCAAGTATAGTCTATTTTTTTCTTCCCATATCAATAATAGCTTCATTATCATTGATTTTACTTGTTAATAATTCAATCATAAAAATCATTTCTGCTATTCATATCACTTGTTCCAAATTTTATAAATCTAATATTTGGATCAGAATCTTTCAAAGCATGTTGATAATAATGACCTTCACTGTTCTTTTTTTAGTGACGTCAATATCCATTGTTAAAGAAGTTCTTCCAGATATTGATGCTTGTGAATTATCAAGTCCTAAAGAACCACCAACTTCAACAGTATCTATATTTTTTTTAATTTAGCATAAGGCCCTAATACTATATTAGTTCCATATTGACCTGTTATTTGTTCAGCTATTTTTAGAGTATTTTTACCTTCTCCTAAATCAACAGTTCCTTCTATTCTTCCTCTTCCTCTAAATTCAATATTTTTTTACCAGCAATACTTCTAGTTAAATTTAAGTCTTTAATAAGTCCATCTACTCCACCTAAGCTAGTATATTTTTTTTCTTCGGCAGTAGCAGCAGGATTATCCCAGAAACCATATTTTTTTTAGCAATAATTCCATCAGATACTAAATGAACTAAGTTAAAGTATTCAGTTTTTAAATTTACACGATTTTCATAGGCAGCAACCCAATTTCTCATATATTCTTTACCTTCAGGAGATAAAGTATTTAGATATGTAGTTCTTTCTTGCTCAGTTTTAAATTCCCAGTCAACCACACCATAAAAAAATCACTAGGTTTATTTGGCATATCATAAGCAATATCTTCGTCAGTGATAGCTTTTTGATATGCTGGTTCAAGTTCATTCATTCTTTTTTTAGTTTCAGTTAATTCTTTTTCATAATTTTCTTTAGCAGCTAAATAGTCTGGGTCTCTAAAAGGTTTTACCCATTTATTTTCAAAATCTACTGTTGATAAGTTCTTTTTTTATCATAGAAATATTGATCAAATTGATTACGAGGAGCTTCTCCTTTTTCTGCTCTTTCTTTAGCAGTTGCTATAAAATCATTTAAATTTTTTGTGACATCAGTTTTAATTTGTACAGCTTCTTGAACTTCTTTGTCAAATTTTTCTTCAGTTCCTGTATATCCTTTAAATCTTCCTATATTTTCTGTGTCATTTGCATCAAATTCTTTTTGATTCTTTAGTAATTTTTTTCTAACATAATATACTTCATCATCTTCATCATAATATGAATCATATTTATAAGGATTACTATAATCACTGTTAGCATTGTATTGATCCTCTGTAACTGCTTCAGGATCATCATATTTATTTCTAGTAACTTTAACCATTTTTCTTTATTTTTGTTTCCAGCTTAGTTTCAGTTTCAACAAGAGATAAACTTACATCATTAGTGTATTTGTTTTTATCTTGAGCAAAGATACTTCCATCTTTTTGTATATAATAATTTTCCTCTACTATCAGTAGTTGAATTATCATCAAAAGGGCTATAGTAATGGATAGTTGTAAAAACAGAATCTTTATATTCATCCCTACTTCCACTTTCAACAGACACAGGTTCTAGGCTCCAGTCTACTTTCCATTTTCTACCTTTATCATCAACTGTATATAGCTCTTCACCTTCTTGAACTACATTTGGGATATTCTTTTGTGTTAATTTCTCTTTTAGAAATGCAGAGATTTCTGTTTTAGATTTTTCCTTCTATTCTAGTTCTGTATTCTTTCATAGTTATATCTAAAGGATTGACTTCTTTTTTTCAGCTCCAAAAAGCATCAGCTCTTTCAGCATCACTAGCGTTAGTTGTCAGAAGTTTATATTCACCTTCTATATAGTATTTATCATTTTTTTATTTAATTCAGAAGAAAATTTATCTTTATCTAAGAATATTATGTCTTTTACTGTATTTCCAGCACCAAAATAAAATCTCTTTTCATAGAATTGATCACTATTTTGATAAGGTAATTCAGAATAATATTCCTTTGAAAAAGCTGCAATTCCTTTTTTTCAGCTAGATCAGAAAGGGCAGTGGAATTTCTATTTACTTTTGAATCTGTATGTGGAGTTTTTTTCTTGTAGATTCAACATTAGAATCCACTTCATGAGCAATAGGAACCAAGTCAACTCCATTATGTGTTCTTTGAGCCTTTAAATTTCCCTTTTTCCCAATAATTTGATTTTTATACCATTCATTTTTATTTAAGGCATCAACAACTCTTAAGAACCCTTCATAAGCAGTTTTTTTCAATTGGTTGAATAACTTCTTTGCTTTCTTGAATTATTCTAAAATTATTTTTTTAGGACCTATTCCATCTCCAATTTTTTTGATTTCTTTATTTATTTTTTTGGTAATATTTCTGGAATATCAAGACGAGTTAAACCAGGTTCATCTAAATCTTTTTTTATAGCAGCTAATACTTGATCTTTAATAGCTTTTTATTCTAGCTTGATTTAGATAAGGGTTAGTACTGTCCTCTTCTATTGCTTTATTTATAGCTTTATCTATTTCTTTATCTATTTTCTTAATAGTATCTGTTCTTTCATCAGCATAAGAAGTTGCAGCAGCTACTATAAGTAATATTGTTATTATTTTCTTTATTTTTCATTGTTATATACTCCTTCTTCTGAAAAAAATTAAAAATCTGACATTCAATTGTAAGTAGTAATTTCTTTCAGGTGCAGGTAAAGCTTCTAAACTTGTTTCTCTCAAGTTATATTTTTTTAGATAAAAATATTTTTTTGCTCCTATCTTTATATCAGAATAGTTATCTGGTTTATATGAAAGTCCTGCTTCTAAAGTTCCATACCCATTAATAGTATGTTTAACAATAACATCATCTTTAGATATATCAGGATTTTTCTCTAAGTTCTCTACTTTCTTGTTTAGCTAGGTATACATAATTTAAATATCCAGATAATCTATCTGTAAAGTTGTATTTTACTCCTAAAGTAGCTTTTAATCTTGGAACCATAGGAACTCTATCACCTTTTTCTATTCTAGCTTCATCGTTAGCAATTAGAACCTTAGTTTTTACTAGAGATAGAGATTGATTAAATCTAAATTTTCCAACATTTTGTTCAGCTTCAAATTCTATTCCCATTCTTCTAGTTTTTTTCCAATATTTCTATATTTCCATCTATTAACAGCTGGATTAGTTACACCTGAACTGATTAAAGTGATTTCATCTTTTGTATCAGTTATAAAAAATGATGTGCTGATAGAAGAACCTAAAATATAATCTCTAAAACCAATTTCAAAAGTGTCAGTTTTCTCAGATTTTAAGTCATTAGCAACATACTTAGAAGCTACATTTACACTTGGAGGAACAATGATTCCAGATTGTTGATTTTTTTCAAATCTGTATCATGGATTTTATCAGTCAATTGATTTCCAAAAGGAGTAACAAAACCTCTCTCATATCTAGTATAAAAATCTTCCAGTATCATTATATTTAAATAAAAGTCCAAGTTCACCAGCATAGTTAGTTAATTTTTTTCATCAGTTTCTATTCTTTTCTTTTCAGGTGAAACATAAGGCATTACATTTGGTCCATTTTCTCTATAACCATTATATTTTGTTCTTTCTACTCTTCCACCAGTAGTTAAATCAAGCCAATTAGTCAGTCCCCACTTGTTAAAAAAATATAAAAACCTTCAGATTTTTTTAGTCATTTTCATATCAATTTTATTTGTAATTGGTAATCTATCACCTATTCCTAAAGTAGCATAACCTCCTAAAGCACTATCATAGTATGATTTTTAAAGTTTCAGATTGAACAAGAGAGTTTCTTTTTATTTGTTGCACTTTGATAATCATATCCCACTATTGTCTCACTTGGATTGTCTCCTACTAAATTATAATCAAATTTTGCTTTTTACTTTTTAAACCTTTTTTTATCTTCTTCAAATTTTTGCTTGCATTTCAGATTTAACATCATAGAAAATCTTTTTCTTGAGTTATATGTGAAAAATCTTCTGTTCGAAGCAATGATTTTAATATCATCTATACTTTCAGTTTCAATGTCTCTTTCTTGTTTTTTTGCTTATATAAAGTTGTTGATAAAGTTACATTTTGAGTAGGTCTATATTCATAGTCAAAAGTATAACTTCTATCTTTTGTATCTATATCCATGTTAAGTCCTGCTTTTCTTCTGTCATTTTTTTAATTCTTCAACAGGAATTTGGTTAGATGAATCTTGCTTTATATCACTAAATCTAGTTTGGAATCTAAATCTATGCTTAGCATTTATCTTATAGTCAAAAACCTAATAAATAGATCTTATTTTCTTTTTTTCTTCATGCTCTCTGTAGTCTTCACTATTTAAGTAACTAAAACCATAGTTTACATATAGATGTTTATTAAAGTTATATCCACCTGCAAAACCAAAGTTTCTATTATCAAAAGAACCATAGTTTAAGTCCATGAAAAAGTTATCTTTAGTTACATTTGAGTTAGTAGAAATACTTACAACTCCACCAACAGAACCACTTCCATAAAGAGTAGCTCCTCCACCTGGAATTATTTCAATCTTTTTTTAATTGACTCAACAGGAATAGCATTAATTGGTAAGCTTGCCATAGTTTCTTCAGTAGGGTTGATACTTACACCATCAACTAAAACTTTAACTCTACTTAATGATTTTTCTCCACTACCTCTCATATCTATTCTTGGTCCAAAAGCTGTATTTTGTACAATAACTCCTGGTGCATCTCTTAATATATCTTCTACATTTTTATAATTTTTTTCTCTGATTCTTTCTTGAGTTATTACGAAAGTATTTTTTTGCTCTTTAGGAGGAGCGGTATAGTCTGAAGTCTTAGAACCTTTTTACAGTTGTTTGTCCCTAATTCTATGACATCTTCAGAAAAAAACTTGCTATAGAAGTTAATATAGTTAGTAAGACTAATAATTTTTTTCATTACTATTTCTCCTTTCAAAAATTTTATGATTTTCGACTAATAATAAATAGAATTATTTTTATTTGTCAATATACTAATTTTGAAAATAAAAATTATGCTCTAAATATAAACAATAGAGTATAATTTCTTTCGTTTTTATAAAAAAAGTTATAGAGGCTGTTGTAAAATAATAAAAAGTAAAAAATAGTTCGTTACTGAGTAAATTTCTTAACGATAAAAAAATCAAGAATCTGCATCATAAGAAACTCTAAGCAATAAATTGCTAAGTGTTTCTAAGAAATCAGGAAACTCGCTATGCTCAAACACTCCTGCATTTGCTCGGCTCATTCTATTTGATTTTTTTCATCTAAAAATTTCCATTCGTAACTCACTTATTTTTTTACTTCTCTACTAAGTGTTTTTTTATTTTTTTTCTTTTTTTATCTTTATATAAAGTGTAAAGATAAATTAGATATGCTCCAACTCCAATGACAGTACAACCAGCCATAGAATATTCAGAGTTTAGAAATCCAAATTTTATAGCAATAAAAGGCAAATAAGTTTATTGCAATCACCAAGCTAAGCAATGCAAATATCTGTGTTAAAAAAGATCTTTAATTTTCCATTCATAATTAACTCCAATTATTGTGGTTTTTACAACGATGTTAACTATTCTATTAGGTATTACTATAACTTTTTACAATATTCATTCCTTCTAAATGTTTAGTAACATTTGGTAATTCTAAAGCAGTTTTTTCAACTACAGCCTTATCACTATCTTTTTCAATTTCAAAGCTTCCTCTAATTTTTCCATTAACTTGAACAGCTATAGTAACTTCATCAGAAGATAACATTTTTTCATCATATTCAGGCCATTTTTTTCATTGAATAAATATCCAGTTTCTCCTAATTCTTCCCAAATTTCATCACAGAAATGTGGAACAAATGGAGATAACATAAGTAATATCTTTTTCAATGTATAAGCTAGAATTTTAGGAGCTTGTTCTGAGCTCATTGAGTTAGTAACATAGCTTTGAACTTCATTGATAAGTTCCATATTAGCAGCTATAGCTGTATTAAAGTGGTAGTTATTTTCAATTGCATCAGTAACTTTTTTAATAGTTTGATTCAATTTAATTAATAATGCTTTATCTTCTTTAGAAAGTTTATCATAATCAATGTCATCATGAGCATTTTTTTACAAGTTCTGAATTTTTCAAAAAAATTAATCTCCAAACTCTTGTTAAAAATCTATATGCTCCTGCAAGTCCATTTTCATTCCATTCTAATTCTTTTTCAGGTGGTGCAGCAAACATGATAAATAATCTAGTTGTATCTGCTCCATATTTATCTAACATTTCTTCTGGGTCAACACCATTATTTTTAGATTTTGACATCTTTTCAACTTTAACTTGTAATTCTTCTCCTGATTCAGAATAAGCCTTATCTCCCTTTAAAACAACATCTTTTGGAAGTAAGTATCTGTTTTCTTTTTCAGAATAATATGATGGTCCTAATACCATTCCTTGAGTTAATAATCTCTTAAATGGTTCATTTGCTTTTAATAGTCCTAAATCTCTTAAAACTTTAAAGAAGAATCTAGCATATAACAAGTGCATTACAGCATGTTCAACTCCACCTATATATTGGTCTACAGGAGTCCATTTATCTACAATTTCTTTAGCAAAAGGTAAATTTAAATTTTTAGGATCACAGTATCTTAAGAAATACCAAGATGAGTCTACGAAAGTATCCATAGTATCAGTATCTCTTCTAGCTTTTCCACCACAACAAGGACAAGTAGCTTCTTTAAATTTGTTAGAAGTTTCTAAAGGATTTCCATTTCCAGAGAATTCTATATCATCAGGTAAGATTACAGGTAAATTTTTCATCTTTTTTTCTAAAAACTTCACCGCATTTTTTTCACAATATAGAACAGGGATAGGAGTTCCCCAATATCTTTGTCTTGAAATACCCCAGTCTTTTAATCTATATTTATATGTTCTTTGTCCAAGATTTTTTTCTTCAACATATTCTGCTATTTTAATTAAAGCATCCTTACTAGATAGACCATTAAATTCAGCTGAATTTATCATTATACCTTCTTCAAGAAAAGGTAATTCAACTTTTTCATCAGCTTTTTTAGAAGTTATAACTTGTTTAACAGGTAAGTTATATTTTTTTGCAAAAGCAAAGTCTCTTTCATCGTGAGCAGGAACTCCCATTACAGCTCCTGTTCCGTAGTTCATAAGAACATAGTCAGCTATCCATAATGGAACTATTTCTTTGCTTATAGGGTTTTCTATATGCCAACCACTGTCAATACCATTTTTCTCTCTACCTTCTGCTCCTCTTTCAATCATATCAGTATTTTTCATTTCTGTTACTTTATCTTTGATTGAAGGATTAACTTGTAAGATTTTATCAACAATAGGGTGTTCAGGTGCAACAACTGCATAAGAAACCCCATAGATAGTATCAATTCTTGTTGTGAATATAGGTAAATCTTCACCTGTTTCAACAACTTTTAATTTTAGCTCAGTACCAAAAGATTTTCCTATCCAGTTTTTTTGCATAGTTAAAACTTTTTCAGGCCAACCATCTTTTATTTCTTCATGCCCTTCTAATAGCTCATCAGCATAGTCAGTTATTTTAAAGAACCATTGTTCCAATTCTTTTTGTATAACATGAGTCTTAGAGTGACGCCAACACATTCCGTCTTCAACTTGTTCGTTTGCTAGAACTGTTTGACAGTCAGGACACCAGTTAACTAAAGATTTTTTCTTGTAGATTAAACCTTTTTCATACATTCTTTTGAATAGCCATTGATTCCATTTATAGTATTCAGGAGTATAGCTCGCTATTTCTCTTTCCCAGTCATAAGAAAAAAACCAATTAATTTTTAATTGTCTTCTCATATTTTTCTATATTAGACTTAGTCCAAATAGCAGGGTGAATTCCATTTTGAATAGCAGCATTTTTCTGCAGGAAGTCCAAATGAGTCCCAACCCATAGGTTGAAGTACATTATATCCCTTCATTCTTTTTATATCTTGAAATAACATCTCCTATAGTATAGTTTCTAGCATGTCCAACATGTAGTTTCCCTGAAGGATAAGGTAGCATTGAAAGTACATAATAATTTTTCTTTTCCTGCTACTTCATTTTCTGTTTTAAAAGATGTTATCTTTAGCCCATTTTTTTCTTGCCATTTCTTTTCAATTTCCTTATAATCGTATTCTCTCAACTTTTCCACCTCTTAAATTTCTTCTTTATTTATCCAATCTTCACTTTTTTTCTAATTCTTTGAATAGTATTATCTATACTTTTTTTAGGTTTTTTTAGATAAGATTTTTAGCAATTTCTCTATATGAGTAACCTCTTATTAAGTATTTTTAAAACTTCTTTTTCAAATTTACTAAAAATTTTTATCTGAAAAAAATTCTTAAATTCTTTTATCTCTTCTTTTTAAGAGATATGCCTCTTCAGGATTATTTTCTGAAGAAATATAATTATCTATATCAGAACTATCTTCTATCATTGAGCTTGTTGTTAAAGCTTCATTCAAAAATAGAATTTTTTTGAGTATTAGCCTTTCTGATAGCACTTATCATTTCTCTTCTTATGCACAGAAAAAGCAAAACTACTGAAAGAAGATTTAGTTTCATCATAGAATTTTTATAGCCTTTAATAGTCCTAAAAATACCTTCTTGTAGCAAAATCTTCTTGTTCAGCACCTATTAAATAGTATTTTTTTGTGCATTAAAAGATAAAATTTTTGAATACTCTTTTAAAATCCAATCTATAGCCTCACTGTCTCCAGTTTGAGCTTTCTTTAAAAATAGTATTTATATTTTCTTCCATTATCTCACCATTATTTATTAATTATCCTTGACAGCAGTATTCCACTTGCAACAGAGACATTTAAAGAATTTATTTGCCCAAACATTGGAATTTTTGATTAGTTTATCACAGTGTTCTCTAACTTTTTTTCTAATCCCACTACCTTCATTTCCAAGAACTAAAAACAATTTTTATTAGGATAATCTTCTTCATTGTAGTTGATACTAGCTTCTCCAGCTGCTCCATATACCCAATAATCTAATTTCTTTAATTTGTTTATTGTGTCAGATAGATTAGTTACCTTAGAGATATTAACATATTCTATAGCACCTGTTGAAGTTTTAACAACAGTTTCATTTATTCTAACTGAGTTTCTTTCAGGAATTAGTATCAAGTCAACTTTGAATACTTCAGCACTTCTTATGATTGCTCCAAAGTTTCTAGGGTCTTGAATCTCATCTAAGATTAAAACTACTGACTTATCTTTTAGAAGCTAGCTCTTCATAGGCTTCATCAAAAATCTTTGTAGTAATCAAAAATTACTTATGTATACTGCAACACCTTGAGAATTATCTATTTTTTTATTTGTATAAAAAAATTTTTAATATTTCTTTTAGAAGCTAATTCTTTTTAGCTTTTGTACTGTCTCACCTTTTAAGCCATTATAGAGTTCTAATTTTTTTCTATATTTTTCTCTTTATTTAATAAGGCTTCTGTTACAGGATTAACACCAATAATTCTTTCCATTTTCTCCTTAAGCTTGAGTCTTAATTCTTTTCTATATTTGCTCCTAGAGCTTTGAATTTTTCTTCAAAATTTTCATAACCTCTATCCACATGATAGATTCTATTTACTATACTTTCTCCATTTGCTTTAAGTGCAGCAAGTATTAAAGAAGCTCCAGCTCTCAGGTCACTAGCCATAACTTCGGCAGATGAGAAATTAGAAACTCCTGTTACTTTAGCAGTTGATGAGTCTATTTCTATTTTAGCTCCCATTCTATTAAGTTCTGGCACATGCATAAATCTATTTTCAAATATTGTTTCCTTTATTTCGCTTATACCATTTACTAAACACATAAGTGTCATCATTGGAGATTGTAAATCTGTTGGGAAACCAGGGTGAGGCATAGTAGTAACCTTCACAGGTTTTTAAATCAGATAATTTAGATAAAACTTCTAATTTATCTCCTTCAATTTTAAATTTAGCCCCCATTTCTTCAAGTTTTAATAGGAAACTTGATAGATGTTCTGGAACTATTCCAGAAACTTTTATACTTCCATCGAATAGGATAGAAGCTATTATATATGTTCCAGCAACTATTCTATCTGCAATTATAGTATATTCACAAGCAGTTAGTTTTTCTACACCATCAATTTCAAGTCTACTTGTTCCTACTCCATTTATTTTAGCTCCCATTTTTATTAAGAAGTTACATAAGTCTTCTATTTCAGGTTCTTTAGCAGCGTTTTCTAAAATAGTTTTTCCTTTAGCTTTAACAGCTGCCATTATTATATTTTCTGTAGCTCCAACACTAGGGAAATCAAGTACTATGTTTCCACCAACAAGTCCATTTTCAGTTGTTGCTTCAACATAACCATGTTCTATACTTATTTTAGCTCCTAAAGCTTCAAAACCTTTTAAGTGTAAATCAACAGGTCTTGCACCTATAGCACAACCACCTGGTAAGGCAACCTTAGCTTTCTTTTCAATAGCAAGCATTCCACCCATTACTAAAAATGAAGCTCTCATTTTTTTAACTAAGTCATAACTTGCTTCTGCTCCACTAAGTCCATTGTTTATTATTTTATATGAATTAGCATCTAATTTTTTTCAACTTCTAATCCTAAACTTTCCAAGAGTGCAACTAATGTTCTAATATCTCTTAAATCAGGAACATTTCTTAAAAATATAAGTCCCTTTTTTTCTACCAATGTCGCTATCATTATTGGAAGTGTTGAGTTCTTTGAACCATCAACTTTTAATTCTCCAGCTATTTTGTTACCACCAACTATTTTTAAATGCTTCTACCATTCTCTTATATCCCCTTTTTACTTTTTTTGTATTTAAAAAAATTATAACATATTTTCTTAAATTTGTGTTAATAAAAAAATAAAAAAACCATTAAAAAAATTAATAAATTTAATTATTAGTTCTAATGGCTTTTTTTGAAAAATAAAAAAACAACTAAATTATATATGTCTGTCTATTATATAATTTTTTTATGTCTTCAATAGAATATCTTTTATCTCTATCCACCAATTCTGTTATTTTTAGTAGGATATTTATTTAATAACTCTGTAACTTTTTTTCTCTATAATATATTTCTACTTTTTCCCATTTTCTCTAATTGTTTAATATCCTCACTTATATTATTTTTTTAGAAGCTGAAGTAAAAAAACTATTAGTTTAGGAAAGTCCTTATTTAACTCATCAGAGTAAAAATTTTTTTCACCTCTAAATAAGTCTCCAGCAGCATTAGAATCTAACCTTTTTGTGTGCTTTTGTTTGGATAAGAATATTTCCTCTTTCTGAAAAAAATAACTCCATCTATTCCTTTATCTCCACTTTTTAACAGTTACTAAACCATATTTACTATTAAATTCTTTTTTTCTAATAATACTACTGCCAATTTTTTTCAAATTCCATATGGTCAATATTATCAATAACTTCAATACTTAAATCTTTTTCCAACTTCATTTGACATAGCTGCGAATTCTTTTGGTCATATCATCATCAAATTCTCCACCACAAGTTAAGAAGAAATCTTTAAGCATTCTTTTTCTTTTTTTACAATGATTCTATTTAATTTTTTTCTTCAGGAGAACTGTCAGTCATATCTATTTCCAATTGCTTTCTTATCCACTCATCAACACTACGATATTCATCTCTTTCTATCTTTTTCAACATTAGAGATAATAGGATAATAAACATATACATCTTTTTTTTGTCCTATTCTATATGCTCTATCTGTAGCTTGTTCTTCTTTTGCAGGATTCCAATGCCTAGTATAATGAATAACATGATTTGCTTCAACAATGTTAAGTCCGACTCCTGCTGCTTCCGGAGATAAGATTATAACATTAAAACCTTCTTTTTTTCTAAAAATCGTCTAATATTCTTCTTCTTGAAGTTTTATCTGCATCTCCATTTACTATACCAACTTCTATATCAAACCAATATTTTATAACATTCCATAAGATTTTTTTGCATTTTCTTATATTTTGTAAAAAAATAATAGCTTTTTTTCATTTTTTTCTTTTTTTAACTTCTGTCAATATAGTATAAATATGTTCTAGTTTATATGCTTCTTCTATTAAACTCTCTTCACTTCCAAGAGGAACTTCATCTACATCTCTATCTACAAGTTGTGGATGGCTACAAGTCATTATCATTCCTTGAATTATAGCTAGTGCAGCTTTTTCCAGTGTTTTTTTAACTTTTTCTATTATATCTTCTTGTTGACTTGAAGGTTTTATTTTATCATATATAACTATTTTTTTGGAAAAATCTGATGTTAGAACTTTTTCTTTTTTTCCCTTCTCAAGTAAAAATTCTCCTAAAAAGATCACTTAATTTATTGTTAATTTCTTGCCTTTTTTTCGTCATTTATATCACTTGCAGATAAAGGTTTCATGTATTTTTTTTCAAAATCTTTTTGAGTTTCTAATAGACCAGGCTTAACAAAGTCTGTTAAACACCATAGGTCTACAACAGTATTTTTCTATAGGTGTTGCACTACAAGCTATTTTAAAAAGTGCATTTTGTGTTTTAACTGCTGTGGTTAAAAAGTGTTTTAGGATTTTTTTCATCTTTTTGTGCTTCATCACAAACTACAACTTTCCACTCAATATAACCTGTTTCTTTATGGTTTATTCTTAGGGATTCATAAGATGTCAGTACTAAATCATAGTTTCTCAACTCAGAAATTTCATCTCTTGATTTTTTTCCATCTAGTATTTTTACTTTAAATGTGTCATCTAAAAAGAATTTTTGAATTTCACCTATATTCTTCTCATCATACCAATTTGTTATCAAAGAAGTAGGCATTATTAGTAACGAAGGTCTTAAAGCTTCTTTTTCTTTTTAACCAAGCTAAGAAAGAGAGTATTTGTATAGTTTTTCCCAATCCCATATCATCACAAAGCAGTAAACCATTAACATTTGACTTTTTATATAGAGACTGCATTCTTAAAAGCCCTTCTTTTTGATGCTCTTTTAATTCTATACCATCTGAATATCTAAGAGAACTAGGAAGTTCAACTTCTTCTTCAGTTATTTTTTTCCATATCTTCAATATAATCTAGTTTTTTTCAATATTATCTTTTAGAATTAAAACTTTCTCTTGTTCTTTTTGTAGTATTTTTCTCTTCTCTTTTTTTCAATTTCAATTGCTCTTAAATCATCTCTATATTGTTCAGCGATATTTTTTTATCGAATTTTTTTATATAATTTCCTTTATATGCAATATAATCTTGACTATAGTTATCAGCTTCTGCCAATTCAATTATTTCATCCAATGCTTTTTGATTTGTTATAGTCTGTTATATCCTTTATAGAATTTTCTAATTTCTTTATTTCGTTAGCTAAATTTTCCTTCGATATAAATAATTTTTTTCTTCACCTTCAAGATTAAATTTTAATTCAGTTTCTTCAAACTCATCTAAATTATTAAACTTATCTTGCATATAGTTTAAATGTTCAGGTTTTAAGGTAATAGGTGTATCTGTCATAATTTTAGGAAATTCTTTTTGTGAACCAATCCATCTCTGACATATTTTTGAGCAGGAGATGGTCTATAATTTAAGTATCCTAAACCTATAACTCTTGGGCCATAATTAAATTCAACAATTTCAGAATCAATATCCTCAAAGATTGGAGATTCTCTTTTTACAAAAATCTTTTTTTACTTATTTTTTTCATTGCTTTTTTTACAACTTTTTAAAGGCATCTTTTTAGCTCTCTATTTACTACAACTTTTACTTTTTTTATTATCTATATTTAGTAAATAAAAAAATTTTTGTGATAAATTTGCTTTTTTTAAATGCTTCTCTTAAGTTCTTATTTTGTTTCTCTGAAAGTTGTGAAGATTGGGGAACAACTTCTAAATAATCTTCGTCACTTTCTAAAAAAGTCTAATTCAATGTTCTCTAATAAAAACTAGGTCATCTTCTTTTTTTATAGTTTCATTAAGCAAAAGATTTGTTTTATGAGAAACATCTTTTATAGCATTTAACATTTTATATTGTTCATTAGCTTCTTTATTTTTTTACTATCATCATTATTATATTGATTTATTAATTTTTATTAAATCATACTGCTCTTTTGTTAGGATGTATCTTTCTGAACTACTTATACTTTCTACATAGTTAGCATTTACTATATGGTATTCATCTAAACCAAAACTTATTTTTATAACTAAATTCTACCTTGGAACTACCAAAAATACCCTTTGTTATCGATATAGACTATACCAGGGAAGAAGCTAGGCAATTTTAAAAAGTTTTAAGGTACTTCTATCTAAACTATATATTTCATCATAGTCTAGTAGTAAGGTATCACCATTTTCATCTACTTCAAATATATCAGATTTTGAAAGACTTGAAATATCTACTTCATCTTTTAAGTCTTTTTAACGATATTGTTTTATCTCCAATTTTTTTAATATTATTTTGATATTTTTTTCTTCATATTCTAATGAAAGTTTGAGTTTTTTTTATCAGTTTCTTTTGTTTTTTTAAAAAAAGTCTCTCTATAATTCCCATTTTTATCTCCATACTTTTTACACTATAACCTAGTCTGTATAGTGTACTCTTTTAATTTAACTTCCCAATTTCCTGAATGAGACATAAAAAAATTCAGCACTTGCTCTATTTTTTTAATCTAAAAATTTGTAGATAAATTATTTATTTCACTAAAACTTATATAGTCTTTTTTTATAGCAATAAGCGGCATTTCCTTTTTCTCCAAACTCTATAAATATGTGCTCATCTGTCAACATCACAATAGCTTGTTTTAGTCTTTCAAAAATATCTAACTTCTTTGATGTATTTAATATATCTTCTCCAGAATTGTAACCTTACTTTATCATTTACTTCAATTGAAAAATATTTTTCAAGATCAGCACTTACAAGCCAGATTCTCATAATTTCTATTTGTGCTTCACTAAAATCACCCCATTGCCATTTTGGACTATTTTTTTATGAGGATCTTTTAAATATTCATGAATTTTTTTCCATAATTACCCTAGAACAAATACTTATGTCTTCATCTTCTTCATATTCTTCAACATAATAGTTAAGAATTCTTTTTAAAAACTTTCTATTCTTACTTCGTGTTTTACTCTATCAAAAAAAGTCAGCTAAGATTTGTTCAATATAATGTTTTTTTCAAGTTTTTACATAATATACTATGTCAAGTAAAAACTTTTTTTCCATTATATATGAGAATACTTCTCTTTCTTCGCTTACATAAAAATTTTTTTCTAAAGTTTCTTTTTAATTTATTATTTTTTTATAGCTTTTATTGTTTCATCATATAGGAATAAAAATATAATCTTTTTTTACTATTACTATATTCTTGGTATACTTGAGCTATCTCACTTTCTTCTTTTTTTAAGATCAATATTATCTTCAACCAAGAAATTTAAAGCTGTTTCTACTTCATTTTTATTATAATATGAAACTATTGCTTGATAGATATCCATTAGGCATTCTTTTTCTTTTTTTCTTTTTCAGATAAATCAAATTTTATACTGATAATAAAATCAGAAAGTTCAGTATTCTTGCGAATTAAATACTCATCAACTTTTTTTATATTGTAAAGTAATATTATTACTTCATCAACTTTTTAAACTTTTTATTTCTTAAGACTTTTTTTCTATTAGTTCAAATATTTTTTTCATCTCTTACTTCTTTAAAAAAATTTGATTCCAAAAAAATCATTTATTTCATCTTTCTTTTTTTCTAAATTTACTGGATAAAAATTTTTTAAAAATTTATTTCATTCATATTAATTTCCTTCTTTTTAAAAGTTTTTTTCAATTTTTCATCAAAGTTTCATCTTCTTTTAGCTTAAATTGGAATTCAACTCTTCTACTTTTTATCTCTGTCAATATTTCCAGAGTTATCTCTTAAAAACTTTGATATTACTTCTACCATTAGCAGTTATATAACTTTTTAATTCTTCTTTTCCTTTAAAAATTAGGCATTTCATCATAGATATATTTTATAACTTCAAAAGCTCTTTTTTTGAGATAACTCCATGTTATAAATATAGCTTCCTACATCATCAGTATGCCCTTCTATTATTATTTGAGATAGTTCTTTTTTTACTTCTTCATCATTTAATAATAAATTTATGTAGATTGGAACAAAAATCATTTAAATATTTTTTTCCTTCAGGTTTTTAAAAAGATACTCACCAGTATTAAATAGTATTTTTATCGTCTATTTTTAATTGTTCCTGTTTGAGGATCTATATCGACCTTTATTCCTCTTTCTTCAAAAAATCTTTTTGAATTTTTTTGATATGATATTTTTTTCTTCAAACCAGTAAAAGCCTTCTATTATTTCTTCTTTTTTTCTTAATTCACGTCCTGTTTCTATAGTTTTAACAATGAATAACAACATGAAAAATCATTAGGATACTTGCCATTAAGTCTCCTATAGATAACCAATAATTGGTTTCTTCTATTTGTATTTCCTTTTTTTCTTTTTTTATTTATAAAAAAACACTATTGATCACCTTTTTTTCTAAAAAGTTCTAGGTGTTGTTGAGTCTTTTTGGATTTTTTTTCTAGTAATATTCTATTTTTTTCAGAGATATCCTTATTTAGTTCACCTAATATAGATTGGTTTTCTAAATTTTCTTGTAATAAATCTATATTAACTTTCAAGTTTTCATCTGAAAGTTCAAGGTTTTTCTTTAAAAACTTCTTAAAAACTCCTTGGAATTTTTTTCTATAATTTCTGTTAAGTGATTGTCGTAGCCTCTGAACACATCTTCCATTCCCATATTCATAGTCTTAACATATTCAGTTGTCAATTTATCTATTGTATTTCCATATTTATCCGATACATCTTCTAATATACTTTGATAATTTTTCAAAGTTAGTATTGATACTATCTTCAAAAACCAGCAAAGCTATCTTTATATCCTTCCCATAGCTCTAATATTGTATCCTGACCTTTTGCAAATTCTTTTTAAGTTAAGACTTACATCTTTAAAATCTGATATTATTTTTTTATTTTCAGTTGCTATAAATTGAACATCTCCTGTGAATTCATTTATACTACTGTGTATTTCTTTTATATCGTTTAATACTATTGAAATTTTTTTCAAAAATTTTCTTTTAAATTCTCATTTGTATCACTATATCTTTGATTTATTTCATCAGAAAAAAATTAAAAAAATTCATCTTTTAGAGATTTTGTTGTTGTAACTATTTCTTTCATTTCATCTTTATATTCAGCTATAAATTTATTATTTTCTCTTGATGTTTCAAGTAATTCATCTTTTTATATTCTCAAAATTTTTTTAATAAAAATCTTCTGAAAAAAATCTTTTCAAGGTTTTTCACTCATTGTTTGTTGGAACGTTCCTGTTATACCACTTGTGATACCACCTATTTTATTATCAAGAACAGTAGTCATTTGTATCAATTCTTTGTTTATTCCATTTGTTATTTGACTAGCCATATCACTGTTATAGGCTCTAATTTCTTTTTAATTCATTTTTTTCATATCTTGTATAATTTTTTTCCACCATTATTTAGGAAAAAAATAAGTTATTCAATTTATTCTTTAAAAATAAATATTCTTTTTTTCAATTTGGCTCATATAGTTATTGAAAAAGTAATGTTATAGAAATAGAAAAAAACATCCCATATAAACTTGTGTAAAAAGATGTTTGAACTCCCTCTATTAGATTACTAATTTGTCCTAAATCTCCAGTATCTCTTAAATTTATCTGAGATAGACCTAATGATAAACCTAAAAAAAGTTCCAAAAAAATCCCAAGTCCTACAAAAAAAGTTGTGGAATATAATTTAAGATTTTTCATATTCATTTTCTCTTTTACTAGAGAATTTTCATTAAATAGATCTTCAGCATCAATTATTTGGTAGTAGCTATTTTCATCAGTTTTTAAAAAAAGCTTGAGCTATATTCTTTCCAAACTTTAGAAAGCAATGGATATTTTTTTCTATATCTTCTTCCTTACTAAAAAAATTCATTTTTTTATTTTTCAAAATTTCTTTTTCAGTTATATTTTTTTATCTAATAATTTTTTTCAGTTTCAAAAAAATGTATTAATATCATCTAGTTCCTTAATAGTTCTTTCTTGATTTTTTTAATTTTTTTTATTAAATAAGGTGAAATAAATAAATATTCCAAAAAAATTAGTCAAAAATACAACATTTATATTAAAAAAAGTTGAACAATTGTAATATTTTAAAATTCATTAAAAAAATAATTGTCCTACTAATCCTAATATACATGTTGCAATAAATAAAAAAATAGATAAACTTTTTTTCTCGTCTTTCATAAAAAAATCACTCCCCTGAATATGTATCTAGAATATATTCTACTAACTTTTCTATTAAAATGTCAAGTATAAAACTAGATTTTTTTCTATTTTTTTAAACAAAGTATACAAAAAAATATAAAACTTAGATGATAAGTAGCTCTTTTATTTAAGTTAGATAGAAATAAATTTCATATACTTTATAGAAAAATTATTATTTTTTTCATTAAACATATGGATTTTTATATGAAATATTATTGGTTAGAGTGAACTACTCCCACTTGTAGAAGTGGGAGCTTCTTAGGAAGTATGTGCTTTTGTTAGCCACATATATTTACCAAGCTCTTTGGGTAGTCCCTACCCTGATATATTTTTTTCTAACTTACTTTTTTTCTTCTCTTAATATTTCTAATCCTTTTCTTAATATATTTATACTTGCATTATAATCTCTATCTATTTCTAGTCCACAACATTCACAATGATATATTCTTTCTGATAATCTTAGAGTTTCTTTTTATACTACCACAACTTGAACAAGTCTTACTACTTGGATAAAATGTAGGTACTTTTATAATCTTTCTTCCATACCAATTTGCTTTTATATTCTAGTTGTCTTACAAATTCACTCCAACTTACATCTGATATACTTTTTTTGCTAATTTGTGATTTTTTTTAACATTCCCTTTATATTTAAGTCTTCTATACAGATTATATCGTGGTTATTGATAATTTTTTTGTACTCAACTTATTTACAAAGTCTTTTTCTTTTTATTTCTAATTTTATTATGTATTTTTTTGCTACTTTTTTTCTTTTTGCTTTTTGATAATTCTTACTATCTGATAGTTTTTTTAGCGTTATCTTTAGCAAGTTTACATCTTCTTGATAGTTTTTCTTTGTTCTCTTTTCAGTTTTTTTCTCATATTCTTTTTGTTAGCTTTAAATTTTTCTACTTTTGTACAATCACTCATTGTTGCAAATTCTTTTTATTCCTAAATCTATTCCAATATTTTTTTATTAGTTTTTTTGGTAATTCTTCGATTTCTTCTTCACATAATATTGAAGCAAAAATAATGTTCAAGACTATTTTTTTACTTATTGTTACTGATTTAATTGTACCTTTTATTTTTTTCTATGTAATTTGATTTTTAACTAGCGATTTTAGTTTAGGAAGTTTTATGTAGCTATCTTTAATGTATATTGTATTTTGATTATTTGTAGTATAGCTTTGGACTGGATTGGATTTACATTTATATTTTTGGAAAAACCAAAATCTTTATTTTTTTAAGAAAAATTCTTAAAAAGCCTTTTCTAAATTTAATTGTGCATTAGCAAGAGCTAAGCTATCTACTTCTTTTTAAATAAGGATATTCTTCTTTATATTTAGTAGGAGTAGGATATTTAGTTTTAATTCCTGTTGATTTATATTCTTCATAACTTTTCTTTCTATCATCTAACATAAGGTTATATACTTTTTCTAACGCAACCAAAGTTTTTTTTAAGAAAAAGATTACTTGTTCTAAGGTAGGATATATTCTGAATTTATATGCTTTTTTTATTATCTTCATTTCCTCCTCCTTACTTGCTCCACCAATACTCAATACAAAAAAACTTCTACTCCAAAAAAATACTCCTTTTTTTATTACCTTTAACTGATTTAATTATATCATATTTTTTTGAAACAATTTCAAGAAAAATAAAAAAAGCTAATTATACAATAGACTTGTTGAACTTGAATGATAATAGATTATGTGACATAAGAAAAAAACATTTATAATTAAATATATGAGTAGTGTTGAAGTAAGAGAGTATTTGCAAGAATTTCCATCTCTAAGAAGATATTTAGAAGGTAGGCTTTTAAGCCTATCTTTTTATTTTTTTACTCTTATAATTCTTTATACGCTTGATAAATAATTTGTAAGATTTTTATTAAGTTAAGCAAAAATATATTTTCTTGAATTTACTATGAATTTGTGATAAAATGATTAAGAAAATTTATCAAATAAAAATTAATATAGTATTAGTAAAGAAAAAAATACATAAAGGAGACGACAATGGTTAAAAAAATAATTTTATAAACAGACTTTTACAAATTTTTAGTAGTTCTTTTTGGGATAAGTTTTTTTACTTTTTAGTTTAACTTACTTGTCACCAGGAGATCCTGCTGAAGTTATGTTAACAGAGTGTGGAAATATTCCTACGCCTGAATTACTTGCACAGACGAGAGCAGAACTTGGTCTTGATAAACCTTTTGCTGAACAGTATTGTAGATGGGCAGGGCACGTTGTACAAGGAGAATTAGGTAAATCTTATTCCTTAAGAGTTCCTGTTGTGGATAAAATAAAAAAACAGCTTTTTATGCCAACATTAAAACTTTCACTTTTATCTCTTGCATTTATGATAGTGATTTCACTTCCATTAGGAACTTTAGCTGCATTAAAAGTTAACAAATGGCAAGACTATTTTGTAAGAGCAATTAGTTTTACAGGGCTTTCAATTCCAAGTTTTTGGTTAGGATTAATATTTTTTTGAGTATTTTTTTGGAGTTATGCTTCATTGGGTAACTGTTTCAGGAGGAAAGGCTGACTTTAAATCAATGATACTTCCAGCTTTTACATTAGGTTTTGCAATGTCTGCAAAAATATATAAGACAGGTTAGACATACTGTTTTAGAAGAACTAAGTAAAGATTATGTTGTTGGAGCTAGAATGAGAGGTATAAAAGAAAGTACTATACTTATGAAGCATGTAATTCCTAATGCTTTGATTCCTTTAATTACTTTATTAGGACTATCTCTTGGTAGTTTATTAGGAGGGACAGCAGTTATAGAAATAATTTATAACTTCCCTGGAATGGGAAATCTAGCAATTAAAGCTATATCTTTTAGAGATTATCCTTTAGTTCAAGCTTACGTATTACTTATAGCACTTATTTATTTAGTGATAAATCTTATAGTAGATTTTTTTCATATAAATTGTTAGATAAGAGAGTTGAGGGGGCAAATTAATTGAAAAACAGAAAAAAATTTATAAAAAGGGCACAAACAACTTATATTTTTTTCTTGTAATGGCAATAATTATTATCTTAATTGCTATTTTTTTGCAAAAAGAAATAGCTCCAAAAGATCCTTTACAGGCTGTTATGGATAAACCTTTACATAGTCCTGATAAAAGTAAATTTATTGGGAACTGATATTCTAGGAAGAGATATTCTATCTCGTATTATCTATGGTACTAGATATTCACTTTTTATGACCTTAGTACTTGTTGGAACTGTTTTTACTCTTGGAACTACTTTAGGTTTACTAGCTGGATACTTTGGTGGAATTGTTGATACTCTTATAATGAGACTTGCTGATATGATGGTATCTTTCCCTGGAATTATTTTAGCTATAGCAATAGCTGGACTTTTAGGACCTAGTATGACAAATGCAATAATTGCAATCTCTGCTGTTACTTGGCCTAAGTATGCAAGACTTTCTAGAAGTATGGTTTTAAAAAAATAAAAAAAGAATTATATGTTGAAGCTGCAAGACTTACTGGAAGTAGAAATAAGGAAATTTTATTTAGATATATTTTTACCTAATATGGTTACTCTTATGTTAGTAACAGCAATTTCAGATATAGGAGCATTGATGCTTGAAATTTCAGCCTTATCATTTTTAGGTTTTGGAGCTCAGCCTCCTATTCCAGAATGGGGAGCAATGTTAAATGAGGGAAGAACATACCTTGCAAAAAGCTCCTTGGCTTATGCTATATCCTGGAATGGCAATAGTTATAGTTGTGGTTGTTTTTCAATATGCTTGGAGATAATATCAAAGATTTAATTGATATTAAAGAAGAAGATTTTTAGGTAGCAATAAAAATTTTTTTAATATATTAATAAAGAAAGGTGGTACATATGAAATTTTTTTACAAAGAAAAGTTTTGCTTTTTCTAATGGCAATCTTAATGATGTTTACTTTAGTAGCTTGTGGAGGAGAAAAGAAAGAAGAAACTACTGTAGCAGGAACAGAAAATACTAATGGGGAATTAGTAATAGGGGTTACAAGTTTTGCTGATACTCTTGAGCCAACTGAACAATATTTTTAGTTGGGTTATAACTCGTTATGGTGTTGGTGAAAAACTTAGTTCGTTTCGATGAACATGGAGATTTACAAGCTTCACTTGCTGAAGATTGGAAAGTTAGTGATGATAAATTAACTTGGGAATTTAAAAATTAGAGATGGAGTTAAATTCTCTAATGGAAATCCTTTAACAGCAGAAGCAGTAAAAATCTTCTCTTGATAGAACATTTAGAAAAAAAGTAAAAAGAGCAGATGGTTTCTTTAAACCTACTTCTATAGTTGCTGATGGTCAAACTTTAAAAAAATAACTACTGATAAACCAGTTGCTATTTTACCTCAATGTCTAGCAGATCCTTTATTCTTAATAATAGATACTTCTGATAATGTTGAAGAATATACAACAAATGCTCCTATCTGTACAGGACCTTATGTATTTAAAGAATTTGTTCCTACAGAATATGCAGTAGTTGAAAAGAAATGAAAAATTATTGGGGTGGAAAAACCTGGTCTTGCAAAAAGTTACTTTTTAAATGTATCAATGACCAAAGTACTCGTGCTTTTATCTTTAAAAAAAGTGGTGAAATTGGAGTTGCTTATAATTTAAAAAAATTGAAAAATAAGGCTGATTTTGAAGGACAAGATGATATTAATATTCAAGAATTAAAAATCACTTAGATCTACTTATGCTTTTATGAATCAACATGGAGCATTAGGAGATTTATCTCTTCGTCAAGCCTTACTTAGAGCTTTAGATAAAAAAACATATACAGAAAAACTATTAGGGTGGAGCGGCTACTCCTGGTAAAGCTCCTATTCCTCCTACATTAGATTTTGGATTTGATAAACTTGTAGATGAAAATGCTTTTAATCCAGAAAGTGCAAAAGAAATATTAGCTAAAAGCAGGATATAAAGATGTTGATGGAGATGGATTTGTTGAAAAAAACCAGATGGATCAAAAACTTGAATTAAACTTCGTAATCTATACAAGTAGAGAAGAATTAAAAGTTTATGCTCAAGCAGCTCAAGCTAACTTGAAAGATGTTGGAATCAATGTTAATTTAAAAAAACAGTAAGTTATGAAACTCTTTTTAGATATGAGAGATTCTGGAAACTTTGATTTATTAATTTGGAATGTACTTGCTGCTAATACAGGAGATCCTGAAAAAAATATCTATATGAAAAACTGGGATAGTTCTTCAGCATCTAACCAAGCAGGATACAAAAAAATGAAAAAAAGTTGATGAATTATTAGATAAATTAAATGTAGAATTTGATTCTGAAAAGAGAAAAAGACTTAGCAATAGAAATTCAACAATTAATAATGAACGATGCTGCAACAGTATTCTTTGGATATGAAACTACTTTCTTATACTCAAATAAAAAAAGTACAAAAATTTAAAAAAATGTTCCCTATGGATTACTATTGGTTAACAAAAGATGTTACAGTTAGTGAATAGAAGGAGAAAAAGATGTTAGAAATTAAAGATTTAACGATACAATATGGAGAAAAATAATACTGTTGTTGAAAAATTTTTTTCTCTAAATATGCAAAAAGGAGAAATCATAAGTATTGTTGGAGAATCTGGAAGTGGAAAAATCTACTGTTCTTCGTTCTATAATAGGTGGTCTCTTAGGACAGGGTAAAGTTATTTCTGGAGATATAATTTTTAATGGAAAATCGCTATTAAATCTTTCAAACAATGAGTGGAGAGAAATAAGAGGAACAGTTATTTCAATGATTTCCCAAGATTGTGGAGCTACTCTAGACCCTATTAGAAAAAAATAGGTTCTCAATATATTGAGTATATAGATGCTCATACTAATTTAAAAAAAACTGAGGCAGAAGAAAAAGCATGTTCTATGTTAGAAAAAGTACGTTTACCAGAAGTAAAAAATATTATGAATAGCTATCCTTATGAACTCTCTGGAGGAATGAAACAGAGAGTTGGAATTGCTATGGCTCTAACATTTAAACCAGAACTTGTACTAGCAGATGAACCAACATCAGCCTTAGATGTTACCACACAGGCTCAAATAGTAAAAACAAATGATGGAATTAAGAGATGAATTTAATACAGGTATAATTATAGTTACTCATAATATAGGAGTAGCTGCATATATGGCAGATAAAAATTGTGGTTATGCAAAAAAAGGAGTAGTTGTTGACAGTGGTACGAGGGAAGAAGTTATAAATAATCCTAAGAGTGACTACACTAAAAAAACTACTTAAATCAATTCCTGAAATGGACGGTGAGAGATTTGTCTAATAATAATGAATTAATATTAGAAGCAAAAAAATGTAACAAAAACAATTTAAAGTTTCTAAAAAAATATTTTAACTGCCTGTGATAATATCAATTTGTCTATGTATAAAGGAAAAAAACTTTAGGAATTGTTGGAGAATCTGGCTGTGGAAAAATCTACTTTTTTTAAGAATGCTTATGAATTTAGAGAAAATTACAAGTGGTGAAATTTTCTATAAAGGAAAAAGATATTAGTAAATTTTCTAAGGATGAAGTTTGGGAGAGTAGGCAACATATACAAATGGTGTATCAAGATCCAGGTGCCTCTTTTAATCCAAGAATGAAGGTAGTGGATATTTTAACTGAACCACTTATTAATTACGATAGACTAAAAAAAGGAAGATAAAGAAAAAAAGCTATAGAACTTCTTAAAAATGGTTGATCTTCCAGCAGATTTTTATTAAATAGTGCAAGAACACTCGTGACTCTAGCACTCGTAGGGTGTTAGTCATGAGACATGTACTCATAGAGTATGAATTGCACGAAGATTTTAGTAAGCATATAGGGAAACTTGTATGTAGACACGGAGCAAAACCGTGCAACAAAGAAACTGAATTGCTGGGAACTCTTAAAGCTAGTATAACCACAACATAATACCTAAGTGAGAATATGGTATAAGTGTGATGGTGGCGAAAGCAGAAAAAAATATACTAGATGATGCAAGGTTAAATCCTAAACATTATGATAATAGACAATCAGCAGCTAAGCCTGAAAAAGGAAAGTTCAACGACTATCCCTCGTGAGGGGAGTACAATACAAGCGATTGGTATTGGAAGTGGTTTCGCCTAAGGTGTTGAGATACACTATGGATAAGATATAGTCTGTGCTTGTTAGAGATAACAAGAAGTTCATAAGAGAACTGCATAAGTAGTAGCGCACTTATGTGAACGACACTTCCCACTGTTGTGGGGTTTTAAAAAAACTTTAAAAAAATGTTTAAAAAAATAAATAAAAAAACATTACTTTTTTTAGTAGATAAAATGTAGAATATATGGTATAATATCTCTGATGAAAAGGAGGTGATTATATATGTATTTAACATTAAAACAACAAGTAAAAACATCTTAGCAAAAAAAGAGTTTAGAAATTTAAAATATTTGTGCCATATAGCTAAGAATTTAAAAAAATCAAGCTATATACAATGTTAGACAACACTATTTTTAAAAAAATAAAAAAAGTATTTAAGCTATAATGAAAAACTATAAAATGCTTAAAAAAATAGTGAGAATTACAAAAAAATTAAATTCTAATATGGCTCAACAAATTTTTAAAAAGAAGTAGATGAAAGTTTTAAATCATTTTTTTGCACTTTTTAAAACTTGCTAAGAATGGTCAATATAATGGTAAAATAAAAATTACATAATTATCTTGCTAAAGATGGTTTTACAACTCTTGTTATAGGTTTTGTTAGATTAAAAGATGATATGCTGATAGTTCCTTATTCAAATTCATTTAGAAAGGCACATGAGGAAATCACAATAAAACTGCCATCAGTATTAAAAAGACAAGAAGATAAAAAGAAATTAGAATAATACCAAAACAACATTCTAGGTACTTTGAAATTCAATATACTTATGAAGTAAAAAGAAGTTCAAAGGGAATTAAATGAAAAATAATGTACTAGGAATTGATTTAGGTATAGATAATCTTTGCACTTGTGTTACAAATACTGGAGCTTCATTCATAATAGATGGTAGAAAATTAAAAATCTATTAATCAATACTATAATAAGATAAATGCAAAAATTACAAAGTATAAAAAGATAAGCAGAAGATTGAGCGTACAACATTAAGGCAAAAGAGAATAACTAGAAAGAGAAATAATCGTATAAATGATTATCTTTCAAAAAGCAGCAAGAACAATTGTAAATTATTGTCTTAATAATGATATAGGAAAAACTAGTTCTAGGATATAATGAAGATTTTCAAAGGAAATCAAATATAGGAAGTATAAATAATCAGAACTTTGTAAATATACCATATGGAAAAATTAAGAGATAAATTAATATATCTATGTAAACTATATGGAATAGAATTTAAACTACAAGAAGAGAGTTATACATCAAAAAGCAAGTTTCTTTGATGGAGATGAAATTCAATATATGATAAAGAGAATCCACAAGAATATATATTCAGTGGAAAAAAAGAATAAAAAGAGGACTATATCAAACAAGCGCAGGTAAACTCATAAATGCAGATTGTAATGGAGCATTAAATATTCTAAGAAAAAAAGTAAAGTTGTGGACTTAAGTGTCCTATACAATAGAGGTGAGCTGAACACACCTAAAAAGAATAAGGGTAGTGTAAAGCTATCAAACTTCTTAGAAAATTTTTTTAAATATTTTTTTAAAGATTTTGGAACCCGCAACTCTAGCACTCGTAGGGGTGTCAGTCGTGGGAGGTTCAGTCATAAATACCCTCAAAATATGAGTGGAGGACAGAAGCAAAGAATTGGTATAGCAAGAGCTTTATCGTTAGAGCCTGAAGTTTTAGTCTGTGATGAAGCTACATCTGCTCTTGATGTTTCTATACAAAAAAATATAATAGAGCTCTTAGTAAAGCTACAAAAAAAGAAAGAGATTTATGTATAGTTTTTTTATTTGTCATGATATAGCACTTCTTCAAGCTTTTGCTCATGAAATTGCAGTTATGTATTTAGGTAATGTTTTTAGAAGTTTTACCTGGAGAAAAAAATTAAAAGACAGTGCTTATCATCCATATACAAAAAGCTCTTTTTAAGTTCCTTATTCTCCATCAATATGGATTTTTTTCTGAAAAAGATAGCTAGTATTGAAGGAGATGTGCCTAGCCCTATAAACTTGCCTAGCGGTTGTGTATTTCAGGGGCGTTGTAAATACGTTAAAGAAAAAAATGTAAAGTTAAAAAAACCTAGTTTAGAAAAAAAGTAAAAAGAAAAAGCATGAAGTTGCTTGTTATTTTACAAGAGAAATAAATGGTTTATAATTTTATTAATAACATCAAAAAAATCTTATGGTTAAGCTGACTCCTTGACTTAACCATAAGACTATGGTGTTTTTTTTATTTAATCAAATATAAATTTTGTATATCTTTCATAAGCCTTATTTTTCATCTATAAAACTTGGATTAAGATATAGATTTGGAACTTCTTGAGTTTCAAAAACAAATAGCCGAGTGTTTCTTAAAGCCTATATCTTGCAGATAATTTCCTGTGTAGATGACAACAGCAGGATTATCTGTTTCAACAAACATCTTAATTCCTGATTCAAGATTTTCTATTTCTAATTTTTCCTATTTTTTTCATTGAAGATAAAAAGGATGATCTATACCATCATTAGCAATAGTCTTTTTGAATATCAGTTGCTGTAAAGAAATCATTTAATTTCTTAGACTTTCTGAAGTCAAAAAAATATTATTCTCTAAAGCTATAGTTTCACAAGGAATAGAGTTTTTCATCTATGCCAACAAAATAGTCAGAGTTAATTTTTTTAAAAATATCTTCATAGATATTATTTTTCAGGATTTCCACTTAGATTGAAATAGCTATGGTTAGTTAAATTCAAATAAGTTAGACTATCGGCTTTAGCAAAAATATTTAACTTCCAATTCATTTTTATTTAAAAACATAGCTAACTTTAATTTCAAGATTAGCAGGATAACCATTATCCAAATGAGGACTCTTTATAGAAAAAAACTATACCATTTTCAATCTTTTTCCACTGTCCAAAAATCTATGACTGATAGAATTCTTTCCACCATGTAAGGTATTTCCATTATTGTTGCTGTCTAAGCTATATACTTTATCTCCTATTTTTTTAGCTCAGCATTTTTTTAATTCTTCCAGCCGTTCTACCTATCACAGCTCCAAAAATATGCAGGATTTTTCTCTATATTTTTTTCAATATCATCAAAAACCAAGAACTATATTTCTAAATTTTTCCATTCTTATCTTTTTACTTCAAGCTTTTTTTAATAGTAGCTCCTAAATTTAAAAAGCTCAACTTTCAAAAAAATCATTTTTCCAATTTATATACTTTTATTTCTTCCACTTTTTCTCTTTCTCCCATCCAATTCATTAAAAGAATATTTCCACAGACATTTTTTTAATATTAAAACTATAGTTACTACAAGGAATACAGGTTTAATAAATTTATTTCCTTTTTAGTATTGCAAGTCTTGCACCAATAATAGCTCCAACAGTCATAACAAGAGCGATAGGTATACCATAAAGCCAATTTAATTTTCCTAAAAATGCAAAGACAACTAAGCTTGCAAAGTTACTCGAAAGATTTAGAATCTTAGTGTTTCCACTCGCTGAAGAGAAATCTAATTTAAATATTTTAATTAGACAAAAACATTAAAAAAATGCTGCTGTACCTGGACCTAAGAAACCATCGTAGAAACCTAAACAAAAAAAGCCATTATTTTTTTCCAAGTAAAAATAGTTTTTGGGGTAGTACCTTTATAGTAGTTAACTTCCCCATAGATTTATTCTTTAAAGCATAAAGAAAAAAACTACTATTAAAAATTGCAAAAAGAAATAGGCTTAAAAATACTTTGTGTCTATTGCAACAGCAGTCTTAGCCCCTAAAAGCAGCTCCTGCAAGAGAAAAAGAAACAATTTTGAAACAATCTCTACATTTACTTTTTTTAGCCTTCCAGAATTTAAAAAGCACTAGCAAAAGTAGATAAGAAAGCTGAAAGCTTATTTGTACCTAATGCCATATGTGTAGGAAAGCCTACTGCAAAAATATGCTGGTAAAGAGATAAGACCTCCACCACCAGAAATTGCATCAACAACAGAGGCAGTAAAAACAAAAAAACTGCAAGAATTAAAAAAATTTCATAACATCAAAAATCCTGAAACATAAATTAAACCCCCTAATATTAATCGAATTTATAACCAATAGATATACTTCCAATAGGTTTTTATATTTTTTTTAAATCTGAAGATACAGAAAAATTCAATAGGTCCTATAGGAGAATCATAAGTTAAAGAAAAAAACCTAAACCTTGAGAATAATCTTTCCACATTCTAGAATTATATCTTTGCATTGGATTATCTTCGTTAAATGTAGCAATATTAAATTTAGTATTAAAAATAAAGTGAATATACAATTTTATGTTTAAAAACCTAAAGTTAGATTAATTAAATCCTTCATTTGTTTTTTTCTTGATAATTATAACCATAGAATTCAAAAATCATTATTGTCTATATTTGTATACATACCCCCAAGTTTAATTCTTCTGTCAGCTCTTATATTGTCACCTCTAAGACTAGAATAATTTAAAACCATAGATAAGAGAAAAATTTTTGGATTTATAGGGACATATCCTTTGAGAGTGAAGGTAGGCCCATATAAATTAGACTTTGATTTTCCAAAAAGAACTTGAAAAAAATTATATACAAAGTTAGTTTTAACTCCTTCATAGGATTACTTATAGAATCTAAACTATCATATTTGAAACTTAAATAAGTCTTAGTTGAATTTTCAGAATATTCCAATGATTTTGTTTCATTGCCACCAGTATCTTGTTTCAGACTAGAGAACTTAGATAGAATACCATAAGAAAGTACAGTATTATTTGTAGGTTGATTAAAAAAAGACCTAGCTTAAAAATATGCTTCCCTACTTATAAATTTAGCAATTTTTTTCTCTTATTGTCATATAGGAAAAAAATGGATTTTCGTTGTAACCTATATTTGTAAGAAAAACCAAATCTATTTTTTTTACTCCATAGTATGAAAGAGTAGCAAAAATCAACACCTAAATAGTCTCCAAATTTAAAGTTAAAGTTAATATTATTCTTAAATTTTCCATTGAAAACTAAGTCAGATCCTATATTAAAGGTTGTTCCATAGCCTGTTAAGTAATTAAATCCTAAACCTACCTTATTTGAATGAGGTTTTTTTCACCATCTATAATTAAGGTATCATCATTGATAGTGTAATAGACCTTATCCATATATTTAGAATTATAGATATCAATTATTTTTTTATCTATATCTTTTTTTTAGAGATAGGTTTATTCAGTGAGATCTTTAAAAAAATATCGTTTAAAAACTATAATAGTATTATTACTAAATTTTTTTCACTGTATTCTATTTTTATTTATAATAATTTTTAACATCATTATCATTGACAAACTTTTTCTTTTTTTCTTTTTGATTATCAGCTTTAGCTAATAATCTGATTTTATTAATTTCTTTTTTTCTGCTGCAACTTTACCAAGTTTCATCAATTCTTCCTTTTTTTGATGAAGCTATAGCAGAGATATCCTTAATATCAGGGCTTATCAAAATAGATGCTTTTTCTCTTGAAACTTTGGTTACATTAGAAGCTTGTATAGTATTTGCTTGGCTCATAACACTCAAGATATTATAATCATCTTTTTTTCTACAACAGGAGCTCCTATATCAGATGCGATAACAATATCTGCCCCCATTTCATAGGCTTCTTCAACTGGTAGGTTTCTACTTACAAGACCGTCAACATATATTTCTCCATCTATTTTCATAGGCTCAAAAAAATAGAAGGAATAGCCATAGAAGCGATTAAAAGCTTTTGCAACATCACCCTTAGAAAAAAAGCCTTAGTTTCTCCTGTATTTAAGTTGGTTGCAACTATTCTTAAAGGTATAGGAAAGTTATCAAAACTATCCATGTACTCATATTTTCCTAATATCTTTTTTAAAATCAAATATTCTTCTCCAGTTCCCTTTAAGCCTTTAGGAAAAGAAAAAAATTTAACTCATTGTCAAAGCTAAGATAGGCACTATATTTTTTTAAACTTTCTTTTTTTCTAAAGATAGATTAGTGTTATCAGTAACAGTTTCCAAAAAAACTACTAACATTGATATCGTCTAAGAATTTTTTTCAATTTCATCAACAGAGTAACCAATGGAATAGAGAGTTCCAACCAAAGCTCCTATACTAGTCCCAGTTATATAGTCTATTTTTAATATTTTTCTCTTTCAAGAACTCTTAAAAACTCCTAAGTGAGCATAACCTTTTACCCCACCACCACTTAAAAACTAAGGCGACTTTTTAAATTTTTTTATTGTCCTTAGCTGATTTTTAATTTTTTTGTATTTTTCTATTTTATCTTGTAAATTTTTTTATCTGCTCTTCCATTTTTTTCAATTTCAACATCTTCTTTTTGTTTTTTTAATTGAATTTCTTCAGCATAAGCAAGATTGAAAAATTAAAAAAATATATGTTAAGAAAAATTATTTTTTTTCATAAAATGCTCTCCTAAAAAAATATTTAATAAATATCTTCTTTATTTTACCATAAATATTAATAAGTGAGAATTATATTATTATACATTATAAAAAAATTATGTATAATAATCGATTATATGATATAATTTAAATAAAAAAAGTTTTAAATAAATGGAGGGACAGTAATGATAATTGTTACAGGTGGAGCTGGAATGATAGGTAGTGCTTTTTGTGTGGAAGCTTAATGAAATGGGTATAAAAGATATACTAATAGTTGATAAATTAAGAACAGAAGACAAATGGTTAAATATCAGAAAAAAAGAGAATATTATGACTGGATGGATAAAGATAATCTAAAAAGAATGGTTATCTCATAAAGAAAAATGCAGATAAGATAGAAGCGGTTATCCATATGGGAGCTTGTTCAGCTACAACAGAAACAGATGGGGATTTTTTTAATGGATAATAACTATGCATATACAAAATTCTTATGGAATTTCTGTGCAGAAAAAAATATTAAATATATCTATGCGTCTTCAGCAGCAACTTATGGTATGGGTGAACTTGGATACAATGATGATGTAAGTCCAGAAGAATTACAAAAAAATTAAGGCCTTTAAATAAATATGGATATTCAAAGAAATTTTTTGATGATTGGGCATTTAAACAAGAATCTCAACCTAAACAATGGAATGGGTTGAAATTTTTTTCAATGTCTACGGACCGCAAGAATATCATAAAGGAAGAATGGCATCAATGGTGTTTCACACATACCATCAATATATGGAAAAATGGTTATGTAAAAACTTTTTTTAAATCATATAAAGAAGGATTCAAAGATGGAGAACAATTAAGAGATTTCGTCTATGTAAAAAGATGTTGTAGATATAATGTATTTTATGTTAACTAATGATGTTAAATCTGGAATATATAACATAGGTACAGGAAAAAGCAAGAAGTTTTATGGATTTATCTATGGCAACAATGAGAGCAGCTTCTCATAATGATAATCTAGATAAGAATGAAGTTGTAAAATTAATTGAAATGCCTGAAGATTTACAAGGAAAAATATCAATATTTTACAGAAGCAAAAAAATAAATAAATTAAGAGAAATAGGATATACAAAAAGAAATGCATAGTCTTGAAGAAGGGGTTAAAGATTATGTTCAAAAATTATCTAGCTAAAGAAGATTCTTATCTATAAAGGGGTTAAAATATGAATGCGTTGATATTAGTTATTATTCTTGCAATAGTTGAGGGTATCACAGAATTTTTACCTGTCAGTAGTACAGGACATATGATATTGGTAAATAAACTGATAGGTGGAGAATATTTATCACCAACTTTTTACTAATAGCTTTCTAATAATCATACAGTTGGGAGCAATACTTTCGGTAGTAGTTTATTTCTGGAAAGACTTAACTCCTTTTGTAGGAACTAAAGAGAAGTTTGTTTTAAGATTTAGACTGTGGGTTAAAATTATAGTTGGGGTTATACCAGCAATGGTTATAGGACTATTTTTAGATGACATAATAGATAAATATTTTTATGGATAATGTAACAACAATAGCTATAACTTTAATACTTTATGGAATTATTTTTTTATAGCAATAGAAGTTATATATAAGATTAAAAAAATATTAAAGCAAGAGTTAGAAAAATTTAGTGAATTAAAAATATGGTACAGCATTTTTTTAATAGGATTTTTTTCAATGTCTAGCTATGATACCAGGCACTTCAAGATCTGGTGCAACAATAATAGGAGCTTTACTTTTAGGTTTATCAAGACCACTTGCAGCAGAATTTTTCATTCTATTTAGCTATACCAACAATGTTTGGAGCAACAGCTTTAAAGTTACTAAAAAAATGGTTTAGTTTTTTTACTGAAAGAGAATGGGCTTATTTAGCTCTAGGTTCAGCAATAGCCTTTTGTAGTTGCCTATATTGTTATAAAAATGGTTTATGGATTTTATCAAAAAAAGAAGTTTTTGCTTCTTTTTGGATTATATAGAATCATATTAGGTATTATAGTTCTTGTTTTATTGAGATAAATATATCTAAAAAAAGCTTTTTATATACATAATTTTAATGTTATAATATTATGATGTAATCTGAAAAAGGATAATAATATGAAGACTATAGAAACAAATATAAAAAAATCTACTGCTAATAGAACCAAAAAGTATTTAAGGATAGTAGAGGTTTTTTTATGGAAAGTTATAACTACAATAAAGAAATTAGGAGAGGAAAAATGAAACTAATATTCGGAGCTAATGGTAAGTTAGGTACAGACTTTAAAGAATTGCTTGACTCTATTGGAGAAAAAGTATATAGCAAGTGATAAAGATGAAATAGATATAACTAATGGTGATTTTTTTTAAGAGCCTATGTTCAAACTATGCATCAAAAACTATAAGATAGACACTATAATTAACTGTGCTGCATACAATTATGTAGATAGAGCAGAAACAGAAAAAGAATTATGCTATAAGTTAAATGCGGAAGCACCAGCAACTCTAGCTAATATAGCTGCTGAAATAGGAGCAAACTATATAACATATTCAAGTGATTTTTGTTTTTTTAATGGATTGCTAACTAGTTATCTATATGGAGATACTACAGGTTATACTGAAGAAGATGAACCACATCCATTATCAACTTATGCAAAAGCTAAGTATGAAGGAGAATTACTAGTGTCACAAGTAATGGCTAATCCAGAAATGACTTCAAAAAAATGTATATAGTAAGAACTTCTTGGGTGTTTGGTAAGGCTAGTATGAATTTTTGTTGATAAGATAATAGAATTATCTAAAGAAAAAAATGAATTGAAAGTAACAGATGATCAAATTTCATCTCCAACTTATTCTAAAGATTTAGCTTACTATAGTTGGGAACTATTAAAGAGCTCAGCTGAAAATGGAATCTATCACTTTACAAATGATGGAATAGCTTCAAAAATATGAAGAAGCTAAATATATATTAGATAAAAATTTCTTGGCAAGGAAATTTAATAGCAGTAAAAAGAGAAGATTTAGGATTACCTGCAGAAAGACCAAAAGTTTAGTAAATTAAGTTGTAAGAAAAATAAAGGAAAAAAATTAGGAATAACTATTCCAGATTGGAAAGATGCAATAGACAGATATCTAAAAAGAGAATAGCTAAATATTTTATAATACTACTAATATTTCTAACAATATTAATACCTTGTTTTATTTTTTTGTTAGAGATTGTATTGTTGTCAATAAAAACTTAGTAAAAAAAGTTTAAGTAGATTATTTATTAAGTAAAAAAATTTATAAATAGAAAAATGATTTTAAAAAGTACATACTAATATAAATAAAGACAGAAAAAAAGAAGGGTATTTAATTTTTCAAAAATTTCTTTTTATTATTCTACTGATATTGTTTAGAATAATTATACTATTAATATTACATAATTTATCAATTACTTTAATAATTTAAAGTTGAAAAAAAGCACATAAAGAATGATATAATCTCCTAGAATATTGAAAAATTGAGTTTCTTGAAAAGAGGAAATTTATGAAGTTAGATAAAAAAATTTTTTTGATAACAATGATATATTTACTTATATCTTATGTGTTCTATACCTTTCTATTAAGAAGAATGGATTATGCTACTAAGTATTTAACAAATTCAGTATTTTTTTAATATATGTATTTGTTAAATTTATATTTGGACAACTTGATTTCTATGCAGATAGATTTTAGATTAAAAGATGTATTTATAAATTTTGGGATAAATCTAATGTTTTCTCTGCTTATTTTTTTATGTTTTTTTAAAAAAAGATAAATATATTTTTTTATATTTGCCAGTTTATTTCTTATTCAAATAGCATACAGAAGATTAGTAACTTTAAAAGTATGTAAAAAAAGCAAAATGTACTTATTTTTTTGGTTCTAATCATATTGAGAATAATGTACAAGAGGATCTTATTTGTGACTTAAATTATGAATATAAGGGTTATATTTCTGATAATGTAAGTAAAAGCTACAAAAGTATTTACTTGGTAGTTATGATGATATGGAAAAATATAATAAAAAGAACAAGAAATAGACATGCTTGTTATAGTAGAGGAAATAGGAAATGAAAAATTTTTAAAAAAATACTTAAAAAAAGAATATTTGATTTAAAAAAATAAATGGATTAAAAAGTTTTTAAGTTATAGAGACTTTAATGAAAGTATACAGAAAAAAATAGATATAACTAAAAATAGATGAAGAATGGTTATTAGAGTCAAATGGATTTGATATATTAAATAATGAAAGTCAAAAAAATATTAAAAAGAGTTTTTTTGATTTAATAATAGCAGTTATTTTAATTATAATGACAATTCCAATTTTACTAATAACAGCAATAATAATAAAGTTAGAATCACCAGGTCCTGTTGTATTTAAACAATTTCGTATAGGGAAAAAAATATGAAAAAAATTTAAGATATATAAATTTAGAAGTATGAGAGTACATGATAGTAATAAATATTCAAAAATACACACTAAACAATGATGAAAGAGTTACAAGGTTTGGAAAAATTTATTAGGAAAAACAAGAATAGATGAACTTCCACAATTATTTTTGTGTACTAAAAGGGAACAATGAGTTTTTGTAGGACCGAGACCTGAATGGGATGAGTTAGTTGAAGAATATGAAAAGAAGATACCTTACTATAATTTAAGACATTTAATAAAAACCTGGAATTACAGGGTGGGCTCAAGTGATGTATCCCTATGGAGAATGTGTAGAAGATGCTCAAAGAAAATTAGAGTATGATATATACTATTTAAAAAAATCAAGATTTTTTTAATGGATATCCTTACTATAATGAAAAACTGCAAAGATTGTAATTTTTTTGGAAAAAGGAAAAATAAAATTAAATTAAAAACCATAAATAATGAGGAAACAAGGAGGAATTATGAAAGGAATTATTCTTGCTGGAGGAAGTGGAACAAGACTTTACCCTTTAACAAAAATCTATATCAAAACAAATTATGCCCATCTATGACAAAACCGATGATATACTATCCTTTATCAGTTTTAATGTTAGCAAATATAAGAGAAATACTTATAATTTCTACAGAAAGGGATTTACCAGTTTTTAGAGAACTTTTAGGAGATGGTAGTGACTTTGGAGTAAGATTAGAGTATAAGGTTCAAGAAAAAAACCAAATGAGTCTTGCAGAAGCTTTTTTTAATAGGAGAAGAATTTGTTGGTGATGATAATGTTGCTTTTAATATTAGGAGATAACATATTCTTTTGGAAGCGGTTTTTTTCAGGATTACTAGAAGAAGCTGGAAAAAAATAAAAAGAAGGAGCAGTTATATTTGGTTATCCTGTAAAAAGATCCAACTTCATATGGAGTAGTAGAATTTGATCAAAAACGGAAAAAGCTATTTCATTAGAAGAAAAAAACCAAAAGTACCTAAATCAAATTTTTGCAATTCCTGGATTATATTTTTTTATGATAATACAGTAATAGAAAAAAAGCTAAGAATGTAAAAACCTTCTAATAGAGGAGAGCTTGAAATTACAACAGTAAATGAAATGTACTTAAATGAAAAAGAATTTAAATGTAAAAAAATTTTAGGTAGAGGAATAGCATGGCTTGATACAGGAACTCATGAAGCTCTACTTGAAGCAGCGAACTTTGTTGAAGCAATACAAAAAGACAAGGTTTTTTTATATTGCTTGTATAGAAGAAATAGCATATAAAAAAAGGTTGGATAGATAATAAAAAAATAGAAGAATTAGCTGAAACTTTACAAAAAAACAGAGTACGGAAAGTACTTAAAAGAATTACTAAAAATAGTATATTGGAGTAAAGATGAATCCTAAGATAGAAATATTATTGGCAACATATAATGGTGAAAAGTATGTTGGAGAACAAATAGATTCAATTATTAATCAAACTTATCATAATTGGATATTATTGATAAGAGATGATAATTCTAAAGATAACACTTTAGAAATTTTAAAAAGAGTATGAAAAAAGATAATAGAATAAAGGTAATAGAAGATAAAAAAAGGTAACTTAGGATTCGTCAAAAAAATTTTTGAGGAGCTTTTTAAAAAAATTCCAAAAGAAGATTGGGTAATGTTTTCTGATCAAGATGATTATTGGTTAGAAAAATAAAAATTGAAAAAAATATGTAGCTATTTTAAATACTAGTTCTGAAGATATCCTAAAAAAACCTATGTTAATTCATTCAAATTCATTTATATGTGATGATAATTTAGAAATAATAAAAAGATGAATTTATCAATTCTAAGATAGCTAACAAGTATAATGAGGATGACTTTTTATTTTTGCATATTTTGTTCAAGGTTCAACAGTTTTAATAAATCGAGCAATAATAGACTTAGCTCTACCTTTTTTTCAAAAAAATGTAACAGTACATGATAGATACTTTCATCTGTTAGCAGAATTTTTTTTAGGAAAGAGAATATTTATAAATGAAAGTTTAATAAAAATATAGACAACATTCAAATAATAAAAAATAGGTGCAAAGACTAGTATAATTAGTAAAATTTTTTTAAAAAGAGATATTTCCATACTGAAGATAGAGAATTAATATTGGAAATTCAAAAAAATATAAGGATAATCTAGGGACTGAACAAATAGAAAAAAATAGAAAAAAATATTTAGAAGTAACAAATGACAAGAAAAAAATAGATTTTTTTAAGATTTTATTTAAGTAGAGAATTTAAAATGAACATAAAGAAAAAGGTTATTTATGCTACTAAAGTAAAAATAATCTTGTAATTGTAAATTATTATTTAGAAGATTATGGGAGTGTGTTAATTTTGGTGAAAGTATTGTCCTTTTTGTGGAGATAAAAATACCATCTGTTGTATTAGGTATCAATAATATATTTGAATATATGAGTGATAAAAATTGATATAGAATTTACTTTTTAAAAAAACAGATATGGTAAAAAAAGTAAAGACATAAGAGAGGCAGATATAGTTATTTGTGTTAGAGGAGCCTCAGATCTTGATAGAGATATTGTAAAAATTAGCAAAAAAATATAATCGTTTAATAATTTACTATTTAGATGATGACTTATTAAATATACCTAAATATTCAGGAGTTTCTGTATATTATGAAAAATAAACAAATAAGAGAAAAATATGATTTGTATAATGGAAACTAGCGATATCTTATGGACATCTAATGCAAACATAAGAAAAAAATATGGTGGTTATTTTGAAAGAAGCTATGTTATGGATATTCCAGTTAATATTCAAGAAATAAAAAGAGAAAAATAATCAAAACAACATAAAAAAATAAAAGATGTTGTAAAGGTTTGTTTTGCTGGAAGTTCAGATCATATACATATGGTAGATAATATGCTATCACCTGCAATAAATCATATAGCAGAGAAATATAGTAAAGAAGTCTATTTTTTTATATTATAGGAGTAAAACCTCAAAAAAATTAAAGAATCTAATAATGTTAAAAATTGTTGAATATTTTAATAATATTCAGGATTATTATGATTTTTGTAAAAAAGTAAGATTGATATAGGTCTAGCACCACTTGAAGCATCAGATTTCACTGCATGCAAATATTATAATAAATTTCTAGATTATACATGTAATGGAATGGTAGGAATATACTCTGATGTTGAACCATATAAACTTATAGTGAAGAGTGAATTTAACGGTATATTAGCTAAAAAAATGAAGAAAGATCATGGGAAGAGTTGTTAGAAAAAAATTAATTCTATCAAAGAAATTAAGAGAAAAAAATTTATTTTAATGCTGTTAAAGAAGTTAAAGAGAAATTTTCTTATGACTATATAATGGAAAAAAAGTTTTAGAAAAATATTCCTGAAATAAAAAAATCAAAAAGAAATATAAAAATCAAAAAAGAAATTTATATTTAGAGAAGAAAGTAGACTTAAGCAGTAATTTTATTGTTCAAAGGGTAGCTAATGGATTTAAAAATATATGGAATAAAAATATTTATTTATAGGAAGTTATAAAGCTGTTTATAAAAACTTTAAAAATATTTAAAAAAAGGAAATTGGATTATGCTGAAGAAAAAATAAAGGAAAAAAATAGTTCTTATTTTTAGCTATGTTAGTTTTTTTAGTTGGATTTTTATAGCCCCAACTCTATTAAGTGAACATTTTCACGAATTAGATGAAGCTTACATTGAAAAAAACTGAAAAAAATTGATTTAGATAGAGACTCTTCTCTTACATATAGTGTGGAAAGATTTGAACAAAGGGAAAAATTCTTATAGAGAAATAGTAGAAATTTCTGGGTTTGCCTTCAAAGATTTGAAAGAAGAAATAAAAAAACGTGAAATTTTAATATATCTGGAATCAGAAAATAAAAATAATTATATAGTAAAAAGCTGAATTAATACAAAGACCAGAAATATTAACTGAACATTTAGCAGGAAGAGATTTTTAGTAAATATATAGATATTGGGTTTTTATGCTAAGTTTTCAGCTATAGTTATGAAAAAAATGGAATCTATAAAGTTAATGTAGTAGTAAAAAGAAAAATGATAAGATGTATTTTACAGATGTAAAATTTATAATAAAAAAAGATAAAGGGAATAGTGACTATTTTACCTATAGAATAGATAAAAAGGGAGTAATATGTTTCAATATTTTTGAGAGTTTAAAAAAAGAAGTAGATATATTTTAGAAATGTTGGTTTTAAGAGACACATTCAGTAAATATAAAAAAATCAATTTTAGGAGTTGCTTGGTCAATGATAACTCCTATAAGTATGGTTGCAGTAATAGGTCTTGTGTATTCCATTGTATTTGGAATTCCTTTGATAACCTTTCTTCCATACTTATTTTCTGGATTGACACCCTGGTTTTTTTATAAATGGTGCTATTGATTCAGGAACAAGTTCATATATTATTGCTGAAGGGTATATTACTCAAACAAAAAAATAGATACAGAAATATTCCCTTTAAGAATGGTATTAGGAGCATTTATAAATTATATATTTATGAGTATAGCATACTTTATAATATATGCCTTGATAAAACCAGATGCTTTTTAATATCAATATGCTTTTATATATTCCAGGCTCTATTATTATTTTTTTATTTTTTTGTTGGGGTGTATCAAATATTGTTTCTTTAATAAATCTATATATAAGAGACTATGCACACTTACAATCAATATTATTACAAGTTTTATTTTATGTAACTCCTGTAATATATTTGCCTGAAGTAATGGATAAAAAGGGGGTTTGCTGGAATTTATAAATTTAATCCTCTATACTATATGACAGATATAGTTAGACAATCTATGCTAGGTTCATTGGAAATTAAAGTGTTTATGTGGGTAATTGCAAGTGTAATAGCATTATTCGTATTTTTTTGATAAGTATTTATTTTACAAGAAAAAAATTGGAAGAAATATAGTGTATAGATTTTTAGGAGAGGTTATGAGTCATATTATATTAAAAAGATGTCTGTCTTAATTACAAAGTAAAAAAAGATATAAAAATTTAGAGACCTTATATTGGGAAATAGAGCAGAAAGTAATTTTTTTCAAAAAAATGAGTGGAGATGGAATTATAAGGGCATTAAATGAAATAAATTTAGAACTTCGTGATGGGGATAGATTAGCTATTATAGGCCCAAATGGAGCAGGGAAAAGTTCTTTGCTAAAAAGTAATGTCTGAAATTTATCCAATTAGCAAAGGAAAAAAATAGATGTATCAGGAAATATAGCAACAATGTTTGAAATGGCAACTGGATTTGATATGGATGCTTCTGGTTGGGAAAAATATAAGACTAAGAGGAATAATGCTAGGTTTAAAAGCCACAAGAAATCGAAAGTAAGGTTCAAGAAATAGCAGAATTTTTCCGAATTAGGTGATTATTTAGATATACCTGTAAAGTATTATTCTTCAGGAATGTTTGTAAGATTATCTTTTTCTGTATCGACTTCTATAAATCCTGATATTTTGTTATTAGATGAGGTACTTGCAGCTGGAGATGCTAAATTTGTAGATAAAAGCAAATAAAAAGAGTTAATGAAATGATGAAGTCAGCTAAAAATTTTTAGTATTGGTAACGCATTCTATGGAAAGCGCAGTTAAATTCTGTAATAAGGCAATATTACTAAAAAGGGTGAAATTTTAAAAAAATGGAGCCCCTCAAGAAGTTGTAGACTATTATTTAAGTATGAATTAAAAAGGGGAAAGAAAAAAATGGATGTAAGAGTAAAGGATATTATTAAAGATAATTCTATTTGGTTACCTTCTCAAGATTATAATGAGAAAAAAATTATCTATATTAATGCCAACTTTTGGAAGAGGGAAAAAAATGGTTTTTTTAAAAAGAGCTATAACATCATACATAGAACAAACTTTTTAAAGATACAGAACTCATAATAGTCGATGATGCAAATGTTGATGGAACTTCTGAACAAATAGATGAATTTATGAAACAAGATAAAAAGAATATCATGTATTCGTCACAAACAGAATATGGGTTTACCAGCAGTGTCTACATATGAAGCATTGAAAAAAGCAAGAGGAGAATATATTGGATTTCTATTCGATGATTGCGTTTTATATCCAAGTGCTTATGAAAGAACCTTAGAAAAAATGGAGGAAGAAGGTGCACAAGCTTCCTATGGGAGAGTCTTACTACATATAGATAAAAAAATAATTTATCTAAAAAGCTTAGAACTTTATTGTAAAGAAGAACATTTAGATAATTTAGAAATTACAAATGTAATTGGAAATGTAGCAATTGTATTTAAAAAAAGATATTCTTGAGACAGTAGGATATTTTGACCCTCATGTCTGTCTAACAAGAGTTACTGACTGGGATTTTATCACTAGAATAAAAAGGAAGTTTCATTTAATTGAAACAGGAGTATTATTTGCAAGTGAATATGGAATAACTCAAAGTAACTCTCTAGGGAACTCATATTTAATAAATTCTCTAGCTATAAATGAATATTTAAAAAAATTTCAAATAGAGAAAAAAAGAATTCTTTTAAGTGAGTATGAAGAAGTGAATATATTTTTCTGAAGAAGAAAAACTCTAGTTATAACTTTTCTTCTGAAGTAAGAAAAATCATTAAATTTTTTTAAAAAAATAAATATTGGTTATCAACATTTCAAAAATAATCATAAAGAAATTAATTTTTTTTGATAATAATGTAGTCATTCTATGTAGTGGACCCATTAGTTCATCAAGTACCTTAATTTTTTTAGTAAAAAAATTGTAGTGATAACGCTCAAAAATATATTTAGTTATGTAAATATGGATAAAAAAATATAGCAAGATCAAGGGCTGCCATCTTAGTTAGAGAAACTAATATGAATGCCCCCGTATTAAAAAAATTAGAGTACGCAGGGATACCAACTTATCTCTTATGGGATGATGATTTTTTTATTACTTTCAAAAAGAAAAGATGTTAAACTTAACTTTAACTGAAAATGAATTTAAAAAAAGGTAGCAAAAAGAGTTTAATGGTTTAATATTTACCTCGAAAAAAATTTCTATGAAAAATTATAAAGAAAAAAAGCTTATAATCCAAATAATTATCTTGTTGAGCCAATCTATCCTAATGAATTAGAAAAAAAGGTATCTCCTTGATTAAAGATGATGAACTTAATATTGCGTTTACAGGAGGACTTTGGAGAATAAAAAAACTTTATAAAGACATTAATAGATATTTTAAATAATATAGGGAAAGATAAAGATGTAACCTTATATTTATTAAGAGATAAGGAACTACAAGATGTTTTTTTAATAAAGCCAAAAATAAATTTTTTTTCTGTTAAATGGTATGATATTACTTTTATCTTATGATCAGTTGATTAATAAATTAAGTAATAAAAAAATATCCATATAGTAATCCATCCTTCACAAGAAAAATAGTAATAATGAAAACAAAACTAAAAAAATGCATTGATTACAGCCTCATTATTAGGAGCTGCACTAATTACAACAGATGGAGCACCATATAATGTTAAAGATTCAGTAGAAGATTGCATGCCTTATCTATTAGCTTCTAATGAAGAAAAAAATATTGGGTGGATGCTATAAAGAAGATGCTAGATGATAAAGCAAGAATAGAGATGGTAAAAAAAGCAAGAGATTATTGTAAGAAAAGATATTCTGCTAGATGCTTAGATAAACTTATTGAAGATGTGTTAAAAGATACTCCTAAAGTAGATATTAATCTTTATTCAGAAAGATTGGAAAAAAATTAGCATATTTCTCAGGTAAAAATACAAAGAAGTGAAAATTTTTAATCAAATTATTGTAGATGGTATTGGTGAAGATATTATTGCAACAAAAAAATAGATAAAGAACTAAAAAGCTTTTTTTGTTGCGGATAAGAATAAATTTTCAACAGTTTCAATAATTTTTTTGGAACTCATCAAAGAAGAATTCAAGGAACTTGTAAAAATTAAAGTATTTGATGAAAAATAATGTGGAAATACATGATGAAATAATATCATTAGATGAAGTAAATGACAATAAATTTCATAGTATAAATTTAGGAAATATTGAAAATGCTATAGGAAAGAAATTTTTATATTTCCTTTTGAATTCAATTATATAAATACCAAAAAAATAAAGTATCTATATATGAAAGAAATTATAAATATTCAAATAATAGAATAATTCGTAATCTTATTAAACCTTTCAGAAGAAGTGAAATATATGTTTCTTTTATCTTAAATGATAATCAGGATACTTTATAGAGAGTTTAGATATTTATAAATAGCTTTTAGAAAAAAAGGAGAAAAAAATGTTTCATAAATTTGAAGGAAAAATATGATAAAAATAATATTAGAACCTTTAAAAAAAGAAAAATATAGAAGATTTAAGATTATTAAGAAATAAAAAAAGAAAACAGAGAGTGTTTTATATATCAAAAAAAGAAATAAGCAAAGAAGAACAAGAAAAAAATGGTTTGATAAATATTTAGAGAAAAGAAACCGATATAATGTTTGTTGTATCTTTAAAAAGAAGATAAGAGACCTATAGGATATGTAGCACTTTATGATATTAATGATGAGAAAAAAACTTGTGAATTTGGAAGAATAATAGTTGATAAAAACAAAAGTTTTAGAAAAAGGAATAGGAACGCAGATAACTAAGTGTTGTTGTGATATAGGATTTGAAAAAAATTAGGGATGAATATGATATATCTAGAAGTTTTTTTCAGATAATATTCCAGCATTAAAAAAACATATCTAAAAAGTAGGATTTATTGAAAGAAAAAAAGGTATAAAAAAATGATAGAGAAATAATATACATGGAGTATTTCAAATAATTTATAAAAATTTTTAAAAATAATTAAAAAAACTAGAAGGAGGAAATAATTGTGACAATACAAGTATTAAAAACCAAAAATATCATGTAGAAGAATGTTTGGAAGAAATCAGAGAATGTTTAGAAAAAGGGTGGACAGGTTTAGGATTCAAAACTGTAGCATTTGAAGAGAAGTGGAAAGAATACACTGGACATAAGCATGCTCATTTCCTAAATTCTGCAACAGTAGGATTACACCTTGCTGTAGAAATATTAAAGAAAGAAAACGGATGGAGAGATGGAGATGAAATTATTACAACTCCTATAACATTTGTTTCAACAAACCATGCAATATTATATGAGCATTTAGTTCCTAGATTTGCTGATGTTGATGAATATCTTTGTTTAGATCCTGAAGATGTAAAAAGAAAAATAAATGACAAAACAAGAGCAGTAGTTTTTGTTGGTTATGGTGGAAGAGTAGGAAAAATTAAAAAGAAATAATAAAAAAATATGTAAAGAAAAATAATTTAAAAATTAATATTAGATGCTGCACATATGGCAGGAACAAGAGTAGATGGAGTAGTACCAGGAACATGGGAAGGTGTAGATGTAACAGTTTACTCTTATCAAGCTGTAAAAAATCTACCTACAGCAGACAGTGGAATGATATGTTTTGCTGATGGAAAATATGATGAAATTTGTAGAAAAACTAACATGGTTAGGAATAAACAAAGATACTTATGCAAGAAGTGGAGAAAAAAAGGAACATATAAATGGAAATATGAAGTTGAGTATTTAGGTTATAAAGATCATGGAAACTCAATTATGGCTGCAATAGGATTAGTTGAATTAAAATATCTTGATGAAGGAAATGCTTACAGAAGAGAATTAGTAAAATACTATAATGAATTATTAGAAGGAAATAAAAAAATATTAAAAATAGTAAGAGCTCCACATGAAGACGAATGCTCATTCCATATATATGAAATAGAAGTTGATGATAGAGAAGGACTATTAGAATTTTTTTACAAAAAGAATGATATTTATCCAGGAGTACACTATAGAGATAATACAGAATATAAAATGTATTCTTATGACTATGGTAAATGTCCTAATGCACATAGAGTCTCTCAAAGAATTATTACACTACCATTACACTTAGAATTAACAAAAAGAAGATGTTAAGAAAAATCGCTGAGAAAGTGATTGAATTTGTTGGATAATATTATAAATAAACTAAAAGAAAAAAATATATTAATATGTATTTTTTTCTTTTTAGTATTTATTATGAGTTATTTAGTCCCTTACAGTGGTGATGAGTATGTGTATAGCTTTATATATCCTAAAGTAGTAAAAAGCAGAGAATTATGTTAATAAAGTTGAAAATATTTTTTTGATGTTTTTTTAAATCAGCATATTTTTATTTATTTAAAATGGAGTGGTAGAGTTCTGCCCAATTTTTTTCAAACGTCATTTCTTTTCATAGGTAAACTAGCTTTTTTTCTTTAGTTAATTCAGTAGTTTTTTTGTAAAAAAATTTTAGAATTTTCAAAAAGATTTAGTAGTGAAGTATGACAAAAAGAATAGATTTTAAAAAAATACAGATTACATGTTTTTTTATTTTCTTTAATATGGTTTTTGATTCCTGTATTTTTTTCAAAAATTACATTAGTTTAGTTTCAAGTATAAATTATTCATGGATGTTATTAGCATTAGTATTTTTATTTATCTAAAATAGAGAATATAACACCAAAAAAACAAATATTTTTTTAGTTTTATAATAGGATTAACTAATGAAAGTGTCGTAATTTTTTTATTAATTTACTTTTATTATATAGATTAGTAATAAAGAAAAGTAGAAAAAAATAAATATCTGGAGTTTAGTTTCTTTATGGATAGGAAGTGCAATACAAATTTTTTTCACCAGGAAATTTTTAATAGAAGAATTCATCCAGATACATTACAAAGTACATTTTCATTAATTGAAAAAAAGTAAAATTATTTTTTTCAGTTGAACAAACCATGCTGATAATTAAAAATTTTATGTTTTTTTAATCCTACTTTCTTTTTATTTAATAAAATGTCAAAATCAAAAAAATTTTTTTATTCCCAAAGAATTAATAATTATTTCTTGTCTTACATTATCAATAATGCTAGTGATAATGCCAAGACATGAACCAAGAGCATATTTGATTCCATTTTATTTCTTAATACTATCAATTTTTTTATACTTTTTAAAACTATTATTCTTTGAGAATAATTATTTATTTATAGTAAAAGGAATTTTTTTCTTGTTTGTTTATTTCTATCTTTATCTAAAGTTTTACCTTATCTAGATACTGCCAAAAAAATTTAGATAAGGAAAGAAAACAAATGTTAGAAATGTATAAAAAAATAGAAATTTTAAAGAAGTACTTTTTTTATGATAATACAGATGAATTAAATAAAATTAATATTTCTTATAGAACTTTTGAAATGTTAACTTTGAATCCCTATTCTTTCACTAATACTATATTTGCAAGTTATTGTAATTTTAATAAAGTATACAGTATTCCAAAAAGGAAATAAACTTTTAATAATTGAAATGGAAAAAAATAATAGATTTTAATAATATTATTGTACTTTTTGATGGTGAAAAAAATAATTTAATAAAAAAAGCCAAAAAGATAAAGAAATTTTTTTATAATTCTCCCTGAAAAATACAAAAAGAAATTAAAAATTGAAGGAACAGATTTTTAAAAATTGAAGAAATAAGAATTTTTAGAATTTTATAATGGAGAAACTTTAAATATAAAGGGCAATATAACAAAAAAATAAATTTGGAAGGAAATAAGAGATGAAAAAAATTGATTTTTTTATTTAGTAATTTTAGCAATTATTTTTTTCTTTATTTTTTTTAAACAAAGAAGTTAATAAGTTTGTGAGTTTAACAATACCAAGTGCAAAAAAATAAATTTAAAAAAATATTGGATACTAATAAGCAAGGAATAATATTATTAGAAACAGATGAAAAAGTAAAAAAATTTCAGATATTAAAAACTAATGAGGATATCGAATTTATACCAAAGGGGAAATATGGCTATGCTTTCAATGCTTTATGGTTGAAAAAAATAATAATAAAGAAATAGAGTTAAAAAAATCAAAAAAAGCTTCCAAATTTAAAAATTATCTTTTTATAATATATCTCCTCAAAAGATAGAAATTACTTCTGAAAAAAATATAGACAAGTTATAGATTTAGAAAAAAATTCTCAAGGAGACATAGTAGATTACTTTCCTTTTTGCTAATAGCAAATTATTTATGATTTATACAGCAGGAATTTATATTTTATTATCTTTCTTTATATATATGGGGATTAAGATTATTTTTTTGTAAAAAAATATAAAAAAATAGATTTTTTTAAATAGTTATAGTCCGTTAAAAAAATGTTTTTTTTATAATATATGTATTAATTTCATTGTTTGTAAGCTATAAATTTTTTTATCTAATACTCTACCTAAAAACTCTTCATATTAATGGAAACTTTTTTTGGAGATCAAGGATATTATTGGAGATTAGGAGACTATTTAGTTAAAGGTCAGTATAATGAAATATTAAAAAGAAAGTTATACATTTAGAGGGTATATAACATTTATAGTTCCAGCAATTTCACAAATGATAGGGAATTATTTGAGAATAAGTCCACATTGGCTTTTTTTACAATGATAAATAATTTTTTTATAACAATTCTATTAACTTGTATAATACCAGAAATTCATAATCAAATATCAGATAAAAAAACTAAAAAAATTATCATATATTGACTTTATTTTTTTATATTTTTCTTTTTTTGGAAAGGAGTATATTACTCAATATTATTTGATATATTTGGAGTAACTTTTCTACTTTGGATGATATTGAAAAATATTAAAACTAAAAAAACTAAAAAAAGATGTGTTTTTTTATCTGGAATATTTGGGGGAATTGCAACATTATGTAGAGGGAATTATGTATGGACAGTTATGATATTATTTTTTTAGTAAAAAAATATTATATGATTTAATAAAAAAACGAAAAAAAGATTTCTTTACTGAATATCTTTTTTTCTTTTGGGGAGGAATAGTTTTTTTGTATGCTTACCTCAGGTAAAAAAATTAACTATGATTTAGGTCATGTTGGATTATTTCCTTTTGATAAAAATAGGAAGTTATGTGCCTAATGAAAAAAACTTATAGTTTGCTTAATAAATGAATCAATGAGAGATTTATTTTTTTAACATATCCAATGTTGGCTAGTGATAAAAACATCACAACAGATATTGATAAATTTTTTTCTCAGGGCACAAGATTAAATATGAATCAAATACTTTCTGCTTTTATCTATTCTCCTATAGAAACTATAATAATAATAATAAAAAAATATTTTTTTAGCTTTTAGATACAAGAACAAATGAATCATATCCTAAGGAGTTATGGAATTTAACATTTTTTTCTCTTTAGTTAATTATTTTATAATAGCAACTTCTTTATTTTTTTAAAGAATAAAGTATTTACTAAAAAAAGGAGAAAAATATTGGGGATTCTGTTATTTGTTTCTGCAATATTACCTCAAACAATAATGACTGTTGAATGGAGATATTATATAGTGCTATATTTTTATAGTTTACTATATATTTGTTTTCAAATTTGTATCATTAGTAGAACAAAAAGGAAAAAAATTTAGTGAATTGAAAAAAAGAAGGCTATTTTTAAATTTGTGCCATTTATGATAGTAATATTTTTTTTGTAATTTCATCATATTATTTACATTAAAAATGAATAGAGAGAGAAAGATGAAAAAAATAATAATGAATTAGTAAAAATTTTTTTAATAGTAGGAGTTTTAAATACTATAATAGGTGCTTCAATTATGTTTGTCGCTTATAATTTTATAGGATTAAATTATTGGGTTTCAAACCTCATTAAATTATATTATAGCAGGAACATTTAGTTTTTTTTGCAAATAAAAAAATTTACTTTTTAAAAAGTGAAGGAAAAAAACTTTTCAAAAAAATAATTTTATTTATAATAACATTAGTATTTTTGTTATTTTATAGCTTTTTATTTATCAAAAAAATAATGATTTTTTTATAAATATTAATGATATAAAATTAAAAAGAGAATATATCTATGGTTCTAGGAATGATAATTTACACTGCATTGAATTTTTGTTTTACAGAAGAAAGTTGTGTTTAGAAAAGAGGGGGAATAATGAATCTAGAAATAACAATTCCAGTTCTTAATGAAGAAGAAACAATAAAAGAAAAGATTAAAGAGATGATAGAGTACACACAAAAAAATATTTTTGAATAAAAAAATATTTCTTTTTATAATAGCAGATAATGGTTCAACAGATAAAAACTGAACAATATAGTATGGAGTTAATAAAAGAATATGACAATCTAAGATATATAAAAATTACCTGAAAAAAAGGGGTAGGACTTGCTCTTAGAACTTCATGGAGTGAATCAAAAAGCAGATTATGTAGGTTATATGGATTTGGATATTGCAACTGATTTAAAAAGCACTACTAACAGTAATTGATGAACTAGAAAAAAAGGAACCAAAATTGTAAATGGTTCAAGGCTTTTTAAAGGAATCTGAAGTCATTAATAGAACCTTATTAAGAGAAATAACTTCGAGAGGGTTCAACTTACTTTTTGAAATTGATTTTTAAAAAAATAAAAATTTACAGATGGAATGTGTGGATTTAAATTTTTTTGATAGAAAAAGTAGCTCAGGAACTTATTAATACAGGAATAGATACTAAGGGATGGTTTTTTTCTACAGAAATGTTAGTAAAAGCAGAGTGGAAAAAAATATTGAAATAAAAAGAAATACCTGTTAAGTGGACAGATGACAGAAAAATCAAAAGTAAAAAAAATATTGTCTTTAAGTTCAAATTACTTAAAGAGCATCTTTAAATTAAAAAAAGAAAAAAAGGAATTTTTTTAAAAATAATATGAATATAGCACTTATAGGATATGGATATTGGGGAAAGATAGTTTCTAATTATATAAAAAAATCATGAGTATTTTTAAACTAAAAAAATATATGATACTCAAAAAAAGAGATGAAGAAATATTTACAGATGATATTAATGAAATAATGAAGAATGACAATATTAAAGCAATATATATCGCTTCACCTGTTTCAACTCACTTTAATCTAATAAAGATGGGAATAGAAAATGGAAAAATATATCTTCTGTGAAAAAGTGTTGGTTAATGATAAAGAAGAGTTAGAATATATAAAGAAAAAAATTATATTAACAAAAATAATAGAAACAAATTATATTTATACAGATTCAAATTCTATTAATTACATAAGAAGCATTATTGGTGAAATTGGAGAAATTAAATATATTGAAGGAGAACTAAAGCAATTTGGGAACTTCTATACAGACTCAGATGTTTATTCTACAATAGGTTGTCATTTATTATCAAGTATAATGTATATGTTTAATACAAATGATATACAAGTCTCTTTTGATAATATAATTACTAATAATAGAATGGCACTAAAAAGGTAGTATAAAAGGTACATTGAATAAAAAAATTCTATTTTTTTATTTAATGTTGATTTATTACATAATGAGAAAAACAAGAAATATAATTTTATATGGAACAGACGGTATATTGTATTTTAATCCTATTAATGAAAAACTATACGATAAAAACTGATAAAATTAGACTCAATAAATAACGAAATTATTGAAGAAAAAAAGAATTTTATTTTAATGAAAAAGATAATATCAGTTTATCACTTAAAAAGGTTTAAAGAAGTTTTAGAAAAATAAAAAGAGAAACTAACCTAGGTATGTCTATAAAAAAATTTCAGAATTATTAATCGATAGATAAATGTGAGGAAATGAGATATGATGGAGAAATATGATAAAAATAATAATAGGAGCAGGAATATATGGAATGTATGCTGCTAAAAAAATATTAGAAAAAAACCTGATACAAAAAGTTTTAATAATCGAAGTTGAAAAAGAACCTTTTAACAGAGGTTCATATATTAATCAGGCACGTTTACATAATGGTTATCATTATCCAAGAAGTTATTCTACAGCTTCAAAAATCAGCAAAAATATTTTGAAAGGTTTTATAATGATTTTAAAAAAAGGGATAAACGATTCTTTTACTAAAAATATATGCTGTAGCTTCTAATTATAGTTGGACAAATGGAGAACAATTTCAAAAAAATTTTTGTGATAATTTAAATATAAAATGTGATGAGATTCCAAAAAGAAAAAAATATTTTTAATAAAAAAATACAATAGATAAGGCATTTTTAACAAAAAGAATATTCATTTGATGCTAAAAATAATAGGTGAAATGTTATATGAAGATTTAAAAAGAAAAAAAGGTTGCAATTTTAAATTTGAGACAAAAAAATAATAGAAATAAAAAAACGGGATAAGGAATATTTTTTTAAAAACAAAAAAACTCTGAAGAATATAGAGCTCCTTTTTGTCTTGAATGCGACATATGCTGGAATTAATAAAATTCATAATTTCTTAGGTTTTGAATATTTACCTATTAAATATGAGTTATGTGAAGTTATATTATGTGAAGTTTCTGATAATATAAAAAAATGTTGGATTGACTGTAATGGATGGTCCTTTCTTTTCATTAATGCCTTTTTGGATTAACTGGTTATCATTCTATAACAACTGTTTCAAGAACTCCTCATTTTACAAGTTATGATGAGCTTCCACCTTATGATTGTAGTGGAGATGAAGAGTATAAAAAAATAATGAGGAACATAAAAAAAGCTTGTATACACTGTAATATTTTTTTCCAAAAAAACGGCATTTCCTGAGATGGTTCAGATAGCTAAAAAAATTTTTTTAAATGAAGATATAGATATAAAATATGTAAAAATCACTATTTACAATAAAGCCTATATTAGTAGCTTCAGAAATAGATGATTCAAGGCCAACGGTTATAAAAGCAATATTCACAAAATCCAGATTTTTTTATACAGTTTTTTTTCAGGGAAAAATAAACACAATGTATGACTTGGATGAAATATTATAAATTGGAGAGGAAAATGATAAAAAAATTTAGAGCAAAATTATATTTCTGTTATAATTGTAGTAAATGATGAGAAAAAAAGATATTATAGAAAAAAATAAATAAAAATAAATGATGTTTTAAAAAAATAGTTTTAAGAATAGTGAAATATTGATAGTTGATAATACTTCTAGAAAAAAATAAATTTTGAAAGTTTAAAAAGAATCAAAAAAATAAATCATACTATAATAAAGCTTCCTATAAAAACATAGTAATCAATCAGCTTTAAATGCTGGGGGTAGCGATGGCAATAGGAGATTATATAGTTGAAATAGAAGATATTTCTTTTGATATAGATTATAATCAAATAGTAGATTTATATAGAAAAAAAGTCAAGAAGGAAATGATTTTGTATTTTTTTGACACCTAAGCAATCAAAATGGAGTTCTAAAAATATTTTATAAAAATCTTAAATAGATCTTTTTAAAAAAATATGTTTGAAGCTGATATTAGTTCATCAGTAATGACTCTATCTTCTAGAAGAGGTCAAAAATAAGATAGCAGAAGTTGGAAGAAGAATAATAAATAGAAATGTTGCCTATGTTCTTTCAGGTTTAAAAATGTTCTTCTATAATTACTGATATTAAATATAAGAATAAAAAGAAGTTTTTTTCAAGTAATTTAATGCTTATGTTTGATACTCTAATTTATTATACAGATGTAGTAATGTTGTTTTTCACAACAACTATCATTTATTTTCTTTTATTCTTTTTGGCTTGGGAGCGGTATATAGTGTGGTTCAAAAAAATTATTTTTTTGATATTGTTAAAGGATGGGCTTCTATTTTTTTACTCTTACAAGTTTAGGATTTTTGGAATATTTTTTTATATTAAGTATAATGATAAGATATTTACATCATATTTTAAGAAATTCTTTGAATTCTAAAGATTATATTTTTTTGGCTCTATTGAAAAAAATAATTAAATAATATTTATATTACATAAAAAAGTTATAATCAACAAAAAAACATTATACAAGGAGGAGAATAATGATTCTTCTGATAGGTTCTAATGGACAACTGGGACAGGAATTTAAAAAGTTGTTCAATAATTACAATATAAAAATATTTAGCTGTAGATCATAAAGAATTAGATATATCAAATGAAAATGAAATAAAAAAATTTTTTTGAATTAAATAATAAGTTTGATATAGTTATTAATTGTGCAGCATATAATGAAGTTGATAAAGGTGAAGAAGAAAGTGAGATGGCAATTAAAAATAAATACATATGGAGCATTAGAACTAGCTAAATATGCAAAAAGAAATAAATGCTATCTATGTTACATATTCTACAGATTTTGTATTTGATGGAAAAAAACAGAGCCTTATACTGAAGAAGATATTCCTAAACCCTTATCTGAATATGGGAAATCAAAAAGCAAATGGAGAAAAAAACTTGTTCTAGAAAAATTATGAGAAATCTTATGTAATAAGGACATCTTGGTTATTTGGTATAGGTGGAAATAATTTCAATAAGCAAGTGATAAATTGGAGTAAGGCTAAAGATGTATTAAAGATAGCAGATGATTTAGTGTCAGTTCCTACCTATGCAAAAGGATTTAGCATATTTTTTTCATGGAAGTTAATCCAAACAGGAAAGTTTGGATTGTATCATATAACTAATTCTGGAATAGCAAGTAAGTATGAACAAGCAAAAATATATTTTTAGAAAAAAATAAAATGGAAGGGTAAAATAGAAAGAGCAAAAAGCAGATGACTTTAAATCCCCTGCAAAAAAAGACCAAAAATATTCAAAGCTTTCTTCTGAAAAAAAGTAGAAAACTTACTTGGAGAAAAAAATTCCTAACTGGGAAAAATGCTTTAGATAGATTTTTTTGAAAGAGATGGAATTTGATATAGAGTAATAAATAAAAAAATACTTGATAGATTTATTATTTTTTTAGGTATAGTATTATAAGAATATAAAAAAATTTAAAGTTATAAAAAAAGTAATAAAAATGAGGAGAAGGTGAAGTTTATGAAAAACGTATTTAGTTACAGGGGCTGCTGGCTTCATAGGTGCAAATTTTTTTTAAAAATATATCTTAAAGAAATATGAAGATATAAATGTTATAGTTGTAGATGCATTAACTTATGCTGGGAATCTAGGAACAATAAAAGAAGAATTAAAAGATAGCAGAGTTAAATTTGAAAAAAAGTAGATATTAGAGATAGAAAAAGAAATCGAAAGAATATTCTCTGAAAATAAGGTAGATTATGTTGTTAACTTTGCAGCGGAATCACATGTAGATAGATTCTATAGAAAAATCCACAAATATTCTTAGAAACAAATATACTAGGAACTCAAAATCTATTAGATAATGCTAAAAAAAGCTTGGGCAGTATCAAAAGATGAAAATGGATATCCAGTATATAGAGAAGGGATAAAAATATCTTCAAGTTTCTACTGATGAAGTATATGGAAGCTTATCAAAAGATTATGATGAAGCGATAGATCTTGTAATTGATGATGAAGATGTAAAGAAAGTTGTTAAAAAAATAGAAAAAAATTTAAAAAAACTTATGGAAATAAATTCTTTACAGAAAAATAGTCCAGCAGATCCAAGAAGTCCTTATTCAGCTTCAAAAAAACAGGAGCAGACCATATTGTTATAGCTTATGGAGAAACATATAAGTTACCAATAAATATAACAAGATGTTCTAATAACTATGGACCTTATCATTTCCTGAAAAAAACTAATACCTTTAATGATAAAAAAATATTTTAGAAGGAAAAAAAGCTTCCAGTATATGGAAAGGGAGATAATGTAAGAGATTGGCTATATGTTGAAGATCACTGTAAAGGAATAGACTTAGTATTAAGAAATGCTAAAGTTGGAGAAGTATATAATATAGGTGGTTTCAACGAAGAAAAAAATATAAATATAGTTAAATTAGTAATAGATATATTAAAAAGAAGAAATTACTAATAATGATGAATATAAAAAAAGTTTTAAAAAAACTGACCTATCAAATGTTAGTTATGACTTAATAACTTATGTACAAGACAGACTAGGTCATGATATGAGATATGCAATAGATCCATCTAAGATAGCAAAAAGATTTAGGATGGTATCCAGAAACAGACTTTGAAACAGGAATAAGAAAGACTGTTAAATGGTATTTAGAAAAATCAAGAATGGGTTAATGAAGTAGCTTCAGGAGATTATCAAAAAAATACTATGAAGAAATGTATGGAAATAGATAAATACAAGTTTATAATGGGAGTTAGTTATGCATTATGATTTAACCATCAGTATAGTAACATATAATACCAATAAGGAAGAATTGTTAAAAAGTATTACAGTGTTTAGAGAAAAATAAAGGTAAATAAAAGAATATTTATTTCAGACAATTCTGAAAAATCAAGACATAAAAAAAGTAATAGAAGATTTAAATAGTAATCAAATAGAATATTTTTTTAATAATTCTAATAAAGGATTTGGAGCAGGTCATAATGTTATAATAAATAAATTATTAAATAAAGAATTAGATTCAAAAATATCATTTAGTAATGAATTCAGATGTTTATTTTGAAGAAGATGTAGTAGAAAAAGCTTCTAGATTATATGTCTAATCATGAAAAAAATTGGACAAATAGGGTCCTAGAATTACTGGAAAAAGATGGAACTTTAACATATTCATGTAAGTTATTTCCTACTCCTTTAAATTTAATTATGAGAAGGTTTATTCCGTTAAAAAAATAGTAGAGAAAATGGACTATGATTATGAGATGAGATGGTATAATTATAAAGATATAGTAGAAGGAGCTCTCTTATCAGGGTGTTTCATGCTTTTTAAGAACAGAAGTTTTTTTGAAAAAGTTGGAAAAATTTGATGAAAAAGTATTTTATGTATTTAGAAGATTATGATTTCTGTAGGAGAATAGGAGAGAAATATGAAGTTATCTATTATCCTAAAAGTTGAGATAATGCATGAACATGCAAAAATCTTCATACAAGTCAAGAAAAAAATGCTTTTAATACATATAAAAATCAGCCTTAACATATTTTTAATAAATGGGGTTGGATTTTTGATAAGAAGAGATCTGAAAGCAAATAAAAAAAGTTAAAAAAATTATATAAATAACTAGGAGAAAAAAATATGAATAATTTTGAAGTAATAAAAAAACACCTATAAAAAGACTTAGTAATCATTCAACCAAAAAGTTTTTTTGGTGATGAAAGAGGATTTTTCTAGAAACATATAATAAAAAAATCTTTTGAAGAACATGGATTAACAATGGAATTTGTTCAAGACAATCACTCTAAATCAAAAAAAGGGTGTCTTAAGAGGACTACACTTTCAAACAAAATTTACTCAAGGTAAGTTAGTAAGAGCAGTAAAGGGAAGTGTTTATGATGTTGCTGTAGACTTAAGAAAAAGTAGTGAAACATATGGACAATGGTATGGAGTTTTACTAACAGAACAAAAATAAGACAATGTTCTATATTCCTGAAGGTTTTGCACATGGATTTTTTTAGCTTTAGAAGATGATACAGAATTTATGTATAAATGTACAGATTTATATAGTCCAGAATATGATAGCGGATTATTATGGAATGATGAAACAATAAATATAGATTGGAGATTAGAAGAATTTGGAATAAAAAGAAGAAGAATTAACAATCTCTGATAAAGATCAAAAAAACAAGCAAAAATTTGATAAAAAGTAAAAAAATATTTTTGAATAATTGAAGTTTGGGTTATAATTAAATGTAATAAAAGAGAATTTTTTTGAGAAAAAAACTTAAAAAAATTCTCTTTTTCATCATCTTTTAGTATATTATTTTATTCAAATTCTTTTATAGTTTTTTTAATCTTTATTTTCTTATGATATACTGATACATAATTATTTTTTTTATTGTTTAAAAAGTTTCAAGGAGGGGGAGTATTTTTGAAGAATGATAAGTATAATAATGTTACGAAAAAAAGTTACTAAAGCGAGTTATTCCAGCTGCTGGTTTAGGAACAAGAGTTCTACCAGCAACAAAGGCATTGCCAAAAAGAAATGCTTACAATAGTTGATAAACCTTCATTACAATATATAGTTGAAGAACTTGTAGAGTCTGGTATAACAGATATTGTGATAGTTACAGGGAGAAATAAAAAAATTCAATAGAGGATCATTTTTGATTTTTTTCTTATGAATTAGAAAAATACTTTAAAAAAATGATAATAAAAATAGAACTATTAGATAAAAATATCTCATATTTCAACTATGGCTAATATTTATTATGTAAGACAAAAATATGCCACTTGGTTTAGGACATGCAATCTTAAAAAGCTAAACCTTTTTATAGGAGATGAGCCTTTTTGTTATTGCTTTAGGGTGATGATATCATATATAATCCTGAAAAAAACCAGTTAGTAAACAAATGATAGAAAAAAATACAAACTTTATGGAAAAAAAGTATAATAGGATGTCAAGAGGTAGTAATAGAAGATGTATCGAAGTATGGTATAGCTAAAATTGGAAAAACTAGATGAAGCTACCTTTGAAATGCTAGACTTTTTAGAAAAAAACCTTCTATAGAAGATGCGCCTTCAAGAATGGCTTGTTTAGGAAGATACCTCCTTTCAGGAAAAAAATTTTTAAATATCTAGAAGAAACAAAAACCAGGAAAGAATGGAGAAATTCAATTAACAGATGGAATACTTGCTATGATGAAAGATGGAGAAGATGTTCTAGCATATAACTTTACTGGTCAAAGATATGATATAGGAAGTAAAGTAGGTCTTCTAAAAAGCTAACATTGAATTTGGACTTAGAAATGAAGAAACAAAAGAAGATATAAAAAGAGTACCTAAAGAAACTAGAGATTGAGAAAAATTTAAAAAAATTATTAATATAGAATAGTTATTTCTAGAAAGAAAGTTATTTATGAAAAATATATTTAATTACAGGGGCAGCAGGCTTCATAGGTGCAAATTTTTTTTAAAAATATATCTTAAAGAAATATGAAGATATAAATGTTATAGTTGTAGATTCTCTAACTTATGCTGGGAATCTAAGAACAATAAAGGAAGAATTAAAAAGATAGCAGAGTTAAGTTTGAAAAAGGTAGATATTAGAGATAGAAAAAGAAATTGAAAGAATATTCTCTGAAAATAAAGTAGATTATGTTGTTAACTTTTGCAGCAGAATCACATGTAGATAGAATCTATAGAAAAATCCACAAATATTCTTAGAAACAAATATATTAGGAACTCAAAAATCTATTAGATAATGCTAAGAAAGCTTGGACAGTATCAAAAGATAAAAATGGTTATCCTATATATAGAGAAGGAATAAAATATTTACAAGTTTCTACTGATGAAGTATATGGAAGTTTATCAAAAGATTATGATGAAGCGATAGATCTTGTGATTGATGATGAAGATGTTAAGAAAGTTGTAAAAAAATAGAAAAAAATCTAAAAAAACTTATGGAAATGAATTTGTAACAGAAGAAAGTCCATTAAGTCCTAGAAGCCCTTATTCAGCTTCTAAAAGCAGGAGCAGACCATATTGTTATAGCTTATGGAGAAACATACAAGTTACCAATAAATATAACAAGATGTTCAAATAACTATGGACCTTATCATTTCCCTGAAAAAAATTGATACCTTTAATGATAAAAAAATATTTTAGAAGGTAAAAAAAGCTTCCAGTATATGGAAAAGGAGATAATGTAAGAGACTGGCTATATGTTGAAGACCATTGTAAAGGAATAGACTTAGTTTTAAGAGAAGCAAAAAGTCGGAGAAATATATAATATAGGTGGTTTCAACGAAGAAAAAAATATAAATATAGTTAAATTAGTAATAGATATATTAAAAAGAAGAAATTACTAATAATGACGAATATAAAAAAAGTTTTAAAAAAACTGATTTATCAAATATAAGCTATGATTTAATAACTTATGTACAAGATAGATTAGGACACGATATGAGATATGCAATAGATCCATCTAAGATAGCAAAAAGATTTAGGTTGGTATCCAGAAACAGATTTTTGAAACAGGAATAAGAAAGACTGTTAAATGGTATTTAGAAAAATCAAGAATGGGTTAATGAAGTAGCTTCAGGTGATTATCAAAAAAATACTATGAAGAAATGTATGGAAATAAATAGTGAGATTAAGAGAATTTTTTTGAGAGAAATCTTAAGAAGATTCTCTTTTTTTGTTAAAAAAACATTTTATTTATTTTGTAAAAAAATGTGACAAATTAAAAAAATAAATTGATTTATCCTATGATATATAATATAATAAAAAAATAATAATGATAATAATGATAATAATGATAATAATGATAATAATGATAATTAAGATAATTAAGATAATTATATAGATGGAGGATGAAAGATGAAAAAAATATAATTGTGAGATTATTAGAAATAGGGATAATTAATCTAAAAAAATGTAAAAAAATGGGAAAAATAAATTTTTTTAAACTCCAACATAAAAAGAAAACTTAACATTACAAATAGGAGATATTCTAGGAATTTATGGACAAAATGGGTCTGGAAAAAAACGACTGTAATTGAAGCTCTATCTATATTAAAGTCTATTTTTAGTGGGAATGCCATTAGATGATGACTTGAAGAACTTAATAACTTATGGAGAAAAAGAATATCGAACTTTTATTCAAATTTTATATTGAAATAGAAGATAAAAAAATATATAGTAGAATATAAAAATTGTTATAGGAAAAAAACAGAAAAACAATACTATTGAAATTTTTAAATGAAACTATAAAAATATTCAATTTATATAGAAGAAGATAAAAGATGGAAAAAAATACTCAAACTTTAATAGAAACTCCATTTAGTGAAGATATTATAAAAATTGAAAAAAATATAATAAAAAAATTTCTCTAATGAAATAGATTTATTAAAAAAATACTTGTAATTCAAGGGATATCTAAAAAAATGAGAGTCTCATCAATATTCTCAGAAGAGATTAAAGCCTTTTTTTAAAAAGATAATACAGATCTAATCTATATTATCGAAGCTTTAGAATACTATGGAAATTTGAATTTATTTATTGTTTCTAATAAAGAGATTGGAATGATAACTTTAAATTTATTATTACCATTAAAAAAATAAAAAAATTTAAATTCTTGTGGTGATCTACCAATTCAAATAGATAAAAAAATGAAAGTATTATTGTGAATCAATTAATATATCCAAGTGTAGAAAAACGCTATAAACGAGATAAATATAGTTTTAAAAAAAGAATCATTCCAGATCTTCAATTAAAAAAATTGAAGAACAAAGAAAAAGAAACACTTCCCGATGGGAATACAAATATAATTGCTGATTTACGTTCAATTAGAGAGGGAAAAAAACAATTTCTTTAAGATACGAATCAGAAGGAATTAAAAGGATAATTTCTATATTAGGAGTACTTATAGCTGGATATAATCAACCTTCTGTTTGTTTAGCTATTGATGAGTTAGATTCTGGGATTTTTGAATATTTATTAGGAGAAATATTGGAGGTATTATCAAGTGAAATAAAAGGGACAATTGATTTTTTTACTTCACATAACTTAAGAATTCTTGAAAAAAATAGATAAGAAAAAAATATTGTATTTTCAACAACTAATCCAGAAAAATAGATATATAAGATTTAAGTATATAAAACCTAATAATAATTTAAGAGATATGTATTTGAGAGAATTAATTATTCAAGAACAAGCTGAACAACTATACAAAAGAAACAAAAACAATCTGATATAAAAAGAGCTTTTTTTACAAAGTGCGTTAGAACACTCGAGGCTCTAGTACTCGTAGGGATGTTAGCCATGAGACATGTACTTGTAGGGTATGAGTAACACTAACATTGAAAATGTTGCTCTAAAATTTGTAATTTTACTAATTTTAGTGTATAATATATTTAGAACATTAGCAACTGAATATATAAGGTTAAGGCTAGTAAACAGTAGCCTTGTAAAATATTCACTGTTCTGTATAATTGTTCTTTTTAAAATATAATATACAGATAAAAAGTAGCAGTGTAGACGTAGGTCTTATCTAGTAGTGGCTATCGTGGACTAGCCAAAAAGAATAAGGATTTCAATATCAAACTTCTTAGAAGATAACTTACTTTTTCGGTTATCTTATAAAGCTCTCGACTCTAGCACTCGTAGGGTGTTAGCCGTGAGTAGTTCACAGAGCAGGTGTTGCAAATGAAAAAGAAAGCTAAAAAGGTTGTATTGTTTTTAGTTGAAGGAGCTTCAGATCTTACCTCATTAGAATTTATAGATAATATAAATACAGATGAGACAATTAAATTTCAGATAACAAGTGGAGACATTACTTCTAAATTAAACATAACTCCACAAAAACTGTAGAGAAGAAATCAATAAAAATTCTATTATCTTTTTAGAAAGAAGTAAATTAAGAAAAAAACAGATATTATTAAAATAATTCATATATTGGATATAGATGGTGTCTATATACCAGAAATTAATATAATAGAAGATAAGAATATAAAAAAATTTTTTTATACAATTAATGGAATAGTAGCTCCTTCAAAAAGAAAATGTACAAAAAAAGAAACGAAAGTAAAAAAACAGATTGTGGAGAAACTTCTAGGTACTTCTAAAAATTAATTCAATACCATATGAAATGTATTATATGTCTTGTAATTTTAGAGCATGTTCTTCATGATAAATTAGAAGATATATCAGAGGATGAAAAAAAGAATTGGCTAATAAATTTGCAGATAGATTTTATGAAAAAAAGAAATTGAATTTATTGAATTTATTAATAATAAAGATTTTAAAGTTTTAGGAGACTATAAAGCTACTTGGGAATTTTATAAAAAAAGATTTAAACTCTGTAAATAGATATAGTAACTTTTTGGTTATTTTTTTGAAAAATCTAAAAATAATGAAAGGGGGCTTCTATGAAAAAAAGGAATAGGTTTAGGAATAGATGACTTTTAGACAAATAATAAAAAGAAGATTGTTATTATTTTTGATAAAACAAATTGGATAGAAGAACTATTGAAAAGATAGAAGTCAAAACAAAAATTATTTACTAGACCAAGAAGATTTGGAAAAAAACTTTAAATATGAGCACATTAAAGTATTTTTTTGATGTAAAAGAATGCTGAAGAAAAATAGAAAACTATTTAAAGACTTATATATAGAAAAAAATCAGAATATTTTTAAAGAACAGGGACAGTATCCTGTAATATTTATTTCATTAAAAGATTTAAAGAAAAAAATACTTGGGAAGATACCTTTTTTTGAGTTAAAAAGCACTTTTTAAGAGAAGTGTATGAAGAACATAGTTATGTTAAAGAAAAAGTTAAGTGATATAGAAAAAGAAGAGTATGATAAAAAATTCTAATGAAGACAGAAGATGCTGAGTATGGAAGAGCATTAAGAAATTTAACAAAAATATTTACATACATATTATCAAAAAAAGAAGTTGTGTTATTAATAGATGAATATGATAATCCTCTAATAGTTGCAAATACATTTAATTACTATAAAGAAGCTATAAACTTTTTTTAGAGATTTCTTCAGTACAGCTTTGAAAAACAAATCCATACTTAAAAAAATAGCTGTATTAACAGGTATAGTTCAAGTAGCAAAAGAAGGAATATTCTCAGGATTAAATAATGTAATAACTTATAATATTTTTAGAAAATAGATTTGAAACATTTTTTTGGCTTGAGTGAAGAAGAAGTAGAAGAAGCTTTAAAAATATTTTGAAATGGAATATCAAATAGAAGAAGTTAAAAAAATGGTATGATGGCTATAAGTTTGGAGGAAAAAGAAATATATAATCCTTGGTCTATTTTAAATTATCTTAGAACAAAAGAATTGAGAGCTTATTGGGTAAATACATCAGACAATGCTCTAATCTATGAGAATTTAAGTGTTGCTAATATGGATGTATTTAATTGTTTAGAAAAAAACTATTTGAAGGTAAAGAGATAAAAAAAGAAATAAGTCCATTTTTTTACTTTTCGAAGAATTAGAAAGATATAATGGAATATGGCAATTAATGGTCTATAATGGCTATTTAAAATTAAATCAAAAAAATTGGAAGATGATGAGTATTTATTGACTATACCAAACTATGAGATACAAACATTTTTCAAAAAAAGGCTTTTATAGATAAATATCTGATAGGTTCAAATTATTTCAATCCAATAATGAGAACTTTACTAGAAGGTAATATAGAAGAATTTCGAAGAATGTTAGAAGAAATATTTTTTTAATAAATACAAGTTTCCATGATTTAAAAAGCTGAAAGTGTATATCATACTTTTTTTATTAGGAATGTTAATCTGGTTAAGAGATAAATATGAAGTAAAATCAAATGGAGAAAGAGGACAAGGCAGATATGATATCTTACTTTTACCACTTGATAAGAAAAAAAGCCAGCTTTTGTATTTGAATTTAAAGTATCAAAAAAACAATAAAGGGATTAGAAAAGTAAAAGCAGAAGAAGCCTTAAATCAAATAAAAGAGAAACAATATGATATAGGTATTAAGGAGTCAGGAATAGATAAAATCTATAGAATAGGACTAGCATTTCAAAGGTAAAAAAAGTAAAAAAATTAAAATATGAATTAGCTTAATTGTTAGTATAATAAATGGTATTGATGGAAGAAATTTATCAATACCATTTTTTTATATGAATTGCAAAAAAATAGTCAGACATCGTCTGACCAATTAGATGCTCAATTCCCCAGACAGTGTCTGAGGAATTTCGATTAAGCTGGTCTCACTATCTTGTTTTTAATGAGAATAGAAAATATAAATGCTAGAAATTTCTATGAGATAGAAGCATTCTTTGGATGAATTTAAAAAGATTATAGAAGAATAATATTAAGGGGAAGAAAAATGATGTAGTGGCATAATAGAATTTGTATAAAAAAATATAAAAAAGCAATTGACATTGAGTGGGAAATATTGTATCATAATCTATATTATGTAAAAGGGAGTGTGAGAAATATGGAAAAAAATTTTTAAATGTTGCTGAGTATATTTTTTTAAAAGAATATCAAAGAGTGACTGGGGAATATATTGATGAGATGAAATTACAAAAAAACTTTTATATTTTTTTCACAAAGAGAAAGTTTAGCTATATTAAATAAACCAATGTTTAGTGAAAAAAATTTGAAGGATGGAAATATGGACCAGTTTCTAGAGAAGTTAGAACATACTTTACTCAAGAAGATGGAATACAAACTTATACAGAAGATATAAAGAGTGAAAATAAATATATAGTAAATAATGTGATATTAGAGTATGGTTCGTTAGCTTCATGGAAGTTGAGTGAAATGACTCATAAAGAGATTTCTTGGTTAAATTCTAGAAAAAGGATTATCTGAAAATGAAAATGGAAATAAAAAAATAGAGTTAGAAGATATCAGAGAAGATGCAAAAAAAGTGAGACCTTACGACTATATTTGGGATATGTATTATGATGAGTTTGAAGATGTGATACAATGATAGGAAAAAAATCTACACGTCTATGACAGAATTTTTTTGATTCTAAAACAAATAGTACACGAATTAAGGCTAGACCAGTTTTAATTTTAACTGATACAAGGAACAATGATTATACTGTTTTACCAATTTCAACAATAACTATTAAAACAAATATAGATACTTATTATGATATAAAAAAATTGACCCAATATCTTACCCTAAATTAAAAATTAAAAAAATTTCTTATGTGAGAACTCATAAGAGAACATCTATACATCAGGCAAGTATTGATAAAAAGTAATATTATAGGAGATTTAAAAAAACAGATTATGAAGAATTATTTTTAGAGATACTAAAAAAAGTTGAAGAATTTGATAATGAAGTTATTGAAAGCGCTTTAAGATAAAAAAATATAAAAAAACTGTAACCCTGATCTTATAGTTAAGATTTTTGGTTGTTTGTCAAATAGTGTTGATAAAAAAAGTTTAGACTATGACCTGATAGAATTAAGAGAATTTTTTTAAGAATTAAAAACTTAAGAATTCTCTTTTTTTATATAAAAAAATTGAAATAGTATCTTATATATGATATAATGAGAATATGAATAAAAATATTAATTGGTAAAAGCTAAGAAAGGAGTAAAAATTATGAAAATGGAAATAAAGAAAGATATTTATCAAGAAATACATGATTTACTACATAAAAGCTAGACAAAAATATAATATCAAACATAAATTCTACAATGACAAAAAAACTTATTTTCTAATTGGAAAAAGAATAGTAGAAGAAGAACAAAATGGAAATAAAAAGAGCTGAGTATGGAAAAAAATTTAATAAAAAAATACTTTCTGAAAAAAATTAACTAAAGAATTTGGAAAGGGTTTTTTTCTCAAAGGAATTTAGAGCAAATGAGAACATTTTTATGTTAGATACTCAATTCCGCAGACACTGTCTGCGGAATTCAAATTAAGTTGGTCTCATTATCTTATTTTAATGAGAATAGAAGATATAGGTACTAGAAATTTCTATGAAATAGAAGCTATTCAAAAATAATTGGAGTTTAAGAGAATTAAAAAGACAAGTAAATTCATCCCTATACGAAAGACTAGTTTTAAGTAAAGATAAAGAAAAAAAGTTAAAGAATTAGCAGTTAAGGGACAAATTATAGAAAAAAGCACAAGATGTTATAAAAGATCCATATATTCTAGAGTTTCTTGGATTAGATGAAAAAAAGTGATTATTCTGAAAAATAAATTAGAAACAGAAATAATAAATAAGTTAGAGATGTTCCTATTAGAATTAGGAAAAGGTTTTACTTTTGTAGGTAGGCAGGTTAGATTTACCTTTGATGAAAAAAACATTTTTAGAATAGACTTAGTTTTTCTATAATCGATTACTGAAATGTTTTGTTTTTAATAGATTTAAAAAAATTGGTGAAGTGACTCACCAAGATTTAGGACAAATGCAAATGTATGTAAATTATTACGATAGATGTATAAAACTTCCTGATGAGAATGATACTATTGGAATTATAATATGTAAAGATAAAAAAATGATACTTTGGTAAAATTGACACTTCCAAAGGATAATAATCAAATATTTGCTAGTAGATATACAACAATCCTGCCTTCTTTGGATGAATTCAAAAAGATTATAGAAGAATAATATTAGGGGAGAAAATGGAAAGCTATAAAAATATTTTTTTGAAAAAAATTAAATTTAATAAATAAAAAAAGTATAATTTAATAAATTCACAAAAAGAGGACTTCAATATATTTTTCTATTTTAAGGAATGAATATGATGAGGTAAACTTACATTCTAAATTTATTGTTGAATTATTAAAAAAATAAAAAAACTATGGTAAAAAAATTTATTGAAATATTTTTTTAGAAAAAAATTAGAAATTCAAGTTTTTAACTATGAAAAATATCAATATCTTTTCTGAATACTCCAAGGGAATAAACGGAAGAATAGATATATTATTAGAATTTTCAAAAGATAAAGAAAAAAAGGCAATAATTATTGAAAAATAAAAATATATGCTGAAGACCAAATAGGACAGTTAAATAGATATTATTGTTCAATGATTAATAAAAATTATTCCAATGATGAACTTGAGATAGTTTATTTAACTTTAGATGGAAGTGAACCTACTGAAGAAAGTACAGAAGGTTTAGCAAAAGAAGTAAAAAGAAAAAAATCATAACAATATCTTATAAAGAAAAATATTGTAGAATGGCTCAATGATTGTATAAAAAGAAGTAGCAGAAGTACCAATAATAAGGGAAACACTTGTTCAATATAGAAGTCTTTTTGAAAAAAATTGCTGGAAAGGAAAAATAAAGAAATGATTAAAGAAATAGAAAAAAATTGGTCTTATCAAATAATGAGTACTTGAAAAATGCTTTTATAAAAATAGATTACACATTATTGAGAGAAATAAGAATAGATTTACAGTTTAAATTTTTGGGAAAAAAATTAGAAGAAAAAAATTAAATGAAATAGCTATAAAAAAAGAAAAAAATAAAGCTAGAAACTAACCTAGAGTATCCAAATTTACATTATTCAATAGATTTAGTTAAAAAAATTATCCTAAAAAAAGAAATTTTTTTGGTTTGATGTATTTTTATTAAAGACATAGAAAATAGAGGAAAGTTATATTTAAGAATAGAAGTAGAAGAGAGAATTTATTATGGTTTTAGAATAATCACTAATAATGGAGAAAGTAATTTCAATATGATAGATGATTACTTAGAAAAAAGAATTTAAAGAATTAAATTTTGGAAGAACAGATTGGTGGCTAGGGTTTTAAATATATTTCTAATTTTTGAAAAATATAAATGAGTTTATTGATTTTAAATATTTTAATGAGAATTTAGCTATTCTTTTTAAATAATGATAAAAAAACTTGAAAAAGTTGGTAAAACATATATCTGAAGATATAGAGGATACTTTAGACTATTTAAAAATTATCTTAAGAAAAATAAAAAAACTGCAACTTCAATCTTATAGTTAAGATTTTTTTAGTTGCAGTTTATTTTTAATTTAAATCCAAATCTTATTCCCACTCAATAGTTGCAGGTGGTTTAGATGAAATGTCATAAGTCAATCTATTAATTCCTTTAACTTCATTTAGAATTCTATTAGAAACTTTTTCTAAGAAATCATAAGGCAGATGTGACCAAGTTGCAGTCATAAAATCTATAGTGTTAGCAGATCTTAAAACAGCAGTATATTCATAAGTTCTTTCATCTCCCATAACTCCAACAGATTTTACAGGAAGTAAAACAACAAAGGCTTGGCTAACTTTGTTATATAAATCAGCCTTTCTTAATTCTTCTATAAATATTGCATCAGCTTCTCTTAAGATATCAGCCTTTTCTTTAGTAACTTCTCCTAAGATTCTGATTCCTAAACCAGGTCCTGGGAATGGATGTCTATCAACCATATAATCAGGAATACCTAATTCTCTACCAACTTTTCTAACTTCATCTTTAAATAGTTCTCTTAAAGGTTCAAGTAATTCAAATTTTAAATCTTCTGGAAGACCTCCAACATTGTGATGAGATTTTATAGTAACAGATGGCCCTTTAACAGAAACAGATTCAATAACATCTGGATATATAGTACCTTGTGCTAAGAATTCAGCACCTTCAATTTTTTTAGCTTCTTCATTGAATACTTCAACGAATTCTTTTCCTATAATTTTTTTTCTTTTTGTTTCTGGATCAGTTACTCCAGCAAGTTTAGATAAAAAAATCTTTCTTCAGCATTTACACACTTAATATTCATGTCAAAGTTTTTTTAGCATAAACTTCCATAACTTGTTTAGCTTCATCTTTTCTAAGTAAACCAGTATCAACAAAGATACAAGTTAATTGTCTACCTATTGCTTTATTTATAAGTGCAGCAGCAACAGATGAGTCAACTCCACCAGATAATCCTAAGATAACTTGTTTATTTCCAACTGTTTCTTTTATACTTTTTACAGTTGATTCAATATAGTTTTCCATAGACCAGTTTTTGTTCAGCCTTAGCTATTCCAAAAACAAAGTTCTTTAACATATCAAAACCATGTTGAGAGTGAGTAACTTCAGGGTGATATTGGAAAGCGTAGATATTCTTATCTTTATTTTCAATAGCTGCTATTGAAGAATCAGTATGAGCTATAATCTTGAAGTTAGGAGCCATTTCAGTAACATGATCCCCATGACTCATCCAAACAGTTGTTTTTATTTGGAATATTTTTTTGTATAGACAATTGTCTTTATCATCAAGCTCTAATTCAGCCTTACCAAATTCTTGTTTGTCTGCTCTTGCAACTTTTCCACCATGTAAATGAGTTATAAGTTGCATTCCATAGCAAAAGCCCTAAAAATTGGGATATTTTGTTCAAATAATTTTATATCCAAGCTTGGAGCACCTTCAGCATAAACAGAAGCAGGACCACCAGAAAGTATAATTCCTTTTTGGCTCTCTAGCTAAAAATTTTATCAACATCTTCATGAAAGGGAACAACTTCAGCATAAACTCCCATTTCTCTGACTCTTCTTGCAATCAGTTGATTATATTGAGAACCAAAGTCAAGTATAATAATTCCACCTTTTTTTCATTATAAAACCTCCACTATTAAATTACACTATTATATCATATTTTCTTTATAAAAAAACGAAGATTAAAGAAGAATTTTATCTAAAGGTAATTTAGGTACATAATGAGTACCATTTTCAATGAAATATTTAGTATCATTTTTCATCTTTTTGAGTCAATAAGTTTTTACTATATCTTTAGCTTCTCCTAAAAACTATAACTGCTCTTGTTTCATAATCATCAGGAAGTTCTAAAAACTTCTTTAAAAAAACATTTTTTTATTGTATGACATAACTATACAAGCTCCATAGCCAAGCTCATTAGCAAGTAAAGCAATGTTTTGAGAAGCTATTCCTACATCAAAAATATTGTAAAAAAATCAGGGATATTAGTATCTTTTTTTGCTGAAATTAATATATAGGCTCTTGGTCTTTCTTCAAGAGTAGCTTTATCTTCAAGTTTTAGTAATCCTCCTAAGGCAATAGCAGAAAAAAAGTTTTTTTACATTTTTTTCATCATCTACAGTGTAAGAGTATCTTAAAAAAATTGAGAATTCTTAGCTGATGAAGAATATCTAGCTCCTTCTAGAATTTTTTTTAAAAATTTCTTCTTTTGAGATTTTTTTATCTGTGAATTTTCTGTGTGAACGAGTATTTTTTTTATCTTTTCAATCATAACAATAACCTCCCAAACAATGAACTATATAACAAAAATTATATTAGAATTTCAATATTTTTTTACAAGAAAAAAAGGAGTCATAAAACTCCTTTTTACTTTTCTGAGTTGATTTTTCACTTAAAGAGAATTTACTAAAGAATTAACTTTTTGCTGCTAATCTAGCTTTCTTTCTAGAAGCAGTATTTTTTTCTTTAAAAATTCCTTTGCTAACTGCTTTATCTAATTCTTTGTATGCAACTGATAAAGCTGTTTTTTTGCAGCTTCAACATCTTTAAGTTCTAATGTAGCTAAAACTTTTTTTAGCCATAGTTTTAACTCTAGTTTTAACTGCTTGATTTCTAACTCTATTTCTTTCTGCTACTAATACTCTTTTTTTAGCTGATTTTTGAATTTGCCATTTTAAAAAACCTCCAAATGATTTTTTTATACCTATTAAAAAAATAACATAATTAAATTAATATTCAATTAAGCTTCAAAGAGACACATATTTTACAATGGACCGTTAGTATTATACTATGTTTTTTTGTTAAATACAAGTAAAAAAATTTTTATTAATTAATAAAAAAATCAATTTTTAAATTGTTTCATATCAGTATAGAATTTATCACTTAAATAGTAATATCTTTCTGTATATTCATCAGCTTGACCAGCATTATGAACTTCAGAAATTTCTTTAAAGATAAGTTCTAAGTTTTCCATAACTTCAGCTACAACTTCAGGATCTTTTCCATTTAAATTTCTAGCAACAACATTTTCTTCCATTTTTTTAAATTGCTACTAACATTAATATTTTTTTGTTCTTGTATAAATCTGTTAATATTATTTATTACATCTCTAACTTCTGGTTTCATTAAACTCCTCCTAAAAATAATTTTTTTAATAATCTTATTATACTATATTTTATTAATTTTGAAAAAAATTAATTGTAATTTGCTATATAATAAAAATATAATTGAGAAAAAAATGAGAAAGAAAAAGGTGAAACATGAAAAAAATAGCAGTATTTCTATTTGAGGGAGCAGAACTTTTTGAGATAGCAAGTTTTACAGATATCTTTGGTTGGAATAATATAGTTGGCTTAAAAAGAATTTAGAGATATAAAGGTGGAAACAATTTCGTATAAAGAAGAGATTAAATGTACTTGGGGAGGAGTTTTAAAAAGCAGAAAAAGCTTGTTACAGAAAAATGATATAGAAGAGATTTTTCTCTTATGATGCTCTAGTTATACCAGGTGGTTTTGGTGGAGCTAATTTTTTTAAGGATAAGGAAAATGAAATATTTAAAAAAATTAGTTAAATATTTTTTTCTGAGAATAACAAAATTATTGTAGCTATTTGTACAGCTGTTATCAATTTAGTAGAAACAAGAGAAATAAAAAAATAAGAGGGTGACAACTTATCTTTTAGATAATAAAAAGATATTTTAATCAGTTAAAAAAATTTGATGTGATTCCTGAAGAAAAAGAAATTGTTATAGATAAAAATCTATTTACTTGTTCAGGACCGGCTAATGCTCTGGACTTGTCACTATTAATTTTAGAGAAAATGACATCTAAAGAAAATGTAGAAATAGTTAAGAAAAAAATATGTTTCTAAAATAGCTATTTTCTTTTTTTACAAAAATATATGATATGCTAAGGGTACAAACTAAAAAAAGAGGTGGTATAATGAAAATAGGTGAAAACAAAGTTGTAGCATTGGATTATAAAAGTGTATGATGCAGATACAAAGGAATTATTAGAAGATACAGCTGAATTAGGTCCTTATTATTATATTCAAGGTATGGGATTATTCCTACCAAAAATAGAAGCTGCATTAGATAGCAGATCAAAAGGATACAAAACAACAATTGAAATACCAATGGAAGAAGCTTATGGAGACTATGATGAAGAATTAGTTGAAGAGTTAACAAAGGCTGATTTCGCAGATTTTGAAGATATCTATGAAGGAATGGAATTCGTAGTAGAACTAGAAGATGGAAGTGAAATGGTAGCTGTTATAACAGAAATTGATGGAGATAAAGTTTATACAGATTCTAACCATCCATTCTCTGGAAGAAACTTATTATTTGAAGTAGAAGTTACTGATGTAAGAGAAGCTACTGATGAAGAATTAGATCATGGTCATGTTCATGAATACGAAAATGAGGAGTAATATAGTATGAAGATAGCATTAGGTGCAGATCACGGTGGATTTGAATTAAAAAGAAAAAAATAAAACAACATCTAAGCAAAAAAGAAGGAATAGAAGTTATAGATTTTGGAACTAACAGTACAGAAAGTGTTGATTATCCAAAAATATGGTCATTTAGTTGCAAATAGTGTAGTTAATAAAGAAGTTGACTTTGGTATCTTAGTTTGTGGAACTGGTATAGGAATTTCTATAGCAGCTAACAAAAATTAAAAGGTATAAGAGCTGCAAACTGTACAAATACAACTATGGCAAAATTAACAAGACAACACAATGATGCAAATATTTTTAGCTTTAGGTGCTAGAATAGTTGGAGATGTTTTAGCTTTAGATATAGTTGATGAATTTTTTTAGCTGCTTCTTTTTGAAGGTGGAAGACATCAAAAAGAGAATAGATGAAATAGAAGCTTGTAATTTATTTTAAGTAGGTGATAAGATGGCAACACTGTTTACAAAGATTATAAATAGAGAAATTCCTGCAGATATAGTGTATGAAGATGATGATGTAATTGCTTTTTAAAGATATAGCACCAGTTGCACCTATTCATGTACTTGTTGTGCCTAAAAAAAGAAATTTCAACTATCAATGATATAAGTGATGAAGATGCGTTACTAATTGGAAAAAGTATATAAAGTAATAGGAAAAATTAGCAAAAAGAATTTGGAATAGACAAAGATGGTTATAGAGTTGTTTCTAACTGCAATGAACATGGAGGACAAACAGTATTTCATATCCATTTCCATTTGATAGGGTGGAAAACAATTAGGAACTATGGTTTAGGAGAAGAAATGAAAAAAATATTAATATTAATGGTAATGGTTTTTAGGCTTAGTGGCATGTGGAGAAAAAAATTTCCATACACAAGTCAAAGTACTAAAGAAAAAAATGATAAAAAGAAATAAAAAGTAGCTATGGAAAAAAAGCAGAAGAAACAAAAAAAGTGAAAAAAAGATGCTCAAGTGCTTCTAGAAAAAAATGGGTGAAATAATAAAAAAATCTCAACTGAATTAGAAAAAAAGAAGTTCAGAGGGAGATGAAAAAAAGCCAAAGAAGAATTAGAGAAGTGGGATAAACTGATAAAAGAAATAGGACCACAATAATTTAAAGAGAAAAAGTGTAGTTATTGCTATTAGCTACACTTTTTTTATATTCTAACATATTCTAACTTCCTAACACTGTTAGAATATGTTAGAATATGTTAGAATATGTTAGAAAAATAATTTATGCTATAATAAAAATATAAAAAAATATAGAGGTGATAAGATGAAGCCAATAATTGCAATAGTAGGAAGACCCAATGTTGGAAAAATCTACTCTTTTCAATAATTTAATTGGAGATAAGATAGCGATAGTGGACGACCTACCTGGAGTAACAAGAGATAGATTATATAGAGATACAGAGTGGAGTGGTTCAGAATTTGTAATAGTGGATACAGGAGGACTAGAACCAAGAAACAATGATTTCTTAATGACTAAAAATAAAAAGAACAGGCAGAAGTTGCTATGAATGAAGCAGATGTTATTTTTGTTTGTTGTGGATGGAAAAAGCAGGACTTAATCCTTTAGATGACGAGATAGCATATATACTAAGAAAGAAAAAAATAAGCCTGTTATCTTGTGTGTAAATAAAATCGATAATTATTTTTGAACAACAAGATGATATTTACGATTTCTATGGATTAGGTTTTGAATATCTTGTTCCTATATCAGGAGAACATAAAGTAAACTTAGGGGATATGCTAGATATAGTTGTTGAAATTATAGGAAGAATGGATTTCCCTGAGGAAGATGAGGATGTTTTTAAAATTGGCTGTTATAGGAAAAACCTAATGCTGGAAAAATCTTCATTGGTTAATAAACTTTCAGGTTCAGAAAGAACAATAGTAAGTGATATTGCAGGAACAACAAGAGATGCCATAGATACTTTAATTGAATATAAAGATAATAAATATATGATAATAGATACAGCTGGTATAAGAAGAAAAATCTAAGGTTGAAGAAAGCTTAGAATACTATTCTGTGTTGAGAGCATTAAAAAAAGTATAAAAAAAGAGCAGATGTTTGTATCTTGATGTTGGATGCTAAAGAAGGTCTAACAGAACAAGACAAGAGAATAGCAGGAATAGCTGCTGAAGAATTGAAACCTATAATAGTTGTAATGAATAAGTGGGATTTAGTAGAAAATAAAAAAATAATGTAACTATGAAGAAAAATGAAAGAAGAATTGTATGCTGAGCTACCATTCTTATCTTATGCTCCTATAGAGTTTATTTCAGCTCTAACAGGACAAAGAACTACAAATCTTCTTGAAATATCTGATAGAATTTATGAAGAATATACAAAGAGAATTTCAACAGGACTTTTTAAACACTGTATTAAAAAGATGCTATCCTAATGAATAACCCACCAACAAGAAAGGGTAGATTGATTAAAAATCAATTATGCAACTCAAGTTTCTGTTGCACCACCAAAAATTTGTTTTTATTCTGTAATTATCCAGAACTTATACATTTCTCTTATGCAAGATATATAGAAAATAAATTTAGAGAAGCTTTTTGGTTTCGATGGAAGTCCAATAATGATAAGCTTTGAAGCTAAAAAGCAAGGACATGTAAAAAAATTTAAAAAAATAAAAAAACTTTTTAAACTTTTTTTCTTAGGGGTCTCGTCTAAAGGTTATAGATAATAAAAATTTTTTTCTCCCCCAGAAAGAAAAAAAGGCCCTTCTCTTAAATGAGAAGGGTAATTTCCCATAATAATAATGAAAAAAATAATAGATATGCTAATCCCACAAAAAAAGTCCATATAAAAAAATGGACTTTTTTTATTTTATTTTTAGAAAAAAATGATAGAATATCTATTATGAAAAAAATATAGATAAAAACAAATAATAATTTAGAAAAAAATTGAAAAATTGTATTAATTTAGCAGAAAAAAACTAATATGATAGTATATAGTAAACAATTTTTTTCCAATATCTCAACTTAATAAGTTGAAACATCATGAACTAAATTTCTCTTTTTAAGGGTCTAAATGAAGACTGTGAAAAAATTATTGGCAGTCTATCCAAAAAGATTTTACAGAAGAAGATTTGTTTTTTTCCTGTGAAATACTTTAAAAATAGAAAAAGAAATCTAAATTTATTGACTTGGAGCACAAGCATTATTTAGGGAATATCTTAGCTTTAGGTTTAAAAAGAGAAAGTTTAGGAGATTTAATTGTTAAAAAAATGGTCATTGTTATGGTATTATATTAGAGAATATGTTTGATTTTTTTAAAAGAGAATCTTTTTGAGAGTAAATTCTTCACCTGTTGAAATTATAGAAATAGATGAAAGTGAGATACCTCAAAAATGAATACCAAGAATTAAATATAACTCTAGCATCTTTAAGATTGGATAGCTTGGTGGCAGAACTAACTAATCTATCTAGGACTTTAGGTACAAACTACATAGATTTAGGAAATGTACAATTAAATTATGAGGTAGAAAGAGAAAAAAAGTACTAAGATAGCTGTGGGAGATACTATAATAATTAAAAAAATATGGAAAAATTTAAGATTGTGGAAGAAAATGGCATAACTAAAAAAAGAAAAAAATCAAATTAATAATTAGAAAAATATATATAGGTGAGGTTATATGAAAAAAATTTATAGGTTTTTTTATTGCTATTTATTGTTATTTCAGTTACCATCCTGTTTTTTTGCAAGAGATATTTTGTTAAAAAGCTTATTTAGAAAGAAAAAAATGTCTCAGGCAAAATAATGCAGAAGTTACAATAGGTAGTTTGGATTTAGATTATTTTTGAACGTTACATTACTTTAAAGGATGTAAAGATTATGAGTAACTTAAATGAAGAAGAAGTCTTTATTTCTATTGATAAATTAAAAAAAGTTATTACAATATAAACTTTAGAAAAAAATAATAACTTTTGATGATGCAGAAGTAGAAGGAATATCTTTCTTTGGAGATGCAAAAATATGATTATAATCCTGAAGAAGATATGGTTGTTTTTTTGAAAAATAAGGTGACTGAAGCTGAAGAAAAAAAGCTAAGAGAAAAAAAGTTCTAACAGAACTTAAAAAAATCTTTATTTGAATAAAAATAGAAGAAAAATCATTTAAATTTAAATGAAGTTTTTTTCAAGAAATTTAAGTAATAGAACAGATCTTAGTGAACTTGAAAAAGATAAAAACAAAGCATAAAGAATATTAAAGAAAGCACTGAAAAAGAATTTAAATATTTCAGAAGTAGTTGGAGAAATCTCTAATATTGGTAAAAAAATACAAAGAAACTTGGACAAGATTTGGATATTAAAGATTTGAATAAGAGTGAAGCTGAACTTAAAGAAGGAATGACTCTAGAAGAATCACTAGATAGAGTTGTAAGAAACTTCTTAAATAGAAATAAACTTGTTTTATTCGATTTAGACGGTTATATCAATATGTATTTAAACTTAGTTTATGAACAAAAGATATATAATCTTTCTTTGAAATATAGAAATATTCTTGATGAAATTCGTGTTAGAAAAAGAAAAAGATTCTAAACTAGATGATGAAGATGTATGGGAACTATTCTTTAATAGTATAAGTATCACTTCTAATGTTTATGGAATTAGTTTTAATGGTGAAGTTAAGAATTTCTCAACAAGACTTTCAAAGGACACAGATAATACTGAGTTTAAATTATTTGGAGAAAAAAAGGAAATACTATAGGTGAATTTAAAGGTTTCATTAACTTTGATACAGAGCTTACAGAGTCAACTTTGAATATTCCTGAGGCTGATTTAAAAAGATTTAGGAAGTGATTTACTACAAGGTGGACAAGGAGTTTTATTCCAAAAATTTAAAAACTGATGGTTCTCATTTAGTTATAAATGGAAGTATACATCTAAAAAGATATGAAACTTGATGTAGAAAAAAATAATTGAAACTATGAAAATAGAAGATGAAGTTACTAGAGAAATAATAGCACCTCTATTAAAAAGAATTAAATACTGGTGAAATTTATTATAGTTATGACACTGATTCAAGAACATTACAAATTAAGACTAATATAGTTGAAATTTTTTTGATGAAATTTTTAAATGGAGAAAAACTCTTCTTTAAAATCAAAGATAAGAGAACAAATAAAAAGAAGACTTTTTTTAAAATAAAATTGGTGCATAATATTGACAAATAAAAAAATAAAAAAATGATAATATATATTGCCCTTAGGGGATATGATATATTATCATCGAACCGTATCAGATCTGGAAGGAAGCAGCACTAAGATGTATAGTATATGCATATCTTCCTAAGGGTATCTTTATGTATGGAGAAATAAATTTAAAAATATATGGAGGAAACTTTAATGAAAAAAATAATAAAATATGTGAATTATTAGGGATTAAATATCCAATATTTCAAGGAGCTATGGCTTGGGTATCAGGTGGAGAATTAGCAGGAGCTGTTTCAAGAGATGGAGGTCTTGGAATAATTGCTGGTGGAGGAATGGAACCAGAACTTTTAAGACAACATATTAGAAAAAGCTAAAGAAATAACTTCTAATCCATTTGGTGTTAACTTAATGCTTTTTACGTCCAGATGTAGAAGAGCAAATGAATGTTTGTATTGAAGAAGGAGTAAAAGTTATTACAACTGGAGCAGGAAACCCTGGAGCTTTTTATGGATAAACTAAAAAGCTGCTAATATAAAAAGTTATTCCTGTTATACCTACAGTTAAACTAGCAGAAAGAATGGAAAAAGATAGGAGCAGATGCTGTTATAGTTGAAGGAATGGAAAGTGGAGGACATGTTGGAACTCTTACAACTATGGCTTTACTTCCTCAAATAGTTAATGCAGTATCTATACCAGTTATAGCTGCTGGAGGTATAGCTAGTGGAAAAACAATTCTTAGCTGCACTTGCTATGGGAGCAGATGCTATTCAATGTGGGACTATATTCTTAACAGCAAAAAGAATGTATAATTCATCAAAACTATAAAGATATAATCTTAAAAAGCTAAAGATAGATCAACTGTAGTAACAGGAACTTCAACAGGGCACCCTGTAAGAGTTATTGATAATAAATTAGCAAAAAGAAATGATAGAACTTGAAAGAAGTGGAGCTCCTAAAGAAGAAATTGAAAAAAATTAGGAACTGGAAGTTTAAGATTAGCTGTTGTTGAAGGGGATACTGAAAGAGGAAGCTTCATGTCAGGACAAGTTGCAGCTATGGTAAACGATGAAAAAAACAACAAAAAGAAATTTTTAGAATACTTAATGAATGATTTAAAACTTGAGGTAGAACAATTAAGAAGAAGACTAGAAAAACTGGAACATCTAATTTTTTTTCTTAGTGTTTGCAATATTTTACATACTATGTTATACTTTTTCTAGATGGGTAGAATAAAAATTATTATGTAGGTGGAATTATGAGCAACCAGGTAATTATAAAAAGGTAAAAAAATGATAGATTGGTAATTGCTTTTAAACCCAAAAATCTGATTTTTTTGGAATTATGTGATATTCTAAAAAAACTAAGATATTAGAAGCAAAGAATTTTATTGGAAATAGTCGTATGGCAATAGAGTTCAGCGGTAGAAAGTTGACAAGTGAAGAAGAAGATATTCTAATTGGCATCCTAACAGAAAATAGTAACATAGTTATTTCATATATTTTTACTGAAAAAAATGAAAAGAACGAAAAAAATGAGAAAAAACCTAAAGATAAAAAATCTAAGGATCAAGCAATGGATCTAAGTAAGTTTAATCCATTGATGGAAGAAGGAAAAAAACTCATTTTTATAGAGGAACTTTAAGATCAGGAGCAAAAAAATAGAATCAGATGGAAGTGTAGTTGTAATAGGAGATGTAAACCCGTCTTCTATAATAAGAGCTAGAGGAAATGTAATCGTTTTAGGTCGTCTTAATGGAACTGTCTATGCAGGATTAAATGGAGATGAACAAGCTTTTGTAACTGCTATTTATTTCAATCCTATTCAACTGACTATAGGAATGAAAAACAAAAACTGATATGCAAAAAAAGAAATTTTAGATTCTTCAAGAGTTAACAAAAATAAATTTAGGATTGCAAGAATAAAAAAATCAAGAAATAGTTGTTGAGGAGTTGATATAGTATGGGAGCAAGAGTTATTGTTATTACCTCAGGAAAAGGTGGAGTTGGAAAAAAACAACAACGACTGCAAATATAGGAGCTGCTTTAGCAGACAAAGGTCATAAGGTTTTACTTATAGACACAGATATAGGTTTAAGAAATCTAGATGTTGTTATGGGACTTGAAAAATAGAATAGTCTATGATTTAATCGATGTTATTGAAGGAAGATGTAGAATAAGTCAAGCTTTAATAAAAAGATAAGAGATGTCCAAATCTTGTCTTATTACCAGCTGCTCAAATAAGAGATAAAAACGATGTCAATACTGACCAAATGAAAGAATTAATTTTTTTCTTTAAAGGAAAGTTTTGATTATATCTTAATAGACTGTCCAGCAGGAATAGAACAAGGATTTAAAAAAATGCAATAGTTGCAGCAGATGAGGCTATAGTTGTTACAACTCCTGAAGTTTCAGCTACAAGAGATGCTGATAGAATAATTGGACTATTGGAAGCTGCAGGAATAAAAAAAGTCCAAGAATTGTTGTAAATAGACTAAGAATAGATATGGTAAAAAGAAAAAGAATATGTTAAGTGTTGAAGACATACTTGATATATTAGCTGTAAAAATTATTAGGAGTAGTTCCTGATGATGAAAATGTAGTTATTTCTACAAATAAAGGAGAACCTTTAGTATATAAAGGAGATTCTTTAGCAGCAAAAAGCATTTAAGAATATTGCAAGTAGAATAGAAGGAGTAGAAGTTCCTTTTACTAGACTTAGATGTTAAAAATGAGTATATTAGAAAAAAATAAAAATTCGTATTTAAGAGGTGATAACAGTGTTAGGTATACTATCAGGTTTATTTAAAAAAAGAAAATTCAAAAGATGAAGCTAAAAAAATAGATTAAAACTAGTCTTAATCCAAGATAGAGCAATGTTACCATCTGGAGTTTTAGAAAATATGAAAGATGATATACTTAAAGTTTTGTCTAAGTATGTTGAAATTGAAAAAAATCTAAATTAAATATTGAGGTTTCTCCTTGTGATGATGACCCTAGAAAAAAATAGCTTTAGTTGCAAACATTCCTATAATAAAAAGCAGGAAATAGAAAAATAAGATAAAATTTTTAATAAAAAGAGAATTTTTTTAAGATTATATTCTTGAGAAATTCTCTTTTATATTATGCAATTTTTGTGTTAAAAATTTAAAGATATTTAGGAATGGAGAAAAATTTATGAAAAAAATTTATATAGCTCCTATAGCAGGAGTGACAGACTATACATTTAGAGGTATACTTGAAGATTTTTAAACCTGATTTAATTTTTACAGAAATGGTGAGTGTAAATGCACTTTCAGTTTTAAATGATAAAAACTATTTCGAAAAATATTAAAACTAAGAGATGGAAATGCAGTGCAAATTTTTTTGGTGAAGATATTGAAAAAAATAAAAATCAAGTGCACAGTATATACAAAATTTAGGAGTGAAACATATCAACTTAAATTGTGGTTGTCCTATGAAAAAAATAGTAAATTGTGGTTATGGAGCAGCACTGGTTAAGGAACCTGAAAAGATAAAAAGAATATTATCGGAAATTAAATCAGTTTTTAAATGATGATGTAAAACTTTCTGTAAAAAAATTAGAATAGGCTATAAAGAGCCTGAAAATTATGTTCAAATTGGAAAGATAGCAGAAGAAGTAGGTTGTGACCATATAACTGTACATGGGAGAACAAGAGAACAACTTTATTCAGGAAAGGCTGATTGGTCTTACATAAAGGAAGTTAAAGACAATGTTTCTATACCAGTTATGGGAAATGGAGATATATTTACAGCTGAAGATGCTCTAGAAAAAATTTCTTATTCAAATGTTGATGGAGTGATGCTTGCTAGAGGAATTTTTGGAAATCCTTGGTTGATAAGAGATATAAGAGAAATTTTTAGAATATGGAGAAGTAAAAAAATCCTGTTACTAAAGATGAAAAAAATAAATATGGCAATAGAGCATTTGAAAAGAATAAGAATTGATAATGATGATCAGTTTATTTTTTTGATGTTAGAAAAACATATTTCTTGGTACTTAAAAAGGTCTTGAAAAATTGTGCAGAGGCTAAAAAGGAAAAATAAATACTCTAAGTGACTACGACGAAATTATAAAAATTACTTGAAGATTTGCATTAATATTGGTAAAAATATAATGATGTAATAAAAATAAAAAAATTGAGAGGTAGATAAATGTCAACAGACACACCCTTAATGCAACAATATAAAAAAATAAAAAGAAGAATATCAAAACGAAATCTTGATGTTTAGATTGGGAGATTTCTATGAGATGTTTTTTTGAAGATGCAAAAAAATAGCTTCAAAAAGAATTAGGATTAACTCTTACAAAGAGAAATAAAGAAAAAGGACAAGATGTTCCTTTGGCAGGAGTTCCTTATCATTCGGTGGCTTCCTACATTGCAAAGTTAGTTGAAAAGGGTTATAGTGTTGCTATCTGTGAACAGGTGGAAGACCCTAAGGCAGCAACTGGTATAGTGAAGAGGGAAGTGACAAGAGTTATAACTCCTGGAACAATTATTGATGTTGATTTTTTTAGATAAAAAAATAATAATAACTATATCGCCTGTGTAAAAAAATAAATACAATGGAAAAATATCTTAGCTATAGCTTATGCAGATATAACAACAGGTGAATTTTCTGTTTTTGAAATAAAAGATAAAAAAATTTCTTTGAAAAAAAGGTTTAGCTGAAATAAATAAAAATACAGGCGAGTGAGATTTTTACTTGATGAAAAGACTTATTCTGAATATATAAGCATCTTGGAAGAAAGAATTTCTTTTTCAGGAGTGAAATTTACAGAGATAAAAAAATGTAAAAAAAGCTGAGGACTACTTGACTTCATATTTTGATATTATATCTGTGGAAGCTTTTTTTCTTTGAAGTCAAAAAGATTTAGCTATTTCAGCTGCTGCTAATCTTTTTACGTTATATTGATGACTTACAAAAGGGTAATGAACTACCTTTTAGCAAAATAGAGTACAAAAAAATATAAACAATATAATGGAATTGAATATCAGCACTCAAAAATAATCTTAATTTAGTACCTAAAAAGAAATGAAGAAAGCAAAGGGACTTTATTGGGAGTTTTAGATGGTTGTGTAACATCTATAGGAAGTAGAGAAATTAAAAAAAGATTATAAAAAAATCCTTTTTTTAGATATAGAGAAAAATCAAAGAGAGACAGTTTTATGTTGACTATTTCTTTAATGATGTACTTTTAAGAGAAAAATGTAAGAGAAAAAGCTAAAAAGATATCTATGATATAGAAAGAATAGCTGGAAAGATAATATATGGTACAGAGAATGGAAAAAGACCTTTTTATCATTAAAAAGATTCTATTAGAAAGTCTTTGGAAACATATAAACTTTTAAAAAGAACATCAGGAATTAAAGAAAATATTTGAACTTGATATAGAAATTCTTTTTAGATATTTACAATAAAAATAGAATTGATTATCGATGTTGAAGCACCTTTCTCAGTGAGAGAGGGAGGTATAATCAAAGATGGTTATAATTCTGAATTAGATGAGCTTAGAAGAATATCTAAACTTGGTAAGGACTTTATACTTGAGATAGAGCAAAGAGAAAGAGAAAGAACAGGTATAAAAAGGTTTAAAAAAATAAAGTACAATAAAGTTTTTTTGGATATTTTATAGAAGTAACTAAGGCTAATGAGCATTTAGTTCCTGAGGACTATATTAGAAAGCAAACCCTTGTAAACAGTGAAAGATATATAGTTCCTGATTTAAAGGAGTATGAAGAGAAGGTTATAACAGCTAAAAGTAAGATAGAAGCCTTAGAATATGAGTTATTTAAGTCGCTTAGTTTAGAGATAAAGGAGCATATAGAAAGTCTATATAAATTGGCAAATAGAATAGCAAACTTAGATATAGTTTCGAATTTTTGCCCATATAGCAACTAAAAAAATTCTTATGTTAAACCTGAGATAAGTGAAGAAAATATCTTAGAAATAAAAAGGCGGAAGACATCCTATAGTTGAAAGCCTAATAGCTAGTGGAAGCTATGTAAAAAATGATATAGTTTTAGATGAAAAAAATAATTTAATTATCTTGACAGGGCCTAATATGTCAGGTAAATCAACTTATATGAAACAGGTTGCTTTAAATATCATAATGGCTCATATAGGTAGCTATGTAGCAGCAGACTATGCAAAAATTCCTATTGTAGATAAAATATTTACAAGAGTTGGAGCAAGTGATGACCTGCTTACAGGACAATCTACTTTCATGCTAGAGATGACAGAGGTTGCAAGTATTTTAAATAATGCGACAGAAAAATCTTTCATAGTCTTAGATGAGATAGGAAGAGGAACATCAACTTATGATGGTATATCTATAGCGACAGCTATAACAGAATATATTCATAATAATATAGGAGCTAAAACTATATTTGCTACTCACTATCATGAACTTACTGAACTTGAGAAAGAGCTTGAAAGAGCTATAAATTTTAGAGTTGAAGTAAAAAGAAAAATGGTAAAAAAATGTAGTTTTCTTAAGAGAGATAGTAAAGGGTGGAGCAGATAAGTCTTATGGAATAGAAGTAGCAAGGTTATCTGGAGTTCCTAAAGATGTTTTAAATCGTTCAAGAAAGATTTTTAAAAAAATTAGAAAAATAGAAAAAAATTTAATAGAAAGCAAAATGAAAGCCGAGCAAATGATGCTTTTTGGAAATAATTTTGAAGAGGAAGAAGAAATAGAAACTGAACTTATAAATGAAAAATGAAATAAAAAGTTTTAGAAATGTTAAAAAAGTTATGGACTTAAACTCTTTAAGTCCTTTGGAAAAGCTTTATTAAAATTGAGTGAATTAAAGAAAATTCTTCTTGGAGGAAATAATGACTAAGAAAAAAATTGCATATATTGGAGCAGGAATAGTAGCATTGGTACTGGGATATTTCAATTATTTTGGTCCTGATAAAGAAACAGGAGATATAAGAAAATTGGTTGAAACTATCAATGCAGTCTATGAAAGTGATGATCTTCGTATAGAAGCAGAGAAGCAAGTTGACTACATAGATGAAAAAAAGAAAGTAAGTTTGAAAAGGCGAAGGCTTTTATTCAAGGAATGCTTTTAAGTGGAGATAATGCCTTTCTTGATAAGGATAGAAACTTAACATTAGACACTAATATCATAGGAAAAAAAGTGCTAATGGTTGGGAAATTAAGGCTTCCCAATTAAAAATATAACAAAGAAACACAAGAGTTGGAATCAGTTAAACCTATGTATGCAAAAAATGAAGAAAAGGGTATAGAGGTACTAGGAAATAAATTTAAGACAACTGTTTCTATGGATAATATAACTTTAGAAGATGGGGTTGTTATAAAGAATAAACTGTTTTCTATAGTGGCTGATAAAGCAAATTACAACAATGAAGCTAAGACAATAACATTGGAAGGAAATATTGCCTTATCTAATAAGATAGGAGAAATTGGAGATATCAATACTCTTACAGATGTAAGAAATCTTCAAGTTGGTGAAGTAGAAAAAGGTAAGGAAATGTCAGGAACATTTTCTAAAGTTTATTTTAATCTAAATGAAAGAAATCTTTATGCAACTGATGGTTTCGATATGAAGTATGGTGAAATTGGCTTAAAAAGGTAGAGATATAGTTTTAAATGAAGCAGATCAAAGTTTTTAAAGTTACAGGAGATGTTAAATTTTTCTTATCAAGACTATGTTTTTTTGATGTAAATTATATAGAAAAAAAGAAGCTAATAGTGATACGATCAATGTATATGGACAAATTAAAGGTGGAAATCCTGAATATTCTGTTCTAGCAGATAAAGCTGAATACAATATAAATGATAAGAAATTTAAAAATTTTTAGGTAATGTTGTTGTGACTTCAACAAAAGGTGAAAAACCTTAAAAGCAGATACTTTTGTATATTCTAGTGAAACTAAAGAAGCAGATATATATGGAAATAAAATTCTATATACATCACCAACAAATAATTTAGAAGCAGAATATATTCACTATAATTCTGAAACTAAAGATGTTACTACTGATAAGCCTTTTGATTCTTGGAATGATAAAGGTGAAGGAATAAAAAGGAACAAGCATAGTATATAACTTAGGAACTAAAGATTTCTATTCTAAAGAAGAAATTACAGTAAAAAAAGTAAGGACTATGGTTTAACAACAAAAAAATGTAACATATAAAGAAGAAACAGGTATTTTATCAGCACCTGAGCCTTATGTTATAAAAATCTAAAGATGAAAGCTCTGTGATAAATGGAAATAGTATCACTTACAATAAAAAAAGACTGGAGAGCTTACAAGTCCAGGAGATATTGTAATGAACAACAAAGGTACTATTATGAAAGGACATGACTTAGTTTTCAATAATATAACAGGAGTAGGAAAACTTCAAGGACCTATACCTTTTGAAAATAAAGAAGATAAAATGTCAGGAACTGCTAAAGAAATAATAATCAAAAAGAGGCGAATATGTTGATTTAATGGGACCTGTTAGAGTTAAACAAGATACTACAAATATGGTAGTTGATAAGGCTAGATATTCATATAAAGATGAGTTAGTTCATGTAAATACACCAGTTAAATTTGATGATCCAGTTAGATCTATGGTTGGTTCTGTAAGCTCAGCAACATATAGTCCAAAAAGACGGAATATTAAGAGGTTCTGATTTCAATATGAGAGAACCTAATAGAACAGCTAAGGCTCAAAATGTAGTTATCTACAATAAAGAAAAATAGAAGATTAGAATTAGTAGGAAATGCTTACTTAAGTTCAGGAGCAGATAGTATAAGCGGGCCAAAAAAATAGTATATTACTTAGATACTAAAGATGCAGAAACTCCAACTAATAGTGTAATAAAATACGATCAATACACTATAAAATCTAGTTATGGAAAAGTAAACAAAGAAAGTGGAGAAATTTTTGTAAAAAAATGCAGATGTAAAAATCTGTTGATGGAAATGAATTCTATTCTAATCAGGCTAAGGGTAATATAAATGATGTTGTTCACTTTACAGGAAATGTAAAAAGGTAAATCTAAGCAAAAAAAGAAGGAGATGTATATTTCTCTGGAGATAAAGCTGACTTATACATGGCTAAGATAGATGATAAATATCAAGCTAAGAAAGTTATAGTAAATACTAAATCTACTTTTTACTCAATTAAATAGAAAAAAATAGTTTCTAACTACATGGAACTAGATTTAATTAAGAAAGAAGTATATGCAAAAAGATAAACCTGTATTGACTATAGATGATGGACCAAAAGGAAATACTCTTGTTAAAGCTGATGATGTTACAGGATATATTGATCAAGACTTAATTAAGCTTAATAAAAAAATGTCTATGTAAAGAATGTAAACGAAAAAGAAAGAAGAAGTAGTTTTAACAGCTGATAGAGGAGCTGTGACAAAGAAAATGGCTGATGTATATGATAGAGTTAAGGTTGTTACAAAAGATTCTGTTACAACAGCTAATGAAGGTCATTATGATATGGAAAAATAGAAAAAAATAAGAGCTAAAGGAAATGTTCATGTTGAATATCAAACAGATAAATCAGCAGGAAATGTATTTGATAATATGACATCTACCAATACAAAAAAACTACCAAAAAAATAAGGCTATGATGTCAAAAGGAGATTTGAATGATAACTTTAAGTGCTGATAATCTTGTTAAAGCCTACAAAGGAAGAAAGGTTGTAGACAGGGTTAGTTTAGAGGTAAATAAGGGAGAGATTGTTGGGCTTCTTGGACCTAATGGAGCAGGGAAAACAACAACTTTCTATATGATAACAGGGATAGTAAGACCTGATGATGGAGAAGTTTTTATGTGCTGAGGAAGACATAACTAACTTACCTATGTATAGAAGAGCAGATATGGGAATAGGATATCTTGCACAAGAACCTTCTGTTTTTTTAGAAACTTAACAGTTGAAGAGAATATAGAAGTGGTTCTTGAAATGAAAGGTATTTCAAAAAAAGAGCAAAGAGAAACAGTACATAGATTACTTGAAGAATTTAAATTGACTCATGTAAGAGACTCTTTAGGTTATGCTCTATCTGGTGGAGAAAGAAGAAGAATAGAGATAGCTAGAACAATAGCAAATAATCCAAGTTTTATCTTACTTGATGAACCTTTTGCTGGTGTTGACCCTATAGCTGTTGAAGATATACAAAAATATCATAAGACATCTTAAAAAGAGGTCTAGGAATATTGATAACAGACCATAATGTAAGAGAAACTTTAAGTATTACAGATAGATCATATGTTATGCAAAAAAAGGAAAGGTATTAATTGAGGGAACTCCTTATGAAATAGCAAATGATCCATTAGCAAAAAAAGTATATTTAGGAGAAAAATTCAGATTAGACTAAAGGAGATGATTAACAAGGTGGGAAAAAATAGATTATTGATATTTTTTGGCTTATTGTTAATATGTGGAGTACTTTCAAGCACTTCTTTATTCGCTGAAAAAAAGAATCACACTATAAAGCTGAGGAAAATGTATATTTTTTTAATGGGAGATTTTGTAAATGAGTGGGCTAATACTGATTTTAACCCGACAGATGAAAAAGTGGAAAAAAAGAAGGAGTTTCTTTACCACCTTTAGTATCAAAAGATGAAATAAAAACTTTACTTGAAATAGAGAAGAATGGAAAAAGTAGTTCCAGCTACTTCTAAAAAAATCATGATCCTAAGATGTGTATAGAATATGCTCCATTTGATGGAAATATTTATGTGTTTTATGGAATTTCATCTGAGAAATCTGATACAAAAAAACTTTAATTGTTTATGCTGATGAGAAAGATGATAAGATTTTTTTGCTATGACAAGTGTTGGAGGAAGCCCATATGCCTTTGTTGGTGGGTTTTCATTGCCAGAAGAATATCAAAAAAATGGTTTCATTTAATATCAACTTTAAAAAAAGCGTTTTTGAAGAATATAAAAAGAATGAACAAAAATATAAAAAGATAAATAATAAAAAGGAGGAGGCTATGTGGAAGAATTCATCTTCCATTATAGATAAAAAAATGTTAACAGGTAACGAAATTAGAGAGAAATTTATTGAATTTTTTTATGCAAAAAAACAGCATAAACATTTTTGAAAGTGCATCTTTGATACCAGATGATCCAACTCTACTTTTAACAGTAGCAGGAATGGTACCATTTAAACCATATTTCTTAGGACAAAAGGAAGCCCCTTATCCGAGAGTTACGACTTATCAAAAATGTATAAGAACAAATGACTTAGAAAATGTTGGAAGAACAGCAAGACACCATACATTTTTTGAAATGTTAGGAAATTTCTCTTTTGGAGATTATTTCAAAGAAGAAGCTATAGCTTGGTCTTGGGAATTTGTGACAGAAGTTTTAAAAGCTTGATAAAGATAAACTATGGGTAACTGTATTCACAACAGATGATGAAGCAGAAAAAATTTGGATAGAAAAATGTAATTTTCCAAAAGAAAGAATAGTTAGAATGGGAGAAAGTGAAAACTGGTGGTCAGCGGGACCTACTGGTTCTTGTGGACCTTGTTCTGAAATCCATGTGGACCTTGGTGTACAATATGGTGGAGATGAAAATTCTAAAATTGGTGATGAAGGAACAGATAACCGTTTCATAGAAATATGGAATCTAGTGTTCACTGAATGGAATAGAATGGAAGATGGAAGTCTAGAACCTCTACCTAAAAAAAGAATATAGATACAGGAGCAGGACTTGAAAGAATAGCAGCAGTAGTACAAGGTAAGCCTAATAACTTTGAAACTGACTTACTATTCCCTATCTTAGAAGAAGCAGCAAGAATTACAGGAAGTCAATATGGCAAAAAGTTCTGAAACTAACTTCTCTTTAAAGGTTATAACAGACCATGCAAGAGCAGTAACTTTCTTAGTTAATGACGGAGTTATACCTTCTAATGAAGGAAGAGGATATATCTTAAGAAGAATCCTAAGAAGAGCAGTTAGACATGGAAGATTATTAGGATATAAAAGACTTATTCATGTATAAGATGGTAGATAAGGTTGTTGAAAGATTTGAAGTTGCTTATCCAGATTTAAAGAAAAAAATTTAGAAAATATCAGAAAAAAATTGTAAAAAAATTGAAGAAGAAAAAAATTCTCTAATACTTTGGATCAAGGAATACAACTAGTTAATCAAGAAATTGACAATTTACTAGCTGATGGAAAAAAATAAACTAGATGGAGAAGTTTCATTTAAACTTTATGATACTTATGGTTTCCCTTATGAATTGACAGAAGAAATTGCAGAAGAAAGAGGAGTAACTGTATTAAGAGAAGAATTTGAAGCTAAAATGGAAGAACAAAAAAAGAAAAAAAGCTAGAATCGGCTAGAGAAGTTGTAATGGAAAAAAAGGACAAGACAGCTTTATAGAAGACTTCTATGATAAACATGGAGTAACTAAATTTACAGGTTATGAAAAGACTGAAGATGAAGCCACACTTTTTAAGTTCAAGAGAGGCAAAAGATGGAAAAATATCTATTGATTTTTTTGACAAGACTCCTTTCTATGCTGAATCAGGAGGACAAGTTGGAGATCAAGGAAGAATTTATTCAGATAACTTCTCAGCTAAAGTCTTAGATGTACAAAAGCAAAAAGATATATTTATTCATACTGTTGAAATTGAAAAAGGTAGTGCTGAAGAAAAACAAAAACTTATAAATTAGAAGTAAATCTTCTTAGAAGACTTGACACAGCTAAAAAAACCATACAGCTACTCACTTATTACATAAGGCTTTAAGAGAAGTAGTTGGAACTCATGTTCAACAAGCAGGATCTTTAGTTGATCCAGATAAATTAAGATTTGACTTTAGCCATTATGAAGCTGTTACAGCTGAACAACTTACTAAAATTGAAAAATATAGTAAATGAAAAAAATTAGAGAAGGTATAGACGTTGTTGTAAGTCATCACAGCATAGAAGAAGCTAAAAAAACTTAGGTGCTATGATGCTATTTGGGGATAAATATGGTGAAGTAGTAAGAGTTGTAGATGTTCCTGGATTCTCAACTGAGCTTTGTGGTGGAACTCATATAGATAACATAGCTAAGATAGGGACTATTCAAAAATAGTTTCTGAAGGTGGTATAGCAGCAGGAGTTAGAAGAATAGAAGCTAAAACTGGTTATGGAGCATACTTAGTTGAAAAAAAGAAGAAGCAGACACTTTAAAAAGAAATTGAAAAGAAATTAAAAGCTTCAAATACTAATGTAGTTGAAAAAAAGTGGAAAAAAACTTTAGAAAGTTTAAAAAGATACTGAAAAAAAGAATTGGAAAGTTTAAAACAAAAAAACTTGCTTTATTTGAAACAAAAGGCAGCATTGTCAGGAATGGAAGAAATAAATGGAGTTAAGGTATTAGTAGCTGCATTTAAAGATAAGACAGCTGAAGACTTAAGAACTATGATAGACACTATTAAAGACAGTCATGAAAAAAAGCAGTAGTAGTTTTAGCAAGTACTCAAGATAAGTTATCTTTTTGCAGTAGGAGTTACAAAAAAACTTTAACTGATAAGGTAAAAAGCAGGAGACTTAGTAAAACAACTAGCTGAAATGACAGGTGGAAAAAGGTGGAGGAAGACCAGATTTTTGCACAAGCTGGTGGAAAAAGATGAAAGTAAACTTTTTAGATGCCTTAAAAAGAAATTAGAGCTATTATAGAAGCAAAAATTATCATAAAAATCAATTTGATAAAAAAACAGTTCATTGCTAGCTAAATTTCTTAACGATAAAAAAATTAACGTTTCGCTGCAAAACATGAAACTCGCTATGCTCAAACACTCATGCTTTTGCTCGGCTCACTTGCCTTAATTTTTTTATCTAAAAATTTAGATGCAAGTTCACTTGTTTTTTTATCAACATTACTAAGTTAAAAGGGCATCTAAAAAAATATAAACTCATGAGAGGTAGAATGAAAAGATATTTAGCATTAGATATTGGTGATGTTAGAATTGGAGTGGCAAGATCTGATTTAATGGGAATAATTGCCACTCCATTAGAAACTATAAATAGAAAAAAAGTGAAGTCTGTCAAAAGGATAGCTGAACTTTGTAAGGAAAAATAATACAACCTCAATAGTTGTAGGTATACCTAAGAGCCTTGATGGTGAAGAAAAAAAGACAGGCTGAAAAAAGTAAGAGAATACATAGAAAAGTTAAAAAAAGAAATAGAAAATCTTGAAATAATTGAAATAGATGAAAGATTTTCAACAGTGATAGCTGACAATATATTAAAAGATTTAAATAAAAAAATGGAGCTATTGAAAAAAAGAAAGGTAGTAGATAAAGTTGCTGCCTCAATAATATTACAAACATACTTAGATATGAAAAAAATAATTTTTTTATATGGAGGACGGGAAAGAATGAATAGTAAGTTATTTATAAGATTGTTGATAGTAATAGCAATTTTTTTATAACAGCAGTATACTACAGTATAAAGAAACCTATAAAAACTTGGACTAGATTTAAAAAGGTGGAGTTTATGTTGTACTTGAAGCTGTGGAAGATAAAAAAATTCAAATGTAAAAAAATTGATAGCGATGCTATGAACAGACTAATTGAAGTATTAAATAGAAGAATTAACGGAATAGGGGTTGCAGAATCTTCTATACAAAAAAAGCAGGAGATAACAGAGTTATCGTAGAATTACCAGGATTACAAAATGCAGAAGATGCTATAAATCTAATAGGTAAAACAGCTTTATTGGAATTTAAAAATAATGAATGAAGATGGAACTTTAGGAGAAACTTTACTTACAGGTTCAGCATTACAAAAAAAGCCGAAGTATCTTATGACAATTTGGGTAGACCTCAAATATCATTTCAAATGACACCTGATGGTGCACATGTTTTTTTGCAAAAAAATAACTAGAGAAAAATATTGGTAGACAACTTGCAATCACTCTTGATGGAGAAGTTCAAACAGCACCTAAAAATAAATACTGAAATAGCAGGTGGTAGTGGAGCAATAACAGGTAACTACACTGTTGAAGAGGCAACAGCGACAGCAACTTTATTAAATGCAGGGGCATTACCAATAAAAAGCCGAAGTTGTTGAAACAAGAACTGTTGGAGCAACACTTGGAGATGAATCAATAGCACAAAAGTAAAAAAATGCTGGTATGGTTGCAATAGGGTTAATTTGGTTATTTATGATAATTTTCTACAGATTACCAGGAATTATAGCAGACTTAGCAATAATCATATTTGGATTTATAACATTTGCTTGTCTAAACTTCATAGATGCAACACTTACATTACCAGGAATAGCTGGATTTATCTTATCACTAGGAATGGCAGTCGATGCTAACGTTATCATCTTTGAAAGAATAAAAGAAGAATTAAGATTTGGAAATAGTATAAGAAACTCAATAGAATCTGGATTTGGAAAAAGGTTTCGTAGCTATATTTGACTCAAACTTAACAACTTTAATAATAACTGCTATATTATTTGTATTTGGTACAGGACCAATCAAAGGTTTTGCTGTAACATTGGCTTTAGGAACACTAGCTTCTATGTTTACTGCAATAACAGCAACAAAAGTATTACTTCTAACTTTTGTAAACGTATTTGGTTTTAGAAGTCCAAAACTTTTTGGAGTTACAGAAGGAGGAGAAAACTAATGAAAGTAAATTTGCACATTATAAGAAATATAAAATATTATCTATCAGTTTCAATAATTCTTGTTGTTTTTATCAATAGTAGTATTCTTTGCAAAAAGGATTAAACTATGGAATAGATTTCACAGGAGGAAACTTATTTCAATTAAAAATATAATGATAAAAAAATAACATTGACTGAAATTAACGAAAAATTTAGATAAATTATCTGAAAAAAATTACCTCAGGTTAATTCAAATAGTAGAAAGGTTCAAATCTCTGAAGATGGAACAGTAATTTTAAGAGTTCCTGAATTAAAAGAAGAAGATAAAAAAAGAAGTTTTTAAATAGCTTACAAGAATTAGGAGCTTTCAATTTAGATAAAGAAGATAAAGTTGGAGCAAGTATAGGGAGATGACTTAAAGAAATCAGCTATCTATTCACTAGGTATAGGAGCAATTTTAATAGTTCTATACATCACATTAAGATTTGAGTTCAGTTTTGCTATTGGAGGTATACTATCGTTATTACATGACATTATCATAGCAGTAGGATTTATAGCTCTTATGGGTTACGAAGTTGACACTCCATTTATAGCTGCTATACTTACTATACTTGGATACTCAATAAACGATACTATTGTTATTTACGACAGAATAAGAGAAAAACTTAAAGAGAAGACATAATAAAAAAATTGGACACTAGAAGATTGTATGGATGAATCAGTTAACCAAACTGCTATAAGATCTTTAAATACATCAATAACTACACTATTTTTCTGTAATAGCTTTATTGATATTTGGTGGAGCAAGTTTAAAAAAACTTTTATAATGACATTGTTAATAGGTATACTTGCAGGTACATACAGTTCAATATTTATTGCAACTCCAATAGTTTACATATTGAATAAGAGAAAAAGGTAACAATATGGAAGATATGTTTAAAGATGATGATGAAAAATAATGATGGTAAGAGAGTAGAAAAAAATCTTAGTATAAATTTAAAGAAAAAAAGGGAGTGGAGGAGAAAAAAATGGATCAAAAATGCTGAAAAAAATGAAAAAAATTAGAAAGTAGTTATGATGAAAACCCATATATATCTAAAAACATATTATCATACACAACCTGAGAAATTAAAAATCTAATTTAAGATTATTAGATTTTATTAGTCCAGACTTAAAAAAATGCAAAAAGTTCTAGAAATTGGTTGTTCATTTGGTGGGAATATAATTCCTTTTGCAATTGAAAAATCCTGAAAGCAACTGTTGTTGGAGTAGATTTATCTAAGGTTCAAGTTGATGAAGGAAATAAGATAATAGATTTTCTAGGTTTAAAAAAACATTAGAATACACCATAAAAAAATATTTTTAGACTATAATGAACATTTTTGAACAATTTGACTATATCATCTGTCATGGAGTTTTTTTCTTGGGTAGATGAAAATGTTCAAAAAGGTATACTAAAAATTTATAAAAAAACATCTAACAAAAAAATGGATTAGCTATGATTTCATACAATACTTATCCAGGTTGGAAGAGTTTAGAAGTTTCAAAAGATGCTATGAAATTTAGAAATAGAATGTTAGCTAAACAAAAATAAAGATGTAACAGGAAAGAACCAAATTGCTTACGGTAAAGGTATATTAGAGTTCTTAGATGAATATTCTGGTTTAAATAAGAGAATAAAAAGATAACTTTGCTTATGTTGGACAAAAAAATGACTACTATTTATTACATGAGTATTTTTGAAGTATACAACACTCCTTTTTATATCTATGACTTCAATGAATTGTTAGAAACAGAAGGATTATCTCATGTAGTTGACAGTTATTTACAAAAAAATCATTCCCATTTTTTTATCAAATGAAATCTTAGATAAAAATTGAAAATGATTGTCAAAAATGACTACATAGGAAAAAGAACAATATTATGACTATCTAACTGACTGTCAATTTAGAAGCAGTATTATAACTCATACAGATAATATAAAAGATATTAATATCTCAAGAAATATAAAAAAATAGATAGTATAAAAAGCTTTAAATTATAGAGGTTTCTATGTAAAGAATGAAGAAGGAAAAATATGTAATAGGTGAAGATAAAGAAGTTGTGGAAAGTGAAAAAGAAAGCTTTATTCTTAGAAACAGTAGCTAAACATTATCCTAACACAGTTACAGTAGAAGATCTTGAAAAAGAATTAGAAAAATAAATTAACTACTGTTGAAATTTGTGAAATTCTTTTTAGTATTAATCTATCAAAGAAAAAAATAGAAGTTTACAATGATAAATTAACTGTAAATAAAGAAGAAAAAAATAAAAAAATATCAGATAAATATAGAAAAATATGTTGAATATTTTTGCTGAAACTAAATTCCCTGTTATAAGTTCATATGGACTATCAGGTATAAATGATCTAGGTTTAGATTTATTAAGAGCAAATGTTTTCTTACTATTTGATGGAACAAGAACGGATGATTATATAGTAGAAATCTTAAAAAGCAAAACATGCAAGAGATGAAATAAAAGTAGATAATACTGATAGTAAGGCAGTAGAAACTATTTTAAAAAGAGTATGTTGCTACTATGAGAACAATAATAGAAGAAAAATTTCTTGAATAAATAAAAAAACAGGTTGTTGCAAATTTAATTGCAACAACCTTTTTACTTAATATATTCTTCATCTAACCATGCTTTAACGGTATTTTTCTAAATTGTTTTTAAAATGTAGATTTAAAAAAATTTTTTTAATGGTTTTTCATTTCTTTAGCCTTACATTCTTTAGTAAATCTTTCAAAAATAGCTACCAAAGTTGCTAGTAGCAGTTCCAAAAAGGATAAATAACTTTATCACTTAAATCATATTTCTTTATAAAAAGAATGAATAGGAGGTGCATAAGTAAACCACCAAGCAGGTCCACCAATGAAAAATTTTATCATAATCAGATAAGTCAATATCATTTCTTATTATAGGTTCATATCCTGTTTTACAATGTCCTAAACCTATAGTATAGGCAGTTAACCTGCTGTAAGGCTTTTTCTAAGTCTATTTCATAGATGTCGGCATCAGTAAATTTCTTTTAAAAACATCTACAACTTTTTTTGTTAAGCCACTTAAAGAATAATAAACAATCAATGATTTTTTTTCATAGGTGAGCTCCTTTTATAAAAATTTATTCAATTATATCTTTAAAGAATTTTTTTAACTTTTTTTCATAAAAACCTGATTTTTTTGTTCATAGTTTTTTTCATTTAAGCTTTCTTCAAATTTTTGTAATAATTCTTTTTTTGTTTATCAGTAAGTTTCTTAGGAGTTTCTATAGTAATTTTTACAATGATATCTCCTTGTCCATATCCTCTAAGAGATTTTATACCTTCTCCCTTAACTTTTAATAGTCTTCCACTTTCAGTTCCTTCAGGAACTCTAATAGTTTTCTTACCATTTAAAGTAGGTATTTCAACTTCTCCACCTAAAACAGCAGTTGAATATGATATAGGTACTTCACAATATAGATTTTCTCTATCTCTTACAAAAATATCATGAGATTTTATTCTGACAACTATGTATAAATCTCCATTAGGCCCACCACTTTGACTTGCTTCACCTAGACCTGCATATTTTAATTTTTGTCCATCATCTATACCAGCTGGTACATTAATTTTCTTTTCGACAGTTTCTTTTGCTATTCCTGTTCCATGACAGTGTTTACATTTCTTTTCAGGAATTTCTCCCTTACCATGACAGTCAGGACAGACAGTTTGAGATTGCATCATACCCAATATAGTTCTTTGTTGAGTTTTTACTGTTCCTTGTCCATTACAAGTAGGACAAGTTTTCATTTTGCTGTCTTCTCCACCTGTTCCATGACAATGTTCACATTTTCCATTTCTCTTATATTTTATAGTCTTTTCAACACCTTTAGCAGCTTCCTCTAAAGTGATTTCAAGATTATATCTTAAATCATGCCCAGCTTCAGCATAGCTTCTTCTTGAAGAATCACCAAATCCAGAAAATCCTTCAAAGCCACCGAAACCTCCACCACCAAAAAAATATCACCAAAAAAATATCACCAAAGTCAAATCCATTAGCATTAAAGCCTCCACCACCAAATCCAGCTCCAGCTTCAAAAAGCAGCATGTCCAAATTGATCATATTGTTGCTTCTTTTGAGGATCTGAAAAGGATTTGATAAGCTTCATTTATTTCTTTAAATTTTTCTTCTGCATCTTTTTTCTCAGCATCACTTGCATTTGCAAACTTATCAGGGTGATATTTCATAGCAGCCTTTCTATAGGCCTTCTTTATATCTCCTTCACTTGCACCTTTATCTACTCCAAGGACTTCATAATAGTCTCTTTTTGCCATAATTTCCCTCCATCTAATTTATTTTTAATATTCAATTAGCTATTATATTTTTTTATTTAAAATTTTTTTCAAGTTCTAAAAGATATTTTTTTATTTCAATACCTTTATTTCCACCTTCTCCACCACTATATCCACCTAAACTACCATCTTTAGAAACAACTCTATGGCAGGGTATGATTATAGGGATAGAGTTTTTTTCCATTAGCAGAACCAACAGCTCTAACAGCTTTATCTTTTTCCAATTATTTTAGCTTCATCACTATATGAAATAGTTTCTCCATAAGGAATTTTTTTAATAATGAATTCCAACATTCTTTTTTTGAAATTCTGTTCCTATAACATCTAATTTAATATTAAATTCTTTTCTTTTCCCAGAAAAAAATATTCTTCCAATTGCTTACTACATTTTTTTGTTAAAGGAGATTCTGTAGAAATATTATATAGTTTTTTTCTTTCTTCTGTATTAATATTTCCTAAAAAAACTTATTTCACTTATACCATCTTTTTTTCTTCAATTATCTCTAAATATCCAATTTCTTCATTGTATAAGAATGAAATACCTTTAATACTTCTTACCATATCTTCTCCTTATAATTAAAACTATAATCGGGACTGTTACAAAAATTTAAAAAGTTAAAAAAATAAGTGAGTTACGAATGTAGATTTTAGATAAAAAAATCAAATAGAGTGAGCCGAGCAAATGCTGGCGTGTTTGAAGTCAACTTGTTGACAAGTTTGCCAGATTTGCAGCGAACTCTTGATTTTTTATCGTTAAGAAATCTACTCAGTAGCGAACTATTTTTTACTTTTTACAAAAAAAGCAACAGTCCCTTTATATTTTTATTATTAGTCTACAATTTCTGCTTCAGCAACATCATCAGCTTTGTTATCAGAACCTGTATTAGCTCCTGCTTGTTGTTGAGCTTGAGCCTGTGCTTGAGCTTCTCTATATAGATCTTCAGCAAATTTATGAGATGCTTGAGATAATTTTTCAATAGCAGCTTCTATAGCTCCTCTGTCATCTCCATCTTTTGCTTTCTTTAATTCTTCAATAGCATCTTCTATATTTTTCTTATCTCCTTCACTTACTTTATCAGGATTTTCTTTTTAAAAGTCTTTTCAGTTGCAGAAATTAATTGGTCTGCTTTTGTTTCTAGCTTCAACTAATTCTTGGAATTTCTTATCTTCTTCAGCATTAGCTTCAGCTTCTTTAGTCATTCTTTCAATGTCAGCTTTAGAAAGATTACTTGAACCAGAAATTGTTACATTATTTTCTTTACCAGTTCCTAAGTCTTTAGCAGATACATGAACGATACCATTGGCATCTATATCAAATGTAACTTCTATTTGAGGGACACCTCTTGGAGCAGCTGGGATACCTTCTAGGTTGAAGTTTCCTAAGCTATGGTTATCAGCAGCTCTTGCTCTTTCACCTTGTAAAACATTTATAGTAACAGCTGTTTGGTTGTCAGCATAAGTTGAATATACTTGAGATTTTTTAACAGGGATAGTAGTATTCTTTTCTATCATCTTTGTAAATACTCCACCAGCTGTTTCAATTCCTAATGATAATGGAGTTACATCAAGAAGTAATATATCTTTAACATCTCCCATTAATACTCCACCTTGTATAGCAGCTCCAGCAGCAACAACTTCATCAGGGTTTATTCCTTTATTAGGTTTCTTTCCAAAGAAGTTTTTCAACCCATTCTTGAACTGCAGGAATTCTTGTAGAACCTCCAACAAGTAAGATTTCATCTATTTGATTAGCATTTAGGTTAGCATCTTGTAAAAGCAGTCTTTGTAGGACCTTGAGTTGCTTCAACAAGGTGTCTTGTTAAATCATTGAATTTAGCTCTAGTTAATTTCATTTCCAAGTGTTTAGGACCTGTTGCATCCATAGTTATGAATGGTAATGAAATTGAAGTTTCCATTAATGTTGATAATTCTTTTTTAGCTTTTTCAGCAGCATCTTTAAGTCTTTGGTAAGCCATTTTATCATTTGATAAATCTATACCATTTTCTTTCTTAAATTCAGCAACTAACCATTTAATGATTTCATCGTCAAAGTTGTCTCCACCTAAGTGGTTGTTTCCTGCTGTTGATATAACTTCTATAACACCATCAGATATTTCAAGAACAGATACGTCAAATGTTCCTCCACCAAGGTCAAATACTAATACTTTTTTTCTTCTTTTTTCTTTTCAAGTCCATAAGCAAGAGCAGCAGCAGTTGGTTCATTTATAATTCTTTTTACATCTAGACCTGCTATTGTTCCAGCATCTTTTGTAGCTTGTCTTTGAGAGTCAGTAAAAGTAAGCTGGTACTGTGATAACTGCTTCTTTAACTTCTTCTCCTAAGTAAGCTTCAGCGTCTTTTTTTAAGTTTTTTTGTAATATTTTTAGCAGAAATTTCTTGTGGAGTATATTTCTTTCCAAAGATTTCTACTTTGTAATCAGAACCCATATGAGTTTTGATTGAACTTACTGTTGAAGTAGGGTTTGTAACAGCTTGTCTTTTTGCTATTTCTCCTACAACTACTTCTCCATTATCTTTGATATTTACAACTGATGGAGTAGTTCTAGCTCCTTCAGAGTTTGGTATTATTGTTACATTTCCACCTTCCATTATTGCAACACAAGAGTTTGTTGTTCCTAAATCAATTCCTATTATTTTTACTCATTTTTTTCCTCCTATAATCTATCTATATTTTATTTTTTTTATTTCTTACACACTATAACCATTGCTGGTCTGATAACTTTACCTTTCATCATATAACCTTTTTTTGTAATACTTTTACAATCTCATCTTCTTTTTTTATCTTCGCATACTTCAACACCAACGGCATGATGATATTCTGGATTGAAAGCTCCTTCAGTTGAAATTTCTTCAACACCTTCACTAGTCATGATATCTTTTTAAATTTCTTACTATCATTTCAACACCTTGTAGTAATGAGTCAAAAATCTTTACTTTCAGTAGAAGATTCAATAGCTCTTTCAAAGTTATCTAAACTTCCTAAAAAAATTGAGTGATAATTTTTTTCAGAAGCGAATTTTTTTAAGTTCTTCAACTTCTTTTTTTCTTTTCTCTTAGTAAAGTTTTTGAAATTCAGCTTGTTTTCTTAAATAATCATTTTTTTCCAATTTTCTATTTCAGCTTTTTAATTTTTCCAATTTCTTCTTCATGTTTATGTCCATGTTTTTCCACAACAAGTGTGTCCACCATGTTTATGTTCATGTTCATGAGCTTCTTCTTTAACTTCCTCTTTATTTATATCCTCTTCTAAAACCTCATCTTTAATATCTTTATCTTGCATTGACTGCCTCCTAAACTTTTTTTATTTTTTTCTCTTTCCATTGAATTAATGACTTTATTAACTTCCCTACTAACATGATTTATAAGCCCCATTGTTTTAGAATATGCCATTCTCTTTGGTCCCATAACTCCTATAATTCCTTGGGCACCACCTAGATCATATATAGAATAGACAAAACTAAAATCTTCCAATTCTTTAATACCTAATTCATCACCAAGAATTACATTAACATTTGTCTTTGAATTCTCTTTAGCCTTTTTGTTCTATAAGTTTTTTTCAAATAGATCTCTGATATCTTTTCTTTCATTGAAAAAAACTCAATTACATCTGTAACTTCTTCAATATCTTTATCTTTTTAAAAACACCTGGTAGATTATTGATAAAGTATTTACTAAGTTCATCTTCATCATCATGTTCATAGATGATGTCTGAACTTTCAGTAAAGAACTTTTTCAATATCATTTATAGCAATTTCGTTATTTTTTTAACCTTATCATTTAGTTCAACAACTTTTTTTATCTACTTCATCTTTTGTAATAGGATAAGGTAAATGGATATTTTTAGTTTTTACTCTTCTATCCTCCATAACAATAACTGCCATAATTAGGTATTCATCTATATAAACGAGCTCCACTCTGTCAACTTTTTGTATTATCAGGTTTAGGTTCAACAGCTATACCTGCATAATTTGTCAACTTTGAAAGTAGAGTAGAAGTTTGTTTTAATATATTTTCTAATTCATCAACTCTACGATTATACACATTATTAATATTTTCAATTTCTTCCTGTGTAATCTTTTCTACTTTAAGAAGCTCAGTTAGGTAATACTTATATCCCATGTCTGTTGGAATACGTCCTGAGGAAGTGTGTGTCTTTTCAATAAAACCCATATCCTCTAAATCAGCCATAACATTACGAATAGTAGCAGATGAGAGTTCTATTCCATATTTTTTTACCAATGTTCTGGAACCTATGGTGTCCCCAACTGTAAGATAATAATCTACAATAGCGTTGAGTACAAGTTTTTTTCTCTTTCAGAAATTCTCATAATCTCACCTCTTAATTCTTTTTTTATTAGCACTCGCTTAAAAAAGAGTGCTAATTTTTATAAAAAAACAATATACTATATAAAAATTATTTTTTTGTCAACTATTTTTTTAAAAATTTTTTTCCTTGAATTATAAAGAAAAAAAGAGAAGTATTTTACTTCTCTTATTTCTCAATTCCTAATTCTTTTTTTAAAAGCATTTTGCAAAACTTGTGAGAAATTAATGTTTTTTTATTCTTAGCTAACATATCTAAATAACTAGGGATAGTTAAAGTCTTTTTTTACATAAGCTAGCTTTATTAAAGATTTCTCATATTCATAATTTAAAGTGATATATACAATCTCTTGATTATTTTTTTCAATTTCTTTTTTTAAGTCAGATATTGAACTAGCTTTTTGGAAAAATTCTTTTTTTATTATTTTCATAATCTTCAAGTTTTAAAATTAAATATTCTTTTCCCCATTTCTATTGCATCATTGAAACTATCTCCATAAGTTACATAAAAAAACAATCTTCTATATTTTCTTCAATATCTGGAAAAACCTATATAGAACACATCATCTTCATGACTTATAATTGCTGGGTAAGTTAAATTCATATAATACCTCCATTAAAAATACGAGGAGAACAAGCAAGGCATCAAAGCCCTGCTTGCTTGAAAATACTCTCAACAGTTTTTATAGGTAAATCTTTTCTAGGGTGTGGAACGGTTACTAGTCCATTCTTGCTTTTATGCTTGAATTGATAGTGACTGCCATTTACTCTATCAAGATACCAACCATCTTTTTTTGAGTAATTTCATTAGGTCTTTTGAGCTCATTAGACCACCTCATAGTAATTATAACACGTATTGAATACGTAGTCAATTAATGTTTTATAATTTTGAATAGACAAATTCTAAATTTTTATTTAGCCATTCATCATTTCTACCAAGTTCTTTTTAATCTTTGTAGATAGATTAAAAGCAGACTCATAATCTTTCAAGTCAATATAAATGTAAGCTAAATTTGATAATAAATTTATATCATTCTTATACTCTTCCTTAGAAATAACTTCTTCTATCATTTTAATAGCTTCCTTGTGTTCAGCTAAAGCAAGAAGTATAGAAGTCATTCTTGTAGTAAGGACTAAATCTATTTCCACAGGTGACATTTCTTTTGCCCTTTTCATATATTCAAGAGCTAGTTGAGGCTTTTTAATTAAAAAGTATGTCCAAGCTATTTCAGAATATAGCCAAGTATCCTTTCTTCCAAGTTCAATAACCTTTTGATAATTTTCTAAGGCTTCTTCATATCTTTCTTGAGATCTTAAATTATATGCGAGTTGAGAATAAACCCATTCTTCATTATCTCCCAGTGAGATTGCCTTACGAAGATGTATTTCAGCTTCCTTATGGTTTCTAAGTTTATCATAGTTCCAAGCTAGCTTTTGTTCTATAGAAATTAAATCTTCAGTGATATCTTCTTCAGCATCTAATTTTGAGTAAGCATTAAAATAGTTCAAACTTTTATTAAGGTAGTAAATAGCCTCTTCAGCTTCTTCTATATCTCCTAATTCATGATATAACAGAGCTAAAAAGAAAATTACTAGGCTTATCCTCAGGATTAATCTCCAATGCTTTTAAAAGGTATCTCTCAGCCTCAGAAGGATTATCTAAATAGTAATATGAATGGCCCATACAATAGTTCCATATAGAAGTATTACTTTCGCTGTCTTTAATACTTTCTAAAATCTCTATTGTTTTATCAAATTCATCCATATGGCTATATGCCTTAGCAAGACTTAGTTTAATTTTTGAGTTTTTATCTTCATCAGAAAGAGCTTCAATCATAGTTATTATTTTTTTGATACTCTTTCTTTTTTTCTAATTCATTTATGAGTTTTTATTAAATCATCTTTCATTTTAAGCCTCCATTTAAAAATATTTCTAATTTCAATTTTATCTAATAAGCTAAAAAAATGCAATACATAGACTAGCCTATAAAAAGTAAAAATAGTTTATAATATAAAAAGAATATTGTATGGTATAATATAAAAATCAAATATAAATTAAAAAAATCAAACAAAATTAGAATAGAGGAAAAAAATAATGAAAGTATTGGTAGTAGGAGATGTAGTAGGAAGACCTGGAAGAAACACTTTACAGGTATTTTTTTAGAGAAGTATAAAGAAAATTATGACTTTGTGATAGTAAATGGAGAAAATTCAGCAGCAGGTTTTGGTATAACAGTAAAAATTGCAGATGAATTTTTTTATCTTGGGGAACAGATGTAATAAGTGGTGGAAATCATAGTTGGGATAAAAAAGAAATCTATGAGTACTTAGATAATTCAGATAGAATGGTAAGACCAGCTAACTATCCATCAGAAGTTCCAGGAAGAGGTTATACTATCTTAGAGGATAAAAAAGGTAATAAGATAGCTTTTAATCTCTTTACAAGGAAGAGTATTTATGTCAGCTGTTGACTGTCCTTTTAGAACAGCAAAGAAACTAATTGAAGAAATTTCAAAGACAACAAAGAATATAATAATAGATATTCATGCAGAAGCAACTTCAGAGAAAAATAGCCTTGGGAAAAATATTTAGATGGTGAGGTATCATTGGTTTACGGTACTCATACCCATGTACAAACAGCTGATGAAAGAATACTTGCTAATGGAAGTGGATATATTTCAGATGTAGGAATGACAGGTTCTCAAAATGGAGTTATAGGAACAAATGCTGAAACTATAATAAAGAAATTTTTAACTTCTTTACCACAAAAAGTTTGAAGTTGCTGAAGGAGAGGAACAACTTTCAGGAATAGAAGTTGAAATTGATGAAAAAGACAGGAAAATGTAAAAAAATAAAAAAAGAATAAATTGGAGTGAAAATGAAGGTTTTAGAAGCTAAAGTTATATATGAAAGTGACAATATAGAAAAAAATACAAGAAAATAATTTCAGATATTTTTTTTATGATTTTTGGAGTTACAGGTCTAAAGATAGAGGAACCTCTTTTAAATAAAGACCCTTTAAATTTTTTTATAAGGATGAAAAAAACAATTTTTGTTATCTGAAAATTCTGTATCGGCATATTTTTCCTTTGAATATCTATTCAGAAAAAAAGAAAAAAAGTTCTAGAAGAAACTTTTAAAGAAAAAAATTTTTCAGAAGATGAAGAAATAGTCTATAACTTAGATTTTTTTATGAATATGATGAGGAAGATTATCAAAAATAGCTGGAAGAAATATTTATTTGTTGAAAAAAAGTCAGTGAAAAAAATTTGTAGTAAAAACCAACTTGGAGAGAGTATGAAAAAAACAAGATGATGAATTGGTTATAGAACTTGATCCAGGAAGAGCCTTTGGAACAGGTTCACACCCTACGACTTCACTTCTATTGAAATTAATGGAAGAACAAGATTTTACTAACAAAAACAATAATAGATATAGGGACAGGTTCAGGTATACTTATGATAGCAGGGAAACTATTAGGAGCAGGAGAAGTATATGGAACAGATATAGATGAATTTTCTATGGAAGTTGCTAAGGAAAATTTACTTTTTAAATAATATTTCTTTAGATGAAGTAAAAACTTTTAAAAAGGAAACTTACTTGAAGTTATAGAAAATAAGAAGTTTGACATAGTAGTATGTAATATTTTTAGCTGATGTCTTAATTAAATTACTAGATGAAATAAAAATATATCTTGAAAGAGGATTCAATAGTTCTTTTCTCAGGAATAATAGAAGACAAGTTAGCAAAAAGTTATCTCTAAGGCAGAGTCAGTAGGGCTTGAAGTTGCAGAGATAAAAGAAGATAAAGAATGGAGAAGTTGTCGTCTATTGGTAAAAAAATAAGAATATTACTATAGAAAAATAGAATAATAAAAAGCTAAATAATCTATTTTTTTGAAATTTTTAATCTATGGAAGTTAGTTCTTTCTAAACCACAATGAAAGGCTCTAGCTTCCATAGCCAAAGTTAAATTATCCACTTTTTTTTATAACAGACATCAAAAGTGGAAGTAAAATCAAGCTATATTGAGACAATTTTTTTAAAAGGGATTCCTAGTTTCAAAAATTACCTCCCCTTGCTTGTTGTGCCATCTTAATAGTATTGAATTCCTGTAAAAATAGTGGGAATAAATCTTAAAGTGATACTAAGCATAATAGAGAAATCTTGAATAGGTAGCCCTATTTTTTTAAAAGGACTCAATAGAGTTTCTAAGGCTAAAAGCAATATCCAAAGGTTTAGTTGTCAAAGTTAATAGAGATGAAAAAAATTAAAAAGTAAAAATAATTCTTCCCATCATTTTTTTATAGCAGAAAAAAACTCCACTATCATAGACAGAATAAGACCAAACTTTAAATAATAATTCTCCTTCTTGTTTAGAAAAAAATATGAAAAAAAGCAGAAAAAAATTAAAAATATAACTCAGATATTTTAAACTCTTTAAAAAAATGCTGTTAAAGGAATTTTTTTGAAAGAAAGATAAGAATAAGAGCTAAAACACTATAAATAAGATAAATAGATAGATTGTTAGCAAATAAAAAAAGAGTATAAGAGAAAAAAAGAACCAATTAATTTAGTTCTTGGATCTAAGTGATGTAACACACTGTCTCTATTTATATACTCTCCTAATATTATATTCATGATTTTATCCTTTATTTGTTAATCTTTCTTCAATAACTTTTTAAAATATCTTCTTCTTTTTATTTCATTTTCAAACTTTAAAGGGATTTTTTTAAATTTTTTTATTTAGTCTATTTAAAAAAATCTATGGATTTTGGAAGAACTAATCCTAAACTTTCTAAGGAATCACTATATTTTTTTCAAATAGCTCAGAAGGTTTTTGTATGATATAGAACTTTTCCCTCGCTCATAACAATAACTTCCTCAGCATAATTCAAAAACATCATTCATATCATGACTAGAAAAAAATAAAAACCACTATTATTTTCTTTTTTTGCCAGTTTAAAAGAATTTTAAAAAGTTCATTCTTTGACTCAGGATCTAAAACCTACTGTAGCTTCATCTAAAAGTAATAGTTGATTTTCCATAATGAAAAACTCCAGCCATGAACTGCACCCAAAAATCTTGGACAAAAGATTGGAGGTGCAGTTTTTAGTGAGTAAATTAACAAAAGAAGATAAAATTGAAATATATGAAAAGAAGGTTAAAAAGGTGAAACCATTCCTGCATTGTCTAAAAACTTTTAATATTACTGAATCTAAAAATTAAATACTTTATTGCTTTAATTAAAAAAACATGGATACGATATTTTAAGAGAAGATAAAAAAATAGAGTATATTCTAAAGATTTTAAATTACAGACAATCAATAGAATTTTTAATTAATCATGAATCAATTAATTCTGTTGCTATTGATATTGGATTGGCATCTTCTGGTATTTTTATATAATTGGCTTTTTAAAAATTTAAAGAAAATGGGTATAATGTTATAGAGAAGAAAAAAAGGAAGGAAACCTAAATTTATGACTAAACCTAAGAAAAAAATGATAAAAACATTATCTGAAAAAAAGAAAAAAATTAAACAATTGGAAGATGAAATAATTTACTTAAAAAGCTGAGAATGAATACTTAAAAAAATTGAGAGCTCTAGTTCAAGAAAGGGAGCTAAAAAGAGAAGAAAAAAAGTAAGAGTAATAGCCGAACTTAGAGCTAAATATCCTTTCAAAATACTATTAAAGATTGCTGGAATATCAAGATCAGTATATTATTACTATATTGATAAAAAAAGATATTGATGAAAAGAATAAAGATATTATTGAAAAAAATCAAAGAAATTTACTATGCGAATAAAGGAAGATATGGTTATCGCAGAGTAACATTAGAACTAAAAAAATCAAGGTTTAAATATTAATCATAAAAAAAGTACAAAGACTTATGAAGAAACTTAATTTACAAAAGTATTATCCGTAAAAAGAGAAAAATATTCTTCATACAAAGGTCAAGTAGGTAAAATAGCTGATGACCACATCAAGAGAAATTTTGAAGCAACAGCTCCAAATCAAAAAAATGGTTTACAGATGTAACAGAATTCAATTTAAGAGGAGAAAAAGCTATACTTATCTCCAATATTAGATGCTTATGGAAGATATATAGTTTCATATGATGTTTCATGAAGTCCTAACTTAGAGCAGATAAATCATATGTTAAATTTAGCATTTAAAGAAAAATGAAAAACTATGAAAAATTTGATATTTCATAGTGATCAAGGATGGCAGTATCAGCATAAATCATACCAAGCAAGATTGAAAGAAAAAAAGATAACTCAAAGTATGTCAAGAAAAGGAAATAGTTTAGATAATGGATTAATGGAATGTTTCTTTGGTCTATTAAAAATCAGAAATGTTTTTATGAACAAGAAGAAAAAGTACAAGACATTAGAAGAATTGAAGGAAGCAATAGAAGATTATATATATTATTACAATAACAAGAGAATAAAGAAAAAAATTAAAAGGATTAACTCCTGCTTCTTACAGAAGTCAATCCTTATTAGTAAGTTAAATTAATTTGTCCAACTTTTTGGGGGTCAGTACACCAAAGCCACCTTTCTTTTTTTCACCACCACTTAAGTTTAGAGTTGAACGATGAAGATAGTCTTTACCTAAACCTACAAGTTGTAAAAGCCTTTTCAACTCTTTCAGTAAGATCTTTTTCACTTAGTTTTAATTTTTTTAAACCAAAGGCAACATCTTTAAAAAAATTGTAGTTTCAAAAAAATTTGATGTTCAGGATATTGAAAAAAATATAGCCAATATCTTCAATTTTTTTCCATCGATACTTATTTCACCTGTTTGATTTTTTTAAAAAGTCCTTTTATCAATTTCAAAAGTGTAGACTTTCCTGAACCTGTATGTCCAACAATAGCTATTCTTTTATTTGAATTTATTTCTAATGAAACATCTTTTATAGCATTTTTTTCATCATTGAAAACAGAATAACTATAGCAAAGATTTTTTTAATAGATATTTTCATAGACTATTTTCACCAAATCTTCCATATTAATATTTTCATCTTCTACTTTTTATATTATGTTTTTCCAAGATATTTTTTTATTTTTAGAAGAAAAAGCTATGTCATCATCAAAAAACTTTGTAAGGACTTCCTAAATACTTTATTTCACCTTCTGATAAAAGCATCACTTTAGAGGCTTCTAATATGTCATCTCTATCATGGGTGATATGAATAATAGTTTTTCCCTGAGAATTTAATTCTTTCATAATTCTTAAAACTTCTTTTTTTCCAACAGGATCAAGCATAGAAGTTGCCTCATCAAAAAAATTAGAATTTCAGTTCCCATAGCTAAGATACTTGCAATAGCAAGTCTTTGCTTTTCACCACCTGATAACTGATAAGTAAGCCTATCTTTGTATTCTAGTAGATTAAGATTTTTTTAAAGCTTTTTCAGCTATTTCTTTTATATCTTCTCTAGGAATAGCAAGATTTTCTAAGGCAAAGATAACTTCATCGAAAAACAGTAGTTGAGATAATTTGTTCTTCAGGATTTTGAAAAAAATTATCCCAACTATTTTTTTCTAATATTCAGTAAATCTTTTTGATTTTTTTAGTGTCATAGCCAGAAATTTTTTTATAGTTCCTTCTTGTTGAAAAAAATAAGGGCAGCAAGTAACTTGGCAAGTGTAGATTTTCCTGAGCCATTTTTCCAATAATACAAAGATATTCTCCTTTTTCTATGGAGAAAGAAATATTTTTTTAAGACCTTATTATTTTTGATAAGAGAAACTAAGATTTTCTACATCTATCATAGTATCAGCCTATCTTACAACTTCATTAATAGGACTGATTTCCTTTAATTTATAGCAAAGTACAGAAACAACAATAGCCTTCAATACATCACCTGGGATAAAAGCCATAGTTGCTAAGAAAGCTTTATCTATTGGCATTTTTGTTATATATGATAGATAGATTGCACCAACAAGATATACTAAAAACTATTCCACCAATTACATTAGCTACAATATATTTTCCTATATTGATATTTTTTTCCAAAAATTTTTTTCTGCCAAAAATCCTACTAAGAAGGCTGCAAAAGGCCACACTATAAAAAATCCACCTGTAGGACCAGTAAGAACTGCAAGTCCACCTCTACCACCTGATAGAATAGGTAGACCTAAAAGAACAATAACAACCACTAATAACATACTAATAAAAACCTAATCTTTTACCTAAAAAAACTTCCTGCAAAGCATTACTCCCATAGTCTGTAAAGTTATAGGAACAGGAATAAAAAGGTAAAAGGTATTGGAGGCATTAAACCTAAAACAGCAACAATAGCTGCAAACATAGCTGCATAAAGCATATTTTTTTAATTTTCATTTTTAAAAACTCCTTTTTCTTTAAAAAGTTGATTTATTATATCAGAAATCACTAATAAGTGTCAATTTTACATGAGAGTATAAAAAAATAAGTGAGTTACATTATAATTTATGATTAAAAAAATTTTTCTGTGAGTAAATAACTAATAGTTTTTTTAATAAGATTACTGCGACGTCCATTATTGTTTTTAAAAAGCCTTATATAATGTTAAAAAAACACTAATGGCTGGCAAGTAATCGCTATACATAACTAGAAATTATTAAAGTATCTTAAAGAAAAATTTTTCTGAAATCTATATTCATAACTCACTTATTTTTTTATTTTTACCAAATTTTTAATAATTACATGTTATAATACAGAAAAATCATTACTAAATTACTAAAAGAAAGAGATAGGTGGTATTATGTTTGAGAAAAATAAAGAAGTTTTTTTCTGTATTTCTCTGTGATATTTTTTTAATAGCTGGAGTTACATCATTCACAGCATATAACTGGGCAACTATGTCTAGTATTGAAAAAGTTGGCGGTTCCTTCTGCACTGATTATAGCAGGATTAGGAGCTTATCTATTTTTTTGAAAAAAAGATATTTATAAAAAAATTTAGCATTGTTCTTTTTCTTCGTTTACGATAGGAACCTTGTTTGCAGTCTATGGACAGGTCTATCAAACGGGAGCGGATACATGGATATTATTTAAAAAAATTGGGCTATATTTTTTTAATTATTTCAATGATAGCAACAGGATATTATTCTATAGTAACACTTTTTACTATAGTTGTAGCAGTGGGAACAAATTTCTATTTAGAATTATATCTATCAGGATCTATTATTCCATTTTTTTATCTTCTTTAATTTTTGGAATAGTATTATTGGTATATCCATTCATACAAAAAAAGATTTAATTTTTAAATTTAACAATATTTTCTACAATATAATGACAGGAATATTTTTATATTTCTTTTTATAGCAAGTGGTTTTGCAGCAATAAATGATCATCATAATGGTCTTATAGCAATAGTACTATATTTACTATTTGTTGCTGCTATATTTTTGTTGGTTATAAGCAATTAAAAAAATAACTATAAAGATACTTTCAATAACAGCTCTTGGATGTTTTTGGAGTAGCTATTATTATCAAAATGATATCTAGTATAATTTATACAGATGCGACTGTGTATATTTTTCTTTTCTCTAATGGTTATTATAGGAACTATAGTAGCAGTAGTTAAATCTTCTAATGAAATAGAAAGTGAAAAATATCAAAAAAATTTACAAATGTGGTTGTAGGTTTTTTTAAAAAGTTTTTGCATTTTTTTCTTACTTATGATTTTCGTATTTTTCCCTTTTTGGGTCTTATGGGCTTAGGAGAAAAAAAGCATTTATTGTAGTTGCTATTCTTTTTAATTATTTTTTTCATATTTTTGCTGCAAAAAAATGCTTGGCTTAAAGAATGATAAAATAGAAATAGTAGCTTTTTATTGCAGGACTTATATGTCTTGGCATATATTTAAGTGTTTCATTAGAAATGAGCTCTCTATCTGTAATATTTATTATTACAATTATTTTTTTGATTTGTTCTGGTTTTTTTATGCCAACAAGAGCATTAGATTTACTTTTATTCCCAGTAAATTATTTATTACTAGGATTTTTTTCCTTTCAGAAAAAAAGCTCCATCTATTAATTACTACTATAGTATTATCACTATAACACTTATTGTGGAAGCTTACTTCTATTTTCTATATGATAAAAAAAGAACTTTTAAAATGAAAAAAATTAAAAAGAGTTTTAATAGGGAATGAAGCTGCCTTAATTTTTATTACCTCTTAGCTGGCTATCTACAAGAATAGGAATTTTTTTATAGATGATTATGAACTTATGTTTAAGTATGCTCAATACTATAGAATAGTTGACATTGCACTTACTACATTGATTGGAGCATTTGTAATATTTAAGACAATTAAAAACCAAAAAAATTACAAATAGTTTTTGTGTATTCTTTGGTTAGGTTTAAACTATTTTTGCATATTCACAAATTTTAAGTTTAATTTTTTTGTTATGTTAATTATGTTAATTTATGCTTCTAAAAAAATAGTAAATGGGGAATATTAATTTCGACTTTAGCAGCATGTTATGTAATATATAATTATTATTTCACAACATATAGGTCTTTACTTGATAAATCAATAGCACTTAGTATTTCAGGAGGACTGTTACTAGTAGCTTATTTAGTGTTAAAGTATGGATTTAAAGGAGTTGATGAGAATAATGAGTAATAAAATGAAAAAAAGATACTTATAGTTGTAAATATTGTACTTCTTTTTGTAATAACAGGTTTTTTTCTGCTCAAAAAGAAGAAAGTTATAAAAAAACTAGATAGTTATTTCTATTTAGAACTTAGACCAGTTGATCCTCGTTCACTTTTACAAGGTGACTATATGACTTTAAATTATGATATCTTAGATCAAACTACAGAATTTATATATCAAAAATAAATCATATGATTACTATGAAGAAGAGAAAAAAAGAAGAAACTGAACAAGAAAGAGAAAAAAAGAGAATTAGCTGAAGCTAAGAAAGCATATATAGCTATTCGTTTAGATGGAAATAAAGTAGCTAAATTTGTTAAACTAGCAAAAAGAAAAAAACTGATGAAAAAAAGATTTACTTTTTCATAGCTTATAAGAGTGATGGTTACAATGTGGATATAAATGCAAATAGTTATTTATTCCAAGAAGGAACAGGGGATAAGTATGAAAAATGCACGTTATGCAAAAAGTTGTGTTAGTTGATAATAAATTAAGGCTTATAGATTTAAGAGATAAAGATTTCAAAAGAAATAAAATAAAAATTATTTCAAATAAAAAAAGAGGACTGTTGCAAAATAATAAAAAAAGTAAAAAAATAGTTCGTTACTGAGGAGATTTTAGAAAAATTTTTCTTTGAGAGATTTTAAAAAAATTTTTTTAGTTATATATAGCGATTACTTGCCAGCCATTAGTGTTTCGAGAGCTCCACAAAGGCTCTCTCAACAATAATGGACGTCGCAGTAATCTTGTTAAAAAAATATTCATTATTCACTCAAAGAAAATTTCTAATAATAAATTATAAGGTAACTCACTTATTTTTTTACTTTAGGATTAGAATTTAATTTTGCAACAGTCCCTTTATTTTTTTTATTATTTTTTTTTCTGTTAGCCTTAATTTTATCAATTGTTTTAATTAAATCGTTATAATTAGGGTTAATTTTTTTACATTTTTAGATACAGGTCTATACCAGATAAATTCTGAGTAATAGTCTTTTTAAATCTTTTCTAGCAAAATCATATCCAGCAATAGCATAAGGATAGTTACGTAGAATATCAAGTTGTAAGTCACTTAGATTTTTTTAAAATCATTGTCATCAGAATTTAATAAAGTATTGAATGAGTCATTAAACTTATAGTCTCCTTCTTTAAATCTATAACCTTGTACTTTTCCTGCAGGAAATTCATAGTCAAAACCTGGAATATTATCTATACGAGTCATATAGAAATCTGTATCAGGAGAGAAGTTTTTAGTTTTGTATTTTACAGAACCATTATCAAGATTTAAATAAACAGCACCATACTTATCAATTCCATAGCTGTCATCACTGTTTGGATTAGTTGGAGCTATAGAAACCATCTTTCCTTTACCAGCAATTTGCCAGTCTATCTTTTTACCATCTTTCCAGAAAGTATAAGGTAGTTTAACAAAATATTTTCCTGGAATAACTTCAATTTCAAAATCTTCAACAGTCTTGTTTTTCCATTTAGCAATAGTAGTTACAACATAAGCAAAATCTCTTTGGAAAATTCCATAAGAACCAGTGTAATAATAACTGTGTTCTACAACATTTTCACCTTGCTTAAAGTCTGCATTGAAGTAATAAACATAGTTATAGAAGTTTTTTTCTTCTTCTACATATTCTTTAATAACATTATTATCTAAAACTCCTCTTGAAAGTAATTTAGATAATAATTCAACATTAGATTTTACTTCTTTTCCATTGACAACAGTTTTTAAAGTTTTTTTAATTTTTTTAAAGGCTCTGCTTTTCTTTTAGCCTTAGAATAATTTTTCTTCATAGTCTTCATTGTTTCCACTTTCAGGGGTAACAAAACCTATTATTTTATTTTCAGCATTAGGGCTATCAAATGTGAATTTAACATTTACAAGCATTCCATCTTCAGTTAGTTTTAAAGTAATTTTTTTCTTTCTTTATAGCAACTGCTGAACCTTTTAAAGGAATTATATGCTCTCCTTCAGATCCAAATTCCCAGTCATTAGCAAATGAAAAAAATACTTAAAATGCTAAATAAGCATAGTAATAAAATTTTTTTCATATCTATTCCTCCTAAAATTATTGTTGACTTATTCTATCATTTTTTTAAAAAAATTATGCTATACTAAAAAGATAAATATCATTAAAAAAATAAGGGAAATAGAAAGGAGAAAAATGGATAATAATTCATATAAAAATTCCAAGCAACAAAAAAACCATTCTCACCAGTTATGAAAAAAATTAATTTTTTTCTAGTAGTTTTTTTGCAATTATATTACAAATACCTTTACTTTTTGTAGGAAAAATTAGTAGAAAGAAGAGGTAGACTATTTAAAGAAACTGTTACAGAAATAGGAAATGAATGGGGGAAAAAGTCAAAAGATTATAGCACCAGTAATTTCTTTATCATATACTGATTCATCTCTTAGTAAAGATGATAGTATAAGAAATGAAAAAAATGTTGTAGTTCAGCCAGTACAAAGACGTTTAGCTATATTACCAGAAGAACTTAATGCAACTATAGAAATGAAAGATGAATTAAGACATAGAGGTATATACAATGCTACCGTCTATACAGCTAATATAAAAATTAACAGGATATTTTTTTCAACTAAAGATTTTCCTGATAAAAAAATGATATGGTAGCGTATTTATCTATAGGATTATCTGATACTAAAGCTTTAGTTAAGGTTAATAAATTTAAATTAGGAAATGTAGAGAAAGATTTAGAAGCTATGTCAGGGACTATGGCAAATCCATTATTTACTACTGGAATATCTGGTCAAATTGGTCCAGAATATGATGGAATGATGAAAGAAGATAAGATTCCTTTTTGAAATAGATATAGATATTAGAGGAAGTAGAAAGATTTCTATATTACCACTTGGAAAGAAAAAAATAATTTTTGACATAAAAATCAAATTGGAAGTCTCCAAGTTTCTCAGGAGTTTTACCTACTGAAAGAAATATAGATGATAATGGATTTACTGCAAAATGGGAAATTTCAAACTTGATTAGAGATTATCCTCAAGTCTTAGATATAAATCAAGATGTATATGATGATTTTAAGGACTCTTATTCTGAAGCAGATCTTGAAGTATATAGAGATTCTGAAGAGTATGAATATTATAATAGAGATGATAGTAAAAACAGTAAAAAGTACTGTTATACAATTCTGTAACTGATTATACTCAAATATATAGAGCTTGTAACTATGGATTCCTATTTATTTTAATGAGTTTAGTTATAGTATATATATTTGAAATTGTCAGCAAAAAAGTTGCTCACTATGTGCAATATATAGTGGTGGGATTCTCACTAGTTATGTTTTATCTATTACTATTATCATTATCTGAGCACTTAGGTTTTGAGATGGCGTATTTGGTAGCTTCATTAGCAATAGTAATACCAAATTCATTGTATATTGCAAGTATGACAGATAATAAAAAAAGTTTGGTATAGGAATGTTTATTTTCTTAAGTGGAATCTATGCAATACTATTCTCTATCTTAAGAATGGAACAATATGCTTTATTAACTGGAACATTATTAATCTTAGCAGTACTTTATGTTGTGATGTATCTAACAAAGAAAGCAGATATATTCTTTAAATTAGAAGAAGAAAATAATCAATAATTAAAAAGAGGCTGTTTGCAACAGTCTCTTTTATTAATAGGTTGGGAGATAAATATGTATGTAGCAGTTACAGGAAAAGGAAAAAGCTAAAGTTATTCAATTTTGTGAGCAACATAGAATACCTAAGACCAATAAGAAAAAAAGACAGTTGTGATAAAAAAACTATAGGTAACTATGAGACACTACTTAAAGAAAAATCCAAATATTATTGAAGAATTAAAAAGAAGAAGCAAAAAGATTAACTATAGAAAAAAAGAAAAAAAGTTCCAAAGACTAATCTTTTTCCGTTTTGGACATAGTTTAGTAAATGCATTGTGGAAGGAACTTTCTTTAGATGATATTCTAGGAGAAAATCTATCAAAGTCTTTGTTTGCTTTTAGTTATCTATAGATTAGGAAGTTCTTATTCAACCTTCCTAGAAAACAGAAAAAAACTCCTTTTATCTCTTTGAATTCTCTATCTCATTCAGAGTTCTATGATGTTTTGTTACAATTAGATAAAAAGACAAAAGATTTAATAAAAATGTTTTAATAAGTTTTTTTGAGAAAAAAATAAAAAGAGATAAAAAAATATAGTCTACTATCACAGAGGAAATTACATCTATAATTCTTATTGGAAGGTTCTTTATGGTTTAGAATCTAATAATTTTTCAAAAAAAGGGGAAAAAAAGATTTGCCTTTTTAATATGAACTTATTTTTTTTGATTCCTATGGTATTCCTATTTCTTATCACTTATCTCTGAAGGAAGATAATTCCAAAAAAATAAACTAGAAGATTTCAAAAAGAATTTTAAAAAAATTCTAAACTTATTTTAGTTTTGACAAAAGAAAGTGAAATTCAAGAAAAAAAGGTTCTATATCTTCTATTTCTTTTTGAAGATTTATCTGAAGATATTAAAAAAATGAAATTTTTAAAAGATAATAAATGGAAAAATTTTAGAAAGAGATATTAAGACAAATGAGGTTTTAGAAAAAGAAAAAGTCTTAGATATTAAAGATTCTAAACTCTATGTTTATTGGAACAAGAAAAGAGCTTACAAAAGATTATTTAGAAAAATAATTTAAAAAAACGGATATATATGTTTAAAGACAGATGAAAAACTTGGAAGATTATGAAATATCTAATATTTTTTTCAACATAGTTGGAATATAGAAGATAAATTTAAAAATAACAGATGTAGACTTTTTCTAAGAGACATATTCAAGGACATTTTACACTTTGCTTTATCTGTCTTTGTATCATAAGATATTTTCAATATCTATTAGGTGACAATGGGAAGGTTTTCATTCCTATGATATATGCAAATAAAAGCTATTTCTAACCCTATGATTTTTTTATGAAAAAAAGTTGGAAATGATAGTTCTCTTTACCCTATACATTTGACTAACTCATATATAAAAACTTTCAAAGATATTAGGACTAGATGAATTAAATGAAGAAATAAATCTTGAGAAATTTCAAGATAAAAATCAAGATGGACTTAGAAAAAAAGTAAATAATTAACTTGACTTTTAATCAATAAATTAATTAAAATTAATGAAAAATTAAAAAAAGGAAGGTAAGAAACATGAATAAAAAAACGTAGGAACTGTATGTGTCCACGGGAAAAAAACAAAGAAGAAATGTAGATAATACAGGAGCAGTAAGTTTCCCTATATATCAATCTGCAACTTTTTGTTCACCCAGCATTTGGAGAATCAACAGGTTTTGACTATTCAAGATTACAAAATCCAACAAGAGAAGAACTGGAAAGAGTAGTTAATGACTTAGAGGAAGGTGTAGATGCTTTAGCATTTAGTACAGGAATGGCAGCAGTTACAGCTTTATTAGATATCTTAGAACCAGGAGACCATATAGTTGCAACAGATGACTTATACGGTGGAACAATAAGATTAATGGAGAGTATCTGTAAAAAAAGAATGGAATAAAGACAACTTTTTGTTGAAACAGATAAAGTTGAAAAATATTGAAAAAAAGCTATAGAAAAAAATACAAAAATGATATATATAGAAACTCCAACAAACCCAATGATGAAAAATAGCAGATATAGAAGAAATATCTAAAATAGCTAAAAAAAGAATAATTGTATTTTAGTTGTAGACAATACATTTTTTTAACACCATATTTTCAAAAAAACCTCTTAAGCTAGGTGCAGATGTTGTACTTCACAGTGCTACAAAAATATCTAGCTGGACATAATGATACTTTGGCAGGTTTTTTTAGTAACAAATTCTCAAGAAATTAGTGAAAAAAACTTAGATTTATAACAAAAGACTATAGGAGCTTGTTTATCTCCTTTTTGATTCATGGCTTGTTTTAAGAGGAATAAAAAAACTCTTCATATTAGAATGGAACAACATCAAAAAAATGCTAAAAAAAGATTGTTGAATGGTTAAAAAAACTCAAAAAAAGCAGTTGTTTTCAGTTTACTATCCAGGACTTGAAGAAAAATGAATCTATAGAAGTTTCTAAAAAAACAAGGAACAGGTTTTTGGAGGAATGGTATCTTTCCATGTTGATACTCCTGAAAGAGCTAAGAAAATTTTTAAAAAGATATTAAGTTAATACAATTTGCAGAAAGTTTAGGGAGGAGTTGAATCTCTAATTACTTATCCTATGTTCCAAACACATGCTGATGTACCTTTAGAAGAAAGATTAGCAAGAGGTATAAATGAATGTCTTTTAAGAATGTCAGTTGGTATAGAAGATGTAAATGATTTAATAGAAGATTTAGATCAGGCGATAAATAAATAAAAAAAGCTATTGCAAATATAAATTTTAAAGTTTAAAGTAAAAAAATAATTAAATTGTTAATGCTACTGCGACGTCCTATAATGGTGAAAGAGCCTTTATGGAGCTCTAGAACCATTATAGGCTAGCAAGTAGCGAATACAAATTATTTTTTTTATTTTTTTAATTTATTTGCAATAGCTTTTACTTTTGTTATTATAAAAATTTGGTCTAAAAATAAATATATCTTTAATCTTTTTCATCTTGTGCAAATAGTAATACCTTAGCCATTATTTCAGCAGTCTTAGGATCTTCATCTATAAATGGTAAGAAAAATTCTTCCTCTATGTTGAGAATGTATAGGTAAGACTTCTATAGTTGCACCAGCTTTCTGATGAATTACTCCACTTCCTAAATGGATTGAGTACTCTGCTCTTGTTCCTTTTTATTAGAGCATGGCTTTCAGTAAATGTAACATTTTTCAACTTGAACAACTTAGCATTGAATTCAACAATTGCTCTACGCATTTCAATAGTTGATTGACTTGCTTCAGGATCAACATCTCCTACATGTGCCACACTTACAACTAAATCAATATCTCTCATAACTTCTGAGAAAATTAAATCAGGAACATCTTCTATTGTCATCAGTTCAAAAGTTTTTCTATCATAGAAAACTATATCCTCAATAGTAGGGGCTTCAACTTCAGCAGGTGAGTACCAATCTGTCATAGCATACATCTTAGCTATAATATTTTCTTTATAGTAAACTTTTTGTAAACCTTCATAATCATCTACAACCCATCTTCTAGTTTTAAGTAAGGCAATAGATTTAGTAGGTTGAATTTGATGTCCAGCATATCTTCTTGACTTATCCATTTTAAGTTCATCTTTAGTTTTGATATATAACTCACGGAAAAACTTGTTTAAATACTTGTTTTACTTCTCTTTCTAAAAATATCTTGTTGATATAAAGGCCATTGTTTACTGTTAAATAAATCAAATGGGTGAGCTATTGATAGTAAAAGTATCTTTATCAATATCTTCAATTAAAGTTACCTTTTTAGATTTTTTTATCAAAACCAATAAGTTTATTATCTTCATAATATCCTAAGATATCATCTACTTTAAATACTAAATCTTTAATTAATGGAGCAACAACAGGATTAGTTGATAGAGTTTTAATTTCATAAGCATAGAATTTAATTCCGTCTTCCATTGATTGCTCTAACATTTTTTTCTTGAACGACTATATTGCTCTTTTAAGTTCTTATGAACTTCTTTTAATTTCTTCAATATTTTTTTCATTTTTTTAATTTTAGTAGGTAAAGATTTTAAAAACTTTTCCATCTTTTTTTCATATTTTTATTGAGCTTTGACCTAAGTCATCAATTTCTATATATACTGAATAATCTTGGATTTTTCTTAGGCTCAAAATATTTTTTTCATTTCAGCCATCATTTCACTTTCCATAGCCCAAGTTAAACGAGTAACATCTGAATATCCCATATTACGAGATAGATTTTTCTAAAAGATACTTCAAAGGCCTTAGCTTCACTAGCTCTTCTTTGTGCACCAAATTGTTTACTTTCTTTTTAGGAAATTATGTAAGAATTTATAACGACTAAGTGCATCTTTAATTTTATTTTTTTAGCTAGTGGTATTAAAGAATAACTTGCAACTAAGTCTTTATTTCTCTTAGCGGAAATTTCTTTTTTTCAACATCTTTTACCTTCATTTTTCCTAAAAACTGCATCAGCAAACTTTCTAGCACGAGAATGTTTAGCTCCGTCAGTTATATACTTTGCACTTTCATACAGAATATCAAAATGCTCTTTACCTAGTTGCTTATAGGCATCTTTTAAACCAATCAATATCAAAGGCTCCTGCTTGGAAATCTTCAATAGAAATAGGAGAATATTTTGCAATTATTCCTTCTTTATCCTTTGAAACATCACTCATATGTGCTTGGAAATAGTAACAACCACTTATAAAGCCCTTCCATTTTAAGAATTTATCTATTAGTTCTATCCATTGAGATGCATACATAGCCACCTCAACTAGTCTTTCTTCTGTGATATTAGTCTTTTTAATTTTTTTCTTTAAAAAGTCTTTAAGTCATCTTTTTTTCACTTGGGAAACATACTTTCAATAGGTGGCTTAAAACTTCTTTTTTGCTTGTATTATCTCCATACCAATAGTCGCTTCTAACTAACTTTTTCATTTCCAAGAGCTTGTAAAATTTTAATTAAATAGTCCACTCCTTCTATTCTGTTAATAGAAGTGATTAGTTTAGAATATTTAGTTTTACTATCTCCTCTTTTTTTAATTCATTGTCAACTACATAGTTAACAACTTCTAGTCCATATTTCTTTAAAAACTTTTATAGCATTATCATAGTTCCAAGAATTTTTTTAATTTTCTCAACTTCTTCATAATCATAATAATAGTAATGATGAGGATTTTTAATTTCTAAAAAAATTGTATAGATTTCTAAAAATTAGTATTCATTTTTATCTATATCTTCAGAGAAAAATATTCTTTATAAGTAAATCTTTTTCTATTAGACCAAGTTCAACAGCATTTGCTATATCAATCAGAGAATAGAAATTTTCCCTAGTTTTATAAGAAGATACTTTCTTTTCAAAGTTTAATTTTAAAAATTAAATTTTTCTGTAAATGTTCTCTCATCCCAGTATTCAGATAAATTTTTAAAAAAACAACTGTAGGAATACTATATTCTAAATCAAAAAAATACTGCTATAATTGTCATTTTTTTATTTCTTCTGTGGATTAAATTTGCAGGATTTTTCTTTTTAGAAGTTCAATAAAGAAAGCCTTTGAAGTTTCAAATAGATATTCCTTATTTTCTTCTTTATATTCTTTTGTATAGTAAATATACTATTTTTTTCCGTTATCTCATTATCAGAAAAAAAGTTTTAAAATGATGAATTATCTTCTTAAGGATAATTCCTGGAGTAGTACGTAAAATTTTATTAATAACATTATTAAAAATTTTTCAATCCTTAAATGAGACTGAGTAAGAAGGTACAATTGATAAAGTGTAGAGAAATCTTTTATCTCATTTTTTTATAGAATTCTCTCCAAGTATCTGCTAAAGGATATTCATCTAAGTGCTCATTTACACTATAATAATAGTTTGCTCTTTTTTTACTATAGGAAGAAAGTTATCTCTTAGCAAGATTTTCTCACCAGTATAGCCATTTGTATATTCATAAGTACCATTATTAACAATTAAGGCATTAAATTTTTTTAACTAATTCAAAAAGTTCATCCTCAGTTTTTAGTAAAAAAATATCTTTTGCATCTATAGTCTTTTTCAATAATATATACTCCATCTTTATTTTTTTCTTAATATTTTTTTAGAAAGTTTCTTAACTTCTTTAACTTCATAAGGAAGTTCAAATCTATATGTTTTTATCATATAAATCAGAAGATTCAGTAGTTTCAACTTTCCCTACTAAACCATCAATAAGTATTTTTTTTCTGGATCTGTTGGCTCTTTTATAGTAGCAACAATTTTTTTCAATTTTTTTCTTTTTGCAAAAATCTTGCTTATCTTTTATTTTTAGTTAAAAATATCTAGACCAGCCAATCTTTTTATTTGCATTTTTATCTTGAACTAAATTTTCTGTTGCTTCTAATAATTGTGAACTTTCAAGGCTTAAAAATTAAAGCAATAGCATTCTTTCTAACATCAGCAGTTTTTTTAATCTTAGTATATCTTCAATTTCTTTAGTATATTTACTAGCTAGATTGTTTACTCTTATTATCTTATTGGCTTCATTTGTAACACTTGCATCAGCTAACATTTTTTTACAACTAATAACTCTTCATCATCATTTTCAGGTTTATTGAATAATGATTTTAAATATCCACCACGAGAATAAGGATCAAGGGCTTTAAAAATAAGTAAATACTTCATTTTTTTAAATTTAATTCAGGATATGAAGAAGCTATTGTAAACAGAAGAGCTGCTATATTATGTTTATATATATATCTGCTTACCCAAGGAAAAAAATAATAGGATTAAAGGCTTTTATCTTTACCATCTATCAATGCAAAAAAACTTTTTTTAAATATTTCAAAAAAATTCTTTTTGCCTCATCTGCTGTTTCAAAAAAAGTCCCTTACTAGTATTAGTATAAGGATTATAAGATAGATGTTCCCAATAACAAGCAACTATTTTTTTAAGAAATCATTATCATCTTTTTTTCAGAGTATTCTTTAATTATATCTTTAGCAACTGTTCTTTGATATTTTATATCTTGAAAAAAATATCTAAATTATATGCAACTAATAATTTTGTATGTAATTTTTGAAACTTTTTAAGAGTTCTTGTATAGCTTCAAGTGCAATCTTAACATCTTGACTTGCCTTATACCAAAGTGCAAGATATACTTCAACATTATCATCACTTTTTAAAAGTTCATCTGCATATTTAGGATTATCAATTAGTTTATTAATAATTTCTAATTCTTTTTTACCTACTGTTTCAGGATTATTATAGTTCTGACCAAGTAAACCTGTCCAAACTCCTAGAGCTCTTTTTAACAGAAGAAAAAAACGAATTAAATCATTATCATAGATAATCTTAAACATATATTCAAAATTTTCTTGACTTCCTTCATCCATAGTTTCACATATTTGTTGACGAAGTCCCTCTTGTCTTTGTGCTGCAAGAAGTAGCTTACCTGTCATTTCCACTAGAGATTTATTTTCAGAAACAAATATTGCTGCTAAGGTTCCATAACTTATATTTTTAGAAGAACCACTTGTTAAAGCTTCATTGATGAAATCTATAACATCTTGATTTCCATTGTCAATGTCATTGGCAATAATATATTTATTTTCAAGAGAAGTAATTAAATTTTTTTAAATTCCAACCTTCAAGACCTTTAAAGTTACAGTTTCCAAGTAATAATTTTTTTTAGTATTGATATCAAAAAAATTTGTAGTGTACAAAAAGTTTTAAGAACAGAAAAAAAGTTTATCTATATAGTTACGACAATTTGAGCTTCTGACCATTCTTCTAGTGTATCCCATAGTATAGGGAGTTTTTGTAATTTTTTTCACCAATTTTTTTAAAGTTTTTTTAAATTACTTTCTCCAATAAGTATTTCTAATGCTGGGTGTATATTTTCTGGGAAAAATATCTTCAAATTTAACATTTTCCCTTCTTGAAAATTTATTAATTAAATTTTCTTGTAAAAATTTCACCATAGCCACGATAATTTCTTTTTAGTAAAAAAATATCTTCGATAAATCTTTGATTATCTCTATCGAAAGCTCTTACTCTATCTTTAGCTTTTTTTATAAAGTGATTAATATCTGATGTAAATTTGTTTCCATAAAAAAATTTAACATTCTTCCTCCTACCACATTCTACCTGCAAGCATAGTTAATTTAATAAATGTAAGAACATCTCCATCTTTTTAGATTTAAACTATCATCTAGCTTTTCAGTTTGCTCATCATTTATAAAGATACAATATAGTCCATCTTCAAAAAGCTAGATAAGCAGTATCTAAAGCTTTTTTTCTAAATTAGCTTTTTTTATCTCCATGAACTTCATCACCAATTTTTTTCCACTTCTTGCTGCTTCAGCAATGTATTCATTAGTCATAATAGATAAAAATATCTTTGTCATCTATTTTTTTATTAAACTTTTCTACATTAATTGTTACCAATTCTTTTTATTAAATCTTTTTGTAGTTGAAATTTCATTTAATATTTCTATTTCTTCTTGATGAATAACTTTTTTTCTGGATAGACCTTTTTATATTTATACTAAGTTTCATTTTACACCTCCAATTTATCGTTCAAATAATTATATCTTATTTAAATTCAGATGTCTATAATTTATTATAAATTCTTTATTAATTATATAAAGTTTTTTTAATTTGTTTTTTTCCTACAGTATTGACTGATATAAAGCAAGAAAAAAATAAGTGTACATTAATCAATTAAAAATTACTTGTGTTTTTTTATATTATTTATGTTAAATTTTAAAAATAATAAGCATTAATAAGGAAGTGATTAGATGATTTTAACAGAGAGACAAAAAGAAAAATACTTAAAAATGTTAAAAAGAAAAAAATCATTACTATCGGGAGATGAAATTGCTAAAAAAATTTAAATGTTACTAAATCTGCACTGAGAACAGATTTTTTTCAATTTTAACAGCACTGAAGTTAGTAACATCTAAACAAAAACAAAGGTTATAGTTACAACAATAAATGTACAATAATTAGGGTTAAAGATTGTATGAGTCCACAGAACTCAATAGATGTAAAGACTTCTGTCTATGATGCTATTATACATTTGTTTAACTATGATTTAGGTACTTTTAGTTGTGGTTGAAAAACGAGAAATTAGTTGGTATCATTTCCAGAAAAAGATTTATTGAAAGCTACATTGAATAAGAAAAAAATATAGAAAAAGACACCTGTCAGTATGATAATGACAAGAATGCCAAATATTGTACACTGTTTTGAAGACGATAATATAATGGATGCGATAGAAAAAAATTGATAAGACATGAGATAGACTCTTTACCTGTTCTTAGAAAAGAAAATGGTAAATTATCTCTTGTTGGTAGATTTACAAAAAAACGAATGTGACAAAAATTATTTTATCAAGAGCTTAAAAAAATAAAAAGTATTTAGGAGGCTATAAAATGAAACAAGTATATGAATTTAGAGATGGTGGAAAAAGAAATGATGGCTTTTATTAGGAGGGAAAAGGAGCTAACTTAGCTGAAATGGCTAAAATAGATCTCACCTATACCTAAGGGAATAATTATATCTACAACTGCTTGTAATGAGTATTTTAAAAATGATAAAAAAACTTTCTCCTGTATTAGAGGAGGAGATTTTTAAGAAATATAAGAGTTTTTAGAATATGAGACAGGTAAGAAATTTCAATCACCAAAGCCTCTGTTAGTTTTCAGTTAGATCTGGAGCTCCTGTTTCTATGCCTGGAATGATGGATACTATTTTAAATTTAGGTTTCAATGACTATGTAGCAGAAAAAAATGCTAGAAATAACTAAGGATGAAAAAAATTTGTATATACTTCTTATCTAAGATTTGTACAAATGTTTTCTGAAATTGCAAAAGGCATAGATAGAAGAAAAATTCGTACACTTAAAAGCAACAGATTACAAAGCTCAAATACTAGAAAGCAAAAAAATATATAGAGATGAATGTGGGGAAATATTCCCTGAAAATTATAGAGACCAAATACTTATTGCTGTAAAATCAATTTTTTTGATTCTTGGAATAATGACAGAGCAATATTATATAGAAAAATTGCATAATATTGACAATAATATGGGAACTGCTGTTGTAATTCAAGAAATGGTTTTTGGTAACTTCAATGAACAATCAGGAACAGGAGTTCTATTTACAAGAAATCCTTCTACTGGAGAAGATAAAATATTTGGTGAAGTTCTTTTAAATGCACAAGGAGAAGATATAGTTGCAGGAATAAGAACACCAGATAATATAGAGCTTTTTACAAAATTCTATGCCTGATATTTACAATCAATTAGTAGAAACTGCTAAAAAAACTAGAAAAAAACATAATAGAGATATGCAAGATATAGAATTTACAATAGAAAAATTCAAAAATTATTTATCTTGCAAACAAGAAATGGAAAGAGAACAGCTGAAGCTTCTTTAAAAAAATTGCTATGGATTTAGTTAAAGAAGGAATAATTACAAAAAGAAGAAGCAGTGATGAAAGTTGAGCCTGCTTCAATAAATAAACTATTGAATGGTGACTTTGAAGAAAAAGTACTTAAAAAGAAGCAACTTTATTAACTAAAGGGCTTGCTGCATCATCAGGAGTTGCAGTCGGAAGAATAATGTTTGATGCTAAAAAGAGTAAAGATAAGAGAAAAAAACTATACTTGTAAGAGAAGAAACTTCACCTGAAGATTTACAAGGTATGGCTCTTGCTCAAGGAATAGTTACTTTAAAAAGGTGGAGCAACATCACATGGAGCAGTTGTGGCAAGAGGAATGGGTAAATGTTGTGTTACAGGTTGCTCAGAAATAAAAAAATAGATGAAATAAATAAGACTATGACAATAGGGAGACCATGTGTTAAAAAGAAGGAGATTTTATCTCTGTAAGTGGACATACAGGTGAAATATTCTTAGGAAAAAAATTCCTTTGAAAGAAAAATAGTTTCTCAGACGAATTAAAAAGAATTTGTTTCTTGGGCTTCAGAAGTAAAGAGAATGAATGTAAGAATGAATGCTGACACTGCTGAAGATGTTGAACAAGGAAAGAGTTTTTGGTGCAAAAAGGAATCGGACTTTGTAGAACAGAACACATGTTCTTTAAAAAAACGATAAGATTTGGACTATAAGAGAATTTATCCTAAGTGATAGAGGAGAAGAAAAAGAAAGAGCACTTAAGAAATTACATAATTTACAAAAAAAGAAGATTTCTTAAATATTTTTTTGAAGTTTTAGATGGTGATGAAGCTAATATTAGACTTTTTAGATCCTCCTGTACATGAATTTCTTCCAAAAAAACTATAGACGATAAAAAAAGAAAATGGCAGAAATTTTATTGATTTCTCTTGAAGAAATAGAAAAAAAGAATTTATAAATTGAAAGATGAAAAATCCTATGCTTGGTCACAGAGGTTGTAGATTAGGAGTTAGCTATCCTGAACTTTACAGAATACAAGCTAGAGCCATAATTGAAGCTGCCTATGAATGTGAAAAAGAAAGGAATAAAAGTTCACCCTGAAATAATGATACCTTTTCATTATGGAAGCTAAAGAATTAGCATACTTAAGAAAAGAAATAGAAGAAGAAATAGAAGATCTGTTTAAAGAACTTGGAGCAAGAGTGGAATATAAGTTAGGTACTATGATAGAAATACCAAGAGCTTGTTTACTTGCAGATGAAATTGCTGAATATGCTGATTTCTTCTCATTTGGAACTAATGATTTAACTCAAATGTCAATGGGACTTTCTAGAGATGACTCTGTAAAAATTCCTAGATGACTATAGAGAAAAAAAGGTATTTGGGAAGGTGAGCCTTTCTATTCAATAGATAGAAAAAGCTGTTAGCCAATTAGTTGAACTTGGAGTTAAAAAAATGGTAAATCAAGAAAAAAACTAATTTAAAAAAATAGGAGTTTGTGGTGAACATGGAGGAGATCCAAAGAGTATAGAATTCTTTGAAGAACAAAATCTTGACTATATCAGTTGTTCTCCATTTAGAGTACCTACTGCAATACTTGCAGCAGCACAAGCATATTTAAAAAAATAACATCATAATTTAAAACTTGTAATTGCATATAGAAAAAAATATGAGAGTTACATTCTAAATTTTAGATAAAAAAATTAAAGCAAGTGAGCCGAGTAATTGTCGGCGTGTTTGAAGCCAACTTGTTGGCAAGTTTTTGCCGAAATTACAGCGAAACGTTAATTTTTTTATCGTTAAGAAATTTAGCTAGTAACGAACAATTTTTTTCTATTGCAGCAAGGAATGGGGAATAATATGAATACAGAGATTAAGTACTTAGAGCTTTTTATCTAAGACATTTAAAAAAATATAGCAGAAACATCGACGGAAATAATAAACTTGCAAGCTATAATGAATCTTCCTAAGGGAACTGAGCACTTCATGACAGATATTCATGGGGAATATGAAGCATTCAACCATGTTTTTAAGAAATGGTTCAGGGACTATTAGAAATAAAATTGAGGAAGTTTATAAGGATAAACTTACAGAAAGTGAAAAAGAAAGAACTAGCTGCAATAATATATTATCCTAAAGAAAAAAATTGAAATTATGCAAAAATACAGCAAATTTTTAATGTAGATAGATGGATGATAAATATTATCTATAGATTGATAGAAGTATGTAAAAATAGTTTGTTCTAAATATACAAGGTCGAAAGTTAGAAAAAGCTATGCCTAAAGACTTCCAATATATTTTTGCAAGAATTGCTTTATGAAAAAGAATTGGCAAATAAAAAGAGTATTTTTGACAGTATAGTCGATACTATCATATCAATAGATAGAGGAAAAAGAGTTTATAATAGCTATTTCTAATTTAATTCAAAAAAATTAAATATAGACCATTTACACATAGTTGGAGATATATACGATAGAGGTCCATTTCCACATTTGATTATGGATACTTTAGCAGAATACAATAATTTAGATATCCAATGGGGAAATCATGATATTCTTTGGATAGGAGCTGCTTTAGGAAACAAGGCTTGTATTGCAAATGTTATTAGAATTTGTTGTAGATACAATAACAATGATATTTTTAGAAGAAGCTTATGGAATAAACCTATTACCTTTTTGCAACTTTTGCTATGAAATATTATGGCAATGACCCATGTAAGAGATTCAGACCAAAAGAAGGTGTAGATAGTGATTTAATTGCACAGATGCACAAGGCTATGAGTATAATCCAATTTAAAGTTGAAGGGCTTTACTCAGAAAGAAACCCTGAACTTGAAATGTCATCTAGAGAATCTTTGAAATTTATCAATTATGAAAAGGGAACTATCACTTTAGATGGGGTTGAATATCCTCTAAATGACACAAATTTCCCTACAGTGAATCCTGAAAATCCATTGGAACTTTTAGATGAAGAAGCTGAGCTTTTAGATAAATTGCAAGCCTTATTCTTAGGAAGTGAAAAGTTACAAAAACATATGCAACTTCTATTCTCTAAGGGAGGAATGTATTTAAAATACAACTCAAACTTACTTTTCCATGCTTGTATTCCTATGGAACCAAATGGGGAATTTAGTGAAATGTATGTTGTAGACGGTTATTACAAAGGTAAGGCATTGCTTGATAAGATAGATAATGTAGTAAGACAAGCTTATTATGATAGAAAAAAATGTTGAGGTAAATAAAAAAACATAGAGACTTAATTTGGTATCTATGGGCTGGAAGATTATCTCCACTTTTTGGAAAAGATGTTATGAAAACATTTGAAAGATATTTTATAGATGATAAGTCAACTCATAAAGAAGTAAAAAATCCTTATCATAAGTTAGTTAATGATGAAAAAAATTTGTGATAAGATTTTTTTGAAGAATTTGGTTTAAATCCAAGAACTTCTCATATTATAAATGGACATATTCCTGTTAAGGTAAAAGAGGGAGAATCTCCAATTAAAGCAAATGGAAAAACTTTTTAATAATAGATGGAGGTTTCTCAAGAGCATACCAATCAACAACAGGTATAGCAGGTTATACTTTGACATATAACTCTTATGGCATAAAAACTTGCCTCACATTTAAAAATTTATATCTAAAGAAGCAGCAATTAAAGACGGAACAGATATGGTTTCTTCGCATATAATTGTTGAAACAAAGAGTAAGAGAATGAAGGTAAAAAGATACTGATATTGGTAAAAGTATACAAAGTCAAATAAATGACTTAAAAAAATTATTGAAAGCCTATAGAATAGGGCTTATTAAATCAAACTAGTTTCCTTATTTTTCCTTTTTTTAGAGTCTCAAGTATTTATAAAAAAATACATTGAGACTCTTTTTAAAATTAATAAAAAGTAAAAAAATAGTTCGTTACTGAGTAAATTTCGTAACTCACTTATTTTTTTACTTTTAGATTGAAAAATTTGACTTTGCAACAATCATTTCTAAATTTACTTAGAAATTAAAATTATAGCTGACTTTGGTAGAACACAATAGTGATCTCCTTCATGTTTTATTTCTTCAAAAGCAAAAAGTTCTAGGGTTTGCAGTATCTGTCAAAAATATGCCAAGATTTATTTTCAAATTTTTGGCAATTCAAAACATAGTTGCTCACTATATGAGTTAAGAGCTACATAAAAAAATCTGTATTAGTTTCTATATCTTTCAATTGAAAAAGCTATAGAAAGAGAATGAAAAAGTTAAATCAGGTTTGAATAGTTCTATTCCATGTAAAGTTATTTCTTCTTCTGTCAAAGGACTTTCTTTTCTAAAAAAATAGAGTATTTTTTTCTTAGATTTATCATATTTTTTTTGTGAAAAGAAAAAAACATCTTCAAATTCTTTTTTTTCTATCCCAGTCAACCCAAGTAGTAGCATTATCTTGACAGTAAGCATTGTTATTACCTAATTGAGTTCTTCCCATTTCATCTCCCATTAGTAACATAGGAATACCCTGTGAGATATATAGAATAAGAAGCATATTTCTTATTTGTTGCTTTCTTAGAGCTATAATTTTTTTGGATTTTTCAGTCAATCCTTCTTCTCCATGATTATATGAATGATTATTATTTTCACCATCTTGGTTATTTTCACCATTAAGAAGATTATGCTTTACATTATAACTAACTAAATCCCACATAGTGAAACCATCATGGCAACAGATAAAGTTAATACTAGCTTGATAACCACTTTTATTTGAATGGAAAAATATCTACGCTTCCAAAAAAATCTTTTTGATAAGTTCAGGAACTTGTCCAAAAATCTCCTCTTATAAAAACATCTAACTGTATCTCTATATGCACCATTCCATTCTGACCAACCACTAGGCATAGCACCAACAAAATATCCACCCAAATCCCAACTTTCAGCAATAAGTTTTGCATGGGAAAGAATAGGGTGTTCAACTAATTCGTAAAGTAGAGAATATCTAGTCCATTGACTGTCAGCATCTCTTCCTAAGATAGGAGCAAGGTCAAAACGGAAACCATCAACTCCAACTTCTAAATACCAGTATAATAAAGATTGAATTATCATATCTTTAACAACTTTATGGTTACAATTTAAAGTATTACCACAACCAGAATAATTAGTGAAATTTCCTTCTCTGTCTTTGGTATAGAAAACATCTTCAGCCATAATCTTAAAATTGTATTCTTCTCCACCTGTTCCACCTTCAGCTGTGTGATTGTACACAACATCTAAAAATAACTTCCATACCATTTTTGATGAAGTTTCGAAACAAGTTCTTTAAATTCTTTAATTTCATCAAAAGAATTTATATCAGTTGATGAAGAATATTTTTTTAGTTAAAGCAAAAAAAGTTGATAGGATTATATCCCCAAACATTTTTTTAAAAAGTCCAACTTCTCTGTTTAAGTTACCAGTACGATCATCCCACTCAAAAAAACAGGTAAAAAAATTCTACAACATTAATACCTAATTCTTTTTAAGTAATCGATTTTTTTCTTCAAAAAGCAGAGTAAGTTCCTTTTAGTAGACGTCTGTGAGTTGGAAGATTTTGTAAATAGTCCAATATGGCTTTCATAAATTAGCATATCTTTTTTTAGGAATAAGTGCATGCTTTGTTTCTGTTCCCACTCTTTTAATAACAATAGATTTTTTTTATTTTTTTAACATCTTCATTTCCTGTATAAGCAAGAGCATAAGGGTCTAAGACAGAAAAATCCATTTATTTCCCAAGTATATAGAGTCCCTCTTGAATATTCTCTAAAGATATACTCCAAATATCTCCTAATTTATGTTCAACAGGGCTCAGTTTGTATTGCATATATGGAATAACATCTTCAGAAGAATGAAATATATTTAAAAATAAGACTGCTAACATTTTTTTAGCATAAATAGCAAAAAGTACAAGCATTTTTTTGTCTAAAAAAAGCTCCTAAATTTACATATTGATTATAATTGTAATACATATCATTTCCTTTCTAAAAAAATGGCTTTTTTTCTTATTGTATCACATTATCGAAATTTTTTTGTTAAAAAAATTTCACACAAACTAAAATGAAATAAAAAAATATTCTATAATAGTGAAAAAGATGATATAATTATAAAGATTATTATATTAATAAAAAAAGTGAGGTACAAAAAAATGGTAAAGAAAAAAATATATTGCTCCTAATCTTATTACAGCAGGAAATATGTTTTTAGGTTATCTAAGTATAACTGAATCGATAAAAGGTAACTACACTATGGCAATATTATTTATTTTACTTGCTATGGTTTGTGATGGTTTAGATGGGAAAAACAGCAAGAAAAATTAGATGCTTTTTAGTGAGTTTGGAAAAAGAGTTTGATTCATTTTGTGATGCAGTTTCATTTGGACTAGCTCCATCTATGTTAATTTATTCAATTTTAGTAACAAGAGTTCCAGGAAGTCCTTTTTGTAGTTCCTGTTTCTTTCCTATATGCACTTTGTGGAGTAATGAGACTAGTAAAATTTAATATTATAAATGTGGCATCAAGTGAAAAAAAGGAGATTTCAGTGGTATGCCTATTCCTAATGCTGCAGCAATGGTTGTTTCATATATTATGTTCTGTGAAGCAATATATGAAACATTTGGAGTTCAATTATTCCATATAAATATCTTTATTGCAATATCAGTTATATCAGCAAGTTTAATGGTTAGTACTATACCTTTTAGAACACCTGATAAAAACTTTTTGCATTTATTCCTAAAAAAATTAGCTGTGGTTCTTATTTTAGCACTTTTTAGCTTCTATGTATTGGACTTTAGACTACAGTGTATTTATTATTTCTTATACTTATGTAATACTAAATTTACTAGCATATTTCTATAAGAGATTTGCTAATGCTGGAGACGATGATACATCTGTTGAAGAGTATGTTGAAGTAGAAGAAAAATACCAACGAAAGAGAGGGATAATTTGTTTTCTCAAAAATGATAATATAAATATTTTTAGTTGTGAGATTTAAAAAGAATAGGAGATGCTATTTTAAGTTTGCCTCTATGTCATTCTTTTGAAATTAACTTTTCCAAATGCAAAATTAGACTTTGTACTTTATGAAGAGGCAAGTCCACTTTTTGAAGATCACCCTTATATAGATAATGTTATTACTATAAGTAAAAAAAGGAACAAAAAAATCCTTTTCAGTTATATAAAAAAAGGTTTATAAAAATAACAAGAAAAAAATATGACATTATTATAGATATTATGTCTACTCCAAAAAAAGTGAGTTATTCTGTATGTTTTCAAGAAAAAACTCCTTTTAGAATAGGTAGATATAAAAAAAGAAAAGAGGAATTTTTTTACAATTATAAGACGAAAGAAAAAAAGATTCTCTAAATAAAGTAGATAAATTTTTTTAAATCAACTTCTTCCACCTTTAGAAGAAGCAGGTTTTGATGTAAAAAGAGATTATGACTTCAATTTTTTTGCAAAACCAGAGGAAAAAGAAAAAAATATAGAAAAAAATGATAGAAGCAGGAGTAGATTTTTTTCAAAACCTATTATTGCCTTCTCAATATATTCTAGAGTAATGAGTAAAATTTATCCTATTGAGAAAATGAAAAATTCTTGTGCAACATCTTATAGATAAATATTCAGCACAAATAATATTTTTTTCTATTCAGCTGATCAAAAAAAGCTGAAATACAAAAAAATACATAAAGAACTAGGAGATAATAAAAAAATATTCTCTTCTATAGAAACTCCTACAATAAAGGATTTAGTACCATTTTTTTGAAAAATTGTGATTACTATATAGGAAATGAAGGTGGAGCAAGACACTTAGCTCAAGGAGTTGGAATACCATCATTTGCTATATTTAATCCTTCAGCAGAATTAAAAAGAATGGCTACCATTTCCTAGTGATAAGAATATGGGAATTTCACCTATTGATATGCTAGAAAAAAAGGTATTTCAAGAGAAGAGTACGATAAGCTACCTTTTGAAGAAAAAGTTTTCTTTGATAGATGTTGAAACTCTTATAGAAATGTCAGATAAATTGATTGAAAAAAATAAAAAGGAAGTAAAAAAATGAATACCAGAATTATATCTTATGTTATATCAAATTTATTTAAATTAATGATGTTCTTACTTTTATTTCCACTTGCTGTAAGTGTCTATTATCAAGAAGGTTTAAAAACTTTCAATGGCTTATATAATTCCTATAATTATTTTAGGGATTTTCAAGCTATTTTCTATCAAATAAAGCACCAGAAAATCAATCTTTCTTTTCTAAGGAAGGTTTGGTTATAGTTGCTTTATCTTGGTTGTTGATTTCATTTTTTGGAGCCTTGCCCTTTGTAATAAGTGGAGATATTCCAAATATGATAGATGCTTTTTTTGAAAGTGTAAGTGGATTTACAACAACAGGAGCTACAATATTACCCGAAGTTGAAAGTCTAAATAGGTCCATTATATTTTGGAGAAGTTTTACCCATCTTGTTGGAGGTATGGGAGTCTTAGTTCTAGTTTTAGCTATATTACCTAAAGGGAATAACCAAGCTCTGCACATTATGAGAGCGGAAGTTCCAGGTCCAACTGTTGGAAAACTTGTTGCAAAAATGAGTTATAATTCAAGAATACTTTATATAATCTACATTGTTATGACTATAATTATGATAATTTTTATTATTAGCTGGGGGTATGTCTTTTTATGATGCCTGTATACATGCCTTTGGAACAGCAGGAACAGGTGGATTTAGTTCTAAAAAAATACAAGTATAGGTTATTATAACAGTGCCTATATAGACTATGTTATTTCAGTAGGAATGTTAGTTTTTGGACTTAACTTCAACTTATTTTATCTTTTACTTTTAGGAAATATTAAACAAATTTTTAAAAGTGAGGAAGCCAAATACTATCTTCTTATAATTTTTTTGGAATAACAGCTCTTATCTGTGTAAATATTTATCCAACTTACACATCTATTTCAAGACTGATAAGAGATGTATTCTTTACAGTAACCTCAATTATAACCACAACAGGTTATTCAACTGTAGACTTTAATACTTGGCCAACTTTCTCAAAAACTCTTATTTTATTCTTGATGTTTTCTGGAGGTTGTGCAGGATCAACAGCAGGAGGTTTTAAAGTTTCAAGAGTGGTTATACTGGCTAAAAAAGTTGTTAGAGAATTCAAAAAAATAGGTCATCCTAATAAGGTTGTAAATATTAATTTTGAAGGAAAAAAACTTTAGATAAAGAAATGCTAGATGGAATTGACAGTTACTTTATACTTTACTCTTTTACAACTCTTATTTTTACTTTTTAATTACATCTTTAGAATCAGATACTTTTTTTAACAGCTGTAGGTTCAGTTTTTTTGGAACATTCAATAATATAGGACCAGGTCTTGATGCCACAGGGCCTACATCAAACTTTTTTCAATATTCTCACCATTCTTAAAGTTTATTTTATCTTTAGGAATGTTGTTAGGACGTTTGGAAATAATACCACTTTTTAATTTTAGTTTCACCTAGAATATATAGAAAAAGAGATTAAAAATAAAAAAATATAGACAGGAGTGATAAAATGGAAAACAATGGAAAAACCAAAAAAATTGTAGGGAGAAGTTTTAGATTAAATTTTATCTTATATAGTTGTTTAATACTAGCTTGTTATGCTCTATTTAGTGTAAATAAATTTTTTTGTTAAGGATTTTTGAAAGAGGGTATTCAGCAACAGGAACAGGTTATGTTTTAGGTATAGTTGCAATTAATTTTTATACTAATTTTTTTTACTACTTCCTTATATATTACTAAAAAAACTTTCCCTAAATTTTTATTTTTTTATGATGAAGGTTTTACACGTGGTAAAAAAATGGAGCCTTTATTTATTATGAAAAAAATGGATTACTTTTTTTATACCTGGTCTTGTAAAAAGGAAAAGAGTTCTTAGAAATAAGATATACAAATAATGAAGGAGAATGGAAAGCTATACCAGGACAAGGTTACCCTACTAATGGTTTTGATTTATTTCAACAAGATTTTGTAAATATAAATTATCCAAAAAGCTATGAAGCAACTTGAAAATAATGAAAAAAACTTGAATTCTTATTCAATGATCCTAAAAAGAAAAATAATAGCCTTTTGGTAGAAAAAAATTATATGAAGAAAAAAATTAGAACAAGCTATGAAAAATAAAAAGTTACTAGAGAAAGTATTACTTTTGATAATGAAATTTATGAATGGGATAAATACAAAATTTTTGTAAATCTTGGAAATATAATAGTTAGAGAGCAAGATGGAACAAATATTTTTAAGCTTAGGGACCAACTGCTCTAATACACAGACCAAATTTACTGGAACTTATAGTCTCAACATTAGGGAAGAAATAAAAAGGAGTTGAAAAATTTTTGTCACAAGTAAGAGGTTTTGAATTTAAAAAAGAAGAAAAACAAATTAAAAAAATGTCAATAGCAATGTTTATAGTGTTTTTTTACTTACAACACTTATTCTATATATATTTGGAATACTTAATTGGAGTTCTATCTATGTTTCATTTATAGCACTAGGTATTCCAATAGGTTGTGCTACATTTATAGATAATATGTTAGAAAAAAATCTAAAGAAAAAAACAAACAAATACTGAAGATAGTTGGACTACTAATCCTGATGAATTAGTTAAAAACTAAAAAAACAAGATTTAGCAAATTTAAAAGGAACAGAACGTAAAAGATATAAGCAAGTTTGCAGTTATTCTTTCAATAGTAGTTTCATATGTATCTGTTTATATTTCTGAAGTCTTTATTTGGACAAAAAGCTGTTTTTAGAAAAATTATCCAGATAATACATTTTCTGATGTTTTTACATATCTTCTAAAAAAATATATTAACAGAAGAATGGTCAAGAAAAATATTTAGTTATGTATTGGATATTAATGACAGGATTTATTGTTTTTCATAGCAATAGGATATTTTTGGAATAAAAGAAAAAAATGGCAAAAAAATGCAAAAGGAAGACGAAGAACAAAAATAATAATATAAGAAAGTCTTAAAAAAATTCTTGACATTTATACAGTATACTTACTAAGTATTAAATTAAAAAAATAATGTAAAAAGTAGAAGCAAGCCTGTTTCTCACCTTATGGACTTTAAGTCTTCATCGGGTTTCAATAGTATATAAATCAATAAATTAATTTTTTTATATTAATTTTTTTATGTTGTATTTAGAACAGGCTTTTTGCCTGTTTTATTTTTCAATGGAGGTGTAGTGTTATTTCTGATAAGACTAGAATAAACGAAAAAGATTAGAGGGAAAGAATTCAGAATTATTTCTTTTGACGGGGAACAATTAGGAATTATGAGTGCAGAACAAGCTTTAAATTTAGCTTCATCACAAGGGTATGATTTAGTAGAGATTGCTCCAGGAGCAAATCCACCAGTTTGTAAAGTAATGGATTATAGTAAATACAAGTATGAGCAAACTAGAAAAACTGAAAAGAAGCTAAGAAAAAAATCAAAAAGCAAGTTGTTGTTAAGGAAATTAAAGTAACAGCAAGAATTGATAGCCATGATTTAGAAACTAAGCTTAATCAAGTTACTAAGTTCTTAGAAAAAGAAAAATAAAGTAAAGATAACTTTAGTGTTATTTGGTAGAGAAAAAGATGCATGCTAACTTAGGAGTTACGACACTGGATGAAATAGCTGAGAAATTTGCCGAAACTGCTGAAGTAGAGAAAAAAATATGCTGATAAACAAAAACATTTAATCTTATCACCTAAAAAAAGGCGAAGTAATAATTTTAAATTTACATATTTTTTTAGAAATTAGCTAGATGTATTGATTATAGGATAATAAGGAGGAATAAATATGCCAAAGATGAAAAACTCACAGAGGAGCTAAAAAAAGAATTAAGGTAACTGGAACTGGGAAATTTGTTATTAAACACTCAGGAAAAAAAGCCATATTTTTAACTAAGAAAGATAGAAAAAAAGAAAGAACCACTTAAAGAAAGATGCTGTGGTTACTGAAACTTACAAGAGACATATGCAAGGGCTATTACCTTATGGAGAAGGAAGATAATTAATTAAGCATTTATTCGTTAGGAGGAGTAGAAGATGAGAGTTAAAACTGGAATTATAAGAAGAAAAAAAGACATAAAAAGAGTATTAAAAAGCTGCTAAAGGATTCAGAGGTGCTTCTGGTGACGCTTTTAAACAAGCTAAACAAGCAACAAGAAAAGCAATGGCTTATTCTACAAGAGATAGAAAAAGTTAATAAGAGAAAAAAATGAGACAATTATGGATTACAAGAATAAACTCTGCTGCAAGAATGAATGGAGTTTCTTATTCTGTATTAATAAATGGTCTTAAAAAAAGGCTGGAATTGAATTAGATAGAAAAGTTCTTGCTGATATAGCTTTAAACAATGCTGCTGAATTCACAAAAATTAGTAGAAACTGCTAAATCTGCATTATAATTTTTTTCTTGACAAAAACTATAATAAATATGATATTATAACTAATGCGTGGAAGGTTATGTAAAAAATAGCCTTCCAGCATTAAGAATATTGGTAAGTTTGGTGAGATGGCAGAGTGGCCTAATGCACTGACCTGCTAAGTCAGAGTACCGTTTCGGTACCGAGGGTTCAAATCCTCTCTCACCGCCATATTATTAATAGTAGTTAGGTTGATTTACCTAGCTTTTTTTATTATAAGTTCATATTATTTCTATTATTCGTCTTTAAATTCTTTTTAGAATATCGTTTAAGAAATTTTTTTAATAGCTGTCAAATTTTTAACTTCCTCTTCTGTCATATTAGGAATTTTTTTGTAATTTGATTAAAAAAAGCTTTTTGAGAACTTAAACTTAAAAAAAGAGTTTGTTCCCATTTTATTTTCAACCTTAGAAAAATTTTGCTAAAACCTCCCAAATACCTTCTCTTAATACTTCCTTTTTTTAAAGTTAAATCACAAAGTTCCATATTTTACCTCCTCAAAAAAATTATTTAGACATATACTAATTCTTTAAAAAAATTATTTCCTTAATAGTTGCTTCCAAATTATTCATCAGTCCTACCCATTCCATTTGATCATCTATTTTTAGTTGCTCTGTTAATCCCCATTCTTTTTTTCATACTTGGGAGCATATTTTCCCTCATTTGTTCAGCTTCTTCCTGTATTGAAAGTAGATGTGACATCAATTCGCCAGTTGCTATAAAAAAACTAAGTATTTATCTTTATCGTAATCTTGAAGATATTTTTAGTCTTGCCCTTCCTATTGAATTTAATTTACTATTATCTATATCTTCAAATTCTATATCAGGGACTAAAACTTCAACATTATATTCTTTATCTATTTCTACAAGTCTATAGGCTCCACCCATTTTCTCAAAAAAATACATTCTTTATTTACAGGATAATAAAGACCATTTTTCAACAATATACTCCTTACCAGCTAATATTTCTTTTCTCATTTTTTTAGACCTCCTTAAATAGCAACGTTTTTTTAAAGGCTTTATATAGTGTTTTTTTGATGTTGAATTTCTTTCAATTAAGTATACCTTGCTTAAGATAGTTTTGTCAAAGGTGTTTTTTAACTTTAAACGCTTTTAAAAAGGTATATGAAAAAAATTTCTTATATTTACCAATGAAAAAAATAATGTACAAAAATTAATTGATTTATAAAAATAAAAATTCTATATAATAAAAATAATAGATAGATCTTAATTAATAATATTTATTTTAGAGTTTAGCTTAATTTAAAGTTAACTTTTTTTATTTTATATTTTTTTTATGGATTTTTGAATGGAGGAAAAAAATGAAAAAAATTTTTAATTTTTTTATACTAGGGATATTTATCTTTTCTAGTTTAGTATCTTACTCAGCAGAAGTTTATGAAACTGCTTCAGAAGATTTTTATGAATGCTGTTAAAACTTTAGTTATATCAGAAGCTAAAAAGTAGTAAAAAAATTTAAAGGCTTATATAGAAAAAAAGGAGTAGAAGAAAAAAATCTTGTATTTTCTGTAAAGATAGAAAAAGAAAAAGATGATAGTTAAAGATAAGACTGATAAATTACTTTATGAAAAAGTACTTTCAAAGAATATTTCAGATAGTTTTTTTACCATTTGAAATGAAGTATCAAGAAATTCATAAGAAAGAAGGTGCTTTTTGAATATGCAGATATAACATATTTAGAAGATAATGAAAAAATTTAGAATAAAGTATGAAAGTAAAAATAAAAAAAGACCTCAGTAAAAAAACAAAAAAATAGTGACTTCGTAGAAGTTAGCCCAAAAAGATGTGGAATACAAGACACTAGATTTATATGATAAAAAAATGGTAAACTGCTCACTAAACAAGAAGATATAGGAAATAAGACTATAGTTACAAATTATCTTGATAAGGGGCATAAGTTAAAAAAATTATCTATAACTTTGATTCTAATCTTACAACAGGAAATATTGAGACCTGGCTTGATAAAAACTCTTTTTATCTAAGGGAAAAAAATGAAAGATGGACTACCTCATGGAGAAATGAAAGTTTACAATGAAAAAAAGGAAAAAGTGGCTTCAATAATTAATTTTAAAAATGGAATACAAGATGGTATTACAAAAAAATTTTTGATGAAAATGGAAAACTTATAAAAGAAACTTTATAAAAAAATGGTGTAGAAGTAAAGAAATAAAAAAATTAAGGAGTTAGTTATGAGAAAAAAACTTTTTTTATTTATGTTTTTACTCTTTTTAGTAAATAGTATTTTTTTCCTATTCTTCTATAAAAAGCTGTTAATGAAAAAAAGAATTACAAAAAGTATTCAACAAGAATAAAGAAGTTATAGTTGTATATAGGACTAATACTAAAGATGGGCTTCCTAAAAAAATATATTGAAAAATATTATTCCAAAGGAAAAAAATTTAATATCTCAAATGATAATCGTATAAAAAAATACAATCAAATATACACAAAAAAATAAGTTAGAAGTGTTAGCAGGCATATATACTCCAAGTGGAGATTTAGTAGTAAAAAAACAGAAATTAAATTAAAAAAAGGAAATTTCAGTTAATGATATAGAAAAAAATTAGTTCAAGAGATAAAAGATAATGAAGCTAGTAATCAATCAGATATTCTTAATAATAAATTTAGTGAAAAATTTTGAAGAGAATGTAAAGAGCTTTATTTCTTATTCATATTATGATGATGGAAGTCTTAACTCTAAAAACAGAATATGACTTTGATAGAAAAAAATATAACTATGCTTACATACTCTGAAGGAAAAAAATTTTTAAGTGAAAGTATAGCTAAATATAAAGGTTCTATTCAAGATGAAAAATATGGATATAGATTTTTTTATGAAAATTTATCTAGAACTTATACTAAAATGAAAGTAAAAAAAGTTGAAAAATGGACAGGAAGTTAGAACTTTTTATCCTAATGGTAAATTAAAAATCTGTTGGAATTTACAAGGATAATATTTTAAATGGTCTCTATAAAGAATATGATGAAAATGGAAAAATTAATAAAAAGAAATCAAAAAAATAATGATTTTTTTAGGAGAATAAGAAGGAGAAGAAATGTTTATAAGAACAAGAAGATTGAGAAGAAATGCACTAACAAGAGAAATGGTGAAGAATATAAGTATAGAAACTAGTTCACTTATCTATCCTTTGTTTATCTGTGAAGGGGAAAAATATAAAGAGTGAAATAGAGTCTATGCCTGAACAATTTAGATATTCTCTAGATAGATTAAATGAAGAATTAGATGACTTATTGAAGTTGGGAATTAATAATATATTACTTTTTGGTATACCAGCTCATAAAGATGAAGTTGGAAGTCAAGCCTATGATAAAGAAGGTATAGTTCAAAAAGCTATAAGACATATTAGAAAAAAATTATTCTGATAAATTTTTTTAATAGTAACAGATGTATGTATGTGTGAATATACATCTCATGGACATTGTGGAATATTACATCATCATGATGTGGATAATGATGAAACTCTTAAATATATAGCTAAAATAGCTCTTTCTCATGCAGAAGCAGGTGCAGATATAATAGCACCTTCAGATATGATGGACGGAAGAATAGCCAAAAATTAGAGAAATTTTAGATGAAAAATAATTTTTAAAAGACATACCTATAATGGCCTATAGTGTTAAGTATTCTTCAGCATACTATGGTCCTTTTAGAGATGCTGCTGATTCAGCACCAAGTTTTGGAGATAGAAAAACTTATCAAATGGATTTCAGAAGTACTAATAATTTCTATGCAGAAGTGGAAGCAGACTCACAAGAAGGAGCAGACTTTATAATGGTGAAGCCAGCTATGGCATACTTAGATGTTATAAAGTCTGTATCAGAAGTAACTCATTTACCTATAGTTGCCTATAATGTAAGTGGAGAATATTCTATGGTTAAGGCAGCTGCTAAAAATAATTGGATAGATGAAAAGAAAATTGTTATGGAAAATATTTTTGCAATAAAAAGAGCAGGAGCAGATATAATAATAACTTATCATGCAAAAAGATATTGCTAAGTGGTTGATTACTAAATAAAAAAATTGTGTATATTTTTTTTGTAAATATATGCTATAATAGTATTATATAAAAAGGGTAACAAAAATAAAAAGTACTAAAAAAATGTTAAAAGGAAGTGGTAGTATGAAATTATCAATTCATGGAAGAAAAAAATTACTTTGACTGATGCAATCAAAAAAATATGCTGAAGAAAAAGATCTCAAGAGTAGAAAAAAATTTAATGATTCTATATTAAAGATCGATGCAACCTTAGCTGCTTCTAAATTGAAAACAGGAAATGCTCATGTAACTGAAATTCTAGCTTATTTAAGTGGAAGTACTTTGAAAGCTACTGCAACAGAAACTGATTTATATGCTTCAATAGATAAAGCTGTAGATATTATGGAAAAATCAATTGAAAAAAACATAAAGAAAAAAACGTAGTAGAGCTAAAACTCAAGATGACACTAGAAAGAAATCATACAGTTTTGATTACATAGTAGAACCTGAAGAAAAAAACTTTCTGATGAAAAAGAAACTTGTAAGAGTATATCTACCTCTAAAAACCTATGGAAATATCTGAAAGCAATTTTACAACTTGAATATTTAAATAGAGTTTTCTTTGCTTTTTACTAACACAGAAACAGGAAAAAAATGGCTGTAGTTTATAAAAAGAAAAAGATGGAGACTATGGAGTTATAGAAGAATAGTTTTAAATAATTAGGAATATCAAGAGAATTATTTTAAGTTAAATCTTAAAATGGTTCTCTTTTTTTATTTATTAAGAAAATATGAATTTAAAAAAAGTTTGAATAAAAATAGTATGTAAGATTGTACAGTAATTCTTTTAGTTGTAATAAAAGTAGATATAATAAAAAAAGTATTTAATTTGCATTTTGTAAAAATAATGTATAATATACTTAAATATAACATTTATACTTTTTAAAAATTGTATAATTTTATAATTATATTAAATGTTATAAAATGGTAAAATTGGGAGGTAATAATATGGGATTAATAAATTATATTCATGAAAAAAACGTCTTGAAAAAAAGAAAGAGCTGAAAAGAAATGAAAAAGATAGTTGGAACATTGAAAGTTCTTGCTGGTGTAGGAGCTGGATTTACATTAGGTATTTTATTTGCTCCAAAAATCTGGAAAAGAAACTAGAAAAAAATATCTCAGATGCCACTAAAAAAAGGACTTAATTATGTAGGTGAAAAATCTTGCTAATGCTAAAAATTATATTGAAGAGAAAAACTTCTGATATAAGAGAAGCTCTTGCTGAAAAAAATATGATGAGCTTACAGATGAAACTATTTCAGAAAAGGTTGAAGAAATTGGGGAAGAAGTAGAAGAAGAGGTTGAAGAAGTAGCTAAAAAAAGTTGAAGAAAAAAAGCTAAAGAAGTAAAAAGAAAAAAACAAAAAAAGTAGTTAGAAACTAGGAGGAAATATGGTAACAATAAATTTAGATATGATTTTAAAAAGTTCTTCTAGGTATCTCACTTGCGATATTTCTTATATTACTTTTTTTATAATATTAATAAAGATAATTTCTATTGTCTCAAAAAAATAAATTCTCTATTAGAAAAAGAATAAAAGAGCAATTAGAAAAATAGTATTAGTCAAATTCCTAATTTAGTAAAAAAATAGTGAAAAGAATATTAGAAAAATACCAATGAAAAATTTAGAAAAAAATAAATATATTAGTAGAGGATGTGACTGATATATTAAAAAGCTTCTAAAAGAAATATTGTTAATAGTTCTACTAGTGTGTCAACTACTTTAGAAAAATATCAAAAAAATGTTTCTAGCAATGTTGCAGAATCTAGTAGATATATTGCTAATAATTTTGCTGGGAAAAACTAGTGGAAGTAGCAATAGTGGTGGAATTATGGCCACAATCGATACTATTTTTAGATTGCTGGGATATATTTAAAACATTACTTAAAAAAAGAAAAAAATAATCATTAGTAATTAGGAGAAAATATGGGAATAATAGCTTGGTTAATACTTGGTGCTTTTTTTCTGGGTGGATAGCTAGTATAATAATGGGTAAAAAATGCATCAATGGGTGCAATAGCCAATATAGTAACAGGAATTATTGGTGCTTTTATTGGAGGAGTTGTTTTTTTAACTTTTTTTGGTGCTCAGAAAGTAACAGGATTAAACCTTCATAGTGTTTTAGTATCTATAGTAGGGGCTTGTATTTTTACTTTGGATATTAAATAAAAATTAGCAAAAAAATAAAAAAATATTAATTAAAATAGAAAAATAGGCACATGGTGCCTATTTTTTTCGTTTTAATAGGATATTATTCTTATAAAAAAGTCAGAGTAAAAAAATATTAAAAAAATTTCTATTGACAAAAAGCGACTCAATGTTATAAAAATTTTTCTGTATTTAAGATAAAAAGATGACGGGAGGAATGATAGGTGAAAAAGGAAAAAAATTGGGAATTTCCGACAGCATATACAGTATTATTTTTTTAATTTTAATTTTGGTAACAGTGCTAACGCATATTATACCAGCAGGAAAAATACAATAGACTTTCTTATCAAGAGAATAGTAAGGAATTTGTGATAGAGAGCTATGGAAAAGATGATGAAAAAAATTACCAGCTACCCAAGAAACTTTGGATAAGTTAAATATAAATATAGATGTAGAGAAATTTACAAATGGAACTATTAAAAAAACCTATGGCTATTCCTAATACTTACACTAAAGTAAGTGGACAAGCTCAAGGTGTAGATGATTTAATTTTAGCACCAATTTCTGGCTTAGCTGATTCTATAGATATAATAATTTTTGTTTTTAATACTAAGTGGTATAGTGGGGATAGTAAATAAGACGGGAACATTTTTCTCTTGCTATGAAGGCTATATCTCAAAAAAACTAAGGGAAAAAGAATTTTTACTTGTTGTGATAAGTTTTATCTTCTTTGCAGCAGGTGGAACAATTTTTTTGGAGCTTGGGAGGAAACAATACCTTTTTTTATTCAATATTGATACCTTTATTTTTTTAGTAAATGGCTTTTGATCCATTAGTTCCAATGGCAACTATATTTTTTTAGGTTCTGCTGTGGGTTGTATGTTCTCTACAGTAAATCCTTTTTTTCTACTATAATTGCATCAAATGCAGCTGGAATTTCTTTTAATGAAGGTTTAAAAATTTAGATTTGGGGCTCTTGTAGTATTTTTCAATAATAGCTTTAACGTATCTTTATAGATATATTAAAAAAAGTTAAAGTAAATCCTGAAAAACTCTATTGCCTTTGAAGAAAAAAAGATGAAATTAATGAAAGATATTTAAAAAAATTATCAAGAAGAAACAGGTATAAAAATTTAATTGGAGTAAAAAAATTAATATTGTTTTTTTATTTGTAGTTCAATTTGCTATTATGATATGGGGAGTAGCTTCACAAGGTTGGTGGTTCCAAGAAGCAGCAGCTCTATTCTTCTTTGTATCAATAATAATTATGCTTGTGTCAGGGCTTAGTGAAAAAAAGAAGCTGTTAATGCTTTTTATTGCAGGTGCTTCTGAAGTTGTTGGAGTTGCTTTTAATCATAGGACTAGCCAGAGCAATTAACATTGTTATGGAAAATGGAATGATTTCAGATACTTTACTTTTCTATTCTTCAAATCTAGTTTCAGAAATGGGTAAAGGATTATTTGCAGTAGTATTATTGTTTATATTTGTATTCTTAGGAATTTTTATTCCATCAACATCGGGATTAGCGGTATTATCTATGCCAATACTTGCACCTCTTGCTGATACTTTAGGACTATCAAGATCTATTGTTGTTGATGCTTTTTCTTGGGGACAAGGATTAATTCTATTCATTGCTCCAACAGGATTAATATTTGTTGTTTTACAAATAGTAGGAATACCTTATAATAAATGGCTAAAAATTTGTAATGCCACTTCTAATAGTTATCACAATACTAACAACTATTATGATATATATTTTATCAGTATTCTTTAGATAAAAATAAAAAAAGTAAAAAAATAAATGATGATAATGCTATCGCGCCGCCCTATAATGGTGAAAAGAGCCTTTGTGGAGCTCTAGAACCATTTATAGGCTGGCAGGTAGCGAATACAAATTATTTTTTTACTTTTTTTAATTTTTCTGTAAAAGTGTATTGTTCATTTTTTTCTTATCAAAAAGAATAGATGTAAGTTTTTTTCAGCTTCTACTTCAACTTCTTGAGTTGTAGGTTCATATTCAGTTATAACTCTTTTAGATAAAAATACCAGGTCTAGATTTTTTTGAAAAGATGAAGTTATTGTATGTTTTCCTGGTGTAAGATAGAAAAACTTGTTTAGTACCTTCCATAGTAAAAAGTTTTTAGGCTTTTCGTTATCTATAGCGATAAGGCTTATACTACTAGGAGTAAGTATGTAACTTAGTAAGTTTGAAGAAGTACTTCCAATATAGACTTTTTGCAGCCTTAGGATTTTGTTCTAACCATTCTTGTACGTCTTTTTTTCTTTTTCTTTGTCATTGTCAATAAAACTACTGAATATCCACACATAACAACAGCCATTACAATAATGTAAATATAAAAAAACCTTTCATAAATCTCCCTCTCCTTTAATTATTTCTCTTTTTATAGTTTTTTTATTTTGTTAACTTGTTCGCCAGTTAATTTTAAATCAGCCAATAGATGTTTAAACTGTCCAATACCGATTAACTCACAATCTATATGAGTTCTATTTTCATTTTTCATCGATAGCATAGAGAGTACATTCTGTATCTCCTCTTGAAGAAACAGTTCTTGCCCGAAAAATGATATTTACTGAATTCATATACATCTTCTTTTTTTCCATTTTTTTAACAATAAGTTCTTTATCAGTCACAATTATAGTAATGAAATTTCCCCAGATTACCAACCAGATATATAATAAAAAAATAAGACTAGCTATAATAACTGAAATTAGTTGACTTAACCAGATTTGTGCTATGAAGAAAAATAACAAGTGAAAGAACTGCACCACATAAAAAAATTAAAAAATTACTCGATATATTCTACTTTTTATACTTTTTTTCCATTTATATTTCACCCCCTCATATTTGGTAAAAATATCCATGAAAAGTATAACACAATTTTTATAAGTTGTCAATAAAAATCAATGTATTATATAGCTAGTCTATACAAAAAAATTCTTATTTTATATTTGCATCTTTAGTGTCAATAATTATAGTGACAGGTCCATCATTTAGAAGTTCAACCTTCATATCAGCACCAAATTCACCTTCTTGAGTTTCTATACCAAAAACTTTTGAATTCTTCAATAAATTTTTAAATATAAATCTTTAGCATAATCAGGCTTAGCTGCATCAATAAAAGAAGGTCTATTTCCTTTTTATAGAATTTCCGTAAAAGAGTAAATTGAGAAATTATTAAAACCTTTCCTTTTACATCTTCTAAAGAAAGATTCATTCTTTCCTCTTCATCTTCAAAAAAATTCTTAAATTTTTTTAGTTTTGTTAGCAAAGCCATTTGACTTCTTTAATAGTGTCTTCGTGAGTAATACCCAAAAAGAACTAGAAGTCCCTTGTCAATTTCTCCTATTGTTTTTTTCCATCAACGTTTACCTTAGCATACTTAACTCTTTGTATAACTGTTCTCATAAAAAAATCACCTCGTTTATTTTTTTAGATATATAAAGTTCATATATAATGTTTAATTAGTACTTTGTAAAAAAACAAAAAGTATGATATAATTAATCAAATAATTTTTTTAAGGTAGGTTAATAAAATGAATAATGATATTATTTTAACAGAATTTGCAAGAGTTATCAACTCTGATAGATACCAATATACAGAAAGTGATATTTTTTTCTTATGGAAAACATGCAAAAATAAGATTGCAGTTTTTTTGATATGTTTTTTTAGAAAAAAACAGAAGATGGAGGATTTGCTGTTGTATCAGGAATACAAGAGGTTATCCATCTAATAGAAGTTTTAAATACTACTTCTGAAGAAGAAAAAAAGAAAATATTTTTTTCTAAAGTTTTAGAAGAAGAACATCTGGTAGATTTCTTATCTAAGATGAAATTTACAGGAGATTTATATGCAATACAAGATGGAGAAATAGTTTATCCTAATGAACCAATAATAACTATAAAGGCTCCATTGATACAAGCTAAAAATTTTAGAAACTCCTATATTAAATATAATGAATATGAATTTAGGAATTGCAACTAAAGCTTCAATGGTAACAAGAGCGGCAGATCCTGTAAAAGTTCTTGCTTTTGGAAGTAGAAGAGCACATGGTTTTTGATAGTGCTGTTCAAGGAAATAAGGCAGCTGTTATTGGTGGATGTTTTGGACACTCAAACTTAATTACAGAATATAAATATGGACTTCCTTCTAATGGAACTATGTCTCACTCATATATTCAAGCTTTTGGAGTTGGAGCTGAAGCAGAAAAAGAAGCTTTTGTTACTTTTATTAAACATAGAAGACAAAGAAAAAGAAATTCTTTAATACTTTTAATTGATACTTATGACACTATCCATATAGGAATTGAAAATGCTATAAAGGCTTTTAAAGAATGCGGAATAGATGATAATTATGAAGGAATCTATGGAGTAAGATTAGACTCAGGTGACTTGGCATATCAATCTAAAAAATGCCGTAAGAGATTTGATGAAGAAGGATTTACTAAGGCAAAAATTACTTTGACAAATTCTTTAGATGAACAGTTGATAAGATCACTTCGTGAACAAGGGGCTTGTGTAGATATGTATGGTGTTGGAGATGCCATAGCAGTAAGTAAATCATATCCTTGTTTTTGGTGGAGTATATAAAATAGTTGAATTAGATGAAGAACCATTAATAAAAAAATTTCAGGAGATGTTATAAAAAAATATCAAACCCTGGATTTAAAGAAGTATATAGAATATTTGATAAAGATGGTTATGCTTATGCAGACTTAATAAGTTTAGTTAAAAAAATGATAAGGACAAAGAAAAAAATTATTAAACAATGAAGACTTTACAATAAGAGATGAAAAAAATATGATTTCAAATCAAGTCTTATTGAAAAAGATAAGTATACATTTACAAAAATTAACTAAACAATATATAAAAAGATGGTAAGATTGATAAAGATTTATATGATGAATTATTTGATATTATGAAATCTCAAAAACATTATTTCGATTCTTTAGCTAAGGTTTCTGAAGAAAGAAAAAGACTTGAAAAACCCACATAGCTATAAGGTAGACTTATCGTCTGACTTAATAGAATTAAAATATGGTTTAATTAATAAGATAAAAAATGTCTAAGAAAAAAATATTAATTTTTTTACTTATACTATTTTTTTCATAATAATGTATAGTAAGGAAAGTACAATGAAATTTGAACAAATAAAAATATATAGAAAGAAAGACAGGGGAAATAAAAAAACGGAAAAGGTTATGGGAGAAGGAGCATTAAAGTTCCTTTTACTACAATCCTTTTTGGGAAATTAGCTTTAAATGCTGTTGTAAAAAAAGAAAATTTGTTTCTGATTGGTATGGAAGCAAGATGTCTAAACCTGAATCTAAAGAGAAGATAAAAAGACTTTGTAGAAGAAATGGGTATAGATATGAGCGAATACAAGAGATCTATAGATGAGTACACAAGTTTTAATGATTTCTTCTATCGTGAATTAAAAAGAAGGAGCTAGAGATATTGACTATGATGAAAAAGGTAATAGTTTCTCCAGCGGATGGGAAGATTTTAGCCTATCAAAAATATAAAAAGAAGTCGATAAATTCTTTGTCAAAGGCTCTGAATTTACTTTAGAAGAGTTTTTTTAATGATAAAGATCTAGCAAAAAAATATGAAGATGGAACTTTTGTAATAATCAGACTGGCACCAGCTGATTATCATAGATTTCATTTTCCAACAGATGGAGAAATTTCAGAAGTTAAAAAAAGATTTCTGGAGATTATTACTCTGTTTCAACCCATGCAATAAAGACTAATTTTAGAATATTCTGTGAAAACAAAAAGAGAATATGCAATACTTAAAAACTAAAAAAACTTTGGAGATATTGCAATGTTTGATGTTGGAGCAACCATGGTTGGTGGAATAGTTCAAACATATAAGGCAAATAGCTTTGTAAAAAAAGCTGATGAAAAAAAGGATATTTTCTTTTTTTGGTGGTTCAACTTGTATCCTAGTTTTTTTGAAAAAAAGGTAAGGTTGAGATAGATAAAGATATATTAGAAAAATACTCAGAATAAGATAGAAACAAGAATTTATATGGGAGAAAAAAATTTGGAAATGAAAAAAACTAAATACTTTAAAAATAGGAGATTTAGTTATTTATGGCTTCTTGATAATATTCTTTTCAATACTTACATTAAAAAAATAGGTAGTTTTAAAAAAATGTTAAAGGAGCAAAAAGCTGAAATATGGGTAGATGGAGAATTAAAAATACGTCTATCCTTTACAAGAAGAAGAAAAGAATATTTTTTTGTTGATACTAATTTAGGTGGCTGTAATGTACAGTTTAAAGATAATATGGTAAGGGTTACAACTTCTAATTCTCCACTTAAAAATAGCAGTTAAACAGGGATTTATTAAGTCACCAGGAGAAGTTATAATAGGTATACCAGATAGATTGGTGGTTAAGGTAGTAGGTGATTCTGAAGATGATTCAGAATTAGATTTTTGTAGCAAGATAAATTAAGAGGTTAAAAAAATTAAATGAATTTAAAAAAATATAATGAAAAATTACAGGAATAATTTTTAATTTTTTTGTGATATTACAGTCATATTTTTACAAATCCAGAAAGTTTCTCAACTATAATTGGAAGATGGACAGGATATTTTTATGACTTTTGATTATGGCTATTTTTTTATAGCCATTCTTTTTAGAACCAATAGAAAAAAATATTTAAAAAAAGAAGAGTAAGATAAATGATATTTTTGGCAATAAGCCTATCAATAGTTTTTTTGTAGTTTTAATAGTTATAATTATGTCTTTGATAGTGATACCAGAAATTATTTCATCTTTAAAAAGTTCTTAATGATATGTATCCAGCTATTTCAGAAAAAAAGCAATGACACTAGGGAAAAAAACATAACAGATTATTTAGCAGAAAAGAATATATATACAGTGAATACAGAAGAATTAAATAATAGCTTTACTAATTTTATTAAGAATAATACAAGTAATATAAAAAGAATTTGTATTTGCCTTTTGTTGGAGGACTTGTTGGTTGGACTCTAGGTTTTACAAACTTAATTATCGCATTTACTTTGGCATTTTTTTAATTTTATTAGATAAGAAAAAAATCTTATGAAGACATTAGAAAAATCTTATAAAAAAATAATTTTTTTGGAGTGAAAAAAATACTCCTTATGTTATGAATAAATTAAAATTGTCAAAAGATATCTTTATAAGTTATATCTCAGGAAAAAAATAATAGTATCTTCTATAGTTGGACTATGTGTATATATAATTTTACTTATAACAGGAACACCTTATGCAGCCTTAAGTGCTATCTTATTAGGTGTTGGAAATATGATACCTTATGTTGGTTCAATTTTTTTGGAGGAATAGTAGCATTTTTTTCTTAATTCTACTAGTTGCTCCAATAAAAAAACTTTGATATTATTGATAGCAATAATCATATCTCAATTGGTAGATGGCTTTTATAGTAGGGACCCTAAAATAATAGGTAATAAAAGTTGGTTTAAGTACTTTTTTTGGGTTATGGTTTCTATGATAATTTTTTTGGAAATTTATTTGGTATAGTAGGAATGTTTTTTTAGGAACACCTATATTATCAATAATAAAATTATTCTATGTAGATTTATTAAAAAGAGCTGAGCAAGGAGGCAAAGAATGATATTTATAGCAAGTGCAACAATGGGCTTGGAAAGTGTTGTAAAAGAAGAATGCCTTGCTCTAGGCTTTAAAAAAATATAAAAAGTATTTGATGGTAGAGTTGAGTTTGAAGGAGATTTTAAAAGATTTAGTTAAGGCTAATATATATTTGAGATGTTCTGACAGAGTTTTTTTATAAAAAAATGGCAGAGTTTAAAAGCTCTTAGTTATGAAGAATTATTCCAAAATGTAAAAAGCTATTGAATGGCAAGATTTTATAGATGAAAATGGAGAATTTCCAATTTCTTGGGTTAGTTCAGTAAAAATCTAAATTATACTCAAAGTCAGATATTCAAAGAATAAGTAAAAAGGCTATAGTTGAAAAAAACTAAAAAGAAAAAAATATAAAAAGAGAAATATTTTTTTAGAAAATGGAGCGTTGTACTCTATAAAAAAATTCAATGTCATAAAGATGTATTTATAGTTATGTTGGATAGTTCAGGTGAAGCTCTAACAAAAAGAGGCTATAGAGCAGTAAAAAGATTGGCTCCTATAAAGGAAACTTTAGCTGCGGCTCTAGTGTACTTATCAAAATGGAAGCCTGATGAAGTTTTTACTTGATGCTATGTGTGGTACAGGTACCATTGCAATAGAGGCAGCTATGATAGCTAGAAATATTGCACCAGGAGCAAATAGAAACTTTGCTGCTGAAAAAAATGGTCTGTAATAGATGAAAAAAACTTTGGACAGATATAAGAGATGAGGCCTTCTCTAATGAAGATTTATCAAAAGAGTTAAAAAAATATGCTTCTGATATAGATGAAAAAAAGTATAGAAGTAGCCAAAGAAAAATGCTGAGAAGGCAGGAGTTGAAGAAGATATCATTTTTTTGAAGTTAAAGACTTTAAAGATATTGAAAGTCCTGCAAAAATATGGAGCAGTAATAGTTAATCCTCCTTATGGGGAAAGACTTATGAATGATGAAGATATAGAAGAATTATATAGAGATTTTTGGAAAAATTCTGTAAAAAAGAATCTAGCTAAATGGTCTTACTACATAATAACTTCTTATGAAGACTTTGAAAAAAAGCTTTTTGGAAAAGTGGCTACAAAAAAATCGTAAGCTATATAATGGCGGAATAAAGTGTTATTATTATCAATATTTTGGAGATAGAAAAAAATGGATATAGAAACTAAAAATAAAAAAATTTTTATAGATTATGCTAGGGAAGTTTGTCTTCAAAGTTTACTTTTAGCGGATAATATTAAAGTGGACTTAAAAAAAGTCAAGATAATCTATATGAAGTTGAAAGAATAGATAATGAAGTTATTTCAAAATATGAAAATATATATCTTTTACTAGATGAAACTACACTTTTTAGATATTTATAAAAAAAGATGAAAAAAAGTATTTGAAAAAAATAGAAGAAGCTATTAAAAAAATGGCAGAAGATAACAAAATAAAAAGATGAGTATATAAAGTCACAAATAAAGAAGAGAAAAAGAATTGAAAGGTAATTCTGGCTCGGAAGTAGTAGAAAGATTTTTTTAAATATAAGATAAAAAGAATTAAAGAAAAATAAAGGGTGATTTAATCCAAAAAAATAAATAAGGTTTTTGGATAAAGAAGAAAAAAACTAAACTTAGATTTATCTAATGCTATTCAGGAAGTAGAGCAAATAGAAATAATTGAAAAAAATTACAACCTGTGAGAGCAGAGTTTAGAAGTTTATCTTTGCAGTTTGACAAATGTCAAAAAAAGAATTAGAGGAGACAGAAAAATAAACTTTCAAAAAAAGTGGTACTATGAAATCTATGGTACAACTGACAAAGAAACTCTTCTAGAAGCATATAATACAAAGTAGAAATTAATTAAAAAAATTAATTTATAAAAAAATTTAATGGAAAGGAGGAGAGATGAGTTTACAAGCAATCATCAAAAACAAACAAGGGGAGATAAACCTAAATTTATTTTCAGATGTAGCACCTGTAACTGTGCTTAACTTTGTAACTCTTGCTAAAAGTGGATACTATAATGGTTTAAAAATTCCATAGAGTTATTGAAGATTTCATGATACAGGGAGGGATCCAACTGGAACTGGTGCAGGTGGTCCAGGATATCAATTTGGAGATGAATTTAAAAGAGGAGTAGAATTTACTAAAAAAAGGCCTACTTGCTATGGCAAATGCTGGGCCAAATACAAATGGTTCACAATTTTTTTATCACTCATGTTCCAACAGAGTGGTTAAACTACAAACATACAATCTTTTGGAGAAGTAGTATCACCTAAAGACCAAGATGTTGTGGATAGTATCAAACAAGGTGACACAATGAATGAAATCGTTGTAGTTGGAGATGTAGATAAATTAATAGAAGAAAAATAAAGAATTCTATACACAATTAAAGAATTTTTTTAAAAAAATCTAATAATTATCTTTTTGTATTTTAATTAAAAAAATATGTTGGAGGTAAATTTATGATTTTTATTAAATCCAGTTGTTCTTTCAGTTATTGTTATGACAGTTCTATGTCTATTAAAGCTTAATGTTCTTTTAGCTTTAATCGTTTCAGCACTAGTTGCTGGTTTTACTGCAGGTATGCCAGTAGGAGATATCATGGGTAACCTAATTAATGGTATGGGTGGAAATGCTGAAACAGCATTAAGCTACATTCTACTAGGAACTCTTGCAGTTGCTATAAATAGTACAGGTGTTGCATCTATATTATCAAAAAAAGATTGCTTCATTAGTTGATGGTAAGAAAAAAATTCTATTAATAGTAATTGCAGTTTTCTCATGTTTTTTTCACAAAACTTAATACCAGTTCATATAGCTTTTTATTCCTATATTAATTCCACCTTTACTAAAAACTAATGAATGAATTAAAATTAGATAGAAGAGCTATGGCTTGTTCTTTAACATTTGGTTTAAAAGCTCCTTATATAGCTTTACCAGTTGGTTTTGGATTAATATTCCATGGTATTCTTTCTACTGAAATGTCTAAAAATGGTATGGAAATAGCTAAAACTGATATATGGAAATCTACATGGGTTTTAGGACTATTTATGATAGTAGGTCTATTACTAGCTATTTTTGTTACTTATAATAGAGATAGAGAATATAAAGATTTACCTTTAAAAGGAATGGAAGAAGTTGAAGCAACAAATATGGAAGGAAGACATTGGCTAACTTTACTTGCTGCTATTGCTGCATTTGTAATTCAATTAGTAACAGGTTCTTTACCATTAGGAGCAATAGCTGCTTTAGCTGCAATGTTAGTGTTCAGAGTTATTAAATGGAAAGATATTGATGAATACATCAATGGTGGAGTTGGACTTATGGGTCTTATAGCTTTCATAATGCTAGTTGCTGCTGGTTATGGAAACATAATAAGAGAAACTGGTGCTGTTACAGAATTAGTTGACAGTATTCATGGAATGATAGGTGGAAGTAAAGCTTTAGGAGTTTCTGTAATGTTATTAGTTGGACTTTTAATAACTATGGGAATTGGAACTTCATTTGGTACTATTCCAGTTGTTGCTGCAATATACATACCTCTATGTATAAAACTTGGTTTATCAGTAGAAGGATCAGTTATAGTTCTTGCCGCAGCTGCTGCATTAGGAGACGCTGGATCACCTGCATCAGACTCAACATTAGGACCAACATCTGGACTTAACGCTGATGGTCAACACGATCATATTTGGGATACTTGCGTTCCAACATTCATACACTATAATATCCCTCTATTAATAGGTGGATTTATAGGAGGAATGTTCTTCTAAGATTATTTAGAAAAAAATAAAAAAATATAAAAAGTATAATGGATTAGGACTGTTACAGCTTGGCTGCACAGTCCCTAATTTTTTTAATTTATTAAAATTATAAGTTAAACAATAAATCATAATAGCTTGGTATAGGCCAAGCATCAGTAGCAATTTTTTTCTTCTAATTTATCTACTTTTTTTCTCTAAGATTTTTCTAATGTAGGTAAAACTTCATTAGAATAGAATTTAGCTCTTTGATATAAATCTTGAATTTTTTTATTGCTTTTTTTCTAGATTCTCTTCTAGTTTATCAGTTAAGATTAACATATCATTTTTTTAGTAAAAATTATATCTTTTAAAAATTCCTATATCATATTGGAATAAATCTTCATCTGGGAAAAATTTTTTTCTTGAACGATGAATAGATTTAGAAAGATTAGATATATATTTTTATAACGAAAGGATAAACTTGATTTCTAACAATTTTTTTATTCCAGTAGAAATCTCAAGATTACATTGTTTATTATATCTTTCAACATAGACATGGAATCTTGAAAGAGATTCACTTCTTGAAAGTACAGAATTTCTTTCAAATAATTGAATAACTTCTTCTTCAATTAAAGCAGGTAGACCTTCCACAGTATTTTTTTTAAATTAGAAAGTCCTCTTTTCTTAGCTTCCTCTACCCATTTTTTTTCCTCATAACCGTTACCATCAAATATAATTCTCTTATGTTTGTTATACTTGTCTTTAACTAGAGCAATAACAGCTTCTTTTTACAGTTTTATTTTTTTAATTCTTTTTTTCAAAAATATTCACAGTATTCTTTTTAATACATCAGCAACTATAGTATTTAGAACAAACATAGGAGTTGCAGGTGAAGCACTAGAACCAGGCATTCTGAATTCAAATTTATTTCCTGTAAAAAGCCATAGGAGAAGTTCTATTTCTATCAGATATATCTTTAGGAATTCTTGATATATTCTTATCTATAGTTATTTCATCTAGATGAGAACTTGAATTATTATTGAAGTTTGTATTTTCAATGTTTTCTAAGATATCTTCTAGTTGTTCTCCTAAAAAGATAGAGATTATAGCTGGAGGAGCTTCATGTCCACCTAATCTGTAATCATTTCCAGGTGTAGCAGTAGTAGCTCTAAGAGCAGGGGCATATCTATCCACAGCTTCTATCATAGCAAGTAAGTATACTAGGAAACTTAAATTGTTTTCTGATAATGTCTCAGGATCATATAGATTTATACCCTTGTCAGTTGATAAAGACCAATTACAGTGTTTACCAGAACCATTAACGTTTTTTTAAAAGGTTTCTCATGTAAAAAGTGCAACCATATTATGTCTGTTAGCAACTTTTTTTAATCATATCCATAGTAATTTGATTTTTGGTCAACAGAGACATTTGCTGTATTAAACATTAGAGCAATTTCAAACTGATTTGGAGCAACTTCATTATGTTTAGTCTTAGACATGACTCCAACTTTCCAAAGCTCATTATCAAGTTCAGCCATAAAACTTTCTATTCTTTCTTTAATTGTTCCATAATAATGGTCATTCATTTCTTGACCTTTTGGAGGTAGACAACCAAAGACTGTTTTTTTCCAGATAGAACTAAGTCTTGTCTTTTATAGAAAAAAACTTTTTATCAACTAAAAAAATATTCTTGTTCTACTCCAAGAGTAACATTAATATTTTCTGTTTCAGTATCCCCTAATAATCTTTTGAATTTTTTTAGAGCCTGTTCTTTTATAAGATTAATAGAACGAAGTAAAGGAACTTTTTTTATCTAAGGCTTCTCCATTGTATCCAACAAAAAGCTGTCGGAATATATAAAGTTTTTACAACCTTCTTCACCTTTTTAAAAAAACATAGGCGAACTAATATCCCAAGCTGTATATCCTCTAGCTTCAAAAAGTAGATCTCAGTCCCCCATTAGGAAATGATGAAGTATCTGATTCACCTTTCATTAAATCTTTACCTGAAAAATTTTGCCATACTAGTTCCATCTGAATTAATTGAAATAAAAAGATTCATGCTTTTCAGCAGTTAACTCAGTTAAAGGTTGAAACCAGTGAGTGTAGTGAGTCGCTCCTTTTTCTAAGGCCCACATTTTAATAGCGTTAGCTATTGTATCAGCAATTTCAAGAGTCAGTTCAGCTTTTCCGTTTTTTTGATTTGTAAAAAATTTTTTTGAAAAACATAGTCTGGGACTCTGTTCTTTAAGTTTTTTTTCAGAAAAAGCAGTTAACTCCGAAATTATCTAATAAGTTATTCATGATCTGTCTCCTTTAAAATATAAAAAAATGTAAAAAAATTAAAAAAATAATTATACATCAAATATATGATAAAAAGCAAATATTATTTTTTTATTATTTATTTTTCTCTGCTAATGCAATATATCTGTATACTGTAGATGTTGAACAAAAATAATTTTTTTAGAGACAAAATCAATAGAGTCTTTTTAAGTTAAAGAAACCTCTTTCATATAGAGCATAGATAGTTTGTTCTCTTTCTTGTCTTGTAGGTCTTCCTATAGGAAAGTTTAACTTAGTATTTACTTCATAATAAACTTTCTTCATATATGCATCTATATCTTCATCTTCATTATCTTCATCTGCTTCTTTTTTTAAAGTCATCATATAGAACATTGTATGAAACATCTGATAGATAGTTTTTTTGACAAACATGTCAGGGTGTATGATTCTAAGTAATTGGCAGTTCAATTCATGGAATTTACTATCGTCAAAAATTTACACATAGCATACCCACAACTTTTTGATTTTTCTTTTATAAGCATACTAGAAGAACGAACTTTCTTTCCATTTTTTTAAAAAGTACAGTATGATTTTACCATACTTTCTTCATTGTGAGAAGATTTATTCTTTAAAAATATTAATAGTTTCACTAGAAACTGTATCTTCTAATACTCTATCACTCACTTCACCATTAGCTATGGCTATCATTTTTACTTCTTCACCCTTAACTTCATGTAAAACTACTTCAAAAAGAAGGACCTAAACTCTTTCCTAAAAAAATTAACTAGCAATTTATATTGATTTAAAATTTCATTTTTCATAGCGTTTCCTCCAAGCCATAATTTAAGTTGCTATAAATATATCACTTTTTAAAAAAATATACATTTTTTTATTGACAATATTTTATTGTGTGATAAAATTATTTTATAAATACATTAAAAAGTTACTATTTTTTTATAAAGTGATAATTTTTTTAGTATATTATTTTCAATTAAAGAGTGCTGTCCGCTAATCAAAAAAATGACAACCGGGGTACTAAAAATTTTTTTAGGAGGTCTACAATGAAAGAATATTTACTTAATGTACCAGTGCCACGCTCTTTTTCTTATGTAAAACGTAACATACCTGAAGTGACAGTTGAACAAAGAGAACGTACTTTAAAAGCAACTCACTACAATGAATTCGCTTTTCCAGCAGGAATGTTAACAGTTGACATGTTATCAGACTCAGGAACTACAGCTATGACAGATCAACAATGGGCAGCTATGTTCTTAGGGTGATGAATCTTATGGAAGAAACAAAGGTTACTATGTATTGCTTGATGCAATGAGAGATTGTTTTGAAAGAGGAGATAATCAAAAGAAGATTATAAATCTTGTTCGTACAGATTGCCAAGACATAGAAAAAATGATGAATGAAATGTATCTTTGTGAATATGAAGGTGGATTATTCAATGGTGGAGCTGCTCAACTTGAAAGACCTAATGCATTCTTAATGCCTCAAGGTCGTGCTGCTGAATCTATTTTTATTTGAAATAGTTCGTAAAAGTACTTGCTGCTCGTGAACCAGGAAAAGTTTTTACTATTCCATCTAATGGTCACTTTGACACTACTGAAGGAAATATAAAAACAAATGGGATCTGTACCTCGTAACTTATATAATAAAGAATTATTATATGAAGTTCCAGAAGGTGGACGTTATGAAAAAATCCTTTCAAAGGGGATATGGATATAAAGAAATTAGAAAAAAATTAATAGAAGTTGTTGGAGTTGAAAAATATTCCAATGATTTACACTACAATAACTAACAATACAGTTTGTGGACAAGCAGTTTCTATGAAGAGTATCAGAGAAACTTCTAAAAATTGCTCATAAATATGAAATACCATTTATGTTAGATGCTGCAAGATGGGCAGAAAACTGCTACTTTATTAAAATGAATGAAGAAGGATATAGAGATAAATCTATAGCTGAAATTGCAAAAAGAAATGTTCTCTTACTGCGATGGATTCACTGCATCTCTTAAAAAAAGATGGACATGCTAACATGGGAGGAATTTTTAGCTTTCCGTGATAAAGGATACTTCTGGAAGAAATTCTCTGAATTTAATGAAGATGGATCAGTAAAAAAACTGATGTAGGAATTTTTATTAAAAAGTTAAACAAATATCTTGTTATGGTAATGATTCTTATGGAAGTATGTCAGGACGTGACATCATGGCTCTTGCTGCTGGACTTTATGAATGTTCTAACTTCAACTACTTACATGAAAGAGTTGAACAATGTAACTATCTAGCAGAAGGATTCTATAAAGCTGGAGTAAAAGGTGTTGTTTTACCAGCTGGAGGACATGGAGTTTATATCAATATGGATGAATTCTTTGATGGAAAGAGAGGACATGAATCATTTGCTGGTGAAGGATTCAGTATTGAACTTATCAGAAGATACGGAATACGTGTTTCTGAATTAGGAGATTATTCAATGGAATATGATTTAAAAACTCCTGAACAACAAGCTGAAGTTGCAAATGTTGTTAGATTTGCTATAAATAGAAGTGTTTATTCACAAGAACATTTAGATTATGTAATTGCAGCAGTAAAAGCTCTTTATGAAGATAGAGAAAGTATTCCTAATATGAGAATTGTTTCTGGACATAACTTACCTATGAGACACTTCCATGCCTTCTTGGAACCTTATCCAAATGAAGAAAAAAATAAAAAAATTAAATATTTTTGAATAAATTAAGCTGTTGTATTTCTGTCATAACTCCTCTTTATATAATACTGAACAAAAATATACAACAGCTTTTTTTAGATTAAAAGGAGGCTTACTATGAGTGAAGTAGAAAAAAACGTGATGGCTTTTTCCACTAAATGGGGCTTTATACTAGCTTGTATAGGCTCTGCAGTTGGAATGGGAAATATTTGGAGATTCCCTGTTCTTGTTTCTGCAATGGGTGGAATGACTTTTTTTAATTCCTTATTTTATATTTGTAATTTTTTTATTGGTTCAACTGGAGTTATAGAAGAATTTGCTCTAGGTCGTTCAGCTGGTGCAGGTCCTGTTGGAGCATTTGGAATGTGCACTGAGATGAGAGGAAATAGAAGTATAGGGGAAAAAATAGGAATTATCCCAATACTAGGTTCTCTTGCTCTAGCAATAGGATACTCTTGTGTAATGGGTTGGGTTTTTAAATATGCTTGGATGTCAATAGATGGTTCTATGTATGCTATGGCATCAAATATGGATGTTATAGGCTCAACTTTTGTACAAACAGCCTCAGCTTGGGGAGCAAACTTCTGGATAGTAGTAGCATTGATAGTAAGTTTTATCATTATGTCAATGGGAATAGCAAGTGGAATAGAAAAAGCAAATAAGATTATGATGCCAGTATTATTTATTTTATTTATTTTACTAGGAATATATATAGTATTTCAACCAGGATCTTCTGGTGGATATAAATATATCTTTACAGTTAATTTAAAAGGATTAGCTGATCCTAAAGTTTGGATTTTTGCTTTTGGACAAGCATTCTTCTCACTTTCTGTTGCAGGAAATGGATCAGTTATTTATGGATCATATTTAAGTAAAAAAGAAGATATACCTAACTCTGCTAAAAATGTTGCTTTCTTTGATACATTAGCAGCTTTACTTGCAGCCTTTGTAATAATTCCAGCAATGGCAGTTGGGGGAGCAGAATTATCTTCAGGTGGACCTGGACTTATGTTCATATATTTAATTAATATTATGAATAATATGGCTGGTGGAAGAATAATTGAGGTTATTTTTCTACCTATGTGTACTTTTTTTGCAGGAGTTAGCTCTATTATCAATCTATATGAAGCACCTGTTGCTTTTTTTACAAGAAAAAAATTTAAGTTTAAACGTATTCCAGCAACTGCAGTTATTCATATTTTTAGGTTGTGCAGTAGCTATTTGTATACAAGGAATTGTTTCTCAATGGATGGATGTTGTTTCTATATACATTTGCCCACTAGGAGCATTACTTGCTGCTGTTATGTTCTTCTGGGTTGGAGGTAAAAAAATTTGCAGAAGAATCTGTTAATATGGGAGCAAATAAACCAATAGGAAGTTGGTTCTATCCAGCTGGAAAAATATATCTATTGTCTTTTAGCAATAGTTGCATTAATTGCAGGAGCACTTCTTGGAGGAATAGGATAGAAAGAATTAATATATATTAAAAAAAGGACTGTTTTTTTAGCAGTCCTTTTTAAATTTATTATAAGGTTGGTATGATATCACAAAAAAACTTTTTAAAAAAATTTATTTTTGTTTTGCAAATTAAATTTCTTCACATAACTATTATACATCTAAAAAAATAAAAAAAGCAAGTGTTTTTTTAGAAAAAAATTTTTTTATATGAAAAAAATAAGTAAAAATAAAAAAAGTAAAAAAATAAGTGAGTTACGAATGGAAATTTTTAGATAAAAAAATCAAATAGAATGAGCCGAGCAAATGCAGGAGTGTTTGAGTGCAACGAGTTTCCTGATTTGCAGCGAATTCTTGATTTTTATCGTTAAGAAATTTACTCAGTAACGAACTATTTTTTTACTTTTTGTGAATTTATAACAGCCTCATATTTTTTTACTTTCAATATCCTTAGTTTTTTTATATTTTTTTATTTATTGTTTTTTTAGACTTATAGAAAATAATTTACTGCCTTCTGAGTAGCTGACATCCATATCAAAAACCATTCCACTCACCTTTAGCTCTATCATCTGTAGCATTCAATTTTTTTCTTTATACCAATCTATAATTTTTATTAGCATCTTTATCACTTTTTACAGTAAATGTCTATTGATGTGATATTTTTCATCTTTATCAAGAAGAACATCATAATTTCTGATTTTTTTAGCTCATCATGAATAGGAATATTTAAACCATCTAGAATTTTTAGGTAGTTTAACTGAACCTAAGTCAGATTGAGCAGAAATTCTTGTAGTGCCATCATCATAAGTAGTTTTTTTCAGCTTTTCCTCCTGTAAAGTTACTATATAAAGAATATAGAAAGAATCCCAAGCAAAATGCCAATGGAATAAGTACTACCTTTTTTTATAGCCTCTTGATGTAAGTAATGTAAAAAAACTTCCAACTTTTTTTCATAATCTCCTTCTCCTTTTTAATTTTTAAAAATAAATACACTAACTATTATACAACTTTTTTTCTTATTTGTAAATAAAAAAAGAGACTATTAGAAAAAAAGTAAAAAATAGTTCGTTACTGAGTAAATTTCTTAACGATAAAAAAATCAAGAATTCGCTGTAATTTCGGATCTGTAAGAAACTCTAAATGAACAAGGTCATTAAGACTTTTCTAAGATCGCCAACAAGTTGGCTTCAGACACTCCGATAATTACTCGGCTCATTCTATTTGATTTTTTTATCTAAAATTCCATTCGTAACTCACTTATTTTTTTACTTTTAATATTCTTAAATTTTTAATAGAGTTTTTGAATTATTGTTTTTTTAGATTTATGAATTATGCCAGAACACTCGTGACTCTAGCACTCGTAGGGTGTTAGTCATGAGATGAATAGCATATTTTTTTGTTTACAAAAAAATTTGAAATAATTAAATATATGTAGTATAATAAAAAAATGATAATAAAAAAATATTGAATATTTATTTTGGAAGAGGATATGTGTATTCAATTCAATATCATATAGTGTGGTATGTAAAATATAGAAGATATATCCAAACTCACAAAGAAAGATGAGAAGGAGGAACTATGGCGAATTATGTATTGACATTAGCTTTAAAAAAACTGAACTATGGCAAGAACATATTTTTAGAAAAAGAGACTAAATATAGCTAGAATGATATATAATTCTTGCCTTAGTGAAATTCTTAAAAAGACATAGAAAAAAATGATAAATTCTTCTGAGTATAAAGAAATTAGTAATTTAGATAAAAAAAGAGCAATCTAAAAAGATATAAAGAATTAGATAAAAAAATATTCAATATCTAAATTTGAATTAAATAAGTATGTGAAACCTATGACACAAAAAAATTTAAAAAAAGAATATAGGTTCTCAAATGGGACAAGAATTAGCTGAAAGAGCTTTTTGCGACTTATGAAAAAAATTTAAGTATGGTAAAGCTAAAAAAAGTATATTTTAAAAAGTTATGAAAAATTTCTATTCTGTTAGAGAAAAAAAGGTAATATTACGGGACTTAGATTTTTTTAAAGAAGATTGTTGCATATCTTGGTTAGGGCTTAAAGATTCCTGTAATAATAAAAAAATAATGATAAATATGCACAAAGTTGTTTTTTTAGATAAGTTATTGTATTGTAGATTACTTAAGAGGGTTGTAAATGGAAAAAAATAAATACTACGTTCAAATAACTTTTGAGGAACACCTCCTAAAAAAACATAAAGTTGGTGGAGAAAAATGAAGTTGGAATTGATATAGGAACTTCAACAATAGCAATCGTTAGTGATAATAAAGTAGAATTAAAGATTTTAGCTAAAAAAATATAGAAATAAATGAAAAAAAGAAAAAAACAAGGCTACAAAGAAAACTAGATAGACAGAGAAGAGCAAATAATCCTAATAAATATAACAAAAGATGGCACAATTAATATAAAAAAATAAAGAAAAAAATGGAAAAAAGAGCAAATCATATGTAAAAAAACAAAGTTAAAAACTTTCAAATTTACAGAGAAAAAAATCGCAGAGAAAAGGGAGCAATCTCATAATATTTTTAGCGAATAGTATACTAGAAATTGGAACAATAGTAAAAAGTTGAAAATATGAGTTTTAAAAGCTTTACAGAGAAGAAGCAAGAAAAACTGAAATATCTGAAAAAAACTGGAAAAATTTAAAAAAAGAAAAAGAGATTCGGAAAAATCTTTATCAAATAGAGCACCTGCATTATTAATTGAAATAATAAATAGAAAAATTAGAATATATTGGAAAAAAATATAATAAAAATTGATACTTTTTAAAAGTAAAAAGCTAGTCAACTAAATCATATTACAAATGAATATGAAAAGAAAAAGTCTATCAAAAAGATGGGTAGAAATATTAGGAAATAAAAATACAAAGAGATTTGTATTCTGCATTTTTTTAATAAAGAATGTAAAAAGAAAAATTTAGAAGAAGTAAATATAGAAAAAAAGCACAAAAAAAGAATTTAAAAAAATTTTGTTAAATTGCATAATGAAGAAATTGAAAAGAATAAAAAAAGGAAATGTAAAAAAACATTAAAAATGCATGGGATTTTAAAAATAAAAAAACTGGTTTTGAACCGAGCCAACAGGACGCAAATGTTCTCAATGGAGAGCTTGTCCATTAAAGTCTTAAGGAAATTAGCTAGTATTTGAATACTAGATATTCAAAAAAGAAACTAAATAGTACTTAAGAACCTCGCGACTCTAGCACTCGTAGGGTGTCAGTCATGAGAGGTTCAGACCAATCGATAATTTCATTAGCATCTTTATTACTTTTTACAGTAAATGTCTATTGATGTAATATTTTCATCCTTGTCAAGAAAAAAACATCATAATTTCTGATTTTTTTAGCTCATCATGAATAGGAATATTTAAACTATCTAAGATTTTAGGTAGTTTAACTGAACCTAAGTCAGATTGAGCAGAAATTCTTGTGGTACCGTCATCATAAACAGTTTTTATCTATATCTCCTCCTGTAAAATTTTCTGTATAAAGAATATAGAAAAGAATCCCTAAAGCAAAAATGCTAATGGAATAAGTACAACCTTTTTAATAGCCTTTTAGATGTAAGCAATGTAAAAAAACTTCCAACCTTTTTCATAATCTCCCTCTCCTTTTAAATTTTTAAAAATAAATACACTAACTATTATACAACTTTTTTTCTTTATTTGTAAATAAAAAAAGCTGTTGCAAAAAGTTAAATTTTTGTTAATTTGCAACAGTCTTATTTTTTTAATAATTATTTAAAGTATTTCTTTAAAAAGTTTATCATATTCTCCATTAGCTTTTTATTTTATCAAGAGCTGCATTGATTTTTATCTAATAATTCTTTATCATTTTTTTCTAACAGCTATAGCATAGTCTTCTTCTTCAGCAGGTATAGAAGCTATAACAAATTGTTTATTATTAGCAGTATATTTTTTTGCAGGTTCTGAATCAAGAACTACAGCATCAACTTTATTTTGAGAAAGTGCCATGATAGCAGCATAAGAAGCATTGAATCTTTCAACTTTTACACCTTTGATTTCACTTACAACAGTGTCTCCTGTGAATCCTAACATAACTCCAACTTTTTTTACCTGATAGAGTCTTTAAAACTTTTTAAAGATTTGTCAACACCTTTAGTTATAACAACTTGTTTAGCTTTAAAATATGGTTTAGAGAAAGCAACAGCTTTTTTTCTTTCAGGAGTTGCAGACATTCCAGCAATAACCATATCAACTTTTTTAGTTTGTAGAGCAGGTAATAAACCATCAAATGCCATATCTTGCACTTTGAATTCTAAACCAGTTTCTTTTGAAATAGCATCTAATAAATCTATGTCAAAACCAACAACCTTATTTTTTTCAAGATATTCAAAAGGTGCAAATTCAGCATTTGTTCCAACATATACAACTTTGTTTTTAGCAAAAGCAGAAACAGAGATAACAACAGACAATAAAGACATCAACATTAACTTAAAAAAATTTTTTTCATAACAATCACTCCTTAATATTTATAATTTTTTTATTTGTTTAAAAACCTTATTTAAGAAATCTTTTAATTCTTTCATTTGTAGGATTTTTCAAAAAAATTCTTTAGGTGAACAATCCTCAATAATTTCACCTTTATCCATAAATAAAATTCTATTCCCAACATTTCTAGCAAATCCCATTTCATGTGTAACTATAAGCATAGTCATACCTTCTTTTTGCAAGATCTCTCATAACATCAAGAACTTCTTTTTATCATTTCAGGATCTAGTGCAGAAGTAGGTTCATCAAAAAGTATTACTTCTGGCTTCATAGCTAGGGCTCTTGCAATGGCAATTCTTTGCTTTTTGTCCACCTGATAATTGAGTAGGATAAGAATTAGCCTTATCTGATAGTCCAACTTTTTCAAGTAAAGAAAGTGCATATTTTTTTCAGCTTCTTCTTTGCTTTCCTTTTTTTAACCATTATAGGAGAAAGAGTAAGATTATCTAAAACTGTCATATTAGGAAATAGATTAAAGTGTTGAAACACCATACCAACTCTTTCTCTAACTTTGTTGATATCAGTATTTTTTTATCCATTAAATCCATACCATCTATATAGATATGTCCTAAAGAAGGTTCTTCTAATTTATTGATACATCTTAGAAAAGTTGATTTTCCACTTCCAGAAGGTCCAATTATAGAAATAATTTCACCTTTTTTTATTTCAGTTGAGATATTTTTTTAAAAACTTCTAAATCTCCAAAAATTTTTTTATAAATTAGTTATATTAATCACTTACTTTTTAACCCCCTTTCAACTTTTCTCATAAATACAGTGAAAATTGATGTCAAAAATTAAATATATAAATCCAACAGCAAGTAGAGGTTCAACTCCTCTATATGTTTGGCTAGTTATAATACTAGCTGATCTTAATAAGTCTATTCCACCAATGAATCCAATTATTGAAGTTTCTTTCAATAAAGTTATAAATTCACTTACAAGGGCAGGTAGGATATTTTTTTGATAGCTTGAGGTACAATAATTTTTTTCTCATAGTTTGAGAATAGCTAAGTCCTAAAAGCTCTTCCCTGCTTCCATTTGACCTTTATCTAATCCTTCAATACCAGCTCTTATAATTTCTGCAACATAAGCTCCTGAGTTAAGTCCAAAAAGCTATTCCACCTATAACTAGTATAGGAGTTTCTCTTAAAAGCTCCAACAAAAATTAAGTTTGCAAGTATCATAAGTTGTACAACTACTGGTGTTCCTCTTATAACATCTATGTAGATGTATGCAATTTTTTTGACAAAGGATTAAAGTTTTTCAAGAAATTTGATCCTTTTAAATGGATACCAATGAGATAGCTTCATAACTGCTAATAAAAAGTCCTAATACTATACCTAAAATTGCTGAGAATAACGTGATACCTATTGAAAAAAATAACTCCATCGACAATATACATATATCTGTCATCTGTTAAAAAAAGGTATCTTTTTAAAAATTTCTAAATATTCCATTCTGACCCCCTAAGTTAAAAAAATAAGAATAAAAAAAGGAAATAAATACATATAGTATTTTTAAATTTCCTTATCTATAAACAAAAAAATAATATAAAAATAAAAAAACACAGATATACTAGCATCTGTGGTAAACTTTTTAATTATAAATCAAAAAAAGACGTATAAAAAGCTAAGCTAATATAAATAGATAAAGGGTTACTTTATTAAATTTTTTTATCTTTCCTTATCATTCTTCTCCTTAGCATAACTTCCTTCTCCTTTCAATTAGTTTTTTTAACATTATATTATTATGTTTTAGTAAAAAGTCAAGGATTTTTTTAACAAATTTATTGACTTATGATATAATTAAGAAAAAAATATTTCTAAAAAAATGCTCTTAGGAGGCTATATGGAACTATTAAAAAGTACAAATAAAAAAATTGGCAAACATTTTCAAATATAAGTTTAGAATGTAAGGAATTTTTTTGGTTTTCATAGGAGAATCTAGTACAGGAAAGTCTTCATTTATGAAAGCCTTACTATATTTTTTTCAAGCACGTAATTTACATAAGGGAGATATAAAAAAATCCTGAGCTTCCTTTAGAGATTATTGGAACTTTAAAAGGAGAAAAGGGACATATTTTTCAGCTTAGAATTTTAAATAATCCTTATCAAGATACAAGATATTTTTATAAAAAAATCATATTTCAAAAACATGAGAAAGATAATAGAAATTGGGAAGAAATAGATGAAAAAAAGAATACAAAAAAACATATTTTTTTGGAGTTTCTGTTTTTTTATGTGCCATCATATATGAAAATATCGCATTTGAATTTTTTTAGTTGAAAAGATTATTTAGAAATGAAAAATTTAAGAAGATATCATAAATATTATAGAAGATTTAAAAAAATTCAATGAACAAAAAATGAGTTTTGGTTTCTATAGGCACCTTTTTCATAGAATTATTAAATGAGATCATTGAAAAAGAAAAAAGATCATAATTTTTTTGGAATAATACAATCTTACTTTGGGAGGAACCTGAGTTTTTATTTAAATCCTCAGCAAGAAAGAGCTTGCTATGAAGCCTTGTCTGAAAGTACAAAAGTTAGGACTTATGTCTGTTGTATCAACAAACTCTAGTTGTTTTATCGAAATTGAAAAATTATCAATCACTTTGTATTTTTTTAGAAGAGTAAAAAGGAGAAATAGAAATTTATCAATATAGTGGAAATTTATTCTCAGGTGATGAAGTTACAGTCTTTAATATGAACTATTGGATAAATCCTGATAGAAGTGAGCTTTTCTTTTGCAAAAAAAGTTATCTTAGTTGAAGGACAAACAGATAAGATAGTACTTTCTTATCTTGCAAAAACACTTAGGTGTATTTAAGTACGAATATTCGATTATTGAGTGTGGAAGCAAAAAGTTCTATACCACAATTTATAAGACTTTTTAAATGCTTTTTCATATTCCTTATGTGGCAGTTTACGATAAGGACAATCACTACTGGAGAAATGAAACAGAGTTAATGAATTCAACTTTAAAAAAATAAAAACTATACAAAAATTGGTTTCAAAAAAATCTTGGAACTTGGGTAGAGTTTGAAAATGATATTGAAGAAGAAATATATAATGAATCAAGAGATAAGAAGAACTATAAAAAAATAAACCTTTTTATGCTTTAGAAACAGTTATTAAATCAGGTTATGTTCTTCCAGAGAAATTAAAAAGAAAAAAATTATAAAAAAATTTTTTTGAATAGAAAAATAAATATTTATAGGGGGCTAATATGGCAGTAAAAGTCAAAATTGGAAAAAAAGATGGATTTAAAAAAAGATGCCTATGTAGGCTTTTAGTTGGACAACATTTTTTTCTTTGGATTTTGGGGTTCCTTCGTTTAGGTTAGATTTGAAAAGGATTTTTAGTATTTTTTTAGGAATAATGCTATTTCAAACAACTACAATTCTATTTTGTAATAATAAATGCACTAAAAAACTTGAGGAATTTTATATACTAACTATTTTTTTTATATTCTCTTATATAGGGATTAATTATATTATTAGTTTCTTACTTGCAATTTATTATAATAAGATATATACAAAAAAATATGTTGTTAGATGGATGGAAACCTATGGATAATGATGAATATTCTCTTGCAATATTAGGAAGTTATGGCTATATAGAATATGAAATTGATGCACAAGATGAAGAAAAAAATAGCAAGATGTAAAGGATATATAGCTGAGGTAAAAAAATGAAGAAAGACGTAAATGGCTCATCTTTTTTTAATACCTGTATTTATGACTGTTTTATCGATAGTAGTTAGTATAATTGGACTAATAGCACTTATAAAAAGTATTATCAAAAGTAGGGTACTAAGGGGGAGTTATGGCTATAAAAAGTTAGATTAGAAAAAAAGAGGGACAATTAAAAAAATGCCTTTGTAGGCTTTTAGCTGGACAACATTCTTCTTTGGATTTTTGGGTTCCATTGTTCAGAGGAAAAACTTAAAAGATTTTTGCTTATTTTTTTATGTTTTTTTCTTTGTAAAATTATTATTTTTGCAGTACTTGCAAAAGAAATGTTTGATATAGTTTATATTGGGGTAGAAGAAAGTAAATTTGAAATTTCATATTATATAATAGTGCCTTTTATCTTAATGACAGCACTATATCCAATAGATATTTTTTTAGCTTTCTCATATAATAAATATTCCACAACTAATATGTTTAAAGAAGGTTTTTATCTTATCGAAAATGATGAGTATTCAGCTGCAATTTTAAAAAGACTACACTTATTTACCTTATACAGAAGAAGAATTTGCTGATGAAGAACTTTTTAAAAAGATACGAACAGCATGTAAAAAAGCTAGAAAAGTCTGAGAAAAAAATAAATGTGTTGTAGCAATTATAATAATGGCTTCTTATCAAGTATTCTTAGGTGTTGTATCATCAGTGCCAACTATATTTTTCATTTTTTTAGATAATATCTAGTGTGTAATTCTAACAATTATTTCAGGTTTCACAGGAATAAGTATAAGTAAAAAAATAGGACTATTGCATATAAAAAAAGTAAAAAAATAGTTCGTTACTGAGTAGATTTTTAAAAAAATTTTTCTTTGAGAAATAAAAAAAACTTTAGTTATATATAACGATTACTTGCCAGCCTATAGTGTTTCAAGAGCTCCACAAAGGCTCTTTCAACATTATAGGACGTCGCAGTAATCTTATTAAAAAAAGCTATAAAGTATTTAGCTCAAAGAAAATTTTTTTAATATTCAATTAGAATTTCTCTCACTTATTTTTTTACTTTTTAGATTAGAAATATAGTATGCATAGTCCTATTTATTTTTAAAATATAGGTAATGCTTCAAGGAAAAATGATATCTTTTCTATCTTTTGCTTCACCTTCAGCAAGTATAGCAGCCTTTGCTACGATATTTGCACCAGCTTTTTTTCAACTAATGTTTCAAGGGCTTTTTAAAAGATTGACCAGTAGAAATAACATCATCTACCAAAAGCAACTCTTTTTCCTTTAATTTTTTTGTGCATCTATACTATTTAAATATAATTTTTTTGAGAGCCATTAGTTGTTATAGAATCTACATCAACTTCAATAGGAGCTTCCATATAGGCTTTTATACTTTTTCTAGCAACAATATATTCATTTAAATTTAAAACTCTAGAAATTTCATAAGCTAATGGTATACCCTTTTGCTTCAGCAGTTATTATGAAAATCAACATCAGGTAATTTTTTTGGCTATCATAGGAGCAGTCTTTCTAACAATTTCAGTATCTCCCAAGATAACAAAACTAGCTATTGATAAATCATAAGAAAGTTTAATTATAGGTAATTCTCTTTTAAGTCCAGCAATGTTTAAAGTGTAAGTTTTCATAATGTTCCTCCTTATCCTATGAAAAATAAAAAAATATATTTAACAACTAAAAGCTACAAGTAGACCAATAAAGGGGTCATTTGCAGCAGTAACTGTCATAGCAGTTGCAGCAACAACGTAATCTTGTGGTGTTCCTCCTGAAAATGCAAGAGAAGCATTTGTAGGTACTGTTACTATAGCTCCTAAAATAAATAAGAAACCATGAACAGAGTGCCCAGGAATATATTTACTAATCTTAGGTAATAAACCAAAGAATAAGATAACTGCCATTATTACCATCATTAAAACACCACTATTTAAAGGATTTGGTGCAGCAGCAGTAGCAGATATGATAGCTTCAACTGGTCCACCACCAAAAAGTGAAGAAACAGCATCAGCAAGTCCTGAGTATATAGTTAAGTGGTCTATATTGGCTTCATATTTTTCCTGTCATAGAAGCTGTAATATTTCCAAAAGGCTATATTAGCTCCAATAGTCAAACAAGCAAGAGCCAAAGAACCACGAATGACATTGAAATTTAAGATAGGTTTTTTTATTTCAATTTTTTTGTAATTTTCAACAATTCCACCACCAAAATCTATTTTAAAGATGTTAGCAACTAAACTTGAGAATATAACACAGACTACAATAGTATAAACTAAATTTTTGTCCAAAAAAAGAAATAAGTTATAAAGGCTGATGCAATTGAACTAGCAGTAACAATTCTACTTTCTTTTAGCCCAGATAAAGCTATTCTGGCCAACATTATTCCAACTCCAGCCATCATTGCATTTATAATTGTTGAACCTGCAAAGTCAACTATTATAGAAAAGAGTTCCAGTAAGTCCTAAAATAACCATAGTTATACCTGAAAATAAAATTATTGAAAGTCTTTCTCTAATATCTTTTCCTAGCATTCCAGCAAGAGCTATTGTTTCAGCTTGGAATGAAATTGGTATAACAGAACCATATAACAAACAAGCAACCGCACCAACAACAAAAACCAAAAAGCAGTTGGAACAGAAGCAAAAACCATAAGTAGCAGCTAAAAAGAGCTTGAGGAATACCATTTAAAAACAACTCCTAAAGCAGCAAGTACATCACTAAGTGTCATATAAAAACTCCTTTTCTATTTATATAATATATATATTAATATTCTATGGGAGAAATGATTAATTGTCAAGAAAACTTATGCTATAATAAAAAAATAAAAAAATTAGCTTTGGAGGATATATGAAAAAGCATAAAAAAATATAATGATACAAGGTACAGGCTCATCTGTAGGAAAAAAACATTAATAGTAGCGGGACTATGCAGAATATTTGCACAAGATGGGTATAGAACTACACCTTTTAAATCTCAAAATATGGCTCTTAATTCTTTTGTGGATATAGAAGGCTTAGAAATGAGTAGAGGAACAGTTATTCAAGCTGAGGCAGCTTATGAAATTCCAAGAGCCTTTATGAATCCTATTTTATTAAAACCTAATTCTGATAATAATTCACAGGTAATAATAAATGGAAAGGTTGCATATACTGTTGATGCTAAAAACTTACTTTTCGAAATTCAAAAAGATTTAAAAATAGCTTTAGATTCTTATAAGAATAACATAGAGGCTAATTTTGAGATAGCTGTTTTAGAAGGTGGAGGTAGTCCTGCAGAAATAAATCTAAGAGAATATGATTTAGTAAATATGGGCATGGCTGAACTTGTAGATGCACCTGTTATATTGGTGGGAAATATAGATATAGGAGGAGTATTTGCTTCAATCTATGGAACAGTGATGTTATTAGATGAGCAAGATAGAAAAAAAGAATAAAGGGTTATATCATCAATAAATTTAGAGGAGATAGTGATTTATTAAAACCTGCTATTGAAATATTAGATAAAAAAATTTAAAGATGAAGGATTGGATATAAAAATTTTTTTAGGAGTATTACCTTATGATGATTTAAGAATAGAAGAAGAAGATAGCCTATCTGATGAAGATAAAAGAGTTTATTCAGATAACAAAGAATATATAAATATCTCTGTTATTAAGACTAAAAAAATGTCGAATTTTACTGATTTTCATGCTTTTTAAACAGTATGATGATGTGAGACTTAAATATGTATATGATGCTAAAGATTTAGGAAATGAAGATATAATTATTTTTCCCTGGAAGTAAGAATACTATCACAGACTTGGAAGACTTAAAAGCAAAGAGGAATTTTTTTGAGAAAAGTAAAAAGAATTAAAAGAGAAAGGAAAAAAATTATTGTAGGGTATCTGTGGTGGCTTTACAGATGCTAGGTAAAAAAATCTATGATCCTAAACATCTTGAAAGTAATATTTTTAGAAACAGAAGGTTTTAATTTTTTTTGACTATGAAACTACTTTTGATGAAATAAAAGAAAAACTGAGCAAGTAACAAAAAAAGACTAGAGTTAACAGAGGGGATATTAAAAGATTTTTACTAACTATGAAGTAAAAGGTTATGAAATTCACCAAGGTATATCAACTTTTGATAGTCCAGTGATTTGTAAGGAAAGAACTTTTTGCTACATATATTCATGGAATTTTTCGATAATTCAAAGTTTACTAATGACTTTTTTTAAATATAGTAAGAAGAGAAAAAAATATGCCAGAACAAAAAGAAATTTTTTTCTTTTAATGAATTCAAAGAAAAGGAATATGATAAGTTGGCAGAGCTTCTAAGAAAAAAATTTAGATATGGCAGAAATTTATAAAATCCTTGAAAAAAATAAAAAGATATTATATTTTTTTATCACTAATGATATAAAAATTTTAGACTAAAAATATTTACTATTTTTTTTAAAATGTGTTATACTATCAACTAAATTAAAAAATAGGAGACATTAAAAGATGGAAAGTATTTATAAGATGGTTGATGCCGTTAATGGTTTGTTGTGGGGAAAAAATATTTTAGTTTTCATGCTAATAGGAGCAGCTTTATATTTTTTTCTTTTTAAAAACTAAATTTATGCAATTTAGATTATTTCATAAAATAGTAAGAGTTTTATTTAAAAAAATGAAAAAAATAAAAAAAGGTGGTATAAGTTCACTAGAAACATTTTTCTTAGGTACAGCTTGTAGAGTTGGAGCAGGAAACATTGCAGGGGTAGTTGCAGCAATATCGCTTGGAGGACCAGGAGCTATATTTTTGGATGTGGTTAGTTGCAATGCTAGGTTCAGCAACAGCTTTTATTGAATCAAGCTTAGCAGTTATTTATAGAAAAAAAGAAAAAAAGATGGTTCTTATACAGGAGGAACACCATTTATTATAGAAAAAAAGGCTAAATATGAGATGGTTGGGAATTATCTATGCACTAGCATCAGTAGTATGTTACTTTGGAGTAACACAAGTTATGTCTAACTCTATTACTAGTTCAATAACTTCTGTATATACTTGGGGAGCAGAAAATAAATTCCTAAATTTACAAAATATTTCATCAATAGCTGTAGCTGTTATGGTTGCCTATGTAATATTTTTTTAGTAGTTCTAAGAAAGACTCTATTATAGAATCTTTAAATAAGATAGTTCCATTTATGGCAATTATATATGTTGTGGCAGTTATTTATATCTTAGTTATAAATTTAACAAATATACCATCAATGATAGGAACAATTTTCTCTCAAGCTTTTTGGTGGAAAAAGAAATATTTGGAGGAACATTTGGAGCAGTTGTTATGAATGGGGTTAGAAGAGGACTATTCTCTAACGAAGCAGGAAGTGGAAATTCAAACTATGCAGCTGCAGCAGTTCATATAGATAACCCTTCAAAACAAGGAATGGTTCAAGCTTTTGGAGTATTTATTGATACCTTAGTTATCTGTAGTGCAACAGCTTTTATAGTTTTACTTGTACCTGAAAGTACAATAGCAGGTTTATCAGGAATGGGACTTTTCCAAGCAGCTATGACTTATCACCCTATCTTCAATAGGAGCACCTTTTGTTGTGATTCTAATGTTCTTCTTCTGTGTAAGTACTATACTTGCAGTAGCTTTCTATGGTAGAAGTGCAGTTAATTTCATACATGAAAGTAAATATTTAAATATAGGATATCAAGCTATATTAATATTGATGATATATATTGGTGGAATAAAAACAAGATATGTTCATTTGGTCTTTAGCAGATTTTTGGATTAGGGATAATGACAGTTATAAATATCTTAGTTATAATACCTATTGCAAAAACCAGCTTTAGATGCACTAAAAAAATTATGAAAAAAGAATTAAAATAAATAGATTGACTTATTCTTATTTTATTGCTAATATATGAGCAAGTTAGTACAGAAAAAAATCTAACAAAAATAAGAAGGAGGAAAAAAATGAAACGTAAATTAATAATGGTACTTATGTTTGCATTAATGTCATTCTCACTTTTTGCAGCTAAGACTAATAAAAAAAGGAAGATGTTAAAGTTCCAAATATTGTTCTTCAAGACCAATATGGGAAAAAAACATAATCTAGCAGATTATAAAGGAAAGGTAGTTGTTATAAACTTCTGGGCGACTTGGTGTGGATATTGTGTTAGAGAAATGCCAGACTTTTGAAAAAAAGTATATAAAAGAATTTGGTTCAAATTCAAAAGATGTAATAATCATAGGAATTGCAGGACCAAAAATCTAAGTTAAATGCTAACAATGTAGACGTGTCAAAGGAAGAAATAACTGCATTCTTAAAGAAGAAAAAAATATAACTTATCCTACTTTAATGGATGAAACAGGAAAAAAACTTTTGATGATTATGGAGTAAGAGCTTTCCCTACAACTTATGTAATAAATAAGAAGGATTCCTTGAAGGATATGTTAGTGGAGCTATAACTGCAGATCAACTAAAAGAAAGCAATCAATGAAACTTTAAAGAAATAGTAATATAAAAAAAGAAGCTTTACAGCTTCTTTTTTTATATTCTTTATTGATTTTGAAAAAAAGTAAAAAAGTGATAATTAGAAAAAAATTGTAGAAAGCCAAATAGCCTTTTCCAAAAAGAAATCTTCCTAAAAAAATATTGAAAGAGTAGCACCTATAATAAATGATAATATCATACTTAAATGGCTTAAAGAAATTCTCAGTTTACTATCATCTCTAGTTCTTAAAAAAATCTAACAAAAATTAGCTGAAGCTTGTTTAACATGATTTGTGCAGAAAGGAGTAGCCATTCCCATACCATGTGCTTTCTCAAAAGTATTGAATTGCATTGCAGCAGTAAAAGCTATAGGGAAGTTAGTAAATTCATAAGGAGCAGCCTCAGGAATAAATCCTAGACATATAGTAACAATAATACTAAAAAAATTAATAATATTCTTTCCCATATAAGAAAAAGATGTTTTTGTTAATTTTTTTAGAGATAAGTTCAGCTGTTATTATTCCACAGAAATAAGCTAAAAATGTAGCAAGTGCATTTTTTATAAGTGCAGTATCCCAAGTTGCAATTCCCAATGATAGAAATACTAAGTTTCCTGTTTGAGCATTTACAAAAACTCTACCTCTTAAAGAGAAAGTAAAGCCACCAAAAAAATCCAGCAATCATCATTAACATACAGAAAAAGCCAAAGTCTTTCATTTGGAGCAAATTCTTCTTTGTTATTAAAAAAATTTGTGCAATTTTTCTTTTATTCATATCTCATCCTTTTTATATTTTTGTAAGTCTTGTCTTATTCAAAAAGCGTCCACAGAATGAACGCCTTTTTGTCCTATTTTTATCAAATAAATGTTGTATTTAAGTAGCAAAAAGCTACTATTAAATTATATATTATAACTCTTTACTTGTCAAATAATATATTCTATATATGCTCTATTCAATAATAATTAAAATTGTGATATTATATAGATAAATTTTTGAGATGTATGATAGAGGTAAGAAAAAAATGAAAGTTAAAATAAATAATATAGACTTATTCAAAGTAAAGGATAATGAAAAATACATATTATGGTTTTTTTCTCAAGAGTGGTATGAAGATGAATGGCAAAGAAGAGCAGGTTGTGGAGCAACAGTAGCTTCAAGTATAATAAATTATTATAATCAAAAAGATAATTTTTAAAGAAGTTGGAATTTCAGATGCCTTAAAAAAATAATGGAAGAATTATGGAACTATCTTCTTCCAACTGAACAAGGGTTAAACTCAATAAAATTATTCTATGATGGAATCAAAAAGTTATTATGATGGTAAAGAAGTTACTATAGATTACATAAATGTGGATATAAAAAAATAAAGTTAGTTTAGAAGAAATAATTAAATTTATCTATAAAGAATTGAGTGAAGATAGACCACTTGCTTTTTTTAAATTTGTGTAATGGAGAAGAAAAATAATTTAGACAAATGGCACTGGGTAGTTATAGTAGAGATGTTTGAAGAAAAACGGAGAACATTTTTTTAAATATAATAGATGATAAAGAAATCATAAAAAAATAAATTTATCTTTGTGGTATAGAACTATTAAAAAAATGATGGTGGTTTCATAACATTTAAATAAAAATTTTAAAAAAATTAAAAATAGTTGAAATTATATTAAATAACTGCTATTATTGTTATAGAGTAAAAATTATTTTTTTAAATAATTTTTAAAAATGACTTTAATAATTATGTGGACTAAGGTAATTTTATTAAATTTTATTAAATTCAGGAGGTTTCAAGAATGACTGATATTCAAATTGCACAAGCAGCAAAAAAAGGAAAAACATTGTAGAAATTGCTAAAAAAATAGGGTTAACAGAGGACGATATAGAACAATACGGAAAAATATAAAGCTAAAGTTAATTTAGATGTTCTTCAAAAAAACAAATAGACCTAATGGGAAATTAATTTTAGTAACAGCAATAACACCTACTCCAGCAGGGGAAGGAAAATCTACTGTAACTATAGGGCTTACTCAAGCTTTAAACAAGATTGGTAAATTATCAGCAGCAGCTATAAGAGAACCATCTTTAGGACCAGTATTTGGAATGAAAGGTGGAGCAGCAGGTGGAGGATATGCTCAAGTTGTTCCTATGGAAGATATCAACCTACATTTCACTGGAGATATGCACGCAATAGGTATAGCTCATAACTTAATCTCTGCTTGTATAGATAACCATATCAATTCTGGAAATACATTAGGAATTGATATAACTAAAATAACTTGGAAAAGAGTTGTTGACATGAACGACAGAGCTCTTAGAAACATTGTTATAGGACTTGGAGGAAAAGCTAACGGATACCCAAGACAAGATTCTTTCCAAATCACAGTTGGATCTGAAATAATGGCAATACTTTGCTTATCTAACTCAATAACTGAATTAAAAGAAAAAATCAAAAATATAGTTTTTGGAACTTCATTAGAAGGGAAATTATTAAGAGTTGGAGATTTACATATAGAAGGAGCAGTTGCAGCACTTCTTAAAGATGCTATAAAACCTAACTTAGTTCAAACTTTAGAAAATACTCCAGTATTTATCCACGGAGGACCTTTCGCTAATATAGCTCACGGATGTAACTCTATACTAGCTACAAAAAAATGGCATTAAAATTAACTGACTATGTTGTTACTGAAGCAGGATTCGCTGCAGACCTAGGAGCAGAAAAATTCATAGACATCAAATGTAGACTTGGTGGATTAAAACCTGATTGTGCTGTTATAGTTGCAACAGTTAGAGCTTTAGAACACCACGGAAAAGGTGACTTAAAAAGCTGGTCTTGAAAAACTTAGATAAACATATAGACAATATCAAAAAAATAAATATAAATTACCATTAGTTGTTGCAATTAACAAATTCGTAACAGACACTGATGAACAAATTGATATGATAGAAAAAAATTCTGTAACGAAAGAGGAGCAGAAGTTTCTCTATGTGAAGTTTGGGCAAAAAGGTGGAGAAGGTGGAATAGACCTTGCTGAAAAAAAGTTTTAAAAAGCAATAGATAATAACAAAGTTGAATTTGATTATTTCTATGATGAAAACTTAACTATCAAAGAAAAAAATCGAAAAAAATCTGTAAAAGAAATCTATGGAGCAGATGGAGTTATATTTGCACCTGCAACTAAAAAAAGTATTTGATACAATAGCAGCTGAAGGTTTAGAAAAATCTTCCTGTATGTATGTCAAAAAAACTCAAAAAAATCTATTTCTGATAATCCAGCATTATTAGGAAAAACCAAGTGGATTTAAAGTAACTATCAACGATTTACGTCTAGCAGTTGGAGCAGGATTCGTTATAGCTATGGCAGGAGATATCATAGATATGCCAGGATTACCTAAGAAACCATCAGCAGAAGTAATAGATATAGATGAAAATGGAGTTATCTCTGGATTATTCTAAGAAGATTTTTTTCAATCCTAATAATATAATTAAAATTGAAGCTGTTGCAAAGAGCAACAGCTTCTTATTTCTATATATCAATTTATTTTTATAAAAAAATCAGTCCAACATTGAATGTTAGACTGATTAATATTTTTTTATTTTATTTCACAACCAAAAATGAGTTAAGATAGCTTGATAGATTAAGTTGGCAACTAATCTTGAAGTTCTATCGTCATAATCATATCTTGGACTGATTTCTGCAACTTCTAATGTTAAGTTCTTTTTAGTCTTTGCAATATAATTTAAAAGTCCTATAGCTTGGTTAGGCCAAATACCAAATGTTTGAGGTGCACTAACTCCAGGTGCACAAGTTATGTGGAATACATCTGTACAAATAGTCAAATGTATATAGTCATTTCTTTCTAAGATAGGAGTGATGTTTAAATCACTTAGTTTTTAAAAATATCTTCAGCTAAGTAATAAGTTACTCCAAATTTTTGAGCTCTTTCAAATAATCTCTTTGTATTAGAGAATCTTTGTATTCCTATAACAGTGTAGTCAAATTTTTATATTATTTTTTTTGACAGTCATCTGCTATTTGATAGAACATTGTTCCAGAGTTAGCTCCCTTACTATATTCTCTCATATCAAAGTGAGCATCAAAACTTATTATCCCAATTTTAGGATCTTTAGTTTTAGTTTTAGCATAAGATAAAATTCCATTGTATGTTCCATAGGCAATGTCATGACCTCCACCCATACATACAACAAAATAATCTTTAGATTTTAATTTAGCCACAACATCTGCTAATTTCATTTGAGCTTCTTCTAACTTACCATCTACAACATCTATAGGATCTTTTAAATCATAGAATTTAATATCTGTGTCAAAGATAGGGAAATTAGAAAGAGCACTTTTTAAATGTTTCCAACCATCAGCAGCTCCTAGTCTTCCATTGTTTCTTCTGATACCTTCATTAGAGTTATAACTAACAAAAACATACTTTTTTTACCATTATATTCATCTTGCATTAATTCGTCTAAAGTCTTAACTTGTATAACTTGATGTATTCTTAAAATATCACTATCATTACCGTCAACACGTCCACTCCAGTATTCCATTTTTTTCTCCTTCTATAAATAAAAATATTTAAAAATAACAATTTTTTTCTATAAGTTATTTACCCATTATAGTACATTGAACTATATTTGTAAAGTATTAATTAACTAATAAAAAGGAACTGTTGTAAATTCATAAAAAAAGTAAAAAAATAGTTCCTTACTGAGTAAATTTCTTAACTCACTTATTTTTTTACTTTAGTATTGAAATTTTAATTTTGCAACAGCCCCCTATAAAAAAATTAATTATTTCTTTTTGTTTCTTATAATCTTCAACTGTTCCATTAAATATTTCTTTTCTTGGAATACCTTTACTAAAAAGCATCATCTAATCCATTATATTTTTTTCTATAAGAACATTTTTTTAAATTTTAATGGAGGTATATCTATTATCTTTCCATTATCTAGTTGCACTTTTCCTATATAAGCTGTAAAAATCTCCTGTTATTATTATTCCTTGGTCATATACATATATATGATCTGAATCAGGTTTAGTATTAATAGCATACTCTTTACCATTACCATTTATTTTTTTATTGTTGAAGATAAAAATTTTTACATTATAATATGGTTCTTTTTCACGATTTCTATAATGATTTCTTAAATCATATATCCATATATAACTAAGAGGAGAACTTTCATTATCAAATTTTACTAGACTTGCTGATATAGATATATCACTGTTTTTATAGTTTTCTGGATAATAATAATATCTTGTATTTGTACATGCTGTTAAAAAAATATTAAAATTATTAATACTAAAAAAACTTTTCATTTATTTTTTTCTCCATTCCTGTATTTTTATTTAACAAAAACTTAACAAACTATGTTCGTACTACTTGCTACCTTCATAGTAACATCTCCAAGTTATATACTTCATCATTGGCTTTCACGATATTATCCCAATTGTCTATAATTTTTTTATATTATACAATACAGTTATAAAAATATAAAAAGTAACTTATTTTTTTAAATATGTTATAATAAGATACAATAAAAAAAGAGGTGAAGTTATGAAAAAAATATTTGTTATATTATTAGTTTTATTTTCTGTTACTGTGAGTGCAAAAACTCCTACTAAAAAAAGTTACTGTAAAGGTCTATAATAGTAAAGAATACTCTATAATTTTAGATAAATTTCTGACAAGAGCTGAGAAATATCTTGAAACAGGAGATAAAAAAAGTCTTTTAGATGACTATAAAAAAATATTGAGAGCAGTAGAGTTATGAAAAAAAGCATTGGAAGATAATTACGATAAAGATAAAGAAGCTTTTTTTCTTTAGTTGAAGTAGCATTATTTATGAAAAGCTCATATTCAGAAGGAGAAGATGCTAAAAAAACTGACAGATGAAGATTATAAAGAAATGCAAGAAAAAAATTTGTAAAAAAACAAAAAAATATAAACAACTAGAAGATTATGCAACTATACAAACTACAACTGATGTAAAATAATAAAAAAAGAAGCTATTGCAAAATTAAAATTTTAATCTAAAGTAAAAAAATAAATGAGTAACGAATTATTTTTTTACTTTTTTTATTATTTTGCAACAGCCTCTTTATTCTTAAATATTATAGTCTTTATCGTTTTGAAGTTCTTCCATCAATTCTTCATCAACAGGTATATCTTCTTCATACATACTTCTAATGACTCTTTCAAACGGAAGGATACCTACAGATAAGAATAGACCTTTAGGTAAAACCATTCTAAAAAGTTTTTTTAGTTTTATTAGAAACTCATCTATCTTTTTGTCTCCTAGTGGTAAAGTTACTAAGGCATCTGAACCAGGCCAAACTTTTGTTTGTTGGTGTTTAATTGACTTATCAATAGCTCTTTTAACATTATCTTCAACAGTGTAATAGTAGATTCCTATCTTTTCAAAGAATTTTTTTCTAGAAGTCTAACTTGAGTGTCATTTATATGTAATATTATAAGTTTTAAATTTTTCACTATCAGTATCATTCATATTTCTTATTTCATTCATTATTTAGCCCCCTTCTTTTTTTAAACCGCCAAAAAAACTTCTTTTTAGTTTTGCAGCTGCTTTCACAGTAAAGCTGTCAACAACAGAATATAATATAGGGATTAAAACTAGTGTTAAAATAGTTGAGAAAGATAATCCAAATATTACTGTGATAGCCATACCTTTGTAGAATTCTGAACCTTCTCCTAAACCTAAAGCCATAGGTATCATACCGAATACTGTTGTCATTGTCGTCATAAGTATAGGTCTTAATCTTGTTTCACAAGAATAGATAATTGCATACTCTTTATCATATCCCCGAGTTCTCATAGTCTTAATAAAGTCTATCAACACTATGGCATTGTTAACAACGACTCCAGCAAGTAGGATTACTCCTATCATAACCATTATATCTATAGGTTGTCTTAAAACTACAAGTCCCCAAATAACTCCAATTAAAGCCAGTGGTATAGAACCTATTATTATAAATGGTAGTATAAAGCTTTCAAATTGTGAAGCAAGTAGAGCATATATCAAGAAAATTGAAATTGACAATGCAAATGATAACTGACTCATAGTCTTTTGCATATTTTCAGCTTCTCCACCCCAACTGTATGAGATAGATGAAGGAGGATTTAAATTATTATATTCTTCAATTATCTTAGATTGTATTTCTCCTAGACCAACTCCACCATTATTACCAGAAATAGTAACAGTATAGATACCATTTTTTTCTTTCTTATTTCAGAAGTTCCTTCTGCATATTGAAGAGTTGCAACATCTGATAACTTAACAAATTTATTATCCCCAACTTTAATATTTAAAGAAGATAGAGTATTTATATCGTTTCTTTTTTTCTTTAGGAAGTCTAACTAAAAACATCTATTTCCTCAGTATCAGTTTTTAAAGTTACAGTATTAGCCTTATCTCCACCCAACATGTAGTAACTTATTGTTTGAGCAATAACTGTAGGGCTGATACCATAACTTGCTATTTTATCTCTATCTATATTCAGTCTTAATTCTATAATTCCTGGATCAAGAGTTGAAGATATATCAACCATACCATCATAAGACTGTAGTTTTTCTAAAAGCTGTTTACCAAATTTTTTTGATTTCATCTTGATTAGAACCTTGTAATAAGAATTCAACATCTTTTTGAGTTTGCCCACCAGAGAATTGGTTAGTCATAGACACTCTTGCATCTAAGACATTAGATGCTTTCTTTCTTATATCGTCCATAATTGTAAATACACTGTCTTTTTCTTGTATTCTTCTTACCAACATTGGCATTTATAGAAATACTAGATGTATCTACTAACATTAAATAACTTTGAGTATGAGGATCATTTTTTTAACAATTTCTTCCAACTCTTTTGCTATTCTTTCAGCCTTAGCTAAATCAGTACCCTTTTGTAGTTCAGCAGTCATTGAGTATTTTCCTTCATCTTGTTTAGGCATAAATTCAAATTTAAGTAACTTAGGTCCTACTAAAATGCTGAAGAAAAATAGCCCAACCATAATAAGAACTGTCAATCCTTTATGAGAAACAGCACTATTAATTACTTTTTAAATAGAAAGCTTTTTACTTTTTTTAAAGAATTTACCATCTTCAGATTTCATTGATTTTCTATTTAAGAATCTACTTGCCAACATAGGTATCAATGTTATTGCCACTATGATAGCCGCTAGGTTAGAGAAGATTATTGCATAAGACATATCTCTAAAAAATTCTCTTGCAAGTCCTGGAATAAATAATATTGGTAAGAAAACTACTATAGTTGTTAAGGCAGAAGCTATAACAGAGAAAGTAACTTCTTCTGTACCATTTTCAGCAGCTTCTCTAACAGGGGAATTTAATTCAGTTATATGTCTATAGATATTATCAACAACAACAACCGAGTTATCCGTTAGCATACCAACCCCTATTGAAAGTCCCATTAGGGAAATCAAGTTAAGAGTTGTACCTCTCATTGCTAAGAAAGCAAAGGTAAATACTATTGCAACAGGAAGTGCTAATGAAATTAACACAGTTGTTCTGAAACTCTTTAAGAAAACAAACAGTATAATAGTAGCCAGTACCAATCCTTGTACAGCAGAACTAGAAACATTTGAAATTGAATTATTAATATTTTCAGAAGAGTCCATTTCTATACTGTATTCAGTACCTGCTGGCATATATGGTCTCATTTCTTCTATAACTTTAAAAGCTGCATTATTTAAAGTTATAGTATCTCCATCAGAAGATTTTTGCAATAGAACTACTACTGACTCTTTTTCCATTAAGATATCCTACATTATCAGCATCTTCTGTTGTTAATACAACATCGGCTACATCTTTTAATCTTAAAGTATTACCATTAGAACTAATTAATATTTTTTTATATTGATCTATATAGTCTAAATCTCCCATAAATCTGATAATCATATCTTTGTTACCAGTAGATAACTTACCAATAGGATATGTTGCAACAGATGTTCTAACAATGTTATATAATTCCATAGGTGATAGATTATATGAAGCTAATTTATCACTATCAACTTGAATTTGTAATTGTTTATCAGGGTTACCAAAGATATCAACTTGCCCTATACCTGGTAAACTTTCAAGTCTAGGTTTTAATTGTTCTTTAATAAAAGTTGTAAGTGCAGTTTTACTATCAGCATTAAAAGCTATAACAGCTGTCATATTACCAGAACCAGCTTCAACTTTTCTAACTAATGGGGTATTAGCATCACTAGGTAAATCATTTGTTATTTTTTTGAAACTTCTCTTTGAATTTGGGTAACTTTTTCATCTGTATCAACTCCATATTCAAAGTTTACAACAACAGTAGAGCTACTATAGGCAGATACAGTTTGTATTTTATCAATAGCCTCTACATTTGAAAGACTGTCTTTTATTTTTTTTGTGACCTGAGATTCTACATCCTCACTAACAGCACCACTCCAAGTGGTAGATATTGTGACAACGGGAATCTTTATGTTTGGTATCAATTCTTTTTTTCATTGAGAACATTGCAAGTAATCCAATGAAAAATAAATGATAACATTACCATTGTTGTAGCAACAGGTTTACGTATTGAAAATCCTGCTAATGACATATTATTTCACCTCATTTTTTTAATTTCAACAGTATCATTGTTTTTGAAGACCAAATAGACCTTTAACAATGATTTTATCTCCTTCTTTAATTTCTGGAGAAGAAATTTCTGTATATGGTAGGTTTGTTGCTCCTACAGTAACTTCAACTTGTTTTGCTTTTACCATCTTCATATTTGAATACATAGTTTACTAAATCTCTTGTTACTATTGCTTCATCTTCTATACTTAGAACAGAAGATTCTCCAACAGGAATAACAACATTTCCAAACATACCATCTTTGATTTCTCCATCAGAGTTATCAAGAGTTAGCTTAACTTTAAAGTTTTTTTAGTTGTACTATCAGCGATAGGGTTAAGTTCAGTAATTTTGGCTTTATATTCTTTTTCCTAAAGCATCTATTTTTTTACATCTATTTCATCACCAAGTTTTACCTTAGAAATTGCTTCAGGAGTTATACCTACATAAGATTGCATTTGTTTATCATTTAGGATAGTAAATAGAGTTTCTTTTTGCAGCTATATCATTTCCTTCTTTTTATAAATAAATTACCAACAATTCCACTTATATCAGCTTTAGCAACAAGTTTAGAATAACTATTTTGAGCATTCATATATGCAGCCTTAGCAACTTCTAAATTTCCTTGAGCACTAGTAAATGTTGCTTCATAGTTTGAAAAATTCTAAATATGAAATTAATTGTTTGTCATATAGAGTTTTAAACTTTTGATAGTTATTTCTAGCTATGTTGTAGTTAGCAGTAGCAGATTGGTAATTAGCTTTAGCTTGAAGGAAATCAGCTTCTGTTTGAGCATCAGAAAGCTTAACTATAATTTCACCTTTATTTACATATTCACCATTTCTTTTTATAAATTTTTTTCTACTGTCGCTCCTTTTATTAGTTGAAAAAAATCAACCTTTGCTAAAGGTTCCCAAACAGCACTTGATTCAAAAAAAGTTTAGACATTTGTCTAGTTGTTACAGCTGAAACTTCTACAGGCTTAGCGGCTGTTTGTGTTTCAGTTACAGCAGCTTCATTTTTTTAGCATCTTTTTGCTTCTTTATCTTTTCCGCAAGCAACTACTAATAAACTAGTTGCAAGCAATATTGTTAATAATTTTTTTTCATATTTTTTTTCCTTCCTTTTCATTAGTAAAGTTAATAAAAAAATAAATAAGCTAGCTTTTTAAATATGATTACTGCGACGTCCTATAATGTTGATAGAGCCTTTGTGGAGCTCTAGAGACATTATAGGCTGGCAAGTAATCTTTTACAGCATTTTTATTTATATTAACAATGATCTATATGTTTCAAATGCATAGTAATAATCAAGTAACACTTTATTATATGCTATTCTTGCTTGTCTATATGTGTTTTTCAAAAATCTAAATAATCTATAGTTGAAATAAGTCCAGCATCATATTTTTTTCTTGGTTCATTTCAAAGTTTGCTTTTAGCAGCCTCTACAGCTTTTCTTTGAGCTGCAACTTGTTTTTTTCTAAACTTACAACATTTAGATAAGCGCTCTTTACATTTATTTCAATATTTTCTTTAGTGGAAGTATTTTTTTCAATGCTTGTTGTTCCTCTTCTAGTTTAGCAACCTTATAGTTATCTAAATCTTTTTCCGAAAGAGAATACTTTCCAAGAAACTTGAACTCCACCAACCCATTCAGCATCTCTATATGATCTTGAGAATGAAGCTCTTTCTTGTCCACCTGTTCCATAAGAAACATAGGCACTTACTTGAGGTAATAAATCTCCAGCAGCAGCCATTCTACTAGCAGAAGCTACATTTACTTGTTCATCAGCAATTTTTTTGCAGATAAACTTTGATTTAAAAGCTTGATTTAAATCAGTATTTAAGTTTAGACTATCTGATAAATTATTAGGAATATCAAAACTTACTAAATTTAATGGCTCAGATTTATTTATCCCTGTTCTTATATATAATTTTTTTCTTTATTTGTGTCAGCTAAATTTTGTAAATTGATGATTTGTGCTCTTATATCTTCTAATGAATATTCAGTTTGAAGAATATCAGGTTTAGTTATAAGTCTTAACTTTAATTGTTCTTCTTGTTTATAGTGTCTTTTTAATAAGATTTCTTCTGAACTTTTTAAGAGCAGCTAGATTTCTTTCAGCATTTATGATATCTGAGTATATTTTTTTATAGTTTCTAGTCTGTTTTGAATCTTACTTTGTAAATAAGAATAACTTGCTATATTTTCATAGGCTTTAGCACCTTTAATTCCTGCTGATATAGCTCCACCTGTGAAAAAGAGGTTGAGTAACTTTTTAAAGTTTGAGTATAACCTTTTTTTCTTTGAAACATAGTTTCCTCCACTTTGAGTTAAAAATATTTCTTTCATGTTCTCCTAAAGTAACAGCACCACTATAAGTTACTGAAGGTAAAAGCCTCTTTAAAAGCCTTGCTTACATTTAGTTTAGAAATTTCTAAACTCTTTTCAGAGATTTTCATCTCTTTACTGTTATTAAGTGATAAATCTATGGCTTGATCTAGAGTTAAATCTCTAGCTAAAAGCTACATTTGCCAACAAAACAAAAAAATGTTAATAATTTTTTTCATTCTTCCTCCTAAAAATATATTATCTATATAAAATTTTTTTAATACTTTCTTTTTATAAATTCAAGATTTTTCTTTCATACTTTGACTTCTATATAATTCTTTAACCTCATCTAAAGTTTTTTTGATGAAAAATTTATTAGTTTCAAAATTAATATTTTCCATCATTAAAAAAATACTTCAGTGATACTAAATATTATCTTAGAACATTTTTTTCCATATCTTTTTCTTTAATATTTATAGACTTCTTATATTTCTTTAAAAATACTCTTTATGAAATCTATTGTTTTTACGTGCTGTATTTTTTTAGTTTTATAAAATTTTTCTTCATTAAAAAAACCTCATAGTTTCTTTTTTTAAACTTGTCATTACTAATTCTAATTTTAAATTTCTGTCATTTAAATTAAGCATAGAATTTACATAGTAATTTAAACATTCATCTATACTATTAGAATTTGAAGCTAAGTTTTTCACTAAAAAAACTTTTGCATTCTCTGAATACTCATCTAAGATTTCAGATAGCATATTATCCTTTGAAGGAAAAATAAGTATAGAAGCTACCTTTTGATATACCTAATTCTGATGTCAATTTGTTTATTGATAAGTTAGAATAACCTTCTGTAATTATCATATCTTTTGCTTTTTTTCTAAAAATTAGTAACTTCTTATCGTTATCAAAAATTCATATCATTTTTAATCTCCTTTAATTATAGTTAAAATTCTAGTTTCATAAGTTGACCATAAGGTCATTGACCAAGTGGTCAAGGAACATATTATCAAATATTTTAGTATTCGTCAAGTATTTTTTGAAAAATTAAATCTCAATATTTCATATTTTGTAAATTATTTTTACTAAATTTTTAAAAAAATGAAATTTCAAAAATAAAAAAATAAAAAAATAGTATTTTGATAGAAAATAAAAAAATTTAAATTCTTACTTGTACTAATTAATAAAATATGTTAAAATTAACTGAAATATTTGATTTGAAAAAGTATTTTTTTAAAAACTTTTTATTAGTTAGGAGAGAAATATGAAGAAATTTAGAAATGATAATGATGAAGACGATTTTGAAGATACAGAAGTAAAAAGCAACAAGTGCGAAACAACCAGAGAAAGATAACAGAAGATTAATTAAGATAATATTAAATATAATTTTAATTATAGCTATTATAAAAAGTTGGACTTGGAGTATTTGAAAGATATTATTTCAATGAATTTTTATTATAAGGCTCCAAACTTAACAGGACTTAGTATAGAAGAAGCAAAGAAAAACTATTTCAAAGTCTCCTTTAAATATTAGAGAGATGGGGGAAGTTTATTCTGACTTACCTTATGGAACAGTTGCTTTACAAGAACCTGCTGGAAGGAACTATAGTTAAAAGATCAAGAAATATGAAAGTATGGGTAAGTAAGGAATCACCTTCAGTATTCTTAGATGATTTAGTAGGTATGAACTATATAGAAGCAAGCTCTTTACTTAATAAAAAAATGGTATGAAGGTTGGAGAAGTAAAAAAAGATGAGATCAGATTTACCTATTAACCAAATTATAGCAACTTCACCAAAAAGTGGAGAACCTATATCAAGAGGACAAAAAGTTTGATTTCTTAATAAGCAATGGATTGGAATAATAAATACATAAATAACTTGTGAAATGAAAAATAAAAAAATAAGTGAGTTACATTCTAAATTTTTAGATGAAAAAAATTAAAAGCAAGTGAGCCGAGTAATTGTCGGCGTGTTTGAAAGCCAACTTGTTGGCAAGTTTTTGCCGAAATTACAGCGAAACGTTAATTTTTTTATCGTTAAGAAATTTAGCTAGTAACGAACTATTTTTTTATTTAATTATGAGGAGGTAAAAAGAAAAATTCAAGGCGTAGTAATTAATAAGATTCAAGGTTTCTATTATGTTGAAAGCAACAATGAAGTCTTTGAATGTAAATTGAGAGGAATTTTTAAAGAAAAACAAATAACAAATATAATTGTGTTGTAGGGTGATAGAGTTGAAATCTCTGAGGATAATGCAATAGTAGAAATATTCGAAAGAGAAAATATGCTAATAAGACCTATAGTTGCAAATGTGGATTATCTAGCAATACAGTTTGCAGCAAAACATCCAAATATAGATTATGAAAGAATAAATTTACTATTATTAACAGCATTTTACTATAAGGTAAAACCTTTAGTAATAGTAAATAAGATAGATTATTTAAGTGAAGAAGAATTAACAGAATTAAAAAGAAAGATTGGCTCACTTAAAAAAAGTATAGGAGTACCTACATTTTTAATCTCTTGTCAAGAGAATGTTGGGCTTCAAGAAGTAGAAGATTTCTTAAAAAGATAAAAACAACTGTAATAGGTGGACCTAGTGGAGTTGGAAAAATCAAGTCTTATCAATTTTTTTACAAAGTGAAAAGAGTCTTAAAGACTGGAGAAATTAGCGAGAGATTACAAAGAGGTAAACATACAACAAGAGATTCTAATATGATTAGAATGAAAGCAGGAGGTTATATAATCGATACTCCTGGGTTCTCTTCAATAGAAGTACCAAAAAAATTGAAAAATAGGGAAGAATTGATTTCTTTGTTCCCTGAATTTACAAATATAGATAGCTGTAAATTTTTAAATTGTTCTCATATACATGAGCCAAATTGTAATGTGAAAAAAAGCTGTGGAAGAGAATAAAAATATCTCAAGATAGATATAATTTTTTTATAAAAAAACTTTAGAAATTTTTATCAGAAAGGTGGAATAGGTATGACTAAGGGGATAAAAAAATAGCTCCTTCTATATTATCAAGTGATTTTTTTCAAAAGCTTGGTGAAGAACTTGTGGCAATCGATAAGGCAGGTGCAGATTACATTCATATAGATGTTATGGATGGAGAATTTGTACCTAATTTAACTTTTGGACCTCCTGTAATAAAGTGCATTAGAAAATGTACTGAGCTTGTGTTCGATGTTCATCTAATGATAGATAGACCTGAAAGATACATTGAAGATTTCGTAAAAGCAGGAGCAGATATTGTTGTTGTACATGCAGAATCAACTATTCACTTACATAGAGTTATACAACAAATAAAAATCTTTTTGGAGTAAAAAGCAGGTGTTTCACTAAATCCTTCAACATCAGAAGACGTATTAAAATATGTTATAAATGATATCGATATGGTTTTTAGTTATGAGTGTAAATCCAGGTTTTGGAGGACAAAAATTCATACCTGCAGTGGTAGAAAAAATAAAGGCAATTAAGAAAATGAGAGCAGATATAGATATAGAAGTAGACGGTGGAATAACTGATGAAACTATAAAAGTTTGTGCAGATGCAGGAGCTAATATATTTGTTGCTGGTTCTTATGTATTCTCAGGAGATTACAAAGAAAGAATCGACTTATTGAAATCAAAAAGTAAACTAGAGGAGGAATTTCAAATGACGGTGAATATACAAAAGAGTAAATGATGTTTTAGAAGAATATTACAAACTGTTTTTATAAGACAGAAGATATGGCTTTAAAAAAGAGGAATTAAAAGCTTTTAACACATACAGAATTACATATAATTGAATCTGTTGGACAAGACACTCAATTAACTATGAATGAACTTGCAGACAAGATAGGAATTACAATGGGAACTGCAACAGTTGCTATTTCAAAAATTATCTGATAAAGGATATATAGATAGAGCAAGATCTACAACTGATAGAAGAAAGGTATTTGTTTCACTTACAAAAAAAGGAGTAGATGCCTTAACTTATCATAATAACTATCATAAAAATGATAATGGCTTCAATAACTGAAAGTATACCTGAAAAAAGATTTACAAAAAAATTTGTTGAAACTTTTGAAATTATTTTAGATTCATTAAGAAATAAAAACAGACTATTTTAAACCTATGACTATTACAGATTTTTAAAGAAGGAACAAAAGTTTCTATAGTTGAAATAAAAAGGAACTCCTATAGTTCAAAAACTATTTCTTAAGCCATGGAATAGAAAAACTTTACACTTTTAAAAAGTTTTAAAATCTGGTGATAAATCATTATTTAAAAATAGAAAAAAAGAAGATGGAGAAGTTTTAACTCTTGATATCTTAGATGCAAAAAAATTTAATAGGAGTAAAGGCTGATTAATATGTTATATATGGATGGTATATCTCTTTCAAAAAAATAAAGGAAGAGTTAAAAAAAGACTTTAGAAGGAAAAAAAGAATAAATAGAATCTTTAAAAAAATAATGAATATACAATTTCTCTTCATTTTGGGAAAAATTGAACTTCTATTTTCTTGTATACCAGCCTTAGCACTTTGCTACATTAGTAAAAAAATAAAGAGCAAGCAATTCTAGATATATCTTCATCATTGATTTCTAATTTAAGAAAGCATTTAATGAATGCTATGTTGACTGATATAGAGCAGCTAGGGTTTGATAGAATCCTAGCTTTTCATTTTTCTAGAATTAATGAGCTAGGAGAGATAAAAAAATACAAGATATATTTTTGAATGTCTTGGGAAATTGTCTAATGTTATTTTTTTACTGATGAGGAAGATAAGGTATTGGATACATTAAAGAAATTCCATATTTCAGAAAAATATAGATAGAACATTATTTTTTTAGGTGAAACTTATTCAAGACCTAAATATGATAAAAAAATATTACCTACCGAGCTAAATAAAGATAAATTTGATAGCTTATTAGCAAGTGGAAATGTTTTTTTCAAATGAAATAGAAGGAGTGGGAAAAATATTTAAATAATATAAAAATCTTTTTGAAGAATTTACAAATATTTTAAATAGTCCTGTAAAAAGCTAAAAATCTATTTCAAAGATAAGAAAAATAAAAATTGGCAACAGTTTTAGACTTAGATTTTTAAAAGATTATGATGAAGTGAAAGAATTTTTCTTCATATGACGAAATGATTAATTTCTATATAGATTATGAGCATACTACAACAAGTTATATGCTTTTTAAAAAAATAGATTGGAAAGTTTCCTTGAAAAAGAAATTAAAAGAAATTGAATAAGATCTTAAGCTTAATTAAAAAAAGGATATAGAAGATTCAGAAACTATGGAAAGCATAAAAAGAAAAAAAGGAGATATTTTTAGCTTCTGTTCTTTATAATGTAAAAAAAGGGAATGAATTCTGTAAAAGCCTATGATTTCTATAATAATGAAGAAATTGAAATTGAATTAGATAGTTTAATAACTCCTAAGGAAAAACTTAGACAGAATCTATAAGAAGTACAACAAGGTAAAAAGAGGACTTACAAATGCTATAAGACGTGATAAAGAGATAAGAGAAGAAATTTCATATATAGAAAGTACTTTACTTTTTCATTGAAAGTAGTACAGATGTTAGTTCTTTGAGAGAGATTGAAGAAGAATTAATAAAATTGAACTATATCAAGAGTTTACATAATAAAAAGAAAAACTAAACTTAAAAAAAGAAGTGAAGTATGGAGTGATCGAAGGAGAAGATTATTTAATTCTCTATGGTAGAAATAACTTAGAAAAATGATAATCTTACTTTTTAAAATCTCTGAAAAAAATGATTATTGGTTCCATGTGAAAGATATTCCAAGTTCTCATATCATTTTAAAAAGCTACAAAACTAACAGATGAATTAATAGTTAAGGCAGCACAGGTATCAGCTTATTATTCTAAGGCTAATTTAGGTGAAAAAAAGTGACTGTAGATTATACTTTAAGAAAGAATGTATCTAAACCTAATGGAGCAAAAACCAGGTTTTTGTAATATATGTAAGTCAAAAAAATCTGTTGTTGTTGAAAAAAAGTAGAATTAGATAAAATTTAAAAAAAGAGCTGTTGCAAAATAAAAAAATTTCAAGCTTAAAGTAAAAAAATAAGTGAGTTACGAATGGAAATTTCAGATAAAAAAATCAAATAGAATGAGCCGAGTAATTGTCGGCGTGTCTGAAAGCTGACTTGTCAGCAAGTTTTGCCGAAATTACAGCGAATTCTTGATTTTTATCGTTAAGAAATTTACTCAGTAACGAGCTATTTTTTTACTTTTTATAAATTTGCAACAGCTCTTTAATTTTAGTAATTTTCAACTAAAGTTTTAAAAAGTAGTAGGAACTTTTTTTAACTTTTTGTTCTTCATAGTTATATGCTAAAAACAGTTGCTGTTCCTGTTATAGCTAAGTCCTCACCACAGAAAAATTTCATGTTCAAAAAAATTATTCTTAAACCTTTTTATTTCAATTTTAGTTATATTAATTTTTTTATTTCTTGATTTAAAAAAATAATTGTTTTTTTGTATTGAACAGTAGCTTCAGTTTGGATAAAAACCACTTCCATCTCCTATATCTGTTTCACTTAAATTATTAGCTCTTAAAAAAATTCTTCTCTAGCCCATTGAAAAAAATAATAAAAGCTCTTTCATTACCTACATGATTACCATAATTTAAATCTTCTTGTTTTTATTGTGTAATTAAACGTAAACATATTACCTCCTTATATTTAAGAAAATAATATCATAGTATTACTTTGAATTCAAGCATAAAAAAAGAAAGTGTAGAAAGTAAAAAGGCTATATAGAAATCTATATAGCCTTTATCTATTTGAAGTTATCCTTTTTTTAACTAATGGTTTTTCCACAACAAGTGAATTCACAACATTCGTGAGAAGCATCGTGAGTTTCACAGTTATCATTAGTTCCACAATCACATGCATTTTTTTAACTTCTATTTCGAAGTCACAACATTGACATTTATAAACTTCACCTTTTTTTCATATTTTCACAACTTACCATATCATTTCCTCCTTAAAAATTTTTCATATAATTGAGTACTCATTCAACTGTACAAATGTATAGTATCATTAAACAAAAAAATGTCAAGTATTTTTTTATAAAAAAATAAAGAATTATTTTTAAAAAGATTTTTAAAATATAGATAAAATGGTAGTTTGAATAAGTAAAAAAAGAGCTTGTTGTAAATTTTACTTTTTTTCGGTAAAATACAATAAGCTCACTTTTTTTTATTATTTTTAAATAATCTTGATATTTTGGATCATTTTTGAACTTCAGCTATAAGATCTGGTAGAATGCTTCCTAATGGATAAATCTCATCATTTCTTTCAACAGAGGCATAACCAATATCAGTATATACTCTATTATTAGAAAGGGTAACAGGAATTTTAACAATATCTAGCAAGAAGTCCTCTACTTCTATAAGTAGGGGATGAATTGCTTTTTATTTTCTTGAAATTGTTTCTAAAATATGATATAATTAAATCAGTTAAAGGTAATAAAAAAAGAGTATTTTTTTGGAGCAAGTAAGGAGGAGAAAAATGAAAAATAATTAAAAAAAGCATATAAATTCAGAATATATCCTACCTTAGAACAAGTAATCTTTTTTTCTCAAAAAAACTTTGGTTGTGTTAGAAAGATTCATAACCTTATGTTAGATAATAGGAAGAAAGATTATGAAGAATATAAATCAACAGGAATTAAAACTAAATATCCTACTCCTGCTAAATATAAAGAAGAATATCCTTATTTAAAAAGAAGCTGATAGCTTAGCTCTTGCTAATGCGCAATTAAATTTAGAAAAAGGCTTTTTAAGAATTTTCTTAAAAAAATAAAGATTTTGGTTTTCCTAAATACAAGTGTAAATCCAATCCAGTTCAAAGCTATACTACAAATAATCAGAACACAATATATATTAAAGATAGTTACATAAAACTCCCTAAACTAAAAATCGCTAGTCAAAAATTAAATTACATAGAGAAATAAAAGGTATAATTAAATCAGTAACAATAAGTAAAAAAATAGTCTTGATCATTATTTTTGTTTCAATATTATGTGAAGAAGAAATAGAAGAATTACCAAAAAAACTAGTAAAAAAATATTGGAATAGATTTAGGAATAAAAAGAATTTGCAACAATGAGTGATTGTACAAAAAGTAGAAAAATTTAAAGCTAACAAAAGAATATGAAAAAAATTGAAAAGAGAACAAAGAAAACTATCAAGGAGATGTAAACTTGCTAAAGATAGCGCTAAAAAAACTATCAGATAGTAAGAATTATCAAAAAGCAAAAGAAAAAAAGTAGCAAGGATACATAATAAAATTAGAAATAAAAAGAAAAAGACTTTGTAAATAAGTTGAGTACAAAAATTATCAATAACCACGATATAATCTGTATAGAAGACTTAAATATAAAGGGAATGTTAAAAAAATCACAAATTAGCAAAAAAAGTATATCAGATGTAAGTTGGAGTGAATTTGTAAGACAACTAGAATATAAAAGCAAATTGGTATGGAAGAAAAGATTGTAAAAAGTACCTCCATTTTATCCAAGTAGTAAGACTTGTTCAAGTTGTGGTAATATAAAAAGAAACACTAACATTATCAGAAAGAATATATTATTGTGAATGTTGTGGACTAGAAATAGATAGAGATTATAATGCAAGTATAAATATATTAAGAAAAAGGTTTAGAAATATTAAAAAGAAGAAAAAAAGTAAGTTAGAAAAAAATATATCAGGGTAGGGACTACCCGAAGAGCTTAGTAAATATATGTGGCTAACAAAAGCACATACTTCCCAAGAAGCTCCCACTTCTATAAGTGGGAGTAGTTCATAAGTAGAATCTCTATATTTTGCTGATACAATATATGAATCTTTTTTTCTTGTTCTTCAATCTTCCAATCAAAAAGTTTTTCTTGACTTTTTGTTATAGTGACAGGATTATTATTTTCAATTTCTGTAACTGTAACTAAGAATGATGCAAGATCTTCAACTGTTTCTACACTATAATCATTGAATACTATATTTTTCATTGATAGGAATATCTTTAGTAGTTTCTAAAATACGTTCTTTTTTTCTTTACATGCAGTAAATCCTAAAAGTATAATTATCATTAAAATTATTTTTTTCATTTAAATCCCTCCTAATTTTACTATATAGATAAACATATTATATAATAAAAAAATAAAAAAATACAATAATTAGAAACACTTAAATAATAAAGTCTTACTGCAATAGAAAATAAGAAGTAATAAAAAAACTGTAGCTAAATTTTTTTAGCTACAGTTTTGATAATACTATATGTTTTTTTGGCAACTTTGATAACTTCTTCTAATTTATCATTAGAAAGATTTAAAGTTTTTTTAGATCTTCAATCATATTTTTCAACTCTATTTTCTTTACCTATTAATCCTTTAAATTCAACTTTCTTTTCTTCTATAATATTATCTATGAAATTTTTCTAATTTTTGTCATTTTATTCTCCTTCTTATTTAAAAATTAAAAATTTTTTTATTGTATTACAAAAATAAACTATTAAGTAAATAGTCTTCAAAAAAATATAAAAATTTTTAATTCAATCTAAGTCAAAGAATAGAAATAAATGTTGCCAAGACAGATGTGCACATCTGCCATAGAAGCTAAGAAAAAGCTTATTACAAACATTAACCATATTACACATCCCCCTTTACTATTTTGATTTCCAAGATAAAAATCTTTGATAACTTAATTATATACCATTCCAAGAAAAAAAGCAAGAGAATAAAATACTCATTTTAAAAGAAAAAAATAGAACTAATAAAAAAAGATAGTTCTAAAAAAATATTAAGTGCTATATTATTGTAACGAAATATGCTATAATGATATCAATTATAGAAAAATAGAGGGAGGTTATTATGAAAAAAATTAAAATGCCAGATACTTTTGTAATCATATTTTTTTGTTGTTTTGTTTGCATCACTTTTTGACTTACATAGTTCCAGTTGGAAAAATTTGAAATGCAAGAAGTGACTTACATAACTAATACAGGGGCTGAAAAAACAAGAAATGTACCTGTTCCTGGAAGTTTCTCTTATGAGCTAGATGATCAAGGGAACGAACTAAAAAAAGGTATAAAAAAATATTTGAGCCTGGTGGAGAAGTTGGGGTAACTAACTATATATTTGAAGGGCTAGCAAGTGGAGATAAATGGGGAACAGCAGTTGGAATAGTTGCCTTTTTTTATTAGTTGTTGGTGGAGCTTTTGGAATAATTTTAAAAAAACAGGAGCTGTTGAAAGTGGAATATATTCTATGATAAGTAAGAGTAAAGGATCAGAGCTTGTACTCATACCTGTTATATTCATACTATTCTCCTTAGGTGGAGCAGTCTTTGGAATGGGAGAGGAAGCGATACCTTTTGCAATGCTAATCATACCTATAGTAATTGATATGGGATACGATTCGGTAACGGGAATTTTAATAACATATATTTCAACTCAAATAGGTTTTGCAACTTCTTGGATGAACCCATTCAGTGTTGCAGTTGCACAAGGAGTTTCAGGAATACCAGTTTTATCAGGAGCAGGATTTAGAATGTTTATGTGGACATTCTTCACAGCTTTTGGAGTAATCTACACAATTTTCTATGCAAGAAGAGTAAAGAGAAATCCTGAATCTTCAATAGCATATAAGACAGATGCATATTTTAGAGATAACTTTAAATCTGAAGAACAAGGAAATAGAGAATTTAAGTTAGGACATAAATTGATTATCTTAGTTCTAATTTTAGGTATGGCTTGGGTTGTTTATGGAGTTATAAAAGAAGGATATTATCTACCAGAAATAGCAACTCAATTTGTAATAATGGGATTGATAGCAGGAGTAATTGGAGTAGTATTTAAGCTAAATAATATGTCAGTGAATGATATAGCAACTTCTTTCAGAAAAGGTGCAGAAGATATGGTTGGAGCTGCTTTAGTTATAGGTATGGCTAAGGGAATAGTTTTAATATTAGGTGGAACAAGTGCAGATACTCCTACTATTTTAAATACTATACTTAACTATGTTGCATCAGGACTTAGCAATATGTCAGCTGCTTTCTGTGCTTGGGTAATGTATATCTTCCAATCATTATTCAATTTCTTTGTTGTGTCAGGATCAGGGCAAGCAGCACTTACTATGCCAATAATGGCACCACTTTCAGACTTAGTTGGAGTAACAAGACAAGTTGCTGTTTTAGCTTTCCAATTAGGAGATGGATTTACAAATATGATAGTTCCTACTTCAGGAATACTTATGGCAGTATTAGGAATTGCTAAAATTGAATGGGGAGTTTGGGCAAAATATCAAATTAAATTCCAATTAATTTTATTCGCATTAGGTTCTTGTTTTGTGTTCTTTGCAGTTTTCACAAACTTCTCTTAAAATATTTTAAATCCTTTAAGGAGGAGATAACTTATGAAAATAAGAAAAATATTTTTTTTACTAGTTATGGCTTTAGTTTTTTTATTAATTTTTTTAAATCTGAATGCTTCTCAAAAAAAGACTAGGAGAAAAAGAGGCTACAAACTCTCTGGTGTCTAGTACAAAAACTTAATCTTGTACAGAAAAAAATAGTAAAAAAATTTTTTTACTATTGAAGTTTATCGTTCTAATGGAAAATTATCTACAAAAAAAGTGAGTATGAGCTAAAAAGATAAAGATGAGAATTTTTGAAAAAAATGAAATAAGAAAGCTTTATGAACTAGCAAAAATCAGGAAAGATAGATTATAGTTCAAAAAAATTATAGAAGAATATCATGAGAATGGAAATTTAAAAAAACTAGATTGACTGATACTCATGTCAAAGAAAAAAATTAGAAGAATATGATGAAAATGGAAAAAAATTATAAGAGTAGAAAATGGAGAATAAAGCAATTTAGTAAAAAAAGACTATTGTAAAATTAAAAATTTTTAATCCTAAAGTAAAAAAATAAGTGAGTTATGAATGGAAATTTTTTTATCGTTAAGAAATTTACTCAGTAACAAACTATTTTTTTACTTTTTATTATTTTACAACAGCCCTTTTTTGGTAACAAATGTTACAGAAATTATATTAAAATTCTTATACAATAAGGAAAAATATAGTAAAATAAATAAGAATTTTAGGAGGAATATAATGAAAAAAATATTAGTAGGATTATTATTAGTAAGTTCAGCATTATCTTTTGCAGCAGCACAAAGAGTACCTTTAGAAAAAAATTAGGAACTAGAGAAAATGGAAGAATATTATATCTTGAAGGACAAGAAAAAAACCTTATTCAGGGGAAATAGAAAGAAAATATCCAAATGGAAAAACTTCTTGGTGTAGCTACAATGAAAGATGGAAAAATTAGATGGAAAAATCTTATGAATACTATGAAAATGGAAAAAGTATTAAGAGAAGAAACTTATGTAAATGGAGAAGCAAATGGACCAGCAAAAATCATATCATGAAAATGGAAAAAAATAGAATATGAAATAAATTTTGTAAATGGGAAAAAAAGAAGGAATAGAAAAAAAGGCTATTCAAAAAAACAGGAGTTCTAGTATCAGTAGTACCATATAAAAAAATGGAGAAGCAAATGGGTTAGCAAAGTTCTATAATGAACAAACAGGTAAATTAGAATATGAAACTAGTGCAGTTAATGGTCAAAGAAACGGGCTATCTAAAAAAATACTATCCAAGTGGAAAAATTATTAAGTGAAGTAAATTTTTAAAAAAATGATAAAGAAGAAGGAATGATGAAATCTTACTATGAATCTGGTAAGTTACAAGGAGAAATACCATATAAAAAAATGGACAAGTAGAAGGAGTAGTAAAAAGCTTATGATGAAAATGGAAAAACTAATAGAACAAGCAACATTTAAAAAAATGGAAAAAGAAGTAAAATAATCTTGAAAAACTGAGCTATTGCAAGAAAAAAATGCAGTAGCTCTTTTTACAAAAGACATTATTCTAAAAAAATTAATTAAATCTTAATATTTATATTGTATAATAAATATAAATTCTAAAAAATGTTAATAAAAAAAGTAAAAAAATTAGGAGGAATACAATGAAAAAAACTATTGCTAGGATTATTATTAATAAGCTCAGTGTTATCTTTTTGGAGCAACACAAAGAGTGAACATAGAAAAAAATTAGTAACTAATGAAAATAGAGACACACTATATCTTGAAGAAACAAAAAAACCTTATTCAGGAGAAGTAGAAAGAAAAATATCCAGATGGAAAAACTTCTTGGACTTGCTACAGTTAAAGATGGTAAATTAAATGGAAAAATCTTATGAGTACTATGAAAATGGAAAAATTAAAAAAATAGAAGAAAAATTATGTAAATAGTAAATCTGAAGGAGTATCAAAAATCTTTTTATCCAAATGGTAAAGTAGAATCTGAAGTTCAATTTAAAAAAATAATAAAAAAAGAAGGAGTAGCAAAAGTTATACTCAGAAAATGGAATATTAACATCAGAAATTCCATTTAAAAAAATGATGTTGTAATAGGAGTAGCAAAGTTATATAATGCACAAACAGGTAAATTAGAATATGAAGAAAAATCTAGTTAATGGAAAAAGAAATGGTTTATCAAAAAAATATTATCCAAGTGGAAAAAGTATTAAATGAGATAAATTTTAAAGATGATAAGGAAGAAGGAATTATGAGAGTTTACTATGAAACAGGTAAATTACAAGGAGAAATACCTTATAAAAAAATGGACAAGTAGATGGAGTAGTAAAAAGCTTATGATGAAAATGGAAAAACTAATAGAACAAGCAGTATAAAAAAATGGAGAAGAAGTAAAATAAATAAGAAATTCAGGAGAAATACAATGAAAAAAATATTGCTAGGATTATTATTGCTAAGTTCAGCATTATCTTTTTGGAGCAACGCAAAGAATATCCTTAGAAAAAAATTAGAAACTAATGAAAGTAAAGATATATTATACCTTGCAGGAACAAAAAAACTCCTTATTCAGGTGAAGCTGAAATAAGATATCCAAGTGGACAACTTCTTTCAGTTGCCACATTTAAAAAAATGGTAAAAATAAATGGAAAAAGCTTATGAATACTATGAAAGTGGACAACTAAAAATTAGAAGAAAAATTATGCAAATGGGAAAAAAATAATGGCTTGTCAAAAATCATATTATGAAAATGGAAAACTAAGATCAGAAGAAAATTATATAAATGGAAAACTTAATGGTATATCAAAAATCATATTATGAAAAATAAGCAACTACAAGATGAAATCCCTATAAAAAAATGATAAAAAAAGAAGGAATAGAAAAAAAGTTATGATGAGAAGGGCAAACTAATAGGTACAATAACATTTGAAAAATAATCAAATAATGGAAGAAGTGACATATAAAGATGGAAAAAAATAATAGACCGAAAAAGCATATCCATTAGGAAAAAGACCTAGAAAATGAACTGTTAAAAAAATATAACTCCTTGACAATTTCATTAAAAAAATATTAAAAATAATACTAGAAATAATTAAAAATTTTTAGGAGGCAAAAAAATGAAAAAAATTACTAGCAGGATTATTATTAGTTAGTTCAGTATTATCTTTTTGGAGCACAAAGAGTACCGATTGAAAAAAAGTAGTAGCTAATGGAGATTTATTATATATTCAAGGTGAGCAAAAAAACCTTATTCAGGAGAAATTGAAAGAAAGTATCCAAGTGGGAAAAACTCTTGTAGTAGCTACAGTTAAAGCAGGGAAAAATTAGATGGGAAAAATATATGAATACTATGAAAATGGAAAAAGTAAAAATCAGAAGGAAATTATGTAAATGGAAAAAGCTGATGGAGTAGCAAAAATCTTATCATCAAAATGGTAAATTATATAGTGAAGCTACTTTCAAAAAAATGGAGTGCAAGTTGGAGTTCAAAAAGATTACTATGAAAAATGGTAAACTACAAGGAGAAGCTACATACAAAAAAATGGGCAACTAGATGGAGTAGCAAAAACTTTATGATGAAAGTGGAAAAATTAATTGAAGAAGCAACATTTAAAAAAATGGTAAACAAGTAAAAATAAGTGAAATAAACTAAAAAAATTTAAGCTATTGCAAATAAAATGCAGTAGCTTTTTTTGTAACAAATGTTACAAAAAAATTGTATTAAAATTATTATATAATAAAAAAATATAAACAAAATATAAACAAAATAAATAAAAAAATTTAGGAGGAATAGAATGAAAAAAATTATTAGTAGGATTAATATTAGTAGCAAGTTCAGCACTATCTTTTGGAGCACAAAGAGTTCCTTATGAAAAAAATTATCATTTCCAGGTGGTTATATATCTTATAACGATGAAAAAAATTTACTGGAGAATTTGAAAGAAAAAGATCCAAGAACAGGAAAAAAATTAATATGGTAGGTTCTGTTAAAAAAATGGAGAATTACATGGAACAAGTTATAGTTATGATGAAAAATGGAAAAATTAAAAGAAGAAATAATATGTGAACTATTCACGACTAAAGTCGAGAGCTTCATAAGATAACTGAAAAAAAGTAAGTTATCTTCTAAGAAGTTTGGTTTTAAAACCCTTATTCTTTTTGGCTAGTCCACAATAGCCACTACTAGATAAGACTTGCGTCTACACTGCTACTTTTTATCTGTATATTATATTTAAAAAAGAACAACTATACAGAACAGTGAATATTTTTACAAGGCTACTGTTTACTAGCCTTAACTCCATATATTCAGTTGCTAATGTTCTAAATATATTATACACTAAAAACTAGTAAAATTGCAAATTTTAGTGCAACATTTTCAATGTTGGTGTTATTCATCTCACGACTAAAGTCACAAGTGTTCTAACACATTTTATAAAAAAATGGAAAAAGTAAAAATAAACTAAAAAAATTTAGGAGGATAGAATGAAAAAAATTATTGGTAGCTTTATTATTAATAGTAAGTTCAGTATTATCTTTTGGAGCAGAAAAAGTTCCTTATGAAAAAAATTATCATTTTCAAATGGATATATATATTATAATAATCAAGAGTTTACAGGAGAATTTGAGAAAAAAAGACCCAAATACTGGAATAGTTAAGATGGTTGCTTCTGTTAAAAAAATGGAAAAATTAGATGGAATGTCTTATACTTATGATGAGATTGGAAGATTAATTGAAGAGACACCATATAAGAATGGACTAAGAGAAGGAACTGGTAAAAGCTTATTATAAATCAGGAGTTGTATCAGCTAAATTAACTTATAAAAAAATGATGAGTATGAAGGTGTACAAAAAAATACTATTATGAAAAATGGAAAAATTACAAACTGAAAATCCCAACTAGTCAAGGTGTAGTAACTGGAGCAGTAAAATTATATGATAAGAGAGGAAGATTTGAAGGAGAACTTTATCATATGATGAGAAAAAAATTATAATAAATTAAAAAAATAGAGCTATTGCAAATAAAATGCAATAGCTTTTTTTAAAATATATTTTTAAAAATTAATCTAATATTAATATTTACCTTATATAATAAAAAAACTAAAAATAAAAAAATTTAGGAGGTAAAAAAATGAAAAAAATTATTAGCAGGACTATTATTAGTAGGTTCAGTATTATCTTTTGGAGCACAAAAGAATGCAAGTTGAAAAAAATGGTAATGAATGGGGATTTATTTTATGTTCAAGGTGAGCAAAAAAACCTTATTCTGGAGAAATAGAGAAAAAAAGTATCCAAGTGGAAAAAAACTCTTGGACTAGCTACAATTAAAGCAGGAAAGTTAGAAGGAAAAAGTATATGAATATTATGAAAATGGTAAAGTAAAAATCAGAAGGAAATTATGTAAATGGAAAAAGCTGAAGGAGTAGAAAAAAACTATTATAAAAGTGGTAAATTAGAATCTGAAGTTCCATTCAAAAATGCTAAGAGAGAAGGAGTAGCAAAGTATTACAGTGAAAATGGTATATTAGTAGCAGAAGTTCCATATAAAAAAATGATGTTACATCAGGTTTAGGAAAAACAATATAATGAAAAAAACAGGTAAATTAGAATATGAAGTTACTCTAGCTAATGGAGTAAGAAATGGGTCATCTAAAAATTACTATCCAAGCGGGAAATTATTAAGTGAAGTAAACTATAAGAACGATATACAAGATGGACCTGCAAAAATTTTACTATGAAAAATGGTAAACTACAAGCGGAAGGTACTTATAAAAAAATGGAGAAGTAGATGGAGTAGCAACAACTTATGATGAAAATGGAAAAAAATACTTCAACAAGTTACATATAAAAAAATGGAAAAAGAAGTAAAAATAAGCAAAAAAAGAGCTATTGTAATTTATTTACAGTAGTTCTTTTTTTATAAAAATATTTTATAAACAAAATTTTTTTATATTGAAATATTTTTTTAATGAAGAGTATAATAAGAGTGTAAAATTAATATTATATTTTTAAAAATTAGGAGGCTTTTTATGAAAAATTAAATTAGATGGAGTAGCAGAAACATTACTTATAACATTAAATGCAAGAGCTAAAGACTATGAGAATCCAAAAATCTGTGTTACATGATAAGAAATCTTTTGAAATTGCCTCACAGTTAGACTATGATTTTAAAAAAATTTAATACTGCTTGGGCTAGTTATTATGGAATATTAGCAAGAGCATATATAATGGATGAAGAAGTTAAAAAAATTTATAGAAAGATATCCTGATTGTGTTATAGTTTCAATAGGTTGTGGACTTGATACTAGATTTGAAAAGAGTAGATAATGGAAGAATAACTTGGTATAATCTTGATTTACCAGAAGTGATTGAAACAAGAAAAATTATTTTTTTCACAGAGCATGACAGAGTAAAAAAATATTTCAAAAATCAGTTTTTTTGAATCTGATTGGACTAAGGAAGTTGTAACTGATGGAAAAAGAATTACTTATAATTTCTGAGGGAGTTTTAATGTTTTTTTCACTGAAGATGAAGTAAAAAAAGTTTTAGAAATATTAGTTAATAATTTTTGAAAAAAATTTGAATTACACTTAGATTTACTTTACAAGGGAACTATAAGAATGACAGCCAAACATGATACTTTGAAAAAAATGAATAATGTTAAATTTAAGTGGGGAGTAAAAGATGGTAGTGAAGTTGTAAAAACTTGAGCCCAAATTAAAAACAAATAGGACTTATTAATTTTACAAAAAAATGGCAAAAAAATTTTACCATTATCAAAAAAAGATATTTATTCCAATTTTTTTGGCTTATGAATAATCGTTTAGGAATGTACACATATAACAAATAAAAATGGGGCTGTTGCAAAAATTTTAACTTTGCAACAGCTCCATTTTTTCTACATCATTATATTTTTTTATTCTTTGATACTCTCATAAATACCAGAAGTGAAATAACAGTCATTAAAGTTAAAATGGTTGACATAGCAGCAGCTATACCATAACTTCCTCTTGAAACATAAACATATATTTGTAATGTCAATGTTATTGTCTTATAGTTATATAAGATAATACTTGAAGAAAGTTCTGTAATAATTGTTATCCAACTTAAAAAGTGCTCCTGAAATAATACCATTCATCATCATAGGAGTTGTTATCTTAAAGAATGATTTCATACGAGAAGCTCCTAAACTAATAGAGGCTTCTTCAATAGAAAGTGGTATCTGTTGAAGTATAGCAACAGATGATCTTATAGTATAAGCATTTCTTCTTATGATAAGTGATATTACCATTATTAAGAAAGTTCCAACTAAAACAAAAGGTTTTTTTATTGAAAGCACTTACCAAAGCTATCCCTACAACAGAACCAGGAATAACATAAGGCACCATAGATAAAGTATCTATAGTTCTATTTATAAAGTTATTTCTTCTTACAACTAGATAAGCAATTAAAATAGAAATAACAATGATTAAAAATTAGAGAAAGTCCACCAATAAAAAAATGTATTTTTGAATAGCATTTCCTAATTTATCAAATGCTTCTGTATAACTTTTTAAAGAATACCCTTTTTTTGAAAAAGTTTTTCCAGATGTGTTTTTGGAAAGATGTATAAATTACATAAAGTTGTGGAGCATAAGAAACAAAAAAACTATTAAATAACAGAATAAGTGAATTAAAACAGATTTTTATTCCTTTTATTTCCTTAGCTTCAATAGGATGAAGTGCATTCATTGTGAATTTATACTTTCCATTTATATATCTTTGTAATAAGAAAAATCAAAGATGTTATTATAATTGCAATAATACTTACAGCTGATGCAAAATTCTTGTCAGAACCTGTTTCATTCATAAATTGATTATAAATTTCAACAGGGAAAGTTCTGTATCCTTCTCCAATAAATAGAGGAGTTCCAAAGTCTGCAAAGGCTCTCATAAATACCATAAGAGCAGCTGCCAATATAGTAGGAATACATAGAGGGATAATTATTTTAAAGAATCTTTTAGCTCCAGTACAACCCATATTTTTCACTAGCTTCTAATAGAGAATTATCAATATTTCTTAAAGCTCCTGAAACATATAGGAAAAACTAGAGGATAAAGTTGCATACACAAAAACAAGTAAAATTCCACCAAATCCATAGATACTTGGGAAATTAAAACCTGTTAAGTTTCTAATTGTATTAGTAATTAACCCATTTCTTCCTAATAATAAAATCCAAGAATATGCTCCAATAAATGGTGCAGACATACTACATAGTATTATAATAATTTGTAAAAAGTTTTTTTCCTTTGATTTTATACATATTGTAGAAATATGCCAAAGGAGTTCCTATTATTAAAGTCAAAGCTGTTGCAGCTAAACTGACTTTTAAAGGAATTAAATATAGTAGAAAAGTAATAATTTTTTTACTTAAAAAAATTTTTTTGCAAAAATAAGCAAAAGTGAAATCTCCATTATTTTTCTATTACTGCATTTTTTTAAATAAAAATCCCTAAAGGATAAATCATAAATACTATATAAAAATGCTAGAACACATAATGAAATTACTATCCAAATATCTTTTTTTCTTACTTAGCATAAGCAACACCTATATCGTTGTTAACACCTTCTAAAAATATTTTTTTAGAACCATCTTCTGTGAAAAACATTAATCTTATCTTGTTTTTACTTTTTAAATAAACTTCAGTTCCTTTTTGGAATGATATTATCTATTTTTAGATTCTTGTACAATTTCAAGTTTTTTTCTCCATTTTCCAAATGTGCAAAAATAATGAGTGTTTAAACCTAAAAAAATACACTGCTATCTATAAAAAGCTTTCATACCATCTTTTGCTTGACTTTCATCAATAACAAATTCTTCAGGTCTTATTGAAATTGTAACATTTCCTTTAACATTTTTGTCTTTTATGTTAGTTAAGTTTATGTCATACTTTCCAGCTATCTTTAAAGTAGAACCATCTAAAGTTCCTTTTTAATACATTCGTTTTACCTATGAAAGTTGCAACAAATAAATTAGCAGGTCTTTGATAAATATCTTTAGGTTGTCCTAAGTGTTGAATTGCACCATCTTTCATAACTGCAATTCTATCACTTACAGCCATAGCTTCTTCTTGATCGTGAGTTACATAAACAGTTGTAATTCCAATACTATTTTTGAATTTCTTTTTATAGCCGTTCTCATTTCAACTCTTAATTTAGCATCTAAGTTACTTAAAGGCTCGTCCATCAATAAAAACATCAGGTTTTTATTACTAAGGCTCTCGCTAAAAGCAACTCTTTGTTGTTGTCCTCCTGATAATCTATCAGGCATTCTATCTCTATATTCGTCTATTTGCATAAGTTTTTAAAAAAATTTATCAGTTTCTACTTTCATAACATCTTTAGAAACTTTTCTATTTTTTTAAAACCAAATTCTACATTTTGCTCAACAGTTAAGTGTGGGAATATAGCATAGTTTTGGAAAACCATTCCAATATTTCTCTTAGAAGGATCTAAATCATTAATTCTTTTTTTCATTGAAATAGAAATCTCCATTTTCAATAGAGTTAAATCCTGCTATCATTCTTAACAAAGTAGTTTTTTTCCACACCCAGAAGGTCCAAGGAGAGTAAAAAAACTCCCTTGTCTTATATCAAGAGATAAATCTTCAATAATAATATTATCTCCATATCTTTTTTTGAGCATTTTTTTATTATTATATTTACACTCATTAAATTTCTCCCAATTATTTAGTTAATATGTTAGTCCATCTTTTCTTGCCATTCTTTTTCTGTGTTCTGCACAGTAAGGAATATCTTCGTAAGCAACTTTGATTTCTTCAAATGGTTTTATAAATTCACTTGTATTTTTTTAATAGAAGTATTTACTGGTCTTGTTGAAGTTTCAGCAACAATTTTTTTGTCCTTCATCAGAAATTAAGAAGTCGATGAATTTTTTAGCATTTTCCATATGAGGAGCATTTTTAACTATTGCAGCAGCTCCTGGTAACCATACAGAACCTTCTTCAGGATAAACAAGTTTTAAGTTAGTTGCACCATCTTGAAGTAATGTAACAGCTGGGTTTTCATAAGTAACTCCAACAGCATATTCTCCATCAGCAGTAGCTTTATAGATTTGAGAAGAAGAAGATAAAAATAGTTCCATCTAATTGAGCAACAAATTTTTTTCAACGAATTCCCAAGCTTTTTTTCATCATATGGTTTTTCTCCCATAACAAGTAACATATTTGTAAGTTCAGCTATAGCACTACTACTTGCTGTAGGGTCTCCCATAGCAATTTTACCTTTTAATTCAGGCCATAATAAATCTTTATATCCAGTAAATTTTTCAGGATCTAATCCTAATTTAGCAAATACATCTTTATTTACAAGTAAAGCAGCACTACCATCTAGTTTGTAGTTTGTAAAGAAACCTGTAGTGTTTTTATAAGCATCAGGAACATTTTTTTCATTTTTCAGAAGTATAGCTTTCCCATAAGTCAGGAGTTGTAGCTAATACACCCATGCTTATAGCTCCCCAGTTAATATCAGCTTGTGGATTTTTCTTTTTTTCAGCAGCTATTCTTGCAAGAACGTCTCCACTTCCCATTGATTGTAAAGTAACTTTTATTCCAGTAGCTTTTTCGAAAGCAGGAATAATTTTATTTACTTCGTCATCTGCATTAGGTGAATAGATTACTAATTCATTTGATCCTTGAGCTTCAGGAGCAGCGGCTTCTGTCTTTTTCTTTTTCTCCTCCACAAGCAACAAACATAACCATACCAATTGCCATCAATAAAAAAACTTAATAAACTTTTTTTCATTTCCTTCTCAAGACTGTACAATATATCTATACCAGTCTTATCCTCCTTTTCATATTATTAATAAATTCAATACATTATAACTAATTATAAAAATAAAAAAACTGATAAATATCAAGAATTAAAAAAATGAACAATTATTTCTTTTTGTAGAAAAAAATCTTTTTCTTCTTTATTTAGTAAAGCTAAAATTTTTTTATTTTTTTCTTCATTTGTTAAAAAAATGGATAATAGAAATTATCAGACTTTTTAATTTTATCTATCTCATCATAAGTTATGTATTCGATATTTTTTTAGGTATAGTATACTCATCTTTAATAATGTTAAACTTTGAGAGTTCAAATTCTTTATTTGAGATAATTAAAAATATTATTAGAATTCATTTTCTCTAGAGTTTGCATAACATTTTCTAACTTAACTTCATTTTCAAAAATCAAAAAGTAAATATATAGAAATCAGCTTTTTTTAGAACTATCATTAATAGAAATAGTTTTTTTCCTTTATATAGATAGTATTTCTTTATAGTTTCAATTATAGTTTTGATACCTCTTCCCTTTTTCCATAACTGCTAGAGTAGCTTTTTTTTATCTTTAAAAGATAGAAGCTAAAACTTTCTTTTGTATAGAATTATAGTCAAAGTCAGAAATTAATTCTTTCTTTATTTCTTGGAATATTAAAGCATCTTTAACAGGGAAAAGTTTTTAAAAATAATATCTCTGTCAATATCAATTTTTAAATGTAAGTTTATATTTTTCAGTTTTTTTAAATATTTTTTTCTATTTCTACAGAAAAAAATTATAGTTAAATTCATTTTTTTAAAACTTTTTAATATATTGGCTAAGTTAACATCTATATTTTTCAATAATAGTTCTATCCTTAGTAATAGCAAGTCCATAGTCATTAAAAAAACAAGATTTAGAGGATTATCTATATCAGGTCTTTTTAGGATAGACTACAGTATGTATAGGAAATGAAATATCCCTACCATTTAATTCTAAGTAATTATCATTAAAAATCAGTGTTTTTCCATAGAATTTTTTTAACATCTTCAAGTTGAAGTTTACACATATATCTATCTTTAAAAGTTTCTAATTTCAATTTAAAAAGCTACATCAATTTTTCTTTGAATTAGCAATTATATCATAGTAATCTCCACCACCAAAGAAAAATACAATTTTTTTGAAATAGTAATTATCTTTCTTTATATCTAGCATCAAGTGTTCAGTACTATTTCTTGTAAATCTTAAATTTTTCATATTCACAATTTTTTTAAAAAGCAAAAAAATTGGAGTATGATTTTTAGCACCATAAGGCTCTAAGATTTCTAATTCTCTTAAAAAAATTCATAGTTTACTTTTGTAAGGTGCAAGTATATTTTCAATTTTTTTATAGTCTTGACAAATAATTCTTTAGGGAAATTTTCACCAATATATTTATCAACTCTTTGATAGAATTCTTCTATATTTTCAATTTTTTTATGGTAAAACCTGCTGCTCCTGAGTGTCCACCATATTTAACTAGAATATCAGAAACAGAATTTAGACATTCAACTATGTTTAAGCCATCAATACTTTCTACATGAAGCAGTTGCAACTCCTTCACTTTCTTTAATTTCCATAATTATACTTGGCTTATAGTATTTATCTAAAAATCTTTGAAGCGACTATTCCTATAACTCCATGATGAAAAAGACTTATTGGCAACTAGAATTAAGTTTTTTTATTGTAAAGTTGCTTTTTTTCAATTTCAGCAATGGAAGCTTCTAAAAATCTTCTTTTGAATATTTTTTTTCTTTCATTATTATTTTCTAAAAAGTTGCTCTATGATAGTTAGACATTCAAAAACCATCTTCTTCAATAAATAGACTTACAGCTTGTTTAGCATCTTCTAAACGTCCAGCAGCATTGAAGATAGGTGCAATAAGGTAACCTACATCATAAGAACAGTATTCTCTAGTATCCCAATCCTCAGGGAAAACCTTTCTTAAAAGTTGCTTAATTCCTATCCATTTAGTATTATTTAAAAGTTTTAAACCTCTTTTTACAAATTTTCTATTGTCAGAAGTTAAAGGAACTATATCAGCAACAGTACCTATGGCAACAATATCTAAGAATTTTTTTCTAAATCATTTAGTCTATCTAACTTGCTATATAGTGCATAGATAAGCATAAAGGCTGTTCCAACTCCTGCTAAGTACTTATAACTATAGATATTTTCTTCTCTTTTTGGGTTTATAACAGCAAAAGCCTTTGGTAAGTCACCAATTATCTCATGGTGGTCAGTTATGATAAAATCTAAACCTAATTCATTGGCTAAATTAATTTCTTCTATTGAATTAATTCCACAGTCAACACTTATAACTAGGTTAGCTTCTTCTTCTTTTTAAACTTTGGATGGCATCCTTATTTAGTCCATAACCTTCATCTCTTAAAGGAATATAGTAGTGTATATTTCCACCTAATTCTGAAAGAGCCAAGTATAAAAAGAGAAACAGAAGTTATCCCATCGACATCATAGTCACCATAGATATAAATTTTTTTCATTGTTTTCAATAGCTTCAAAAAAATTCTTTTTTTACTGCTATGTCAATATCCTTTTAAATCGAAAGGATCGAAATCAAAAATTTGTATCAAGAGATAAATTTCTATTTTCAATTAAACTTTCAATGACAAAGTCTAATTTTTCTCTCCTTTTATTTTTCAAAAAAATTTTTTTCATAATTTATTTTTATTTTCTAAAAATCCATTTAGTGTTTTTTTCTTCATTTTTTTATCTTCCTTCTCTTGCATAAATAATATTCATTAATATTATAACAAGTAAATTTAAAAAAATAAGAGAGAAAAAATATTCTCTCTTAAATAGCTTTTAATTAATTACCATATTTTTTTCCAATATTTCATTTGCTGTTTCTTCTGTCATATTTTTCTAAAAATATAGTTTTTTTATTAATGTTAATTGTTTTTTTCTTTTTTTATCTATTTTTTTGATTTTTTTCATCACTATCAAGTTTATCTGTTTCTTTTTGTTTTAATTAATTTTTTTAGTTGAAAAAAATTTATAGAAGTAACAAAACTTTTCATAATGAGTATAACTAGAATTACCTCCAGATCTAATTTCTAAACCAATAAGCTCAAATCTATTATTTTGATATCTAAAAAAACATAGTTAGTAGAACTAGTACTTGCTGCTCTAGGCCCTTCCCAAAAAGTATAGATTCTTAAAGTATTATTTTTTTATACTTATTGAATCTTCATCAACAATAGTTTCAAGTGCTTTCTCATATACTTTACCTTCTGAAGGAATAAAAACCTTTTTTTCATTTTTTTAGCAACTAAATTATATTGAGAATTTGTATCCTTGAATAATACTAGCATTACTACAGGATTAAAGTCAAGATTCGTACCATCTTCAACTTTTCTAAAAATTTTTTTAGGGTCATTCTTTTGAATTAATAGAACAACATCATCAATTTTATCTTTGTTTAAATCTCCTTTTTTTAACTATAATACTTTTTCCAACCCTTAGGAATAAAATCCTCAATATTACTAGCTTTTTGAGGGAAATTCTCAGCTAATAAATTAAATGAACAAAAAAATAAATAATAAAAAAACTAAAAAAATAAACCTTTCCTTTTCATAAAAAAACCTCCTAATATAAAAATGAATATATAAAAAGTGTAGCATAATCTATTATTTTTTTTCAATATTTTTTTAAGTAAAAAAATAAGAGAGAAAAAAATTTTTCTCTTAAATAGTTAATTATTTTTTTTATTTCATGAACATATTTATCTAAAAATATCTACACCACTAGTTTCTGACATAGTATCTAAAGAATAAATTTCTGTAATGTTTAAATTCTTTTCAATTTTTTTCTTCTTTTTTTCACATTACTTTCTAATTTTTTTCAGACATATTATGTATTATTAGTTTTTTTTAGTTGAAAAAAATTAATAGAATAATTCCTAGTATTCACATACTCAGTATCTCCTAAAAATACTTTGAGCATCTAAACCAATAAGTTCAAATCTATTGTTTTGATATCTGAAAAATATATGTAGTAGAAGTAGCAGCTTTAATATAGTCTGCAAGAGTAAAAAAATACGTAAAAGTATTATTTTTTTAATAGTTACAGCCTCAGATAAATTATCATTGTAGTCAGGAGAATCAAGACTTTCTAATCCTTCTTCAGAAGCATAACCTGGTGAAACAATGAAATTTTTTTGTCATTCTTTTGCAACCAAAGTATATTTTTGAATTCTTATCTTTAAATAAAACTAATATAATTCTTGGGTTAAAATTCACAGGATTAGAACGAGGTGAGTCTTCAATTTTTTTAAAAATTTTTTTAGGATCATTTTTTTTCAATTACTAAAACGACATCATCAATTTTATCTTTGTTTAAATCCCTTTTTCAACTATTAATTTTTTTTCCAACCCTTAGGAATAAAGTCCTCAACTTTACTAGCTTTTTTTGAGGGAAATTTTCAGCTAATAAATTAAATGAACAAACAATAAATAATAAAAAAACTAAAAAAATACAGCTTTCTTTTTCATAATCGTCTCCTACAATAAATAATATTAATTATCATATTTTTTTCTAATATTTTTAATTCCAGTGTCTTGTGCCATAGTATCTAAGATATATTTATCTTTGACATCTATACTTTTTTTCTACTTTTTTTCTATTTTTTTGTTTCATCAGTACGAACTCCTGAAATATCTTTTGTACCTATTAATTTTTTTAGTTGAAAAAAATTAATAGAATATGCTATATCTACAGCATAATCAGTAGATGTATGCCAATATTTATATTCTAATCCAATTAACTCAAACTTATTATTTTTGATATCTAAAAAAATATTCAGTAACTCTAGCACCTTTTAACATATTCTGAACGAGTTAAAAAGACGAAGAGTATCATTCTTTATATTTATTGACTTAGATAAATCGTCATCTAAATCAGGTGAAGAAAGTGTTTCTAATTCTTCAACAAGAGCTTTATCTTTTGAAACAATAAAAACCATTTTCATTTTTTTAGCAACTAAATTATATTGAGAATTTTTTTATTTTTTTAAACAATACTAATATTGCCATAGGATTATAATTAAAAAAATTGTATTATCTTCTGATTTTTTTCAAAAATTTTTTTAGCATCGTTTTTTTGTATTACTAAAAACAACATCATCAATTTTATCTTTATTTAAATCACCTTTTTAACTACAACACTCTTCCAACCTTTAGGAATAAAATCCTCAACTTTATTAGCTTTTTGAGGGAAATTTTCAGCTAATAAATTAAACGAACAAACAATAAATAATAAAAAAACTAAAAAAATAAACCTTTCTTTTTCACAACTGCCTCCTGTATAAAAATTATTTTTTTTATTTCATGAGCATATTTATCTAAGATATCTACACCCGTAGTTTCTAACATGGTATCTAAAAACATAATTTTTCTTTAATGTTTAATCTCTTTTTCAATTTTTTTCTTCTTTTTTTCATATTACTTTCTAACTTTTCTCTTAAATTATGTATTTTTTTAATTTTTTTAGTTGAGAAGTTAAAAAGAATAATTATAAGTATCTATATATTCAGCATTGGCAAAAAAATATTTTGATTTTTCCAAACCAATAAGTTCAAATCTATTATTTTGATATCTAAAAAAATATATAGAAGAGCCACTACTTCTAGTTAATTCTGCAAAAAGTAAAAAAATACGTAAAAGTATTATTTTTTTATAGTTATAGACTTAGATAAATCATTGTCAAAAATCAGGTGATTCAAGATTTTTGTAATCCAGATTCATAAGCCTCACCTGGTGAGATGATAAATCCTTTTATCATTTTTTTGCTACCAAAAGCATATTTTTGAGTTTTTTTATCCTTAAATAGAACTAATATAATTCTTGGATTATGATTCTCAGGACTGGTTTGATACGATTCTTCATTTTTTTAAATTTTTTTAGGATCGTTTTTTTCAATGATCAAAACAGCATCATCTATTTTATCTTTATTTAAATCACCTTTTTTTTATTATAATACTCTTCCAACCTTTAGGAATAAAAATCTTCAATTTTATCAGCTTTTTTTAGGAAAAATTTAGAGCAAATAAATTAAAAAGAGCAAAAAGATGAATAAAAATTAAACTTAAACTGAAAAAAATTTTTTTCTTCATAAAAACCTCCGATTTGTATACCATTTTAGTATAACATAAATTTCTGAATTGTAAAGTCAAGAATTGAAAAAAATAAAAAAATAAATTTTTAAAAGATACAAAGGACTTTAAAAAAATATTAATAAAAACTGTAATTTAATATAAAAAAATATGGTATAATGAATACGATTTTAGTATATATTAGGAGGATGTTGTTAATGAAGACAATATTATATGGAATATTTTATTTTTTTCTAACTCTTTTCTTTGCTTATATCTTTATAAAAGAAAAAGGACTTAGCTAAAAAAATTTGATGCTCGCAGAGAGAAATTTGTAAATAAAAATAGTAAAAAAATGAAAAATAAAGCTAAACGCTACAAGAAAAATCCTTTTATTATGTTGAAACAATAGGGACAGCACTTATATTGGTTGTAGTTATTCAAAAGATTCTATATAGGAAATTTTAAAAATTCCTACAGGTTCAATGATACCAACAATAGAAATTGGAGATAGAGTTTTTGCTGATATGGTATCATATAAATTTACAGGGCCAAAAAAAGAAATAGCATCATAGTTTTTTTAAAGAACCTATAGAAAAATAAAGTTCTTTATACAAAAAGAGCTATGGGACTTCCAGGAGAAACTGTAAAAAAATTCAAGATGGAACTTTGTATATAAATGGAGAAGCAACAAACTTTAGACAATATAGCAATTTAGGAATTGGAGATAATGAGTGGAGAATACCTAAAAAAGGAGATAAATTAGAAATTATCCCTGCAGGGAATTATAATAAAGCTCGTAACTATACTGCTATAGATATAGAGAAAATCCAAAAGGAATTAAAATATAACTCAGCTTCAGTCTATGAATTTATGCCTAACTTAAAATTCGTTGTTAATGGAGAAGAAACAGGTTTAATTTTAGATTTTATCCATGATAAAGATGTAGTTGCTAAACTTATGGTAGGAGAAACAGTCCAAGTTACACTAGATGATGATTATTATTTAGCATTAGGAGATAATACAGATAACAGTTTTGACTCAAGATATTGGGGCTTTGTTAAGGGAAGCAGAATAAGAGGAAGAGCACTAGTCAGATTCTGGCCTTTAAATAGAATAGGGCTAGTAAAATAAAAATAGTTTGTTACTAATTTATGACGATTACTTGCCAGCCTATAATGGTTCTAGAGCTCCACAAAGGCTCTTTTCACCATTATAGGACGTCGCAGTAATCTTATAAATTTTAATGTAACTCACTTATTTTTTTATTGTAATATATAAGTGAAATGTAGAGGATATTCAATGATTAAAAAAATTAACAATCAATGATGTAGACTATATAGAACAAATTTTTTTAACTTAGAAAAAAAGATATTTTTTTAAAAAAATTCTGCTTTCAGTAAAGAATCTACAGAGAATTTAGTAAAAAGCTGATAATTCATTTATTTATGCTTATCTTGTAGATGAAAAAGGTTTGTGGGTATTTAATGGTTCTTGACAGCATAGATGTCTATGAAATTCTTGCAATAGCAACTATAGAAGAATGTAGAAATAAAGGTATTGCTCAAGAACTTTTTAGATAAAAATAAAAAAACTAAAGATATTTTTCTTAGAAGTTAGAGAAAGTAATAAAAAAAGCAATAAATTTTTTTATAAAAAAATAATTTTAAACAAATATCAATAAGAAAAAGGCTATTATTCAGATCCTACTGAAGATGCCATTATAATGAAAAATGGAGGTAAATAATGAATAACGAAATCTATTCAAACCCACTATGTGAAAAGGTACAGTTCTAAAGAAATGATGTATAACTTTTCACCTGATAAGAAATTCTCAACTTGGAGAAAAACTTTGGATTGCATTAGCAGAATCTGAAAAAGGAATTAGGATTGGATATATCTCAAGAACAAATAGATGAAATGAAGAAAAAAATATTCATAATATTGATTACGAGCTAGCAGCAAAAAAAGAAAAAAAGAATTCAGACATGATGTTATGGCTCATGTTCATACTTTTGGAACACAAGCACCTTTTAGCTATGCCTATTATCCACTTAGGAGCTACAAGTGCCTTCGTTGGAGATAACACAGATTTAATACAAATTAAAGATGGGCTTGAAATAATAAAAAGCTAAACTTGTGAATGTTATGAATAATTTATCTAAGTTTGCTTTTAGAAAAATAAAAGATATAGCAACTTTAGGATTTACACATTTTCAAGCTGCTCAACTTACAACAGTAGGAAAAAAAGAGCAACATTATGGTTACAATCTCTATTATTAGATTTGGAAGAATTAGAATTTAGAGAAAAATACTTTAAGATTTAGAGGTGTAAAAAGGGACAACAGGAACACAAGCAAGTTTTTAAAGATTTATTCAATGGAGATTTTTTTCAAAAAGTTGAAGAGTTAGATGTATTGGTTTCTAAAAAAATGGGATTTGATAAAAGATTTGCAGTAACAGGTCAAACTTATGATAGAAAAAGTTGATTCAGAAATAATGAATTTACTAGCAAATATAGCTCAATCTGCTCATAAGTTTACTAATGACCCTAAGATTATTACAACATTTAAAAAGAAGTAGAAGAACCTTTTGAAAAGAGTCAAATTGGTTCATCTGCAATGGCATATAAAAAAGAAATCCAATGAGAAGTGAAAGAATTTCATCTCTTGCTAAGTTTGTTATAGCATTACAACAAAGTACAGCAATGGTTGCTTCAACTCAATGGTTCGAAAGAACTCTTGATGACTCAGCTAACAAGAGATTATCTTTACCTCAAGCATTTTTAGCAGTTGACGCTATACTAATTATTTGGAACAACATTATGGAAGGTTTAGTTGTGTATAATAAAATAATAGAAAAACATATAATGAGTGAACTTCCATTTATGGCAACTGAATATATAATAATGGAATGCGTAAAAAGCAGGTGGAGATAGACAAGAACTTCATGAAAGAATAAGAGTTCACTCTATGGAAGCAGGTAAACAAGTTAAAGTAGAAGGAAAAGATAATGATTTAATTGATAGAATAGTTAATGACGACTACTTTAAATTAGATAAGGCTAAGTTACTTTCTATACTAGAACCTAAAAACTTTATTGGTTTTGCAGCAGAACAAACAGAAAAATTTGTTAATATAGAAGTAAAGCCAATATTAGAAAAATATAAGGCTCTATTAGGAATGGACTCTGAGTTGAAGGTATAAATTTATTATTCAAATAAAAAAAATAAAAAATAAGTGAGTTACATTAGTAAATAACTAATAGTTTATAAGATTACTGCGACGTCCATTATTGTTGAGAGAGCCTTTGTGGAGCTCTCGAGACACTAATGGCAGGCAAGCAATCGCTATATATAGCTAAAATTTATTAAAAATCTACTCAGTAACGAACTATTTTTTTTATGAATTATTTATCTGAGGAAAGGGAAGTGACTTTATGATAAAAAAAGAATATAGAGAAGAAATTTATCTAATAGCTTTAGTACTTTTTAGGCTTATATCTTTCTCTTATTGAAAATATAATACCTAAACCATTTCCTTGGATGAAGATAGGTTTATCAAATATATCTGTGCTAATAGCTCTTGAAAAAAATTTAATTCTAAAATGGCTTTACAGACTATTTTACTTAGAGTGTTTATACAGGCTCTTATGCTTGGAACTCTATTTACACCAAATTTTATCATAAGCTTTTAGTGCAGGACTAGTAAGTACATTATTTATGATCTTTTTATACAGATTCAGAAAGTATTTATCACTGTTATCTATTAGTTGTATTTCAGCATTTATGCACAATCTTTTACAGTTGACAGTAGTTTATTTTTCTAATGTTTAGAAATATATCTTTAAATAGCAAATCTATAATAATATTTATTATCTTTTTTTCTAGGATTAGGAGTTATTATGGGCTTAGTAACAGGGATTATAGCAACAAGATTAAATTTAAAAAGGAATAAATAAAATAAATAAGGAGAGGTATTTATGGGTAGATATTTTGGAACAGATGGTATTAGAGGAGAGGCAAATAAGGAATTAACTGTTGAAAAAAGCATTAAGACTTGGTTATGCTCTTGGATATTATCTAAAAAAATACTTATAAAAAAATGAAGAAAAAAATAAAAAGTTGTTATGGGAAGTGACACAAGAATATCTGGTTATATGTTAAGATCTGCCTTAACAGCAGGGCTTACATCAATGGGAATATATATAGACTTCGTTGGAGTTATTCCTACACCAGGGGTAGCTTATATAACTAAGTTAAAGAAAGCTAAAGCAGGTATTATGATTTCAGCTTCACATAATCCAGCAAAAGATAATGGAATTAAAAATCTTTAATTCAGATGGCTTTTAAATTTTCTGATGAAATAGAAAAATAAAAATAGAAGACTATATGGACGATTTAGATTCTATTTTAGTTGATCCATTACCAGGAGATAAGGTTGGTAAGTTTAAGTATGCAGAAGATGAATACTTCCTATACAGAGATTATTTATCTCACTGTGTAAAAAGGGAACTTCAAGGATATAAAAAAATAGTACTTGATACAGCTAATGGAGCAGCATATAGAGCTGCAAAAAGATGTGTTCTTAGATTTAAGAGCAGAAATTGTTGTTATAAATGATGCTCCTAATGGAAGAAATATAAATGTAAAGTGTGGATCAACTCACCCAGAAATATTAGCAAAAAGTTGTTGTAGGTTATGAAGCAGATTTAGGATTAGCTTATGATGGAGATGCTGATAGACTTATAGCAGTTGATAAATTTGGAAATATTATTGATGGAGATAAAATTATAGGAATCTTAGCTCTAGGTATGAAAAATGCAGGAACTTTAAAAAAATGATAAAGTTGTAACTACTGTAATGAGTAATATAGGATTTGAAAAAAATATCTAAAAAGAAAAATAATATAGAGCTTTTTAAGAGCAAATGTTGGAGATAGAAATGTTCTTGAAATGATGCAAAAAGAAGACGTCGCTATAGGTGGAGAACAATCAGGTCACATCATATTAAGAAACTATGCTACAACAGGTGACGGAATATTATCATCTTTAAAAACTTGTTGAAGTTATAAGAGATACTGGAAAAAGATTTACATGAATTAGTATCAGCAATAAAAGATGCTCCTCAAACTTTAATAAATGTAAAAGTTGATAATGCTAAAAAAAGAATACTTGGGATAAAAAAATGAAAAAAATTACAAGTTTCATAGCTGAAATAAATAAAAAAACATTCTGATGAAGTTAGAATATTAGTTAGAAAAATCAGGAACAGAACCTTTAATAAGAGTAATGACAGAAGGTGAAAATAAGCAACTTGTACATAAATTGGCAGAAGATATTGCTAAACTGATAGAAACTGAATTAAATTAATAGAAGGATAAATATGAAAAATTTTTGATAAAGATTTTTTTAGGTATTTGGCTTTTATTTACTGAGATAGGTTTGACATTATTTATAAATGTTTTTATAGCAATATATCTTTATTATCTTTTTGAGAAATATTTATTTAGGAGTTTTTATTTTATTAATATTTATGATACTATTAGGAATAGTAAATGGATTTTTATAGCGTGTATAAAGCTTATATTTCCAAAAAAATAAAAAAATAGTAATGAAAGAAAGGTATTTAGTAGATGGAGGATATAAAAAAATTTATTTAAAAAAACAATAATAACAACTATTATCTGTTTTTTTATTAGGTTTAGTTTTTTTCAAAAATAAATATCTTTTCTTTGGAATAGGTGGAGGCTGTGCAATATCAGTGATAGCTCTATATCTTATATCAGTCGATAGCAAGGCTATTACATATTCTAAAGATGTAAAAAGTAGCAAAAAAAGAATTGCCTACATTGGTTATGCCAAAAGATACTTTTTTTACACTTACTATTTTTTTTGTAGCATTATTTTATTTTTTTAACGACTTTAGACTTTTTTTATGTGGATTTATAGGTACATTGAATGTTAAACTCACAATTTACTGTATGAATATACTAAAAAAAGATAAAAAGTTTTTTTAAATAGTTAAACTATAATTATTGAAAGGAGGTATAAAGTGAGACTAGGACCAATAGAATTTACAACAGGAGAATTGGTATCTGGGCCTTCAGAAATATTTTCAATATTTGGCTTTCCAATAACTTCTACTGTTGTTACAACTTGGTTTATACTCTTATGTTTCTTTTGTATTTTTTTTAAACTTGGAACAAGAAATCTACAATTGATTCCTGGAAAAATTTCAATCAATTCTTGAAGGAATTTATGAATTTTTTTAGATGGAACTATTGGACAAATATTAGGAACTTGGAAAAAGAAATATTACACATTTTTTTTGCAACATTATTTTTTTGTTTATCTTCTTATCAAATATAATAACGTTCTTCCCTATACCTTGGTTCGGGGTAAAAAAATGGTGTATTTGAAATTTTTCCCAGCCTTTAGGTCACCAACAGCTGACTTAAACACTACTGTTTGTCTAGCATTGATAGTAACCTTCTTGTTTATATCAATAAATATAAAGAATAATGGTATACTTGGATATTTAAAAAGGCTTTTGGAGACCCAACACCAGTTATGGTTCCATTAAACATAGTTGGAGAGTTTGCAAAACCATTAAATATATCTATGAGATTGTTTGGAAATATGTTCGCTGGTATGGTTATAATGGGGCTTATTTATATGGCAGTACCTTACTTCATCCCAGCACCTCTGCACTTGTATTTTGACCTATTTGCAGGTTTAGTACAAAGTTTCGTTTTTCGTAACCTTATCTATGGTATATGTTCAAGGTTCACTAGGAGATGCAGAGTATACTGAGTAAAAAAATAAAAAAATTTAGGAGGAATAGAAAATATGGATTTATTAACAGCAAAAAAACAATAGTTTTAGGATGTTCAGCAGTTGGAGCAGGACTTGCTATGATAGCAGGATTAGGACCAGGAATCGGGGAAGGATATGCAGCCGGGAAAGCAGTTGAATCTGTTGCAAGACAACCAGAAGCAAGAGGAAGCATAATCTCTACAATGATACTAGGACAAGCCGTAGCAGAATCTACAGGTATTTACTCATTAGTTATTGCACTAATTTTACTTTTATGCAAACCCTTTCTTAAGCAAATTAGGATAATAAGATATATCTGTCATTCAACTGATGAAAGGAGGTAAAAATAGAGTGCCAATAATATCTATTGATGCTACGTTTTTTTTGGCAAATCATTAACTTTTTTTGTTCTTTTATTTATAGTAAAGAAATACTTTAAAGAACCTATATCAAAAAAATAATAAATGAAAGAAAGCAAAAAAATAGAAGCTGAATTAGTTGAAGCAACAAAAAAACAGAGAAGAAGCTGAAAAAAACTACATAAAGAAGCTGAAGCTCAAGTTCTTAATTCAAGAAAAAGAAGCTAGTGAAATTGTTAAAAAAATGCACAAAGAAAAAGCAGAAGAAGAAGCACACCTTCTAATAAAAAGAGGCAAGAGAAAAATAGAGAAAAATATTTTTAAGGGCCACTGAGTTAGAAGTTACAAAAAAATTAAAAAAATGATACCAAAGATGAGTTAGGTAGAGAAGTTAAAAAAACTTAGCTGCAGAACTAGCTGAAAAAAATTATAAAAGAAAAGGTAGATGATAATCAAGAAACTTCACTTATTGATAAATTTATAGCAGAGGTAGGGGAAGATAAATGATTAAATCACAAGTAGGAAGAAGATATTCTAAGGCAATATTTGATATTGCTGAAGAAAAGAATCAAGTTAAGGAAATTTATGAAATGCTAAATTCGGCTATGGTTCTATATAGAACTGATAAAGAATTTAAGAATTTTATTAGAAAATCCTTTAATTGAGAATGAACAAAAAAAGGCAGTTTTAACTGAAATTTTTGGTAAAGATAACAGTGAGAACTTAAATATTTTACTATATATTTTTAGATAAAGGTAGAATTAACTGTATAAAAATATATTGTTGCAGAATATCTAAAAAAATATACTATAGAAAAAAATAGAATTTTTAGATGTAAAAAGCTACTTTTACTAAAGAATTATCTGAAGAACAAAGAACTAAATTAATCAATAAATTATCACAAAAAAACTGGAAAAAGAAATTAACTTAGAAGTAAAAGTTGACAAGTCTATTCTAGGTGGTGGAATTATAAAAAAATAGGTGATAAGATTATTGACGGTTCTATCCGTAGAGAATTAGATAATTGGAAAAAAAGAGTTAAGGTCTTTAATGGAGGTGTAACAATTTGAATATTAGACCAGAAGAAGTAAGTTCTATTATTAAAAAAAGAAATAGATAACTATAAGAAAAACTTTAGAAATAAAAAAACTTCTGGGACTGTTCTTGAAGTAGGAGACGGTATTGCGAGAATTTATGGTTTAAGCAATGTTATGTCGGGAGAACTTCTGAATTTCCTCATGGAGTAATGGGAATGGCTTTAAACTTGGAAGAAGATAATGTTGGAGCCGTTATCCTTGGATATGCTTCTTTAATAAAAGAAGGAGATGAAGTTAGAGCAACAGGTAAAGTTGTATCTGTACCTGCTGGAGATAACTTATTAGGTAGAGTAGTTAATGCTTTAGGAGAACCTATAGATGGAAAGGGAGAAATAATTGCAGATAAATATATGCCTATTGAAAGAAAGGCATCTGGAATTATTTCAAGACAACCAGTATCAGAACCTTTACAAACAGGAATTAAATCAATAGACGGAATGGTTCCTATTGGTAGAGGACAAAGAGAACTTATTATAGGGGATAGACAAACAGGTAAAACTGCAATAGCTATCGATACTATAATCAACCAAAAAGGACAAAATGTAAAATGTATTTATGTTGCAATAGGGCAAAAAAGATCAACTGTTGCACAAATATATAAGAAGCTAAGTGACTTAGGTTGTATGGAATATACAACAATAGTCGCAGCAACTGCCTCTGAAGCAGCACCTTTACAATATATGGCACCTTACTCAGGAGTAGCTATAGGTGAATATTTCATGGATAGGGGAGAACATGTTTTAATAATTTATGATGATTTATCTAAACATGCCGTTGCTTACAGAGAAATGTCACTATTACTTAGAAGACCACCTGGACGTGAGGCTTATCCAGGAGACGTATTCTATTTACATTCAAGATTACTTGAAAGAGCTGCTAAGTTATCTGATGAATTAGGAGGAGGTTCTATAACTGCATTACCAATTATAGAAACTCAAGCAGGAGACGTTTCTGCATATATTCCTACTAACGTAATATCAATAACTGACGGACAAATATTCTTGGAATCTCAACTTTTCAACTCAGGGTTTAGACCAGCAATAAATGCAGGGATATCAGTATCGAGAGTTGGAGGAGCTGCACAAATAAAAGCTATGAAACAAGTTGCTTCAAAAGTTAAGTTAGATCTTGCTCAATATACTGAGCTTTTTAACTTTTTGCTCAATTTGGATCAGACCTTGATAAAGCTACAAAAAGCACAATTAGAAAGAGGACATAGAATAATGGAAATATTGAAACAACCTCAATATCATCCATATACAGTTGAAAAAAACAAGTTGTATCTTTCTATGCTGTTATCAATGGTCACTTAGATGATATAGAAATTTCAAAAAGTAAGAAGATTTGAAAAAAAGAATTATTAGAATATCTAAAAAGGAAATACAGATATTTTAACTGAAATAGCTGATAAAAAAAGCTTTTAGATAAAGATTTAGAAGAAAGATTGAAGGGAAGTATTGCAAACTTTAAAAAAAGTCTTTTTAATTAAGGAGTAAAATTATGCCTGGAATGAAAGAAATAAAAAAAGTAGAATCAAATCTGTTCAATCTACCCGTCAAATTACTAATGCTATGGAAATTGTTTCTACAACTAAATTTAAAAAAAATATTCTAAATTAGTTTCAGAATCAAGACCATATGAAGAAAGTATGAGAAAAAAATTCTATCTAATATAGCAGCGGGAACTAAAAAAATGAAAGACACCCACTTTTTTTGATGGAAGAGAAGAAGTAAAAAAGTATAGCTATAATAGTTATAACTTCTGATAGAGGACTTTGTGGAAGCTTTTAACAGTTCAACTTTAAAAAGAACTAGAAAAGTTAGTTAAACAAAATGAAGGTAAGAAAAATATCTATCATTCCTTTCGGAAGAAAAAGCTATAGATTTTTGCTACAAAAAAGAAATTACGATTTCTCAGAATCTTTTTCAAAATTTTTCTGCTGAAGAAATGAATAAAAATTGCAAGAGATGTTTCAGAAGACATTGTTATAAAAATATGTAAATCATGAATATGACGAAGTTTATTTGATATATAATAAATTTATATCAGCTTTAAGATATGATTTAACTTGTGAAAAAAATAATTCCAATAGCTAGAATGGAAGGCGAAGTAAATAGTGAATATATATTTGAACCCTAACACAGAATATATATTATCATCTCTATTACCTAGATTTATAAATTTACAAGTATATCAAGCTATTTTTAAATAATACTGCTAGTGAACATTCGGCAAGAAAAGAATTCAATGGGTAGTGCAACAGATAATGCTGATGAAATGATAAAAAAACATTGAATATTCAATACAATAGAAATAGACAAACAGCTATTACTCAAGAAATAACAGAAATAGTTGGAGGAGCGTCTGCTTTATAAAAAAATTATAATATAAAATGAAGGTTTTTTTCTTGAAATACAAATTATTTAATTTTTGTTAATTTTATATTCAACTGCTTGATAGCCATTAGTGTCTCGTGAGCTCCACAAAGGCTCACTCAACAATAATGGACATCGCAGCAGTTTTATTAAAAAGTTATTTAAAATTATTTTCAAGAAAAAAACTTAATCAAGATTATCTTAATTTTTTTATAAAGGCAGATAATAATAAAAAGTAAGGAGGCAATAATAGGTGAATAGAGGAACTATAACACAAATTATAAGTGCTGTTGTAGACGTTGCTTTTAAAGATGAATTGCCTGCAATATATAATGCTTTAAAAGTAAAATTAGAAGACAAAGAACTTGTGCTTGAAGTTGAGCAACATCTTGGGAACAATGTTGTAAGAACAGTTGCCATGGACTCAACAGATGGTTTAAAAAAAGAGGAATGGAAGTTATAGATACAGGGAAACCAATTACAGTACCAGTTGGAAAAGCTGTTCTAGGAAGAATATTAAACGTTTTAGGAGAGCCTGTTGACAATCAAGGGCCTGTAAATGCTGAAACAGTTTTACCTATCCATAGAGAAGCACCTGAGTTTGATGACTTAGAAACTGAAACTGAAATATTCGAAACTGGAATCAAAGTTATAGATTTATTAGCACCATATATAAAAGGTGGAAAAATAGGTCTATTCGGAGGAGCAGGAGTAGGTAAGACAGTTTTAATAATGGAACTTATCAACAACATTGCTAAGGGACACGGAGGAATTTCTGTGTTTGCAGGAGTTGGAGAAAGAACAAGAGAAGGTAGAGACTTATATAATGAAATGACTGAGTCAGGAGTTATTACAAAGACAGCTCTTGTTTATGGACAAATGAATGAGCCACCTGGAGCAAGATTAAGAGTTGCTTTAACAGGACTTACAGTTGCAGAAAACTTTAGAGATAAAGATGGACAAGATGTACTTCTATTTATAGATAATATATTCAGATTTACACAAGCAGGATCTGAAGTATCAGCTTTACTTGGAAGAATACCTTCAGCCGTTGGTTACCAACCAAACTTGGCAACAGAAATGGGAGCTTTACAAGAAAGAATTACATCAACAAAATCTGGTTCTATCACATCAGTTCAAGCTGTTTATGTACCAGCCGATGACTTGACTGACCCAGCACCAGCTACAACTTTCTCTCACTTGGATGCAACAACAGTTCTTTCAAGAAATATAGCATCTCTTGGAATATATCCAGCTGTTGACCCATTAGATTCAACATCTAAGGCTCTATCAGAAGATATAGTTGGAAAAAGAACACTATGAAATTGCAAGAAAAAGTGCAAGAAGTTTTACAAAGATATAAAGAATTACAAGATATCATAGCTATCTTAGGTATGGATGAATTATCTGATGAAGATAAACTTACAGTATCAAGAGCTAGAAAAAAATTGAAAGATTTTTTTCTCACAACCTTTCTCTGTTGCAGAACAATTCACAGGAATGGAAGGAAAAATATGTTCCTGTAAAAAGAAACGATCAGAGGATTTAGAGAAATATTAGAAGGAAAAAACATGATGATATTCCTGAACAAGCATTTCTATATGTTGGTACAATAGAAGAAGCCGTTGCTAAATCAAAAGATTTAGTAAAAATAAGGAGGAAGTTATGTTGGTAAGTGTTGTAACACAGATTAAAAAAAGTATTAGAACAAGAAGCAGGATATCTAAGACTTAGAACTTCAGAAGGAGATATAGGTATAATGCCTAATCATGCTCCTTTAGTTGCTGAACTATCAGCAGGAAAGATGGAAATTGAAAGTCCTTCAAAAGATAGAAGAGATGTTTATTTTTTTTAACAGGTGGTTTTTTTAGAAATTTCTAATAACCAAGCAACAATAATTGCAGATGAAATATTTCCATTAGATGAAATTAACATTGAAAATGAGCAATTAGAACTTGAGAAGTTAAGAAAAAGAATTAGAGCTTGATCTTCCAGAAGAAGAAAAAAGCAAAAAAATTCAAAAAAAGAATAAAAAAATTTCTTCAGCCATGATAGATGCTAAAAACTAACTAGGAGGAAAAATATGAAATTTCACTTTTTACATGAAAAACTTTAATGTTTTAGATTTAGAAAAAGAGTATAAAAATTCTATGAAGAAGCTCTTGGACTAAAAAGTTGAAAGAGAAAAAAATTTGCAGAAGATGGAAGCTATAAAAATAGTTTATCTAGGAGATGGAATAACAAACTTTCAACTAGAATTAACTTGGCTTGCAGACAGAACAGAAAAAAATATGATTTAGGTGATGAAGAATTCCATTTAGCTTTTTGAAGTAGATGACTACGAAGGAGCATTTAAAAAAACATACAGAAATGGATTGTGTTGTTTTTTTGTAAATGATAAAATGGGAATATATTTCATAACTGATCCTGATGGATATTGGATAGAAATTTTACCACCTAAAAAAATAAGAATAAAAAAATTAAGAGAATTTTTTTGAGAATTAAAAAGCTTAAAAAAATTCTCTTTTTTTGTTGTAAAAAAATTGCTTTTTTTCTGTTATAAATGTTACTCTAATAGTAAAAAAATATTTTTTTTATGAAATTTACAAAATGAGGTAGAGAAAATGAAAAATAAGGTGGGGTAAAAATAAGTAAAAAGAAAGAAAAAAATTTAGAAAAAGTTATACAACAATGTCAAAAAGACATTGGATAAAAATAGATGAAGAATTAGCAAAACCAGAACCTAAATTGACTCCTTATGATATAGAAACGAGAAATTTTTGATGAAGTACCAAGAGCTATTTTTAAGGGAAGCAAAGAGACAAATAAAGATAATGATGCAGGTACTAGATAAAAAAATAAATATATGCCTAGTTATCTTTATCCATTAATTGATAGCTATTCATTTGATACAGAATTATCTCATCTTTTATTTGAAACTAAAAAGTATATATAAAAATATGTACATAAAAAAGATATAATTAGTTTAAAAATATAAAAATTTATGATAAAAAAATGATTAAAAAAATACATAAAAAGATAGTATGATATTATGGCAGAATAAATAAACTTAAGCTGAATAGATAGAGATATATTTATTCAGCTTTTTCTATAGTTTAAAAAAATAAAAAAAGTAAGCAAGCAATAATTTCTATATAAATACTTTCCAATATCAATAGGAGATAATCCACAAATAAATAATTTTTTTATGGTGGAAGGTATAATAAAAGAATTTTTAGAAAAAAATCAGAAGTATATTTTTAGAGCCAGAGATAGTGGTTATAAAAAAAGAATTAGTTATTCTTGCTGATAAAAAAATAAAAATAGTTGAATATAATAAGAGGTGAAAAAGAAATGAAATATTGGAAAGATGAATATTTAGTACTAAAAAAATTTAATAGAGAAGTATTGTGAAACAGAAGATAGGAATAGATTAATGAAGATTTTTAGAGACAAAAGATAGATTCTTATTTAAGTATTTTTATCAATGAATTTTCTAAGTTAAAGATACCAAATAAAAATGACAAGTGAAGAATTAGAAGAATATAAAGAAAAAAATTATGGTATATATTTAAAAAAATACAGATAAATAATTTTTTTATGGTGGAAGTCATAATAAAAAGAATTCTAGAAAAAAACCAGAAGTATATTTTTAGAGCAGAAGATAGTAGCTATAAAAAAAGAATTTGCTTCTTATTATACAAAGGACTTTCCAAAGTTATCAATTCAAGTAAGGACTGATAGTGCAGTAAAGTTATATTGGACTGATGAAGATAGAGAGAAAATGAATAAAATAAATGATGAGTTAGAAGAATTAAAGAAAAAAATAACTTTATTAGATTAATCAATAGAATTATTTTTAAGAATTAGATTTAAATTAGAAAAAAGCTATATAGATTTAAAAAAATATTTATATAGCTTTTTTTCTAAAAATAAAGGTACAAGTTTCTATAATGTAATAGGTTCAAGAGTTGAAGAACTAGGCAGACAGTTTAAAAGCTGGAGAAATTAATGAAGAAGATGTAAAAAGAAGCAGTAAGAGATATATTAAAAAAAGGCTATGTAAAAGATGACTTAGAAGAATAAAATAGGGAGTATATCTATGTTACCAAATAGATTAATTATAACAGAAAAAAAGTAGAAGAAAAAGCAATATATGAAAAACTCTAAAAATAAATGGATTATAGATTTTGGAGATAAAAATAAAAAAAGTTGGAGTGATTTTTTTATGATATTGTTCAAAAAAAGAAATGGATTTTTGGAATTATAACGAAAAAAATTTAGAAAAGATGATTATACATATTCAGATATTGTAGGAGATTTAATAGTTTTTTTGAAAAAAATGAAAGAAAGAAAAAAAGAAGGAATGGTATTTATTCTTGATTACACAGAAGATTTTAGAAAAAAATTAAAGATTGTGATGAAAAAAACTATAATAAAAAGTACTATTTATCGAGATTTAGTGTATGATTTATTAGTAGAATGGTATAGAGATAATAGAATTATGTTTAAAGAATGGAATGCTTCTATAGATATTGAAATATATATTTTAATAGATGATGAATTAATAAAAAAATAAGGATATAAATTTTTGATAATGAACTAATAATAGCTACTGAAAGTGACAGAAATGATGTAAGGCAACAATATAAAAAAATTATGATAAAAACAAAAAAATTCGTTTTTTTGACTATGATGAAATAAAAAGATTTACCTAATATCTTTTTAGATAATAAAAGGGATCAGAAGCTGAAAGGTTTATATTTTTTTATCAATTAGAGAAAAATAAAAAGCTGATAACTCAAAAACAACTAAAAAGTGGAGATATCTAATTCAATGAGAATATTCCATAGCCTTAATATATATCTACTAGTTTACATAATGGATAAAAATATTGATAGAAAAAAATTTATAGAAGGAAAAAGAAATAAAAAAATGTTTATGATATTTGCTAATGAGTTAGCAGAATAAATGTCCACTTGTAAAGGTAGTATAATAATTTTATGCTACCTTTATAAATAATTTAATAATTCTAAAATATACTATATAATAAACATAAAGAAGAAGTAGGAGCAGATAGTCTCCTTCAATATTTAAGAAAAAGCAAAGGCTTTCTCTAAAAAAATTTGAGAGGAGCTAAAAAAAGAGAGGTTACAGGAGCAACAAAAAGGAGTTATAAAAATATGAAAAAAATGGTAAATATATAGAAATAGCTCCTAATGGAGATATAATATCTTTTGGAACAATAAAAATAATATTTTTTTAAATAATAAAAAAATATAAATAAAATGGGAGATGTAGCAAATGTTAGTTTATAGTTTTGAAATTTTAGAAGGAGAAAAAGTTTTTTTATAAATAACGGAGTAGTTTCATATATGTTTGATAGTTTTAAATGGATAAAAAAACATTTAATAAATTAAGAACAAGGAGAAATAACGGATTATTTTTATCATGGTAGCACATATATTGAAAAAAAGAAAAATATAGATAAGATGAAAGAAGTAGTTTCTGCTTGGATAGAATTATTTTGTGAAGCAAGTGAAGAATTTATTTTACTAGGGTTTTTTTAATAGAGAATTAGGGGATTATGAAAGATGGAAATGTAATAAAAAAAGCAAGTGATAGAAAGTTTAAAAAAATTAATTATTCTATGTGATAAAAACAAGAAAAATATAATAAAAATAATAAGATGTAGAAAAATTAACAATAAAAAAACTCAATAAAGGAAAGTGATATAATGTTAGTACACGATTTTTGGAATTGTAGGAGAAAAAAAGGATGTTCATTTACATGATGATTTAATTTTTGTATATGATGGATACTTTTGAGTGGATAAAGACTTTCTCAGAATTAGAAAGTAATATTGAAAAAAATGGTCTAAATCATGCAGGAATAACTTATTTCAAAGGTGAGAGTGTTACTAAACTTAAAAAAATATTATTCTTCATTGGATAAATATATTTAACCTAGGAGAAAAAAACTATTGAATTAAGAGGACTGTTTTTTTATTAATGAAAAAAACACTCATACAATAAAAATTAGTAAAAAAATATTTAATAGAAAATTTAAAAAAATTAGTTTTTATTATGTGAGAAAGCTGAAAAAAAGAAAAATAAAAATAATTGAACATTGGGGAATATAATAGAAAAATTCTTTAAATATTTAAAAAAATCAATATTAATTTTTTTAACAAATGTAGATATACTTTTTTGCTAAAAGATATGGAACAAAGTATGTAGTGGTATAATAGAATTGTAACACAAGAGTTTAATAAGATAAAATATTTA